>ERZ761602.17-NODE-17-length-411385-cov-15.829935_pt1:0-410000 | contig 411385 bp, 360 predicted proteins | sample MGYA00512165_ERZ761602 | MGnify/ENA primary metagenome ERZ761602 (study PRJEB28899, sample SAMN02445085) | bioreactor sludge metagenome | biome: EBPR sludge; isolation source: Thorneside wastewater treatment plant | place: Australia: Brisbane, Thorneside... | reverse complement strand
GGCCGAAGAGAAAACCGGCGGCCCATGAATCGCCGGCACCGGTGGTATCTATAACGCGTGGGGCACGAACGGGAGCTATACGATGAAGCTCTTTGCCTTGGGCGATCCAGGCACCTTCCGCGCCCAGCTTGACGGCGGCTATACCACCGAAGCCGGCGAGTTCGCGGGCAAAGCTTTCGAAGTCATCGCGGCGCTGGAAAAGCGCACTGGCTTCGTCTTCGTTGGCGAAGACAATATCTACGCCTTGGCTAAGCTGGTGAAAGATCCAGTCGCGGGCGGCGTGGACGACCTCAAAGGAGGCAAGATCAATGCTCAAAGTGCAGCCGGCATCCCGGGCGCAGGTCATGACCTTGTCTGCGAGCGCGGGATTAAAGAGGAGGTAGCCTTCGATGTGGGCGTGGCGGGCACCTTGGAAGTCGGCGACTGATATCTCGTCAGCGTGGAGGGTCATGGCGGCACCCAGATGGGTGCGGAGCGTGCGCTGTCCGTCAGGGGTTACCAAAGAAAGGCATCGGCCATTGGGGAGACTGGTGCGCTTGAAGCGTGAGCCGTCGCCACCTGCCCCCGTAAAGTTGCTGTAGTAGTGCTCGGCCGTGATATCGCCGCCGATTTTCCCGAGAAACGAAGTGCGAAGGCCGAGACGAGCGGCGCCGAGGGTGGCGTTGGCCGCGGCACCGCCCGGCTGGGTGGCGACTTCGCCGTGGACCTTGCGCACGAGGCTCGCGATATCGTCGTCGTCCACGAGGATCATGCCGCCCTTGTCGCCGGCGACATTGGTTCGGAGGAATGAATCATCCACATGCGCGAGCAAATCCATGATGGGATTGCCTACGCCGAGGAGATCGAAGGTGTGGGTGCTGGTCATAGGGTGGAGGGCGTTACTCGGTGATGTGCAGACTGGTGGCCAGGATGGGTTCCTCGTCCACTTCGATGAGGATGGAGTATTCGCCCGGCTGGGGGAAGGTAAGGTTGCGCAGTTCGTTGATGAGATTGATGCGCTGGAGCGGGCCGGGTGATTCAAAGCTGCGCTCGAGCAGGGGCTGCATTCGGGTGGGGTCGAGGCCGAGCGAGATGCGGACGTGATGCGGTCCGGGCGAACAGTCACAGAGGGTGATAAACCACACCATAAACGGGTGGGTGACGGGGAACCGGTGCGCTCGGATGTTGGAGAACACGCCGAGGATGGTGTGCTTGCCGGTGGCAGGATCGATGTGCACGCCGTCGCAGGTGAGCCAGGCAAGCAACTGCGGTTTCGATTGCATCGGCCCAGTGGGGCGGCGGCGGCGGGGCGGGGCAAATCATTTTGCTTGGAGGCCTGCGTGCAGCACGGCTTAAACGGTGCCGTCCATGGAGCCTCTGCCGCCTTTTTTCGATTCGCTCGCGGAATACCCACGGTGGTTTGTCGCGGCCTGTCTCACGGTGGTGGCGTCGCTGGTCGTCTGGGGTTTGATCAAGATGCTCAAGTGGACGCTTTACCTGCTGCTGGCGTTGGTGCTGGTCGGCGGCGGGGCGCTGGTGGTGTGGCTGCTGTTGAACCCGCGGTGAGTCCCGGCGAAACCGGACTCTTTTCTTGTCACCGCGAAAGCGCCCCGCTTAACCCTTTCCAATGAAATACATTTTCGTGACCGGCGGGGTGGTTTCGTCTTTGGGCAAGGGCCTGACGGCGGCGTCGCTGGGCGCGCTTCTGGAGATGCGCGGCCTGACGGTTCGCATTCAGAAATTCGATCCCTACCTCAACGTCGATCCCGGCACGATGAGCCCTTTCCAGCATGGCGAAGTGTATGTGCTGGAGGACGGAGCGGAGACGGATCTGGATCTCGGTCACTACGAGCGCTTCACCAGCGGCAAGCTCTCCCGGCTCAACAGCCTCTCTTCCGGCCAAGTTTACGAAAACGTCATCCAAAAGGAACGGCGCGGCGACTATCTGGGCAAGACCGTGCAGGTGATCCCGCACGTGACCAACGAAATCAAGGAACGAATCTACGCGGGTGGAAAAGATGCGGACATTCTCATCACCGAGATTGGCGGCACGACGGGCGACATCGAGGGGCTGCCGTTTTTGGAAGCCATGCGCCAGTTTGCCCTCGAGGTCGGTCCGAAGGATGTGCTCTTTATTCACGTCACGCTGGTGCCGTTCCTGCAGGCGGCCGGCGAACTTAAGACCAAGCCCACGCAGCAGAGCGTGGCCAAGCTGCGGGAGATCGGCATTCAGCCGCATATCCTCGTTTGTCGCACCGACCATCCGCTGGAGCACGACTTGCGCGACAAGCTCTCAATGTTCTGCAACGTGCCGGTAAAAGCTGTGATTGAATGCCGCGATGTGGAGCATTCCATCTACGAGCTTCCGCTCGCGCTGCAGCGCGAGGGCATGGACCAGCTCGTGCTCGACCTGTTCGGCCTGAGGAACCCGCCCCCGGCGAAGAATATTTGGGAGACGATCGTGCACCGTGTGATTCACCCGGCGCGCGAGGTGACCATCGGAGTCGTGGGCAAATACATCGAGCTGCAGGACGCCTACAAGTCGGTCTATGAATCCGTCACCCATGCCGGCATCGCCAACAACTGCCGGGTGAACATCGTGCGCATCGATGCCGAGGATCTGGAAAAGCGCGGCGGCCTCGCGGTCATGCGGAAACTCGACGGCATTTTGGTGCCCGGCGGCTTCGGCGACCGCGGCACCGAGGGCAAGATCGCCGCGGCGCGGTATGCCCGTGAGCGCAACATTCCCTATTACGGCCTGTGCCTTGGTCTGCAGATCGCGGTCATCGAGTTTGCCCGTAATGTGCTCAAACTCAAGGGGGCGAACAGCACCGAGTTCGACCCCGCGGCCCCGCATCCGGTCATCAACATGATGGAAGAGCAAAAAAAGATCATCGACAAGGGCGCGACCATGCGGCTCGGCAGTTATGAGTGCGCCTTGACCCCCGGCACCCGGGCGCACAAGGCCTACGGGGCGGACAGCGTGCGCGAGCGGCATCGGCATCGGTTTGAAGTCAACAATGCCTACGTGGGCCAGCTTCAGCGCGCGGGCTTGGTGGTGAGCGGCATCAATCCGCGCCGCAACCTGGTGGAAATCGTCGAGTTGAAGGATCACCCTTGGTTCCTCGCCGTGCAGTTTCACCCGGAGTTCCAGTCGAAGCCCAACCAGGCGCATCCGCTGTTCGCCGCCTTCATCGGCGCGGCGTTGAAGCACAAGGGGCCCGGCCGGCGGCGTTCCAAGGGGGCCTGATTCCGAGGTTTGCGTCCGGGCGCGGATGGCGTTTCACTCGTTCCATGCTGCACGACCCTTTCCGCCTCACGCTCATTGCCGGTCCCTGTTCGCTGGAGAGTGAAAACGTCTGCCGTGCCGTGGCTGGAAAACTCGCGGAGCTGCGCGTGGCGTATCCGGAACTCAACGTCGTCTTCAAGGGCTCGTTCGACAAGGCCAACCGCACTTCGGCCGCGGGTCCGCGCGGCACCGGGCTGGAGGAGGGGCTGCAACTGCTGGCGCTGATCAAGCGCGAATACGGTTTTCCGGTGCTGACCGATGTGCATGAGCGGGAGCAACTGCCGGCGGTGGCCGCGGTGTGCGATATCGTGCAGATCCCGGCTTTCCTCTGCCGGCAGACCGACTTGCTGCTGGCCGCGGCGGCCACCGGCCGGATTGTCAACGTGAAGAAGGGCCAGTTTCTCTCGCCGCCGGAGATGGTGCATGTGACCGGCAAGCTCCGCGAAGGTCGGGCCGCCGAGATCTGGCAGACGGAGCGCGGCACGACCTTCGGCTACCAGAACCTCGTCGTGGACATGCGCGCCTTCGCCATCATGAAGCGGAACGGCCATCCCGTGATCTTCGACGCCACCCACAGCGTGCAACTGCCCGGCGCCGCCGGCGGCAAAAGCGGCGGGCAAAGGGAGTTCGTGCCGCCGCTCGCACAGGCTGCGCTCGCCGCCGGCGCCGACGGGCTGTTCATCGAGACACATCCCGACCCGGCCAACGCCATATCCGACGGTCCCAACATGGTGCCGCTCGACGAATTGCCGGGACTCATCGGCCGCGCCCTCGCCGTCTGGCAAGCCGTGCGGCGTTGACCCGCCCGGATTCCGGATCACACTGGAGAAAAACATGGATACCTTCATCATCGATGTGCCCGTGCCCTCCATGGGCGCCACCGTCAGCGAGCTGAGCGTTATTATCATCAAGGTGCAGCCCGGCGAGCAGGTGGCCAAGGGGCAGCGGTTGGCCGATCTTGAAAGCGACAAATCCACTTTTGAGTTCGAGAGCCCTTGCGACGGCGTGATTCATGCGGTGCATGGCAAAGCCGGTCAGACGCTCAAATCCGGCGACCTTTTCCTGCAGCTTGAGACCAGCGATGAGAGCCAGTTGCACCTCAAGTCGCAGACGGCGGTGAAAGCGGGCGCAGGTGCGCCTGTCGCCAAGCCGGCCGCCGCAGCGGTGTGGACGCCGCGTGCAACCAAGCTGGCGCAGGAAGCCGGGCTCGATCCGGCGACGATCACCGACATTGAGGCGACCGGACCGGGCAACCGCGTGTCCGGCGACGACGTTCAGCGCTACCTCGCCAAACGCAAAGGCTGAAGTCCGGCCCAAGCTGGTTGGTCAGTCTTGCGGCACGCGCAAGTCAACGATGACGCCGGGCGGGACTTGGCAGTCAACCTCCCAGCCGCGCGTGGAGGAGCGGACGGCATCAACCCGGATGGGGCCGCGGATGGTGGGCACGGTGCCATGCAATTCCTGCAGCGGGCCCGGCTGGGGTGCGATCAGCACCCGGCCGTAAGCGGGTGAGAGCGGACGCACGCCGAGGACGTAGCGGGGTATGATGTTGGCCGGCGCGGCGCCCCAAGCATGGTTCCAATCTTGGTTGGGCTTGAAGCGATTGTCCCACGCTTCCCAGGTGATGGTCGCGCCCTGCCGCAGCATGTTGTGCCAACTGCGATCGCCGCGGGAGGTCATGAGTTCGATGGCGTGCATGGCCTCGCCGGCCTCGAAGAACGCTTCCAGCAAGTATTGCGCGGCATAGACGCTGCAGGCCATGCCACGGCCTTTGAGAAAATTAACCACCCCGCGGCGTGCCTCCGCCGGCACGAGCCCGAAGGCGAGGGCGAAGAGGCTGGCGTGAAAAGCTTCGTGCGCGCTGCCTTCACCGTCGCGGTAGCGGCCGGTGGCGGGATTGAAAAATACACGGTGAAAACTGGCGCGAGCGGTGGTGGCGGCGGTTTCGAACTTCGTCGCGTCCGCGTTATGCCCCAGCACCCGGGCTATGCGGCTCATGAGCGTCAACGTGTGACAGTGAAAGGCATTCACCACCGTGTTGACGGGCCGGAAGTCGTAATCGTCGCGTTCGCCCGGGGGCCAGTCCACGAGGTCGCGCAGGTCGCTCGTGTTCACAAGCCCATCTGCTCGGGCGTGGTCGAGATAGATCTTTTCGCGGCTCAGGATGTCGTAACTGCGGTTGAGCGAGCGCGTGTCGCCGGTGGCCTCGTAGTCGGCCCACGCCATCATCACCGAGTGCGATTTCCACTCGGTGGGCCAGGTGGGTTGGGCGAGCAGATATTCATGGCTGTGGCGGGCCAGGGCGAATTCGCGATCCACCGCGTAGTGGCCGAGCTGGTTGATGTAGGCGTCGGCCTCGTAGGGGATGCGCTCGCGGTCGCCGTCCACGTAAACGCCGCAGAACGTGGTGGCACGAATGGAGTATTTACAGAACTCCCAGACGGCATCCAGATCCGGGGCGGAGGAACGGAATGAGGCTGCGCTGTCGTCAAAAGGGTATTCCAGCCGCACCTGCACGAGATCGTTGGCCGCCGGCGGAGCGGCGGCTCCGATGATCTCGACATAGCGGAAAGGCAGGACGACGCCGAATTCCGGCTGCAGAAGGACGGCGGCACCCGAGGTGTTGCGCTCGTCCACCGGGGTTTCGACCCGATACCGATGGCGGCCCGGCCGGAGCGCGAGCATCACGCTGGCGGCGCGGATGGTGCCGCCGGGCTGAAGATCAACGGCTTCACCCCGGTGTTTTTCGCCAAGGCGAATTTCGACCGTGCCGGCGGTGGCGGAGTCCAGCGTGATCTCCAGCCAGCCGAAGGCATGCTGGCCGAAGTCGGCAAACCAGTGCTCCGGCCTGGTGGCGCGCAAGGTCTTGGCGGGATGTCGGAAGGGCAGCACCGGATGCCGGCTGGTGGCGGCGGGATTGAGGTTGGCGGCGAGCGTGAAACGTTGGATCTCCGACCAAGGCCCGGGCTGCCGGTCGCGGCCCCAGACGCGCACGCGCCAGCCATACGAGGCGCCGGGCGCGAGCGGCGGTCCGCCATAGGGCAGGTTGATGGATTCGCTGCGCTCAAGTTTTCCGCTGTCCCAGGTATCGCCCTCGCCACGCTCCAAGCGGGCCGTGTCCCGGCCGACGATTACCTGACAGGCGGTTTGTGGATCACCGTTAACGATCCAGCCCAAGGTGGGCTGCGGGGTGGCGATGACAGCCAATTCGGGCCGACTGAGCAGATCGCAAAGCAGGCCGGTAGGTGCGGTCATGATGGGAGCGGATAAAAAATATCAACCAATCGCAGCTTGTTGTGATAGCTCGAATGGCTTTGGGATTGAGATCATCCGTGCCAATCCAGGTTTGATCCGTGGTTAAATTTTGTCTGTTTGAACAGCAGTATTCAGGCGTTCTGCAGCTCGTAGCTCAGGATGCTGAGCGCGTAGGTGGCGGCGGTTTCGCAGCGGAGGACAAGCGGACCGAGCGTGATGAATTCGAAGCCACAGGTTTTGGCGTGGCTGAGCTCGGCGGGTGTGAAATCGCCTTCGGGGCCGACCAGCCAGAGCACGTTGCGCGGCGGGCGGTTTTGGGCGGATTGAAACGCGGCCAGAACCGTTTTCAGCGAACGCGCGCCGGGCTGCAGGCTGGCGATGAGCTTCAGATCATGGCCGCGGGCGGACTCCATAAACGCGGCGGCTGCCTGCACGGGCTGCACCTGCGGCACGAAGGGATTGCCGCATTGTTTCGCGGCTTCGAGCGCGGCGGTCTGCCATTTTTCGATTTTCCGGTCCTGCCGGCTGTCGTCGAGATGGACCTGGGTGCGTTCGCTTTCCAGCGGCACGATGTGCGCCGCGCCGATCTCGGTGGCCTTGCGCACGATGGCGTCCATGAACTGGCCCTTCGGCAGCGCCTGCCCGAGGGTGATGGTGTAAGGCAGGGGTTTCATCTTTTGCCGGAAGCGCACGGTCAGCACCGCGGCGTTTTTCCGGTCGCTGCTGAGCTCGCAGATCCACTCGGTGCCGCGGCCGTCGAAGGCCACGATGGTGTCGCCCGGGCGGGCGCGGTTGACGGCGACGAGGTGGTGCGATTCCTCCGGCGAGAGCGTGATGGCGGTGGGCTCGGCCTCGGCGGGAGAGCAAAAAGCGCGAAAATCGGGCATGGTGCGGCAGTCAAACCAAGCGCGCGGGATACTGTCGAGGGTTGAAAGAAACATCCCCGGTCCCTTGCATGGCCGCAATGACGACGACCGGCGACCGGCTGCAAACCCGTGTGATTGAAACCGATGTTTTGGTGGCCGGCGGCGGCTTGGCGGGCGTGGCCTGCGCGCTGGCGGCGGCACGACAGGGTGTGCGGGTGATTTTGTGTCAGGACCGGCCGGTGCTCGGCGGTAATGCCAGCAGCGAGATCCGCATGCATGTCGTCGGCGCCAACACGGGCCGGCCCTGCCGGGCGCTCGAGCTGGAGGCGCGCGAAACGGGCATCGTGGAGGAAATCCGCCTGGAGAATGCGATGCGCAACCCGCAGCGCTCGCCGTCGATGTTCGACCTCATCCTTTACGAGAAATGCCGCGCCGAGCCGCGGCTCACCGTGCTGCTCAACACCACCGTGCTGGACGTCCGTGCGTCCGGCCGGCGGGTCGAAGCGGTGGAGGCGATCCGTCCCGCCACGGAGGAGCGCTTTGCCATCACCGCTGCGGTGCACGTGGACTGCACGGGTGACTCCGCGCTGGCGGCGGCGGCCGGCGCGGCGTGGATGGAAGGCCGCGAGGATCGCGCGGCCCACGGCGAAACGCTCGCGCAGCCGGCACCCGACCGCAAGCGGCTGGGCTCGACCCTGCTTTTCATGGCGCGCAAGCATGACCGGCCCATGCCCTTCATCCCGCCGCCGTGGGCGCGGAAGTTCACCGAGGACGATCTGCGGCTGCGGCCGCACGCGACCGGGGACGTGGATTACGGCCTCGAATACGGCTTTTGGTGGGCGGAGTGGGGCGGGCAGTTCGACACGATCCGCGAGGGCGAGGCCATCCGGGATGAACTGCTGGCAATCGTGATGGGCATCTGGGACCACATCAAAAACAGCGGCAACCACGGCGCGGACAACTGGGCCTTGGAGTGGTTCGGTGCCGTGCCCGGCAAGCGCGAGAGCCGCCGGCTCATCGGCCGACACATCCTCACCGAGGGCGACGTGCTCGGCTCGCGGGCCTTTCCGGATGCCATTGCCTACGGCGGCTGGCCGATCGACCTGCATCCCCCGGAGGGGGTGGACCGGCCCGGTGAACCGCCCTGCACGCAGCACCCGGTGCCGTGGCTCTACGACATCCCGCTGGGTTGCTGCCTCGCGCGCGATTTCGACAACCTGATGTTCGCGGGCCGCAACCTCTCCGCGACCCATGTCGCGTTTGCCTCGACGCGGGTGATGGCAACCTGCGCGGTCGTCGGCGAAGGCGTGGGCGTCGCCGCGGCGCAGGCGGTGCGCACCGGCCGCACCCCCGCGGCCATCCGCGATGATCCGGCGGCCATGGCCGCGGTGCAGCAGGCGCTGTTGCGGCAGGATGCGTTTCTCATCGGCCGGCGGTTGGATGATGCGGACGATTTAGCGGGCCGGGCACGAATCACCGCGGCCAGCGAGACGCCCGGGAGTGAAGCGCTGGCTGTGGTTTCAGGCGTGAACCGCACCGTGACGGGTCCGCGCGGCGTGCCGGCCGGCCGGGAGCTGCCCGGCGCGCACCGCTGGATCAGCGACCCGGCGGCCGGCCTGCCCGCCTGGATCGAGCTGCGCTGGCCCGCGCCGGTGGCCGTGGGCGCAATTGAGCTGGTCTTCGACTCCGGGCTGCACCGGCACCTGACACTGACGCAGTCCGACGCCTACCACCGGCTCATGTGCTGGGGTGAGGGCCAGCCGGAATTGGCCCGGGATTATGAAATCGCGTTGGAGCGGGCGGGCGCGTGGCAGACCGTCGCGCAAGTGACCGGACACTGGCAGCGCCGGGTGCGGCACGAGCTGGCCGGCGCGGCCTGCACCGCGGTGCGGGTGACGGTGAAGGCCACCTGGGGCGGCCCGGCGGCGCACATCGTGCGGATCGGGGCCTATGCACCCGGATAAAAATCAGAAAGGGCGCCGGACTTGGAAGTCCGGCGCCCTTGCCGACTGATAACACTACAAACTGTAACCAAGCAAAGAACGGGTAACTGACAGGGGGTGAGACGGGTCGGCGGCGGGACTGTTCAAAATATGACAGAGGCGCGCCGCGGCCGTTGGGAGCTTGCCTGACGACGGGCAGGGGCCTTTGCTCCGGCAACCTGATGCCGCCCATGCTCCGAGCTTTTTACCTGCTGGTGGGTTGCGCGATGGCCACTCGGGTTCCGCCGTTTTGCGGCGGCCGTCCATGTCCGCCCCGGCCCGTCTGAACAAACAGGAGACGCGCGAGTCGCTGGGCTGGTTCAACTGGAACGTGAGCCTGCGCGGAGCGTTCGAGACCATCGGCGGCGGCACCACGCTGGTCTTCACGGCGTTTGCGCTGGCGATCGGCGTGCCGCGGGATGCGATGGGCTATTTCACGGCGGTCATCAGTTGTGCCTGCATCGTGCAATTGCTGGGCATGCCGGTGGCGGGGCGGGTGCGGCGGCGCAAACGCTTCATCCTGGCCGTGGCGGTGGCGGAGCCGTTGCTGATTGTCGCGGCGGTGCTGGTGACACCGTTGCTCCCGCCGGAGCTGCGCCCGTTGTCGCTGGGCGTGGCGGTGTTCACCGCGGCGGCCTGCCTGCATCTCACGCGGCCTTTCTCCGACGACTGGCTGGCGACGACGATCCCGAGCGGCCTGCGCGGCCGCTACATCGGCCGGCGCATCCGGATCTCCAGTTTCGCCATCGTCGCCTCGACGCTGGCGGTCGGGGCCGGCGTCGAGGTCCTGGGCAAGGACAATGCCGACGGGCTGGCCCTCCTGCTGGTCTTGGGCGCGCTGTTTGGCGTGGGCGCGGCCCTGACGCTCGCCCGCGCCACCAAGCCGGTGGTGCGGGAGCCCGCGACCTTTGCCATGAGCGACCTGCTGGTCGTGTGGCGCACCCGGCCTTTTGTGCGCCTGACGGCCGGGACCGTCCTGCTGATGCTGCCCTTCTATTTTGCCGGGGCCTACTATCAGGTTTTCAACCTGGAGGTCGCGCGCATGCGGCCGTGGCTGATTGCCGCGATGGGCGTGGGTTACCTGTTGGTCAAACTCCTGCTGACGCCCGCGCTGGGCCGGATCTGCGACCGGGTGGGGGCACGACCCCTGCTGTGGGCGATGTGTCCGATCTACATGGCCTTCTTCCTGTGTTTTCCGCTGGTGGAGCCCGGCCGGGTGTGGCCCCTGATCGCGGCCTGGGCTTTCGTGGGCGTGGCGGACGGCATCTACGGTGTCGCGGCGCCGGCGGCGCTCTACGGCACGATTCCCGCCGAGGGATCGCGGCCGGCCTATTTCGCCGTTTATAATCTCATCAGCCTGGGCTGCTTCGCCATCGGCGGTGTGCTGGCGGTGCCGTTGCTGGGGGTGCTCCACACGATCGACTGGAGCTGGGGCCCGGCGCAACTGGGCGGCTATCATCTGTTTTACACCCTGTGCGGTTTGGTGATGATCCCGTGCACGGCGGCCGTGCTGCTGTTTCCGGCCGCGCGTAACACCAAGGCCAGGTCCGCCGGATAAATTTTACAGCGATGATGAACCTGCAAAACCCAGATCCCGCCGCGGTCGTGCAACGCCAGCTCGCAGCCTACAATGCCCGCGACCTCGACGCCCTGATGGCGATCTACGCAGACGATGCGGTGATGTATGAACATCCCGACAAACTTCTCGCCCGTGGCACGGCGGCGCTGCGCGAGCGGTTTGCCGCGCGCTTTCGCGAGCCCAATCTGCACGCAACCTTGCTGCACCGCATTGTGGCCGGACCGCTAGTGCTCGACCACGAGCGGGTCACGCGGACATTTCCCGAGGGTCCGGGCGAAGTGGAACTCGTGATGACCTACGAAGTGCAGGCCGGCCGGATCGTCCGCGCCTGGATCATCACCGGGGCGAAGAGATTATATACCACGCGGTGCTGACGGCCCGCCTTCGCCAAGGCTTCGGCGGGCATATTTCTTTCCAAGATGGAAAGAAATTTGGTGCCCGGGGTGGGGGTCGAACCCACAAGCCTTTAGAGGGCGGTGGATTTTGAGTCCACTGCGTCTGCCAATTCCGCCACCCGGGCAGGGGTGCGAAGAGCGGAAGGTAAATTCAGCCCCGAAGTTGTAAACCTGAAAGTAGAGGCGCGGGGCCGGGCTTAATCGACGTTAAGCCCGAGCCGCGCAAGGGTGACGCCGGTCTCGCGGTCGTAGTTGGCCTGGGCGCGGCGCTGGTCGGCCTGGGCGCGGGCATGGCTGTTTTGCGCGGCGGCGAGGAGTTCCTGCTGCTGGAGGACGAAGAAGGTGCTGCTGGTGCCGGCTTTGAAGCGTTTCTCCTCGGCGTCGAGCGAGGCTTGGGCGAGTTCGAAGGCGAGGCGGGTGGCGGCGACACGTTCGCGCGTGGTCTCCAACTGGCCGGCGGCGGCGGCGATGGCGACGGCGATGTCCTGCTCCAGGCGGACAAGGTCGGCCTCGGCTTGCCGGACGTTCAGCCGCGCGGCGCGGGCCCGGCCGCGGCCTTCCGCGAAGGTGAGCGGGATGCGGACGACCACGCCGGCGGAGTAGGCGCGCGCTTCCTTGTCGCGGACCTGCTGGCGGGCGGCCGGGAAATCCGGATCAAAGCCGGCGTAGCCGTAGCTGCCCACGAAATCGAGGCGCGGCAGAAGGGAGTTGGTGGCGACGGCGAGGCTCGCGCGATCAATGGCGAGCCCGAGGCGCGCGGCTTGGTAATCGGGGCGGAGATCGAAGGCGCGACGGGCATCGTCGGCGGCATTGACGGTGAGATCGGTCGCGGGCGGCAGCTCGCTGATGGGCAGGGCGGGAGCGGCGGGGCCGATCGCGTCATCGCCGATGAGCACGCGCAATTGGTTTTCCAGGTCGCGGACGCTGCGTTCGGCGATGAGGATGGACTCCTCGCGGTTGGCCACGCGGGCGCGGGCCTGCGTGACGTCGGCATCGGAGATGGCGCCGACTTGGTGGCGCTTTTGGTTTTCCTCGTAGAGCCGGGCGGCGAGGTCGCGGGAGAGGCGGGCGATGCGCAGGTTGGCGTGGGCCTGCTGGAGGTTGTTGAAGGCGAAGATGACGTTGGTGACGGTGTCGATCACCGTCTGGCGATGCTGCCAGTCGGAGATGCCGCGGCCGGCCTTGGCGATGCGGAGGCCGGCGAGGTTGGCGCCGAAGCCGAAGCCGCGCAGCAGGGGCTGGGTGACGGTGAGGCCGCCGAAGGTGTCGTATTGGTCGGCGAAGGCGTTGCCGGTGCCGCGGGCGTTGATGGCGGTGGCGCCGAGGCTGTAGGTGAGGCCCCAGGGGGTGAGGCCTTCGAGCGCGAGGCCGAAGCGGTCGGTCTGGCTGAGCGGGCGCGCGCCGGGCGGCACGAAGACGCCGGGCTGATCCGCCTCGCCGTAGGAACGGTTGAAGGTGAGCGCGGGGTCGAAGCGGCCGGTTTCGGCGAGCACGTTGGCCCGGGCGATGTCGGGCGAGTAGGCGCTCACCTTGATGCGCTGGTTGTTTTCCAGCGCGAGCCGGATGGCGTCATCGAGCGCGAGGGGCGCGGCGACGGCCGGCAGCACGGCGAGCAGGAGGCAGGGCAGGAAGCGGGAGGGAGACATGAAGCGGATGGAGGACTCAGCGCTGGCTGGTGGCGGCGGCCGGCACGGGGGCGCGAAGGGCCGGGGCAGGTTGATCGGCCGCGGTGTCGTCGGGCGTGATGGCGAGGTGTGTGACGAAGACAGGATTAACCAAGGCAAACAGCAGGGCGAAGGTGGCGGCGATGAGGGGCAGGCGGAGCAGGTTCATGGTGATCAGGGGACGAGCAACCCGTCGGCGAGGCGCACCGTGCGCGTGCCGTAGGCGGCGTTTTCGAGGGAGTGGGTGACTTGGACGATGGTGACGCCATCGTCGCGGTTGAGCCGGCGGAAAAGCTCCATGATCTCGCGCCCTTGGTCGGAGTGGAGGTTGCCGGTGGGCTCGTCGGCGAGGATGAGCCGCGGCTGGGCGACCAAGGCGCGGGCGATGGCGACGAGCTGCTGCTGGCCGCCGGAGAGCTGGTTGGGGTAGAGGTCGCGCTTGGCGACGATATTGAAGCGGTCGAGCGCGTCGCAGACGATGGCCTCGCGCTCAGCCTTCGGCACGTTGCGGTAGGAGAGCGGGATTTCGAGGTTCTCGTAAACCGTGAGATCGTCGAGCAGGTGATAGCTCTGGAAGACGAAACCGAGGCTCTGCTTTTGCAGTTCGAAACGCTGTTTGCGGTCGAGCCGGTGGACCGGCTGACCGGCGAAGTGATACTCGCCTTCCCAGGCCTGGTCGTGGAGGCCGAGCGTGTGGAGCAGGGTGCTCTTGCCGGAGCCGGAGGGCCCCATGATGGAGAGAAAATCGCCCTCGGCGATGTCGAGGTTGATGGCGCGCAAGGCGTAGAACGGGCCGCCTTTGAGGGCATAAACGCGACTGAGATTGCGCAGGGAAATCATGATGTGCGCCCGATATTGCAGGGGTTGTGCCAGCCGCACTGGATTTTCTTATCAATTTTTCAATCAGTGATTTAAAATAGTCGTCCGAATGCCGGGAGTCGGATATTGTCCGGCATTGGAATCAGGGCGTCCCAATAATGGGAAGCGGGTTGCGGCGGGCGATTGCTGGAAATTGGCCACGGAGGCGCGGAGACGCGGAGAACTGCTGCGGCGCGCCCGGCGGTCAAAAGATCTTCGAACACGATCGAAAGCAAAGGAATCAGGAGTTTCCACAAAGTGGCAGTCCCGGCTCGCGAAGCTCGGCAAGGTAGGGGCGGTTATCCTTAACCGCCCGGTTCGCGTCCCACGGGCCGTTAAGGATAACGGCCCCTACCGGCGCTGCTGTGCCTCCGCGTCTCCGTGGCCAATCCTTGGTCGAAGCGGGATCGCCGACGGCGAACTACCAAATCTCCTCGCCGCGATCGAAGACGCCCTGCAGCGCGGCCGCCCAGGCGGCGGGATCGCGCTTTTTGAGAATTTCTCCCGCAGTCGAGAACGAGACGAAGGCCATGCCGGACGCGAAGTCGTTCGCATAAAGCCCGTAGTAGAGCTTGCCCGCGTTGGTCGCCATGAAGCGGAGTTGCTTCGCGGCGATGGGTTCGAGCCAAGCGTTGCCCTCGGTGCGCACGGCGGCGTCGAGCAGCAGCCCGGCGACGAGCGGCTCGTAGCAGCGGAAGTGGTCGGACGGCGGATGTTCGAAGGAACCGTCGGCCATCTGGTTTTGATGAAACCATTCCGTGAATTCCGCGAAGCGCGCGACGAGGCGCGACCAGATGGTATCGCCGGCGGCGGCGCGGGCGGTTGCGAGTTCGGTGTGCACCTGGTTCGGGGCTTGGGCGGGCACTAGGGTCTCGGGTTCCGCCTTCGGGCTGAACTGGATGACGTGGCGCAGCGGGACGCTGAGGCGCTTTTTCATCTCCGGGCTGGCGAGGGCGGCGATGAGGCCTTCGGAGGTGTAGATGAGGATCTGCTGCGGCGCGCTCTTCGCCCATTCGCCCCACAGGGTGTTCTTGTAGTCAAAGGTGGCGATATACTCCACCATGGGCACGGCGGCGTCATAGTATTTGGTCTCGCCGGTGAGATCGGCGTAGCGGATGAGCGTCGCGGCGAAGAGCGCGTCGGCGCACCAGTATTCCTCCATGCCGTTGGGGTTGACCTGATGGTTGAGGATGCCGACGCCCATCACGCCCTTGGCGGTGAGATAATTGGCCAGACAGTGATCGAGGTAACGCTTCACGCTGGCGAGCACGGCCGGATTTTCCGGGAGATGCGGAAAGAGGCGGACGCCCTCCAGCATGCCGTTGGCGGTGGAGGCGTTGTCGGCGACGCAGGAGCAGTTCACCATGCCCTTGGCGTCGCGATTGTAGCCGTAGCCCATGTCGAACATGTCCGGGTAGTGCACGCCCTGGAATTCCATCATGCGGGCATGGAACCGGCGGCAGATGGCGGTCATCCGCGCATCGCCCATGAGATCCATGGTGCGGGCGGCCCCCATGACGACATAGGACTCTTCGAAGCAGGCCTGCATGGGGTGCGCCATGCCGGGGCTCGCGATGATGTGGTGCGAGAAATAATTCCAGAGCTTGACCAGCCCGCGGGCGGTGACGTTGGGATCGAGTTGCATGGATGGGGGTGTGCCGGATTGGGCGCACCCGTCTCGCCGGGTCTTTGCCGGGGGTCAACCCCGATAAATTCCTACCGGGATGAAGCGACGGCCGCAGCCCGGCACCCGACCGCGGCCGGGCTGTCGCAATTGATGCCCATGTTTTTCGGAAATCGCAGCCGGGTCGATTCGTGAAGGCTGAGAGAATGAGAACGCTAAAAGTTCACTCTGCGCGCAGTGCCTCGGTCGGGTTTACCCGGGTGGCCTTGTGGGCTGGCAGCCAACTCGCCCCGAGTCCGATGATCACCAGCACAAGCGAGACGGCGACCAGGCTGGTGCCATCATGGGGCGAGACTCCGTAGAGCAGGCTGCCCAGCAGATGGGCTGAGGCGAGGCAGCCCGCCACCCCGACCACCAGGCCGGTGGCGGCGAGCCGGAGGCCTTGGGTGAGCATCAGTTGGCGCACGGCGGCGGCGGTTGCACCGAGGGCCATGCGGATGCCGACCTCACGCGTGCGCTGGCCGACGATGTAACTGAGCACGCCGTAGAGACCGATGGCGGCGAGCAAAAGCGCCAGCCCCGCGAAGATGGAAAGCAGCGTCAGCATGATGCGCTGGTTGGTCACGGTGTTGTCGAAGAGCTCGTCCATCGTCCGCACGGCGAAGATCGGCAGCGTGGGCTCCACCTCGCGCATGGCGGTGCGGATGGCCGGGGTGAGCGCGGCCGGCTCCAGCGCGGTGCGGAGCACAAAGCTCACGAAGCCCGGCCCGATTTGCCGGTAGGGGTAGTAGAGCTGCACGCGCGAATCCTCGGCGATGCCGTAGTTCTTCACATGTCCGGCCACGCCGATGATGGTGAGAGGGGTCGGGTTGGCGGGGTCGCCAAACATCACGCGTTTCCCGAGGGGATCCTGCCCGGCGAAGTGGGTTTCCGCGAAAACGGTGTCGATGATGCAGACGCGCGGCTCGTCCAGTTTCTCCTCGTCAGTGAAGGTGCGGCCGCGGATGAGCGGGATGCGCATGGTCTCAAAATAGTCGCGGCTGGCGGCGTTGTTCTCGGTCGAGAACCGCCGCCCGGGGCCGGGGTCGGGCATGCCTTCGGGGAGGAAGCTGGTCTGGTTGCCGCCGCCGCCCAGCGGCAGCGGGTTGGTGAGCGCGGCATGGGTGACACCGGGCAAGCCACGCAGCCGGTCCAGGGCGCGGTCGAGCACCTGCACGCGCTTCACCGGATCGGCCCACTCCTGCCCGGGCAGGACATAGCCGAAAGTGATGACATGATCCGTCTGCAGACCGGTGTCCGCCTCGTAAAGATTTTGGATCGTGCGCATCATCAGGCCCGAGACGAAGAGCAGCATGAGCGTCAGCGCGAATTCACCGGTGACCAGCACGGAACGCCAGCGGGTGCTGATGCCGCCGCCGCCGGTTCGCCCGCCGGCGGCGAGCGCCTCGTTGAGATTGGTCTTCGAAGCGGTCAGCGCGGGAACCAGACCGAAGAGCGTGGTGACGCCGACCCCGACCAGCACGGCGAAGGCAAAGACGGTGGCATCCATGCCGACCTGGGTGACGAAGGGCGAATTGGCGGGGATGAGGGTCTTGATGCCCTGCATGGTGGCGTAGCCGACGAGCAGCCCAAGTCCGGTGCCCGCCAGCCCAAGCAGCAGACTCTCGGCGAGCAGCAGGCGGATCAGACGACTGCGACTGGCACCGATGGCGGCACGCAGGGCAAACTCGCGGGAGCGGGCCGCGGCCCGGGCAAGCAGGAGATTGGCGACATTGGCGCAGGCGATGAGCAGCACGCCGAACGCCGCGCCGAACGAGACCCACACAGCCGTCCGGGCCTGGCCGATCACGCGGTCCACCACCGTGGTGAGCGTGACGGAGTTGCCGGTGTTGGACAGCGGATGCTCCTGCTCAAGCTGGCGGGCGATCGCGAGCAGATCGGTGCGCGCGGTCTCCAGGGTGGCTCCGGGCTTGAGCCGGCCGATGGCGTAGAGTCCCGGGTGGTTGCCGCGATTCATGTTCTGATCGGCGAAAAGCCCGAAGGGCATCCATATTTCCGGGCCGTTGGCGGGGAAACGGTAGGAGGCCGGCATCACGCCGATGATGGCATAAAGCTCGCCGCTGAGGATGATCTTTTCCCCCATCACGTCCGCCCGCCCGCCGAAGTGGCGTTGCCAGAAACCCTCGCTGATGAGCACGGTGCGCTCGGCACCGGGCTTGTCCTCGTCGGCGCCGAACCAGCGGCCGAGCTTGGGCGCAACCCCGAGCGCGGGAAACATCTCATGGGTGAACTGGGCGCCCGCGACCCGTTCGGTTTCGGTCGGACCGACGTAGTTGAAACTTTGCCCGCGAAAGACGCCGAGGTGGGTGAAACTTTGCTGGCGTTCGCGCCAATCGAGGAAATTGGGATAGGCCACCGACATGTTCGGCACCTGCTGCGAGTGTTCGCCGATGAAGACCAGCGAGCGGACTTCCGGCAGGGGCAGCGGCCGCATGAGCATCGCGCTCAGGAAGCTGAAGACGCCGGAGTTGGCACCAATCCCGAGCGCAAGCGTAACGATGGCAACGGCGGTAAAGCCGGGAGCCTTGCGCAGGCTGCGCAAGGCAAAGCGGAGGTCGGAGATCATGCGACGGTGGAGTTGGAACGTTCCTGCAACGTGATCAAAACACCTCGAAGGCGGCCGCGGTTACAGAAAATCGCCGCTGCGTCGCAATTTCGCCGCCTTGCGCCCGATTCAGCCGGAATGGGGTGACAAATTGATTACTCCGCGCGCAGCGCCTCCATCGGGTCCACCCGCGTGGCGCGGCGGGCGGGAATGAGGCTGGCGAGGGTGCCGACGATCGCCAGCACCATGGAGATGATGATGAACGTGCCGGGATCGTTCGGGCTGACTTCGTAGAGCATGCTGGCGAGCAGCCGCGATCCGGCGAAGGCGATCATGAGGCCGAGGATCAGGCCGAGGCTGAGCAGCCGTGCGGTTTGCCCCAACACCAGCCGGAGAATATCCCTGCGTTGCGCGCCCAAGGCCATGCGCACGCCGATTTCATTGGTGCGTTGGCTGACGGTGTAGGACATCACGCCGTAGATACCGAGCGCGGCGAGGAACAGCGCCACGACGGAGAAGACGCCGAGCAGAAACAGGGTGAATTTTTGCGGTGCGATGGAGTGAGCGTCGAAATCCCCTGAAAGGGGCATATGCCGCGGAATGGGCATGGCGGGATCCACCTTCTGGATGCCTGCGGCGACGATCAGGCCGGGATTCGGGGTGCCTACCCTGACGCTCACAATCGGCATGAAGTGCGACCAGATGGAGCTTTGCCGAAAGGGTGTGTAAACAGCCGGCCGGGTTTCCTTGGCGGCCCCGTCCAGTTTCAAGTCAGCCACGATGCCGACAATTTCCAGCCATTCGCGGTTGGCATCGCGGACCAGCGCGATGCGTTTGCCGACGGGGTTTGCTCCCGGGAAATGTTGCGCGGCCAACTGCTCGCTAACGATGGCGACGCGCGAAGTGTTCTCGCGATCGTGCTCATTGAACCAGCGGCCGCTGAGGAGCCGGTTGCCGATGACTTTGAAAAAATCCGGGGTAACGGCCGACTGGGTGACGTAGGTCAGCCGACTGGGGTCTGGCTCCGGGCGATCCTCAATATCAATTCCAAACATTGCCGCGCCATGATGCGGGAATCCCGTGGTGAAAGCGGCTCCGACCAGCCCGGGTTGCCCGGCGAGCTGGGCCAGCGCTCGATCGGCGAAATCGATCCGCGCCTGATTGTCGGGATATCTGTCGGGCAGCAGCATGACCCGGCAGACATGGACTTGGCTGGCATTGTAGCCCATTTCCACTTTCTGCAGATTGGCATAGGTGCGGGTGAGCAGTCCGGCGCCCACCAAGAGCACAAGGGCGAGGGCTACTTCCGCGACGACGAGGGTATTGCGCAAGCGGGAGCGTTGCCGGCCATCACCCGCACTGCGGCCGCTGCTCTTCAACGCCAGTGTCAGATCGACCTTGGTGGCCTGAAGCGCCGGCACCAGGCCGAACCCGATGCCGGTCAACATGGTCACGACGCTGCTGACGAGCAGGGCGAAACCATCCAGCCGGACCTCGTCGAGGCGGGGCATATTTACCGGCGCAAGGGTCAGGAGCGCGTTCATGCTCCAGTAAGCCAGCAGAATACCGAGCACGCCGCCGATCAGCGCGAGCAGGACGCTTTCGACCAGCAGTTGCCGCACGACCCGACTGCGGCTGGCCCCGAGCGCCGCGCGGAGGGCGATTTCCCGCTGCCGTGAGCTGGCCCGCGCCAGCAGCAGGTTGGCGACATTGACACAGGCGATCAGCAGGAGAAAGCCGACCGCACCCATGAGAATGTAGAGCGTGGGGCTGGTGTCGCCCACCAGATGGTCATGCAGCGGGACAACCCGCAGTTGGAGATTTTGCCACAGGTCGGGGTTGGTCCCGGCGAGACGTTCCGCCATGACATTCATTTCCGCCTGCGCCTGGGCGAGCGTCACGCCGGGTTTGAGTTGCCCGACCACCTCGCGCAAAAACTGGGGATTGGGCAGGACAGTGCTGGCGACCAAGGGGGAGAATGCCTTGGGACTGCTCATTTGACCAGTCATTGTGCGAAAGCCCGGCGGCATCACCCCGATGATGGTGAAGGGCTGGTCGTTCAGCAGAATCTCCCGGTTGATGACCGACTCGCTGCCGTTGAACTGCTCCAGCCAATACGCGTGATTTAGGATCACCACATGGGCCTTACCCTCGATGCCTTCCTCGGGCAAAAAAGTGCGCCCGAGCAGAGGTTGCACCCCGAGGGTTGAAAAATAGTTGAGTGATACCGCGAAGCCAAAGACGCGAACGGGGAAATCGACACCCGTCAGATGGCCGTGCATCCCGGTCGAGGCTGCCACGCGGTCAAAGACGGTCGCTTGTTTCTGCAACTCCTCGACGGTATTCCACCGCGGGGCGAAGGCCCGTTGGTCAGAGGGCCGGACTTGGAGGATCGCGACCAGGCGTTCCGGATTCGCGTAGGGCAATGGCCGCAAGGCGACACTGTTGACGATGCTGAAGATCGCGGTCGTCGCGCCGATCCCGATGGCGAGGGTGAGGATCGCCACGATCGCAAACCCCCGGGCCTTGCTCAACTGGCGTGCACTGTAACGGAGATCCTGGAGAAGATCGTCAAACATGGAGGGAGTGGCGGGGTGCAGCGGGCCGGATGGGGAGTGCTTTGTGGGGGAAGACCAAGGCAGGAGCCGGGGCGCCTTGGAGTGACCCGGGAACGGGCCGGGATCAGTTCCGGGCCGCCAGCCCATCCATCGGGTTCAGACTAGACAACACTGATTTTGTGCCGAACCCCGCCGGCAGGGCGTGCTTCAGATTTTCGATTTTGGATGACGAACTGCGACGAGGAGGCGTCGGGCGGAGTGCAGCTTTGGCGGCGGTGCCGCATGAGGACGGAGGAATCGAAAATCGAATAACCCGTCACTCCGCGCGCAGCGCCTCCATCGGGTCCACCCGCGTGGCGCGGCGGGCGGGTATGAGGCAGGCGGCCACGCAGGCGAGGGTGAGAATCAGGCCGGCCGGCAGGTAGGCCAAGGGATCGATGAGCGGGATGCCGTAAAGCAGCCCTGCGATGCCGCGTGAGGCGACCAGCGCCAGCAGCAGGCCGCCGAGCAGACCGGGCAGGATCATGCGCATCGCATCCTTCAAGACCAGCCGCGCGACCGTTGCCGGAGCGGCGCCGAGGGCGAGACGCACGCCGAATTCCGCGGTGCGGCCGGCCACGGCGAACGCCTGCACGGCATACACTCCCATCAGACAAAGCGTGACCGCCAAGCCGGCAAATATGCCGACGAGAACCAGGCTGAAACGGGTTTGCCAGGCACTGTTGGCGAAGAAATCGGCCACGCGGACCTGAAGGTAGGCGCTGGCCTCCGGATCCACCGCCTGCACCGCCCCCGCGATCTGATCGGGGGTCAACGGCAGGGAGCCGTGCAGGCGAATGAGAATGCCCGTGTCGGCCGGCGTGGCCTGGGTGTGGGGCAGAAAAAAGGAATCGATCACGGCGGGCTGGTTGCCGTGGCTGACAATGTCGCTGACCACGCCGACCACCTCCCACCAGCCGCCCGGCGCGCCCTCGATGCGGACACGACGGCCGAGCGGATCCATGTCGGGCCAGTATTTGTCCGCCAGACTGCGGCTGATGACCACGACCCGGGCGGTGTCGGCGCGATCGTCCTCCCCCAGCCAGCGCCCGGCGAGGAGGCGGAGCTGCAGGGTTTCGAGCAACCCGGCCGAAACGTAGCGGCGCGCGGCGCGCTTGGGGGTCTCGTTGAGCTGGAGTCCGTCGCCTTCCTGGACGAATCCGAAATAGCTGGCCGGAACGGCGGCAAAGGCGAAGTCGGTGGCGGCGCCGGCCGCGACGTGCGGCAGTTCCCGCAGCCGGTCGATGACGGCTTCAAAATACCGCACGCGGGCGGCGGGGTCGCCGTAGGCTTCGCCGCGGGTGCCCAGGCGGAACGAATGGAGTTGTTCGACGGGAATGCCGTGGTCAACGGACCGGATGGCCTGGAAGCTGCGCACGAGTTGCACGGCGCCGATGAGCAAGGCCAGGGCCAGCGCGACCTGGATGGAAACCAGCAGACGGATCGCAACCCCACCGGTGGCCGCGCCCGCCTGCCGGGCGCCGTTCCGCAGGGTGGCCTCGAGGTTCAGCCGGGCGGCTTGCCACAGGGGAACGAGACTGAAGCCGACGGCGATGACGGCGGCCAACAGGACGGCGGCGGCGACCACCGGCAGGCCGATGGTGGGCGTGGGCAACTGGCGCAGACCGGCCGTCGGCGGCAGCAACTGGACCGCCAAGGGCGCCAGCCACACCGCCAGCAGGAGGCCGAGGCCGGCGCCGAGGGCGGTGAGCACAAAGGATTCGGCGAAAAACTGCCGGAAAAGCCGGCCCGGGCCGGCGCCGATGGCCAGCCGCACCGCGAACTCGCGGCGGCGGCGGATGGCCTGCACGAACAGCAGGCAGCCGGCGTTGACGCAGGCGACGGCGAGCACGAGGCCGACCGTGGTCTGCAGGATCAGCAACTGGCGCCGGAAATTTCCCAACAAGGCATCGCGCAGGTTGACGGCCGTCAGCCCTTTGTCGGCGTTGGTGGCCGGATGGTCGCGGCCGAGCGTGTGTGCGAGGGCCGCCAGCTCGCCGCGGGCCGTCCCGACGGAGGCCCCGGGCGCCAGCTCGCCAAACATGAAGTGCCGGCGCACGCCGCGTTCGTTGCGCTCGAAATCCGCGGGGAGCATGGCGACCCAGGCCTGCTGCTGGTCGCCGACAAGCGGCAGCACCGTATCCGGCGGCAGCACGCCGACGATCCGGCAACTGCGGCCATCAAGGGTGACACTGGCGCCGAGCACGCCACGATCGGCACCGAAGCGGCGCTGCCAGAACTCGTGGCTCAGGACGAGCGCCCGTTCGCCGGCCAGCTCGGCGTTGGCTGCGTGGATGGTTTCACCGACGTGGGCGGACACGCCGAGCATCGGGAAAAATTCCGGCGTCACGCGCTGGACAAAGGCCACTTCAGCCCCGCCCGGGGTCCGCACCGTGAAAGATTCGTTGCGCACAATCGCTGTCCGGGAAAAGGCGCGGACATGGTCGTGGATGTCGGCGGCGTTGCCGAAGGTGGTCCGCCAGAGGCTGCCGGGGCCGGTCGTGAGCGGATACTCGTGGATGGAGACGATCCGGCCGGGCTGGCCGTAGGGCAGTGGCCGCAGCAGGTAGGAATCGAGCAAACCCAGGACCAGCAGCGTGGCGGCCAGGGCCAGCCCCAGCGTCAGGATTATTCCGCCGGAGAAAAGCGGCCGGCGCAGAATGACCGAGAAACTATGTTGCAGGGCATGCATCCGACTGAGGTGCAGTTTGCCTGAGCTTTATTCCGCGCGCAGTGCTTCCATGGGATCCACCTGCATCGCGCGGCGGGCGGGGATGAGGCAGGCGAGGGTGGCGACGGCGGCGAAGAACAGCGCCACGAGGCCGAAGACCGCCGGATCGAAGGGCTGCACTTGGTAAAGGATTTCCTGGAGCAACCGGCTGGAGGCGTAGGCGCCCACGAGCCCGAGCACCAGGCCGAGGCCGACCTGCACCGCCCCGCTGCGGAGGACGAGGTTGCGGATGTCGCCGGCGGCCGCGCCGAGCGCCATGCGCACGCCGATCTCGCCGGTGCGCTGGGTGACGTTGTAGGCCATCACCGAATAAACGCCGACCGTGGCCAGCAGTGCGGCGATCGCGGCAAAGGCGATCAGGAGCGACATGGTGAGGCGCTGCACACCGATGGAGTCGCTCACCAGTTGCTCCAGGGTCTGGGGATTGGCGAGGGCAATGGTGGGATCGATTTCCTTCAGCACACGGCGCAGCACGGGGATGGCAGCGGCGGCAGACAGTTCGGGCCGCACCTGCGCAACGACGGTCATGAAGGCGCCGCCGCGCTGTGATCGGGCATAGTAGATTTCGTCGAGCGGTGGCGTGGCGAGACCATCGGCCCGCACGTCGCGGATCACACCGACAATACGCACCGGCACGTTGGCATTGGCACCGGTGAGAAAGTGCTGGTCGAGGGCGGACTCGCCGGGGAAGAGCTTCTTGGCGAAGGACTCATTGACGAGGGCCACATCTTCGCCACCAAAACGATCTCCGGAATTGATGAAGCGGCCTTCGCGAAGCTGGATGCCCATCGTTGGGAAATAGCCGGGGGTGACGAAGCGGATGAAGGAAAGCGGGCGTTCGTGCACCGGCAGGATCGGGCGGCCTTGGATGGAATAAGGCGAGATGGAGCCGATGCCGGCGAGAGGCAGACCGAAGATGGCGCCGCCGTGCGTGAGCTCGGGTGCCTGATCGAGCTTCTCCTGCAGTTGGTGATAGAATTCGCGGGTGAGCTCCGGGGTGTTGTAGCGCGCGGCGGGCAGGTTGATGAGCCCGTAAACGCGACCCTCGGTTTGGAAGCCGAGGTCGGTCTGCTGCAGCTTGTGAAAGCTCAACACGAGCAGCCCGGCGCAAATGAGCAGGGTGAGGGAAAGCGCGACCTGCACCACGACGAGCCCCTGGCGAAAGACCTTGGCGGCCCGGCCGCCGCCGGCCCCGCGGGCGTTGTCCTTGAGGACGACCTGCACGTCGGTGCGCGAGGCCTGCAGGGCCGGGTAGAGTCCGATGACCAGGCTGGCGAGCAGCGCGGTGCCCAGGGCGAAGAGCAGCACGAACGGATCGAGCCCGAGCTCATCGCCGCGCGGCAACTGCGAGCCGGCGAGCACCTGGATGCCCCGCAGCGACCACCAGGCGAGAAGGACGCCGAGGCCGCCGGCGACGACGGAAAAGAGGGCCGTCTCGGCGAGGAATTGCCGGACGATCTCGCGGCGGGTGGCGCCGAGCGACAGCCGCACGGCGATTTCCTTCTGGCGCGTGCTGACCCGCGCGAGGAAAAGGTTGGCGATGTTGGCGCAGGCGATCAGGAGGACCGCGGCCACGGCGCCGGCGAGGGTCCAGAACGTGCGGGTGAGGTTGCCGAGGACCTGGGTGGTGACGGTGCGCACCTCGTTGTCGTTGTTGGCGTCGATGTGCGTGGGATTGGCGGTCTTGAACTGGGCGGCCATCTCGCGGACGCGGAGCGTGGCGACCTCGGCGGTGACACCGGGAACGAGCCGGCCCACGGCCTGGTGCACGATGGCATTGGCCCGGTTCTGCGGGTTGAGGAAAGGCAGTTCGAGCGGCCGGGGCACGAGGACGTTCACGCCGGCGAAGGGCGGAGGCATGGTGACCGGGAGGATGCCGACGATCTCGCGCGGCACCCCGTCGAGCTGGATGACCCGGCCGATGATGCCGGGATCGGTGGAGAAGCGGTTCTGCCAGAGCTGGTGACTGATCATCGCGACCAGCGGTCCGCCCTCGCGGTCCTCCTCGGCGGTGAAATGCCGGCCCTGCGAGGGGTTGAGCCCGAGGACGGTGAGGAAGTTGGCCGTGACATGCTGGCCGAAGACCTGCTCGGGATCGCCCGTGCCCTCGGTCAGGGTGAAGCCGTTGCCCGCCGACATGGCGAGATCGGCGAAGACATCCTTGCGCTCCCGGTAGGCCTCATACTTGGCCCAGGAGAGGGCCGGGGCCTCAAAGTTGCGCTCGGTGTTGACGCCCCAGATGGAAACCAGCGAGTCCGGGTTCGGGTAGGGCAGGGGACGCAGCACGACGGCCTGCAGGACGCTGAACAGGGAGGTGCAGGCGCCGATGGCCACCGCCATGGTGAGCACCGCGATGATCGTGAAGCTGGGTGCCTTGAGGAGGGAGCGGAGGGCGAACTTGAGGTCGGAGAGCATGGTAAAGGAAAGCTCGGGCGTGGGACGCGCTCATTCCGCACGCAGCGCGATCATCGGGTCCACGCGCGTGGCGCGGCGGGCGGGGATGAATGCGGCGACGAAGGAGACGACGATCAACAGCGCAGCCACGGCGAGGTAGGTGAAGGGATCGCGTGGGCTGACGCCGATGAGCACGTTTTGAATGGCGGAGCCACCCAGCGTCGCGATGAGCAGGGCGAGGCCGAGGCCAAGCCCGAGCCCGAGCACCAGTTGCCGGGCACCTTGTTGCAGCACCATGCCGAGGATGCGATTGGCATCGGCGCCGAGAGCCATGCGCACGCCGAATTCCTGCGTGCGCTGGTTGACCGAGAAGCTGGTGACGCCGTAGAGCCCCACCGAGGCCAGCACCACCGCTACGATGCCGAAGATGGAGAACATCGTGGCGAGGATGCGGTTTTGGGCGACGAAGCCGTCGAGGTTGCGCGCGGGCGTATCCACGAAATAGAGCGGGAGATTGGGATCCAGCTTGGCGACCTCGCGGCGCAGGGTGTTGGCCAGCGCGGTCGCAGGCACGCCGCCGCGCGGCTTCACGGCGATGGTGGCGAATTGCGGGGCGCTCGGCTCGGGCGGCACCGGCCCGAAGGGCAGGGCATAGAACGGCAGGTAGAAGCCGGAGTCATCCACGTTGGGATTGTTGAAAGGCCCGAGCATGCGGACGGTCGTGACCACGCCGACGATGGTGCGCCACGGGCCGAGCTGCGTGCCGCCATTGCCAGAGGTGCGGAACCGGCGGCCGAGGGCGCTCTCGGCGCCGAAATGCTTGCGGGCAAAGGCGGCGTTGACGACGGCCACCGGCAGCCGCTGGTCGAGATCATCGGTGTTGAAGGTGCGGCCCTCGATGAGGCGCTGGCCCGTGAGGGTGAAGAAATCGCCGGTGACGCTCTCGAAGTTGGTATTGGGCCGGTCGCGGTCGTCGTTGTAGGCGAGGCCCTCGATCTCGATGGGACCGTTGCCGGAAAAGACCATGCGAAAACGGTTGGTGAGCGCGGCGGCCTCGAACTCGGGGCTGGCGCCGAGCTCGCGCACGAGCCGGTCGTAGAAGAGCCGGCGGGCCTCATTACTGGGATAGTCGCCGTCCATCAGGCCCATGCGCGCGGTCATCAGGCCGTGGGTGTCGTAGCCGTAGTCGATGTTCTGCTGCGCGATGATCGAGCGGACCTGCAGGATCGAGCCGATGAGCAGGATGCAGGTGACCAGGATCTGAAAGACCACGAGCCCGCGGGTGATGAGGTTGACCGTGCGGGAGGTGTTGCCGCGGCCGCCTTCCTTGAGGGCGTCGGCGGCGCTGGCGCGGGACGACATCCAGGCGGGAATGAAACCCGACACGAGGGCGGCCAGTAGGGTGGCGCCGATGGTGAAGGCCAGCACGGGTCCGTCGATGTCGAAGGTGATCCACGAGGGCGGCGGGTTGTCCATGTTGCGCACGGTGGCGCCGAGCAGGTCCACCAGATAAAACGAGGCGCCGACCCCGAAGACCGCACCGAGGGCGGCCACCAGCAGGCTTTCGGTGAGCATCTGGCGGATGAGCCGGATGCGGGTGGCACCGAGCGAAGACCGCACGGCGAGTTCCTTGCCGCGCAGGGCGGCGCGGGCGAACTGCATGTTCATCACGTTGACGCAGGCGATGAGCAGCACACCCGCGCAGAAACCGAGCATCGTGAGCAGGATGCCGGTGAGCTGGCTTGGAGTGAAGGCTTCAAGCAGTGTGCGCACCTGCGCGGTGGCGAATTGTTTGTTGGTGTCGGGGTAGGCCTCGGCGAAGCGGCGGGCGATACCCGCCATCTCGACATTGGCCTGGTCGAGCGAGACGCCGGGCTTGAGCGTGGCGAGCACGGCGGGAGCGATGGCGCGGGCTTCGGCGCGCGGCTGGACGGGGAACTCGCTGTAGAGCGGAATCCAGAACTGTTCGTTCTGCGGAAAATTAAACCCCTGCGGCATCACGCCGATGACGGTGGCGGGCTTGCCGTTGACGCGGAAGGCGCGGCCGATGATGTCGGGCCGCCCGCCGAAGTTGGTCTGCCAGACTTGGTGACTGATGAGCGCGACCTTTTCGGCACCGGGGCGGTTGTCCTCGGCGGTGAAGTCGCGGCCCAACGCCGGTGCGACGCCGAGCGCGCGCAGGAAGTTTTCGGTCATGTAGGCGCCGGTGAAACGCAGCGGCTGGCCGTCGATGGTCACGTTGACCGTGGAGCCGTTGAGGTAGGCGGCCATGTGCTCGAAGGACTGCTGCTCCGCTTTCAGCTCCTCGAAGTCCATCGCGGTGATGCGTCCGTTGACGCCGAAAGCATTCGCGGTGGACGGATCGATGAAGTTGACGTCCACCAGCCGGGTGGCGTTGGGGAACGAGAAGCCGCGGAGCATCGTGCCGTTGACGACGCTGAACATCGTGGTGACGCCGCAGATGCCGAGCGCGAGGACGAAGACGGCGAGGGCGCAGAAGGATTTTTCCTTGATGAGCACACGGGCACCGACGCGGAGATCCTGGAGGAAAGTTTCGATGATCATGACGAGAGAGGGAGGAGGGTTTTGGCTGCGGTGGCTTGGTAGCATCCTTTGCAGGAGCGGTGCCAAGTGGAGTGAAGTTGCGTTAGTGTCAGGCGGGAAACGGGATAAAAAAATCGTTGCCGATCGGGTGCATGGCCGATGGTGCGAAACTGAAACCCACCGGTCCCGGGAATGGGATGGCGGAGATAAAAGCCGTTTTAGCCATGGCGGATGGCATCGAGCGGATTGATCCGCGCGGCGCGACGGGCGGGCAGCCAGCAGGAGATCAGGCCCACGATCGCAAGCACAGAGGTCAGGGTGAAATAGGTCGGCGGATCGCTGGGGCTGATGCCGTAGAGCAGCGCCGCCATGAGACGGGTGAGCGTGAGGGCGGCCGCGAGGCCGAGGGCCAGTCCGGTGGCGACAATGGCCAGGCCCTGGCGGCCGACCAGCCGCAGCACATCGCCCTCCGTGGCGCCGAGTGCCATGCGCACGCCGATCTCGGGCACGCGCTGGGCGACGTTGTAGGCCATCACGCCATAGACGCCGAGAGCGGCGAGGAAAAGCGCACCGGCGCCGAAGGCACCGAAGATCTGGCCGAAGAACCGGCGATTCCAGTAGGCGAGCGATTCGATGCGCGCTTGCGTCATCACATTGTAGATCGGGATGCCCGGTTTGGCGGCGATCACGGCGCGCTGCAACGCGGGGCCGTAGGTGGTCGGGTCGCCGTTCACGCGGACGACATAGGAGATAAAATTGTGGTCGCCCTGTTCGGTCAATTGGTAGAGCGCGCCGCGTTCGTAGGGGCGGTCGATGCGCGAGGGCACGTTGCCGACCACGCCGACGATGGTCATCCAGCGGATGGTGTCGTCCGGCGAAAACCCGAAGCGCACGCGCTTGCCGATGGGATTTTCACCGTTGCACCAACGGTCCACGAACTGCTGGTCCACCACGGCCACGCGCGGGGTGTCGCGCGTGTCGGTGGCGGCGAAGCCGCGGCCGCGCAAAACGGGGATACGCATCGTGGAAAAATAATCCGCCGAGACGGTGCGCGCGGTGGTCTGCGTCGATTCGTGGAGGTTGCGCGGGAAATCCTGCCCCTCGAAGAGGAAGGAGTTGCTGTTGCTGCCGGCGCTCGGCAACTGCGAGGTCGAGCCGACCGACACGACTCCCGGCACCTCGGCGAGCCGGGCGTTGACCTGCTCGAAGAAGCGCCGGTTCTCCGCCGCATCGGGGAACTGCCCGGGCGGGAGGCCGACGCGGAACGTGATCAGGCCGGCGGCATCGTAGCCGGACGGGGTGGCCTGCAGCTTGAGGAAGCTGCGGACGAACAGGCCGGCCCCGATGAGCAACACGGTGGAGAGCGCGACCTGCGCAATCACCAGCGCCTGATGCAGCGTGCGCGAGCGCCGGCCGCCGGTGGAGCCGCGCGAGCCCTCCTTGATTTCCAGCGCGGTGCTGCGACCGGCCTGCAGGGCGGGGAAAAGACCAAACAGCAACGACGAGACCATTGCGGCTGCGGCCGCGAAACCGAAGACCCGCCAGTCGAAGTCGAACGACATCCAGAACGGAATCTCCACGTCCGGCACGGCGCTGAGGATGAGGCTGTTGGCCCAGACGCCGACCAAAAGGCCAAGCCCGCCGCCGAGCAGCCCGAGCAACAGGCTCTCGGTCAGCACCTGCCGGATGATGCGCGGCCGCGTGGCGCCGACCGAGACCCGGATGGCGATCTCATGGGAGCGGCCGGCGGCCTTGGCGAGCAGGAGATTGGCGACGTTGGCGCAGGCGATGAGCAGGACGAAGATCGCCGCGCCGAGCATGAGGTGCATGAAGAGCGCGGTGTCCGCGACGGCTTCCTCGCGCACGAGGCGCAGCGCGAAACCCTTGCCCTCGTTGGTGGTCGGGTGCTCGAGGGCGAGCCGGGCGCCTATGGCGGCGACCTCGGCGCGGGCTTCGTCGAGCGTCACGCCATCGCGCAAACGCGCCCAGCCGCTGAGATTGTGGCTGCCGCGATCCGTGGCGTCCGACTTGTAGAAGATGGGGGTCCAAATTTCGTGGTTGTCGGGAAAGCCGAATCCTGCCGGCAGCACGCCGATGATGGTCGTGGGCTTGCCGTTCATGTTTTCCGTGCGGCCGATGACGTCGTCGCTGCCGCCAAACCGGCGTTGCCAGACGGCGTAACTGAGGATGGCGGTCGCGGGCGCATCCGGCTCGACGTCGGCCGGCGTGAACACGCGCCCGCGCACGGGACGCACGCCGAGCATCGTGAACGCTTCGGCGGAGATGTCGGCGCCCATGAGGCGCTCGGGTCTGTCGCCTTCGCCCAGGATGACCGTCTTGCCCGTGGCCGTGGTGAGGCCGGTGAGCGTCTGCGCCTGCTCACGCAGGTCGAGGAAGTCGGGCATCGACAGCTCGTAGTAGCCGTCGGGCTGGTTCAGCGCGTGGCTGTTGACGAAGACCAGCCGGTGCTCGTCCTGGATGTGCGGGAAGGGCCGCAGCATCACCGCGCTGAACGCGTTGAAGATGGCGGTCGAAAGACCGATGCCGAAGCCGAGCGCGATGATCGCCCCCAGCGTGGTGCCCGGATTTTTCAGCAGCAGCCGGAGCGCGAAGCGGAGGTCGTGGAGCACGGAGGGAAAAGGCGGAAGGACTGAAAGCCTGAATGGCCGAACGGGATCGTTCTCGTTCTCTTAATCGTTCCCGTAATCTTGGCCGAGCGGCCTCGAGGGGAGAGAACGGAACGATCAAGATTACGATAACGAGAACGATTTAACCCGCTTTGAGCAGGTCGGTCGTCAGGCTGTGGCCTCGACCTGCTCCTCGACGACGCGGCCGTCGAAGATGTGGATGGTGCGGTCGGCGTGGCGCGCGAAGCGCACGTCGTGGGTCACCATCACGATGGTCGCGCCGCCCTTGTGCAGCTCGGCGAGGAGCTGCATGACGGCGTCGCCGTTCTTCGAGTCGAGGTTGCCGGTGGGCTCGTCGGCGAGGAGGACGGCGGGCTTGCCGGCGAGGGCGCGGGCCACGGCGACGCGCTGCTGCTGGCCGCCGGAGAGCTGGGAGGGCAGGTGCTTGGCGCGGTGCGCCATGCCGACCTTCTCGAGAGCTTCGGTGACGGCGGCCTTGCGCTCGGCCGCGGGCATGCCGCGGTAGGTGAGCGGCAGCTCGACGTTCTCATACACAGTGAGGTCGCCGATGAGGTTGAAGGATTGGAAAATGAAACCGATCTCGCGGTTGCGGATGCGGGCGCGCTCGGGGAGCGAGAGGCCCTGGACGGGCCGGCCGTTGAGGAGGTAGGTGCCGTCCGTCGGCGTGTCGAGCAGACCGAGGATGGAGAGCAGGGTGGACTTGCCGCAGCCGGAGGGGCCGGCGATGGAGACGTATTCCCCCTGCCGGATTTCCATGTGGATGCCGGAAAGGGCGTGGGTCTCGACCTCGTCGGTCAGGAAGACCTTGGTGACACCGTCGAGTTTGATCAGGGTTTCAGTATTCATTGTGGGATGGAGTGGGTTGCGGCGGAGGCGCGGAGGGAGGTTGTGGTTGGGATCAGGCGTTTGATACAGGAGATTTGGGCGACAGATGGGGCTCCGGGTGTTGGTGTCTCTTTGGCAAAAATCACCGCTCGTCCGCCCCGTGGTCGGGGTCGGTGGCCACGAGGGCGGACAGCAATACCAGGATGATGACGGCGGGAAGCATCTTGAACGAAAACACGGTGAAAGTGTGAAAGTTACAGGGCGGGTGAAATCAGCGCAGCTTGATGCGGTCGGCGCTGTCCCACTGGGACATGTCGGAGAGAATGACGCGGTCGCCGGGCTGGAGGCCGCTGATGATTTCGATGGTGTTGACCGAGCTGCGGCCGAGCTGGACCTGCGTGCGGGTGGCATGGCTGCCGTCGGGATCGAGCCGGAAGATGCCGACCGTGCTGCGCTCCTGGCCGAAGGCCGGCCGGCCGACGTTGACGACGTTGTCGAGCCGCTCGAGTTCGATGGTGCCGTCCACCGAGAGGTCGGGGCGCGAACCGCGGGGCAGGGGGCCGTCGATGATCACGTCCACCGTCACGGTGCCGGCCTGGACGGAGGGGTCGATGCGGGCGACGTGGCCGGGAACGACGCCATTGCGCGTGTCGATCGTCGCGGGCAGGCCGATGGCGATGTCCTTGGCCTGGGTCTCGGCGATGCGGATCTCGGCCTTGAGGCGGGTGGGGTCGGCGACACGGGCGAGGTTGGTGCCGGGCTGCACCTGCGCGCCGACCTCGACCGGGAGGGCGGAGAGCACGCCGGTCATCGAGGAGCGGACCTGCAGCGCGTCGAGCTCGTCGTGGCGCAACCGGGCCTGCGAACGCAGGCGGGCGACCTCGGCCTCCTGCACGGCGAGCTGGGGCTTGATGGACTCCTGGGCGAAGGCGAAGCGCTTCTGCTCGATGGCATGGCGCGTGGCGGCCTGCTCGGCGGTGACCTGCGAGAGGCGCAGCTCCAGCTGGGAAACGAGGCCGTCCTTGAAGAGCTGTTCGTTCACCTCGGCGCGCAGGCGGGACTGTTCGAAATCGGCCTTGGCGTTGGCGGCGGCGGCCTCGGCGGCGAGCACGTCGCGCTCGAGCTGCACGCGCAGGTTGGCGAGGGCGGCCTCGGCGGCGCCGAGCTGCGAGTCGGCGTTGGCGGCGGCCTGCTCGACATCGGGATTGGCGAGGATGAGAATCACGCTGTCGGGGGTGACCTCGGCGCCGGGGCGCAGGATGATGCGGTCCACCCGGCCCTGGGTGCGGGCGGCGATCCAGCGGATCTCCTCCGGCACGAGGGTGCCGAGGCCGCGGACCTGCCGGAGCATCTGGCCCTGCTTGACGGTGTCCACCCACACGAGGTTGCGCTCGACGGTGGGGGCGGCGGGCTTCAGCCGGCCGAGGAGGACGGTGATGCCAACGAGCGCGATCGCGGCGACGCCGCCGTAGATGATGCGCTTTTTGCGTTTGGCCTTGGATTGGTCGGGGCGCGGGATGTCCATTGTTGGCACCCTGATTGCAGGCCCTGTGCCAGCGGATGAAATATTGCGCAAAGCATTGGGATTTATGATGATAAAATTATACACATGTTTTTGGACTACAGGTGCCGCGTCGAACGCGGGATTGTGGCGTCCCAATAATGGGATGTCGGGCAGGGAAGTCGGACCTGCAGGCTTGTGCCCGTGCTCGGGTGCGGCCTTTTAAGCCGGTCATGGAATCCTTCGGCAAAATCGCGATCGTTACGGCCGCGAGCCGTGGCATTGGCACCGCCTGCGCCCGGGCCCTCAAAGCGCGCGGGTATCGGCTGGCCGTGATGTCGCGCAGTGAACGAATTCATGACATCGCGCAGGAACTTGATGCGCTGGCGGTGCAAGGCTCGGTGAGCGTGCAGGCGGACTTGGAGCGGTTGGTGCGGGAGACGCATGCGTGCTACGGCCGGATTGATGCCGTCGTGAACAATTCCGGTCACCCGGCGGGAGGTGAATTGTTGTCCATCCCTGACGAGCAGTGGCAGGAGGTTTTCGAGATGTATGTCCAGAGCGTGATCCGCATGAGCCAGCTGGTGACGCCGATCATGCTGGCGCAAGGTGGCGGGGCGTTCGTGAATATTTCCGGATCGGACGGCAAAGAGCCCGACCTGCGCTTTCCGGTGGCCAGCACGATGCGCGCGGCGCTGTCGGCCTACACGAAACTGTTCGCGCAAAAATTCGCCGAGAAGAACCTCCGCATGAACTGCGTGGCGCCTAACGTCGTCTTCGATCACGACCCGGCCAACGTGCGGGAGGACATCCGGCGCGAGGTGCCGATGCGCCGGCCCGCCCACCAGCGCGAGGTGGCCGACGTGGTGGCGTTTCTCCTCTCGGACGAGGCCTCCTATGTCACCGGCCAGACCCTCGCCGTGGACGGCGGCCAGTCGCGGGCGCTGTGAGGGATTGGCCGCAAAAAAGCGCAGAAAGCGCAAAACTGAACAGGGCCGCAGCCATTCGCTCACGCTCATGGCTACAGCGGTAAATCTTTCGCCGAATCAATTGGCCTGATTTTGCGCATTCTGGGTCTTTTGCGGCTACTCTGTTTCCCGCCTTGACAGTCTAGGAGAGACTGCGTTTCTGGATCACGCCTAGATGGACTAGGCATCTATTCATTATGGCCAAAGAAAAACCCGATCTCGTTTACGGCACGCTCGACATGCTGATCCTGAAGGCAATCCAGCTCGAGCCGCGTCACGGCCTCGGCATCGCCGACCGCATCCAGCAAATGTCCGACGAAGTGCTGCGCGTGGAGCAGGGTTCGCTCTACCCGGCGCTTTACCGGCTGGAGGCGCAGGGCTGGATCAAGGCGGAGGAAGGAATTTCGGAATCCAACCGCAAAGCGCGGTTCTACCGGCTGACCGCCGCCGGGAGGAAACAACTGGAGGCCGAGACGGAGCACTGGGCGCGCATGACCGCGGCGATCAACCAGGTGCTGGCGAAGGTGTGAAGCGCTGAAAGCGGTAAGCTTTAAGCGATAGGCGGTAAGCCAATAACCCAAACTCCATGAATCTCTGGTCCAAGCTGCGCTCACTGTTTTCGCGCAGCCGCTTAGAGCGCGAGATGGCCGCAGAGATGCAGGCGCATCTCGACGGGCTGACGGAGCGCAATATCGCGGCGGGGATGTCGCCGGAAGAGGCGCGATACGCGGCGCGGCGGGCGTTTGGCGGGGTGGAGCAGATCAAGGAGCGGGCGCGGGATGAGCGCGGCTGGGGCTGGTTGTTCGATATGGGTCGCGATCTGCGTTTTGCCTTTCGCCAGTTGGGCAAGGAGCGCGGCTTCGCGGCAGTGGCGGTGACCACGCTAGCGCTCGGCATCGGTGCGAGCACGGCAATATTTAACATCACCTACAATGTCGTCCTCGATCCGTTTCCGTATAAGGACTCGCGTGGGATATGGGCGCCATCGATCCGGGATGTCGAGGGCCAGCGCAGCTTTGCCACGCGCTACACCGACTATCCGGAGGTGGCGAAACTGCCGTGCGTGCAGGAGGCGATGGCGTCGGGATGGACAACGGCGAACGCCACCGGCGACATCAATGCCGAATCGATCCGGGTGGTGTTTATGTCGGATAGTGCCTGGCAGTTTCTCGGGATGCCGGCCTTGCTTGGCCGCGGCATCGGCCCATCGGACATCTCTTCCAGCGGTGATCCGGCGCAGGTGTGTGTGCTCACTTACCGGGCGTGGCAACGGCTCTTTCAGGGCGACCCGGACGTGCTGGGCCGCACGCTGAAACTCAACGATGAAGTCTATACCATTATCGGTGTCTCGGCATCGCGTTTCAAGTGGGAGACCCACGACGGCTTGTTTATCCCGCTGGGACCGAACTCCGATGCCCGGTGGATTCCGGTGGGGCCAGACGCAGGCTCACTATGGATCAACACCAACATCCGCCTCAAACCAGGTTACACCCCGGAAGTGGCCCGCGACCAGTTGGCCACACTCTATCAGCGGCTGGCGCGGGAGAACCCCAAGCGCTTTGGCTCTGGGGAGGTGTCGGTGCAGTTACCCAACGTGATCGACATTTCCATCGCCCAAGGCAATTTCAGCGCGAGCCTCTATCTGCTGCTGGGCGCCGTTGGCTTTCTCTTGCTGATCGCTTGCACCAATGTGGCCAATTTGCAGTTGGCCCGCGGCAGTGCACGCCGGCGCGAACTGGCCATCCGCCTGTCGTTGGGGGCGGGCCGCGGCCGCATCGCGCGGCAGTTGCTCACCGAGAGTGTCGTGCTGGCCCTGGCCGGTGGCGTATTGGGCTGTCTGCTTTCATGGGGTTTGACGAACGGCATCATGCATCTGGTTCCGGAACAGTTTATCCCGCCCTCGGCCATGGTGAGGATGAACGGCCAGGTGCTTGCCTTTGCCGTCGGGGTCTCCGTGTTGACCGGCATTCTTGCCGGGCTGGCTCCAGTTTTCCAATGCAGCCGAGCCAACCCCAACGAGGCCTTGAAGGAAGGGGGGAGTGCGGCGGGCACGAGCCGGCGTCAGCGCGTGGTTGGTCGCTCGCTCGTCGTGTTCGAGGTCATGCTTTCGGTCGTCCTGCTCTTTGGCGCCACCCTAACGATACGTGGCTTCGTCAAGCTCACGAGTGTCGATCCCGGGTTCCATAGCGACCATACGTTGGAGTTTATCGTGCCGCTGCCGGCGAAGGAGTTTACGACCCCTGAATCGCGTCACGCAATCGCCGGCAGGTTGCGCGACAGCGTGGCCAGCCTGCCCGGTGTGACCGACGTGGCGATCGGAGTCACCCCCTACCGGGCGTGGAAAACGGATTTTACGATTCCCGGAGTCCCGTCGATCGAGACACGACAGGCGGCGTTTGGTGTCATGAGCGCCAACTATCGCGCCATGATGGGCATCCCGTTGCTGCGGGGGGCTGACCTCGAACCGCGCGACATCATCGGCGCTCGCCCGGTCGCACTGATCAACGAGACCTTGGCCCGGCTGTGGCCGCAGGGCGAGGACCCCGTTGGTCGGACCATGCACCTTAGCATGCTGATGCCGCCCGGCAGCACGCCCGAGTCTCCGTCCACGCCCGACGCGGGCATCGTTACGGTCATCGGCATCATGGGTGACACGCGCAACCACGACCTGCTCGGCAAGGTGCCTCCCAGTGTATTCATACCCTATACCTTGTTCAGGCGGGGATCGCCCGGGTTCACGGTCCGAAGCCGCGTCGATCCGGACAGCCTGTTCAACGTCATTCGTGCTCAGATGCGCGAGATCAATCCCAACCTGCCGCTTTCCAGATCGACGACGGCGGCAGCGCTGCTTGACGAGCAAATCAAGCAGCCGCGGTTCAACATGACGCTCTTTACCGGCCTGGCGGCGCTCGGTCTGGCGATGGCCTGCGTCGGCATCTACAGCGTGCTGGCCTATCAGGTGGCGCAGCGCACGCGTGAGTTCGGTATCCGCATGGCGCTCGGCGCGCAGCCCGGCGACGTGTTGCGCCTCGTGTTACGTGAGGGCGGGATGCTGCTTGGTATCGGCCTCCTGCTCGGGGCCGGTATGGTCTTTGCGCTGGCCCGGGTGGTTACGAGCAAGGTGTTCATCGTGCCGCTGCTCGATCCTGCGGCGTTTGTGGTCACAGTGCTGACACTGGGCTTGACCGCCCAGCTAGCTTGCTGGCTGCCGGCGAGGCGGGCGACGAAGGTCGATCCGATGGTGGCGCTGCGGAGTGAGTGAGGAGCAGCGGTAAGCCATAGGCTTTAAGCGGTAAGCTTGCAGACCGTTGGGTCCACTCGCTCACGCTCGTGGCTACTGGCTTCACGCCGGCAGGCGGAGGGAGGCGATGGTGCCGGAGGCGTCGGTGCGGTTCTTGAGCACGAGCGAGCCGCCGTGGTTTTCGGCGATCTGGCGGCAGAGGACCAGGCCGATGCCGGAGCCGGCGGGCTTGGTCGTGAAGAAGGGCACGAAGAGGTTGGTGGCGTTGGCGATGCCGGGCCCGTCGTCCTCGACCCGGAGTTCAAACACCTTGCCCTGCCGGCTCCAGGCGATGCGCACGCCGGCCTCCGGGTGGCCGGCGGTGCGCATTTCCAGCGCCGCCTCGACCGCGTTCTTCACGAGGTTGATCAGCACCTGCTCGATCTGGGCCGCGTCGCACCCAATGGTGAGGTCGTCGCCGCCGAGGATGGTTGCGGACAAACGCGTTTCCAGAGCGGTGATGCGCTGCACGAGCGGGGCGATCTCGCAGGGCGCGATGGCGGGCGCGGGCAGCTTGGCAAACTTGGCGTAAGCCTGCATGAAGCGGCTGAGGCCCTCGGAGCGGGATTCGATGATCTCGAGGCCGGAGCGCATGTCGGCTTCCCAATCCGGGGCGCGCTTTTCCCGGCGGAGCAACGCGCCGAGGCTGCCGGCGAGCGACTTGATGGGCGCGAGCGAGTTGTTGAGCTCGTGGCCGAGCACGCGCACGAGGCGTTGCCAGGCCTTGAGCTCCTCCTCGCGGAGCGCCTGGCTGAGGTCGCCGATGACGACGAGCTGGTGGGGGCGGCCGCCTTCGCGGAAGAGCGTGCGGCGCATGCCCCAGCGGCCGGCTTTGCCGGGAAAGTTGATGTTGATGATGCGGCCGGTCTCGCCTTCGAGACATTCCGTGAGGCCGAGTTCGGCGGCGGCGCGGCCGAGGATGCGTTCGGCGGGTTTGTCCAACAGGTTTTGGGCGGCGGGATTGGCGAGGCGCAGGGTGCCGGATTCGTCGAAGGCGAAGATGGCCACGTCGATCTCCTCCATCACGGTGCGGAGCAGCGCGGTGGCCTCCATGGCGCCAATGCGCTGGTCCTGCAGGGTGCGGCTGAGAATGTTGATCTCGGCAAGGACATCGCCGAGCGGCTCGTCGCGCCGGGCGCCGCGGGCGCGGACGGAGAAGTCGCCCTCGCGCAGCGCGGAGAGCAGGTTGGCCATGGTCTGGAGCGGGCGCACCACGCGCATGCGGGCGGCGGCGGCGAAACCCAGCCAGGAGCCGAAGACGAGCACGCCGAGCGTCCACTGCACGCGCGCGGGAAAATCACCCTGCCAGATGAGGACCGTGGCGACGATGATCGCCGGCAACCCGGCAAGGAGCGCCTGCGCGAAGACGGCGTTTTCGTGGGAGAGGCGGCGGGATGGCTTTGCCATGGCAGTAAGCAGCAAGCGCTAAGCTTTAAGCTTTTGGATGAAGCTGCCGGGCATGCGACGATGGGGCTTGGGCATGGTGAGATGGCCGAAAAAAGGCGCAGAAGGCGCAAAAGTCAGAGAGGATCGGAGAGGGCGTATTTGCGGACTTCGAGCTTGGGAGAACCGAAATTGATGAGAAGACCATGCTCAATGCGGGAAGCGCGTAAATAACCGAGGAGCTGGGCAACGTGTTCGTCAACCAATGTGCGCACCGCCTTCAGTTCGATGACAAGATGCTGATCGACGAAAAGATCAGCGAAGAATTCGCCCAGCAAGGTGCCATCCTCGTCCAGGACATTGAGCGGGTGCTGCTGGATGACGGGGAGGTGTTGCTTGCGCAGACGATGGGCGAGGCCGTTCTCGTAAACTTTTTCAACATGGCCGTGGCGGAGATGGCGGTGCAGGGCGAAGCTGGTTTCGCGGACTTGATCGCAGAGCTGGAATATGGGGTCTTTCATATTTTGGGGTGCAGAATGGCCGCAAAAAGGCGCATAAGGCGCAAAACAATCCCAAGGCAGGTTGGATTGTTTTTTGCGCTTTCTGCGCCTCTTTGCGGCCAAACTCAGAGTCCGTATTTTTCGAGCCGGCGGTAGAACGCGCTGCGGCTGAGCCCGAGTTCCTCGGCGGCCTGGCGGGCGTTGCCGTTGCAGCGGGCGAGGGTCTTCTTGATCAGGAAGGCTTCGACCTCCTCGATGCTCATCTCCTCCAGCCTCGGCGCGGCCTGGCCGGCGTTGAGCCCGAGGTCGGCGGCGCGGACCACCTTGCCCTGGGCCATGAGCACGCCGCGCTCGACGGCGTGGTCGAGTTCGCGGACGTTGCCAGGCCAGGCGTAGGCGCGCATGGTTTCAAGCGCGGCGTCGTCGAAACCGGTGATGGCCTTGCGGTAGCGCTCCACGTGGGCCTTGAGAAAATGCTGGGCGAGCAGGGCGATGTCCTCGCGGCGGTCGCGCAGCGGCGGCAGATGGATGTGGATGGTGTTGAGCCGGAAAAGCAGATCCTGCCGGAAGCGGCCGGCGGTCACCTCGGCCGGCAGGTCGGCATTGGTGGCGGAGATGAGGCGGACGTTGGCGTGATGGGTCTTCGACGAGCCGACGCGCTCAAACTCCCCGGTCTCGATGGTGCGCAGGATCTTTGCCTGCTGACTCATGGGGATGTTGCCGATCTCGTCCATGAACAGCGTGCCGCCCTCGGCGAGCTCGAAGCGGCCGGCGCGGTCGGCCTTCGCGTCGGTGAAGGCGCCGCGCACGTGGCCGAAGAGCTCGCTCTCGAAGACGCCCTCGGGGAGGCCGCCCATGTTGACGGAGATGAAAGGCTGGGCGCTGCGCACGCTCACGGCGTGCAGGGCGCGGGCGACGACGCCCTTGCCGGTGCCGTTTTCGCCGGTGATGAGCACGTTGGCGTCGGAGGGGCCCACCCGGGCGATGATCTCGAGCACCGGGCGCATGGCGGCGGAGCCGGCGATGAGGGTGGGGCCGTCCTTGCCGCGCAAAAGCTGGTTTTCCTGTTCGAGCCGGCGGTAGGCGCGCACGGCGCTGCCGAGCTCGATCTGGTTTTTGACGATGGCGAGCAACCGCGGGTTGTCCCAGGGCTTGGTCACGAAATCGCGGGCGCCGCGGCGCATGGCCTCGACGGCGACATCCACGCTGGCCCAGGCGGTCATCACGACCACGGGCAGGGAGGAATCAATGGTCTGGAGCTTGTTGAGGAGGTCCAGGCCCTCCTGCCCGCTGGTGGTGTCGCGGGCGTAGTTCAGGTCGATCAACGCCATCGCGAAATCGCGGGCCTCGACGGCCTTGATGACGGCGGCGGGAGATTTGACGGCCTCGATCTGGTAACCCTCGCACTTCAGCAGCAACCGCAGGGCCTCCAGCACATCGGGCTGGTCGTCGGCGATGAGGATGCGCGGGGCGGAGGATTCCGGGGCGGCCATGGACGGGAGCGAGTGACGCGGCGGGGCGCGGACCTGTCAAGCTGCCGGGGCGGCTCAGGCGGCGACGAGGGCGGCGACGCGGCGACGGCAAGCGGTGCGCTTGGCCGGGGCGGCGATCCGGGCCGGTTCGAACCGGGATTCGCGGGGTTGCCGGTAATCGTGCAGGATGATGCCGATGAGGCCGGAGATGGCGAACAGACTGATGGCCGTCTCGGCACTGAGGCTCGTGTAGGTAAACACCGCGAACGCGAGGGCGCCGGTGGCGAGATTGAACGTGAGGTTCTTGATGAGGGAGTGGTTCATGATGAGTTTGAAGTTGCCACCATGACTGCACGGGCCGTGCCAACTGATTTTTGTTTTCGCAACTCAATGAAAACCAATGGATAAAATTTTTCCACAACTTTTCAGACCGGAGAATCACCGACGTTTGCTTTCGTAAACGGGAGGCGCGATTCCCGGAAATGGGATGGAACTGGGGCACAAAAAAGCCGCAGACGGAAATGCAACCGCTGCGGCAAAATGGTCGGGCCGGTGAGATTCGAACTCACGACCTCTTGCACCCCATGCAAGCGCGCTACCAGGCTACGCTACGGCCCGAAACAAGAGAACGGTCACAAAGCGGGATGCGGGCGGTGGTGGCAAGTGGTATTTTTGGCGGCTTCCTGCGGCAGGATTGGCTTGTCGGCCCGGGCGGGTCCGCGAACGTGGCAGGGCGCACCATGGCATCCTCCCGCACCGCAATCCTCTGGCTCTGGCCGCTGACGCTGGCGGCGTTGATCTTCGTCGCCTCGGGCCGCGGCGAGGTGGCGGCGCCGGATGTCGTCGGGATCGACAAGGTGGGCCATTTCCTAGTGTTCGGCCTGCTCGGCACCCTGGTGGTGCGCACGGGCTGCCGGCCCTGGGTGGCGGTGTTGCTCGTCGCGGGCTACGGCTTTGCGGACGAATGGCGCCAGAGCTTCACGCCGGGCCGGATGGTGGAGGTGGCCGACTGGGTGGCCGACACCCTGGGCGCCCTTGTGGCGGTGAACCTCTACGTCCGGTGGAGTTTTTACCGGCGGTGGCTGGAGACTCCGCTGACCGGAACCCAACGCCGGGTTGAAAACGGTCCGGCCGTGGTTCCAAATCAACCGTCATGACCCCCGCCGAGGCCCAGCAACGCATCGCCCAGCTCCGCGCCGACGTCGCGCGGCACGACGAGCGCTACTACCGGCAGGCCAAGCCGGAGATCACCGATTTCGCCTACGACGGGCTGAAGCGCGAGCTGGCCGAACTGGAGGCGGAGTTCCCGCTCTTTGCCACCGCCGATTCGCCCACGCAGCGGGTCGGCGACGACCGTGTGCAGGGCTTCCGGGAGGTCGCGCACCGGCAGAAGATGCTCAGCCTCGACAACACCTACAGCGAGGAAGAGGTGCGCGCCTTCCACACCCGCATGGTCCGGTTGCTGGGGACGGAAGACCTGCATTACACGGTCGAGCCCAAGATCGACGGGCTCGCCGTGAGCCTGACCTATGAACAGGGCCGCTTCGTCCGCGCCGTCACCCGCGGCACCGGCGACAAGGGCGACGACGTCACGGCCAATGTGCGCACCATCGCCTCGCTGCCGCGTGAGCTGAAAAAAGTGCGCGGCACGGTGATGCCCGACGTTGTCGAGATCCGCGGCGAGATTTACCTGACCGCGGCCGAGTTCGAGCGCATCAACGCCGAGCGCGCCGCCGCCGGCGAGGAGCTTTACGCGAATCCGCGCAACACCGCCGCCGGCACCATCAAGCAGCTCGATGCCGCGGAAGTGGCCCGCCGCAAACTCTCGATCGTCCTCTACAGTCTCGGCCATTGTGAACCGGCCGTGGTCACGACGCAGGCCCGGCTGCACGAGCGGCTCAAGGCCTGGGGCCTGCCGCACGTCGAGCGCATCTGGCATGCGCTCGGCATTGACGAGGTCTGGGCGTCCATCGGGGAACTCGATGCGTTGCGCCGCAGCTTTGCCTACGGAACCGACGGCGCCGTGGTGAAGCTTGACGACATGGCGCTGCAGCGCGAGGTGGGCGCGACCGACAAGGCCCCGCGCTGGGCCATCGCCTACAAATACAAGCCCGACACCGCGCGCACCCGGCTCAAGGCCATCACCATCCAGGTTGGCAAGACCGGCATCCTCAGTCCGGTGGCCGAGCTGGAACCGGTGTTTCTCGCGGGCAGCACCATCGCCCGCGCCACGCTGCACAACGAGGAGGAGATCCGCCGCAAAGACATCCGCGTCGGCGACCTCGTCGAGATCGAGAAGGCTGGCGAGGTCATCCCGGCGGTGCTGCGTTCATTCCCGGAAGAGCGCCTGCCCGGCGCGCCGGAGTTCGACCTGCCGGCCGCCGTGGGGCACAAGTGCCCGGTGTGCGGCGGCAAAATCGCCAAGCTCGCCGTGGCCGACGAAGAGGCGCAGGGCGTGGCGTGGAAATGCCAGAATTACGACTGCTCCGCGCAGCGCACCGGCCGGCTTGGATTCTTTTGCAGCCGGAAAGCCCTCGCCATCGACGGCGTCGGCGGCGTGGTGGCCGAAAAACTGGTCGAGCTCGGCCATGTGCAGGATCCGCCCGACCTTTACGATGTTGCCCAGGAAACACTGGCGACGCTGAACCTCGGCACGGCGGAGAAACCGCGTGTGTTCGGCGAGAAAAACGCCGCCAAGGTCGTGGCCGCGCGCGAGGCCGCCCGGGCGCTGCCGCTGGAGAAGTGGCTCTACGCGCTCAGCGTGCCCGACGTGGGCGAGACCACTGCCCGCGAACTTGGCCGGCGGCACCGCAACTTTACGGAGCTGGCCGACTCGGCGCTCCTGCGCGCGGTTTTGCAAAAGGCCGGGCTTGCGGCCGAGCGGGAGCTGCAGGCGCCCAGTTCGCGGAAAAATCCGGCCAAGTCCGACGAGGACAGGGCGCGGCGCAAGGAGCTGTGCGTGCGGCTTGATGCCGAAATCGCCGGGCTTGATGCCGGTCCGCTGGCCGGTGTGCCCTCGGACATCGGCCCGGCCGTGGCGGCGAGCGTGGTGGAGTTTTTTGCCAGCGTGCCGGGCAAGCGGTTGCTGGCCAAGCTGCAGCAGCTCGGCATCGATCCACAGGGCACCGTGGTCGCTGCGGGCGTGTTCACGGGGAAAACCTTCGTCCTTACCGGCACGCTGCCCACGATGAAACGCGAGGAGGCCGAGCAGAAGATCCTCGCGGCCGGCGGCAAGGTGAGCGGCAGCGTCAGCAAGAAGACCAGCTACGTCCTCGCCGGTGCCGAGGCGGGCTCGAAGCTCGACAAGGCCAGGGAACTCGGTGTGCCCGTCATCGACGAGACGGAGTTCCAGCGGTTGCTCGGCAGGTGAGCGCGCCGCGGCTCAGTCCGCTGCGGTGGTGAGTTCGCGTTTGGGGCCGGTGTAGCGATCGAAGACCGCGCGGTGGCCGCGCAGCGACATCGGGCCGTCGCGGTGGTAGTAGTCCGTCACCCAATCCAGCAGGAAGGCCAGTTTTTCGTCCTGCTCGGCCTGGGTCGCATATTTGTGCGGCTCATGGGGACGCGACTCGCAGTGTCGGCGGCAAACCGCTTCGCCGGGGTTCAGAAAAATCAGCTCGGGCCGCCGGGTGAGCGCAACGGTGATCAGGTCGCCGTAGCAGCCCTCGATGATCCAGTGCTCGTGCGCATCGAGCCACGCGGCGAGGTCACGCTGCACGGTCGCCGGATCGCGCGGCACGGCGACTTGGTCCGGCGCCCAGACCAAGGTGTCCAAGTCCAGCACCGGCCGGCCGTCTGCCGCCGCGAGCCGGTGGGCCAGCGTGCTCTTGCCGGAGCCGGAGTTGCCGAGGATGGCCGTGCGCATGGCCGGAAACCTGCGGCTTCCGGCTGCGGTGCCAAGTCCGATTGCCGGGATCAGGCGGCCGGGGCGGACGGCTTCCTTTCGCCGAAAACCACCCGGTCGAGTGAGAGCGGGCCGCCGCCGCTGATGGCGATCACAATGAGCAGGAACAGCACGAGCGCCGAAAACTCCAGCGACTGGCCGAGCGCGAAAAGCCCGTCCTGGCGGTGCACGATGAACACCGCGCCGGCCAAGATGGGCACCTGCACGAGGGCGGCGATGCGGGTCAGGAATCCGATCGCCAGCAGGATGCCACCCACGAAATGGGCCAGCGCGACGTAGTGCAGCAGCAGGCCGGTGGCGAGCCAGTCGCTGCCGGTGCGGGAAAGCATGTCGAGGACGAAGTCGGTGCGGATGTTGAACACCAGCATGACGCCGCGGGCGAGCAGCCCGAGGCCGAGGTAGATGCGGATGCAGTCGAGCCAGGCGTCGCGGCGGGCTTCCGCCCACGGGATGAGGGCATGCAGGGGTGGCATGGGAATCTCCGGGTTGAGGTTGGGGAAACGCCACCGGAGCGCGGGGTGCGATCCGGCGCGGCCGGAGAGTAGCGCCGCGGGGCCGGGGTGGTCAACGGCGGAGAGGCGCCGCCGGGCGCGGGCCGGTTTCAGCCTTTTTTGGACTCGGTGCCGAAGCCGATGCGGTTGCCGTCGGGATCAAGCACGCAAAAATCCCGCATGCCGTAATCATAGTCGCGCGGCGGGGCCTCGGCCGCGATGCCTTTGGCGGTGAGGGCGCGGTGATACTCGTCCACTTCGTCGCAAAACAGATAAACCGAACCCGACCCGGCCGGCTTGGCGTCGGGGTTCCCAACCTGGGAGAGGTGGATCTGCACCGGGCCGTATTTAAGCCCGACATAGTTGCCGAAACGGAACTCCTGCTCGAAGCCCAGCCCATCCAGATAGAAGCGCAGCGAGCGTTCGAGGTCGGTGACCATCAGCACCGTGGCGGCAGCGTGGGCTTGCATGCGGTGAGGCTGGATACTCGCTGGAATGTGCTCAAGCGCCCAAGTTCATTCCGGCCAGCCGGGCTGGTCCTTGAAAGGGCGGTGGGGCATGCCGCGGGTGAGGTCGGCGGCGACGGGCGGTTGCTGCAGGTGCAGGGCGTGGCGGTCGAGTTCGCCGGCCGTGACCTTGCCGGCGGGGAAGTAACGGAAGAGGAAGGTGTGTTCGCCCTGGTCCTGCCAGGCGTAGTGTTCGAGCTTGGGCGGCAGGATCCTCGGATCGTGATGGGCGAAGGGGCAGGAACGCAGCAGGGTGAGGTGGACCTCGCGTTCGTCGCCGCTGACGGCGAACACCTCGGGTGCCACCACGCCGGCGCGGGTGTGATCGGCGAGCCTGAGCAGGGAACGGTCGCGCAGCGGGAGCTCGCGGCCATCGCTGGCGCGCGGCAGGCCACCGCCGGGAATGCCGTCTTCGCGTGAGGTGATGGCGGCGCCGGGAGCCCAGGAGAGGCGCAGGAGGCGGTGATGCTCGTGCCAGGTGACGCGCAGGCGCAGTTCGTAGAAATTCTGCCCGCGGTAGCGGCGCCAGTCGGCGCAGAGACGACTGGCGCCGATGCGGCCGGTCAATCGCCAGAGCTGGCGCAGCGGCCCGCGTTCGATGAGCTCGGGTTCATCCCAGTGGGCGTGGTCGAGCTGCGGGCCGGCGAAGCGGTCGAGACCGTGCGACCAGGTGTCGGATTTGTCCTCGATCAGGCGCAGCTCGGGCAGCGGACAGTCGGCGCCGTCCGGCGTGCGGAGCGTGCCGCGGCCGTCGGCGGCGACGGTGAGAGTGAAGTCCGGCGCGGCGCCCTTGAGCGCGGCCGTTTTGCCCGTGAGGTTGCGGGCGATGCGCACGGTGCCCAGTGCGCCGGGCGTGAGATCAAGGGGGAAGAGCACCCGCATGGTGTCGGGCATGAGCGTCTCGGGCTCGATGAGCTGGTGCGGCACGAGGCGGCCCCGCTCGTCGAGGAGGCACCAGTCGGGTTTCCAGTGCGTCCATTCGAGCCACGGCTCGTGTTCGACGAAGCCGGAGAATTTTGCGGCGGTGTAATTCGCAAACACCATCCGCTGACGGCGATCGGGCGGCAGGGCGTGGACGCTGCGGCGGAAGGTTTCGCTGAGGATGGTTTCGGCGGCGGCCTTGGCACCGGCGAGCTGGTCGTCGGCGGCTTTGGCGGCGCTGGGGGTGCAACTGCCGCCGAGCGTGTCGTGGAAGGAGTTGAAGCAGAGATTCTCCCACGCGGCTTGGAGCGCGGGCGCGGCAGCCTTGCGTTCCGCGGGTTGGGCCCGGGCGAGGGCTTCGCGGGCCTGGGCGAGGTGGTTCTCGGCGCGGCGGACGCCGAGCTTCACGGGCCGGTGCGTGGTGTAGCAGCCGATGGCGTGCATCTGCAGCTCACCGGTGACGAGGGGCAGGTGTTTCACCTGCGGCGCGAGGGCGCGGAAGAATTTCTCCGGCGAGGAGAAAACCAGGCGCGCGCCCGGGATGGCGTTTTGGTTTTCGCGGACCCAGCGGATGATGTGCTCGTTGGGGCCGCCGCCGTGGTCGCCGACGCCAAGAAAGCTCATGGTGTGCGTGACGCCGTCCGGCAGGCCTTCGAGCGAACCGGCGACATGCTCGAGCGTAGGCGGGACGATCGTGCAGTAGCCGTGCGGGATGCGGAAGGTGTTGACGACCTTGCCGCCGGGCCGGCCGCGCCAGCGGAAGACGCGGGCGGGCAGGGTCGCCTCGTGCGCCATCGGACGCATGAAAACGTAGCTGTCCTGACCATGGGCCGCCATCACATCGGGCAGCGCGGCGGTGTGGCCGAAAGAATCGACGTTGTAGCCGATGCGGGGAAAGCGCCCGAGGTGCTTTTTGAACCAAGCGCGGCCGAGCTCGATCTGCCGGTGCATGTTTTCGAGCCCGGGGAGGTTGCAGTCGGGCTGGATCCACCAGCCGCCGACGACGGACCAGCGGCCCGCGCGGATGTGGGCCTTGATGCGGCGGAAGAGCGCGGGATCGTGGCGGCGCACCTGCTCATAGACCCAGGCCTCACCGCGGGTGAAGATGATGTCGGGGTGACGATCGAGCGTGTTGCACATGGTGTAACATGTGTTGAGGCATTCATCGACGCCGGCGGTCCAGGGCCAGAGCCAGACCGGGTCGAGGTGAGCGTTAAGGACGATGTGAATCGTGCGCATGGGTGGGGGAGAAAGGGCTGAAAGACGGAAAACTGAAGGGCTGAAACCGGAAGGAAAACGGAAACGGAGTTAACCACTTATCCGCACTAATAAACACTGATCCGGAGGAGTCGGGCGAAAGGATTCGCCAGGGGCGCATCGTAACTCGTTCTCGCTCGTCAGGACCAAGCTAGTCGAGCTTCAGGAGAACGATTAAGATTACGAGGAACGAAAACGATGCCGGATACAGACGGGCGAACTTCCCGTGCACGGCACTCAGGTGGTGACCGAGTTGGCGATGGCGCGGCTCATCCGGTGGTTCCAGCCACGGAGGGTGAGGCGGGCATTGGGGTGGCCGTTGCCGGCCTCGATCTCGTCGTCGCCGGCGTGCATCTGCACGAGCATGTTTTTCCGCAGCTGGCGGGAGCGGTTGTGCTTTGAGCCGTGGAGGGTGAAGTAGTGGAAGAAGAGCACATCGCCGGGTTCGGCCTCGAGCACGGTCGCATTTTCCAGCGGATATTGGTCGAGCAGGTCGCAGGGTTCCTGTCCGCTCGTGTGGGCGGCACGGCCGAGCTTGTGCGAGCCGGGATAGACGCGCAGGCAGCCCATCTCGTCGGTGGCTGCGGAGACATGGATGGAGGCGGCGATCATGGTGTCCTTGACCGAGGGGAAGTAGGACCAGTCCTGGTGCATCGAGAAGGGCATCCCATCCTCGCGCGGTTTCTGGATGAGCTTGGTGTGGTGCAGGATGATGTCGGGCCCGAGGATGGCCTCGGCGATGTCGAGCAGGCGCGGCGACTGGATGGCTTGCAGCCAGACGGCGGAGAAGCACTGCACGTTGTGGGTGTGCGTGATGAAGCTCTTTTCACCGCCGGCCTTTTTCTGCCGCTCGCCGGTCCACTGCGTGGTGAGCTCGCCGGTGCGGGCGAGTTGGCGCACGATGCGGTCGTAATCGCGCTCCATGGCCTTGATCTCGGCCGGGCGGTAAACGCCGCGGGCAAAGTAGTAGCCGTTTTTCTTGAAAAATGTCCGGATGGATTGGGCGGTGGGCATGGGGAGGGTGAGAAATCGAGCCGGCTTCGCCGCCGGGGGGAAAGAAAAAGCGGTTGTCGGATTTCTGCACTTGTTGTCTGATTTCAACACATGGGAAACAGCATCAATGCCCTCGACTGGCCGCAGGTGGCTGCACCCGTGCTGCGCAATGGCGGGCGTTTTCCCATGCCGGAGCATGACCCCGGGGTTGAGTATGTCTCCGGCGGCACGGTGGCGCTGCACTTGTATGATTACACCGCCCGTTTGTGGTTGGGTGACCGGCTGGTGCGGCTGCAACCGGGGGATTTCACGCTCACGCCCGCGCAACTGCCGACGCGCTATGCCTTGGATGGCACGGGCTATCATCTTTGCGTGCACTTTGAGACTTTGCCGGCAGGCAAATCTCCTTTGCACCTGCCGTTGCACTGGCGACCGGGCCCCCAAGGGCGGTGGTTGAACGAGCGGCTGCAGGAGATCATCCACCTGCACCGGCTTGCGGAAGGCGACAGTCCAGAAGCGAAGCTTGCGCGACTGGCGGCGTCCACCGCGTTGCAAAGCCTGTTGCTTACCGTGGCGGTGGCAGTGCGTTCGCGCGCGCCGGCTTCGGCGGCGCAGGCGGCGACGCGGGTGGACGGGGTGCTGGAGCAGGTGCGGCGGCAACTGGATGAACATTATCGTGAAGCCCTGGATGTGCCGGCCTTGGCGCATCGTGCCGGGGTTAGCCAGAATCATCTGTCGCGCAAATTCCGGGCGCGCCACGGGATGACGCTGCAACGTTATGTGCTCAACCGGCGCGTGGAGCTGGCGCGGCATTTGTTGGCCGCGACGCGGCTGCCGTTGAAGGCGGTGGCGATCGAGGCGGGGCTGGGGAATCCGCAGTATTTCCACCGGCAGTTCCGCGCGATCGTCGGACACAGCCCGAGTGTCGAGCGGGAGCTGGCGATGCGGACCTGAGCGGCCCGCCCGGCGAACCGGGGTTGCGTGCTTTCGGACGAGATCGGGCGCGCACGAGGCGCGCGCCAGCAATCACATGCCGCGGGCTTGGAAGGCGCGGCTGAGTTCCTGCATGAAGGCCTGCGCATCCTCGGGGGCGGGGCGGTAGCCGGGCTGGCTGACCTGCGTGAAACCGGGGCGGCCCTGATGGTCCACGATCCACTTGCCGGTGACGCCGTCGCTGAAGGTGACGCTGCCGCTGGCGAGCGCGCCGGGAATGAGGGTGACCTTGTCAACCTCGACGGTGACGTTGCCGGCGGCGGGCGGAAGGTCGTCCATGCCTTCGTCGGCGAATTCCTCGCCGGGCGGGAGTTCGTCCTCGCTGCCGCCGAGGCCGAGCTTTTCCTTGGCCTTGTCGAGGAAGCCTTTCTTCTCGGCCCGTGCGGCCGGAGGGGTGGGGGCGGCGGGCTTGGACACGTCGCTGGTGTCCACCTTGGGAGCGGGGTCCTTGAGGGCGAGATCAAGGTCGTCCACGAGGAAACGAACGTCACGGTAGGTCAGCGCGATCTTGAACTCATCGGCGAGCCGCTTTTGGACGAGGGAGAGGTTGGCGCCGGCGGCGACCCAGGTGGCGACGGCGGCTTTTTGTTCAGGTGTGAGAGTCATGGTTAAAATCAATCAACCACAGATTGCACAGATTGACACGGATGGAAAGAGGTCATCCCTACCGGCCGCCTTACCCCCGGTGCGCCTCAGCGGGAGAGCTGGGCCTTGAGGAAGTCCACGCTGCTGCGGGTGGTGGCGTCCTGCTCCATCATGTTGTCCACGGCCTTGCAGGCATGGATGACGGTGCCGTGGTCGCGGCCGCCGAAGGCGTCGCCGATTTCCTGGAGGGAATGCTTGGTCAGCGTGCGGGCGAGATACATCGCGATCTGGCGGGGGATGGCGATATTGTTGGGCCGGCGCTTGCTCGTCATGTCGCTGTGGCGGATCTGGTAATGGTCGGCCACGCGTTTCTGGATGGTCTCCATCGTGAGCATGTTCTGCGCCTGCTCCATGAGCACGTCCTGCAGGAGCATCTCGGTGCTGGCGAGGTCGAGCGTCTTGCCGGTGAGGGCGGAGTAGCTGGCGACCTTGATGAGGGCGCCCTCGAGGCGGCGGATGTTCTTGGAGATGTTCTGGGCGATGAAGGTGACGACGGCATCGGGCAGATTGGCCTTCAGGGAGGCGGCCTTGCTGCGGAGGATGGCCACGCGGGTCTCGAAGTCGGGTGCCTGGATGTCGGCGGGCAGGCCCCACTCGAAGCGGGAGACGAGGCGGGATTCGAGTTTCTGGATCTCGCTGGCGCGGCGGTCGCTGGAGAGGACGATCTGCTTTCCGGACTCGAAGAGGTCGTTGAAGGTGTGGAAGAACTCTTCCTGGATGCGCTCTTTGCCGGCGAGGAACTGCACGTCGTCGATCAGCAGCACGTCCACGTGGCGGTAGCGCTGGCGGAACTTGGTGAGGCTGTTCTCCTGCAGGGCTTGGATGAACTCGTTGGTGAACTTTTCCGTGGAGAGGTAGGCGACGCGTGCGTCGGGGTTCTGGCGGATGATGGCGTGCCCGATGGCATGCATCAGGTGGGTCTTGCCGAGGCCGGTCTCGCCGTAGAGGAAGAGGGGATTGTAGGCCTGCGCGGGGGCCTGGGCGACGGCGAGGGCGGCGGCGTGGGCCATCTGGTTGTTGGCGCCGACGACAAAGGTCTCGAACGTGTTACGGGCGTTCAACGAGCCGGCGACAGCGCCGCGATCGTCGTAACGCGGTCCGCGCTTGGCGGATTGGCGGGTGCGGACCGGGGTGGCGGGCTCCGCGGCTGCCGGAGCGGGGGTGGCGGAGGACTTGTGGGCGCTGAGATCGGACTTCCGCAGGGAGACGTTGACCATGCGGCCGGCATTGAGCCGCAACCGCTGGGTGATGAGGTCCAAGTAGTTGTCGTGAATCCAGATGGACGCGAAATCGTTGGGCACGCCGAGCGTGATGCTGTCCTCCGTGGTCTCGAGGCACACCAAGGGCTCGAACCACATTTGGAAAACGTCTTCCGGGAAAAGTGACTTGAAGTCACATTTGACGGTTTCCCAGAGACTGGGGGGCAGGGAAAGAGAGGGCATGGGCTGACAGAAAAGCGTTTTTATTCACACTGGGTCCCGGCGGGGGCTCACGACACGTTGGAGGGACCGATTCCTCGCTTGCTGGCAGCAACAAAATTTGGGTCAGGCCATCACGGAGACAGGGGCGGGGGAAGGTATGATATAAGACATTGATGGCCAATGGATACGAAGGGCGTTTGCACCAAGGCGGAGAAGGGAGTCACTTTTGACGTGTGAAAGAACCAGCCGAAGCTGAAAAGGTCTGACTGAGCGCGCAGTAACTGTGAACCCAAAAATCATTTCAAGGCGAACTTTCTGACAAGTTGTTCACATGCGATCTGAGCATAACTTTTTGCGTTTTTTGGTTGCCACAAAATGTCCGGTCCGGGGGCCCGGCGGCGGGGTTTTGTAGTGTGACAATTAATACACCGCGGCGGGTGGATTTACACAGGTGACGGCCGCGTTACGGACAGGTGACGGCGTGGAAATTTGGATACGCTCGGATGCCAGCGGGAAACTTACGTGGGCTCCGTCCAGCGGCCGTGTTCCTTGATCAGCGCGATGAGGCGGGCGTCGGCTTCGGCCTGGGGGACGTTGTATTGGACGCAGTTTTTGCCGACGTAGAGGTTGATCTTGCCCGGGGCGCCGCCCACGTAGCCGAAATCGGCATCGGCCATTTCGCCGGGGCCGTTCACGATACAGCCCATGATGGCGAGCTTCACGCCCTTGAGGTGGCCGGTCTGCGCGCGGATGCGCTGGGTTGTGGTCTGGAGGTCGAAGAGGGTGCGCCCGCAGCTCGGGCAGGCGACGAACTCGGTTTTGGAAATGCGCGCACCGGCGCCTTGCAGGATGTTGTAGGCGAGCTTGGTGGCGCGGACGGAGTCGGATTCGGTTTCGATGGAGACGAAGTCCCCGAGGCCGTCGCAGAGCAGGCCGCCCGTGAGGAACGAGGCTTCGAGGAGCTTGGAGAGGAAATCTGCGCCCGGCCGCACGGCGGTGGCGGGGGTGTTGCGAATCCAGATGGGTGCGCGCGAGCCGATGCGGCGCAGGGCCTCGGCGAGCAGGCGATAGGCACCGGTGGCGTGGCCGTGGCTTGAGTCGGGGCGGGCGGCGCCGGTGCCGGGAAGCGTGAAAATGAAAGCGGTGTCGCCGAGTTGGCGGAGGGTGTCGGCCAGCGCCGCCAAATCGGCGGGGGCGATCTCGGCGGCGAGGGTCAGTTGGTGTTCACGGGCGAACTGGGCGAAGGCGGTGAGGGCGGCGGCTTCGGCGGGAGCGAAGCCACGGAGCAGCACGGTGCCGGCGGGAAGAGTGGCGGCGTGGGCTTTGAGGTTGGCGATCGTCAGCGCGGGGGCCAGCTCGAGCACGAGAAACGACGGTCCGGCAGACTTGAGCGCGGCGAGATCGGCGGTGCTTGTGATTGGGACGAGCAGGCCTTCGGCCGGCGTGTCTTTGAGCAGCTGCGGATGGCGGAGGGCGGATTGTGGATTGGTCAGCTCGGCCAGCGTGGTGCGGGTGATGACGCGCGGGGGCTGTTCGGGCCCGACGGTGATTTTGTCGGCGAGATGAACGGTTGCCGTTTCCCGGCGGACAAAGTGGTAGGGATCGATGGAGTCGGCCAGCGGCGGCTCGTCCCTGCCTTCGGCCCACAACGACATCGCCTTGGTGGCGATGGCCTGGGCGACGGGGATCTCGTAAACCGAATCCTCGGTGAGCGACACGCGGATGGTGTCGCCGAGGCCGTCGAGGAGCAGGCTGCCGATGCCGATGGCGCTCTTGATGCGGCCGTCCTCGCCGTCGCCGGCTTCGGTAACGCCGAGGTGCAGCGGGTAGTGCATGGCTTCCTGCGCCATGCGCTGCACGAGGAGGCGGTAGGCCTGGATCATGACCTTCGGGTTGGAGGCCTTCATCGAGAGGATGAGCTGGCGGAAGCCGTGGGATTCCGCGATGCGCAGGAACTCGAGGGCACTCTCGACCATGCCGAGCGGCGTGTCGCCGTAGCGGTTCATGATGCGGTCGGAGAGCGAGCCGTGGTTGGTGCCGATGCGGAGCGAACGGCCGAGAGTCTTGGCGCGCAGGACCAGCGGGCTGAAAGCCTCGTGCAGGCGCTGGAGTTCGCGTTCGTAGTCGGCGTCGGTGTATTCCTTGACGGCGAATTTCTTCTTGTCGGCGTAGTTGCCGGGATTCACGCGCACCTTCTCGACGTGCTCGACGGCCTCCATCGCGGCGGAAGGGAGAAAGTGGATGTCGGCCACGAGGGGGATGTGGCCGAAGCCAGCGGCGGTGAACCGGGCGCGGATATCCTTGAGGCACTTCGCGGCGGCGACGTTGGGCGCGGTGATGCGGACGATCTCGCACCCGACCTCGGCGAGGGCGATGGACTGCCGCACCGTGGCGGCGATGTCCTGCGTGTCGCTCGTCGTCATGGATTGGACGCGGATCGGATTGTCACCGCCGACGCCGACGGAGCCGACCTTCACCTCCACGGTGCGGCGGCGGACCGTATGGAAACGTGAAACGCAGTAGGACATGGCCTACGGTTGGTCCGGCTCGGCCGGGGGCTCCGCAGGGGCGGCCGGTTCGGCCCGGTTGGCCTGCACATCGCGCACGACGCGACGAACGTCGAAGAAGCTCACATAGATGATCATCGTGAAGAGCAGGATGATGAAGGTGCTCTGCGCGGTCATGATGAAATTGGCGGGGAGGGCGCGGCCGCGCAGCCGGGCGAGGGTGGCGAAGAGCATCTGGCCGCCGTCCAGCACGGGGATGGGCAGAAGGTTGAAGATGGCGAGGTTGATGTTCACGAGGATGGTGAACATAAGCACGGCCCGGATGCCGGCCTCGGCCGCACTATGGAATATGCGCACGATGCCCACGGGGCCGGCAACCTTGGACAGGCCGATGTCGGACTGCGGGTTGATGAGGCTGCCGAGGGTGCGGAACGTCATCACGACATGGTCGTTGACCTGGGCGAAGGGCGTGGGGTGCACCAGCGAGAAGCCGCGCACGAAGGTCAGGCCGAGCGTGATGTCGGCGTCGGCGGGGCGCGGCGGCACGGTGAGGTCGATCTCTGCGCCAGTGCGCCGGACCCGGACGGCGAGAGGGGCTCCGACTCCGGCCTCGAGCACATCGCGATAGGTATCGATGCCGTGGATGGGCGTGCCGTTGATGCTGACGAGTTCGTCGCCCGGCAAAAAGCCGGTCGTGGCGGCGGGGGTGCCATCGGTGATGGCATGAACCATGATTGAATAGCTGGCGGCGATGCCGACGCGGCGGAATTTTTCGTCGCCCGAGAGGAGCGGATAAACGGGCACCTCGCGCAAGGCGGCGTCGCGCTCGATGGTGAACACCGCCATGGGCTGGCCGGTGGCGGTGCGACCGGAGCCCGTGACGAGCGTCTGCATGAGCTGCATCCAGTCGTTCACCGCGATGCCGTCGATTTTGCGCACGGTGTCGCCGACCTGCAGGCCGGCTTGGCTGGCCGGGCTGGGCACGCGGGAACCGTCGGGCAGCTCCAGCGTCGGACTGACGTAGCCGATACGGGTCGTGGCCATGTCGCTGCTCATGGGCTGGCCGATGAACCAGATGATGGTGGCGAGCAGGAGGGCGAAGAGGACGTTAAAGGCCGCGCCGGCAGAAAACACGATCATCTTGGTGGCGTAGCTGATGGGCGGGAGTTGCTCCGCGTCGGTCTCGCTCTCGCCCTCGATGGCGCGGAGATCGGCGAGCTGCGGCAGACTGACGTAGCCGCCGAGCGGCAGCCAGGAGACGCGGTATTCGACGCCATCCTTCCCGCGCCAGCCGAAGATCTTCGGCCCGAAACCGATGGAGAAGCGCTCGACCTTCACGCCCCGGCGGCGGGCGGCGAGGAAGTGGCCGAGCTCGTGGACAAAGATCGACCCGCCGAAGAAGAGGACGACGAGGAAGATCGACCAGACGTTGGAGAGGAGGGCTTGGAAGAGATCGGAGGACACAGGTTAAATTTTCGCGTTATGACTTTCGATTTTTGTCTGCGCAACCCGGCGGGCTTCGGCGTCGATGGCCAGGACATCGGCGAGGCCCGCGGGTTCATGGTTGGGCACGGCGGCGAGAGTCTGTTCCACCACGTGCGGAATCGCAAGGAAGGGAATGCGTTCGGCGAAGAACGCCGCGACGGCGATTTCATTGGCGGCGTTGTAGATGGCGGGGGCGGTGCCGCCGGCCGTCATCACCTGCCGGGCGAGGCGCAGCATGGGGAAACGGGTTTCGTCCACGGGCCGGAATTCCAGCGACAGCAGCTTGGTGAAGTCCAGCGGCGCCTCCACTCCCGGCGCGCGCTCGGGATAGAGCAGCGCATGCTGGATGGCAAAGGTCATCGAGGGCGGGCTCAGCTGGGCCAGCATGGCGCCGTCCTGGTATTCGACGAGGCAGTGCACGATGCTCTGCGGATGCATGACCGCCTGGCATTGCTCGGGCCGCAGGCCGAACAACGCCTGGGCTTCGATCAGCTCAAGGCCCTTGTTGGCGAGGGTGGCGGAGTCGGCCGTGATTTTCGGCCCCATCGCCCAATTCGGGTGTTTGAGTGCGTCGGCCGGCTTCACGTCGCGGAGTTTCTCCACCGGCCAGTCCCGGAAGGCGCCGCCGCTGGCGGTGAGCAGGATGCGGCGGACGCCCGCCTGCGGGTGGCCCTCGATGCACTGGAAGACGGCGTTGTGCTCGCTGTCCACCGGCAGCAGCCGCACGCCGTGGGTCCGCGCCGCGGCCATCACAAACTTGCCGGCGAGCACGAGGATCTCCTTGGAGGCGAGCGCCACGGTCTTTTTGGCCGCGATGGCGGCGAGCGTGGGCTCAAGCGCGGTCGTGCCGACGACGGCGACGAGCACGAGGTCGGCTCCGGCGAGGCGCGCGAGTTCGTTGAGGCCGGGCAGGCCGCAGTAAAACTGGGTGCCGGGACGGAAGCGCCCCGATTTTTTGGCGGCGGCGTGCGCGGCCTCGTCGAACAGCCCCACGTGTGCCACGCGGTGCAGGTCGGCGATGCCGGCGAGTTTTTCCCAACCGGCGCGCGCGGCAATGCCGACGAGCTCAAGCTTGTCGGGGTGGGCGGCGATGACGCGCAGCGCGCTTTCACCGATGGAGCCGGTGGCGCCGAGCAGGACGACGCGTTTCCTAGAGGACATGGTCATCAGGCCAGACGGAAGAGCAGGTAGCCCAGAGGCGCGACGAGCAGGAGGCTGTCGCTCAGGTCGAACATCCCGCCGATGCCGGGAATCAGCGCCCCGGAATCCTTGCTGGCGGCCTGGCGCTTGATGATGGACTCGACGAGATCCGAAACAATGGCGACTCCGGCCACGGGTGCGGCCAGCAGGGCGGCGACAAGCGGCGTCAGGTGCGCGGGGAAATGATCGCGGGCGAGCCACGCGATGAGCGCGCCCACGCCCATCGAGACGAGGATGCCGCCCGCGGCGCCCTCCCAGGTTTTCTTCGGACTGATCTGGGGGGACATCTTGTGCCGGCCGAAAGCGAGGCCGGAGAGCAGGGCGCCGACATCGCAGAACTTCGCGGTGGCGATGAGCCAGAGCGCGAGCAGCAGCCGGCCGTCGGCCGAGATCGTGTCCCCGGGCAGCGGGGTCAGGATCCGGGTGAAATAGCTCAGCATGAACGACACATAAACGAGTCCGAAAAGGGTGGAGCCGAGCGCGCCCACGCGGTCCTGGCCCCCGCGCTCGCCGAGGATGCGGATCGCAAAAATGATGACCGCCAGCGCCAGGGTGTGGCCGATGGGAATGCCGAAGCGCGCCTGCAGCCAGGGCTCGAGGGTGATGAGCCCGCCGAGCAGCAGCCCGAGCTGGTCAAAAGGTTTGTAGCCCGCGCCGCGCATGAGCTGGTAAAACTCCCGGAGCGTGAACACCGAAATGAGCGCCACCAGCACAAGCGCGCCGGTGGTGCGGAAAAACCAGAGGGTGCCGAAGATGATCGCCCAGAGCAGGACAGTGCTGAAAATGCGTTTGGCCATGTTAGGAGGAAAATCTCAAAGGCCAAAGGGCCAAACGCCAAAGGTCGGAGCGAGGGGAAATTGAGCAAGTTTTGGCATCGGGCCTTGCGGGGTGTTGCGCTTCAAGCCGTGACCTTTGGCTTCACCTGCTCGCTCGTCAGGCCGTAGCGGCGTTCGCGGCGGGCGTATTCGGCGATGGCGGCGGCGAGGTCGGCCTTGCCGAAGTCGGGCCAGAGCACGGGGGTGAAGACGAATTCCGCGTAGGCACCCTGGAGGAGCAGGAAGTTGCTGATCCGGGTCTCGCCGGAGGTGCGGATGATTAGATCGGGGTCGGGCAGGCCGGCGGTGTAGAGGTAGCGGCTGAAAGTTTCCCAAGAGGTCGCGTTTGGCTCCACTTGGCCGGCGGCCACGGCGGCGGCGTAGGCCCGGGCGGCGTCGGCCACCTCGGTGCGCGCGCCGTAGTTGAGCGCGAGGACGAGGGTGTAGTCGGTGAAATGCGCGGTCTCGGCAATGGTGTGGTTGAGATGCTTTTGCACGCCGGCGGGCAGTTGGTCGGTGCGGCCGATGGTGCGCAGGCGGATGCGGTTCTTGATGAAGGTGCCGAGTTCTTTTTGCAGGTAATATTCCAGCAGGCCCATCAGGGCGCCGACCTCGTCCTGCGGGCGTTTCCAATTTTCCACGGAGAAGGCGTAAAGGGTGAGCGTGCGCAGGCCGAGTTCGCGGCCGGCGTCGGTCACCGCCCGGACCGTCTCGACGCCGCGGCGGTGGCCCTCGATGCGCGGCAGCCCGCGCTGCCGGGCCCAGCGGCCGTTGCCATCCATGATGATGGCGACGTGCGACGGCGTATTCTCGGGACTGGGGAGGCTCATGGAATGGGCGATTCAGGGCGGGGGGCGGGGCTTTGACAAGCCGGGAGGCGACGCGCAACCTGCCGGCCATGCGCACCCCACCCCTGACACCGGAAGAAATCACCGCGGCGCTGGCCGGACTGCCCGGCTGGACGTTTGAGCGCGACGCGCTGGCCAAGGAATTCAAGTTCGGCGGTTTTCGCGACGCGCTGGCCTTCATGGTGCGCGCCGGCTTCGAGGCCGAGGCGCTCGATCACCACCCGGAGTGGGCCAACGTTTACAACCGCGTCGCCGTGCGGCTGAACACCCACGACGCCGGCGGGAAGGTGACCGCGAAGGACGTGGAACTGGCGCAACGCTTCGAGAAGATCAGTTGGGTGGAGTGACGAAAGCCGGATACTGGTCGGCGAAGCGCACCCACGTGTCGCTGGTAATTTCGGGGGCGTTGCAGCGCACAATGTTCAGGGTGACCTGCAGCTCGATGAGCGCCTTGGCGAAGGCGGCCTTGCGGGATTTGTCGCCTTTGAGCACCGCTTTGCGCAGGGCGGTCGTCGTCATTGGTTCGATGCGGACCAGTTCGTAGATTTTCCGGGCCAGCGGACTACATGCCGCGACGGGGCGGTGAAACTTCGGGTAGTGTTCCCGGCGCAGGTAATCCAGGGTCATGAGCACGGTTTTGCCTCCGGTCCCCTTGCCGTAGAAGATCTCGTCGGGGAAATCGGCGGGGAGCTGGTTTTTCCAGGTCCAGACCGCACCTATTTTTTGGCCCCAGCCCTTCTCGCCGGGCTGCTTTTCCGGCAGGTCCACGACATCCCAGAGATTGGGCAGATCCAGTTTCTTGTCGGCGAACACGAGGCAGAGGCCGGTTTTCCGCACATAAGCGAGGGCCTGCTTGAGGGTGCGAATGTGGGGTTTTGGCTTCACGCGGCGGATAGCTTAAACACAGGGAAACAAATTCACGCGGGTGAAGACAAGGTCAGGTTCTTGCGGTAGACGGCCTCGGTTTTTATATTTGTGTAGCCCAAGGCGGGATAGAACGAATGGCTTTCCATGCGTGTCACGTTACTGAACACCACGACAGCTTCGGCGCCGATTTTCTTTGCCCATGCTTCGGCCTCATTGACCAGCATGCGGCCGACACCCTGCCGACGATGAGTTTCCGCCACCACCAAACCCGTGATCTGGACCCGAAAACCTGAAGCGAGGGTGTCAAAGCAATGGGCGGTCAACCAACCGCACGGACGTTGCTGCGCATCCTCGGCCAGGAAAACGCGCTGATCTTCACGCGGGAGAACCCGCCGTAAACGCTGGCTCATCACGACCGGATCCGCCGGGTAGCCCAAGACAGCGGCCAATGCCGCGATGGCCGCCGCGTCATCGATCTTGGCGCGACGTATCACAATCATCGTGTTGGCCGTTACTGCTCCTCTACAGACCTCGCATGAAATTGAAGGTGCGGTCGGTTTCGCCAGGGAGGCCCTCGTGACCGTAGTCGGGATAGATGACGGTGCGCTTCTTCGATTTGATCTTGTTGAAGGCGGCGAATTGCGAGGACGGCGGGCAGATGGTGTCCATCAGGCCGACATACATGAGCACCTCGGCCTTGATGCGCGGGGCGAGGAACTGGCAGTCAATATAGCCGAGCTTGGTGAAGATCTCCTTATCGCGCTCGTGCCGCGGATCAAACATCCGGAAATAGTAGGACAGCTCCTCGTAGGCCGCCTTGGCCTGGTCCATTTCCCAGACGCGCTGGTAATCGCAGAGAAACGGAAAGATCGGCGCGGCGCGCCTGATGCGGGGCTCGAGCGCGGCGCAGGCGAGGGTAAGCGCGCCGCCCTGCGACCCGCCCATGGCGCCGACGCGCTTTGCATCTACCTCGGGAAAGCTCATGACCACACGGGCGAGCTGGGCGGTATCGAGAAAAATCTGGCGGAAAAGCAGCTTGCGCGGGTCGGGATCGTCGAGGCCGCGGATGATGTGGCCGGTGCGGGTGGTGCCCTTGACGCCGCCCGGGTCCTCGGAGCGACCGCCCTGGCCGCGGGCGTCCATCGCCGCGACGCAGAAGCCCTCGCCGGCCCAGGCGAGCTTCGCGGTGAAATCGCCGCCATTGCCGCTATAGCCGTGGAACTGGAGCACGGCGGGGTTTTTGCCGGCCGATTTTTTCGGGCGCACATACTTGGCGTAAATGCGGGCGCCGCCGACACCGGTGAACCACAGGTCAAAGGCTTCGCTGTGCCGTGGGGTAATGGCTTTGGACGGGACCAGCTCAGGCTTGGGATCGGTGGCGTCGAGTTCGCGCAGGGCGGCATCCCAGTAGGCGTCGAAGTCGGCCGGGCGCGGGTTGCGGCCCCGGTATTTGCGGAGTTCAGGCAGGGGTTTGTCGATGAGGGGCATTTTTGGATTTTCGATTTTGGAGTGGGGATTCTGCCAGAATCAATGCCGGTGTAGCTTGACTGTGCCGCTGCCGTGCACCGTGCAAGTGGCTTGGTAGCCGTTTTCCATTCGCTGGGCAGAATATTCGCCATGGGCGGGACAGACGGGCATTGCTTGCAGATATTTATCCTCGCCTACGATATCATCGAACGAAGCAGGCGGTTGGCCCTGCTCAAGCTCATACTGATCCAAAGCCGCGCCGATCATAAGCCGGTTGTTGTAGCAGGCTTTCTCGAGAGAGGATTCTCGGACTTTCTGAAAGGCAGGAATCGCCATCGCCGCCATCAGACCTATGATCACGATCACAATCAGTGCTCCCGAGGCTCCTCCCCCGCCGAAGTTTCCGCCGGGCACGAACAGGGCCAAAAAATAGGCCAGTGGATTGCGTGGGGCGCGACGTGCAGGCTCCCCGCTTTGTATCGCGCGCAACTCACGAACCCGACGCGACAGAGTGGGATACGGCGACGTCAGCTCATGTAATGAGACGAAAAATCCACGTTCCTCTTCGTGCTGGCTGGCAAACACCTCGGCATCCAGCATGCGCCCCTGCTCCTTGCCGCCGGATAGGGTAAGCATGGCCCGCAAAGATCCGGACATATCCTGCGCGGCAAATGCACCGAAGCGATCGCATGAAATTTCCCAAGCACGACGGTAAGCCGGTCCCAGCAACGGACAAAACAGTCCCGGAGCAAGCAGAACCTGCTTAAGCACATGCTTGCTTTTCAGGTGACCGATTTCATGTCCCAAGATGAATTTCATTTCCGGCGAATCTGGACCCACAGCTTCCAACATATCGGAATAAACCACCACGAAATCGCGGCCCGCGAAGCGTGTGGCAAAGGCGTTCAGCAATCCGCCTGACTGAAGGACATACAACTGGGGAACGCGGATGACGCCGAGCTGCTGGCATACATCAAGAAAAGTGGCGTGAAGCTGGGGTAATTGCCGTTCGCTTACCCTGACTGCTTCAGCTCTGAGGTATGCGGCCAGCAGGCCGTGTCCCAGCCAGAGAAACAACCCGATGAACAGGGCATAAAATATGCCGATAATGGTGAGCGCCAAACCGACCCAGACCACCAAAGAAACTATCAAAACAAAGGCAAAATAGGTGTTCTCCTTAGGAATGCGAAGCTGGCTGGGGCTCAGATCAATAGCGGCTTGCTGCGTCGGGTCGGATGAGGACATGGGGTTGGGTTTATTTGTAGGGGAATGGTAGTTAGCCGGAACCAATAGGCAGCTTGTGCAGCACGCACGGATTCGGACGAAAAGTTGCCGGGTTGCAAGCCGGGTATAAGCGGATTCGGATTGTCTCGGGAGGCGGGGGGCGCGTGAGTTTCACCATGAAAGTAGCGTTTATCAGCGGCACGAGCATCGTGAACTCCAACCTCTTCGCGGCCTGGGCCGTGAAGACGATCCGGACCGAACACGGCGAGGTGACCTACAAGACGCAGGGCGATTTTGCCCTCATCAACCGCCACGGCTACGCCTTCCCTTTGCCGCCGCACTCGATCAACTACCGCGCCAACATCCGCGCGCTGGCGGATCTCGGCTTCAAGGATGTCGTGTCGCTCAACTCCGTGGGCTCGCTGAAAAAAGAGCTGTCGCCGGGGACTTTCGTGTCGTGCAGCGACTACGTGGGCCTCCAGCAGGGACCGGCGACGTTTTACGACCAGGAGCTGAAGGGCGGGGCGCCGGGCATCGCCAACAATCTCATCCCGCTGCTGGTTGAAAAGCTCGCGCCGGAATTCACGATTCATGCGGGCAAGGTCTATGTGCAGATGCGCGGGCCGCGTTTTGAGACGAAGGCGGAGATCCGCATCGTGCAGCATTGGGGTGACGTCATCGGCATGACCGCGGCGCACGAGGCCGACCTGTGCACGGAGGCGGGACTCAACTACAACAGCCTCGCGCTGATCGACAACTACGCGAACGGCCTTGAAGGCACGGAGATCGACTTCGCCAAGTTCAAGGACCTCGTGAAAGACAACCAGGCGAAGGTGAACCGGCTGTTCGCGCGCATGCTGGAGATTTTGGGCTGAATCGGTCCGCTCGCTCAGGGTGTGACGCCGACTTGCTGCCAGAGCGGGCGCAGGTCCACGACGCGGCCGGTGTCGAGCGCCTCGTCCACGCCGTAGCAGCTGACCGCGGAACGCAAGCCGTCCTCGAGGGTGGCCAGCGGAGGGGCGCCATCGAGCATCGTATCGGCGAGATGGCTTGCCATGCGCGTGTCGCCGCCGAGGTGACCCTCGCTGCTGGCGGCGACGTCGATCAATTCGGGTTTGCTGGTCTGGCTGACACTCTGGGTCTCGATCCGGCCGGTGATGGCGTCAACCCGCAACGTGCCGGCCGTGCCGAGATAATACATGCGGCGCTCGAGGATGGCGGCGTGGCAGTTGGTGTGGAAGCTGGCGCGGGCGCCCGAGGCGTATTCGAGGATGGCAACCTGGTTGTCCACGATGCTGGAACCCTCGGAGAATGGATCCACATCCTGCGGGTCATACCACAGCTTGAAGGGGGCGTTGCCTTTGGCGTCGGGGCCGAGCTTGTCGGCTAGGTGGCGGTGCTCGGGGCGGAAGATGTCCTTGCCGCCGAAGCTGGCGGCGCGCACGGGCAGGCTGCCGAGGATCCAGTTCACGAGGTCGTAGTCGTGGCAGCATTTTTCCAGGAGATGCGTGCCGGCCTTGGCGCGGTCGCGGCGCCAGTTGCCGTGGATGTAGCCGCCGTGGTTGAAGCCGAGGGTCTCGTTGAACTCGAAGGAGACGGGCCGGCCGACGACGCCCGCCGCGAAAAGCTCCTTCACCTTTTGGTAGAGCGGCGTGTAACGCAGCACGAGGCCGAAGAAGAAACGGAGGTTGGGCGCAGCGGCGACCGCGGCGCGCAGGCGCAGGCAGTCGGTCAGGGTGGTGGCGAGCGGCTTTTCGCAGAAGACATGCTTGCCCGCAGCGAGCGCCGCAATGGCCTGGTTCACGTGAAAGCAGTTCCATGAGCCGATCATCACCCAGTCCACGTCGCTCTCGCGCACGAGCGCCTCGGCGCTCGGGTAGGTGCGGGCGTTGCTGCCGAGGTAGCGCTGGGTCTCGGTTACGGAGCCGGGAAAGGGATCGAACATCGCGGTGACTGCGAGATGCCGGCCCTTGGGCGAATCGAGCAGGTGTTTGGCGACGCCGCGGATGCGGCCACCGCAGCCGATGAGACCGATGCGGATGGTGGGGGAGGTGGACATGGGTGAGGTGGGCGAACAGCAGAACGATTTGCGCGGACTGGGAAACTCAAAAAACCAGCAGGCTGCGCTGGCCAACGGTCACGGCGCCTGACAGGTTTGCCGCATGAGCAAAACCATCGGCGTAATCGGTCTGGGCATCATCGGCGGCACTTGGGCCGGGCATTACCACGCGGCGGGCGTGCTGCGTGGCACGTGGAACCGCACGGTGCAAACGTCGGCCCCGCAGTGGCAGGACTCACCCGAGGCGGTGGCCACGGCGGCGGAGGTGGTGCAGATCGTGGTCGCCGATCCGCCCGCGGTGGAGTCCATCCTCGCACGAATTCTGCCCGTGCTCGGCAAGAGCCAGGTGGTGGTGCAGTCGAGCACGATCGATCCGGCAAGCAGCGCGAAGTTTGCCGCGTTGGTCACGGCGCGGGGCGCGCGCTACTTGGAAGCGCCGTTCACCGGCAGCAAGCCGGCGGCGGAGCAGCGGCAGACGGTTTTCTATCTCGGGGGTGAGGCGGCGTTGATCGCGGAACTGGAGCCATTGCTCAGTCTGATCTCCGCGACCCGTCTGCACATCGGCACGGGCGAGCAGGCGGCGACGCTTAAGCTGGCGATGAATCTCAACATTTCCGCGCAGATGGAGGCGCTGTGCGAGGCCCTGACGCTGGCGCGGCGCGCGGGCGTGAGCGACGATGCTTTCTTCGGCGCCTTGGCCAAGAACGTGAGTTATTCGGGCGTGACGAAACTCAAGGAGCCGAAGCTGCGGGCCGGCGATTACGCGCCGCAATTCTCGGTCAAGCACATGGCCAAGGACATGCGGCTGGCCTCGCGCATCAATGGCTGCGAGGATTTTCCCGTGCTCGATGCCGTGCGCCACCGCCTCGTCGAGGCCGAGCGCGCCGGCTATGCCGACGAGGATTTTTCCGCGCTGATGAAACTGCTCAAGTGAGCGGGGCCGTGGCGGTGTCGGTTTGGTAAAGCCGGGTGTCGCTGAAGATGTCGGTCCAGACAGCGGTGTCGGTGAACTCTTCCGGCAGGTGCTGCTGGAGGAGGGCATCACGACCGGGATGCCAGGCCTGATCCACGCGGAGGCCAAAGCGGCGGAGGGACTGATACCGTGGTATCCGGAGCGGAAGTTTTTCCTGCTCGGCCAACACATCACCCGCGCTGCGTTGGACGGATCAAAGTCGACCGGGCGAAGGCGCGCCTGCGGAGAGGGCCGGGTCCTGCCACCGGCGGGAGCGCGGGGAACAGCCGTAGGCGGTCCTGAACACACGATGAAACTGCGGGTAGCTGCCGAACCCGGCGGCGAGCGCGGCGTCGAGCATCGTGAGCCGCTGCCCCGTGCCGTAGAGCTGAAAAAACCGGCCCAGCCGCAGCCGGTTGCGAAACTCGACCAGGCTGGTGCCGGTCTGTTGCTTGAACAGCCGGCTGAGACGGGCCGCGCTCAGACCAGTGTGCCGGGCGAGTTCGCGGAAATTTGCCGGTGCGGTTTCATCCTGCAGGCACCGGGCCGCCTTTTCGACGGCAGGGTGGACATCCTCGATGGGAATGGCGCTGGCCTGCTCGAAGGCGTGCCAAGCCGTCAAGAAGGCGTAGCCGAGCCCGGCGTTGAAGTGCGCCGCCTGATCCTTGCTGGCGTGAACCTCCGTGAGCAGGGCATCCAACCGCTGCAGATGTTTCATCGGCAGCCGCCGGCAGCATTCACCGCTGGCGGTTTCCCGACAGAGAGGCTGCTGGTTGGGATCGGTCGCAATGCCGGCCAGAGCTTCCGGCCGGAAGACGCCGATCCACATTTCAAAATCAGCAGTCTCCTGCACGAGCACGTGATGCTGGGCGGGGTATAGCCAGATGAGGTCGCCCCGGCGCATCGCATATTTTTCGTTATCCAGCAGGTAAATGCCGGCGCCCCGGGTGACGACGTTGAACTCCAGCTCGGCGTGGTGGTGATACGTGTGCCGCCACTCCTGAAAACGATAGTGCCAGAGATTGCCCTGCCAGTTTGACGGGAGATTGAGCGCGGCGAACACGGCGACAAAAAGTGATAGGATGATGCCGGAAAACGAGAAGAATTCCCGGAGGCATTCCGGTAGCGTAGCGGCACCATGTCCCTCGTCACCCCGACACAACGCGAACTCTATCATCGTGAAGGCTACATGATCCTGCCGGGAGTCATCCCGCCGGACATGCTCACCATCCTGCGGGAGGAGTGCTCCTACTTTCTCGGTTACAAGGATTCGATGATGGATGCCAAGGGCATCGCGGTGGAAGGCATCAACCACCGCGGCAAACGCTATTTCATCAGCAACTATTACCGGCTCAGCAGCCGGATGCGGAGCTTCATCTTCAGTCCCATGATGGCGGAGATCGCGCAGGCCGCGCTGGGGCCGGACGTTTATTTGTTCAACGAACAGTGGGTCGTGAAAAATGCTGAGCAGGGCATGAAGTTCAGTTGGCACCAGGACAGCGGCTACGTGAAGTGGAGTCACCCGGAGGTGGCGCACCCGCCGTATCTGACCTGCTGGTGCACGCTGGATGACGTGAGCGAGGCCAATGGCACGGCGTATATCCTGCCGCATTCGCGCGGCGGCACGGCCAACCGCATCATCGACCACATCCAGGAGCCCGGCACCCACGACCTCGTCGGTTATCAAGGGGACGATCCGGGCGATCCGGTGATCGTGCCTGCCGGCAGCATCGTGGCTTTCACCAGCTACACCTTGCACCGCAGCGGTCCCAACCTGACCAACCGCATGCGCCGGATTTATCTGCCGCAATACTCGTCAGCCCCGATCGGCGGCGATGACATCAAGGCATGGGCGATGGCGGTGCCTTTCGTTAAGGACGGGAAGGTCATCTATGATGCGGCAAACGACCTGCCGGAGAAATACGGCCCGCTGCCCGTAAAAAAGTAACCCCTCGGCGAATCAGCCCTTGGGCGGCAGGTGCGGACCTGCTCAGCCCACCAATCCGCGCAGATACGCGATGTCGTGCGCGAGATTTTGCTCCTGTTGCGCAGCGAGGGCTGTCAGCTCCTTCGGGGACAGGTCGTCGAGCCGCAGGATGAGTCCCGCTTGGGCGGCCTCGGCGGGAGTGGCGTAAGCGGGGACGCCGGGGTAAGCGTGCGGCGGCCGGAGGTCGGTGCGTTTGAAGGGATTGAGGACCGAGGCGTAGCCGGTGGTGTCCTGAATGAGGAGGCGGTCGAGCGGGCTGGCGCGGCGGATTTCTGTGATGATGGCCGGCAGATCGATGTCGCCGGCGCCGAGGGGCACGCCGATGCTGTAAACCGCGCCGGCCACGCGGGCGAGCCGGTGGTCCTTGAGGTGGGTGGTGAAGGCGCGCGGGGCGAGTGCGCGGGCGGCGGTGAGCGGGTCGCCGTAAACGACGAGATCGTTACCGGTATCGAGGCAGGCGCCAACGAAAGGATCGTCGAGTGTGTCGAGCAGTTCGCGCAGCTCGGCGGCGGTCACATCCTCGTGGTTCTCGATCGCGATGCGCACCCCGAGCCGGCGGGCGAGCGGCAGCACCTCCTCCATGGCCGTGCGCGTCTCCCCGATCGTGGCCGCGAGCGTGCCGTGAAAACCGATGACGGTGCGCAGCACATCGGCGCCGATGGCGGCGGCGAGTTCGAGCTGCCGAGAGACCAGCGCTGCGTCCGTGGCATGGCCGCCGCCGATTTCGGCGAAGAAGCCCTTTTGCGCGAGGGCCTGCCGCACGCGGCGGAGATGGGCGGCATCGGTCGGCTCGCCCGACAGGAAGCGGCCGCGGGGGCCGTTGATGTTGATTTGCAGGCCGGAAAGACCCCGGGCCGCCATCCAGTCGAGCGTGCGGAACAGGTCATAGGCACCCGCCGCGAGGGCGATGTGGAAAGAAAAGCTGTCGAGGCCGAGCCGCATGACGCGAGAAATGCAAGCCGGGCCGGGCGAGTCAAAGCCGGACGCGCCTTTCCGTTTGCGCGGGGAGACCGGTTGACTACGGTGGTCGACCATATGAGCGACTTCGTGCAAGCCGGGCAAATCTCAGCGGCCAAGGAGATGGTGGAGCGGATGCGCGCCAACATGCGGCAGACGATCAAAGGCAAGGACGAGGTCGTCGAGCAGGTGCTGGTGTGCGTCGTTGCCGGCGGGCACCTGCTGATCGAGGACCTGCCGGGCGTCGGCAAGACGACGCTGGCCTATTCGCTGGCGCGCTCGATGGACTGTGATTTCTCCCGCGTCCAGTTCACCAGCGACCTGCTGCCGGGGGATGTGACCGGGGTGGCGATCTACGACGAGACGGTGAAGGAGTTCGTCTTCAAGAAAGGGCCGGTCTTCGCCAACGTGGTGCTGGCCGATGAAATCAACCGGGCGACGCCGAAGACGCAGTCGGCGTTGCTGGAAGTGATGGACCGAGCGCGGGTGACCGTGGATGGCGTGGCCCATCCGGTAGGCGCGCCGTTCATGGTTTTCGCAACGCAAAACCCGGTGGACTACGAAGGCACCTTTCCGCTGCCGGAGAGCCAGATGGACCGCTTCCTGATGCGGCTGCAGATGGGTTATCCGGAGTCGGGTGACGAACTGGAGATCCTCCGCTCGACCCGCGCAGGCTACGATGCGATCCGGCTCAACGCCGTGGTGACCCGCGAGGATGTGCTGAAGCTGCAGGCCCTCGCCGGCGAGGTCTTCGTGGAGGAAAGCGTGCTCGATTACATCCTCAAGATCGTGACCGCGACCCGCACCGAGGCGGATTTCCGCGCCGGGGTGAGTGTGCGCGGCGGGTTGGCGTTGCGCACGGCGGCGCAAGCCCGGGCGCTGGTCTATGGCCGCGATTTCGTGCTGCCGGACGACGTGACCGCGCTGGTGGCCCTCGTTTTTGCGCATCGGCTGGGCCTCGCGCGGCCCACGAGCGATGCACTGGAGGAACGGCGGGCGGTGGCGGCGGTGCTCAAGCGGATCGTGGCGGCGATTCCGTTGCCCGTCTGAGCCCTGCCGGCGGGGCAAACCACCAATGGCAAAAACCCAGACGCCAAAATCCACCGGCGCGAAGGCACGGCGTTTTACCTGGAACCGGCTGCTCTGGTCCCTGATTTATCCGCGGCGCAAGCATCGCATCGTGTTCACGCCCGCCGGCCTGCTGCTGACGCTGCTCGCGCTGGGCATCGGCACGGCGGCCTACAATTCGGCGAACAACATCCTGTTCATCACGCTTTCGCTGCTGCTCGCCTGCCTCATCCTGAGCGGGGTGTTGTCGTGGCTGAATTTTTCACGGGTGAGCTGGCGCCTGCAGGCGGCACCGCCGTGGCGGGCGGGGCTGCCCACCGTGGCCGCCATCAGCCTCGCCAACCGCAAGCGCTTCCTGCCCACCTATGGATTGTGGTTCGAGGTCGCGCTCCGGGCGGAGGCCGCGCAACCGGCAGGACCGGCCAGCACCATCACCGCGAGCAACCGGGACGTGCGTGCGGCGCTGGCCCGCGGCCGGCAGGCCGACGCAACCACGCGACTGCACCTGCGCACCCGGCTGGATCCCTTGGGCGAGGCGCAGGTCGAGTGGCCGCTCACGCCGCCGCAGCGCGGGCGCTGGCGGGTCGAGCTGCGGGCGGTGGGCTCGCTGTTTCCCTTCGGTTTCATCGGCAAGAGCTTTGCCACCGGCGAGGAGCAGAGCATCATCGTCTGGCCGGCGCCGGTGGAATACCGGCGGCATGGCGCCGGCGGTGCCCGGCGCCAAAGCGGCGAGGAGCAGCGCGCGCGTGCGGGCAGCGGCGGCGATCTGCTGGCGTTGCGCCGCTACGCCGCGGGCGACTCGCACCGGCTGATCCATTGGAAGGCCAGCGCCCGCACGGGGCAGTTGCTCGTGCGCCAGTTTGCGGAGGATACCTCCGAAGGTTATTGCATCCGCTTCCAGAGCGACGCGTCGCGCTGGGGACAGCCGGAACAGTTCGAGCTGGGTTTGAGCTTGGCGGCCACGCTGGCGGAAGACTGGTTCCGGCAGGGCCGGCTGGACGGGGTCGCGCTGGACGATGCACCGCTGCTGCCGGTGCGGAGCTTGCATGATCTGGAGGCATGGCTCGACCGGCTGGCCCTGCTGCCGCCCCTGACGACAAACGGTGGGGCGACCGGGACGGGCGAGCCGCCGGCCGGCCGTCAACAACGCAACCTGGTGAACATCGCGCCCGACGGGGTGCGGGGCGTCGCCGCCTATCTCGACGGTGAAAAGACGGCCTCAGCTTAACCACGACGAGCTGCACCAGCTCCGTTGGCTGCTCGGCGGCGGCCTTGTGCTGCTGTCCACGGCGACGGTCTTCTACATGGAGATCGATGCGTGGACGCTGATGTTCGTCACGGCGGCGGCGGTCGGCGCCGTGATGTTCTGGCCGACGCTGCCGGCCCGGGTGCCGGCTTGGGTGCACCGGCTCGCCTTCCCGGTGATCGTGGCGTTTTTCCTCGGCGATCTTTACCTCACGGGCGAACTGCTGCCGCCGATCGTGCGGCTCGACATCCTGCTGCTGCTTTACCGCGGCATCAGCTACCGCCAGCGGCGCGATGACCTGCAGATCATCGTGCTGGGCCTGTTTCTCGTGGTGGTGGCGGGCGTGCTCTCGGTGTCGCTGGTCTTTGCGCTCCAGATCGTGGCGTTCACCGCCTGTGCGCTGGCGTTCCTGCTCAACCTGACGTTGGCGGACGCTTCCGGCGTGAAGGCCGCCGGCGATGCCGGCCGGGGGCCGCCGCCGTGGGCGGTGCAGGTGCAATGGGGCCGTTTGTTCCGGCGCCTGCGGGAGGTGCTCGACTGGCGCGTGGTGACGCTGGGCGCGCTGCTGTTCGCGGGCGTGGTGGGCGTGTCGGCGCTGCTGTTCCTGGCGATCCCGCGCTTTCAACTGGAGAACAGCCTGTTCCTGGAGCGGTTCATGACGCGGAAGGCGCGGACAGGGTTTTCCGACTCGATCAAGTTTGGCGACGTGACGGACATTCTGCAGGACAACAGCCTGGCGCTGAGCGTGGACATCACCGACCCCACGCAGGTCCCCGCGCAACCCTACTGGCGCATGGTCGTGCTGGACGAGTATCGCGACGGGACCTTCCGGCTTTCGACGGCGCTGCGGGCGGCGACGTTTTCACCGGAGCGGGGCGATGTGCAACTGCGCGGCGTGGCGCGCGCGCAGCCGGAGGAACCGGTTTACTGGACCTTCTACCTGGAAGCCGGGGTGAGCCGTTACCTGCCGTTGACGGGCCGCTTTGTGCAACTGCGCTTCCGCGAGCGGCAGAACTTTCGCTTTGCCGACCGGCTGGGGCTGGTGGTGCTGCGCGATGAGCCGGTCTCCATGACGGCTTACCGGGTTGAAGGGCTGATGGCGATGGATGTCATCCCGGACCGACAGATGGGGGCTTGGCTGGAGCGGGCGACCGAGAGCGGCGCGGAACAGACCAGCGCCGCGCTGAAATTGGAACTGGGTGCGGATGATCTCGGCCGGCTGGCGCGCGTGGTGGCGGAGATCAAGGCCGGCATGGAGCCGGACGTGGAGGAATTCAGCCGCCGGGCGGTCGCCTGGTTGCAGGCGCGGCACCGTTACTCGTTGCAGTCGCGGGCGCCGCCGGGGGCGGGTGATCCGCTGGTGCGCTGGCTCGACTCAAGCGAGCCGGGACATTGCGAGCTTTATGCCGGAGCGCTGGTGCTGCTCGCCCGTCAGGCCGGTTATCCGGCCCGCATCGTCACGGGTTTCAAGGGCGGCTCATGGAACGGGTTCAGCAACAATTTCACCGTGCGGAATTCCGACGCGCATGCGTGGTGCGAAGTCTACGATGCCGCCGTTGCGGGCTGGCGCCGCGTGGATCCGACGCCGGGCGGCAGCGCGGATACCGGGAGTGATACGACCGCGGCGGGCGCCGCCGGGGAGCGGCGGATTGACCGGAGCTGGTCGGCGCGTATCGACAGTCTGCGGGTGTTTTGGTATCGCCGGATCGTGAACTTCGATTCGCGCACGCAGGAAGAAGCGCTGCGCGCGGTGAAGAGCGCCACGCAGGAGTCCGGGCGCCGGGTGCGGGCGGCGTTGGAAGATGCACTGGCGCGGCTGAAAGCCTGGATGGCCGAGCCGTGGGATTTGCGCCGACTGCTGCAGCTCGCCGGCGGGGCGGCGGCCGCGGTGGCTCTGGCCTGGCTGCTGCGCAATGCCCGGCTGGCGTGGCGGGATCGTGGAATGTTTTGGCGGCGGCGGACGGCGCAGGATCCGGTGCGGCGCGAGGCCGGCCGCTGGCTCGGGCGACTGCAAGGATTGCCGGTGGAACCGGCATTGCGGGCGGATTTGGAGCGGCTGCGCTACGGCCCGTTGGCGGGCCGCCCGCCGTTGGCGCCGGTGGTGCGACGTGCGCGCCAAGCCTGGCGGGCGCGGCACGAGGCGCGGATCACTCGGGAGAATTAAAGGCGATGGCGCGGGCCGGAGCGGCCTGTTTTTTCTCCCACCACTGCTTGAGGACGGCCTGCACCACCGGGCCGGCGTAAAGTCCGCCCGCGACTTCCTCGCCCGGCGTGTCACCCTCGACCATGACGGCGAGGGCGATCTCGGGCCGCTCGGCGGGCGCAAAGCAGATGAACCAGGCGAAGTTGACGTTCTTGCCGCCCTCGGCGCGCTTTTGGGCGGTGCCGGTCTTGCCCGCGATGGTCAGGCCGGGGATGCGCATGAAGGGCGTGGTGAGGATGCGGGCGGTGCCGGTGGGTGAGACGACCTGCTCCATGCCCTGGAGCAAGGTGGCGTAACCGGCGGCGGTGAGGCCGATGGCATCGCTGCGCTGCGGCGTGCGGCCCGGCTCATGCAGCAGGGTGGGGTTGGTGACCGTCTGGCCGCGGGCAACGGAGGCGGCAAAGGTTGCCATCTGCAGCGGGGTCACGATGAGGTCGCCCTGGCCGATAGAAAAATTGGCGGTGTCGCCGGGAAACCAGCGCTCGTTGCGCCGGCGCTGTTTCCACTCCGGATCGGGCACGAGCATGTGGCGGGTTTCGTGCGGCAGCTCGATGCCGGTGGGCTGGTCGAGATGGAAACGGCGCGCCTCCTGCGCGATAAGCTCGGGACCGATCTCAAGGCCGTATTTGTAGAAGAAGGTGTTGCAGCTCTTCTCGATGGCTTGGACGAGGTTGATTTCGCCGCGGTCGCGGTGGTTGTTGCAGACGAAGGTGCGGTTGCCGACCCGGAAGGTGCCGGTGCACTCGACGGTGGCATCGGGCTCGATCGCGCCGCTGCGCAGCCCGGCGATGGCGGTGAGGATCTTGAACGAGGAGCCCGGCGGGTAAATGCCCTGGATGGCGCGGTGATACCAGGCGCCGGCCTCGTTGATCACGGCGGCCTTGGCGTGACTGAGGCGCGGGGTGAAGTCGTTGAGATCGTAGTCGGGCTTGCTGGCGAGGGCGAGCACCTCGCCGGTGGCGACATCGAGAGCGACCGCGGCGCCGGCCATGCCGGTCCGGACCAAGGCCTGCTCGGCGGCGAGCTGCAGGTCGATGTCGAGGCTGACCGTAAGATTGCCGCCCTGCACGGGCAGGCGGCGCTCAATCGGCGGGTTGATTTTGTAGCCCGACGGATCGACGCGGAAAATCGTGCCGCCCGGCTCGCCCTGCAGGAGGGAATCGTATTGGCGTTCGAGGCCGGAGCGGCCGACCGCGCCCTTCATCTTGAAAGTGGTGAGATCCTCGCCGGGAAAATCCTGCGCCTCGAAATCCGGGTCGATGCCGGTGTAGCCGAGCGTGTGCGCGGCGGCACTGCCGTAGGGATAATGGCGGGTGCTGGAGGTATAGACTTGCAGCGGGGAGCGCACGGGCAGGCTTTCGATGAGCCGGGCGTAGTCCTCCGCCGTGAGGTCGTCGATGAGGGTGTAGGGGATGAGCCGCTCGCGCAGAAAATGCCGGCGCAGTTCGGTGGCGTTGACGCGTTCGTCGCGGCGCAGGACATCGTTGACCTGGTCGAGGTAGCGCTGGACGACGCTGTTGCGGGCCAGCAGGTCCATCTGGGCGGCACTGGGCAGGTCGCGGTCACCGGACTCGCGGTAGTTTTTGCGGATGCGGATGTATTCGTCGCGAAACTCGCGGCGAAGTTCATCCAGGTAGAGCACGACGGCGAAGCGCGGCCGGTTGCCCACCAGCAGCCGGCCGTCGCGGTCGTAAATGTTGCCCCGCGGTCCGGGCACGAGGATGCGGCGGTGGCTCTGCATGCGTTCGCGTTCCTGGTGCACGTCGGCCTTGATGAACTGCTGGTAGGCGAGCCCGCCGGTCAGCACGAACAGCAGCAGCGCGATGAGAGGATAAAAGATGACGATGCGCAGATCGTAGCCCTTGTGGGACTCGACGAGGTTGCCCGATTGATCTGCGAGGTTGCCGGCCATGCGTGGTGCTCACAAGAGGCGCCGCGGGGTCGCGCCCGCAAGCACCAACGCACGTTCCTGCAGGGCAAAAAACCACGGGGCGACCAGGGCGATGAGGACTTGCGAGCACACGAGGTCGAGGATCAGCCGCGGCCACATCGTCCCGGGGGCGGGGCCGCGGCCAATCAGGAGGAAGGAAAGGACAAGAAAAAGCCCGAGATTGGCCAGCAGGGCGATGATGACGCGGGTGCCGGTTTGGTCGCGGGGCACGCGGTCGCGCACATGGAAGATGACGGCGTGGGCCGCCCCGAGCAGGAACAGATGGGTGCCGGGCGTGATCCCGGTGCCGGCCTCGAGCACGAGGCTGAGGGCGGCGGTGACCAGCAGCCCGCTGCGCAGCGGGAGATGCAGGGCCCCATAGGTCACGAGCAGGCCGCCGGCGAAGACATGGACGTGCCAGACCGCGAGATAATGGTTCAGCAGCGCCACGAGCGCCCAGAGCAGGAGCATCGTGGCAAAAATGACCGGGGCGGGGCGGCGCATGGCGTTTTAGGCGGCAAGATTGCGGCACCGACCCTCAATCCTGATCAGGGTTCTCAAAATGCACGGGCATGATGCCGGCAGCTTTGCCGCGGCGCTCATGACGGATCCAGCGGGACGAGCACGGTGACCTCGGTGAGTTCGCTCAGGCGGGCGTCGAGGACGACTTCGCCGGTCTTGAAAAGGCCGTCGGTGCTGGGCTCGACCTTGGTGACCTGGCCGATGTAGAGGCCGGCCGGGAAAACGCCGCCGAGGCCGGAGGTGACGAGGCGCCGCGGCGCGCCGGGGCTGGCGAAGATGTCGAGCGGCACGAACTCGATCGCCCCGCGCGGGGTGGCGAGGGTGGGGTTGATGCCGCCCTGGAAGCTCACGGGGCGCTGGTCGCCCTCGAAAGCAGCGGCGAGCCGGATGGCCGGGCTACTGATGAGTTCCACGACAGCGGTGTAGGCATGGACCTCGGTGACGCGGCCGACCACCCCGCCGGTGAAAACCACGGGCGCACCGACCGGGATGGCGTGGTTGCGGCCCTTGCGGATGACGAGCCGCTGCCACCACCCGGAAAAATCACGCCGCACGACGCGGGCGTGCTCGAAACGATAACCGGCGGGCGGCGGCAGGCGGAGAAGGTCCTCCAGCCGGCGGATCTCACCGAGGAGCTCCGTGTTTTGCTGGCTGGCGAGTTCGAAGGAGGCGTTGACCCGGGCGAGGTCGCGGCCCGCGGCGATAAGCTCCGACTTGGAGTGCACGCGCAGGCCCCAGTATTCCTGGAGGTCGCGCAGGTAGGAGGTGCTGACCATGACGGGTGCCTGCAGCTCGAAGAAGCTGGCGCGGAGGAGGCCCTTGACGGCGACGGGCAGGAAGAGCCAGACGGCGACGACGAGGCCGAGGGTGAGAAAGGGCCGGGCTTGGTCGAAACGTTGGGAGGGCACGGCGAAAAACTTGCGATTACAATTTGCGATTGAGCGGGCGCTGGGCCCCGGGGCGGACGCAATCGCAAATCCAGAAGACCGAAAGCGTAATCCGAATCACACGTGCTGCATCAGCCACGCGAGGTCGTTGAGGACGGCACCGGTGCCGTTGGCGACGGCGGAGAGGGGATCGTCGGCGATGGTGACGGGCAGGCCGGTCTTGTCGCTCAGGAGGCGGTCGATGCCGCGGATGAGCGCGCCGCCGCCGGCCATGACGAAGCCGCGGTCCACGAGGTCGGCGGAAAGCTCGGGCGGGCAGCGCTCGAGGGTCACGCGCACGGCGTCCACGATGGAGGCAATGGTGTCGGCCAGCGCCTCGCGGATCTCCTGCGAGGTGATGTGGATGGTCTTGGGCAGGCCGGCCACGGAGTCGCGGCCCTTGACCTCCATCGTGAGCTCTTCGTCGAGCGGGTAGGCGGAGCCGACGCGCATCTTGATTTCTTCCGCGGTGCGCTCGCCGATGAGCAGGTTGTAGGCCCGCTTCATGTAGTTGATGATGGCGGCGTCGAGTTCGTCGCCGGCCACGCGGATGGATTTCGAAAAAACGATGCCGTTGAGCGAGATGATGGCGATCTCGGTGGTGCCGCCGCCGATGTCCACGATCATGTTGGCGGCGGGCTCGTCGATGGGCAGGCCGACGCCGATGGCCGCGGCCATCGGCTCGGGGATGGTGATGACATCGCGGGCGCCGGCGTGCAGGGCGGAATCCTTCACGGCGCGTTTTTCGACCTCGGTGATGCCGGAAGGGATGGCGATGACGACGCGGGGCGGGGCGCGGAAGGAGGTGTTGGAGACCTTGCGGATGAAGTAGCGCAGCATCGCCTCGGTAACGTCGAAATCGGCGATGACGCCGTCCTTCATCGGGCGGATGGCGGTGATATTGCCGGGAGTGCGGCCGAGCATGCGCTTGGCCTCGTCACCGACGGCGCGGACCTTGCGGGTGACAGTATCGAGGGCGACGACGGAAGGCTCGCGCAGGACGATGCCCTTGTCCTTGGCGTAAACCAGGGTGTTGGCGGTGCCGAGGTCGATGCCGATGTCGTTCGAGAAGTAGCCGAGGAGGTTAGCTGCCATGATTTTGGGAGGGAGAGACGGCGCGTTTCCGCCGACGGAAACGAATCGGCGCGCGTTGGGGGTGTCAACGCGGTAAATGCTGCGCGGAACGGATATTGCACCGGTGCGGCGCAACGGCTTGACGACGGCGGCGGTTGGACGCGTGTTGGAGGGGGGACGCATCCACATCATGCCGGGCATTCAATTTATCCAAGACCTTGCAATCATCCTGGTGGTGGCGGGCACCGTCGGCTGGATGTGCCAGCGGCTGGGGCTTTCGTCGGTGGTCGGCTTTCTGGCCGCGGGGATGGTGGTCGGGCCGTTCACGCCGCCATTCTCGCTGGTGACGGACGAGGCGCGGATCGCGACGGCGGCGCAGGTGGGGCTGGTGTTCCTGATGTTCGGCATCGGGCTGCGCCTGAGCCTGCGGAAATTGCGGCGCATGGGTTTGTCGCTGCTGCTGGCGACGTTCTGCGGCGCCATTGGCGTGTATTACCTCACGCGGGTGCTGGGTGCGGCGCTGGGCTGGTCCACGATGGAGAGCCTCTTCCTCGCCGCCATGCTGATGGTGTCCTCGTCCGCGATCATCGGGAAAGTCCTGCAGGAGACCGGCCGCACGCACGAACGCTCCGGGCAACTGGCGATGGGTGTCACGGTGCTCGAGGACGTGGTCGCGGTGGTGATGCTTACCCTGCTGGGTTCGCTGGTGCAACTGGGCGGAGCGGAACCGGCAGGCATCGGCCGCACGCTCGGGCTGCTCGTCGCCTTCGTCGTGCTCGCCGTGATCGGCGGGCTGTTGTTTTTTCCGTGGTTGCTGAAGCGGATGAGCATCGCCGCGGATGAGGAGCTGCAAACGCTGGGGATCGCGGGCCTGCTCTTCGGCATGGCGATCATCGCCCATCACGCGGGTTACTCGCTGGCCTTGGGCGCGTTTCTGCTCGGGACGATCGTGGCGGAGACGCCGCACCGTCCCCAGGTGGAGCGGACCTTCGAGGGCATGCGCGATGTTTTCAGCGCGGTGTTTTTCGTGGCCATCGGCATGCAGATCGATCTGCGGGAACTCTGGGGGGCCGCGGGCCTGGTGCTGGGGGTGGCGGCGTTCGCCCTGGCGGCGCGACCGCTGGCGACCGCGCTCGGGCTGACGCTGATCGGCACGCCCGTGCGCGACGCGATGCGGACAGGCCTGACGGTGACGCCGATCGGCGAATTTTCCTTCATCATCGCCCAACTGGGCGTGGCCGCGGCGGTGGTGCCGGCGGAGTTTTATCCCCTGGCGGTGGGGGTGTCGCTGTTGACGACATTGGCGGCGCCGCTGCTGACGCGGCAGGCGGATCCGATCACGGCGGCGGTCATGGCCAGGACCCCGCGCTGGACGCTCGACTGGATCGAATACTACCACGCCTGGCTGGAGCGGTTGCTGGCCCAGCAGAAGCGCAGTCCGCTGTGGATGCTGAGCCGGAAGCGGTTCGTGCAGGTGGGCGTGGAAATCGGCCTGGTGAGCGGCCTGCTGATTTTCTCGGAACAGATGTTTGCGGTCGTGGAGCGCTGGCTGGGACCGGACTGGCTGTTCCCGCACGGTCCGCAGGTGATTTTCTGGACCACGCTGACCCTGGTGGTGGTGGCGCCGCTGGTGGCGATCTGGCGCAACATTTCGGCGTTGGCCCTGCTTTACGCGCAGGTGGCGACCAGCGGCCATGCGCAGGCAGCGCGGCTCGCACCGGTGATCGAGAACGGCATCAAGCTCACCGCCGGCGGGGCGCTTTATTTTTGGCTGGCGGCCGTGCTGCCCGCCGAGGGCGCGGCGCGCTGGCTCCTGCTGGGCAGCGGCGTGGTGGCCGCGCTCGCGCTGCTGTTGCTGCGCCACAAACTGATTTTCTGGCACAGTCAACTCGAGGTCGAGCTGCACGGCATGATGGCTTCAACCGAGGGCCGGATGAGCGGGACCACGGCGCCCTGGTTGCAACCGCACCTCGACTGGAACCTCCAGATCGCCGACTGCATGGTGCCCGATCTGGCCGATTGCCAGGGCAAGCGGATTGCCGAGCTGGAGGTGCGGCCGCGCTGCGGCTGCTCGGTGGTCGGCATCGAGCGGCAGGGATACATGATTTCCCTGCCGCCACCGGACACGGTGTTGTATCCGCGCGACCGGGTGCTGCTCATGGGCACGACGGAGCAGGTGCGGGCGGGGCGGGCGTATCTGAGCGCGGTCTCGGGCACGGCGGCGGCGGACTCGGGTTTCGAGGAAGTGGGCATGGAATCCATCCCGGTGCCGGCCTGGAGCCAGGCGGCGGGCCGCACGCTCGCGGCCTTGTCCCCGGCCCAGAGCCACGGGGTGCAGATCGCGGGGATTCACCGGAAAGGTCAGCGCATCCTGAATCCCGGCGGCCAGGAAGTGATCGAGCCGGGGGATGAAATTCTCGCGCTGGGCGTGCCCGTGCAGATCCGCGAATTCCGATCCTGGTTGCGCGAGGAGCCCGGAGCGGGCGGGGGACAATAAAAAGGCGCGCCCGGATCGGCGCGCCGGAAAGACAGCGATGCGGGACGGCTTAGTTCGAGCCGCCGCCCTTGCCGGCATCGATTTTTTTCGCTTCGGCGGCCGGCGATTCCGGCTCCTCCTTGGTCGCCTTCTTGAACTCCTTGATTGATTGGCCGAGCCCCTTGGCGAGGCCGGGCAGCTTGGAGCCGCCGAAAAGCACGAGCAGGATGATCAGAATGACCACCAGCTCGGTCGGTCCGAGGCCAAAAATGGCCGCGAGGATGGCGGGCGAAGTTTCCATGGTTCGAAGCTAGACCGGTGTCCGGAACTGTAAAGCGGGAAAGCGGCTCAGGGCCGCGGGCGCAGGGCCGGCGGCAGGCCGGGAAAGCCCGGGGGCAGCCCGCCGGGCAGGGGCAGGCCGCCGGGTCGCGGCATGGTGGTGGCGGCGACCTTCATGAGGTTCTGCGCGTTGTCGATCTGCTCGGCATCGAAAAAGCCGTGGAGTTGGCGGATGCGCGTCGGGTGGCGCATCTTGCGGAGCGCCTTGGCCTCGATCTGGCGGATGCGTTCGCGGGTGACCTTGAACTGCTTGCCGACTTCCTCGAGCGTGCGGCTGTAGCCGTCCACGAGGCCGAAGCGCAGGGAGAGCACGCGGCGCTCGCGCTCGGTCAGCGAGTCGAGCACGTCGATGATCTTTTCGCGCAGGAGCGAGAAGGCCGTCATGTCGTAGGGATTCTCGGCGGATTTGTCCTCGATGAAGTCGCCGAAGGAAGTGTCGTCACCGTCGCCGACGGGCGACTGGAGCGAGATGGGCTGCTGGGCCATCTTCATGATCTGCTGCACGCGCTCGACGGGGAGGTTCATCTCGTCGGCAACCTCTTCGGGCGTCGGCTCGTGGCCGAATTCCTGGAGGAGCTGCTTCTGGACCTGCATCACCTTGTTCAGCGTCTCGATCATGTGGACCGGGATGCGGATCGTGCGGGCCTGGTCGGCGATGGAGCGGGTGATGGCCTGACGGATCCACCAGGTGGCGTAGGTGGAAAATTTATAGCCGCGGCGGTATTCGAATTTCTCGACGGCCTTCATGAGGCCCATGTTGCCCTCCTGGATGAGGTCGAGGAAGGAGAGGCCGCGGTTGGTGTATTTCTTGGCGATGGAGATGACGAGGCGGAGGTTGGCCTCGACCATCTCGGTCTTGGCCTTGTGGGCCTCGCGGACGTGGACCATCGTCTGGTTGACGACGGCCAGCAACTGGGCGGGCGCGATGCGCTGGGCGGCCTCGATCTGCTTCAGGCGGTGATTGATCGCCTTGGTGTCGATGGCGGCGTCTTTCTTGGTCTTCGGGTGCTTGGCGCGCTCAAGCTGGTGTTGGAGGTGCTCGATCTCCTCCAGCACCGGCTTCAGTTGCTCGAGGTATTCCTCGTAAACCTTCAGCTTGAAGAAGAACTTGCTGAAATTCGCGCGGAGCAGGGTCTCGCGTTTCCGGAACTTGGAGAGGATGCGCTTCTTGTCGGCCTCGGTGCGGGCCTTGACGTATTCGGCCCAGGCCTCGGCGACGCCCGTCTCGGCCTTCTGGGTGTTTTCGACCAGCTTGGGCAGGGATTTGAAGTAGGACTCGCGGCTGTCGATTTTCTTGTCGATGACGATGCGGTCGAAGCGTTCCTCGCGGGTGAGGAGCTTGGCGCCGAGGCCTCCGATGTAGGCGCCGACGGCGGAGGCTTCGAAGAGGGCGGTCTGGGCCTTGAGTTCGGCGTTCTCGATGCGCTTGGAGATCTCGACTTCCTGTTCGCGCGTCAGCAGCGGGACCTGGCCCATCTGCTTGAGATACATGCGCACCGGGTCGTCGAGGATGTCGTGCTGCGAGGAACGGGTCTCCTCCTCCTCGGCCTCCTCCATGCGCTGCTTGAAATCGTCAACCTGATCGGGCTCGAGGATCTCGATCTCAAGGTTCTGCAAAATGGAGAGGACGTTGTCGATTTCCTCCTGGTTCTCGACCGACTCCGGCAGCGCTTCGTTGATGTCGTCGAAGGTGAGGTAGCCCTGCTCCTTGGAGTGGCGGATGAGCTGGCGGATCTTCTCGTTGATGCCCCCGGCGGCGGCATCGGCGCCGGCGGCCTGGGTTTTGTCGATGACTTCCTCGACGGCTTGGGCTTGGGAATCGGAATGGGCGGACTTGGCTTTGCGCGGCATGATGTAAAGGGACGGGGCCGATGCTCAGGACGGGAGGGCGAAGCCGACCGGCTGGCGGAGCAGGCGTTGGATTTCGGAACGTTCTTTTAAGAGTGAAATTGGGTCAGAATTACTGTCCGCACCGGGGTTGGCTAAAGCAAGTTCTATTTGCCGCAGGCGTGGTTCCAAGGCCCGGGCGCGCAGCAGACGGAGCCCTTCTTGGGCGACTTTGCCGGGATCATCGAAATTGGGGGTATCGAAGAGGAGCGAGGCGACAAGCGATTTTTCCTCAGGGGTTTCCAAAAGTGAGTCCAAATGATCCCGCCCGGGCCAGTGGCCGTGCTCGAATTCGCCGAGGAAACGGTTGAGCAGCACACCGGCCGTGTGGCCGGTATCGATCCAATCGTGGGGCAGGGCGTGGCTGAGCGGCTGGCCGACGGCTTCAAAATGCAGGCAGAGCAGGAGCAGGTGCAATTCCGGGGTGACGCCGGGGGTGCCCGGCGTTTTCGCGGGCGCGGCGTCCGGAGTCGGGCGTTGGGCTTGCTGGCGGGCGGAGCGGACGGTCTGGCTCTGAAAATCCCGCTGGAGGGCGGCGAGGGGCAGTTGCAAGTGGCGGGCGGTCTCCGCCAGAAAGCCGGCCCGGGTGACCTCGGATTCCGCGGCGAGGATGAATTCCATCACGGTTTGCGCCGCCCGGGATTTTTGTTCGGAGCCGGATTGATCGGGCGCGGGCAGGGCCGTGTGGCAGGCAAAGGCCATGGCGGACATGGCATCGCGTTTCAGCTCGGCATAGACGGGGAGGCCGCGTTCCAGGAACAGCACGTCGGGATCCACCTTGTCGGCGCCGGCGAGTTGCAGAAAACGCACTTCCAGCCCGGCCTTGAGCGCCATGGGCAGAAAACGGAGCGCGGCCTTCTGCCCGGCGGCATCGCTGTCGAAGAAGCACTCGACCTGGGTGTGATAGCGGCGAAGGAGGACGAGCTGCGTCTCGGTGATGGAGGTGCCCTGCGGGGCGATGGCGGTCTTGAGCCCGACGCTCCAGCAGCGGAGGGCGTCGAGTTGGCCCTCGACGAGGACGAACGGGTGCCCTTCGCCGGCGTGGCTGCGGGCGCGGTCGAGATTGAAGAGCAGGTTGCCCTTGGTGAAGATGGGCGTCTCGGGCGAGTTGACGTATTTGGCCTCCCGCGCGGGATCGTCCGCCGGGGTGAGGTCGGTCTGGCGGGCGGTGAAGGCCACGACGCGGCCCTGATGGTCGCGGATGGGAATCATCAGCCGGCCGCGGAAGCGGGGCTTCAATGAACCGAGCCCGATGACGGCACCCTCGCGGATGAAAAACAGCCCGCACTGGCGCAGGGCGTCCTCGGAGAATTTGCGTTTCAGCAGCAGCGCCCCGAGGCCGTCGTCGGCCGGCGCGGCGGCACCGATTTTGAATTCCTCGGCGAGTCCGGGCGTGAAGCGGCGCTTCTCCGCCCAGTAGGTGCGCATGAATTCACCGGCCGAACCGCCGCCCTTGTAGGCTTGGTGGTAGTGCTCGGTCGCGAGTTCGTGGATCTCGAAAATCTCCTGCCGCAGCGAGCGTTCCTCCCGGCTGGGACCGCCGGAGCCTTCCTCGTATTCGATGACGATGCCGAAACGCTGGCCCAGCGCCTCCACGGCCTCGGTGAAGCCGAGCTGCTCGGTTTCACGCACAAAGCTGATCAGGTCGCCGGCCTTGCCGCAGCCAAAGCATTTGTAGAAACCCTTGTCCGGGTCCACGTGGAAGGACGGAGTCTTTTCCTGATGAAAAGGACAGAGACCCTTCAGCCGTGTGCCGCCGGCCTTGCGCAGCGTCACTACCCGGGACACGACGTCGCCGAGGTTGACCCGCAGCTTGAGGTCACGGACACAGGTGGGCTTGATGGCGGGCATGAACGGGCGCGGCGGTGCGGAAAGAATGCACTTTCATCCCGGCGCAGGGACTGTCAAGTTTCGCGGCTCCCGCAGGAAACATCCGCGGTTTCCAGGCGACATATTCTCCATGCGTTTTTGCAAACTCCCGGTCCTCTTTCTTCTCGCCTTCGCCTGCGTGCAGGCGGCTCCGTCCGCCCCGGCACCCACCGAGCCGGTGTGGGTGGCCGCACTGCCGGGCTTCGGCGAGGAAGCCTACCGGCAGCAGGTCGAGGCCCTGATCACCGCCTACGAGGGGGCGACCGGCCACCGGCTCGTCCCCGGAGCCAAGGGCAAGGTCGGGCTGAAGATCTACGCCGACTCGGGCCCCGGCATGGCCACGCCGATACCCTTGGTGAAAGCGGTCATCAGCGCGCTGGTGCGCCGGGGGTTTGAACCGCAGAACGTTTTCCTCGTGGGCCTGAACCAGCTCCGGCTCCGCATGACCGGCTACCTGCCGTCGCTCGTCTCGGGCGATTCGCCCTTCAAGGGCCATCAGGTGTATGTGCTCGAGTCGGGGAAGTTTTACGACCCGGTGTGGTTTTACGACAGCCCGCTGCCCGAGCGCTTCAACCCCATCTTTGCGGAAGCCCGGGCCGGCGCCGCGGCCGAGGCCGCGGACAAGGACGAAGACCGCAAGAGCTTCTTGGCGACCCCGCTCTTCCTCGACGCCGATTTCTGGATCAACCTGCCGGTTTACACCGACCACCCGACGCTGGGCATCAACGGCGCGCTGGTGAACGCCACGCTGTGGAACGCCTCCAACACCTCGCGCTTTTTCCGCAGCCCGGCCTCGGCGCCGGCCGCCGTGGCGGAGATGAGCGCGATCCCCGAGCTGCGCGAGACGTGGGCCTTCTCCATCGTGAGCCTGCAGCACTACCAGTTTGTCGGCGGCCCCTACTTCAACTCGCTCTATTCCGTGTCGGAACCCGTGCTTTGGCTGAGCCGCGACCCGGTCATGCTCGACGCGCTGATGCTTGAGCGCATCAACCGCCAGCGGCGGCTGACGGGCTTCAAGCCGGTCTCCGAGGATATCCGCACGCTGGAATTCGCCGAGATGCTCGGGGTCGGCTCCACGCAGACGGCGGCGGTGCGGAAGCTGCGGGTGGACTGATAAAACCGCTTGCGGCCCCGCCGGCTCTTCGCGCAAGTTTTCCCCGATGCCTTCCGACTACCTGCCATTCCTCATCCAGGCCGTGCTGGCCGCGGGGATTGCCGCCGTGATCATCGGCGCGAGCCACCTCATCGGCCAGCGCACCCGGCGCAACGCCATCAAGGACTCCGCCTACGAGTGCGGCGTCCCGGCCGAAGGGCTGGTGCGCACGCGCTTCTCGGTGAAGTTCTACGTCACGGTGATGCTCTTCATCCTCTTCGACATCGAGGTGGTCTTCCTCATCCCGTGGGTCTTCATCCACCGCGAATTTCTGGCCAACCACATCCCGATCCTCGGCCCCGTGCTGTTCTTCATCGGCGTGATCGTGCTCGGGCTTTTCTACGAGGTGCGCAAGGGCGCGCTGGAGTGGGAGCGCTGACGCCCGCTGTGCGGGAATTCCCCAAACGCCCAAGGGCCAGATTCCAACCCCACCCGCACCTTGGAATTTTTCGCCTGGAGTTTTTAGGCAATGCGGCTTGAAAAAATCATCGCGCGCAGCCGCGTCGTGGACCTGCACAGCGTCACCCTCGAGGGCGCGCTGGAGGAGCTGTTGGCGGCCTGCGTGGACAATTTCCCGGACCTGAAGCCCGAGGCGTTGCTGCGCGGCCTGCTGGCGCGCGAGAGCACGATGACCACTTACCTCGGCCTCGGCGTCGCGCTGCCGCATGTCCGGGTGAAGATGAACCGCCGCTACGTGCTCGCCATCGGCCGCAGCCGCGCGGGCATCCGGCACGACGGCGCGAAGGACGATGAGCGGGTGCGCCTCATCTTCATGCTCATCGCGGGGCAGAAGGCGCGGGATTACCTGCAGGTGCTGGCCTCCATCGCCCGGCAGGTGCGCGAGCAGGAGTTGGTGGACAATCTCGTGGGTGCGCCCGATCTCGACGCCCTGCACGAGCGGCTCCTCGGCGGCTTCGGCGGCATCCGCCCGGTGCAGGCCCAGCAGAACCGGATCAACCGGCTCATGTTCAACGAGGCCGTGCGCGTGGCCCGGGGCGCGGAGTGCGGCGCGATCATGGTTTTTGGCGACACCTTTGTGGGCGGCATCCAGGCGGGCGTGCTGCCCGCGCGGTTCAAGACCATTCTCGTCACGCGCAATCCCATCGAGCCCAGCGAGGACCACCGTGAGTTTGCCGAGACGATCCAGGTGCGATCCTTCTCCACCCAGCGCATGGCCCAGTTGCGCAGCGCCATCCTGGTCGCGCTCACGCGCGGCATCGTTACCTTTTCCGACCGGATCTGCTGCCTCGGCGGCGTGACGGGCAGCAACCAGTTCGACACCCTGGCGGTCGTGGACATCGAGCGCGAATTCCAGTCGCTCATCAAAGGCGACAGCGAACTGCTGCCTGCCGATGTAAAGCCGGAGGTGCTCGAGCGGGTGATCGCCGTCGCGACCGAACTTGCGGTCGAGGGCCGCGAAGGCCGGCCGGTGGGCTGCTTCTTTGTCGTGGGTGACACCGAGCGTGTCACCAAGCTCAGCAAGCCCTTGGTTCTTAATCCGTTCCACGGTTACAAGGAGGAGGATCGCAACATTCTCAATCCGTTCATGGACGAGACCGTGAAGGAGTTTTCCTCGATTGACGGGGCCTTCGTTATCAGGGGCGACGGGGTGGTGGAATCCGCCGGCAGTCTCATCCAGGCGGTTGATAATGAACGCACGCTGCCGAGCGGGCTGGGCAGCCGGCATGCCGCGGCCGCGGCCGTGAGCGTGGTGGCCGAGTGCATCGCGATCGTCGTTTCGTCCAGCACCAGTCAGGTGATGCTTTTCCGCCGGGGAGTGATGCTGCAATTGACCGAGAAACGGCGCTGAGGCGCTGGGCGAGCAGGGATGGGGCGGGCCCGCCTGTTGCGGAGGGGCACTTATGCATCGGAAATGCAGACGCAAATTTGTGGTTGCTCCGCCCCGGCCGGCGGCTTTGCTCTGCCCCTTCAACCATTTATAACCATGCAAGAAGTCGTCACCTTGGAATGCACCGAAGCCCGCAAAGAGGGCAAACCCGTCTCGCGCTACCTCACCAAGCGCAACAAGAAGACAGTTACGGAACGCATTGAGAAGAAGAAGTATAACCCCTTCCTCAAGCGTCATACCCTCCACAAGGAGATCAAGTAACCGGGAGGGTTTTCCCTTCTGACAACGCAAAGCCGGGCGATTCGCCCGGCTTTTTATTTGCGTTCGAAAGGACTCACAGTGGCGGTCGCATGGCCGCCCTGCTGGCGGCGGGCGGCACGCCAGCCTTCGCGGTGTTTGCGGATCCAGTCCAGCAGCGCGCGTTCAAAGCCGATGTCGTAGCCGAGCCGTTCCGACTCCAGCCATTTGTGTTTCAGGATTTCCTCCCGCTCCGCCAGAAACTCCTGATAGAGGCTCGACTGCTTGACGAAGTCGCGGGATGCCTCGGGTTCTGGTGCGGGTGATGTCATGCCGGAATCGAAAAACAGAAGAACGGCCGCCCGGTCGCTGTCAATGCCTGCAATGTTGCAAAAAATTCACGCGCCCGTGGCGCGCACCGGGTCGAGCCGCGCCAGCAGGGTCTCGGCGATTGTGCGGAAGACCATGGCGGCGGGGTGATCGGGCGCACCGACGACCAGCGGCCGGCCAAAGTCGCCGCCTTCGCGGATGGCGGGCACCAGCGGCACCTGCCCCAGCAGGCCGGTGCCGAGTTTTTCCGCCAGCGCTGTGCCGCCACCGGCGCCGAAGAGTTCGTGGCGTTGGCCGGCGGGGTCGGTGAAGTAGCTCATGTTTTCCGCCACGCCGAGCAGCGGCACGTTGACCTTTTGGAACATCAGGCCGCCCTTGCGCGCCACGTTGGTGGCCGCGGGCTGCGGGGTGGTCACGAGCACCGCGCCGTCGAGCGGCAGCGTCTGCACCAGCGAGAGCTGCGCGTCGCCGGTGCCCGGCGGCAGGTCGATGAGAAGCACGTCGAGTTCGCCCCAGCGCACGTTCTGCACGAACTGTTGGACGGTCTTCATGATCATCGGGCCGCGCCACACCACCGGCGTGTTGTCGTCCACGAGGAAGCCCATGCTCATCACCTTCACGCCGTGGTGCTCCATCGGGATCAACATGGCCGCGGGGCCGTCGCCCTCGACCTCGGGCCGGCCCGACAGGCCCATCATCAGGGGCACGCTCGGCCCGTAAATGTCGCAATCCATCAGGCCGACGCGGCCCGGCCGCCCCTTGGCGGTGAGCACCTGGGCCAGTGCGCAGGCGAGATTCACGGCGAAGGTGCTCTTGCCCACGCCGCCCTTGCCCGAGGCGATGGCCACGGAGTGCCGGATGCCCTTGGGCGCCGTCCCGGTGGCGGCGCCACCGGCGGCCGGGGCGGCCGCCTTCGGCGGGGTCACGGCCACATCGACGATGATTTCCTGCACGCCCGGCAGCGCGCGGAGGCATTTTTCCACCTCGGTCTTGAGGTGGAGCGGGATCTTCGGGTCGCTCGTCGTGAGGGCAAGCGAGACCTTGGCGGTGGCGCCCGTGAGGGCGGCGGAGCGCACCAGGCCGAACGACACGATGTCGCGGCTGAACCCGGGATACTTCACCTGCTTGAGATGTTCTTTGATGGCGTCGGAGGTCACGATGGGCGAAAAAATTGGGAACCGGAGGGGAAATAAAGTTGTTATGCCGTGTGGGGGTGTAAATAGAAATGCCCCAGCCGTCATCACCTTCAAGTCCCGCTGTTTCCATGCATAAACTTTCGCGCTGGTTTTTGTTGTTTTCCATTCTGCTCGCTCCGGCCTACGCCCAGCGGGCCATCGGCCCGGTGGAGGTCACCGCCGACACCCAGGCCATCGCCGTGCGGGTGTCCTCGACCTCGCCCGAGCTCAACGCCCTCGCGCAGCAGGCCTTCGGCGCGCACGGCCGCTACCGGCTCGTCGCGAGCGGCTTCCAGCATGACATCCGTTTCACGCCGGGCGGCGCCACGGCCGTGCGGGTGGATATCAACCGCGGCGATGGCAGCTCGGTGCACAGCGAGACGGTCACCGGTGCCACCGCGCGCGAGGCGCTGTTGCGCGCCGCCGACATCGCGGTCGAGCGCACCAACGGCCTCGGCCTGCGCGGATTTTTTGCGGCGCGGCTGGCCTTCATCGGCGAGCGCACCGGCCGCAAGGAGGTCTATACTTCCGATCTGTTCTTCGGCGAGGTGCGGCAGATCACGCGCGACAACGCCCACGCCTTCGGCCCGCGTTGGTCGCCCGACGGCACGCGGCTGCTCTACACCAGCTATTACAAGTCCGGCTTTCCCGATATTTTTCAGATCGACCTTAACACCTACCAGCGCACGACCTTCGTGAGCTTCCGCGGCACCAACAGCGGCGCCACCTTCAGCCCCGACGGCCGGCAGGTGGCGATGGTGCTCAGCGGCGAGGGCAATCCCGAGATCTACGTCAGCGATGCGCAGGGGCGCAATGTGTCGCGCCGCACCCGCACGGATGCGGTGGAGGCGTCGCCGAGTTGGTCGCCGGATGGCGGCCGCCTGGTGTTTACTTCCGATGCCGCCGGCGGTCCGCAGCTTTACATCATCCCGGCGACGGGCGGCACGATGCAGCGCGTGCCGACCAACATCAGCCGCTACTGCACCGAGCCGGACTGGAGCCGCGCCAATCCCAACAAGATCGCCTTCACGGCGCGCATCGGCAGTGGCTTCCAGATCGCGGTGCATGATTTCAGCAAGGGCAAGAGCGAGCAGGTTTCCCGTGCGCCCTTTGACGGCGTGGAGCCGGCGTGGCTCGCCGACGGCCGCCATCTGGTCTTCACCGTGCGCGACCGCAACAGCAGCCGGCTCTTCATCCTCGACACCGAGACCGGCCGCAACGTGGCCATCAGCCCCGCCAGCTTCGGCAGCGTCATGCAGGCCGGCGTTTTGAATCGCTGAGCACCCGGCCGTTTGTCCGGCCCTGATTTTTCCGCAACGAAAAAGCGCCGCACCCCGATGGGTGCGGCGCTTCGTTGGAGCAATCCGGATGGCCCGGAAAATCAGGCGATGGCGGTGAGGTAGTTTTTCTCGGCGGCGTCCCAGTCCACCACGTTCCAGAAGGCGGCGATGTAGTCGGGCCGGCGGTTCTGGTAATTGAGGTAGTAGGCGTGTTCCCAGACGTCGAGCGCGAGGACGGGCTTGCCCTCGATACCGGCGACGGCCTTGCCCATCAGCGGGCTGTCCTGGTTGGCGGTGGAGCCGACGGCCAGCTTCTTGTCCGCGGTGACGACGAGCCAGGCCCAGCCGGAGCCGAAGCGGGTGGCGCCCGCCTTGGCGAAGTCTTCCTTGAACTTGGCGAAGCCGCCCAGTTCCGCATCGATGGCGGCGGCGAGCTTGCCCTTGGGGGCGCCGCCCTTGCCGGGGCCGAGGATCGTCCAGAAAAAGGCGTGGTTGCTGTGGCCGCCGGCGTTGTTGCGGATGCCGCCGCGGATGGCCTCGGGGACCCGGGAGAGGTCGGCGATCAGGGCGTTGACGTCCAGCGCGGCGAGCGCGGCGTGGTCCTTCAGCAGATTGGTGGCGTTGGTGATGTAAGCCTGGTGATGCTTCGAGTGGTGAATTTCCATCGTCTTCGCATCGATGTGCGGGACGAGGGCGTCGTAAGCGTAGGCAAGTTTCGGGAGTTCGTAGGCCATGATATCGGATGGATTGGGATTAACCTCGTTCGAGGAAGGGCAACCCTACACCACCTCGCCGGTGCGTCAACTTTCGCCTGTGTCTTCCGCGTCACGTTTTGCCCTGAAAAACGCCTGGAGCAGTCCGCGGCACTCTTCCTCCAACACGCCCCCGGCGGTGATTGTGAGGTGGTGGTTCACGCGGGGCAGGGCATTGAGATCGGTGGCCCCGCCGAGGCAGCCCATCTTGGGGTCCGGCACGGCGTAGCAAACCCGTTGCAGGCGAGACATTAACGTCGCCCCGGCACACATCGGGCAGGGCTCCTTGGTCACGTAAAGGGTGCAGCCTTCCAGCCGCCAGTCGCCGATCGCGGCGGCGGCCTGGGTGAGGGCGAGCATTTCGGCATGGGCCGTCGGGTCATGGGCGCCTTCGACGGTATTGTGCGCCGCGGCGATCACCTCGCCGTCAAGGGCGATCACGGCCCCGATCGGCACCTCGTCGGCCCGCCAGGCGTCGATCGCCTGATTGTAGGCCAGGCTCATGAAAAACACATCATCGCGCACCAGTTGCGACGGGAAGCGTTTTTCAAACGGGCATGGCGGTGGGACGGGCTGGGTCATGGCACAAGCTAAAGCCTTGACTTACCGGGGTGGTTTCCGGCTTACAAGTGGCTTTTACACACCAATTACTGCATGAACCAAACCACCTCCGGCGCGTCCCTTTCCTTCCATGGCTGATGGCAATTCGATTGAAGTAGAGGGCAAAGTGGCGGCCGTCCTCCCCGGGACGATGTTCAAGGTGCAGTTGTCCAACGGACATGTGGTGTTGGCGCATATCTCCGGCAAGCTCCGCAAAAACTTCATCAAGATCGCCGCGGGCGACACCGTGAAGATGGAGATGAGCCCCTACGACCTGGAGAAGGCGCGCATTACCTTCCGCATGAAGGAAAGCTCGGCTCCGCCGCCGATGGCTTTCCGCCGGCGCTACTGAGCGCCTGCCGGCCATGAAGGGCCGCAAGCCGGTTCCGGTCGCGCCGGATGTGCCCGAGGCCTTGGCCGGCGACATCGACGCGTTCATCTCGTTTCTGGAGCTTGAGCGCGGGCTTTCGCGCCTGACCTGCCAGGGCTACCAGAGCGATCTCCGCCAGTGCGCTGCCTTCCTTGCGCGCCGCGGTGCGCGCAACTGGGCCGCGGTGACCGGGGCGCAGGCCGGCGCGTGGCTGCACTCGCTCAGTGGCGACGAATACACCGTCGCCAGTCTCGCGCGCAAACTCACCGCGTTGCGCGGCTTCGCCCGGCACCTTGTGCGCGAAAAAATCCGCGACGATGTCTTCACCGATCTGCTCGCCGGGCCCAAGCTCACGCGGCGCATCCCGGGCACGCTCACGCCGCAGGAGGTTGAGCGGCTGTTGCAGGCGCCCGCGGGCGGCGATGCCTACGCGCTGCGCGACCGCGCCCTGCTGGAGCTGTTTTATTCCAGCGGTCTGCGCGTGTCGGAGCTCGCCGGGCTCACCCTCCAGCAGGTTGACCTCGAGCAGGGTTACCTGCGCGTTTTTGGCAAGGGCGCCAAGGAGCGCGTCGTGCCGGTCGGCACCAAGGCCGCCGATGCCATCGCGACCTGGCTGGCGTCGGGCCGGCCGCATTTCGTGAAGCCGCGCACCGGCAGCCAGCTCTTCCTGAGCGAGCGCGGTTCGGCGCTGTCGCGCGTCACGCTCTGGTATATCGTCAAGCAGGCCGCGCGGCGCGCCGGCATCACCAGGAACGTGAAACCCCACCTCCTGCGCCACTCCTTCGCCACCCACCTGCTCAACGGCGGCGCGGACCTCCGCGCCATCCAGGAAATGCTGGGCCACGCCAACATCGGCACCACGCAAATCTACACCGCGGTCGAGACGAAGCGTCTTCTCAGCCAGCACACGAAATACCATCCGCGCGGGAAGTGAGCGTCCGCGCCGCAGCGCGCCGGCCGCAGTCTGATTTAAAGCGTTCTAACTGATCAGCAGCAGGCGCGGTTCGTCGGCGTGCTGTGCCGGGGCGCGATGGATGCAGGGCGGCACCGGGCTGCCGGGCCAGTCGCAGGCGATGCGCCAGAGATGACCCTGCCCAAACGACCACGGCCGGGTGCCGGGCAGCGGGGTGTAGTGGAGATCATAGCAGTGTGCGCGCAGGAAGTCCGCGAAGCCAGCGTCGTCGGCTCCGCCGTATTCCGCCAGCAACCGTGCGCGAATCGCCGGGTCCTCCGTCCGGCGGCGGGCGGCCTCGTTGGGCAGGCCCTCGGAGGCCGGGCCGTGGTAGGTGCAGAGCCACGTGGCGGCTTCGATCGGGGTGTGATCGGTGTGAAACGAAAGCACATCGGTCGGCACGACGGCGTCGGCGTCGTCGCGCGGGTAGGCGTGGATGCAGTTGAGTTCCGGATCGAGACCCTGTGCGCGCAGCCGTTGCAGGTCGGCGAGCAGAAAATCCCGCGCGGTCCGCCCGGATGCGCCGAGCGTGAGCGCCAGCAATTGCGCCTCGTCGAGCGACCGGATGCCCTCGCCGGGCCCGAGTGCGGCGACAATTTCGCCGAAATCACCCGCTGGCGTGCGCGGCCAGCACAGGGCGTTGACCCTGCCGGCAAACGGCGTGGCCAGCAGCGCCTCGAAGCCTGTCACGGTCTGGATGCGCGGATGACTGGGTGGTGCCATGGCACGAAGCAGAACGGCCGGCCCGGTGGGGGCAACCCGCGGTTTACAGGAATTCATCACCCTGCCGGGGTATCCTTTGCGCGCCGGCGTCGTTCGTTGTCATCAATGAATGTTTCTGCCTGCCTCCTTCGTAAATCACCTCCCCATGAGTCCGCTGCTCGCCGCCGGCATCATCCTTGGCTATTTTCTGCTGCTGATCGGGATTTCACTGCGCACGGGACGCGACGACAGCAACGCCGCCTTTTTTACCGCCCGGCGCTCCAGCCCGTGGCCGGTGGTGGCCTTCGGCATGGTCGGGGCCTCGCTGTCGGGCGTCACCTTCATCTCCGTGCCGGGCTGGGTGGCGTCGAACCAGTTCAGTTACCTGCAGTTCGTGGCGGGCAATTTCCTCGGCTACCTCGTCATCGCGCATGTCCTGCTGCCGCTCTACTACCGGCTCAATCTCACCTCGATTTACGGCTACCTCGAAACACGTTTCGGCAGCCGCAGCCACCGGACGGGTGCGGGCTTCTTCCTGCTCAGCCGGCTCATCGGGTCGGCCTTCCGGCTCTACCTCGTGGCGCTGGTGCTGCACCTCGCCATCTTTTCCGCGCTGGGGCTGCCCTTCTGGATCTCGGTGCTCGGCACGGTCCTGCTCATCTGGGTTTATACCTTCCGCGGTGGCATCCGCACCATCATCTGGACCGACACGGTGCAAACCGCCGCCCTGCTGCTCGCCGTGGTGACGACGCTGTGGACGATGAAGGCGCAACTGGGCTGGTCCATCGGCGAACTCGTGGACCACGTCCGCACGAGCGGGTATTCGCAGTGGCTCTTCCTCGACGACTGGCGCGATCCGCGGTTTCTGCCGAAACAGGTCCTTGCGGGGATGTTCATCACCATCGCGATGGCGGGGCTCGATCAGGACATGATGCAGAAAAACCTCACCTGCCGCAGCCTTGCGGCCGCGCAGCGCAACATGTTCTGCTTCAGTGTCGTCTTCGCCGGCGCGAGCCTGCTCTTCCTTTGTCTCGGTGCGGTGTTGTATCACTTTGCCGCGCAGATCGGGCTCGATCCCGCGGTCACGGGCGACCGGCTCTACCCTACGCTGGCCCTCGGCGGGCACCTCGGCACCGTCGCCGCGGTGCTCTTCGTGGTCGGCCTCGTGGCCGCGGCCTATTCCAGCGCAGACAGCGCGCTCACGGCGCTCACCACGTCGTTCTGCGTGGATTTCCTGCGCATGGATCGGACTGCCGGGACAAGCGACAAACGCACCCGCCAGCTCGTGCACCTCGGCGTGACGTTGGCACTGGCCCTGCTCATCATCGCCTTCGGCGCGTTGGATAACGCCAGCATCATCCAAAAAGTCTTCGAGGTGGCCGGCTACACCTACGGCCCGTTGCTGGGGCTGTATGCCTTTGGGCTGGGCACGCGCCGGTTGGTCCGGGATCGCTTGGTGCCGGTGGTCTGTCTGCTGTCGCCCGTGCTCACCTGGATGTTCAAGGCCCACTCCGCCGCGCTCCTCGGCGGCTATGTGCCCGGCTTCGAGCTGCTGCTGATCAACGCGGCGTTCACCTGCGCGGGCCTGTGGCTGGTGTCGCGGGCCGCCGAACCGGCCTCGTCGCCGGCCGGGGTGTCCGCCGGTGGGTGAGCCCGGCGGGAAGGGATGGCATCGGCGCTTGTGCCCGGCGGGGAAGATCCCTTGGATGCGGCCCATGTCGGACAATTTTCAGCGCCCGCAACTTGAGGCTCCCGGCGGTCACCGGAAGGTGCTGCTGCATTCCTGTTGCGCGCCGTGCTCGGGCGAGGTGATGGAGGCGATGGGCGCCTCGGGCATCGACTACACGATCTATTTCTACAACCCCAACATCCACCCGCGCGAGGAATACGAGCTGCGCAAGGAGGAGAACATCCGCTTCGCCGAGAAGAACGGGATTCCCTTCGTGGACGCCGACTACGACACCGACAACTGGTTCGCACGGGCCAAGGGCCTCGAATGGGCGCCCGAGCGCGGCGCCCGCTGCACGATGTGTTTCGACATGCGCTTCGAGCGCACGGCCCTTTACGCGCACGAGCACGGCTTCCCGGTGATCACCAGTTGCCTCGGGCTCTCCCGCTGGAAGGACATGAACCAGATCAACGGCTGCGGCGAGCGCGCCGCCGCGAAGTATCCGGGCATCACCTACTGGACCTACAACTGGCGCAAGCTGGGCGGCGCCAACCGCATGGTCGAAATCTCGAAGCGCGAGCAGTTCTACCAGCAGGAATACTGCGGCTGCGTGTATTCCCTGCGCGACACGAACCAGTGGCGCGTGGCCCAGGGCCGCGAAAAAATCGTGCGCGGCGTGAAGTTCTACGGCGTGGACGACCAGGCGCCGGCCCGGGCCGGCGACGCCGCCAAGGCCTGAATCCGCGGCGTCGTGCCATGGACCACCGCCTCAACCTGACCGACCTGCCGGGTTGGAAGATCGCCATTTGCTTGTCCCCTGGCCTCATCCGCTCGGTCCGATTCGGCTGATGGCCGGATTGGCGTGTGTTTCGGGTGATTCTTGGTGAGATGCTTCCCCTCATGCCCCGGCTCCAACCGCTTCACCCCGATCTTTGGGTCTGCCGGGTGCCGTATCGTGCGATGGGACTGCCGCTGGGCCGGCAGATCGTGGTCGTGCGCCTCGCCGGTGGCGGACTCTGGGTGCATTCGCCCGTGCCGATGACGTCGGCGCTGCGCGCGGAACTGGCCGCGCTCGGCGCGGTGCGCCACGTGGTCGGGCCGAACCTCTGGCACGACGAGTGCCTGCGCGAGTTTCAGGCGGAGCAGCCCGCGGCGCTCTTCCACGCCGCACCCGGCCTCGCGGCGCGGAAGCGGGATGTGCGCTTTGGTGCGGAGCTTTCCGATGCACCGCACCCCGACTGGGCCGGCCGTTTGGAGCAGCACCTCGTGCGCGGCATGCCGCGGATGAACGAGGTCGTGTTCTTCCACCCGGAGTCACGCAGCCTCATTTTGGCCGATCTCGCCTTCAACTTCGGCCCCGAGGGTCCGGGGTGGTTTGCGCTGCTGATGCGGGCGTATGGCGCATGGAACCGTTTCGGACCCACGCGGCTGGAGAAACTGCTGATGAAAGACAAAACCGCGGTGCGCGCCTCGCTGGACCGCATCCTCGCGTGGGATTTCGACCGTGTGATCGTCGGCCACGGCCGCAACGTGGAGACCGGCGGCCGGCAGGCCTTCCGCGAGGCGTTCGCGTTCCTGCGGGGCTAGCGCCCGCAACTTGCCGCCGACGACCCCCATCCGATTGAGTTCCCGGCTTGCGTCGGAACCGAGGCGCTCCTACCAACAACCATGCGAAAATGGGTGACCGCAATCGCGCTGGTCCTGGGCGTGGCGCTGGGGGCGGCCCTGGCGCTGAACCGCAACGAACCGGTTGTGGGCGGACCCTGCGAGGGATGCGATGCGGTGTTCCAAGGCCGGCCGGACGACCCTGGGTCTTCCGCGCGCATCGCGCCCGTGGGGGAACGTGGCGAGGCACTCGTGCTTGCAGGCGTCGTGCGCGACGCCCGCGGACAACCTGCGGCGGGCATCATCGTTTACGCCTACCACACCGATGCGGCGGGCATTTACCCGCCGGACGAGCGGTTCCGCGGCCGGTCGGCGTATCATCACGGCCGCCTGCGCGCCTGGGCGCGCACGGACGCCTCGGGCCGTTATCGCTTCGCAACGATCCGTCCCGGCGGCTACCCGGACTCGGGTGAACCCGAGCACATCCACCTGCACGTGATCGAGCCGGGCCGCTGCACGTATTACATCGATGATGTGCTGTTCGACGACGACGCGCGCCTGACGGACCGCCACCGGCAACGCCTCGAAGGCCGCGGCGGCTCCGGCCTGACCTCCCCGCGAAAGGACGAGAAAGGCGTCTGGCACGTCAGTCGCGACATCGTGCTGGGCCAAAACATCCCGGGCTATCCTCTCAATTAACAGCCCGACCCCATCTGCCCCAAGAATTTCAAGAATACCAGGGAAAGCTTGAGCTGTATTTATCAGCATGTAGCCTGTGTCCATCAGTGGTCTCGAAACCAACAGTTTTGATAGTTGGTGCTGGCGGCAGTGCGCCTTTTGGATTTCCGTCAGGCAGGGGGCTGGTTGATATGGTGTTACGGGACATTAACCAGGCTGAGGATTCTAAGGGTGTGCCACCCGATAGGATTCGTAGGATTCGCAGCGTAACGATGTTCGAAGAGATGCTTCGCATGCAACCAGAGATGCTGGAGAAATCTAAGAAGTTTGCTGAGGCACTCAGACGTTCAGGTAGTTATTCGCTAGATGCCTTTGTCGAGACAAGGCGCGAATTTCTCGGTGAATGTAAGTTGGCCATTGCAGCAACTTTGATCCCCTTAGAACAAGATAGAATTTTATTTGAGACCGCAAAGACAGGGCCTAATGAAACTGGTGACTGGTATCGCTACCTTTCGAACCGTCTGCACGATAACATCGGAATTGGGAGAAAAGGACGGTTGACGATACTTACCTATAACTACGATCGATCAATCGAGCACTACTTACACGTGACTTTGTGCAATGCACTTGGGTTGGATGAATTGAAAAGTCACACTGAGATGGAGGGATTAGAAATAGTCCATCTCCATGGTAGTTTAGGTGCATTGCCGTGGCAGAATAATTCCGGCGAAGTTTACAGTCGGGAATATACTTCTAGCTGTGATTTCGAGGCAGTCAAAAAAGCTGCCGATCAGATAAAAATCATACATGAAAACCAAGATGATACCCTTGAATATCTATTGGCATTAGAGCGACTATCTCAAGCAGAGCGGATTTGCTTCTTCGGGTTTGGGTTTCATCGAACAAACGTTCGGCGATTGACTAAAAATAAATGGCATCATGCGAGCAAACGATTCGGTTTTAGGGATATTAGGGGAACGTCGTGTGGACTAACGCCTGCGGAACGCAATGAATGCGAAAAACTCTTTGGCGTCCTCGACGAGCGGTCACAGCAAGAATTGCACCGTGAAAATCTGATAGAGCTGTGTCGCTATGATGATGACTGCTATAAGTTTTTAAGAAACAATCTAGATATCATATCGTAGGTGTTGTTCGGTTTTGTGCCTTCGGAATTAGCTTCAATCTGTGTAGTAGTCCAAATAAGGTGCAGCGCGAAATCCGATGGGTCAGGACGTAAATTGTTGCTTAGAGCGGCTTTGAAGATGTCATGGCCGCGGGTGGGCCCGACCCGGCTCACGTCGTCCGTCACTTCGATGGGAAATTATCATTCAAGGCCGAAGGCCTGTGAGACCCGCTTGGCTCAGTAATCAAGATAGGGTGCCAGCCATTTCTCCGATGCGGTGACGGGTTGGCCGACGCGGGCGGCGTAGTCTTCGACCTGGTCTTTGCCGAGTTTGCCGACGGCAAAATACTTTGAGTCGGGGTGGTTCAGGTAGAAGCCGCTCACGCTGCTCGCGGGGGTCATGGCATTGCTTTCCGTGAGAGCGATCCCGGTGGCGGCTGAGGCGTCGAGCAGGGCGAAAAGCGGGGGCTTTTGCGTGTGATCGGGACAGGCCGGGTAGCCGGGGGCGGGGCGGATGCCGCGGTATTTTTCGCGGATGATGTCCTTCATCTCCAGGTTCTCGGTCTTGCCGTAGCCGCAGAAGTCGCGGGCCTTTTTGTGCATCAGTTCTGCGAGGGCTTCGGCGAGCCGGTCGCCCAGTGCTTGGGCCATGATGGCGTTGTAGTCGTCGTGGACTTTTTTGAACTCCGCGGCGACTGCCTCGACCCCGTGTCCGGCGGTCACGGCGAAGCCGCCGAGATAGTCAATCCGGCCGCTGTCCTTGGGCGCGATGTAGTCGGCGAGGCAGTGGTTGAACTGGTCGGCCGGCTTCTCCTGCTGCTGGCGGAGAAAGTGGAAAGTGTGCAGGACGCGCGAGCGCGTAGCGTCCGCATACACCTCGACGCTGTCGCCGACGCTGTTCGCCGGCCAGAAGCCGATGACGGCCTTGGCGGTGAAGCGCTTTTCGGCGATGATGCGCGCGAGGAGTTTCTTGGCGTCGGCAAAGAGTTTCTTCGCTTCGGTGCCGACGACCGCATCCTCAAGGATGTCGGGAAACCGGCCGTGGAGTTCCCAGGCGGAGAAGAAGGGGCCCCAGTCGATATACTCGGCTATAGCCGAAAGTTCCAAAGGCCAAATCCCAGTTTCCAAATCTTCAGCGGAGGAAAAGGCACGTGTTCCAAGAAAGTCCGGGCGAGGGATGTCCACGATAGCCCAGTCAAAGGTCTGCCGGCGGGCGCGGGCTTTTTCGAGGGGGAGCAGGGCGCGCTGGTTGCGGCGGGCGGCGAAGTCGGTGCGCTGCTTGTCCTGTTTGGCGCGGATGTCGGCGAGGTAGGCGGGCTTTTGCTCGGGCGAGAGCAGGGCGCTGACGACATTCACGACCCGGGAGGCGTCGAGGACGTGGACCACCCCGTGCGCGTATTCGGGGGCAATCTTCACCGCGGTGTGCGCGGCGCTGGTGGTGGCGCCACCGATCAGGAGGGGTATGTCGAGTCCGGCACGGGTCATTTCCTTGCCGACGTGGACCATTTCGTCGAGCGAGGGGGTGATGAGACCGGAGAGGCCGATGATATCGGCCTTTTGCTCCTTCGCAGTGGCGAGGATCTTCTCGCAGGCCACCATCACGCCGAGATCGATGACCTCATAATTGTTACAGGCAAGGACGACGCCGACGATGTTCTTGCCGATGTCGTGCACGTCGCCCTTGACGGTGGCCATGACGATGCGGCCCTGGGGCCGGGCCGCGCCGCCCCCGGCGATCAGTTTCTTCTTCTCCTCCTCCATGAAGGGCTGGAGATAGGCGACGGCCTTCTTCATCACGCGGGCGGATTTGACGACCTGCGGGAGAAACATTTTGCCGGCGCCGAAGAGATCGCCGACGACGCGCATGCCGTCCATCAGCGGGCCTTCGATGATGTCGAGCGGGCGGGCGAGCTTTTGCCGGCACTCCTCGGTGTCGGCCTCGATGAACGTGTCGATGCCTTTGACCAACGCGTGGCTGAGCCGTTGCTCGACGGGTTCGTGGCGCCAGGCGTCAACCGGGGCCTTGTCGGCGACCTGGCCGCCGGCCTTGGCGGCGTCGGCCGCGGCCTTCAGCTCATCGGCGTGGGCGATGAGTTTTTCCGTGGCCTCGGGACTGCGGTTGAGGAGCACGTCGTCCACGAGGCCGCGCAGGACGTGCTCGATCTCGTCATAGACGCCGAGCATGCCGGCGTTGACGATGGCCATGTCGAGCCCGGTGCGGATGCCGTGGTAGAGGAAGGCCGTGTGCATCGCCTCGCGCACGGGATTGTTGCCGCGGAAGGAGAACGAGACGTTGGAGACGCCGCCACTGACCTTGGCGCCGGGCAGGTTGGCTTTGATGAGGCGCGTGGCCTCGAAGAAATCGACGGCGTAGTTGCTGTGCTCCTCGATGCCGGTGGCGACTGTGAGGATGTTGGGGTCGAAGATGATGTCCTCGGCCGGGAAGCCGGCCTGCGTGGTGAGGAGCTGATAGGCGCGGGTGCAGATGCGCACCTTTTCGTCGCGAGTGGCGGCCTGGCCCTGTTCGTCGAAGGCCATGACGACGGCGGCCGCGCCGTAGCGGCGGAGGAGGCTGGCGCGGCGGAGGAACTCGGCTTCGCCGTCTTTGAGCGAGATGGAGTTGACGATGCCCTTGCCCTGCAGGCACTGGAGCCCGGCTTCGAGCACGGTCCACTTGGACGAGTCGAGCATGATCGGCACGCGGCAGATGTCGGGCTCGGCGGCGATGAGGTTGAGGAACTTCACCATCGTCGCCTCGCCGTCGATGAGCGCCTCGTCCACGTTGATGTCGAGGATGTTGGCGCCACTCTCCACCTGCTGCTTCGCGATGGCGAGGCAGGCGTCCCAGTCGCCGGCCTTGAGGGCCTTGGCGAACTTCGGCGAACCGGTGATGTTGGTGCGCTCGCCGATGATGATGAAATTGGAGGCGGATTGGGTCACGGGATGCTTGGGCAATCTTTCTTCGTTCTCGTAATCATTCTCGTTTTCTCGGGGTCAGGAGGGTTTCGCAGGATGGGTGGAGAAAAATTACGAGAACGAGGAACGAGAACGATTTTGTCAGGCGATGCTGAGGGGTTCGAGGCCGCTGAGGCGGAGGGCGGGGGCGGCCTTGACGGCGGCGCGTGGCGGGAGGCCCTTTACCGCGGCGGCGATGGCGCGGATGTGGTCGGGCGTGGAGCCGCAGCAGCCGCCGACCAGGTTGACGAAACCGGCACGGGCAAATTCACCGAGGACGGCGGCCATGTCGGCGGGCGTCTCGTCGTAGCCGCCGAAGGCATTGGGCAGGCCGGCGTTGGGGTAGCAGGTGACGTGGCACTCGGCGAGGCCGGCGAGTTCCTCGACATAGGGACGCATCGCGGCGCCGCCGAGCGCACAATTGATGCCGACGGAGAAGGGGCGGGCGTGGCGGATGCTGTGGTAGAAGGCGCCGATGGTCTGGCCGGAGAGCGTGCGGCCGGAGGCGTCGGTGATGGTCACGCTGATCATCACGGGCAGGCGGGTGCCGGTTTCCTCGAAGACGGACTCGATGGCGAACAGGGCAGCCTTGCAGTTGAGCGTGTCGAAAATCGTCTCGACCAGCAGCGCGTCCACGCCGCCGGCCACAAGGGCGCGGATCTGTTCCGTGTAGGCGGCGAGCACCTGGTCCCAGGTCACGGCGCGGAAGTCGGGCCGGTTGACGTCGGGCGACATCGAGAGCGTGCGGTTGAGCGGGCCAATGGCGCCGGCGACGAAACAGCGCCGGCCGGGGGTGGCGGCCTCGGTGGCCTGCGCGGCGCGGCGGGCACAGGCGACGGCGGCGGCGTTGAGGTCGGTGACGATGGCCTCGAGTTTGTAATCCGCCTGCGCGATGCTCGTGGAGCTGAAGGTGTTGGTCTCCACGATGTCGGCCCCGGCGGCGAAGTAGTCCGCGTGGATGCGTTCGATGACGTCGGGCCGGGTGAGGCAGAGCAGGTCGTTGTTGCCCTTGAGGTCGTGCGGGTGGTCGCGGAAGCGGTCGCCGCGGAAGTCGGCCTCGGTGAGGTTGCAGGTCTGGATCATCGAACCCATCGCACCGTCGAGCACGGCGATGCGCTCGCGGAAAAGGGCTTCGAGGGGGTGGACGGACATGGGGGCAGCACAGGGTAAAGCCCGCCGGTTGGCAAGCAACATATCCACGCATCAGAATTCGCTGATATGAAATAAGCTTGGCAGGACGGGCCCGGCCCGCAGGCTGGGACTGCCTGACGTTCTTTCATCACTGCCGGGAAACAGGGAAGGCCGTGCAAACCGGCCACAGTTACGCTGCGGTAACGCATCACAGACCCCCAGCCCGCATCAGGCGGGTGCAAAGCCAATCTCCGGTCCGCCGGGGGTGAAGGCGAGGGGCGAGGCAGCGCCGGAAGGCGCGGGAAATGCGGAGTCCGAACATCTGGCCCCGGCAGGCTCACGCGAACGGTGCGCCCCGCCTGCGCGGGACGGACCGATTTGCCCAAACTTCATCGTATCAATGAAGCGTGAGGGCGGCATCCTTCCCGGGGCCGCGTCCGCCTTGGCGGGACGCGGTTGTGCGGGCGGGTGGTCTGCTCTTGCCCCGTCAAACCGCAGACAATCCATGCCCACGTCATTTCGGTCCCGCCTTCCGGGATCCTGCCTCATCCTGTTCGGTGCGCTCCTCGCACCGGGTCTGCTCCGCGGCCAGGCCGCGTTGCCGATCGAACTCGAGCCGGTCGTCACGACCGCCACGCGCACGCCGGCCCCGGTCCGCACCCTCGGCACCGCGACCGAGGTCATCACCGCCGCCGAGCTGGCGCGCCGGCAGATCAATTCCTTCGCCGAGGCGCTCGGCCTCGCGCCCGGCGCGATCACGGCCGCCTCGGGTGTGCCCGGCGGCATCACCTCGCTGTTCCTGCGCGGGACGAATTCCAACCAGACGCTCTTCCTGGTGGACGGTCTGCGGCTGAACGATCCCAACACCGACTATGCCGTCTTTCTCGGCGGCGCCTGCGTGGGCGCCTGCGACAGCTTGGAAATCGCCCACGGTCCCCAGAGCACGCTCTATGGCGGCGAGGCGATGGGCGGCGTGATCGCGCTGCGTGCCCAACGCGGCGCAGGTGCGCCCACGGCCGCGATAAACGTTGAGGCGGGCTCCTTCAGCACCGTGCAGGGCCGGCTGATGGCGCAGGGCGAGCGCGGCGCGAACGCCTACGCCTTTTCCGTGCAGGGCGGCCACACTGACAATGAGCGCGTGAACAACGCCTTCGACAGTGCCAACGTCGTCCTCCGGCTCGACCGCAACGTGAACGAACGCACAGCCGTCGGCGGCACGCTGCGCTGGTTTCACGGCGTCTACGGCTCGCCGGGACCGGCGATCGGTTTCGGGGCGAACGATCCCGACAACGAAGAGCGCGAGAGCAACCTGCTGGCGACGGTCTTTGCCGAGTTCGCGCCCGGCACGGACTGGCGTTCGCGCATCATGCTCGGCGGGCAGCACCGGCGCTTTGTCGCCGAGAGCCCGGGCGCGGCCGGCACGTCGTTCACCGTGGTGAAGAACCGCCGCGGGGTGCTCGACTGGCAGAACACCTACACGGGCCGGGACCGGCACCGGGTGACCGCCGGCCTGACCGCCGAGGCCAACCGGACGGTGAACACCGGGTTTGGCGCCATTGATGAAAGCCAGGAGCTGATTGCGTTTTTTGTGCAGGACGAGTTCACGCCCGCGGAGAACGTGTTCCTCACGGCCGGACTGCGCCGCGATGATTTCGACACCTTTGGTCGGGCGACGACCGGGCGCGTGACGGCGGCGTGGCTGGTGGCGGACCGGCGCCTGAAGCTGCGCGCGACCCACGGCACGGCCTTCCGATCGCCGGGCTTCCTCGACCTCTACGGGCAGAGCCCCTTCTACGTGGGCAACCCCGGCCTGCGGCCGGAAAAGTCGCGCGGCTGGGATGCGGGCTTCGACTATTATCTCGCCGACAATCGCGGCACCGTGAGCGCGACCTGGTTCGAGAACCGTTTCCGCGACCTGATCATTTTCGATTTCGGCGTGTTTCCCGGCACGACGGCCAACGTCGAGCGGGCGCGCACCCGTGGGCTCGAACTGAAGACCGACCTGACCTTGTCGGCGGCGACGACCCTGCGGCTGGCCTACACCTACCTCGAGGCCGACAACCTCACGCAAAACATCCGCCTGCTGCGGCGGCCCCGGCACAGCGGCAACGCCGACCTCTGGCGCGATTTCGGCGGCGGCTTCAGCGCCGGCGCCGGCGTGCGCTGGGCGGCGAAACGCCGGGACGTGCATGCCGCGACCTTCGCCACGATCGACGCGGAGGACTACGCGGTCGCGCGGCTTTATGCCGCCTGGCAGTTCCATGAGCGGCTTACCCTGCGCCTCCGGGTCGAGAACCTGTTCGACGAGGGTTATGCGGAGGTGCACGGCTACCCGCAGCCGGGCCGCGGCGCCTTCGCCGGGCTGGAGTGGCGGTTTTAAGGGCGGCTCCGCCGGCGGCAGGTTTTGTCATAAGGAAATTCCGCATCGACAACCCGGCGGTCGGCTGGCAACACCACCCCCTCCGAGGGGGTATGCCTCCGGCCGCCGCCATGACCGACTATCTGCAAAAAATCCTCACCGCCCGCGTCTATGACGTGGCGCGCGAGACACCGTTGGAAAAGGCGGCCACGCTCTCGGCCCGGCTCAACAACACCCTGCTCCTGAAGCGCGAGGACATGCAGAGCGTGTTCTCCTTCAAGCTGCGCGGCGCCTTCAACAAGATGGCGCAGCTCTCCGCGGCCGAGCTGGCGCGCGGCGTCGTGTGCGCCTCGGCGGGCAACCATGCGCAGGGCGTGGCCCTCGCCGCCAAACGGCTCGGCACCCGCGCGGTCATCGTCATGCCCGTGACGACCCCGCAGGTGAAAATCCATGCCGTGAAGGCGCGCGGCGGCGAGGTCGTGCTGCATGGCGATTCCTATGACGAGGCCTACGCCCACGCGCGCGAGCTGGCGAAGCGCGACCGCCTGACCTTCGTCCATCCCTTTGACGATCCCGACGTGATCGCGGGCCAGGGGACCATCGCCCTGGAAATCCTGCGGCAGCACCAGGGGCCGCTGCATGCGATCTTCGTGGCCGTGGGCGGCGGCGGGCTGGCGGCGGGCGTGGCGGCCTGCGTCAAGCGGGTGCGGCCGGAGGTGAAGGTGATCGGCGTCGAGCCGCGCGATTCGGCGGCCATGCATGATTCGCTGGCGGCGGGCCGCCGCGTGAAGCTGGCGCACGCCGGGCTCTTCGCCGACGGCGTCGCGGTGCGCGAAGTCGGCGAGGAGACCTTCCGGCTCTGCAAAAAACACCTCGACGAGGTCATTCTGGTGGACACCGACGACATCTGCGCGGCGACGAAGGACGTCTTCGAGGACACACGCGCAGTGCTGGAGCCGGCCGGCGCGCTGGCCATCGCCGGCGCGAAGGCCTACGTCGAGCGGCAGCGCCTCAAGGGTGAAACGCTGATCGCCGTGGCCTGTGGCGCGAATCTCAATTTCGACCGGCTGAGGTTCATCGCCGAGCGCGCCGAGATCGGCGAGCACCGCGAGGCCGTGCTCGCCGTCACGATCCCGGAGGGGCCGGGGAGCCTGAAAAAATTCTGCGAGCTCGTCGGCCGCCGCAGCGTGACGGAGTTCAACTACCGCATCGCCGACGCACGGGAGGCGCACATCTTCGTGGGGATCCAGACCGCCGGGCGCGGGGAGAGCGCGAAGATCGCCGCGCACTTCACCCGGCACGGTTTCAAGACGCTCGACCTGACCGGCGACGAGATGGCCAAGCTCCACATCCGGCACCTCGTGGGCGGGCGCTCGCCGCTGGCCGCGAACGAGCGGCTTTACCGCTTCGAGTTCCCCGAGCGGCCGGGTGCGCTGATGGCCTTTCTCAACGCAATGCCGCCGGCCTGGAACATCAGCCTCTTCCACTACCGCAACCACGGCGCTGACTACGGACGCGTGCTCGCGGGCCTGCAGGTGCCGGCAAGCGAGCAGGGGGCGCTCCAGAAATTTTTGCAGCGCCTCGGCTACCGGTATTGGGACGAAAGCGAAAACCCGGCCTACAAGCTTTTCCTGCGTTGAGCGGCAGGGCGGTAACGCCGACCACCTGCAGCGTTTTAAAAATGTCGCAGACACGGACAGGCAGGCCCTGACCTCCGGGCAGGCCGCGGTCCGCTCGGAGAGCGGACCCTACCGGCGCTGCCGCGCCACAAGCTGCGGCTTTGGTTCAACTTAAACCGCGCTCAATCGAAGGCCTGCTGGGGGTTGGTCTCCAGGAACTCGGCGATGGCGGCGGCGAAGACTTCGCCGAACTCGGCGCGCTTCTTTTCGCCCAGGCCGAAGATGCCCTCCATGTCGGCGAGCTGGGCCGGATATTCGCGGGCCATGGCGCGGAGCGTGGCGTCGCCGAAGATGACGTAGGCGGGGACCTTGCGCTCGTCGGCGAGCCGTTTGCGCAGGGCGCGCAGGCGTTCGAAGAGGATCTCGTCGCAGGCGATGTCGCCCTCGCGGCGGACGACGCGCTTCGCCCGGGGCAGGTCCATGGGCTTGGTCAGCGTGACGGTCGCGCGGGTGCGGAGGAGTTCGAGGCTGGTCTCGCTGAGTTCCAAGGTGGCGAACTCGCCCGGAGCCACGGCCACGTAGCCAAGACGCATCAGCTCGCGGCCGACGGCGGCCCACTGCGGGCGGGAGAGATCGCGACCGATGCCGTAGGTGGTGAGCCGGTCGTGGCCCCAGCGGCGGATCTTGTCGGTGTCGGCGCCCGTGAGCACCTCGATGATATGGTTCATCCCGACGGTGAAGCGGGAGGCCTGGCGGATGCGGTAGATGCAGGAGAGAAACTTCTGCGCGTGCAGCGTGCCGTCGTAGGTCTCGCGGGGTTCGAGGCAGTTGTCGCAGGCGCCGCAGTTGTCGATGGGGAAGGATTCGCCGAAGTAGGCGAGGAGTTCCGCGCGCCGGCAGCCGGCGCTCTCGGCGTAGTGCAGGATCTGGCGCAGCTGGGTGCGGGCGACCTGCTGTTCGTGCAGGTTGGTGATATCGTCGATGAAGTGGGTCTGCTTGGCGACATCGCCGGGGCTGTAGAGCAGGAGGCAGTCGCCGGGGAGGCCATCGCGCCCGGCGCGGCCGGTCTCCTGGTAGTAGCCCTCGATGTTTTTCGGCAGGTCGTGGTGGATGATCCAGCGGACGTTGGGCTTGTTGATGCCCATGCCGAAGGCGATCGTGGCGCAGATGATGCGGGTGTCGTCGCGCAGGAACTGCTCCTGGTTTTCCGTGCGCTCCGCGGCGGTGAGGCCGGCGTGGTAGGCGCGGGCGGGCCAGCCGCGGCCGGCGAGCGACTCCGCCACGCGTTCGGCGGCGGCGCGGCTGGCGCAGTAGATGATGCCGCTCTCGTGCTCGCGCTTGCGGACGAAGTCGATGATCTGCTTCAGCGGCTGGTCCTTCGGGATGACGCGGTAGGTGAGGTTGGGCCGGTTGAAGCTGGCGACGAAGGTGGCCGGCTCGCGCAGCCTGAGGTGCTGGATGATGTCGGCGCGCACCCGCTCGGTCGCGGTGGCGGTGAGGGCCATGAGCGGCACCTCGGGCAGGACGGCGCGGAGCTTGGCCAGCTGGCGGAACTCGGGGCGGAAATCATGGCCCCATTCGGAGACGCAGTGCGCCTCGTCGATGGCGAGGCACGACACGTTCCAGTTTTTCAGGTTTTCCTGCCAGCCCTCGAGCATGAGCCGTTCGGGCGCGGCGTAGAGGAGCTTGTATTCGCCCTGATGCAGGCCGCGCAGGCGGGCGCGGGATTCCGTCGCGCCAAGGGTGGAGTTGAGAAACGTCGCGGCCACGCCGCTGGCGGTGAGCTGGTCCACCTGGTCCTTCATCAGCGCGATGAGCGGCGACACGACGACGGTGAGGCCGGGCCGCACGAGGGCGGGGAGCTGGAAGCAAAGGGATTTGCCGCCGCCGGTCGGCAGGAGGGCGAACACATCCCGCCCGGCGAGCGTTGCCTCGCAGATCTCGCGTTGGAGCGGACGAAAGGCGGCGTAACCGAAGGTGGACTTGAGCGTTTTGAGCAGGGCGGACACGGCGGAACGCGTCACGCAAGCACACGGGGTCGTCAGCGCAACCCGAGAAAACGTGCGAGCTCGCGCACGGCGCCAGCGGCGGCATGGCCGCGCCGGACGGAGCGCGAGACCACCGCGAGCCGGCGCTTGGGCCGGTCGGCCCTGGGCTCCACGTGGCCCACGAGTTCGTGGCCGGAGAGGACGGGCAGGGCGTAGTAGCCGCGCACGCGCTTGGCGGCCGGGGTGTAAACCTCCCAGGTGTAATCGAAATCCCAGACCGCCTGCGTGACGCGGCGGTCGTAGATCAGCGGGTCGAGCGGCGCTATCAGGCGCGGGGATGCATTTTCGGCTTCCGCATCCCGGTTTGCGGTTGATTCGAACAGCGGGGCGTCGGCACGCAGGCAGTGGAGCAGGGGACCGTCCGCGATCCGCACGGGCTGGACGAGGTCTTCCACGAGGGCCAGCTCGGCGCGCTTGAGCAGGGCGAGCCGGCGCTGGCGGAGTTTCAGCAGCGCCTCCCAGCGCGCGGTTTCCCGCGGTTTGGCGGCCGGCAGCGTGAGGATTTTTTCCGGGAGCACGCGTTCCGGCAGATCGTAATAACGGCGGCTGCCCTGGCGGCGGGCGATCAGCAGCCGGCCGTGGAAAAACAGCTTCTGCATCGTGGCCTTGGCGAGGCTGGCGGCGCCCCAGATCTGGCGGGACCGGCCGACGTCGGCAAAGGTGTCGGAGGCGAGCGGGCCGCGGGCGGCGATGGCTTCAAGGATGCGCGGGACGAGGGCGTTTTCCTCCCTGGTCAGCCGGCCGCTCCACGCGCTGGCGATGCGGGTGCGGGCGCGCATCGCGGCCTGCAGGTGCGGCCAGGCGTCGGGCGTGAAGACGACGAGGTTACCGGTGGCCGGCTGGTGATGCTCGAAGGCGGTGCGTTGTGCGGCGGGGAGCGGCGCCGACTCACCGTGAACGTGGCGCATGAGGTCGCCCTCGCGGTAGCCGGCGACGCGGTTGCGGAGAATGAGATCGTGCATGCGGCCGCAGACATTGATGGGATCGATCTGCACGAAGCCGTGGTGCGCGAGGACGGCGGCGACATCAGGGGCCGGGGCATCCAGCAGCAACGCCCGGCGCATGAAGCGGCGGGCGTCGGCGCGAGAAACCTTGAGCGGGGCGGCCGGCACGCCCGCGATTGAGCCGCGGCCGCCGGAAAAAACAAGGATTCCGCCAAAACCCGTTTGTCACCCATTGGGTGACAAACGGGTTGGCGGGTTGAATCCGTTGCGGTCAGGCGAAGGCGATGGCGGGTTGGCCGTAGGTGGCGCGGGCCCCGATGAAATAGTCGGAGGACGGGGTCTCGGGGGTGAATTCGGGGCAGGCGTCCGCGATGAGTTCGCGGAGATTTTCGCGGGCGCGGGCGATGCGGCTTTTCACGGTGCCGACATTGATGCGCAAGGTGCGGGCGATCTCGTCGTAGGAGAGATTGAGGACATTGCGCATGGTGAGGATCTCGCGCTGACGACGGTCGAGCCGTTCCATGCAGATGGCGACCAGGCCGGCGAATTCGCCGTGGGCGGCTTCCTGCGCGGGGTCCTGCGTGGTCGCGGCCACGAGGTCGGAGAAGGTGGCGTCGTTGTCCTCGCCGAGCGCGTGGTCGAGGGAGAGCGAGTCCTGCCGGCGGCGGCGGAAGAAATACCAGTAGCGGTTGCGCGCGAGGTTGACGGCGATGCGGTAGAGCCAGGTGGCAAGGGATGAGTCGCCGCGGAATTTCGCGAGGCCGCGGTGGGCGCGGATGAAGGTGTCCTGCACGATTTCCTCCGTGTCGGCGTGGTTGTGGAGCAGGTTCAGGACGGTGGCGAAAATCTTCGCCTGATAGCGCTCCATGATGGTGAGGAAGGCGGTGTCGTCGCCGGCGTTGAAGCGTTGGACGAGCGCGGCATCGATGGCTGCCTCGGCAGCGCTGTCGGTGGACTTGGTCGTGTTCTGGGATCGGTTAAGGGCGATATTCATAGGCACGTTGGGTTGAAGAGAACGCCTTCCCTTTACCTTGATGCGTGCCAACCGGGTTTTGTGATTATGTAAGTTAAAGAATAACAAATATTAGAAAAATAATGCATCGATTCGGCGGAGCAGGCGATGGGTGGAAACCATGCAATTTGCGCGACTGTCGCTGGCCCGGGGGTGCATTTTGCATGACACGTTGCGTAAGTGCATGCAGGGCAATTCGACTCGCCAAGCCGACTGATTGGCGCACGGTTGCCGGCACATGACGGCGGCCTCGACCAAACCCCCTGTCTGGGAGCAACGCTGGCACCCGCTGCGCGAGGAGTGGGTGCTTTACACGGCGCACCGTGGCGGCCGGCCGTGGATCGGCGATACGCACCGGCCGGCGGAGACCATGCCGCCCCACTACGATCCGGGCTGCGCGCTTTGTCCCGGCAACAAGCGCGTGAAAGGTGAAAATCCCCGTTACACGGGTGTCTATTGGTTTACCAACGACCTGCCGTGCTTTGCCAACGAGGCTCCGGCCGCGCCGGCGGGCGACGATTTTTACCGCACGCGGCCGGCGCAGGGGACGGCCGAGGTGGTGTGTTACAGCCCGGACCACGCGAAGACCTTTGTGGACCTGACCGATGCCGAGTGCGCCGCGGTCGTGGACCTGTGGACGGAGCGTTACCGCGAACTTGGCGCGCGACCGGAAGTGCACCATGTGCTGATCTTCGAGAACAAGGGCTCGCTGGTCGGCACGTCCAACCCGCACCCGCATTGCCAGATCTACGCCGGCAATCTCATCTACGGCTTCACGGCGCGCGAGGTGGAGAGCGCGCGGAAACATTGGCAAAAAACCGGCCGGCACCTCGGGCAGGACATCCTCGCCCGCGAACTCGCCGGACCGCGTGTGATCGCACAGAATGAAAGCTTCGTGGCCTGCGTGCCGTGGTTCGCGCGGTATGCCTATGAAGTTTACCTCCTCCCGCGTCGCGCGGTGGCATCGCTGGCCGATCTCACGGCGCCGGAACGCGCGCAGCTCGGCCGCATGATCCGCGAGGTGACCACCCGTTACGACAACCTCTGGCAGATGCCGATGCCCTATGTCATGGCGATCCACCAGGCGCCGACGGACGGGCAGGACTACGCGTGTTTTCCGTTTCACCTCGAATTCCACCCGCCGCTGCGCAAGCCCGACACCCTGAAATACCTCGCGGGCCCCGAGATCGGCGGCGGCTCGATGACCAACGAGTCGGACCCCGACGAGAAGGCCGCGGAGTTGCGCGCGGTCCCGGCGGTGCATTACAAGCAGTCGGGAAAGGTCCAAGATTAACCACGAAGGGCGCAAAGGACACGAAGATGAACGAGGAGGATGCTGCCCGGGAGATCGTGGATGCGGCCATCGCCGTGCATCGGGAGCTGGGGCCGGGTCTGCTGGAGTCGGCCTATGAACAATGCCTGGCCTTTGGGCTGATCCGACGCGGCCTGAAGGTGGAACGCCAGAAGGTGCTCCCAGTGATTTACCAAGAACTGCGGATTGATGCCGGTTACCCGCTTGACCTGCTAGTGCAGGATCGCGTGGTGGTGGAACTCAAGTCAGTGGAGAAATTGGAGTCCATCCATGAGGCGCAGGTGCTGACATATCTGAAACTATCCCGGTGCAGGATCGGCTTGCTGCTTAACTTTAATGTCCGGTTGCTCAAGGACGGCATTCGCCGTCTTGTGCTGTAGCCCAACTTCGTGTCCTTTGTGTCCTTCGTGGTGAACATGAATCTCGAACAAGCCCGTAAGCTGCTCTGCACCCTGCAGGATCACATTCGCGATACCCTCGTCACGGCGCGGGCGAAGAGCGGGGCCTCGTTCGCCAACATCGCGGCGGTCACCGCGGCCGACACCATCTACCAGGTGGACAAGATCACCGAGGAGGCGATTTTCCACTGGTTCGAGCGGCACTGGCCGAAGGCGTGGCCGGTGCAACTGATCATGGAAGGCGTCGAGGACGGCGACGAGGTCACCTTTCCCCGCGGCACGCCGGTGGCGAAGACCATCTGCAAGTGCATCCTCGATCCGATCGACGGCACGCGGAACCTGATGTATGACAAGCGCAGCGCCTGGGCGCTGGCGGCGCTCGCCCCGCAGCGCGGCGCGAGGAACACGCTCGCGGACATCACGGTCGCGGCGATGACCGAGCTCTCCACCAGCAAGATGTGGCGCAGCGACCAGTTGAGCGCGGTGCGCGGGCAGGGCGTGAAGGCGCGGGCCTTCGACCTCCGGACGCGGCGCTGGGCGGCGCTCAAGGTGCGGCCTTCGCAGGCGACGGATTTCAAGCACGGGTTTGCCTCGATCGCGCGGTTTTTCCCGGAAGGCAAGGCGCTCATGGCCGCGCTGGAGGAGGAGCTGTGGGATGAACTTTACGGGTTGGGCTCGAGCAGCTCGCCGCTGGTCTTCGACGACCAATACATCGCGACCGGTGGGCAGCTCTACGAACTCGTCATCGGCCACGACCGCATGCTGGGCGACCTGCGTCCGCTGGCCCACGCGAAACTCGGGATGAAGTCATCGCTGGTCTGCCATCCCTATGACATCTGCACCGCGCTGATCCTGCAGGAGGCGGGCGGTATCGTGGAGGCACCCGACGGCAAACCCCTGCGCGCGCCGCTCGACACGACCTCGGCGATCGCATGGATGGGCTACGCCAATCCCGTGCTCGCCAAAAAAGTGCGGCCGGTCCTGCGACGGCTGATCAAAAAATACTTCTAGGCGGTCTTTTAACCACGGATGAACACGGATAGAAACCAAGCTGCCCAATTTGTCATTCTGAGCCGAGGGAAGGTAGGGGCCGATCTCCGAGCGGCCCGCCTTCGCCAAGGCTTCGGCGGACAGGCCCGCCCGGAGGTCGGGCCCCACCCAGATCCGCGGCCATCCGTGCTATCCGCGGTGAAGTTTGGCGGACTTGAGGATCGCTGACATGAAAACCGTCACAGGCGAAGCTCCGGGGCGGCTGGATTTTTTGGGCGGCGTGGCCGACTACAGCGGCTCGCTCGTGCTGGAGATGCCGCTCAGCCTGACGACCCGGGTGACGATCACCGCGACGCAGACGCCCGAACTGGTCTTTGCGAGCGTCGGCGAAGGTTACTGTTCGCTGCCGCCGGGCGCGCCGCCGACGGAGACTCCGAAGTGGGTGCGGTATCCCTACGGCTGTTTTCTGCTCTTCTGCGCGGCGCAACGCTGGCAGCCCAGGTCCGGTTTGGTGTTCCACATCGAGTCGGATGTGCCCGCCTCGATGGGTGTGAGCAGCAGCGCGGCGCTGGAGGTCGCAACGTTGCGCGCCCTGGAAAAATTTTCCGGCAAAAAATTCAAAGGCACTGCGTTGGCGCGGCTCGCGCAGCGCGCTGAGAACGAGATTGTCGGCGCGCCCTGCGGGCTGATGGACCAGCTCGCCTCGGCCAACGGCGTGCGCGGTGCGCTGCTGCCGATCCTGTGCCGGCCCGACACCCTGCTGGCGCCGGTGAAGCTGCCGGCGGGTGTGATCGCGGTGGGCTGGCCGAGCGGTGTGAAGCACGCGGTGACGGATTCGCCCTACGCGACGGCGCGCGCCGGGGCCTTCATGGGCAGGAAGCTCATCGAGATCGGCACGGGCCGGAAGCTGGCGCACGCGACGGAGCTGACGCCTTCCGCGGTGCGCAGTCTGCCGGAGGCCGTGCTGCCCGCGGTCATCACCGGCCGCGAATTTCTTGAGCGTTGCGGCGGGGTGGATGATCCGCTCTCCAGGATTGAACCGGCGCGGAGCTACGCCGTGCGCGCCGCCGTGTCATTTCCGGTGGAGGAAAATTTCCGCAGCGAGACGGCGGTCGCGCTCCTGCGTGGCGTCAACACCCGCAACAGCGCGGAGTCGCTCCGCGTGCTGGGCGAGCTGCTCTGCCAGTCGCATGCCGGCTATTCGTCCATCGGTCTCGGCTGTCCCGAGACGGACGACATGGTGGCGGCCGTGTGCGCGGCCGGCCCGGCGCGGGGATTTTACGGCGCCCGCGTGAGCGGCGGCGGCAGCGGCGGCACCGTCGTGGTGCTGCTCCAGGCAACGGCCCTGCCGGCGTTGAAAAAAATCGCCCGCCGGCTTGGCCGGCCGGTGGTGGTCATCCGCTGAACATGGACGCCGCCGCCTACGCGCAGGAGATCGCCCGCACCCGGCCGGACTGCGTGGTTTACCGGCCGCGCGCCGAGTTCGGCCCCGATGCGGAAAACCAGCAGATCATCGGGCTGGTGACGCCCGGCGGCCACTGGCTGATGACTTGGACGCAAGCCACGCATGAGAACAACCCCGACCAGGGCGTGGTTGTGAGCCGCAGCGAGGACCGCGGCCGGACCTGGAGCGCGCCGCAGCGGATTGACGGCGCGACCCCCGCGCAGCAGGCCGGGCCGGAGCGCGGCAAATACCAGGCGAGCTGGGCGTTTTTCATCACCGTCCCCGCGACGGGCCGGATCTATCTTTTCTACAACAAGAACACCGGTGTCACCGATGCGCGCGACGACACGACGGGCGTGCTGCGGTTCCGGTTTTCCGAGGACGACGGCCGCACCTGGTCCGCGCCATACGACCACCTGCGCATCCGGCGCGGGACGATCGATCATCCCGACCCGGCGATGCCGGTGAACTTTGTCACCTGTTTCCAGAGCTTCGTCGCGCCGGACGGCGTGCCGATGGCGAGCCTCACGCGCTGGGGCTCGGGCAGCCCGCACCTGCTCAACGTGAACAGCGAGGTGTGGTTCCTGCGCTTCGAGAACATCCTCACCGAGCGCGATCCGGCGAAGCTCGTGATGACGACTTGGCCGGAAGGCGGCACCGGCCTGCAGGTGCCGCATCCGCTGCGCATGAACCAGAGCCTCGCGCAGGAGGCGATGACCGTGCCGTTGCCGGACGGGCGGCTGTTCACCGTCATGCGCACGCTGCAGGGCTGCCTGTTCTGGAGCCAGTCGCGCGACCACGGCCGCAACTGGGCCTCGCATTGGACCGATTACGACGAGACCTCACCGCTGCCGGTCTTTCCGCTGCGCTACAGCGACGACGGTCCCTTGGTGCATTCGCCCATCGTCTGCTGCCCGATCTTCGCCTACGCCCCGGGCAAATACTGCCTCATCTACTACAACAACGACGGCTACATCCCCGGCGCGCGGCATCCCACGGATTACCAGGTCAACCGCCGCGACGTCTGGATCGTGTGCGGCCGTTATCAGGACGGGCCCGGCCAGCCGGTGGTCTTCGGCGAACCGCAGCGGTTCGCCACGGCGGAGGCGGTAAAGCTCGGCCACTACGGGCGGATCGAGCCGGTGTGCTATCCAAGTTACTTCCGCGACGGCGAGGACCACTGGCTGTGGTATTCTGACCGCAAGCATTTCGTGCTCGGCAAGAAGCTGAACCCGTATCTGGAGTAACGCGCATGAACCTCATCGGCGTGGACATCGGCGGGACCAAGTGCGCGCTCAGCGTGCCGGACGGTGCGGACCGGGTGCGCGAGGTCGCGCGTTTCGCCACCACCGACGTGCACGGCACGCGGGAGCGGATTTTTTCCGAGATCGCGAAGCTCGCCCCGCCGGCCGACACCAACTTCGGCATTTCCTGCGGCGGTCCGCTCGACGCGAAGCGCGGCCTGATCCTGTCGCCGCCGAATCTGCCCGGCTGGGACCGCATCGCGATCTGCGACGAGCTGACGCAGCGCTTCGGCGGCCAGGCGTTTTTGATGAACGATGCCAACGCCTGTGCGCTGGCCGAGTGGCAGTTTGGCGCGGGCCGCGGCTGCCGGAGCATGATCTTCCTCACGATGGGCACGGGGATGGGGGCGGGGCTGATTCTCGACGGGCGGCTCTACGAGGGCGTGACCGGCAACGCCGGCGAAGTCGGCCATGTGCGGCTGGCGCCCGACGGGCCCATCGGCTACCGCAAGGCCGGCTCCTTCGAGGGTTTTTGTTCGGGCGGTGGCATCGCGCAGCTGGCGCGGCGGCGCACGGCGGAATTTGCCGGGCTCAGCACGCTGCAGGAGCTGGCTCCCGAGCAGCTAACGGCGCGGGCCGTGGGTGAGGCGGCGGCCGCCGGCGATGCGCTGGCGCTGGCCGTTTGGCAGGAAGTGGGGGAGCGGCTGGGCGAAGCGCTCGCCGTCCTCATCGACGTCCTCAACCCGGAGCGGATCGTGATCGGCAGCATTTACCAGCGCTGCGAACGTTTCATCGCGCCGGCCATGCAGGGCGCGATCGCCCGCGAGGCGCTGCCGGACAGCGTGCGTGATTGCCGGGTGCTGCCGGCGGTGCTGGGCGATGAGATCGGCAGCTACGCCGCGGTGGCGATCGCGCGGTATCACGCGGACCAAGTTTCATGAGCACAACTTCCCTCCCCACCGGCCGCCGCCGCGGCCTGCTGTTTGACGAGAACGACCTGCCGCGTATCCGTGCGAACACCACCGATCCGCGCTTCGCCGGTTTCTGGCACGAACAACTCGCCGCCGATGTGGCGGCAGACACGAAGTTCCTCCGCGAGGAGCTGCGGCTGACCAACCATGCCGTGCATCTGCTGCGCGCGCAGCGGATTCTGGAGCGGGCTTCTTTCATTTACCTCGTCAACCGCGACCCGGCCCAGCTCGCGCTGGCGAAGCTCGCCCTGCGGCGGATGCTCGATTACCCGGAGTGGGACAGCTTCATCGAGGGCGGCACGCAGGTGCTCGGCCTGCAGCGCGCCACCGAGGGCAGCGCCGCGCTGCTGGTCGCGCTTGATTGCCTGGGCGACGCGCTCACGCCGGCCGAGGCCGCGGAGGTCGAGCAAGCCGTGCTCACCAAAGGCGTGCCGGCGTGCCATGCGACCGTATACGGACTCAAATATCCCGACCGCGTGCGCGGCTGGGAGTGGAACCCGCGCAGCGAGGTGGACGAGTTCCGGCACATCAGTCTCAAGCGCTGGCCGCTCATCCTCAACGCGACCAACCTCAAGATCATTCCCACTGCGTGCCTCGGCATTGCGGCCTGTCATTTCCGCGGCCGGGTGGCGGCGGCGGAGGGTTGGCTCGAGTTGGCGCGTTCCAGCGCGAAATCCTTCGCCACCATGTATGGCAGCGACGGGAGCTACGACGAGGGCGTAAGTTACTGGGGCTACACCACCCTCTACCTCGCGCTGTTTGCCGAGGTGCTGTGGCGCACCCAGGGCATCGATGACCGGCAGCTCATCAATTACCCGGGCACGGTGCGCTACGCGCTGGGCCAGACGATGCCCACCCGGGACAGCGGGCGGAAGCCGGCGGACTTCCAACATGTGAAAGGCTACATGATGGCCACGGTAAAGCCGGCATATGACGTGGTGAACCACGGAGACTCCAACCATGGCGTGGAGGTGTCCGTGGCCGCGTGGGTGGCCCGCACGCACGACGACCCGGTGGCGCAGTTCGTGGCGCGCGACATCGGCGAGGTGAAACATTTCCCCGCGCTCGTCTGGTATGAGAACGCGCGGCCGGCGGCATCGCCGGAACCCGCGCTGCTCGACCAGCGGCTGAGCAATGACATCGTGATCTCACGCACCGGCTGGGGCGCGGAGGACAACGTGCTGGCCCTGCGCAGCGGTGGGCCGGCGAACCACGAGCACGCCGACCGCAACAGCGTCATTTTCAAGGCCTATGGCGAACGCCTGCTGCACGATCCTTTCCGCGCCGCCTACATGGTGCAGAGCCCGCGTTGGATCCTGCGGCTGACCGAGGCGCATTCGGCGGTCCTGATCGACGGCAAGGGCCACCAGTATCACGACGGCAGCGAGGGCACGAACGCCTCGTGGGCCTTCGCCAAGGTGACCGACCATGCGACGGGCCGTGGCTGGATGCGGGTCACCAGCGACGCGACGGAGGCCTACCAATTGGTGAATGACGATGTCGCCCTCGTGCAACGCACCCTGGTCTACCTGAAACCGGACGTCGTCGTCCTGCTGGACCGGGTGGAAATGAAGACCCGGCCGGCGCCCGTGCAGGTGCGCTTCCAGCTCTACAACGAGGACGGCGGCGGCCAGCAGCGGATCGACGGCGACGAGTTCACGATCACCCGGCCGGGGGCCTCTTTGCTGGGGCGCATCGGGAGCCGCGCGGGGCTCCGGTTGCAGGCGGGCCGGTTGCCGCTGGAACCCAAGGACGGGGAGCAACAGTTCGCCGAGGTGGCATCAGCGGAATCCCGCACGCACGCCATCCTGACGGTCTGCACGGCGGCCCCGGCCGGAAAGAAACACGGCCGGCTTCAGCTGGTGCAGGGCGCCGCCGGCTGGGAGGTGCGGGGCGAGCACAACGGCCTGAAGGTCAACCTCTCCCTGACCCCGGGAAGCACCGGAGTGCCCCTGATTGGCGGACTGGAAAACCGGTAAGAACGGGCTGAGGGAAATTCTTTAGAATGTTCGTTGACAAGGGTTTGTTGAGAGTAATCTCGCTTTCCGGGGAATTTGTCGGAATGCTCCCCGGCCATGAAAGCTCCTTTGCCACCCGACGAGTCTGCGCGGTTGGCGGCAGTGCGCGACTATGCGGTGTTGGACACGCCGCCGGAGGCGGATTTTGACAGCATCGCGACGCTGGCGGCGCAGATCTGCGACATGCCCATCGCGCTGATCACGCTCATTGACGGGGAGCGGCAATGGTTCAAGGCGAAGGTCGGCATAGAAATCGAATCCACGCCGCGGGAGGTGGCCTTCTGTGCCCACGCCATCAACCGGCCCCGGGAGCTGCTGGTCGTGAATGACGCCACCAAGGATCCGCGGTTTGCCGACAACCCCTACGTCACCGAAGCCAACGGCATCCGCTTCTATGCCGGCGCGCCGCTGGTTACGCCCGGCGGCCATGCCCTGGGCACTTTGTGCGTGGTTGACCGGAAGCCCCGTGAGATTTCTGCGGGGCAGCGCGAGGCGCTCGCCGTCCTCAGCCGGCATGTGATGACGCAGTTGCAGCTGCGCCGCCAGTTGCGGGAGCGCCAGCGCATCGAGCGCGCGCTGGCCGTCAGCGAGGAGCGGTGGCAGTTTGCCCTGGAAGGCAGCGACCAGGGCGTGTGGGACTGGGACGTGCCGAGCCAGACCGTGTATTTTTCCCCGCGGTGGTGCGCCCAGCTCGGCCATGCGCCCGACGAGGTGCCCCACCGGCTGGAGGAGTGGTCGTCGCGGGTGCATCCGGATGACCTGCCCGCCACGTTGCGGCGGATTCAGGAGCATTTCGAGGGGCGCACGCCGATCTACGAGGCGGAGTTCCGGATGCGGGCGAAGGACGGCACCTGGCGCTGGATCGCGGACCGCGGCAAGGTGATGACCCGCGATGCGGCGGGCAAACCCCTGCGGGTGGTCGGCACGCACATCGACATTACCGAACGCCGCGGTCTGGAGGAAAAACTGCGGCGCAGCGAGGCCAGCCTGAGCCGCGCGCAGCAGGTCGCGCACATCGGCAGCTGGGAGACCGATCTGGTCACGATGGAGGTGGCATGGTCGGAGGAGACCCACCGCATCTTCGGCACGTCGCCGGCGACCTTCCAGCCCAACCACGAGAGTTTCCTAGATCGCGTGCATCCCGAAGACCGCGCCAAGGTGCACGAGGCCTTTCTTGCCTCCCTGCCGGCGGACGAAGCCCGCGTGATGGAACATCGCATCTGTTTGCCGGACGGCTCGGTAAAACACGTCGAGGAGCGCTGGCGGGTTTTCCGGGAACAACCAGACCGGCCCGCGCGGGCGGTCGGCACCTGTCAGGACATCACAGGGCGGCGGCAACTGGAGGAGGACCGGAAAAAACTCATCCGCGACCTTGGGGAACGCCTGAAAGAAGTGCGGGCGCTTCATCAGGTGTCGGCGCTCCTCGGCAAGGGTGGCGCGCTCACACCTGCGGTGCTGGCACGCATCGCCGGCCTGCTGCCGCCGGCGATGCAATATCCGGAGGCCGCCGCGGCGCGCATCGTGCTGGGCGACCTGGTGCAGGAGACCCCGGACTATCCGCCCGGAGCGGCGGACCGGCTGGAGGCGGCGATTGACGGCGGGCCGGGCCTGGCCGGGCGGATCGAGGTGGCCTATCGGGGAAAGGTGCCGGCGGCGGAGAAAGGACCGTTTTTGGCGGAGGAACACCGGCTCGTGGAATCGCTGGCGGAAATGCTCTCCACCCACGCGCGCCGGCACGCCGCGGAGCAGGCCCTCGCGGAGACGCTCGAGTGCAACCGCGACCTCATCCGCTCCATCGAGGGCATCGTGTGGGAGGCGGATGCCGTTACCCTCGCTTTCACATTTGTCAGCGAACAGGCGCAGCGCCTGCTGGGTTACCCCACCCGGGCCTGGCTGGAGGAGCCCGAGTTTTGGGAGGAGCACATCCATCCGGACGACCGCGCCGCGACCGTGCGCAGCTGCCGCGACCTTGCCCGGCAGGGCCGGGACCATGTGCTCGAATACCGGATGCTGGCCGCCGACGGCCGCGAAGTCTGGCTGCGCGACATGGTGACCTACGTGGCAGAACCGGGCCGCCGGCCGCTGCTGCGCGGCGTGATGATGGACATCACGGAGCGCAAGCTGGCCGAGGGCGAAATCAGTGCGCTGGCGCACCGGCTGACTGCCGTGTTGGAGAGCATCACCGACGCCTTTTACACCCTCGATCGCGGGTGGTGCTTCGCCTACCTCAACGGCGAGGCCGAACGCTTCCTGCAACGCCCCAAGGAGACCCTGATCGGACGCACTATCTGGGAGGAGTTTCCGGCCGCGGTCGGCTCCACCTTTGAGCGGGAATACCGCCGGGCGATGCAGGAGCGCGTGACGGTGGTGTTTGAGGAATTCTACCCCGCGCCGCTGAACCGTTGGTTCGAGGTCCGGGCCTATCCCTCCGACGAGGGGCTCGCGGTTTATTTCCAAGACATCACCGAGCGCCGCCGCTCGGCCGAGGCGTTGCGCCTGAGCGAGGAGCGGTTCCGGGAGCTGGCGGAAAACGTCGCCGATATCTTCTACAATTACGACCCGGTGAACCACCGGCTGCTCTATGCCAACCCGGCCTACGAAACCATTTTCGGCCGTTCCTTGGAAGGGGCCTACGCCGAGCCGCTGGATTACCTGCAGGGCGTCCATCCGGACGACCGGGCCGGGGTGGAGGCAGCATTGGCGAAGCAGCTCCGCGGTGAAAACACCGAGGCGATCTTCCGGGTGCTGCGGCCGGACGGCTCAGTCCGCTGGGTCACCGAGCAGGCGGTGCCGGTGCTCGATGCCGCCGGCCGGGTGGAACGCCTCGTGGGCACCATGCGCGACATCACCGAGCGCCAGGAGGTGATCAACCGGCTCAGTGTCAGCGAGGAGCGCTTCCGGCTGCTGTCCAAGGCGACCCAGGATGCGATCTGGGACTGGGATCTGGTCACGGGCAGCTTCTGGTGGAGCGAAGGATTCGAAACCCTGTTCGGTTATTCCCTGGTCGAAATCGCACCGACCATCGATTCCTGGTCCGAGCGGGTGCATCCCGAGGACCGGGAGGCGGTCAATGCCGACGTTAACCGGGCGATTGCGCAGGGTGATGAGCGCTGGTCGGGGGAATACCGGTTTTTGCGCAAGGACGGCTCATACGCCTTCATCATGGACCGGGGCTACATCATCCGCGATGCCGCCGGCAAGGCGGTGAGGATGATCGGCGGCATGACCGATGTGACCGAGCTCAAGCGAACGGAGAGCGAATTGCGCCGGAAGGATGCGCTGTTGCGGATGGCGGGCCGGTTGACGCGCACGGGCGGCTGGTCGATCGAGCTGCCCGGCCAACAGGTGTTCTGGTCTGACGAGATTTTTGATATCCTTGAATATCCCCCCGGGCAGCAGCCCCCGCTGGACGAAGGCCTGGCCCTCTATCTGGAACCCTGGCGGCAACAGGTTGTGGCGGCGGTCGAAACCTGCATCCGCGACGGCACGCCCTTTGATCTGGAAGTTAGAATCCGCACCGCCAAGGGACGCACGCTCTGGGTGCGGGTGGGCGGAGAGGCCGACCGGGATGCCACCGGGGTGATCCGGCGGGTGCAGGGCGCAATGCGGGACATCACGGAGCGCAAGCAGGATGAGGAAGCCGTGCGGAAAAGTGCCGGGAGCCTGGCCGCGGCGCAGGCGATTGCCCATCTCGGCAGCTGGGAACTGGACCTGACCACGGGGCGCAGCATCTGGTCGGCCGAACTTTTCCGGCTGCTGCATCGCGATCCTGCGGCCGGAGCCGGTTCGTTTGCTGATTTTATCCAACTGGTCCACCCGGATGACCGGCCGATCTGCGAACAGGCCAATGCCCGGCTGCCTGAAGACCGGGCACCATATGAATTCGAATACCGCACGAATCCGGCCTTGGGCGCCATCCGTCACCTCAAGGCGGTCACCCATGTGATCCGCGATGAGCAGGACCGGGCGGTGAGCGCCACGGGCACCGTCCAGGACATCACCGAGCGCAAACAGGCCGAACAGGAATTGCTCCGGGCCAATCAGTCGCTGGAAGGCATCGTCAAGGCCCTCCAGCAAATTGGCACGGCCAAGTCCAATTTGCAGGATCTCTTGGAACTGATCGCGGCGCAGACGCAGACCTTGGCCGGAGCCAGCGGGGCCACCATCGAGTTCATCGAGGGCGACGAGATGGTTTACCGGGCGGGTGCCGGCTCGGCATTGAATCATGTCGGCCTCCGCCTGGCGCGCAGCAGAAGCCTTTCCGGGCTGGCCGTGCAGGAGGGCGCGACCCTGTTGTGTGAGGACACCGAGACGGATGCGCGGGTTGACCGGGCGGCTTGCCGCAAGGTGGGCGTGCGCTCGATGGTCGTCGCACCGTTGCGCGACGGGGAACAGATCATCGGGGTCCTGAAGATCCTGTCCGACCGGCCACATGCCTTCGGCCAGCGCGACATGGCCAACCTCCAGATTCTGGTCGAATCACTGGGGAGCATCATCCAGCGCAGGCGGCTCACCGAGCAAATGGCGGCCTCCGAGGAAAAATACCGGCTGCTGTTCGCGAACAACCCTCAGCCGATGTGGGTGTTTGACGCCGGCACGCTGCGCTTCCTGGCGGTGAACAATGCGGCCGTGCAGCATTACGGCTACAGCGAGGCCGAGTTCCTGGCGATGACCGTGCTCGACATCCGGGCGGAAGACGACCGCACGACCCGCGAACAGGCCCTGGCCAAAATGATCCACGCGGGCCGCGACACCGCGTTGCGCCGGCATGTGAAGAAGGATGGCGCCGTGATCGAGGTCGAGGCGACCTCCGACAGCGTCGTGCTGGACGGCCGGCCCGCCCGGCTCGTGGTGGCCCGCGACGTGACCGAGCGCCGCCGGGCCGAGGCCAAGGTGCGCGAGCAGGCCGCGCTCCTCGACAAGGCGCAGGACGCCATCATGGTGCGCGACCTCTCGCACCGCATCACCTACTGGAACAAGAGCGCCGAGCAGATCTACGGCTGGACGGCGGCCGAGGCCATGGGCCAGCCGCTGGACAAACTGCTCCACGTTGATCACCAAAAATTTGACGAGGCGGACCGGCAGGTGCGGGAGACCGGCGAGTGGAACGGCGAAATCCAGAAACACTCCAAGACCAAGGTCATGCTGACGATCAGCGCCCGGTGGACCCTGCTGCGGAACGATGCGGGCGAGCCGGAGGCCATCCTCACCATCGACACGGACATCACCGAGCGGAAAAAGCTGGAGCAGCAGTTCATGCGGGCGCAGCGGATGGAAAGCATCGGCACACTGGCCGGCGGCATTGCGCACGACCTCAACAACCTCCTGGCCCCGATCACCATGGGCGTCGAGCTGCTCAAGCAGTTCAACCCCGACGAAAAGTCCCGCCGGCTCATCACCAACATCGAGCGCAGCGCGAAGCGCGGGGCGGACCTCGTGAAGCAGGTGCTCTCCTTTGCGCGCGGCGTGGACGGCGCGCGGGTATCGGTCCACCTCAAGCACCTGGTGCGCGAGGCCGAGTCCATCCTGGAAAACACCTTCCCGAAGAACATCCGGCTGGAGTCGTCCGTGCCGAACGACCTCTGGCTGGTGCAGGGCGATCCCACGCAGCTCAACCAGATCCTCCTCAACCTGTGCGTGAACGCCCGTGATGCGATGCCGTCGGGCGGACAGCTTACCATCCAGGTGCGCAACACCCGGATTGACGCGCAATATGCCGCGATGAATCCCAACGTGCGCGCGGGGCCCTACGTTCAGATCGAGGTCACCGACACCGGCACGGGCATGCCGCCCGAGATCATCGACCGCATCTTCGACCCGTTTTTCACCACGAAGGACGTGGGCAAGGGCACCGGCCTGGGCCTCGCCACCGTGCAGGGCATCATCCGCAGCCACGGCGGTTTCATCACGGTTTACAGCGAGGTCGGCAAGGGCAGCACCTTCAAGGTTTACCTCCCGGCCCAGTCCGAGGCGGCGGCGCCCGCGGAGGCCGCGCCGGCCGAGGAAGCGCTGCCCCGCGGCGCGGGCGAGCTGATCCTGGTCGTGGACGATGAGGCCACGATCCTCGGCGTCACCCGCCAGACCCTGGAGACCTTCGGCTACGAGGTGCTCACCGCCGAGGACGGCGCGCAGGCCATCGGCCTGTATGCGCTGCACCGCGCGCGGGTCGCCCTGGTGCTGACGGACATGATGATGCCGGTCATGGACGGGCCGGCGCTGATCACCGCGCTGCAGCGCATCAACCCCGCCGTGCGTGTCATCGCCTCCAGCGGCCTGAACGCCAACGGCGGCGTGGCCCGGGCCGCGGCCGCGGGTGTCCGGCATTTCCTGCCCAAGCCCTACACGGCCGAGACCCTGTTGAAGCTGATCAAGCAGGTCCTGGACAAGCCCGTGACCTGAGCCGGCCGGCGACATTCCCATGCATGCGACTTCGGCCCATCCGTTCCCCGGTTATGTGCGGGCCGCGATTGGCGCCGGGGCGGTCGCCGTCGCGGTCGGGCTGCTGGTGCTCACCGGCTGGGCGCTCGGGGAGGAAACCCTGAAGCGCATCCTGCCCGGACTGGTGGCGATGAATCCGCTCACTGCAGTGGGTTTCATCCTCGCCGGGCTGTCGCTGCTGTTCGGGTGTGCGCCGCCGTCGCCGGTCCGCCGGAGGTCGGCCCGCGCCGCCGCGGCGGTGGTGGCGCTCATCGGGCTCGCCAAGCTCGGCGAACACGCTTTCGGGTGGCACTTGGGCTTCGACCGCTGGCTGTTCCGCGAGAGCCTGGATGTGCCCGGGCTGCTGCCCAACCGCATCGCGTCCACTACCGCGCTGAACTTCACCCTGCTCGGGCTGGCCCTGCTGCTGCTGGACCGGACAACGGCACGGGGCCCCCGGCCGGCGGAGCTGCTGGCCCTGCCGGTGGTGCTGACTTCCCTGCTGGCGCTTTTCGGCTACGCCTACGGCGTGCAGTGGCTCTATGTCGTGCCCGCCTTCATCCCGATGGCGGTGCACACCGCGCTGTGTTTCCATCTGCTCGCACTCGGGGTGCTCTGCGCCCGGCCGGACCAGGGGATCATGGCGTGGTTCACCAGCGCCGGTGCCGTGGGGATGCTGTTGCGCTGGCAGTTGCCGGGGACGGTGACGATCCTCTTCTTCTTGGGCTGGCTGCGATTGGAAGGGCAGCGCCGCGGCTTCTACGGGACCGAGCTGGGGGTGGCGCTGCACTCGATGTTGAACGTGACCCTGTTCAGCGGTCTCATCCTGTGGAGCGCCTGGCTGCTGCGTCGCGCGGAGGCGGCCCGCCGGCGCGAGCAGGAGGAGCGCGAACGCTTTTTTCAGCTCTCGCTCGATTTACTGGGCATCGCTGACAGCGATGGACGGTTCAAGCGGGTAAATCCCGCGTTTACGGCCACCTTGGGATGGAGCTCGGAGGAAATATTGAGCCGGTCCTTCCTGAATTTTGTGCATCCCGACGACCTCCCTGCGACTGTGGCCGAAGTGGACAAGCTCAAAGGCGGGGCCCCGACCCTGCGCTTTGAAAACCGCTGCCGTTGCAAAGATGGCACCTGGAAGTGGCTGGCTTGGAAGAGCCAACCGTTTCCCGAAGAAGGCCTCCTTTACGCCACGGCCCACGACGTGACCGAGCGGAAGGAAGTGGAACTCGCGATTCAACGGCTGAACACCGAACTCAAGGGCCGCGCGACGGAGCTGGCCGAGGTCAACCGCGAGCTGGAGGCGTTTTCCTATTCGGTCTCGCACGATCTGCGCGCCCCGCTGCGGCACATCCAGGGCTATGCGGAAATGCTGCGCACCGCCCTCGGGAAAAACCTCACGGAACCCGTGCCGCGTTATTTGACGACGATCCGGCAGGCCGCGGAGGAGATGGGCAAGCTGATCGACGACCTGCTGGCCTTTTCCCGGGTCGGTCGGGTCGGCCTGCAGCGGCAAGGGGTCAACCTCGGGCGACTGGTGGCCGAGGTGCGGCAGGCGCGCGAGCTTGACCTTAAGGACCGGGCCATCGAATGGCGCATCGGCCCGCTGCCGGAGGTCGAGGGCGACCCCAACCTGCTGCGGCAGGTGTTGGCCAACCTGATGGACAACGCGGTCAAATACACCCGCGGCCGTGATCCGGCGGTGATCGAGATCGGCGCGACCACCGGGGCCGACGGCGAAATCACGGTCTTCATCCGCGACAACGGCGCGGGTTTTGACCCGCAGTATGCGGGCAAACTCTTCGGCGTTTTCCAACGCCTGCACCGGGCGGACGAGTTCGAGGGCACGGGCATCGGGCTCGCGACCGTGCGGCGGATCGTCACGCGGCACGGCGGCCGCACGTGGGCGGAGGGCCGGGTCAACGAAGGAGCGGTTTTCTATTTCACTTTGCCGGCGGGTGGCGCAACCTCGGCCGCTCCGGCCCCGCCGTCATGATTTCCCTCAACCGCATCCTGCTGGTGGACGACAGTCCGCGCGACCGCGAAATGGCGCTCGAAGCCCTCGCGGCCAACAACCTCGCCAACGAGGTGGTGCCGCTGCGCGACGGGGTGGAGGCGCTGGACTACCTTTACCGCCGCGGCGAACACGCCGCCCGCCCGCCGGGCAACCCCGCGGTGATCCTGCTCGACCTCAAGATGCCCCGTCTGGACGGGCTTGAGGTGCTGCGGCAGGTCAAGCAGGACCCCGCGTTCAGGCGCATTCCCGTGGTCGTGATGACGTCCTCACGCGAGGAACACGATCTGGTCAAAAGCTATGATTTGGGCGTGAACGCCTACGTCGTGAAACCGGTGCGTTTCCAGGAATTCGTGGAGGCCGTCCGACAGCTGGGCGCGTTCTGGGCGGTCCTCAACGTGCCGCCGCCGGACACCGCCCCGGCCGAGGGCTCCCGGCCATGAGCAGTGTGCCCATCCGCATCCTCCACCTGGAGGACAACGAAGCCGACAGCCGGATGATCGGCGACCTGCTTGATCAGGCCGGCCTGATTTGCGCGCTCAACCGGGTGGACGGCCGGGAGGCGCTGCTGGCCGCCTTGGGCGAGGACCGGCACGACATCGTGCTCTGCGATTACAACCTTCCCGGTTACGGCGGCCTGCGGGCCATCGCGGATGTCCGCCGCCTGCGGCCGGAGCTGCCGGTGCTCATCGTGTCCGGCTCGATTGGCGAGGCCGAGGCGGTGAAGTGTCTGCATCACGGCGCGACCGATTACCTGCTGAAGCAGAAGCTCGACCGGTTTGTGCCGGCCTTGCGCCGGGCCCTGCAGGAAGCGGCGGCCGGGCGGGCGCAGCGCGAGGCCGAGGCGGCGCTGCGGGCGAGCGAGGAGAAATTCCGCCAGCTGGCGGAAAATATCCAGGAGGCCTTTTGGATCAGCGATCCGGCGAAGGAGGCCATGATTTACATCAGCCCGGCCTACGAGACGATCTGGGGTCGCACCTGTGCCAGCCTCTATGCCCGGCCGCAGGACTGGATGGAGGCGATTCATCCCGAGGACCGCGACCGGGTCCGCCGCGCGGCGCTGACGAAGCAGGCGACGGGCACCTACAAGGAAGTTTACCGCATCGTGCGCCCCGACGGCGGCATCCGCTGGATCCGCGACCGGGCCTTTCCCGTGCGCGATGGGACCGGCCGGGTTTACCGCATCGTCGGCACGGCGGAGGACATCACCGAGCAGAAGGGCATCGAACAGCAACTGCTGCATACGCAGCGGCTGGAGAATGTCGCCCGGCTGGCCGACGGCGTGGCGCACGACCTGAACAATCTGCTCGCCCCGATCCTCATGGGCGTGGAGCTGCTCCGGCTGAAGACGGCCGACCCGGGCCTGCACCGTCTCATCGACAGCATCGGGCAGAGCGCGTTGCGCGGGAAGGAGCTTGTGCAGCAGGTGCTGTCGTTCGCGCACGGCATGGGCGACGGCCAGGTGCCGGTCACGGCCCGCAACCTCATCCGCGACCTGCAGGCCGTGGTGGCCAATACGTTTCCCAAAAACATCACGGTGGACTACCGCGTGCCGGCGGACCTGTGGTTGATCTCCGGTGATGCCGGCCAACTGAGCCAGGTGCTGCTCAATCTTTGCATGAACGCCCGGGATGCGATGCCGCAAGGCGGGGTCATCGCGATCCAGGCCGAGAACATCCGGATCGACACGCTCTACGCCGGCACCCAGCGCGAACTCGCCCCCGGCCGCTATCTGCGGCTCACCGTCACCGACACCGGCCCTGGCATGGCGCCGGAGGTCCGGTCCCGCTTGTTTGAACCGTTCTTTAGCACCAAGCCCGGCGAGGCGGGCACGGGCCTCGGGCTGCCCGTGAGCCAGCGCATCGTGCAGGATCACGGCGGTTGCATGGAGGTGTTGAGCGAGGTGGGGCGCGGCAGCAGCTTCCGGGTTTACCTGCCGGCTCTGGGCCAGGGCGCGCCGGCGGGCGGCTCGGCCAATCCCTTCGGCGAACTGCCCCGGGGCCGGGATGAACTGGTCCTCGTGGTGGACGACGAAGTCTCGGTTCTGGAGATCATGCGCGAAACCCTGGAAGCCTTCGGCTACCGGGTGCTCACCGCCGAGGACGGGGCGCAGGCCGTCGCTGTTTTTGCCGCCCGGCAGGAGGAAATAGGCCTCGTCCTGACCGACATGATGATGCCGGTGATGGACGGGGCGGCGCTCATCGCCGCGGTTCGCCGGCTGAAACCCGGGGTGGGCATCATCGCGGTCAGCGGGGTCAATGCGACCTACAACCCTGCGCGGTTGGCGGAGCTTGGCATACCCAATTTCATCGCGAAACCCTTCACCGCGCCGGAGCTGCTGGCCACGGTCCGCAAGGTGCTGACCGAGTTGAAGCCGGGAACGGTGGGGACCTCGGATGCCTGAGGCCGGAGAGGGTTGGACATTTGCCCGGGCCGCGCGACAATTGCGGTCAATCATGCGTCCCGTCGAAATCCCCGCGAGTTACTACCAGCAATTCGATGCCGACTACCGTCGCGCCGTGCCGGCCGAGGGCTACGGCGGCTGGAAAAAATCCCGCATCGGGCTGGCGCCGCGGCACACCGCGCTCGTGGTAATGCACGCGTGGGAGTGCGGGACGATGGAGCAGTGGCCCGGCTGGCGGCGCTGCGTGGAATATCATCCGCGGGCGCTGAAGATTTTGGCGGAAGTTTTTCCGCCGCTGCTCCGCGCGGTGCGGGCCTCGCCCCTGCCGGTGTTTCACGTGGTTGGCGGTCGCGATTACTATTCCCACCTGCCCGGCTACAAAAGCACGGTGAAGCTCGCCGGACCTTCGCCGAAGCCCAAGCCCGTGCCGAAGGATGCGGTTTACCGGCGGCTGGATAAATTTCGCGCCGACAAGGTCTTTGTGGGCCGGCGAAATTGGCCCGATGTGCGGAAGGGTTTCAAGCGGCTCGACTTTGCGCCGGCGGCGCGCCCGCTGGCCGGGGAGCCGATCGCCGAGGACGGCCATCAGCTCGCGGCACTCTGCCACGCGCACGGCATCAACCACCTCGTCTATGTTGGGTTCGCGATCAACTGGTGCCTGCTCATGTCGCCCGGAGGCATGGTGGACATGACGCGTTACGGTGTCATGTGCTCGACGATCCGCGAGGCGGTGACGGCGGTGGAGAACAAGGAGACGGCGCGCGGGGAGCGCGAAAAGCAGCAGGCGCTCTGGCGCGTGGCAATCAACTCGGGATTTGTGTTTGGCGCGCAGGATTTCATCAAGGCCGTGAAGTCGCTGCCGCCCAAGGCCTGATGATTGGCCGCAGCGAGGGATAGGGAGAACCATGGTCCCGCTTTTGACTCTCCATGCCGCTGACTCTCGGCGGCTGACGCACTCGGGCGTCACGGCCCGCCCGGGTCACCTTGTCGTCCGCCTCTGCCGGGGCGGTCTCGCTGCATGAACAAACGCGACCTCCTCGACCGCATCCTCGGTAAGCTCTCCGCGGAGCTGGCGGCCATCACCCGGGCGGCTCGCGCCACGCATGCCGAGGCGACCGACGAGGAGAACAAGGCCGAGGATAAATACGATACCCGCGGGCTGGAGGCCTCCTATCTGGCGCACGGCCAGTCCAAGGCCGCCGAGGAGGCCGCGCTGGCCGTCGCCCAGTTTTCCGCCCTGCCGGTCCGCGACTTTGCGCCGGGCGAACCCATCAGCCTGGGGGCCTTGGTGCGCCTCGAGGGCCGCGGCGGCAGCCATTACTTCATCGGTCCCCGGGCCGGCGGCACCGAAATCGAATCCGACGGCGGACCGGTGCTCGTCATCACCCCGCAATCGCCGCTCGGCCGCCAGCTCGTGGGCCGCCGGCAAGGCGACACGCTCCTGCTCGAATTCGGCGGGAAACGCAGCGAATTCCGCGTAGCCTCCGTGACCTGAGCCGGAGTTCACGCAGCGGCGCGCGGGGGGCGCCGTCGGGAACAGCGCTAAGCCTGGGCGGCTTCGTTGAGCAGCGTGGCGTCGGTGGCGCGGTCGCCTTCGTTTTGCGGGAGCGGCGGCACGAAGACGTAGCCGGGCTCGGCCCGCTGTCTTTTCATGATGGACTGAATGTCCTTCCACGTGGCCCAGAGGCCGTGGGTGGCGGGAGGCAGGTCGTGTTTGATAGCCTCGCGCAGCCGGGGCAGGTTGTAGAACGGCACCGCCGGGAACATGTGGTGCTCCACGTGATACTGCATGTTCCAGTAGAAAAAAGCGGGCAGCCAACCGCAGGTGTAGGTGCGGGTGTTGAGCCGGAAGTCGGGCACGTCGGAGGAAAGGCCGACATGCTGCGGCGCGCCGCAGAGCATGACCAGCCAGCCGCCGTAGAAGGTGCCGAGGTTGACGATGATGATGAGAAACCAGTGGCCGGTGAGCACGAAGAGCGTGGCGAGGGCGAGATGGCCGAAGAAGACCACGCGGGCCCAGTTGATCAGCTCGCGGCGGGTCTTGGCGTCCGTCTCCGGCACGACGCGGCGCAGCCATTCGGAGCGGAAGAAACCGTCGTGCTTGAGGTTGCCGCGCGAGGCGGCGGCCATGAAGCGGATGTTCTTCCAGATCCAGGTGGGGCTGAAGGTGAGCGTGGTCAGCACAAATTTGAAGCCGTGCCAGTCGAGCCCGAGCGGCTGCACGATCTCGCCGTCATGATCGCGGTGCACGGTCACCTGGTGGTGCCGGATGTGGCTGGCGCGGTAGCCGGTGTAGTCGAACCAGCCGATGAAGGCGTAGATCCTCAGGAAAAACGTGTTCCAGAACTGGGTGGCGAAGGGGGTCTTGTGGCAGAGCTCGTGGCAGGCGATGCCGCCGAGGAAGCTGCCGTTGGTGCCGTGGGCGAGGAGCGCGAGCAGGAGGAGCGGCAGCATCCATGGCCAGTTGGCGGCGGTGAGGTGGAGGAACGCGAGATAGGCCAGCGTGCCGGTGAGCGCGTAAAGCCCGAGCTGCGGGATGACCTGGAGGAAAGCCCGCGCATCGCTCCGGCGCATGAGCTCGCTCATGAGGGCCTTGTCCACTTTGCAGCGATACCAGTTGATCTTGATGGATTCGTTCATGGGGTGGGGAAGAGGCTGCTCAGATCAGGATCCCGGCGATGGCGGCGGCCATGAAGCAGGCGAGGCTGCCGCCGAGCAGGGCCTTGAGCCCGAGGGTGGCGAGGTTGGTGCGCTGGCCGGGGGCGATGGCGCCGATGCCGCCGATCTGGATGCCAATGCTCACGATGTTGGCGAAGCCGGCGAGGGCGTAGGTCATGATGACAAGCGTGCGCGGGTCGGTGTAGGCGCCGCTGTTCTTCAGCTCGCTCAGCTGGATGAAGGCGACGAATTCGTTGAGCACGGTGCGGGTGCCGAGGAGCGCGCCCGATTGGAGAAGATGGCCGTAGTCGATGCCCATCAGCCAGGCGATGGGCGCGAAGATCACGCCGAGGATGAACTCCAGGGAAAACTTGTCGAAGACGCCGCCGGTGACGGAGGCGACCCACGCGTTGAGGCCGAAGAGTTCCCCGATCCACCGGTCGAGCCCGTAGTTGGCCATGGCGACAAAGGCCGTGAACACGATGAGCATGCCGCCGACGTTGACCGCGAGTTTGATGCCGTCGGTGGTGCCGAGGCAGATGGCGTCGAGCAGGTTGGCGCCGATCTTGTCGCGGCTGACCTCCATCGCGGTGTTGATGGGTTCGGTCTGGGGCAGCAGGATCTTGGCGATGACGAGCGCGGCCGGGGCGGAGATGACGCACTTGGTGATGAGGTGGGTGGCGAACAGCACCTTCTGCTGTGGATCGTCGCCGCCGAGGAACGCGATGAAGGCGATGAGCACCGCGCCCGCGACCGTGGCCATGCCGCCGACCATGACGGCGAGGATCTCGGAGCGCGTCATGGCGTTGAGGTAGGGCTTGATGAGGAGCGGCGCCTCCGTCTGCCCGAGGAAAATATTGGCCGAGGCGCTCAGGCTCTCGGCGCCGGAAAGCTTCATCGTGCGGGTCATCACCCAGGCGAAGACCCAGACGATCCTCTGGAGGATGCCCAGGTAGTAGAGCATCGAGGTGAGGGCCGAGAAGAAGATGATGGAGGGCAGGATGCCGATGGCGAAGATCACCCCGTGCTTGGACTCGTCGATGAGCGAGCCAAAGAGGAAGCCGGTGCCGGCCCGGGTGAAGGCGAGGAGTTCGACGAAGAACCGGCCCACGCCCTCGATGGCCCAGCGGACCGGGCCGACATGGAGCACGAGCGCGGCGAAAACAAACTGCAGCACCAGCCCCACGCCGACGAGCCGCCAATCGATGGCCCGGCGGTTGGCACTGAAAGCGACGGCGATGGCGACAAAGACTGCCAGGCCCAACAGGCCGCGGAACGTTTGGATGATCAGGTCCATGGGATGGGTGGGGCGAAGGCGGAGCTTGGGAAATATTTTTTCGGGTGCAGTAACATTATTCGCGGTTCGCGCGTCTAGGAAGGGGACATGGAGGCTTCCTACTATCAGATTCTGGTCATCGGCGGGTGCGCGCTGGGGGTGTTGGTGCTAGGCGTGCTGATTGTGATCGGGATGGTGGTGTGGTTCGGCGGCGGCGACCGGAAGCCGGACCAGCGGAAAGGTTGAGGTTTGCGGTCGGGCGAGCCCGTGTCAGGCTGGGGCCATGACGATTGAGGAAAGGCTGGCCTGGCATCTGGGTAAAACCCCTGACACGGACCGCGCGCTGTTCATCGCGGCCAATGCCACGATCAACGGCGATGTGGAGCTGGGGCCGCAATCCAGTGTGTTTTACGGCGCGGTGCTGCGCGGCGACATCCACGAGATCCGCGTGGGAGAGGGCACGAATATTCAGGACAATGCCATCGTGCATCTGGCCGATGATTACGGGGCCTACATCGGGGCCTGGTGCACCATCGGCCATGCGGCGATCATCCATGCCTGCACGATTGGCGACGAGTGCCTCATCGGCATGGGCGCGACGGTGCTCGATGGCGCGAAGATCGGCGCGCGGAGCATCGTGGGGGCGAATTCGCTGGTGCCACAGCGGTTCGAATGTCCGCCCGGCTCGATGGTTTACGGTTCGCCGGCGAAGGTCATCCGGCCGTTGACCGAAGCGGAGCAGGCCGGGCTGCGGCCGTGGGCGGAGAAATATGTGGCGGTGGCCCGGGCGCATGCCCGGCAGCAGCAGCAATAAAGGCGCGCAGCCCGGCAAAATCTGCGCAGACGGCATACGGCCGGCCGGGTAGGGTGACGGGCAATACCAATCCCCCCATGAAGACCAACATTGGAAAAATTGACACCGGGCTGCGTGTGGTGGCCGGTCTCGGCATCCTGGCCGCCGGCTATCACTACGAATCATTCTGGGGCCTCGTCGGCCTCCTGCCCCTGTTCACCGCGGCCTTGGGTTTTTGTCCGGCTTATACGCTATTTGGCTTCAACACCTGCCGACGGGACAAGGAGTGAGCGGCGGGATCAGCCGCGGTAAAGCAACGGATTGAGCGGCGTGGCGATGGGTTCGCCGAGCTTGGCGCCGGGCATCCACGTGTCCCAGTCGGTCTGCTGGTTTTTGTTTTTGGGTGCCACGAGCCGCATGTCCTCGTCCATGTAGATGATGGTCACGACGGCGCGCGGCCGGTCGGAGGTGTTGCGGCCGGCGCGGTGAAAGGTCCAGCCGTAGTGAAAGCTGACTTCGCCGAGGTCATACGGGGTTTCGTGGAGCGGATAATTGTGTTCCCGCATGGAGCGGCTGATTTCTTTTTCGCTCTCGTCGCTGATGCCGAGTTCGCGGCCGGCCTCGAACTTGTGGCTGCCGGCGGCGAAGGCCAGCGGGCCGAGTTCCATGGGCGTGGCCTGGAGCGGAATCCAAGCGGTGACAGTGTTGGCGTTGCTGAGCGGCCAGTAGTATTGGTCGGCATGCCACGGGGTGATGCCGCCGCCGGGTTCCTTGTAGAGGGCCTGATCGTGATACATGCGCACGCCGGACACGCCGAGCAGCGCGGCGGCCAGGCGCGTGAGTTTCTTGCCGAAGCAAAACTCCTTCACCGTTTCGTTTTTCGTCCAGATGTTCATGACCTGGAGGAAGGCCTTGCTGTAGGTGTCGCGCTGCTCGATCGGCAGGTGCATCGTGTTCAGTCGGTGGACCTCGGCGGTGATTACCGGGCCGTAGCGGGCGATGACGTCGGCCGAAAGGACGTCCTTCAGCTTGATGTAACCATCGCGGCGGAACTGCGCGATCTGGTCCGCGGTGAGCGGGTGCGGCGAGTCGATATCGGGCCGGGTGGCGGCGGTCATGGGCCTTGGTCGTGGTTCAGCGGGTCGAGTAAATCACCGGGGTCATCCGGCCGTTCATGATGCCGCCGACTTCGACATCGGAGGCAAAGGCGGCACGGTCGCCCTCGCGGGCCTTGGTGTCGGGCGCGATGAGGCGGATGTCCTCGTCCATGTAGATGATGGTCATGACGGCGCGGGGCCGGTCGGAGACGTTGCGGCCGGCGCGGTGGAAGGTCCACCCGTAGTGGAAGCTGACCTCGCCAAGATCAAACGGCGTGTCGTCGAGCGGGTAGTTGTGCTCCCGCATGGAGCGGCTGATTTCTTTTTCGCTTTCGTCGCTGATGCCGAGCTCGCGGCCGGCCTCGAATTTGTGGCTACCTTTGGCGAAGGCGAGCGGCCCCATCTCCATCGGCGTGGCTTGGAGCGGAATCCACGCGGTGACGGTGTTGGCGCTGCTGAGCGGCCAGTAGTATTGGTCGGCATGCCAAGGGGTGACGCCGCCGCCGGGCTCCTTGTAGAGCGCCTGATCGTGATACATGCGCACGCCGGACACGCCGAGCAGTTCCGTGGCCATGCGCGCCAGCCGCTGGCTCCAGCAGAGTTCCTTCACTTGGTCGTTCTTGGTCCAGATGTTGCCGACCTGGAGGAAGGCCTTGTTGTAGGTGTCGCGCTGCTCGATTGGCAGATGCATCGTGTTCAGCCGGTAAACTTCCGAGGTGATGATGGGCGCGTAGTGGGCGATGACGTCGGCGGAAAGGACGTTCTTGAGCTTGATGTAGCCGTCGCGACGAAACTGCGCGATCTGGTCCGCGGTGAGCGGGTAGTGGGAGTCGAGGTCGAGGGCGGCGGTGCGGGCAACCATGGCGGGGCAAAGTAGGAGCCTGCCGGGCCGGTGCAAGTGCAAGCCGGCGGGCTGCGGGGCGGATTTTACAGGTTTTTAGCGCAGCCGGGGCTTGAACGGCGTGAGGCCCGGAAAATGCTGGCACGCACCAACATGCCTGCCCGCCGCATCCTGATTGTGGACGATGAGGAATCCGTCTGCGAGGTCACCAAGCTGCTTGTCGAGATGACGGGCAACATGGCGGTGTGCGTGAACGACGGGGCGGCGGCGTTGCGGGAAATGGCGGCGCAGTCTTATGATGCGGTGATCGTTGACATGCTGATGCCGGAGATGGACGGCGTGGAGCTGATCCATGAAGTGCGGCGCAGGGTCTCGCCCCCGCGGCTCATCGCGATGTCGGGCGGCGGGCACATCCCCAAGGAAAGCTACCTACAGATTGCGCACATGTCGGGTGCGGATGCGTTGTTGCCGAAGCCGTTCAACCGCGAGCAGGTGGAGCGGGCGCTGGCCGAGGCCTTCGGCGAAAGCGCCGCCAAGCCGTGAATCCCGCTTAGCGGGCGAAGAGCACGCAGACCGGCATCGGCACCGTGGCCTCGCCGGGCAGGGCGGTGAGTTCGCCGGACACAGCATCCACGCGGAAGACGCGGAGGTTGTCGGAATTTTGGTTGGCGGCGACGAGCCAGGCCCCGTCGGGTGAGAGCGCGAAGTTGCGCGGGTTTTTTCCGCTGGTGGGCGTGTGCCCACGCGGGGTGAGCTTCCCCGTGGCGGCATCGAAGGCGAAGCTGGCGATGCTGTCGTGTCCGCGGTTGGAGCCATACACGAAGCGGCCGTTGGGGTGGATGCGCACCTCGGCAGTGGTGCTTTCGCCGGTCCAGCCGGCGGGCAGGGTGGATTGCCGGTCCGCGGGCGTGAGCGCGCCGGTGGCCGCATCGTAACGGTAGCTGACGAGCGTGCTGTCGAGTTCGTTGATGACCAGGACATGCCGGCCGTCGGCGCTGAACGCGGCATGGCGCGGGCCGGCGCCGGGAGCGGTGGCGACGAACGGGATCGCGGCCGGGGTGAGCTTTGCCGTCGCGGGATCCAGCGCGTAGGTGAAGACGCGGTCGAGCCCGAGGTCGCACACGATCACGAAACGGTTGTCCGGTGAGAGCGTCACCGAGTGCACGTGCGGGGCTTCCTGCCGGGTGGGATGAACGCTGCGGCCGGCGTGCTGGATCACGGTGGCCGGGGCGTCGAGGGTTCCGTCCGCGCGGATCGGCAGGGCGGCGACGATGCCCGAGTGGTAGTGGGCGAGCACGAGCGTGCGCTCGGTGTGGTCCACAACGAGGTGGCAGGGCGCCTTGCCGCCGGCGTCCTGGGATTGCAGCGGAGTGAGGCCGCCGGTGGCGGGGTCGATCGCGAAGGGCACGGCCATGGTGCTGGACTCGCTCACGGCGTAGAGGTGGCTGCCGTCGGGCGAGAGCGCGAGAAACGAAGGATTGGCGGTCGCGGCGGCCAGCGTGGGCTGGCCAAGCGCGCCGGTGCGGGTGTCGAGCCGCACAACATGGATGCCCTTGCTCGTCGAGCGGGTGTAGGTGCCGAGGTAAATCAGGTGTTCGGTGGCGGCGGCGGTCAGGCTCATAAGAAAAACAGCAACAGGCGGATGGCGCGCATCAGATGGCGGCCAGAGCGGCCTTGTAGTGGCGGCGGCACATGGGCACGTAGCGCTCGTTGCCGCCGATCTCAACCTGCGCGCCCTCGCGGATGGCTTTGCCGTCCGTGGTGGTGCGCAGGTTCATCGTCGCCTTGCGGCCGCAGTGGCAGATGGTCTTCAGCTCGATCAGGTCGTCGGCCAGCGCGAGCAGGGCCGCACTGCCGGGGAAGAGGTTGCCTTGGAAATCCGTGCGCAGGCCGTAGCAGAGGACGGGGATGCCAAGATTGTCGGCGATGTCCGTCGCCTGACTGACCTGCGCGGGGGTGAGAAACTGGGCCTCGTCCACCAGCACGCAGGCGACCGGGCTGAGACCGTGCTCACGGGTCACGCGGTGGAGGAGATTGTCGGTGCCGGACAGCACCTCGGCCGCGGCCTCCAGGCCGATGCGGGAGCGGATGCGGCCGAGGCCGGACCGGGTGTCGATGGCCGGGGCGAAGACGAGCGTGCGCATGCCCCGCTCCTGGTAATTGTAGCTCGACTGGAGCAACACCGTCGATTTGCCGGCGTTCATCGCGGAGTAGTAGAAATAGACCTTGGCCATGCGGAGGCCGACCGTGGCGGCCGGTTCCGTGCGGCTCAATGGTTTTTCCTTCGGGCGGAAAAAACCTTTCCGTGGGCCGCGCGGTCGCCAAGCTGCGCGCTTTCCCATGACCTCCCCGGCGACCCCTGCTGCGGCCCAGAAACTCCAACTCACCGCCCCGATCCAGGTTTGGGACGAGGCGGTGCCGCTCGGCAACGGCCTGCAAGGCGCGTTGCTGTGGGGCGGCGACGGCACCCTGCGTTTCTCGCTCGACCGCGGCGACCTTTGGGATGAGCGCCCCGCTCCGGGCAACCCGCTGGCGGGTTTCACCTACGCGCAGATGGCGCGGATGGTCGCCGCCCAGGACAACGAAGGGGTGGCAAAGATCGTGGACGGTGCGTATTTCGTGGATCACCCGACCAAGATACCCGCCGGCCGGCTCGAGCTCGACTTGGCACCGGGTTTAAAGGTGACGGATTTCGAACTCGATCTCGCGTCGGCCACCGCGCAGGCGCGGCTGGCCGGTGGCGGCGCGGTGGACGCGTTTTTCAGCGCAACCGATCCGGTGGCGCTCCTGCGCGTGCCGGGGCCGGTGGCGGCGCTGCGGCTGCTCGCGCCGGAATCGGTGAAAAAACTGGGCTACGCCGATCCGGAACGCGGGGCATCGGCTGATGCGCGTTGGTTTGTGCAAGCGACGGCCGACGGCGCGAGTCACTGTCTCTATGTGCAGATGCTCGCGGCGGCTGGCGGCACACTGCTGGCGGTCACGGTGACGGCCTCCGGGGTCGACGGGACGGACGTGGTGGGCGTGGCGCGCCAGCGCACGGCTGCGGCGCTCGCCGCCGGCTATGCCGCCCTGCATGCGCGGCACACCGCTTGGTGGCGTGATTTCTGGGCCAGATCCGCGGTGACGGTGCCGGATGCGCAGGTGATGCGGCACTATCATCTCGTGCAGTATTTTCACGGCGCGGCCTCGCGGCGGGGCGCCCCGCCGATGCCGTTGCAGGGCGTATGGACGGCGGATGCGGGAGAGCTGCCGCCTTGGAAAGGCGACTATCATCACGATCTCAACACCCAGATGACCTACATGGCCTACCAGGCCGCGGGGCATTTTGACGAAGGTCTGTCGTTCCTGGAATTCATGCACGGTCTCCTGCCGGCTTTCCGCAAGTTTGCGCGGGAGTTTTTGGAAACGCCCGGGGCGGCGGTGCCGGCGGTCATGTCGTTTGCCGGACAGGCGCTCGGCGGCTGGGCGCAATACAGCCTTTCGCCGGTGCACGGTGCGTGGGTGGGACATCTCTATTATCTGCACTGGCGGCATACGCGCGACGCGACGTTTTTGCGCGATTTGGCCTACCCGTGGTGCGCGGAGATTGGCACGGCTCTCCGTGAGCTCCTCCGGCCGGGCCCGGACGGCGTGCTGGTGATGCCGCTCTCCGCCTCGCCCGAAGCGTGGAACCGCGACCAGCGCTCCTGGGTGAAGCCCAATTCCAACTACGACCTCATGTGTCTGCGGATGCTGTTCCTCGGCAACGCGGAGATGGCCCAGGTGCTGGGCGACACCGGCGCCGCGAAGGACTGGCGCCAATTGGCCGACGGGCTGGGCCCGTATCACATCAATGCGCAGCAGCAGCTTAGGATCTCGGCCAACGAAGACCTCACCTTCAGCCACCGGCATTTGGCGACGATGATGGCGATCTATCCGTTCAACCTGCTCACGATCGAAGGCTCCGCGGCCGAGCGGGAGGTTATTCGCGCCTCGGTGCACGACCTCGACCGGCTCGGCGTGCTGGAATGGTGCGGTTACAGCTACACCTGGATGGCGGCGTTGCGCGCCCGCATCGGCGAGCCCGAGTCGGCACTGTGGTATCTGAAGGCTTATCTGCGCGCCTTCATTCTACGGAACGGTTTTCACGCCAACGGCGACCAGACGAAGACCGGCTTCTCCTCGATGGACTACCGGCCCTTCACCTTGGAGGGCAACTTTCTTGCCTGTGCCGCGGTGCATGAGATGCTGCTGCAAAGCTGGGCGCCGCGGCCCGGCACGGGCGGGTGGGGCGCGATCCGGATTTTTCCCGCGATGCCCTGGGCCTGGCACACGGCGGAGTTCACCGACCTCGTGGCCGAGGGCGGGCACCGGGTGTCGGCCCGGCGCGAGCACAATGCCACGACCTGGTTTCGCATCGTCGCGGGTGCCGCCGGCGAACTGCGCATCCGCGACAACTTCGACGGCCGCGTGCCCCAGTGGAATCGCGCCCGGGCGGAGAAACGCGGGGAGGATTACGTGCTCACCGTGCAGGCCGGCGAAGTCATCGAGGCGGACTTGGAGAAACCGGCCGCGTTGCCGCCCCGCCCACCGGCGCCACCGACTCCGGCGGATTACTGGGAGGGTGACCTGCCGCTGGCGCCAAAGCATCCGGGCTATCCGATGAAGGCGTGATTTGTATATGCCACGGCTCCTGATCGGCATCCTTTTGGTTTTTCTCCCCATGACCGCGAATCTCACCGCCGGGCAACAGGACGGCGTCACCCAATCCGAGTGGCACGGTTACGAACGGCTCGACTTCGTCGTCGCCGGCCAGCCGGCGATCCTGATCATCCCGAAGGAGGTGGCCCCGGGCAAACCGTGGCTTTGGCGCGCCGAGTGGTTTGGCGACCGGCACGGCCCGCAGGTGGCGCTCGCATTGTTGAAGCGCGGCTGGCACTACGCCTACATCAACGCGAGCGACCGCTATGGTTCGCCGGAGGCGATGCGGATTTTCGACGCATTCTACCGGCGGCTCACCGCGGAGCATGGCCTTGCGCCCAAAGTGGTGCTGGAGGGTTTCAGCCGCGGCGGGCTGTATGCGTTTAATTTTACCGCAGACTATCCGGACCGGGTGGCGGCACTCTACCTCGATGCGCCGGCGCTGGATTTGAAAAGCTGGCCCGGCGACCGGTCGGCGCGCTGGCCGGAGGTCGCGGCCCGCCACGGGCTCACGCCGGCGGAAATGGAAACCGCGAAGGTGAGCCCGCTGGACCGGATCGAACCCGTGGCCAAGGTCGGCATCCCCATCATCGGCGTGAGCGGCGATGCGGACAACATCGTGCGGCTGGAAGAAAATCTCGGCGTGCTGGCCCCGCGCTACCGCGCGGCCGGCGGCCTGATCGAGGTCATCATCAAGCCCGGCGCAGGGCATTCCCCGCACAGCCTCGAGGATCCGGCGCCGGTCGTGGACTTCATCCTGCGCCACGCGCGGCGGTAGCGCGGGCGGATCAAAGCTGGGTGCCGGCGAGGAAAGCTTCGCCGCGGGCGCCGCGCCGGACGTTTTCCGCGGTCACGCGGGCGATCTCGGTGAGCGCCTCGTGGGTGAGAAAAGCTTGGTGCGAGGTGATGAGGACGTTGGGGAACGTTAGGAGGCGCGAGAGTTCGTCGTCCTGGAGCACCACGCCGGAGAGATCCTCGAAGAAAACGCCTTCTTCTTCTTCGTAAACATCGAGTGCCACGCCGCCAAGTTGCCGGGATTTCAGCGCGGCGATGAGGGCGGCGGTGTCGATGAGCTTGCCGCGGCTGGTGTTCACGAGACAGGCACCGGGCTTCATCCGGGCGAGCGTGCCGGCGTTGATCAGGTGGTGGGTTTCGGGCGTGAGGGGCGTGTGGAGCGAGACGATGTCGGCGGTGGCCAGCACTTCGTCGCGTGGTGCGTAGGTGATGCCGTGGGCGGCGGCCCAGGCGGAGTCGGGCGTGACATCGGCGGCCAGCACGCGGGCGCCGAAGCCGCGGAATATCTGCGCGGTGAGCCGGCCGATCTTGCCGGTGCCGATGATGCCCACGGTCTTGCCGTGGACGTCGAAACCCACGAGCCCGGCGAGGGAAAAGTTGTGTTCGCGCACGCGGTTGTAGGCGCGGTGAATCTTGCGGTTGAGCGTAAGCAGCAGCGCCACGGTGTGCTCGGCCACGGCATGCGGCGAATAGGCCGGCACGCGGGTGACCGCGAGCCCGAGGGCCTTGGCCGCGGGCAGGTCGATGTGGTTGAAGCCCGCGCTGCGCAGGGCAACGTGGCGGATGCCGGCCGCGGCGAGTTTTTCGAGACAGGGCCGGTCGAGCCGGTCGTTGACGAAGGCGACCACCGCGGCAGCCCCGGCGGCAGTGGCGGCCGTGTCGGCGGTGAGGCGAAATTCCTGGAAGCGCCAGGTGATGTCCGTGCCACCGGCGGCGGGGAAGTATTCGCGGTCGTAGGGTTTGGCGTCGTAGAGGGCGGCGGTGATCATGGGGTGCGGCGGAGCTTGGTGAGTTCGACGAGCAAAAAGGAGCAGAAACCCGTGGCGACGATCAGCCCCCAGGCGCTGACAGTGATGGGGGCGGTGTGAAAGAGCCGGTTCATGACGGGAGCGTAGGTGAAGAGCAACTGTGCACCGATCATGGCGGCCGCGCCCGCGAGGGCGGCCGGGTTGGAGAGCAGACCGAGCCGCACCACCGGCCGGGTGAGCGAGCGGCAGTTGAAAAGATAGAACAGCTGCACCATCACTATGGTGTTGACCACCACGGTGCGGGCCTCGGCCAACCCGCCCGCCGCGCGGGGCAGCGCCCATTCGAAAAGCAGGAAGGCGCCCGCGGTCATGAACACCGACACCATCACGGTGCGGCGGATGAGGGCCGGCGTGAGGAGCGGCTCGGCCGGGTTGCGCGGCGGCCGCTGCATCAGGTTGGGCGCCTTGGGCTCGAACACCAGCATGAGGCCAAGCAGGATCGCCGTGGCCATATTCACCCACAACAGCTGCACGGGCAGGATCGGGAGGGCCGTGCCGAAGATCACCGCGGCCAGCAGCACGAGGGCCTGGCCGCCGTTGGTCGGCAGGGTCCAGGTGATGAACTTCTTGAGGTTGTCATAAACCCCGCGGCCTTCCTCGACGGCGGCCTCGATGGAGGCGAAATTGTCGTCGGTCAGGATCATATCGGAGGCGCCCTTGGCGACGTCGGTGCCGGTGATGCCCATGGCGATGCCAATGTCAGCCTGCTTGAGCGCGGGGGCGTCGTTGACGCCGTCGCCGGTCATGGCCACGACCTCACCGCGGCTCTGGAGGGCGCGCACGAGCCGGAGCTTCTGCTCGGGGGCGACCCGGGCGAATACGGAAATTTCCCCGGTGTGGCGTGGCAGTTCGGCAAAAGGGATCTCGGCCAGCTCGCGGCCGGTGAGGGTGCGGGGCGTGGCGCCGTCGGCGGAGCCAATGCCCAGCTGGGCGGCGATGGCGGCGGCAGTGGCGGCATGGTCGCCGGTGATCATCTTCACCGCGATGCCGGCGGCCTGACATTCACGCACGGCGCGGATCGCCTCGGCCCGGGGCGGATCAATCATGCCCTGCAGGCCGAGCAGCGTCAGTCCGCCGGCGACGTCCCCGTGGGTGAGATCCGCATGGCCGGCGGCGACGGGTTTGCGGGCGAAGGCGAGCACGCGCAGGCCACGCGCGGCCATGGTCTCGGCCTGCCGGCGCACCGCCTCGCCGTCGAGGGCCGTCTCGCCGCCCTGCGCATCGAGCATCCGGTCGCAGCGCTCCAGCAGGCGCTCCATCGCCCCGACCTGGTAGATGATGCGGCTGCCCTCGGGGTGCTCGTGCAACGTGGCCCGGAACATGTGCTCGGACTCAAACGGAATCATGTCCACCCGCGGCCAGGGAGCCGCGCGGGCGAGACCGGCCTTGGTGGCGGCCACCACGAGTGCGCCTTCGGTGGGGTCGCCCTGCACCTGTGTCCGCCCGTCCACCTCGACCAGTTGTGCTTCGTTGCACAACCAGCCGGCGCGCAGGCACTCGCGCAGAGCAGGTTCGCCGCCGGGATCGACCGGCCGGCCCTCGTGGTGAAAATCCCCGGCGGTGCCGTAGCCGGTGCCGCTCACCGTGTATTCGCGGCCGCCGGCGATCACCGTCTGCACGGTCATCTGGTTTTCGGTGAGGGTGCCGGTCTTGTCGGAGCAGATCACGGTGGTGCTGCCGAGCGTTTCCACGGCGGGCAGTTTGCGAATGATGGCGCGGCGGCGCGACATGCGACCGACACCGATGGCGAGCGTGATCGTCAGCGCGGCGGGCAGGCCCTCGGGAATTGCGGCCACGGCCAGCGCGACGGCAGCCATAAACATGTCCGTGGCGTTTTCCCCACGCCAGATCCCGAGCGCGAACATCGCGACAGCGAGACCGAGGATGACGTAAAGCAGGAGCTTGCTGAACTCCGCGATCTTGCGGGTAAGCGGGGTGCTGAGTTCAATCGTCCGGGCCAGCATGCCGGCAATGCCTCCGGCGACGGTATGGTCGCCGATGGCCACGACGACGCCTTCGGCGGTGCCGTAGGTGACATGGGTGCCCGCGAAGGCGAGGTTCACGCGGTCACCGAGCACCGTGTCCGCCGGCAGGGTCGCGGGGTTTTTCTCGACCGGCACCGATTCGCCCGTGAGTGCGGCTTCCTCGACCTGCAAGTTGCGGACTTGGACCAGACGCAGGTCGGCCGGCACGCGGTCGCCCGACTGAAGCAGCACGACATCGCCCGGAACCAGCAGGGCCGAGGGCAGGCGGAGCTTGCGGCCATCGCGTCGCACAGTGGCCTCGGTGGTCACCAGTCGGGACAGGGCGCCAATGGCCCGCTCCGCCTTGGCTTCCTGGATATGGCCGACGATGGCGTTGATCAAAACCACACCCAAGATCACGGCGGCATCCACCCACTCCCCCAGTAACCCGGACACGGCGGCCGCCGCGAGGAGGATGTAAACCAAAGGTTGGTTGAACTGTAACAAGAACTTCAGCCAGCCCGGCCGGCCGCCGCGGGCTTTCATCTCGTTCGGTCCGTGGCGGAGATGCCGGGCCGTGGCCTCGGCCTCCGTCAGACCGTGGTAAAAATCGCTTTCCAGACGGGACAGCGCCGTCGCGGGATCAAGGCTGTGCCAGGAATCTTTTTCCTCCATGACGGCCACAGCCTAGAGGATTTCAACGCCGCGGAAAACCCGGATCTTGGCATTTTCTGCGCGTTTCCGGACAGGGCCGGGATCAGCGCAGCCGGGCGCAGGCCTTGTGCCTTGGGCACGAGACGAGGTGGTCGTTCACCAGGCCCGCGGCCTGCATGAAGGCATACATGATGGTGGAGCCGACGAATTTGAAGCCGCGCGCGAGCAGGTCTTTGCTGAGAGCGTCGCTTTCCGGCGTGCGCGCCGGCACCTCCTTGGGCGTGCGGCGGCGGTTGACGATGGGCCGTCCGCCGACGAAGGCCCACAGGTAACGGTCGAAGGAGCCGAACTCCTTCTGCACGGCGAGAAAGGCGCGGGCGTTGCCGATGGTGGCGGCGACCTTGAGCCGGTTGCGCACGATGCCGGGGTCGGCGAGGAGGGCGGCGACCTTGCTGTCGCCATAGCGCGCGATTTTCTTCGCGTCAAAGCCGTCAAAGGCGCGCCGGTAGTTCTCCCGCTTGTTGAGGATGGTGGTCCAGCTCAGCCCGGCCTGCGCGCCCTCCAGGATGAGGAGTTCGAAGAGCGCGCGGTCGTCGTGCAGCGGCACGCCCCACTCGGTGTCGTGGTAGGCGGTGTTCGGCTCATGCTCGGCCCAGGGGCAACGGGTGAATTTTTTCATGCGGTGGTCATCATCCCAGAGCGGACTGACAGCATCCTGTCAGGAGCGAAATCAATCTTTCGCGGCCAGCAGGCCGGCGAGGTCGAGCGGCCGGGTGTGCATGGCGAGGCCACCGTCGGGCGTGCGGGGCCATTCGGCCTCGGGCCGGTCCCGGTAGAGCTCGACGCCGTTTTCGTCGGGGTCGCGCAGATAGAGGGCCTCGCTCACGCCATGGTCGCTGGCGCCGTCGAGCTGAATTTTCGCCGCCTGCAGCCGGCGCAGCGCATCGGCGAGCGCGGCGCGGTTGGGGTAGAGGATGGCGGTGTGGTAAAGCCCCGTGTGGCCGGGTGGGGGCGGGGTCGCGCCGAGGCTTTCCCAAGTGTTGAGCCCGAGGTGATGGTGGTAGCCGCCGGCGGAGACAAACGCCGCCTGCGCGCCGTATTTCTGCATCAGTTGGAAACCGAGCACCCCGCAGTAGAAGCCGAGGGCGCGGTCGAGGTCGGCGACCTTCAGGTGCACGTGGCCGATGCGGGTGCCGGGATGGATGGGCCGTGAGTTGGACATGTCCAAGGGTGACATAATCCTGTCCCAACGCAAAGCCGGGATGCATCCGGCAGCTCGACAGCCGCGGTCCGCTGGCCATCGTGGTGCTTTGCCTTCACCCATGAAACACCTCAACCTGAACTTCCTGCCCCAAAGCACCGATCTCGCCCTGCTGGTCCTGCGCGTGTGGCTGGGGCTCTCGATGCTCCTGCTCCACGGCTGGGGCAAGCTGGTGAACCTGATCAACGGCACCTCGAAGTTTCCCGACCTGCTGGGTCTCGGCCAGACCCCGACCCTGATCCTGGTGATTTTTGCCGAGGTGGGGTGCGCGGCGTTGCTGGTGGCGGGCATCTATACGCGGTTTTGCGCGCTGGTGCTGGCGATCACGATGGGCGTGGCGTATTTCGTCGCCCACGGCGCGAAGCTCAGCGGTCCCGGCAACGGCGAGCTGGCCTTCATCTTCCTCGCGGGCTTCGTCGCGCTGGTGGTGGCGGGCGGCGGCCGGTTTGGCTTCGACCGCAAGCTGGGCGCAAAGGGTTAAAGGCGGGCCGGGGTATGAACCGCACGGACCGCTTGGTCGCGATGGTGATGCACCTGCAGGGGCGGCGCGTCGTGCGCGCGTCCGAGCTGGCCGCGCATTTTGAAGTCACCGAGCGCACGATCTACCGGGACATCTCCGCGCTCAGCGAAGCCGGGGTGCCGATCTCCGGCGAGGCCGGCGTGGGCTACAGCCTGATGAAAGGCTACCAACTGCCGCCGGTGATGTTCACCGCCGAGGAAGCCTCCGCGCTCTTTGTGGGCGGCGAACTGGTGAAACAGTTCACTGACGCCTCGCTGCACGGGCCGATGGCCTCGGCCTTGGAGAAATTGCGCGCGGTGCTGCCGCGCGACCGACAGGACCACGTCGAACGGCTGGTCAGCCGCACGCTGGTGCTCGGGCGGCCGGGCCGGGCCGCGCCGGAGGCCGCGGCGCAACGCTGGTTGGCCACGGTTCAGCAGGGCGCGGTGCTGCGGCGGGTGCTGCGCATGGGCTACCACGGACGGGAGCGGGCGGAGGAGACGCAACGCGACGTGGAGCCGCACGGCATCGTGTTCTACGGCGGGGCCTGGTATCTGGTGGCCTGGTGCCGGCTGCGGCAGGATTTCCGGCACTTCCGCATCGACCGCATCCGCCGGCTGGAACTGTTGCCGGCGGGCTTTGCGCCGCGGGAGAATTTCTCGCTCGAAAAACACATGCGCGAGACCGATGCCCGCGAGCAAAGCATCGAGGTGCGGGCGTGGTTTTGCCGCCGCTCGCAGGAGCGGGCACAGCGCGAAAGCTACGCCACGCTCAGCCCCGGCACGGTGCGCGACGGCGGGACGGAGTTTACGCTCTACACCTACTCCCTCGACTGGATGGCGCAGTGGCTGCTCTCGTTTGGCGCCGGCGCCGAGGCGCTCGCCCCGGCGAAGCTGCGCCAGAAAGTGCGCGCCCTGGCCCGCCAAGTGGCGGCGAAGCACGGGTAGGGAGCCGTGCGGTTGGGTTCGCTTCCCTGTAACTCACCCGCGGGTGCGCAGGGCCTTGGCCGGCGTGTCGCGCCGGGCAGCGTGGCAAACTCCGCCGCCAGCAGCCCGCGCATTGCTTCCAGCCCGGCAAGATGATCGCTCCCGGAATTCTGATGGCACCAACGGATGAGGAGGTCGCGAAGGGAGTCGGGGGTCATGAAAAACGGAAAGTTTGAACCGCTAATGCACGCTAATCGACGCGAATTCCAATCGGAATAACAGCCCTCGGCTACTCCGGTCCGTTAATCACAGCTTCGATCCGGTAGCCGTCGGGATCGAAGACGAAGGCGGCGTAGTAGTTCGGGCCGTATTCCTTATGCAGACCGCAGCCGCCGTTATTTTTCCCTCCCTGTTTCATGGCCGCTTCGTAAAAGGCATCCACGGCCTTCCGATTTGGGGCGGCGAAGGCGAGGTGAAACCCGGCACGCGGCACGCAGATGGGTGCCTTCTGTCGTTTCAGCGCGAACTTGTCGCAATTGTCCTCGGTGCCGTAGCCCACGAATCCGCCGCTGGCGCAGACCTGCCGGTAGCCCAGGGCGCCAAGCGCGGCATCGTAAAAGGCGGCGGCGCGGGGCAGATCATTGGTGGCAAAGGAAAGGTGATGGAGCGCGTGCATGGCGGCGGGCTTAACTGTGATTATGCGGTGAGATCACGGCTTCCATGCGATATCCATCGGGATCGAAGACAAAAGCGGCATAGTAGTCGGGACCGTATTCGGGGTTCAGCCCCGAACCGCCGTTGTCGATGCCACCGTTTGCGAGCGCGGCGCGATAAAAAGCATCGATCGCCGCATGCGATTTGCCGATGAAGGCGAGGTGGAAACCGTCGCCCGACATGACTTTCTCGTCCGGTCGGTGGCGGATTGAAAAGATGTCACCGTTGTCGATGAAGCCCCAGCCGATGACATCTGAATAGCTGAAGGTGAGTTCGTAACCCAGTGCGCCCAAGGCGGCGTCGTAAAATGCGGCCGACCGTTTCAAGTCGGTGACGGGAAGGGAAAGATGGTGGATCATGTAGGACAGGGTTGTTAAATCTTTCTGCGCCCAAAACAGGGTAGGGTATTTTGACTATTCGAAACTGCGTATGATCCGAAGCTCTGGTCGTCGGAGCAATTCAGTGAGAAGTGCGGTCTTCATGGTATTCAACTCCGTGTCCGACAGACGATACCGTTCAGCATATCTTACCGCTTGCTCCACCTTCCATGAGGATGTCCTTGGAGAAGGATCATCAGCATGTCGCGGGAAAATATGCCAATGCAAATGGGGCTCTGCATTACCAAGACATTCGTAGTTCAGCTTAACGGGCTGGAAACAGCGAAAGACCGACTCTGCGACAAGGCTCATTTCGCGAAGAAACAGCTCTTTTTCGGAAGACTCCAACATGTGCAACTCTGGGACGTGACTTTTCGCTAGGAGCAGGGTGTAGCCCCTGAAGAATTGAAAATCACCAAGCACGACATACCCCGTCTGAACTTCGGCGACAAACAGCCTGTTTTGGTTGCGTGCGATTTGCTCAATCCTCTCACAAATCAGACAGCCAGGTAATTTGCCTGTCCCGATTGGCGGGATGTGTGCAAGGCGTTTCATGATTTCATGCGTTGCCAGTAGCGGTTGTTTCGTCTGGGGTCCAAGTATAGAGAACGTCGGGTTGGCGCTCTTCATTGTCCATCCCATCTGTCATCTGGACGACGCGGAAGCCGTGCTTTTCATAGAAGTGGCGTGCCCGCGGGTTGCACTGAAAGGTCCAAAGATTGAGCGTGTGATTTGCAGATTTGGCGAAGACCAGCAGTTGGGAGCCAAGGCCGCGCCCTTGGTGATCGGGGTGAATATAGAGGTGATCGATCCAGCCCGGCCGGAAGGCGATGAAACCAGCCACGGTATCAGCTTGCTCGATCAGCCAGATCTCGGCGTTGGTAAACACAATATTGGTGTAGAAGACCAAATCTTCCTCAGGTGTATGCAGCACGGGCATATGCGGCATGGCCGTGAAAAAGGCATGCCGATGAATCCGGGCGATGGCTGGGAGGTCTTCAGCGATAGCTCGGCGAGTCGTGGACATCAGTGGTTGAGGCTACGAGCGATTCTTTGCGGGCCGCACACCGCACTTGGACCAATCCCAGGGCTTGAAGCCGAGTTTCAGGGCGGGGGAGTTTTTGGCGAGGCGCCAGGTTTTTTTGCCCTCGGAGAGCTTGGGATTGGCGACGAGCGAGAGGGAGTCGTGGCCGGCTTTTTTCCACGCGGTGAGGCTGAGGCGGAGGGGGACGTCCTTGCGGGTGGCGGGGTGGCCGCTGGGCGGGAGCGGGCCTTCGGGGTTCCAGAACAGGTTGGCGTTGGACTCGAGCGCGTCGCGGATGTCGCCCTTGTAGCCGCCGGAGAAGAGCAGCTGGCTCGGGCCGACGAGGAGGTTGTTGAATAAATTGGCGCTGCGGTGGTCCTCGACGCGATAGACCGAGGCAAGAGCGTGCTGGCCGCGGGCGAAGATGTTGTGGCGGATGACGTTTTCGCGGCCGTAGTGGATGTTGAACGGTGCGTCCTTGGTGTCGTGCACGAGGTTGTGCTCGACGACCAGGTGGGATGTGCCCTCGTCGAGGTAGATGCCCCAGCCGCCGTAGGCCTGCGACCAGATGTGGTGCAGGTGGTTGCCGCGGATGACGGTGCCGGGCTGGATGCCGAGGGTGTAGATGCCGCCCATGTCGCTGAGCACGCCGGCACCGATGTCGTGAATGAGGTTGTGCTCGATCCGGTTGTGGGAGGTGACGGTGTCGCGGTAGCCCCAGTTCCAGCCAACGGAGATGCCGGTGTAGCAGGTGTGATGGATGTGGTTGTGCGCGACGGTGCAGTCGGCGGCGTTGGTGAGGAGGACGCCGATGCCCTGATGAAACACCCGGCCGATGTGGTGGATGTGGTTGTCGGTGATCACAAGGCCGCCGGTGCGGTTGGCGCCGAGGCCGTTGTAGTCAGCCCCGTTGGTGCGGATGCCGCCGGCGCCGAGGTCATGCAGGTGGTTGCCGGTGGCCCGGCAGTCGCGGCAGCCGGTGCCGAACTCGAGGGCGTAGAGCCCGATGTGCTCGATGGTGCAGTCATGCACGGCGCAGTCGCGCGCGGCGCGGAACTGCACGGCGCCGGGCACGGCGATGGCCGCCTGCACGCTGCCGCCGAGCGGCAGGTCGTTGTCCTCGTAGAAATCGTGCGTGGGCAGGTGCTTCTCGGTGAGCGGCGAGAACCAGTCGGCGTGCCGGAAAGTGAGGCCGGAGAATTCCAGTCCTTGGAGATGGCGCGGGCCGTCCACGGCGACGCGGTCGCCGGTCTGGCCGAAGACGATGCCGTAAGCGCGGATGAAGGAGTGCAGTCGCGGGGCGCGAATTTCGGTGTTGGCGGGGGTCTCGCCGGGGCGGGGCAGGTAGTGGAGGCGGCCGGTCTCGCGGTTGAGATACCATTCGCCGGGCTCGGTGAGGGCCTCGAAGAGGTTGTCGATGTAGTAACGCGCGAGGGCGTTGTTGCCGTGGGCGTCCTCGTGGGCCTCGTAGAGCACGAAAGCCGAGCGGCGGCCGAAGCTCACCCAGCCGGTGCGGGGGTTGAGCGCGGGTTTGGGCAGGCGCTCCTCGATCCAGTAGTGCAGCACGACAAACTCGGCGTCGGGCAGGGAGGACCATTCGGGGCGGACATCACCAGGCTTGGGCTTGAACGTGTCGCTACCGTCACCGAGCCAGGTTTTCTCGGGCTCGAGGATCTCGCCGACTCGGAGGACGTTTTTTCCCCCGACGGCATCGGGAGTGAATTTGGGGTAACGGGCGCGAGGGGCGCGGCGGCCATTGACGAAGAGGGAGCGGAAGAAACGTTTGCCCTTGGGCACATCGGGCAGGTCGAGCGTCCACTCGGTGCGGCCGTTGCGTTCGCCGATCTGCCAGCCGGTGAGACGCTCGCCGCCGTCAAAGACCGGCGTGGCGCCGGGTGCGGCTTGGAAACGGGTGTGCGAATCTTCCGGACCGAACTTCACCGTCTCACCCAGTTCGTAAAGTCCGTCGTGCACGTGGACAGTGGCAGGGCCGGTCAGTTTGCCGGCAGCACGGAGCTTGCGGAGCTGGTCGCGGGCGCCGGCAAGTGTGGCCCACGGGCCGTCGCGGCGATTGCGGGCCGGCCGCGCGAAGCGGCCCGACCAGTTGTCATTACCTTGGGGCGAGAGGTGGAAGACGTCCATGGGAACGCGGGGAGCCAAAGCGGACGAGGGGTTGGTTGGCGAAGGGAAAATGATCCACCGGTCTGTTGGTGGCAAAGTGCATGAATCCAGCTGCCGGCATCGCGCAAAATGCACCACCGATTTATGGGCGGAATTTTCTAGGTGTTGATAACGAATGGCTTGGAGATCACCGGAGTGGTTGGCACGCGTGATGCAAAGACAGAGGCGCTATGAAAAACAAAAACAACCTCATCAAATCCTTCCTCGGTTTTCTCTTCGTCGGCGCGCTGGCCCTGCCGCTGGCGGTAACGGCGGTGCCCGTCCAACCGCTTGCCGCCATCACCGCCGCGGCCGAGGGTGAATCTGTCACCGGCCGCGTGGTGGCCAAGAGTGCCACGGTCATGATCGTCGAGGGCCAGAGCCTCGTGCTCACCGATGCGACGGTGTATATCCAGGGTGGACGGACGATCTCGCCCGATGACGTCAAGACCGGCGCCGAGGTGCGCGTGAGCACCACGCCCGGCAGCGACGGCAGCCTGCTCGCTGTGACGGTGGAGCTGTTGAACGCCGCGGACTGACCGTCGGCTTCATTCGGCCAACAAAAAACGCCGCCGGAATTTCCGGCGGCGTTTCGCATTTTAAAACTCAGCGGCTTACTCCTCGAACCAGGCGGTCACCATCTGGCGGGCCTGCTGGCCCTCGGCGACCATCTGGCCGTCCGGGCCGTAAACCTGGAAGTAGGGGATGCTGCGCATGCCGTATTGCTTGGCGACGGGCGATTGCCAGTCGATGCCGCGCACGTCGGGCCGGTTGATGTCCACCTTCACCACGACGACATCCGCCCGGTTGGCGTGAAGCTTGTCGAGGTAGGGGTTGATGGCGCGGCAGGGCGGGCAGAAGTCGCTCGTGAAATCGAAGACCACGGTCTTGCCGGCGACGAGGTATTGCTTGATGTCCACTTCCTGGCCGAAGGCGATGCGCTCGGGCTTTTCGGGCTTCGAGCGGGCGAGGGCGGTGGAGGTGATGGCGAGCGCGGTGAGTGCGATGGTGCAGATGAGGGCTAGTTTTTTCATGGGAGGTTGAGGTTACGGGTTAACGTGAACGGGGTTTGTTTCCGACGCAAATGTTCCGGCAGGTTCCGTGCCAACCGGATCAAAGCCGGACGGCCGGGGGTGCGGCGACGGAAAAATCAAGGCCAACGTCCACCTTCAGGCCGCGGTGGCTGCCGGAGATCTGCCAGCCGGCGGTTGTGCGCCGGAGGGCCAGCGCCCCGTGGCCATCCCCCGCCGGGCACGCCGTGCACACCGTCAGCAAAAGATGGCTAAGCGCGGGGGCGGACACGACCTCCGCGAACGGGTAGATGCCGCCATCGGTGGGCAACGGCAGCCGGTCGGTGCGCACGGTGAAAGCTCCGGCCGCGGCGAGGGTGGCGTGCAGGCTGGCATGCGGCCGGGTGATGGTGAAGGCGGCGGCCTCCGCGGTGACGGCGCCGTGATCGTCGTTGTGGTAAACCTGCCAGCGGGTTTGCACGGGCAGCGCGGTGCTGAGTGCGGCTTCGTCGGCGACGATCAATACGTCGGGCTTGAGGAAAAGCACGCTGCGGCGCACGAGCGTGACCGGCAGGCCGGCGCGGCGGTAGGCGTCGGTCGCATCGCTGACGGCCCACATCCAGCCCGGGCCGAGCCGGTGGTCCACGAGGTGGGCGGCGGCGGTCGAGGCGTTGGTGCCTTCCTCGCCCTCGTGATAGACATGGCCCCGGCCGTCGATGAGCAGGGCGGTGTGGGCGGCGGTCAGGCGCAGCAGCCACTTCGGGTCGTTGCGCGGATAGGCGGCCTTGAGCGGGTCGTTGAGCAGGCGTTCGCCGTGGGCGGCGAAGAGCAGGCTGTTGCGGTCGGCGTGCTCATGGTTCTCGGGTTCGCCGCTACGCAGGCTGAGGACAGAATCTTTGGTCTCCCAGCCGGAGCGCGAGAGCACGATGCCGGGAAAGAGCACGCGGTCGGTCGTGAGATCGGCGGCGCGGCGCGGGGGAACGGAGGCATCGAACCAGATCGCGCCGAAGGCGTTGACGGCAGTGTCGCGGATGCAGCCGGGCTGGAGCACGAGGTGATTGGCCTGGCTGTCCCGGAAAGTGCGGCCGATCCAGGCGAGCGGCTCGGCGCCGCTGGTGAGGAAGGCGTCGCCGATATTGAGGCAGCCGTCGGGCGTGCCGTGCGTGGGCAGAGTGACGGATTGCACATACCGCGCCATGGCGGGAAAATCGCAGACGTTGCGCAGATCGAGGCCGCAGTGCCGGTGCAGCAGTTCGACGGACATGATGAAATACGTGAAGGTGAAATACCAGTAGTCCGGCCCTTCCGGAAAGGAACCGTCGGCCGGCAGGCGCGAGGCGAAGAGCCGCAGGCTGTCGGCGGTCTGCGCAGCCCAGCGCGCTGAGCGCGGATCGCGGGGGCCGAGATGTGCGGCGGCGGCGGCGAGGCCGGAGGTGGCGATGATACGCAGATTGTTGCGGTCGAGGATCGCGGGCCAGCGGCTGACATCCACCTTCGCATAGCCGGTCATCTCCGGATCCATACTCCAGCCGACGACCTGATCGTGATGCGTCATGCCGAAGACGGCGCGCTCGGCGGCGGGGCCGGTTTCTTCCGCGATGTAGCGGTCGAGCCGGGCGCGCAGGGCCGGGTTGAGATCGTCGCCCAACCAGTCGGCGGCGAGCACAGCGGCGACGGAGGTCGAGCCGTTGCGCATGATGCCCACGGTGTCGCGGCCGGCCTCAAGGAACCAGTCCCAGCGGCGGTAGGCGATCATCCGCTCCAGCGCGAGGTTGGCGAGGGCGGCGTGGGCCGGAGCGGGTTCGATTACCTGCACGAAGGCCGAGCGCAGCAGAATGTTGGCGGCGCGGGCGAGGTCCCGCACCGGCTCGTTGAGCTTGAGCTCATCGCGCAGGAAGCGCTCGTCGGCCGCGAGGTCGGCCCCGCGGGCGGTGTCCCAGAAAACGGCGAACTCCGGACGCGTCAGTGTGGCGCGGATGCGTGGCAGCTCGGCGGAGTTGAACAACAGGGCGGAAGCGAGAGGGGCAGGCACGGCGGCGGAGGCTGGCGCGGCTGGCGGCCGGGGCAACGCTCAACTGCGGTCGGCGGGCGGGGTGACGATGTCCACGGCGCCGCCGGTGACGGCGTATTTCATCACGTCGGCCGAGGGCAGGTGGTCGATCAGGCGGATGCGCTCGCGTTTCACCAGATAGAGCTGGCCGGCGACATTGTAGGCCTGGGGCACGTAGGCGGAGACGTATTCGGCCCCGAGCCGGAAGTTGGTGACATCCTCGTCGGTCAGGAAACCCACCAGCCAGACCTCGTCGGCAAATACGTTGACGAGGACGGCCTTGGTGAAGCGCCGCTTATCGCCGATGAAGGCGTCGAAGAAATCGCGGATGGAGGAGTAAACGAAGCTCACTCCCGGCGTGCGCTCCAGCCAGCCGTCGATCAGGGCGAGGCCGCGCCGCATCAGGAAGAACGAGCCGATCCAGCCGACGAGGAGGACGAAGCCGAGCACGAGGACGAAGCCGAGTCCGGGCAGGTTGACGTAGGGGCGCAGCAGGCCGTCCACCCGGGTGAAGAGCCAGTGCAGCACCACGATGGTCAGCACCAGCGGGCCGAGGATGAGGACGCCGTGGCCGAGATAGCGCAGCAGGCGGGACCAGAGGGAAGTGCGGGTGCGCATGGGGGGACGGCGTTATTTGGCCGGTTCGGCCCAGAGCTGGGCGAGGTGCAGCAGGGTCTCGGCGGCCTTGGTCATGTCCTGCAGGCTGACCCATTCGCGCTGGCTGTGGACCTCGTGCATGCCGGTGAAGATGTTGGGCGTGGGCAGGCCGCGGGCGGTGAGGCGGGAGCCGTCGGTGCCGCCGCGGATCGGTTGGTCGAAAGGCTCGACGCCGGCGCGCCGGGCGGCGGCACGGGCCAGCTCGACCGGGCGCATGTCCTTTTCGAGCCAATAGCGCATGTTGCGATATTGCTCGGTGAAGGTGAGCGTGATCCGGGCGCGGGGTTCCGCCGAGCGCAGCTCGGCGGCGATCTTTTCCATCAACGCGCGCTTGGCCGTGAGGCCGGCAAGCTCGAAATCGCGCAGGATGAAGCGGGCGGCGGCTTGCTCCGCGCTGCCGGTGACGGCGAGCGGGTGGATGAAACCGTCGCGACCGGACGTGCGCTCGGGCGAGAGTTCCATCGGCAGCGCGGCCACAAAGCGGCCGGCCAGCCGGAGCGCGTTGACCATGACATCCTTCGCCCAGCCGGGATGAGAGGCCACGCCGTGGATTTCCAGCACGGCGGCGTCGGCGCTGAAAGTCTCGTAGCAGATTTCCCCGCGCTCGGAGCCGTCGAGGGTGTAGGCGAAGTCCGCCCCGACGGCGGCGAGGTCGAGCTTGTCCACGCCGCGGGCGATCTCCTCGTCGGGATTGAAGCACACGCGGATCTTGCAGTGCGGGATTTCCGGGTGGCGGAGCAGGTGCCGGGCGGCGGCCATGACGATGGCGACACCGGCCTTGTCGTCGGCGCCGAGCAGGGTCGTGCCGCTGGCGGTGATGATGTCTTGGCCGATGGCCTCGCGCAGAAAAGGCGTGTCCTCCACCGTGAGCACCTGCGTGGGATCGTCGGGCAGGGCGAGGCGACGGCCGTCATAGGCGCGGTGGACGATGGGCTTGGCCGCGCCGGGCAGATTGGTGGCGGTGTCCACATGGGCGAACCAGGCGATGACCGGCGTCGGGTGCGGAACGGTGGCCGGAATGGTGGCGAGCACGTAACCGTGCGCGTCGATCGTCACCTCTTGGGCGCCGAGTTCGCGGAGTTCGTGTTCGAGGAGCCGCAGGAGATCCCACTGGCCGGACGTGCTCGGGGTGGTGGGCGATGCGTCGTCGCTGCGCGTTTCGATCCGCACATAGCGGCAGAAGCGGTCGAGAAGGTCGGCGGAGTCGGGTGACATGCCGGCAGCTTCGCCTGCCGCCGGGCCGGTCACAATCCGAATTCCGCTCAGGCGGCGGCGCGGCGCTGGCGGCGGAGGGCGACCGATTGGTCGGCGCGCCGGTCGAGCCAGCGGAGAAAACCGAAGCGCGGGCGGGGGCTGACGAATTCCTCCGGCGGGGCGCCCTGGCCGTGCCGGTAGAGCGTGTTGGGATCAACGTAGGTGCCGAAGAGGAAATCGACCAGGGGCAGAGCGAAGAAGCCGGAGATGGCCTCGTTGCAGCGGATGTCGGCGTGGTGGCGGAGATGGAAGGCGTAGGCCTTGCGCCAGAAACGGCCGGTGCGGGGGCGGGCGACAAGGCGGTCCCACACCTCCTGCGGCAGATGCTCGATGGCGTGGATGGTCTCGTAAAGCACAAGCGACCAGAGCACCGCAATCATGCCGCCGAGCAGAATGGGCGCGGCCGGAAAAAGGAACTGGAGCGGGACGAGGACCAGCGCGGCCACGCCGGTGAAAACAATGAGCGAATACCACGGGAAGTAGGAGGCCTCGTATTGTTTCTCTTCGGTGATGGGATAAACGTTTTCCACGAGGTGCGGCATGGCTTCGCCGGCCTGCCGGCCTTTCTGGTAGCCGATGCGGGTCAGGGCGTGGTGGAGGGTGTGCTGCTTGTAGAAGTAGGCGAGAAAGGGGATCAGCGGGGCGTGGAGCACGTAGCGGTGGAAGAAAAACTCCACGAACGCGGCCGCGAGATGCACGCCAAGGAAGACGCCGAGCACGGCCAGCCACCCTGCGGCCAACTGCGCCGACCAAACGGCGGGGGCTAGCAGCGCCACCAAGCCGCAGAGGCCGGCAAAGGAGAGCGCGTTGACGAGAAGAAAAAGCCCGAGCGAGAACTTGGGCTCGGCTTTGCCACCGTGGGAATGATCGGACATTTGGAAGGAAGAATGGCCGCACCAGAGTGGCGCGGTCCGGACGACTCCAGCAACTATTCGAACGCAAGCCAGCGCAAACTAGTGGGACACAAAAAGAGCGGCCCCGGATGGGGCCGCCCGATTGGCAGGATATCGCGAGGACGCCTCAGAACTTATATTGCACGCCAAAGTTATATTGCGTGCCGTAGTAAGTGACGCTGGTCGGATTGCGGCGGTCGCCTTGGAATTGCACCGTCGGCGTGTCCGTAAGGTTCTTCACATTGAGGAAGAGGGTGTAGTTGCGCCGGAAGGAATACTTGGCGGCAAGATCCCAGATCTTCGAGGCGGCGTTGTAGCTGTCGAGGGCAGCCCGGCCGCCGACGGATTCCAAGCGCTCGGGGAGTTCGTTGTAGGAAACCCGAATGCTCAGCGGGCCCGCGGCATAGGAGACGATGGCGTTGAAGATGTAGTCCGGTGCATTGACGAAAGGCAGGCTGTCGTTGGGCCGGTTGGGGTAGCGGCCCTCGGAGTCCAACCAGGTGTAGTTGAGATCCACGCCAAGATTGCCGAGGAAGCCGGGAAGGAACTTGAGTTGCTGGGACCAGACGAGTTCCAAGCCCGTGATATCGCCACCATCGCCATTGACGCGGGAGCGCTCGTCCACGCCGTCGGCGGCGATGCGACTGGAGGCAAAAACGAACTTCTCAATTTCCTTTTTGAAAAGGCCGGCGGAGAGCACACCCAGCGGCGGCAGGTAATACTCGACGCTGACATCGTAGTTCAGCGACTCGGCGGGTTCGAGGTTTGGATTGCCGATGACGCGCTGGTTGATCTGCGCATTCTCTTGCACGGAGGGAATCAGGTCGCCCGGGGGCGGACGGGAGAGTGCCTTTGTCACCGCGGCCCGGGTAATCAGCCGGCCGTTCATCGCCCGATGCCGGGCGTGGAGACCGGGCAGAAGGTTGTCGTAACGGTTGCCATCGGAGACGCGGGTGACGCTGACCACCTGACCGCCACTGGTGACCACGCGGTTGGCGCGGCTGCCGGTTTCGGTCTGTTCCCAGCGCAGGCCGGCCAGCAAATCGAGCGCGCCGATGGTGGCGGAACCCTGCACGTAGGCGCCCAGGATGTCCTCGGCGCTTTCGAAGTCGGCGTTGGCCTTGGTTTCGTCCGTGAACAGCACGGCGGCGGCGTTTTGGGTGAGGTTGCCGGGATTGTTTACCAGATAGCGGTATTTCTTCCAATCGGGGTAAAACCCGAGCAGCACGGCATTGCCGTTGGCCGCGCCCATGAATCCGGGGGTGGCGTGATATTCGATGAGGTCAACCGTCGGGATGCCGGTGAGACCGGAGTAGCGCACCGTGAGCGGTTGGGCTTGGGAGGAATCCTTCTGGGTGTAGCGAATGCCCGCTTTCAGAGTCCACGGCACCGTGCCGGCGTTGAACTCGCGCTTCAGATTGGCATCGTAGGACCATTCATCCTCGACCCGGGGCACTTGGTTCGAGTCAACCTGGCGAAAGGCAAGGCCGGCGGGGTTGTTGACGTTAACGGCGTTGTCCACCCGGAAGGAGGGAAAGTCCGGGGTCGAGCGATCGTAGGTGAGGTTCACGCCGTTGAACGAGTTTACGATCTGGATCGTGGCGGGGTAGTCCTTCTTGGCCTTTGACCAGGCGGTGCGGAAATCGAGATCCCAGTCGCCGACCTGGTGGGTGCCGCCGAGGACATACATCTGGAAGACGTTTTTCGGCTCGCGGTAGAAGGCGAAGGCATCAACGCGGCCGCCGGTGCTTGAAACCACATCACCGTTTCGCGCGGTCACGGCGGCGGGGTTGGGTCGCCAGTCGGTGCCGTAATGGTTGAGGAAGCGGTAGTCGTAATTGTAGAGGGCCTTGGCAAACAGCGTGGTGCCGCTGCCCGGCCGGTAGTCGAGGGCCAGGCCGGCGCCCACCTTGTCCTTCACCTCATAGCGGTCGTAGTAGAGCGTCCGGTTGATGGTGCGGGTGTTGTCGGCGGCGGTGGTGTAGGCGGTCTGCGCGACATCATAGCCGCGCTGATCGTGGAAGTAGGCGAAGGAGGTGAGGAAGCCGAACTGCTTGTTCGCGCCGAAGGTGTCGCCAAAGTTGAAACTGGCCTGGCGGTTCCAATTTCCACGCAGGTCATTGTAGGTCGTGCCAACATCGCCCTCGATGATGCGGTCCGCGGAGTCGTAGGCGGTCTTGGTCACCAGATTAACGACGCCGCCGATCGCATCGGAAGGGAAGTCCGGCATCTGGGCCTTGATGACCTCCATGCTGGCAAGCATGTTGGAAGGGAAACTGTCGAGCGCGATGTCGCGGTTGCCGTCCACGTTGGTCATGCGCAGGCCGTCCACGGTCACGGTGTTGTATTGCGGAGCAAGCCCGCGGATGGTCGCGGTGCGCTGCACGCCGGCGCGCGTCTCGACGGAGACGCCCGGCAGGCGCACGAGGGCATCGCCGATGTTGCCCTCGCGGATCTGACCGAGCGCGTCGGAGGACACGACGGTGCGGAGGGTGGGGGCGTTGCGCTGGAGGTTGATGGCCGCAGCCTGGCCTTCAACGCGGGCGGCGACCTGGAGTTCGCCAAGCATGAAGACCTCGGTCTCGAGCGCTGCGTCGGCACGGGCGACGCCGCCGGCGGCGACCGCCACGGAAAGCGTGGTGTCATCCAAGCCCTCGTAACTCACACGGAGGGTATATTCGCCCGCCGGGATGCCGGTGAGGAGATACTGACCTTCACGGGCGGTGGCGACGGTGCGGTTGAGCTCGATGATGCGGATCACGGCACCTTCGAGGTAGGAGCCGGTGGCCTTGTTGCTGACGCGGCCGGTCAGGCTGCCCGTGGCGGCGGTTTGGGCCACGGCCGAGACCGGTGACAGGACAGAGACGGCCGCAGGCAGCGCCAGGGCGAGAATAAGCGCCCAACGGCGCGGACGACGTAACAGGTGGGAAGACATGGGCTATGGATTTCTGGTGTTTGGTCGCCCCGGCCCGCGCGAATTTTTCACCGCGGTGGCGGAGCGTATCCCGAATCGTCGCGGATGGCGACCCCGTCAATCCCGACCACCGCCGGTCACCATAAAGTTGCAAAGGTGACGGCCGGGTGACGTTCAGGTGACAAAAGTATCCTTTATTAGGATACGAACAGGCCGGCGCCGGCCGCTCAGATCAGCCGCTTCCGGAGGAAGGATGAAGCCTGCTCACAGCCGATCACGACGATGAGGATGAGCAGGATGATGGTGAGGGCCTGCGGATATTGGAAAAGATTCATGGCGGAACGCAGCTCCACGCCGATGCCCCCGGCACCGACCAAGCCGAGCACGACGGCGGCGCGCACCGATTTTTCAACGGCGTAGAGGCTGGTGGCGACAAACGATGGAAAGGCCTCCGGGATGATGGCGCCGCAGATGATGCCCGTGCGGCCGGCGCCGGTGGAGGCGAGGGCCTCCGCCGGTCCCGGCCGGATCTCCTCAATGCGCTCCGAAAAAAAGCGGGCGCAAAAGCCCATCGTGTCGGCCACGATGGCCAGAATGCCTGCGAGCGGACCGAACCCCACCGCCACGAGGAATACCATGGCCCAGACGAGGTCGGGAATGGTGCGAAAAACCGCAATGATCAGCCGGGAGGCCGTGCGCACGACGGGATGCGGACTGGTATTGCGGGCGGAAAGCACCGCCACCGGCAGGCTGAGGATCACGCCAAGGCCGACCCCGACAAAGGCCATGAGCAGGGTTTCATGCATGGCTATGGCCAGCGGTCCGATGCGGCTGAAATCGGGCGGAAAGGCCTGGCCAAGAAACTGGCCGAGATTGGTCAGGCCGGTGCCCAAGCGTTGGGGCGTGACCTGCGCCTGACCCAGCCCTTGCAGCAGGAAGGCGGCGAGCAGGACAATGGCGGCCCAGGTCCAGACGGAAAGTCTCGGACTGCGCGGCGGAGGGAGCGGAGCCGGGGACTCAGACATGGGCAGGCTCAGTTTGAGTGGAATAGAGAAAATCGAACGAGGCGGTGCCGGCTTCGCGGGCGGGCACATCCAACACCATGCGGCCCTGCTGGAGACCGATGATACGCCCACCATATTCCCGGGCGAGATCGAGATGGTGCAAGGTGCAGATGACCGTGAGGCCGCGCTCGCGGGCAACCGCCCAAAGCAGGTTCATGACGTCACGACCGGCCTTGGGGTCGAGACTGGCAATGGGCTCGTCGGCCAGGACGATCTCCGGATCCTGCATGCATGAGCATGCGGGCGATGGCGACACGTTGCTGCTGGCCGCCGGAGAGGGTGTCGGCACGTTGCGCGGCCTTGTCGGCAAGATTGACGCGGTCGAGACAAGCCATCGCTTCCTGCCGCAACGCGGCGGAGGCGAGCAGCGCCGTGGTGCGGAGCAGCCCGTGCCGGCCCATGGCGCCGAAGAGCACGTTTTGAAATGCACTCATGCCGGGCACCAGGTTGAAGCGTTGGAATACCACGCCGATTCGGCGCCGGCAGCGGCGGAGGTCGGTGCGTGAGGCCGTGGTGAGATCGAGTCCGTCGATGCACACCCGGCCGGCCGTGGGCCGCTCAAGCAGATTGAGGCAGCGCAGCAGGGTGGATTTGCCGGAGCCGTTGGGGCCGAGGAGAATTACCACTTCGCCGCGGGTGACGGTGAGGTTGACGCCCTGCAGGGCCCGCGGGCCGTCACGGTAGTGTTTCTCAAGCGACTCGACGGCGATGAGGGACGGAAGCGTGGCGCTCATGGCAACGGAAGGCCGAGGATACGATAACCCTCGCGGATCACGTCGTAGTCGCTGTCCTGCACCGCCACGAAGCGCGAGCCGGCGTAGCGATCGCGCCGGGTCGAGCCAAGGATGGCTTCCATGAGCGGTTCCCCGTGGGCCAAAATTTGTTGCCGGAGCCCGGCGACAAATGCTTCGGAAAGCGTGGCACCGGCCAGAATAAGATCGTTCGGCATGGCCTCGCTTTGGGCGATGATGCGATAGGTGCCCGGGCCGAAGCGCTTGATCAACTGCTCGTAATCCCGCACGCCGCTGCCCAACGCATCCACATCCCCGGTGACGAGTGCCTCCAGCCGCGCGCCGTCCAACAGCAGGATTTTCACGTCCCGATCCACATCGAGCCCGGCGCGGTGCAGCATCCAGACCGGCACGATGTGGCCGGTGGTGGAGCCGGGGTCTTTCATGGCAATTTTTCGGCCCTTCAAGTCGGAGAGCGATTGGATTGGACTGTCGGCTTTCACCACGAAGACCGTATGATACTGCGGACGTTCAATACCTACGACCGGCCGCACCGGCAGGCGCGAAGCGATGGCCGCATACTCGGAGGGACCGGCGAGGATGAGGTCCACCTGCTTGAATTGCAGGGCGGTGACCGCGGCGGTGCGGTTGCTGACCGGGAAGAACTCGACCTTCACGCCGGTAAGTTTTTCCAGCTCTGCCACAAAGGGGCCGTAGGCCCGGGAGAGATCTTCCATGCCTTCGATGCCGGTGTCGGCGAGCCGGATGACCTTGGGGCTATCGCCGGTTTCGGGCTCCGCGCGGCGTGAGCAGGCGGTGAGCAGGAAAACCGCACAGGCCAGAATTAAGGTTGAACGCAGTGACATCCATGGCACGGAACGGAGCGCGGCGGTGGGCGTGAAGCCGATTCGCGCGGCGAACCGCAAATGTAACCCCGGCGTAACATTGCGCGGCGCCGCCGTGGGACCGGACGAAAAATCAATCGTGCAGTTTCAGCCGGCGGATGCAGAGGTCCTGCAGGACGGCGGTGCCGCGGCCGCCGCAGCAGTAGGCGAGCAGGACGGCGTCGCCGGTGCGGTGGATGGCCGTGTAGCAGAAACCGCGGGCCGGGTCGTCCTCGATGACGAGCGGCTGGCTCCAGGAGGCGCCTTCGTCATGGCTGAAGGCCGCGACGAGCGGAGTGCGGCCCCAACTGGAACTTTCGGCGTAAGTTTTTTCCTGATGCACGGCGGCGCCGAGCGCGGAGGGGTCGTTCCAGACGGCCAGCCAGAGCGGCTCGGTGCGCGAGCCGAGATTTTTGACCGAGAGCGGGCTGCACGGGGAAGTGAAGCGGGACGGGCGCGGCTCGCTCCAGGTTTCGCCGCCGTCGCGGGATTCGAATTCCCATTGCTGCCCCACGCTGGTGCGGGCCCAGCCGTAGAGCGAGCCGTCTCGCCGTTCGATGAGGCCCGGCTCCTGCAGGCCGGATTCGACGGCCGCGGACACGCGCAGCCGCTGCTGGCTTTCCCGCCAGGTGACGCCGTCGTCGTCGGACAGGAAAAACCGGCCCTCGGCGTGGGCCTCGATAGCGAAGTCATCCGGATCGGCCGGGTTTTTTGGGCGATGCCAGGCAGCCGGGATGATGAGCCGGCCGGATGAGAGACGCTGGATACGGTCGTTGTTGACGACAAAGTAGCCGACCGAGGGTGCGCAGCAGGCCGCTTCGCTCCAGGTTGCGCCCTCGTGGGCCGAGGTGCGCAGGCAGGGGCGGCAGTCGCGGGCGGAATTCTTGCGCAGGTAAAAAAGCGCGATGCGCCCGTCGGCCAGGCGCAGCAGGGAGACGCTCATGACATTGCAGCCGCCCTCGTTGGCGACGAGGATGCGGTCCTCGGCGGACCAGGTGCGGCCGCCGTCGGCGGATTCGCGGACGGCGATGACGGCAAGGGCGTGATCCTGCCAGCTGTCGCCGAGGTAGTGCGAGTAGGCGAAGAGGATGCGCCCGTCTTGGAGGGTGAGAAAAGCGCCCTCGGAATTGCGGGGGTGGCCCGGGCGGGCGGGCAATTCAAGGACCAGGGCGGAATCCATGCCGAGCAGGACTAGCCCCGGCCGCCGGGATGTCCATCCGGGATGCTGCGCGCGCTGCTAAAGCGTGGAAATCACCGTGCGCAGAACCAGCGGTGGCACGGGTTTGGCGAGCACGCAATCGACCCGCAGGCCGGCGTAGGCTTCCTCGGTTTCCGGCGTCAGCGCGGCGCTCAGCACGAGGATGCGGCCGCGAAAGCCGATCGAGCGCAGCGCGGTGACGAGTTCGACGCCGTTCATCACCGGCATGTCGTGGTCGGTGATCACAAAATCAAAACTGTGCGGCTCGGCGACGACCAGCTCCAGCGCCTCGAGGCCGTTGGCGGCGCAGGTGAGCGCGTGGCCGTCGCCGGCCAGGACGACTTCCATGAGTTCGCGCATGGACGGAAAATCCTCGACGTAAAGAAAGCGGCGTTGCCGCGGACCGTTGGCCAGGAAGGATGAAGTCAGGGGAGACATGGCAGCACGCGATGAAGCGATGTTGCCCACCGACCCGCGGGAGCCAAGCCGGGTTCTGCCAAAAAAATGTTAAGATGCGGGCCGGCTCAGGCCGCCGGGGGCGCGATGGGCCGGGCGCGCTCGCAGAGCTGCAGCGGCACGCCCCAGGGGTCGCGCAGCATCACGAGCAGCGAGCCGTCGGGCTGGGGCTCGTCGCGCAGAAGCTTGGCGCCGGCCTTCACGAGCCGGCTGCATTCGCCGCGTGCATCGGCCGCCACGACCGCGAGATGGAAGCACAGCGGGTGCGCGGCGGCATAGTCGGGCACCGGGGCGGCGGGGTTGGAGTAAAACTCCACGATTACCCGGCCGGTGTCGTCGGCGAGGAAGTGCGTGAAGGGCGATTCCTCGCGGCGGTGCACGACGCGGAACCCGAGGTGTTCGACATACCAGGCGGCCACGGCGCGGGCATCGGTGACGTTGAGGGCGAAGTGTTCGAATTGCATGGGATGGTGGGGTTATTGCGCCCAGGCGGGCAGGGTATCGAAGCGGAGATCAAAGACCAACGGCCCCAGCAGCAGGACCAAGAGGATGATGACGGGCACCATGATGAGGTTGAGCAAAAAGCCGGCCCGGGCCATCTGCGGGAGCGTGATGCGGCCGCTGCCGAAGACGATGGCGTTGGGCGGTGTGCCCACGGGCATCATGAAGGAGCAGTTGGCGGCCAGGGCGGTGGGAATGAGGAAGAGCAGTGGATTTTGCCCGAGGCTGATCGCGATGGCAGCGACGATGGGTAGGAAGGTGGCGGCAGTGGCGGTGTTGCTGGTGAGCTCGGTGAGCATCAGGATGCCGAAGCAGATGATGGCGAGCGTGAGCAGCACCGGCATGCCGCCGAGGGCGCCGCACAATTCACCCAGATATTGGGAGAGGCCGTGCTTCTGGATGTTGCCCGCAAGGCTGAGTCCGCCGCCGAAGAGCAGCAGCACTTCCCAGGGCAGGGCCTTGGTGGATTCCCAGTTCATGACGAATTCCCCGCGCCGCAGGTTGACGGGGAGGGCGAAGAGCAGCAGCGCGCCAATCATGGCGATGGTGGTGTCGCTGAGCAGCGGGAGGAATTTTGCCAGCAGGGGTTGCAGCATCCAGCCAAGGGCCGTGAGGCTGAACACCACGAGCACGATGCGCTCGCCGCGGCTCATGGGGCCGAGCCGGGATTTTTCCCCGGCGATGAGCGCACGCATGCCGGGCACCTCGCCGCGGTCGAGCCGGAAGGACACGCGGGTGAGCACCAGAAAGATGAGCGGCAGCGTGACCAAGGTGACCGGGACGCCGATCAGCATCCATTGGCCGAAACCGATGGTGATGTCGTAAACCTTGCCGAGATAGGCCGCTAGGAGCGCGTTGGGCGGGGTGCCGATGAGCGTGGCCATGCCGCCGGCCGTGGCGCCGTAGGCCACGGCGAGGAGCAGTGCGGTGCCGAAGGCCTTGTGGCCGGGGCTGCCCGCGGATTCCTGTGGCAGCAACTGGACCACGGAGATGGCGATGGGCAGCATCATCAACGCGGTGGCGGTGTTGCTCACCCACATGCTGAGCAAGGCCGCGGCGAGCAGGAAACCGGCGATGATCCGCGAGGGTTGGGCGCCCATGAAGCCGATGAGGTTGAGGGCGAGCCGCCGGTGGAGGTTCCAGCGCTGCATCGCCAGCGCGATCAGGAACCCGCCGAGAAACAGGTAGATAATGGGGTTGGCGTAGGGCGCGGCGCTTTCCTGGATGTTGCCGAGGCCCAGCAGAGGAAAAAGCACCAAGGGCAGCAGGGCGGTCGCCGGCAGCGGGACGGATTCACAGATCCACATCACGGCCATGAGCGCGGCGACACCGGCCGTGAGCCAGCCGGCGGCGCTCAGACCCTCGGGCGGTGGCAACAGCAGCGTGAGCAACAAGGCACCCGGGCCCAGCACCCAGCCGGACCATTGGCGGCGTCCGTAGGCGTTGACGGTGCTGTCGGTGTCTGACTGGGGGGCGGACGCCATGGGATGGCGCCAACCGGTAGCGGCCCGGCGGGAGCGGGCCAAGCCAATTAGCCGGTCATTCTTCTGCCGAATCCCCGGTCGTGCGCACTGGCGTGATGGCGCGGCCGTGGAAAACCGCGTTGAAGAACAGGCGCTGGCCACCGTGCCACAGGCCGCGGAAGTTGGGATCATCCGGCAGGGCGATCACCGCGCCGCGGCCGCTGGCGAGCGCGAGGGCGGCAGCGGAGCCGGCGATGGCCCGCTGGTTGGTCTCCGAGGCGTAGCCGGCGAGCAGCGGGTTGGCCGTGTAAACGGCCGGTGTTTCATACGGGGACTTTGCCGGCTTCAAGATGATCGTGTGGGTGCGGCAGAGCGCCAACTGGCCGCGACCGAAGCCGAAACCGAGCGGATGTGTGGGATCGATCTCGGTTTGGAAGAGGGTGCCGGCCACGCGCTTGAGGGCTTCGTTGTCGGCGGCGCCGGCATATGGCAGCCGGCCGGTGGCGGGGTGCTCGGGGGTGATGAATTCGAGCGGGGCGATTTCCTTGCGCGCGGCCCACTGGAGCGCGCGGCCCATCAGCACGAGGGTGCCGCCTTGACGGACCCAGCGTTTGAGTTCGGCCACGGTGGGGTCGGTGATACCGGTGTCGTAGACGCCGTCGGCAAACACGATTACTTGATAACGGCCGAGATCGGCGCGGCCCAGTTGCGCGATATCGAGCAAGGTCGGCACGAGTCCGGCACGCTGGTCGAGTGCGTGCCAGGCGGGGCCGATGGCGGTGGCGTTAACACCGCTGCCGGTAATCAGCGCGACCCGCGGCGCAACCATGGGCGCGAACGACGGGCTGCCCAAGTCCGGTCCGGTGGCGCTGCCGCCGGAACCGCAGCCGTAAACGGTGACCGCATCCTGCGCCACGATCCGCTCGATGATTTCGCGGATGAGCTGGGCCTTATCGGGCTGCAGGCCGACGGGGACGAGGATGGCACCGGGTGCGAGCCGGGCCCGAGCGCCGCCGGCCATGGGTAGTTCTAGACCCGTGCCCGTGAGTCCTTTCACCAAAATCCCGGCCTGATGCAGCCGCTGGAGCGCGCGCGGGGCGTGGTGACCGGACCAGTCCAGCACGTAGGCATAGTCGCTGTGGCCGCCGATGAGCTGGCCGCGGGGAAATTCCGGCGCGGCGGTCAGCACGTCGCCAGTGCGCGGGGCTTTTTCCAGGGTGGCGAAGGGGAGGTTGTAGGCGAGTGGCAGGGTCCAGGCCGAGACATCGTAGAATACGTTGTCTTCAAATTCGGTGCGCTGGACGAACATCTCGGTGAGGAGCCGGAACTGGGCCTGATCCGTCAGCGCGACCCACGCGGCTCCGGGTTTGAAGGCATGGCCTGCGGCGGTGAGGGGCTCCAGCAGCGGCCGGATCTCGACGCGATGTTGCAAGAGGAGATCGAGCAGAGCATGGGCGCGGGCCGGGTCGCCGTCGTCGCCAAACACATAGGCGCGGACCTTGCTCGCGGCCGCGGCGGCGGCGGTATCGCGGGCGAAGGAGCGTTGCTGCCGCAGGAGGTCGGCGCGCAGGGTGGCGGCGGCCTTGAGCGTGCTCAGCGAGGTGAGCACCTGGTTGCGGATCGTGATGGGAAAAGTGAGCAGCCCGTGCGGGGTGTCCTGCGCGTGGCCGCGCGAGCTGGCCTGTTCGAAGAGGATGCCCACGGAGCCGTGCAGATCGGGATAGGTCGAACCCTTGCCGGCGTAGAAATCGTCGAACCGCTCGCGGCTGAAATAGAGGACGCCCGCGGCATCGAAGGCCTCGCGGTGAAAAGTGGCGATGCGCTCGTGCAGCGCGACGACTTCGGCCGGGATGCTCGGGTTGTTCCGCGTGGGGATGCCGGGCTGGAAGAAGTAGGTTGTGTCGGAACCCATCTCGTGGAAATCGGCCGCGACGTGGGGCCGCCAGCGGTGGTAGAATTCCGCGCGGGCTTGGGCCTCGGGATGCACGAGCGGCAGCCAGTCGCGGTTGGGGTCGAACCAGTAGTGGTTGAACCGGCCGCCGGGCCAGCCCTCGTTGTGCTCGCGGTCGAGCGGGTCGGCCGAGGGTGCGGTGAGGGACTTGTGCTGGTTGAACCACTGGGCGGCGCGGTCGGAGCCGTCGGGGTTGCGCAGCGGGTCGATCAGGACGACGGCCGAGCCGAGCAGGGCCTCGATTTCCGGTCCCTGCGCGGCGGCAAGATGATAGACCGTGAGCACGGCGGCGTGGAGCGCGCTGGGCTCGTTGCCGTGCACGCCGTAGCCGAGCGAGACGATCACCGGGGCGTCGTCGTCGCGCGCGCGCGGCGGCGATGCGCTCCAGCGGGCCAGGTGTTCGCGGCGAACCTCATCGAGCCGGGCGTGATTTTTCGGCGCGGTGATTGTGAGGAGGTGCAGCGGTTTCCGTTCGTGAGAATGGCCGATGACCTCGAGCCGCACCCGGTCCGGCGCGGCGGCCGCCACGGCCCGCAGGTAGGCGTCGAGCTGGTGGGAGGACAGGTGCCATTCCCCCATCGGGAAGCCGAAGAAGGCCTCGGGCGTGGGCACCGTGGCGGCGTAATCCGCGGCACCGTGCAGGTAGTGCTCAACGGGCTGGCCGCGGGCGAAAGCCGCCGCGGGGAGTCCGGTCAGAATCAGGGCAAGGAGGAGGGGACGGGCAAACATGCCGGAAACCTTGGCGCTCCGCAGGCGGAGCGCCAGCCCGGATGGTTGTTTCTGTGCACTTACTCCAGCCCGCGGCGTCGCAGCAGGTGCTTTACGTCGGGTTCGCGGCCGGCGAAGTCGCGGTAGAGCTGCATGGCATCAGCGCTCCCGCCGCGCGAGAGGACGGTGCGGCGGAGGTGGTCGCCCACGGCGCGGCTGAGCCCGCCGTTGTGCCTGATCCAATCCGCGCCGTCGGCGTCGAGCACCTCGGCCCAGATGTAGGAGTAGTAGCCAGCGGCGTAGCCGTTGCTCGAGAAGATGTGGCTGAAATACGGGCTGCGGTAACGCGGCGGCACAGGCGCGAAATCAAAGCCCGCCTTGGCGAGCGCCTCCGCCTCGAAGGCGAGCACACCGTCGGCATCCGGCACGGCGTCCGGGGCGAGCTGGTGCCAGGCCTGGTCGAGCAGCGTGGCGGCGAGATATTCGCTGGTCGCGAAGCCCTGGTTGAACTTGGCGGCGGCCTCGATCTTTTCGAGCAGGGCCGCGGGGATCGGTTCGCTGGTGGCGTGGTGCCGGGCGTAGTTGGCCAGCACCGCCGGGTCGTCGGCGAAGATTTCATAAACCTGCGAGGGGAACTCGACGAAATCGCGCGGCACGCTCGTGCCGGAGAAGCGCGGGTAGCGCACCGCCGACAGCAGGCCGTGGACGCCGTGGCCGAATTCGTGGAAGGCGGTGGTGACCTCGTCGTAGGTCAGCAGCGTGGGCTCGCCGGCGGGGGGCTTGGGCACGTTGAGGTGATTGGCGACCACGGGCCGGGTGCCGAGCAGGTCGGACTGGGTGACGTAGGAGCTCATCCACGCGCCGCCGCGCTTTTCGGGGCGGGCATACCAGTCCACGATGAAGAGCGCGAGGGAGGCGCCGTCGGCGTCGAAGACTTCCCAGACGCTGGTGTCCTCGTGATATTTCGGGAGATCGGGCCGGGGCTTGAAGGTGAGTCCGAACAGCCGTTCGGCGCTGAAGAAAATGCCATCCACCAGCACGCGGTTCATTTCGAAAAACGGGCGCACCTCGGAGGCATCGAAGGCGTAACGGGCCTGACGGACTTTTTCCGTGTAGAAATCCCAGTCCCAGGCGGCGAGTTCGTGGCTGCCGCCCCCGGCGTTGATCATGGCCTGCAGGTCCGCGGCCTCGCGGCGCGCATTTTTGATGGCGGGCGGCACGAGCTGGGTCATGAGGCGGTTGATGGCCGCGATGGAGCCGGCGGTCTGGTCGGCCACCTGCAGATCAGCGTGCGTGGCGTAGCCGAGGAGCACGGCGCGCTGGGCGCGGGTGCGGGCGATCCGGGAGATGACGGCGCGGTTGTCGAATTCGCCGCCGCGGCTGTTGCGGGTCAACGACGCCTGCATCAGGCGCTCGCGGGTGGTGCGGTAGGTGAGTGATTCGAGCGGGGGCTGACCGGTGGTGTTGAGCAGGCTAAGCAGGTATTTGCCGTCGTGGCCGGCCTTGGTGGCGGCGGCCGCGGCGGAGGCGATGGCGGCGTCGGACAGCCCGGCGAGTTCTTCGCGGGTGTCCACGATGAGGGCGGCGGCGTTGCGCTCCTTCAGGACGTTCTGCGCGAACGTGGTGTGGAGGGTCGCAAGTTCGGCGTTGAGCGCGCGCAGGCGCTGCTGGTCATCGGCGCCGAGATTGGCGCCGGCGCGGACAAAACCCTCGTAGGTGCGCTCGACCAGGCGCAGCGATTCGGCGTCGAGGCCGAGGGTGGCGCGAATCTCATGGACGTGCTTGATGCGGGCGAAGAGCGCGGGGTTGAGCACGATGGCATCGCGGTGCGCCGCGAGCTTGGGCGACATCGTCCGCTCGATGGCCTGCAGCTCGGGGTTGGTGACGGTGCCGTTGAGATTGCCGAAGATGGCGGACACGCGGGCGAGCGTGCGGCCGGCACGCTCCAGGGCCACGAGCGTGTTTTCGAAGGTGGCCGGTTCGGGGTTGCTCGCGATGGCGTCGATCTCCGCGAGGTTCTCGGCCATGGCCGCCTCATAGGCCGGCAGGAAGTGCGCGGGCTGGATGAGGTCGAACTGCGGATAGCCGTAGGGCAGGGGGCTGGGTGTGAGCAGAGGATTGGCGGACATGAGCAGGGGGCTGGCGAGCAGCGTGGAGAGGACGAGGTGAAGGAATCTGGACATGGGGCGATGTGCGGTGAAGGTCCAGCAATGTGTCATAACCCCGGGCGGTTCAAGCCGCCGGACGCGCCGATGAGGCGTAACAGCCCGGCTTTTGGTGCCGGAACGGAATTCTAATCCGGAACCGGTTGACGCGATGCCGCCGGCCGGACCCGATGGGGCATGGCCCGAAGCGTAGTCCTGAAAGGCGCCCCGCGTTGCGTCGGCTGCCTGCTGCCGCCGCGCTGGTGCATCTGCGCGGGGCAGCACCGCGTGCGTTCGCCGCTGGCGGTCGACGTGCTGATGCACCACATGGAGGCACACCGGCCCAGCAGCACGGGCCATCTGATCGGGCGCTGCGTGGCGGACGCCCGGCTGCATTTCCACCGGCCGGACCGGATGCCGACGCGGGCCGAGGTGATGCGGCCGGCGCGCGAGCTGTGGATCCTCCATCCACTGGGCGAACCGGCGCCAGCCGACGTTGACCCCGAAAAGGTGCAGGTGCTGCTGGTTGACGGAAGCTGGAAGCAGGCGCTGGAGATGGTCCGTGCGGTCGGTTTCTGGGGCCGCTGCGTGAGCCTGCCGATGACGGGCGAAAGCCGTTACTGGCTGCGGACGCAGCAGGGGGCGGGACAATTTTCCACGATCGAGGCGCTGTTGCATTTGTGGCGACACCTGGGTCTGGAAAGGCCGCACGCGGAGCTGCGCGCACAGTTTGAGCTGCATGTGTTTGCCAGCCTGTGCGCCCGGGGCCGGAAGGCGCTGGCGGCGGAGTTTCTCGCCGGTTCGCCCGCGCGCACCGCCTATCCGGAATTGCTGGCACAACTCGCGGAAAAGCGACCACGGGAGGATTGAGCCGGGCGCGGCGCCGCGTTCAGGCCACGGCGCGGGTCTTGGGTTGCGGCGCCGTCACGGCGGTGCAGATGCTGCCGATATGGCGGTGGTCGGTCCCGCAGCAGCCGCCGAAAACCGTGAGCTGCGGCATCAGATCTTTCAGTTCCGCGTAGCTCCGTGCCAGCTCCGCGGGATCGCCGGCATCAAGCGTGACGGCTTCGTCCAGCTCCGCATGGCTGAGGCGCGAGGCATTGGCCCGCAGGGCGAGGATGCGCTTGGTCCACGCCCCGCCGCGGCGGAGCACGGGCTCGAAATGCGCGGGATGCGCGCAGTTGATCATGTAATAGGCGGGACCGCCGGTGGCTGCATCAACGGTCTCGATGGCCTCCCGGAGGGTGTGGCCGGTTGGCAGCCGGCCGTCGGTCTCGACCGTAAAGGATACCGTGACGTTCATGGCGTGGGCCCGGGCGGCGCGCACGATGCCCATGGCCTCGGCGATCGTGTTGATCGTCATGGCGGAAACGAAGTCCACCTCCGCGTCGGCATAGAGGGCGATCTGCTCCCGGTGGTAGGCTTCGGCCGCGTCCACGGTGACACCCTGCACGGGCCAGTAGCCGTCGCCGCAGGGGCCGACGCAGCCGGCGACAAGGATTTGGGGAATCACGAGGTCGTATTCGGCGCGCAATTGGTTCATGAGCGCGATGCCGATGTGGTTGATCTCGGCAAACTCCACCCGGTTGATGCCCAGTTTGGCGAGCCAGTCGGGGCTGCCGCGCCACGTGGGCGTCTCAAGGATGAGGCCGCATTGATGTTGGCGGGCGACGTCCGCGTAGCGGCGGTAGTAGGAGAGCAAAATTGCCTGACCGGCGGCGGTGCGCAGGAGCGTGCTGGCGTTGAACTGGGGGAGTTCGATGCGCTCGTGAAAAATGAGCGTGGTCTCAAGGCCGCCGTCGGTGATGAAGACGGGGCCGCCGGGTTGGGGGAGCGGGCGACGGGTGTGGGAGCGTGACATGGTGGGCAATGCAAACGCCGTCCGGAACGGACGGCACAGGGGTTGAACCCCCGAGCCCGGGAAAAGTTACAAAAACCGTGTCGCGGCAGCGGCCGGGAGCGGCTGCCGAGGCCTCAGCTGTCGGCCTTCGGCAGCCACACGGCCATGGGCGCCAGGCCGCGGTTGTTCCAAGTCGCGTAGGGAATCAACGTGGCGGGCCCGGCGGCGGCCGGAGCGGTGACATCATCCAGCACGAGCGTGACCACGCCGCCGAGAAGATCGGGCTGCACTTGCGCCGTGGCGCGCGTGGCGGCCGAGACGGCGAGGGTCTCGGGGTCGGTCTGGCCGGCGGCATCCTCGAAGGCGTAAACGACCGGCCCGCGTTCGAAAGCGAGGCGGTGGCGCACGGCTTCAATCGTGGGGTGGCCGCGCACGGTGCGGACGGGCATCGGGAGTTCGAGTTCGACGGTGTCGCCGGGTTGCCAGGTGCGCGTGAGCACGGCGTAGCCGTTTTCGAGAGCGGGTGTGACCGGTTCGCCGGCGATACGCAGAGACCAGTCGGGGCACGCGGCATCGGCGTAGGTGTAGAGATCGGAGGGCACGGGCCGGCCTTCCACCCAGCCGGGGATGCGCAGGCGCAGGGTGAATGCAGCCGGTTTTTCGGGCGTGAGGATGAGCCGGACGGCGCCCGACCACGGGTAGTCGGTGGTCTGGGTGAGACGCACCTTGGCGCCGGCGACGGTGATCTCGCCTTCGTTTGGCGCGTAGAAATTCACATAGAGCGAATCATCGCGCACGGCGTAGAACCAACCGGTGAGCGCGGCGAGGGTGCGCATGAGGTTGGGCGGACAGCACGCGCAGCCGAACCACGGGGCGCGGCCGGCGTGATCGTGGTTGTTTTTGGCCACGCCGTCGTAGGCGAGGGGATTGGGATAGAAGAAGCGGTCGCCGGACAGAGAGACGCCGCTGATGAAGCCGTTGTGGGCGGTGCGTTCGAGCACGTCGAGGTAGCGGGCTTCGCCGGTGAAGAGGAACATGCGCTGGTTCCACAGCATGAGCGCGATGGCGGCGCAGGTCTCGTTGTAGCACGCGTTGGGCAGTTCGTAATCCTCGCCGTAGGCCTCGCCATGCTGGATCGGGCCGACGCCGCCGGTGAGGGAGAGTTTTTTCTCCACGACGTTTTCCCAGATTTTTCGGATGGCGGCCACGTAGTCCGCATCGCCGGTCAGCGCGGCGACGTCGGCCATGCCGGCATACATGTAGTTGGCGCGCACGGCGTGACCGACGGCCCCGGTCTGCTGCGTGACGGGGAGGTGCTGCTGGCTGTAGGCCTTGCCGCCGGGGCTGCGGGCTTCGAGGAAGATTTTGGCGAGCTCGATCCAGCGCGCGTCGCCGGTCACGCGGTGGAGCTTGGCGAGACCCATCTCGATGACCTGGTGGCCGGGTGCGACGCGGAGCCGGCGGTCGCCGAAATCGCGCCACAGGAGTTCGGCACTTTTCAGGCAGGCATCGAGCAGGGTGCGCTTGCCCGTCGCCTCGAAGTGGGCGACGCCGGCTTCGTAGAGATGGCCGAGGTTGTAGATCTCGTGGCTGAGGTCGGCGTCCTTGAGCCAGCGCTTTTCGTCAATCCACTCGTGCACCGGCGAATCGGGATGCATCGTGCGGAAGGTGTAGAGGTAGCCGTCGGGCTCCTGCGCGGCGACCACGTGCGCGATCCAGCCGTCGAGCCGCGCCTCGAGCGCGGGGTCGCGCCGCACATGCAGGGCGTAGGCGATGCCCTCCATGACCTTGTAAACGTCGGAATCGTCGAAGGGGTAAATTGTGACGGGCTTGTTTTGGAACGAGGTCTCGCCGGCGGCACGGCGGCGGAGGGTCTCGGCCGCGAGGTCGAAATTGCGCAGCCGGCCGGTGTCCTCGCATTGCCGGATGGCGTAGGGCACGGTGGTCGCGAGGTTCTCGGCCTGCCGTTGCTGCCAGAAGCCGCCCGTGATGCGCACGGCGGTGAAGGGCACGGGGCGGATGGGGTAGTCGGCGGTGGCGGGCTGCATCGGAAACGCGGAGGATGTCTGTCAACGGGGGATGGCCAAGCCGATAGCGGCTGAATGAACAGCCCGGCCCACTGCGCGCTTGTCTTGCCGGAGGCTCCGGGCGTTATGACGCGGGCATGGAACCCATCCTCCCGGCCAACCTGAGCCGGCACTTGCGCCATCTGACCGGGACAATCGGCGTGCGGCTGGCCGGCAGCCCGGGCGAGGCGGCCGCGGCGGACTATCTCGAGCGGGAGATGACAGCCGCCGGCGCCGGGGTGACGCGCGAGCGTTTTCCCGTGAACCGGCGCGACGTGCAGGAGCAGCAGTTGCAGGTGTGGCATGACGGGGCATGGCACGACGCGGGTTGTTCGCTCTTCGCCAACACCCCGGGCACGGCCGGCGGCTGGGTGGAGGCACCGCTGGTTTTCTTCGAAGGAGCGACCGGCTACCAACATCCCGATCTGGGCGCGGCGATGCGCGGCCGGATCGTGCTGCACCTTGGCTGCCACATTGAATCGCGGGAAAACTACCGCCGGCTGATCGCGGCGCAGCCGGCGGGCCTGTTGATGGTGGACGTGCGCTACCCCGGCGCGACGCCGTTGGCCGATGCGATTTTTCCCGCCTATGCGGCGGCGTGCGGCGCGGTGCCCTCGCTCAATGTCGCCTACCTCGATGCCTGGCGCTGGCGCGAACGCGGTGCGACCAAGGCGCGTTTTCGCGTCGTGGGCGGACCGCGGCCGGCCGAGTCGGCGAACGTCGTCGCCGAATTGCCGGGCTCCGACCCGACCGCGGGCGTGCTCTATCTTGGCGGCCATCACGACACGCAGGCGGACTCGGTGGGCGCGGATGACAACGGTTCGGCGACGGCGGGGCTGATCGAGCTCGTGCGGGTGCTCGCGCCGCGGCCGCGGCGGCGGACGATCCGGTTGATCTCATTCGGGGCGGAGGAGCAGCTGTCGGTGGGTAGTGCGGCCTATGTGCGCCGACACCGGGAGGAGCTGATGCGAAACGGCCGGTTCATGTTCAACCTCGACAGCTTCGGTTCGCTGCTCGGGTGGAACACGGTTTGGGGCAGCGCGCCGCGCGAGCTGGACGCGCTGCTGCCGGCGTATTTTGCCCGCCATGGCCAGTATTATCGGCGCGAGCCGGGCGTGCTGCCGTATGCGGACCATTTCCCGTTTACCGCGGCGGGGGTGCCGGGGGTGACGTTGATGCGGCCGAATTGCGCCGGCGGGCGTTTCTTCCATCACCGGCCCGATGACGACCTGAGCCGCGTGGACCCAAAGCTGATGGCAACGTTGCTAAACGCGGTCGCTGCCTTGGTCGCGGACTTGGCGGCGGCGGAAGCGCTGCCATTTGCGCCGATCATCCTGGAAAACGAGCGCGCCGCCATAGCGCATTGCTGGGACGATCTGTTCGGCGGCTGGCAGCAGCCCAAGTTCAAGCCAGCGGCAGGGTGAAACCGAAGGTGGCGCCGCCGGCGGGTTCGTTGCGGGCCCAGATGCGTCCGCCGTGATCCTCGGCGATGCGCCGGCAGATCGCGAGACCCAGCCCGGTGCCCTTGGTTTTGCCGTGCGTGGCGAAGGGCTGGAAGAGGCGCTCCATAATCTCCGGGGCGATGCCGGGGCCGGCGTCGTGCACCTCGGTGTGGAGGGCGTTTTCTTCCACGCGAAAGCGCACGGTGATCGGGCCGCCCTTGGGCATGGCCTCGCTGGCGTTGCCGACGAGGTTGAAAAACAACCGGGAGAGCCGTGGGGCGTTGAGGCGGACAGGCCGGGCCGGCGGCGCATCGGCCACGAGGGTGCAGTCGGATTTTTCCGCCTGGGCGCGGAGCTCCAGCAGGAGTGGGGCGGCAAAGGCGGCGAAGTCCGCGGACGTGAGCTCGACGGTCCGGCCGGAGGGCCGGGTGACATCGATGATCTCGTTCAACATGTCGGTGAGGCGGGTGATCTGCCGGGCGATGCCATCGGCGGCCTCGGCCCGGGTGGCCGGCGTGGCTTTCTCCTTGGCGGCCAGTTCGGCGTAGAGACCGATGGTGCTGAGCGGAGTCTTGAAATCGTGCACGATGGTGCCGGCAAAACGACCGACGGTGGCGAGCACTTCCGCCTGCACGATCTCATCAATGTATTTCTGGTTGAGCGCGCGCATGCGGCGGCTGAACTCGCGGATGAGGTCGAGCGCGAGGGTTGGGCGGCGGTCGAGCAGCTGCAGAAAATCCTCCCGGCTGACATAAAGCGCGACCGTGTCCTTGGCGGCCCTGGCACCCGCGGAGCGCGGCGCGGAATCGAGCACGGCCATCTCGCCGAGAAAATCGCCTGGCCCCAGGGTGGCCAGCGGACGGGACTCGTTGGTCCCGATGGTGGCGAGAATCTGCACCTCGCCGGATTCGATCACATACAGGCCGTCGCCCGGATCGCCGGTGGCAAAAATGGTGGTGCCCGCGGCATAGGTCCGCCGCTGGTCGGCCTGGCCCAGCTCCTGCAGGGCGAGGCTGAGCGCAACCGCGGGGGAGAGTGCGGGGATGGAAGGCATGAAAAAAGGCTTGAGCAAGTTTTGCGCCGTCTGCGGTTGCGGCAAGAACAGACGCTGGCGGCGCAGCACGGAGTGTTTTATGTGCCGCTGGCGTGGTTGGAATTGCGCCGGGAGCAGCGGCCACCTTGGCTGAACGGATGAATGACGCCTCTGCTGCGGACAACGGTTGGGAAAGATCAGCCGGACCATGGCTCCGGCTGATGGAGCTGGGCGACCCGAACCGGGTGCTGCTGCTCGACGAAGTGATGCTCGGCCTGTGCGGCGAGGTGCAGGGAAAAGAAGTGCTTGATGCGGGCTGCGGCGAAGGCAGGTTTTGCCGGATGCTGGCGGCCCGCGGGGCGCGCACGACCGGGATCGATCCCACGGCGACCCTGATCCAGACGGCGCGCGCCCGGCAGCCGGACGGGATTTTTCACGAGGCGGCGGCCGAAGCCCTGCCGCTGGCGGATGCCAGCATGGATCTGGCGGTCAGCTACGTGGCCTTGGTGGACATACCGGATTTCCGGGCTGCCATCCGCGAGATGGCACGGGTGTTGCGGCCGGGCGGGCGGATGGTCGTGGCGAACCTCAACGGTTTTGCCACGGCGACCACGAAGTTCTGGGCGCGGGATGAAGACGGCAACAAGCTGCACTGGACGATGGACAATTACATGACCGAGCGCGCGGCACGGGCGGAATGGGCCGACCTGTCGATCATCAACTGGCACCGGCCGTTGTCGGCGTATATGCGGGCCTTCATCGGCGCGGGGCTGACGCTGGAGCACTTTGACGAGCCGATGCCCAAACCCGAGGTGCTGGCCGCGCATCCGGGGATGCAGGATTACCGGCGCATGCCCCATTTCTGCACCATGGTCTGGCGTCGGCCATGAACCGATGGCGTGTGCGCCAATCGGGTTCAGTCGAGTTCCGTGAAAACAAAATCCCCCGCAAATTGTTGTTTGCGAGGGATTAAATTGGGTGCAGGGGTTGGATTTGAACCAACGACCTTCAGGTTATGAGCCTGACGAGCTACCGGGCTGCTCCACCCTGCAACAGGCGGGAGGCGGAACGTGCTTTCCGGCTTTTGGCCTGTCAACGCCCTTTTTAGGTGAATTTGGAATTCGCGCTTGCCAGTGCCCGGGTGGGTCTCTGTTTTCGACCGCTCTGTCAGTCAAACCTACAACCTAAAACCATCCAAACGATCGCAAGGCGGCCCATCGGCCGGCCTGTGTTCCGTCTCGATACACAGATCAACATGAACGTAACTCCCAAAGACCTGCTCGATGCCGGCGTGCATTTCGGGCACCAGACCAAACGTTGGAATCCTCGCTCGAAGGGCTTCGTCTTCGACCACCGGCAGGGCATCTCCATCATCGACCTCGGCAAGACGCATGACGCGCTCCAGAAGGCCGCGGCCTTCATTGAGGATGTCGTCGCCGGCGGCGGCAACGTGCTGTTCGTGGGCACCAAGAAGCAGGCCAAGGAAATCGTCCGCGAGGCGGCGACCTCCACCAACATGCCTTTCTGCGTGGACCGCTGGCTCGGCGGCACGCTCACCAATTACGAGACCGTCAAGAAATCCATCGCCAAGTTCAAAAAATACCAGGCGATGGAGACCAACGGCGAGATGGACAAGCTGGCCTCCAAGGAGGTCGCCGCGATCAAGCGCGAGATGAACCGCATGCAGCGCAACTTCAGCGGCATCGCCGACATGGGCGGCATGCCCAGCGCGATGTTCGTTGTGGACGTCAATCACGAGAAGATCGCGGTGGCCGAGGCCGGCCGCTGCGGCATTCCCTGCGTCGGCATCTGCGACACCAATTCCGATCCGGCCACGCTCTCGCACCCGATCCCGGGCAATGACGATGCCGTGAAGTCGATCCGCATCCTCGTCGAGACCATCCTGGCCGCCGTGCAGGCCGGCCTCGCCCAGCGGGACACGCGCCGCGCTGCGCGCGGCGCCGCCGACCTGAAGGCCGTTAGCGCGGCCGCCGCCGCGAATATCGGCGAAGTGGACATCTCCAAGGTCCAACTGCCCGGCGACCTCGTGGTAGACGACGTGGTTGAAACCGAGGAAACTGTTGCGGCCAAAAAGAAGCCCGTCCGCGCCAAGAAGGCCCCGGTCAAGGCCGAGTAACCGCCGCACCCGGACGCATCTATTCATGAGCACCACCATCACCGCTCAAATGGTCAACGACCTGCGCACCGCCACCGGTGCCGGACTGCTTGACTGCAAGAAGGCCCTCACCGAGGCCAACGGCAACATCGAGGAAGCTGTCACCATTCTGCGCAAGAAGGGTGCCGCCTCCGCGGCCAAAAAGGCGGACCGCGCCACGAAGGAAGGGCTCGTCGAGAGCTACATCCATGTCGGCGGCAAGGTCGGCGTCCTCATCGAGGTCAACTGCGAGACCGACTTCGTCGCCCGCAATGACGACTTCAAGGCCTTCGTGAAGGATCTCTGCCTGCAGATCGCCGCCGCGAATCCGACCGTCGTTTCGCGCGATCAGGTGCCGGAGGCCGACCTCGCCAAGGAGCGAGAGATCGCCGCCGCCCAGGTGCAAGGCAAGCCGCCGGCGGCCGTGCAGAAGATCGTCGAGGGCAAGCTCGAGAAATATTACTCGACCGTGTGCCTCCTCGACCAGCCCTTCGTCAAGGTGCCGGAGAAGACCATCAAGGAGATGCTCACCGAGAAGATCGCAAAGATCGGCGAGAACATCCAGGTGCGTCGCTTCGCCCGCTTCCAGCTCGGCGCCTGAGCCGCGCCGGCAGTCCGGCCAGATTTTGCGAGCGCCCCGGTGACGGGGCGCTTTTTTTATGGTATCGGCCGGGCTGATGGGGCCAAGGAGCGGAGGTTTAAGCTGCAACCCGGGCTTTCGCTCTGCGGATTTGCTGTCAGGCTGCCGGCATGAACGTCACGCGGACCCAGATTCTTCAGCGCGGTCTTTTGAACCGCTGCCCGAATTGCGGCGGGCGCACGCTGTTCCGGCAGGGGCGGCTCTTCGAGCTCAACCGGGAGTGTCCGCAGTGCGGTCTGAAGCTGGAGCGGGACGAGGGGTTTTTCCTCGGTTCCCTCTCGCTCAACTATGGCGTCACGCTGGTGGGTTTTCTCACCCCGGTGTTGTTGCTGTGGTATTTCAAGGTGCTGGGCGATACCGCGGCGGCAGGGCTGGCGATTGTCGGGGCGCTCGGGTTTCCGGTGTTGTTTTACCGTTCTTCGCGGAGCTGGTGGCTCATGTGCTACTATTATTTCCTGCCCCACCATCTGCCGGCCAACCAAGGGCGGGCGACGGCGGGCGAGGATCAAAACACATGAGCACGAGCATCCGGCCGGCGGGCGAGGCGGACACCGCCGATTGGCTGCGACTGCGGTGTGCGCTCTGGCCTGACCAGAGCGAGGAAGAGCACCGTGCCGAGGTGGCGGAATTCTTTGCGGGCGGGCTCGCCGAGCCGTTGGCCGTGTGGCTGGCGCGAAGTGCGACCGGCGAGGCGGTGGGTTTTATCGAGCTTTCAATCCGGGCGCATGCGGAAGGGTGTGAGCGGCCCAACCCGGCTTACGTGGAGGGCATCTATGTTGCGCCGCAGCACCGGCGCGGCGGGGTGGGCCGCCAACTGCTGGCGGCGGCGGATACCTGGGCGAGGGCGCGCGGTTGCAGCGAGATTGCTTCCGATACGGCGCCGGACAACGCCCCGAGCGCGGGGCTGCATGCCGCGGCCGGCTTTCAGGATGCGGGGTTGGTGCGCTGCTGGGCCAAGCGTTTGTAGTTCTGCCCGGAAATTTCGGCTTCCGTTTTGAGGCGGGAACCCTACGTTTTCGCGTCCCGGTCACGGAGAGGTGGCAGAGTGGTCTATCGCACCTGACTCGAAATCAGGAGTGTCCGAAAGGGCACCGTAGGTTCGAATCCTATCCTCTCCGCCACCTTTCGCTCTGCGAGCTTCGGGTGGCACGGCCATCTTTCGGGCACGCACGGTGTTAGGGTCTGCACCAAAGTTTACGGCCGGTCGCGGCTGGAAGCCCGATTCGGGCCGACCTTCCCCTTACAAATCGTAGTGGCAGGACACCTCGTGGGCCTCGGCACCGACAGTGCGCAGGGCCGGCGCCTCGACCTTGCAGCGGTCGGTGGCGTGCGGACAACGGGTGTGGAAGGTGCAACCGGTGGGCGGATGGATGGGTGAGGGCACGTCGCCCTTCAGCACGATGCGTTGCTGGCGGTGCGTGGGATCGGGCTGCGGAATCGCCGAGATGAGCGCGCGGGTGTAGGGATGCCGCGGCTCGCGGTAGATGGCGTCCGCGCCGGCGATCTCAACGATGCGGCCCAGATACATGATGGCGATGCGGTCGGAGACGTGTTTCACCACGGCGAGATTGTGGGCGATGAAGAGATAGCTGAGGCCCATCTCCCGCTGCAGGTCGAGGAGGAGGTTCAGCACCTGGCTCTGGATCGACACGTCGAGCGCGCTCACCGGCTCGTCGCACACGATGAGCTTGGGCTCGAGGGCGATGGCGCGGGCGATACCGATGCGCTGGCGCTGGCCGCCGGAGAACTCGAAGGGGTAGCGGTCTGCGGCATTGGCGGGCAGGCCGACCTTGGCGAGCAGGGCGAGCACCCGGGTTTGGCGCCAGGCGGGGTCGCCGAGGCCGTGGATGACGAGAGGCTCGGCGATGATGTCACCCACCGTGTGGCGGGCGTTGAGCGACTCGACCGGATCCTGAAAGATCATCTGCAACTGCCGGCGGTGCGGCTTGAGGGCGCGCGCGGAGAGCGGTGCCAGATCCGTGCCCTCGAAGACGAGCTGGCCGGCGGTGGGGTGATTGAGCCGGACGATGCACTTGCCGAGGGTGGACTTGCCACAACCGGACTCGCCGACGAGGCCGATCGTTTCTCCCGGATTCACGGTGAGGTTGATACCATCCACGGCGCGGCAGGCGTGCTTGGCGCGTTGGAACAGGCCTTCCCGGACCGGGAAGTGCATGCACAGATCGCGCACCTCCAGCAGCGGGGCGGAGGCGGCGGCAACGGCCGGGGCGCTGCCCGCATCCGCAGCCGGGTTGGTGCCAACGGAAACCGGCGGCAGCTCGGCGGTGCGATGACAGGCGACGGTGTGACCGGGCGTGACGGGAGTGAGCGGCGGCTGGACGCCGCAGGCTTCGACTTTCCAAGGGCAGCGGTTCTGGAAACGGCAGCCGGCGGGCATCTCGGCGAGACTCGGCACCATGCCCTCGATGATGTTAAGCCGGCTCTTGCGCCGCGAGGTGAGGCGGGGGATGGAGTTGAGCAGCCCGCGCGTGTAGGGATGGGAGGGCGCGGCGAAGATGCGGTCCACCGGGCCGGCTTCGGCCACCCGGCCGGCATACATGACGACGACATCGTCGCACATGTCGGCGATCACGCCGAGGTCGTGCGTGATGAGGACAATCGCCATGCCCAGCTCCTGCTGGAGCGACTGCATCAGCTCGAGAATCTGCGCCTGGATGGTGACATCGAGCGCGGTGGTGGGCTCGTCGGCGATGACGACCGCGGGCCGGCAGGCGAGGGCCATGGCGATGACCACGCGCTGGCGCATGCCGCCGGAAAGCTGGTGCGGGTATTCCCCGACGCGGATCTCGGGCGACGGGATGCCAACCTTCTCCAGCATCTCAACGGAGAGCCGGAGCGCCTCGCGTTTGTCGTTGGTGCGGTGCAGCAGAAAGACCTCGCTCAACTGCCGGCCGATGGTGTGGACGGGGTTGAGCGCGGTCATCGGCTCCTGGAAGATCATGCCGATGCGGTCGCCGCGGATGCGGCGCATTTCCGCGGGCGGGAGCGTGGCGAGGTTGAGCCCGTCGAACCGGATCTCGCCGCTCTGGATGCGGCCCATCGGCTGCGGGAGCAGGCGCATGATGGAGAGCGCCGTGACGCTCTTGCCGCACCCGGACTCGCCCACGATGCCCAGCGTGCGGCCGCGCTGCACGGAGAAACTCACGCCGTCCACGGCGGTCAGGCGGCCGGCATCGGTGTCAAAGGTCGTGACGAGGTCACGCACCTCAAGCACCGGCGCGGCGGGAGCGGGGGCGGCGGGTTGGGTCACGGGATTAATCCTTGAACTGGTCGTAGGTCAGGAGCAGCGGCGGGAACTTCTGGCCGGCGCGGCGGGCGGCCGTGGTGGCGGCGCGCTCGTCCTCATCGACCCAGTGGAGGAAAAACTCCTCGGCATTACGGCTCTGCATCGCGTTAAAGCCTTCCGGCCATTTGACGTGCCGCCAGTAGCCGGTGCGGTGGAAGGGCAGGGCCCAGCCGTTGACCCAGGTCGCCACATCGTGGATCCGCTGCTCGATCTCCCGGGCGTAGGTCTTGATCTCGTCCAGCGTCTGGGCGGCGTCGTAAGCCTCGATCAGGCGGTCGAGCTCGGGATCGAAGGTCATGGTCATGTTGTTTGTCTGCACGCGGACGCGGGCCGGGTTGGGGTTGGGCGTGCCTTTGGAGAACTTGTCGGTGAAGCTGCCATCCGGGGCGAGGTAGGCGTCCTCGTAGGCGTTGGAGCCGTGATACATTTCCCAGTAGCGCGGGAAGAGTTCGACCGAGCGGCTGAGTGCCACGAGGGCGATGTCGTGCTGTTTTTCCTGCACTTTTTTCCACCCGGTGGTGGAGTCGAGGACTTCGAGCCGGAAGTCCACGCCGGCCTTGAGGGCCTCCTGCTGGAGGATGGGCAGCAGGTCGCGCAGGGTCTGCAGGTAGGTGGTGATGGTGAACGAGAGGCGCTGGCCGGCGGCATTGACGAGCACGCCGTCGGGACCCTGGGTGGTGAAGCCGGCGGCGGCGAAGTGCTCACGCGCTTTCACCGGGTCGAAGCGCCGGGCGGTGATGTCGGGGTGCATGCGCCAGCCGTAGCCGTCGGAGCGGGTCTCCATGCGCACGGCGTCGCCGCGGAAATACTGGGCGCACACGAGGTCGAAGTTGGTCGCGTGATGCAGGCCGAGACGGACCTCGGTCTGGTTGAGCAGCGGCTTGTGGGAATTGATCCAGAGACCCCAGTCGGGCCGGGGCGTGCGGTTGAAAAACTTGGTCTTGCTGATGAAGCCGCCGGCGACCTCGGGGTGGGTGTCGGGCAGCATCTCATACCAGATCTTGGGCTGGCCGACGGGGAACATGTCGAGATCGCCGCGCACGAAGGCCTCGAAGGCTTTGTCGGGATCGCGGATCACATCGAGGCGGTAGCGGTCGGGATTGAAGCGGCCGCGCCAGAAACGCAGGTCGCGCGCCCACCAGTCCTTGACCTTGGTGAGGGTGACGGCCCGGCCGCGCTCAATGTTGCGGTCCAGCAGTTCGTAGGCGCCGGTCGTGGGGAGAACGCGCCACTGGAACTTCTCGATCCAATCGGAGCCAAATTCCTGCATGGCGTGGCGCGCATAGGGCACGAGGTTGCCGGCGCGGGTGAGGGCGTCGGGTTTCCACTCGGCGAGGGTTATGGCGAAGGTGTGTTCGTCGTAGATCGTGAGCGCGTCGTAGGTCTTGGTGTAAAAATCGTTATACCATGGCTCGCGGAGGTGTGGGCTGCGCATGAAATAGAACGAGAAAACCACGTCGGCGGTGGTGACGGGCCGGCCGTCGGACCAGCGGGCGGAGGGGTTGAGGCGGAAGTAAACCTTCTTTTCCTCCGGCGCGAGGGCCCAGGAAGACGCCAAGCCGGCATACACCTCGCCGGGCAGGTTGGGATGCGGGTGGAGGTAAGCCACGCCGACGTAGTCGAGCAGGTATTGACGGATGCCGCCGGTGGCATCGGGGCCGATGGTGCGGGTCGTGCGCGGGAAGTCGGCGATGTAGTAGCGGAAGGTGCCGCCCGGTTTCGCATTGGGGTTGGCGAATTCGGGGAGGTGGTCGCTGTTCTGCCAGTCGAGACCGGCGGGCAGGTCGGCCGCGGACTTCAGGCGGTAGAAATCAGGCTGTTCGGCGAGCGTGCGGGCCAGATCGGCCTCCATGATGCCGGGGCCGGTGGCGGCTGTATCGGCGGCCGGGGCGGAGGTTTCCTTGCGGCCGCAGCCGGCGAGCAGGGCGGCGGTCAGTGCGAGGAGGCAACGGAGGGGTAGGTGGTGGATCGGGTTCATTGGTAAGTGGTGAATTTCTTGGGGTCGAAGGCCTCGCGGATCGCCTCGCCGACGAAGGTGACCAGGGTCAGCACGACGGTGAGGGCGATGAAGGCGGAGGCCACGATCCAAGGAGCGTTGAGGTTGGAGGTGCCCTGCCGCAGCAGCTCGCCCCAGCTCGGGGTGGGCGGCGGCAGGCCGAAGCCGAGAAAATCCAGGGCGGTGAGCGCGCTGATGGCACCGGACACGGTGAAGGGGATGAAGGTGACGATCGTGGACAGAATGTTCGGCATGATGTGCCGGAAGATGATGCGGCCCGTGCCGGCGCCGAGCACCTGGGCGGCGTGCACGTAGTCGCGCGCTTTCTCGCGGTAAGTGACCGAGCGCATGTAATAGGTCATGCTGGTCCACGAGAACAGCACGACGATGCCCAGCAGAATCCAGAGATTCATGCCGATGCCGGCCGGGATGACCGAGGCGACGATGATGACAACGAACAGGAAGGGGATGTTGGACCAGACTTCGATGATGCGCTGCACCAGCAGATCGAACCAGCCGCCGAAATAGCCCATCAGGCAGCCGAGGGTGATGCCGATGACGTAGGTCAGGCCGATAAAGCAGGCGGCGAAGATCAGGGCGTTGCGGAAGCCGTAGAGCAGGCGGGCGAGGATGTCGCGGTTGATCTGGTCGGTGCCGAGATAGTGGCCCTTCTTCCAGTCGGGCGCGCGCGGCCGGAAGATTTCACCGGGGTAGCAGTTCTCGGTGGCGCTGAAGGGCACGGGCGGCAGCAGCGCCCAGTTGCCCCGGCCCTCGGCGCGGAAGTGGTCGCGCAGCTCGCGGTATTTCACCTCGTAGTCGTAATTCAGGCCGAACTCACGGCCGGTATGAATCGCGCCGTAGGTGGGGAAAAACCACTCGCCCTCGTAGCGCACGACCAAAGCGCGGTTGTGCACGAGCAACTCGGCGGCGCAGGCCAGCAGCGCGAGAAAGACCAGGGCCAAAAAAGACCAGTAGCCGCGCCGGATATGGGTGAAGCGCCGCAGCTTTTTCTGCGTGAGCGGGTCGCGGACGAGGCGGTTGAGGAGGCTGGCCATCGTGGTTTATTTGAAGCGGATGCGCGGGTCCACGAGCGCCACGAGCACATCGGCGATGATGTGGCCGAGCAGCAGGAGCAAGGAGGAGAGCAGGAGCACACCCATCACGGTGGGGTAGTCGCGATCCACCACCGAGGTGTAGCCGAGGAGCCCCATGCCGTTGATGTCGAAAATGAACTCGATGAGGAACGAGCCGCCGACCAGCACGGTCACGCTCTGGCCGAAATAGGTGGCGAGGGGGATGAGGGAGTTGCGCAGGGCGTGACGAAAAACCGCCTGGCGGAAGGAGACGCCCTTGGCCACGGCGGTGCGGACGAAGTCGGCCGCGAGGTTGTCCATGAGCTGGTTTTTCAGCAGGAGGGTCACGAAAGCAAAGCTGCCGATGGTGTAGCAGATCAGCGGCAGGGCGGCGTGGCGGGCGAGGTCGGCGACCTGGCCGAAGAAGGACAGATCCTCGAAGCCGATGCTGCGAAAGCCGCCCATGGGAAACCAGCCCCAGCGCGCCGCGAGATAGACCACGAGAATGGCGCCGAGGGCGTAGCCCGGGATGGCGTAGCCGACGAAGACGATGATCGAGGTGAGGTTGTCGGTGAGCGTGCGGTGCTTGATGGCCTTCAGGATGCCCAGGGGCACGCAGACGGCATAGACCAGCACCAGGGTGACTAGACCGTAGAGCAGTGAGACGGGCATCCGCTCCAGGATGACGCGGGTGACCGGTTCGCCGTAGCGGTAGCTCATGCCGAGGTCGCCGCGCACGACCTTGCCGAGCCAGGTGAAGTAGGCCCGGAGCGGCGGCTGGTCGAAACCGTAGTATTCCTTGAGCGCCTGCATCTGCTCCTCGGAGATCGCGCCGCGGCCGATGTCCGCCGATGAACTGGTGCCGCTGTCGCCCATGGAGCGCGCTTCCATGATGGCCCGCTCGATGGGGCCGCCCGGCACCACCCGCGTGATCAGGAACACGATCAGCGTGATGCCGAGGAGGGTGGGGGGGATGAGAAGGAAGCGACGGAGAAAATAGTCCCGCATGGGAGGATCGTCAGGCGAGGGCGCCGGGCGCACTCGGGAAAGACGGCTGAAAGTGAGGAACCGGGGGAAGCAGAATGCGAGCCATAATGATGCCGGAAGCGTTAAGCCAATCGGGTTAAACGGTCGCCGGCCGGCCGACGGCTGCCGGGTTCAGCCCAGCCAGAGGGTCTTGAGGTTCACAAAGGCCCGGAGGCCGGGCCGGCCCAGTTCGCGGCCGAAGCCGCTTTGCTTGATGCCGCCGAAGGGCAGCGAGGGATCGGAGCGGACGAAATCGTTGATGAAGACCATGCCGGCCTCGAGCTGGCGGGCGATTTCACGGGCGCGGGCACGGTTGCGGCTGAAGACGGCGGCGCCGAGTCCGTAGGGGGTGTCGTTGGCGACCGTCACGGCCTCCGCCTCGTCGCGCACCGGGATGATGGCGGCGACCGGGCCGAAAAGTTCCTCGTCGTAGGCGGGCATGCCCGGTTTCACCCCGGTGAGCACGGTGGGCGGATAAAACCAGCCGGGGCCGGCGGGGATTTTGCCGCCGAGCAGCAGGCGCGCGCCGCGGCGGATGCTGCGCTGCACCTGGCCGTGGAGCTCGTCGCGCAGGTCATGTCGGGCAAGCGGGCCGAGCACGGTTTGCGGATCGGCCGGGTCACCCGGCTGGCGCGCCTGCATGCGCGCGACAAAACGCCTTTCGAATTCGCGCCGGATTTTGCCGACGACGATGAAGCGCTTGGCGCTCACGCAGCTCTGGCCGGCATTGACGAGCCGGGCCGCGGCGCAGGTCTCGGCCGCGTGTTCGAGATCGGCGTCTTCGAGGATCAGATAGGCATCGCTGCCGCCCAGCTCGAGCACGCAAGGTTTCAATGCGGCGCCGGCGAGGCCGGCGACGGCCCGGCCGGCGGCGGTGCTGCCGGTGAGCGTGACGGCGCTGATGCGCGGATCGGCGATAAGGGCGGGCACTTCGCGGGCGGTGATGAGCAGGGTTTGGAGCAGGCCGGCGGGAACCTTCGCATCCGTGAAGACTTGGGCGATGGCGAGCGCGCAATCGGAGACATTAGAGGCGTGCTTGAGCAGGACGGTGTTGCCGGCCATGAGCGCGGGCACGGCCGCGCGGAAAAGCTGCCAGAAGGGAAAATTCCACGGCATGATCGCGAGGACGACGCCCAGAGGCTCGCAGGCGACGCGGGTGTTTTTCGGCGCGGCGGGCGAATGGGCCTCGGCCAGCCACTCGGCGCCGTGCCGGGCGTAGTAATCGCAGACGGCCGCGCATTTCTCGATCTCGGCCCGCGCCTGTGTGACGGGTTTGCCCATCTCCGCGGTGATAAGGGCGGCGAGATCATCGCGCTGCAACCGGAGGATCCGGCCGAGCGCGCGGAGGTGGCGGGCACGGAACGCCGGCGTGGTCTCGCGCCAGCCGTGGTGGGCGCTGTGCGCCAAGGCGAGCGCATGCTCAATCTGCACCGACGAATGCAGCCCGTGGATGTGGAGGCGCTGCCCGGTCGCGGGATTGATCGAAACGAGGGACATGTCCGCAGTCTGGGTGGAAACAGGGATGCGGACAAATCAAAACCCCGGTCGGGCGACCGGGGTTGATGAGGCTCAGGCCTTGACCGGCCAGGGCGGCGGCGGGGGCAGGGTCTGGCCCTTGGTCTTCAACTCCTCAAGGATGACCTCGATGGCCTTGTCGAGCTGCTGGTCCTCGCCGCGAAATTCGCGGGCAGGGTCGTTGTCCACCACGATGTCGGGGTCCACGCCGTGGCCTTCCATCACCCATTGCTTGCCGTCCTTCGAGTAGGGGGCGAACTCCGGCTTGCGGAGGTCGCCGCCGTCGGTGAACGGCAGGGTGTTCTGGATGCCGACCACGCCGCCCCAGGAGCGCTTGCCCACCAGCTTGCCGAGGCCGTGCTCGCGGAAGCGGAAGGGGAAGATGTCGCCGTCGGAAGCGGAGTATTCGTTGAGCAGCGTGACCTTGGGGCCGAGCAGCATGTGCGAGGGGTTGGTGTTGGGCGTGCCGTTGCGGCTCATGTTGACCATGGCGAGCTCGCGGCGGAGGCGCTCGATGATCTGCGGCGACACGTTGCCGCCGCCGTTGCCGCGCACGTCGATGACGAGCGCCTGCTTGTTGAGCTGCGGGTAGAAGCGGCGGACGAATTCATTGAGCCCGCCGGGGCCCATGTCGGGGATGTGCAGGTAGCCGACCTTGCCGCCGGTCTTTTCCGCCACATAGGCGATGTTTTTCCTCACCCACGCCTCATAGTAGAGGGAAGATTCATCGGCGATCGGCACGATCGTGACATCGCGGGCGCCTTCGTCCGCGGGGGTGGCGTTGACGCGCAGGACGACCTGCTGGCCGACGGTGCCGATGAGCGCGGTGTAAAGGTTGGCCAGCTCGCGGACGGGGCGGCCGTTGACCGCGAGGATGTAGTCGCCCTCGTTCACGTTGACGCCCATCGCGGCCAGGGGCGAGGCGACCTTGTCGAGCCAGTTCGGGTCGCGCAAAATGCGGTCGATGCGGTAGGCGCGGCTGGCGGGATCGCGCGAGACCTCGGCGCCGAGCAGGCCGGTTTTGACGCGCGGGGCCATGGGGCGGTCGCCGCCGCCGACGTAGGCGTGGCCGGCGTTGAGCTCGGAGATCATCTCGCCGATGAGGTAGGTGAGGTCGTTGCGCGAGGCCACGTGGGGCAGGAGGGCGGAGTATTTGGCCTTCTGGGCGGGCCAGTCCACGCCGTGCAGGTTGGGCGCGTAGAAAAAGTCGCGCATCTGCCGCCAGCTTTCGTCGAAGATTTGCGTCCACTCCGCGCGGCGGTCGAGCACGAGCTCGAGGCCGGAGAAGTCGAGCCGGCTCTCGGGCTTGAGTTCGGTGCGGGCGGAGGGCGTGTCGATCAGGTGATAGTTGCGGCCGCTGCGCACGAGCATGCGCTTGCCGTTGGCGGTGATCTCGTAGCCGTCGAAGTTGCCGAGTTCGGCTTCCTTCTGCTGCTTGAGGTCGTAAAAGGCGACGACGGAGCGGGAGGCCGCGGCGGCGCCGAAGCCTTCGCCCCCACCACCGCCGCCGATCTGCCCGGCGGGCAGGCGGCGGTAGTAAACCTTGTCGCCGATCATGCGCAGGCCGGAGTAGTTGGAGGCCGTGATGGGCAAGGCGACGATGCGCTCCGCGAGACCGTCGGCGTCCACCTTGACGGTGATTTTCGATTTTGAATTTTCGGTTTTCGATTTGACGGCGGGGTCGCTGCTTTTGCCGTCAGATTTGTCGGGGCTGCCGTTCTCGTCAGCCTTGGTCTCCTCCTTGGGCAGGGCGACCTCGTCGCTCTTGGGGGCGAACGGCGAGGGTGTGTCCTTGGCGAGGGCGACCATGTAAACGCGTTCCATGTCCACGTAGGCGTGGTTCCACTCGGTGGCGGAGTAGTAGGGCCGGTAGTCGCGGGCGGAGGCGAAGAGCAGCCATTTGCCGTCGTCGCTGAACGCCGGGCTGTTCGCGGCATACCAGCCGTCGGTCACGGCGAGGGTGTCGCCGTCGGTCACGCGGTGAAGCATGATCTTCGACAGGGTGCCGCGTTCGTTGTGGGTCCAGGTGATCCACTGCGAGTCCGGCGACCAGTCGTATTGGAAGAAGCGCGAGTCGGGGTTTTCCGCCACGGTGGTCACGGTCTTGGTGTCCACGTCCACGTAGCGGAGGCGCTGGGCGCGGTCGGACCAGAGCAGCTTCTTGGAATCGGGCGACCACACGGCGCCGTAGTAGTAGGTGTCCGCGTCGGAGGTCAGTTGCACGGCCGGGCTGCGGCCGTCCTGCGCCCGGACGTAGAGTTCGTTTTCGCCGGAGGCATCGGAGATGTAGGCGATCCAGCGGCCGTCAGGCGACCAGGTGGCGTTGCGATCATGCACGCCGGTGCTTTGCGTGAGGTTGCGGGTCGGACCGTGCTTGGCGGGGACGGTGAAGACATCGCCGCGGGCGGTGACCGTCACGCGCTGGCCGTCGGGGGAGGGGCTGACGCCGGTGACATTGCCGCCGACCTTCACGAGGGCGGGGCGGGTGACGGGCAGGTCTTCGCGGATGGTGATGGCGACCGGCGCGGCTTTTTCCGTGCGCAGGTCGAGCCGCCAGATGCGGCCCGCCTGTTCGAAGACGATGGCATCGCGGCCGAGCGAGGGGAACTTCACGTCGAAGTCCTTGAAGTCGGTCACCTGCGCGGTCTTTTTGGTTTTGAGGTCGTAGCTGAAGAGGTTGGCGCGGGCGGTGCGCTCGGAGACGAAGTAGATTTTGCCGTTGGCCGCCCACATGGGGTGGATGTCCTGCGCGGGATGGTCGGTGATGTTCTCGATGGCACCGGTTTTCAGGTCGAAGACCCAGACGTCGTCGGCCATGCCGCCACGGTAGCGCTTCCAGGTGCGGAATTCCCGGAAAACGCGGTTGTAGGCGATCTTGGTGTCGTCGGGCGAAAAGCTCACGAAGCCGCCGTGCGGCACGGGGAGCTGCGCCGGCAGGTCGCCGTCGAGGCCCACGGTCATGAGCCGGCCGATGAAAGGATTGAAGGACTGCCAGCGCGAGCGGAAGACCACCTCGTCGCTGCGGTTTTTCCACGCCATGACGATGTTGTTGGGGCCCATGCGGTCGGCCATGTCGTCGCGGTCGAGCGTGGCCGAGGTGGTGAGGCGCTGCGGGGTGCCGCCTTGCGCGGGCATGACATAGACCTCGGTGTTGCCGTCGTATTGGGCGGTGAAGGCGAGGCGGGAGCCGTCGGCCGAGAACCGCGGGAAGATGGCGTAGCCGGGGGTGTCGGTCAGGCGCCGGGCGGTGCCGCCGGCCACGGGCACGGTGTAGAGCTGGCCGGCGTAGGAGAACACCAGGTCCTTGCCGTTGGTGGCGGGGAAGCGCAGGAGCCTGGTTTCTTCCGCGGGGTTGGCGGCGTGGAGCGAAGCGATGAACCCGCAGGCCAGCGCGAACAGGAGGGGCAGACGGAGTGACTTGGTCATGGATGTAAGGGGCGCATCCTGACGACCGCCGCAAATTTGGCCAAAACAAATCACCCGCCCCGCCCGAATAGTGCCAAAGGGCTAATCCGCCATCGGCCTCTCCCCCTCAATCGATATGTTTTTCCCGGCTTGCCTTAGCATTTTGACTTATCGGATTTTTTGCAGGGGCGTGCCTTGTGCGCCCGTGAGCGCAGTGGAGCATCCAAACGGGCGTGGACGAGCCTCGCTCCTGCTGCAGCCCAAAAGCTTGGTGCGTTTGGTTTTCATCCGCGCCCCGCTCCGAAGAGCGGGGGCGATCGCCGGCTCCATCGGGTCGGTTTTGATGCAAGCGACCGGACTTGGTTGGAATGGGTCATTGGGTGTTGCGCTTTAACTTTGCCGGGTGGGAGTGCGAGGGTGAAGCTGCTGGCGGCTTATGAAGCGTATGCTGCTCGTCATCTTCACCACGGCGTTCCTGGCTTATGGGGCGTTGTGCGTCCTGCTGTTTCTCATGCAGCGGCGGATGCTCTACTATCCGGGCAAGACGCCGGTGGCTGAGCAGCTCAGGTATGCGGCGGGTGCGGGGCTGGAGCCCTGGCTGGATGCGGCCGGTGAGCGTATCGGTTGGAAGCGGGAGTCGGCCGATGCGGATGCGCAGCGTTGGCTCGTGCTGCATGGCAACGCGGGACTCGCGGTGCAGCGGGCCCATTGGGCGGATGCCTTGGAACGCGTGTCGCCCGGGCGGGCACTGTCGGTTTATGTGCTCGAATATCCGGGCTACGGCGGACGGAGCGGTTCGCCGACCGAGACCAGCCTGACGGCGGCGGCGTTGGCGGCGTTTGACGTGATTCCAAGCGTGGGGCGGATCCATTTGCTGGGCGAATCGCTCGGGTGCGCGGCCGCGGTGCAAGTGGCGCGGGCGCGGCCGGAGCGCACCGGCGGGCTCGTGCTCGTGTCGCCCTTCAACCGGCTGGCCGATGTGGCGTCATACCATTACCCGTGGCTGCCGGTGCGCTGGCTGGTGAAGGATCGGTGGGAATCCGACTTCGCGCTGCGTGATTTCTCCGGGCCGGTGACCGTCATCGCGGCGGAACGCGACTCCATCGTGCCGGCGAAATTTGCCCGGCGGCTGCACGAGGGCTACCCGGGCCGGAAGTGGATGCATATTATCCCTGGCGAGGACCACAATTTCTTCGTGTTCGATCAGGCGTGGTTTCGCGAAGCGGTCGCCTTCGTGACGGCGAAGGAATAGAACAACCCGGTTGGTTGACCGCTGATTTGGGCTGATGGACGCTGATCTTTGGGAGAGGGAGTAATTCGACCCCTGCTTTAAGTAAAACTACGGCCGGAAATGGCAGGGTCCGACCTCCCGCCGTCGCCTAGGCTTTGGCGGACAGGCCGGGCGGGCTGCGGTCCGCTCGGAGAGCGGACCCTGCCGGCGCTGCCGCCCCACAGGGGTGCGGCTGCAGTTCTATTTGAAGCGCCCCGGTCACGGATTTTATGGATGGGCGCGGATGCTCAATCCTCTGCTTTGTATCCGTGCTATCTGTGCAATCCGTGGCGAAATGGATCTACTGTTGTCTGCCGTAAAGTCCGCCGAAGAAATCATCCGGCAACCAGGCCGGCGGCACGGGGTCGTCCGCGATGGCGCGGACAAAGTCATGGGCAAACACCGTGTAGGCACCCGTGGAAGGCCAGTCGATGGGCTGGCTGAGGTCGTCGTTGGGCTTGTGGTAGCGCTCGCGCAGAAAGCCGTTCCACGCCGCCGCCAGATCGAATCCAGGGTCAAGCGAGCGCTGGCCGGTGCCGATGAAAATGGCCGGCACGCCGGTGCGCACGAAGGCGTATTGGTCGCTGCGCACGAAGATGGTCTGCTCGGGCATGAAGTCCGGGCTCACGGTGAAGCCGGTGCGAGCTGCAGCCGCATGCACCATCGGACCAAGCGTGGTGTGATCCTCGCCCCAAGCGACGATGTCGCGGACCGGGGCAGGGAAGATGGGCATGTCGATGTTCACGTTGGCGGCAAACCGCTGCACGCGGGCCGGCGGGTTGTTCGCGAGGTGTTCCGCGCCCAGCAGGCCTTTTTCCTCCGCGGTGAGGGCGGCGAAGAGCACCGGCCGGGCGGGACGCGGACCGGCGGCCAGTTCCTCGGCCATGGCGAGAATGATGCCGATGCCGACGGCGTTATCGATGGCGCCATTATAGATGCTGTCGCCATCGATGGCTGTGCCGATGCCGAGATGGTCGAGGTGTCCGGTCACCACGATGGGTTCCCCGGCGAGCGCCGGATCGGTGCCGGGCAGCCAGCCGAGGACATTGGTGCAAGCGAGCGGATGCAGTTGTGCCGAGCCACCGACCGTGAGCGTAACCCCGAGATCAAAGGCCTGCGGTTCGCCACGCTCCGCTGTGGCGAAAATTTCCTCCGCGGTGCGTCCGCTGGCAACGAGCAGACGATGGGCGGCCGTGTGGCGCACGCTGGCCCGGCCCCGGAGTTGGGGATGACTGCCGACGACGGTGCCATCGGTGGCTACGAGACGCATGCCGGGGAAGCGCGAACTGGCGATGACAATGGCCCAGGGAGATCGGGACTCATCGCGCGGGGTCAAGATGCTGACCACGCCCACTGCGCCGCGGGCCACCAAGAGATCATTTTTTGTCCGGCCACTGGAATAGTGTGCCCGCTGCGTGCTGGGAAAACGGGCCGGTGCACCGCTGAGGATGACGGCGATTTTGCCGGTGAGATCGATGCCGCCGAGGTCATCGTAGCCGAGTTCGGGGGCCTGCACACCGTAGCCGACGAAGACCGCCGGGGCGGTGATTTGCGTGACGGTGTCACCGGGGGCCGGCGCGGCCAGCATGTCGTTGATCGGCGTGAGGGCGTCCTCGCTGTCCGCATGGTGCACGATCAGGCGTCCGGCCTCGTGATCGGTCGTGGACTCCAGCAGCCGCAGGGGTTGGAGGAAGCTGCCGTGGTCGGCGCCCGGTTCCAAGCCGATCCGGGCAAACTGTGCGGCCACATAACCGGCGGCGAGCTGGTAGCCGCGCGTGCCGGTGCCGCGGCCTTCCATGAGGTCGTCGGCGAGGAAGGTGGCATGCGCCTGCACCCGCCGCGCGGCGACGGCGGGATCGAGCGCGGGGATCGGTCCGGCCTGCAGGCCGAGGCCGAGGAACAGGATGAACACAAAGTGGCGCAACCGGTGGGGCATGGAGCCGGGAAACCATGCGACGGCTTTGGTCGCAAGCGGCAATATTGGCCGGTTGAGAGAGGCGCAGCGACGGAAATTGGTCCCGGGCGGGAGTGATGTTCACCCCTGCGGGACTACCGGTGCAGCTCGGGAAACAGCAGCGGGGCGCTGAGGGCGAGGCCGTCGCCCACACTGGTGAACTCGCCGCCGTCACGGAGGCGATCCGCGCCGAAGCGGCGGACGAATTCATCGCGCAGGCTGCGGATAAGCGAAGTGCCGCCGGTCAGGAAGACGGTTTCGATGCCGGCGGGATCGATGGCGGCTTCCTGCATGAACGCGTCGAGCTTGGCCGTAATTTGGCCGGTCAGGTCGGCGGTGTTGGCGTTGAACTCTTCGAGCGTCAGTCGTTCGTTGATCGGGATGCGCGGGTGGGTGAATCGGAGTGAAGCCGTATCCGCGGTGGTGAGCGTGATTTTGGCCGCCTCGATGATTTGGAAGAGGGCGAAGCCTTGGTTTTCCGTGACGAGGGCCTGCAGGCGGTCGAATCCGGCCGGATTGTCCGAAAGCCGGGCGAGCCGCCAGATCAGGTCGAGTTTGGTGGCGTTGCGGAGGAAGACGATCTGGTCCCATTGGCAGATCTGCCGGTGCAGGGTGGAGGGCACCTCGATGCGCTTGCCGAAACTTTCGTAGGTGGCGCCCCGTCCGAAATGCGGGGTGAGCGTGTGCCACATGGTGGCGGAATCATACCGGTTGCCCGCCACCGGCAGGCCGCCGGTCGCGAGGATGTCGGCGAGCCGTTCAACCTGGTCCTGTCGGCGTGGGTCGAGCTGCACGACGGTGAAATCGGAGGTGCCGCCGCCGAAGTCGCCCACGAGGACGCGCTCGGGTTGCCGGATGCGGGCCTCGTAGGCAAAGGCGGCGGCGATGGGCTCGTATTGAAAATGAATTTCCTTGAACCCGGCGAGTTCCGCGGCGCGCCGGAGGCGGTCTTGGGCAATCTGATCCTCGGCGGGTTCGGAGGAAAAGACGGCAGGGCGGCCCATGACCACACGCTTCACATCCTGGCCGGTCACCCGGTCGGCCTTGCCCTTCAGATGGCGCAGGAAAAATGCGATCAGGTCTTCGAGCAGGTAGGTCTCGTTGTTGACGATGGTCTGCTCGAAGGTGCGGTTGGGGAGGATGGTCTTGATGGCTTGGAAAAACCGGCCGCGCATCTCGTCCTGCACGTAGCGTAGCTTGGCGGCGTTGCCAATCAGGGGCGGGTCTTTGCTCAGGGTGTAGGGAAAATACATGAATGACGACTCCACGCCGGCGATGCTTGGGTCCCGGGCAAGTGTGCGGCGCTCCACATCCCAGATCGTGACCGAGGAGTTGCTGGTGCCAAAGTCGATGCCGTAGATGTAGGTGCTCATGGGGAACTCCGAGGTTGAGCGCGGGTGCGACGCGCACTTCGCCGGGTGGGCGGATGGGGGCCGCTCCCGGCACAGGGGGCGTGCGAGAGAATTCAGGCCCCTCGGCCTGACAAGGGAAATATCACCCGGAGGGTGGATATATCCCGGCAGTGCCCGCCACGGCGTTATCAACTAAAGTGGTCCACCGCTTCCAGTCCAAGGATCTGCCGGAAGTGGACGTCGCGGGTGGGCAAGGCGGCGCCGGTTTACAGGATGACGGCGGTGATGAACAAATTGGTGGCCGGAATGACGATCCCTTGGCGGTGATCTAGTAACTACTGTCGGGTGGCTCCAGGTTGCTTGGGCCGTTGATGAAGCCCTGCGCTGGCATCGAAATCCGAACGTCCAAGTGTTAATCGCTCGGTACCGAAATTCGTCTGAAAGCGGCCGAAAATTGGCCTAACCCGCACCCAAATCCGAAAATTCGGCATAGAGTGATGTACACTTAATCACGTAAGTATGCTGCGGTTAGTCTGTTCCGAAAAGTGTTCATCACTACCCGTTTTTTCGGATCAAATCCCAAATGGCTGCGGATATCCTGAAACCGATCCGAACAATCTGGGGCAAGCTGGCGGCCTGCCTAGGTGATCGCAGGGGAAAAGAAGGTGAACAGTGTTAATCAGTCCTGCCCTCCGGGGCAAGTTGCAGCTCGTCCCGATGTTAGAACCTTTTGCCAGCTTGCCCCACTTGCCCCACTTGCCCCGCTTTTCTCCCGTCGCTTCAAATAACTCCAAGTGAGTGTAGCCGTCAGCGTTGGCATCCGATCGGCAGCAGGGTGAATTTTCCATTGGCGGGAACTGCGACCGCGCTATTTTGTTAACGTGGAAACCCCATCGTCCAGTCGGGCTACCGGACTCCGACAACAATTGGCAGAACTCACAGTTAAAGCTCGCGAGATTGAAGACGAACTTGCGGTCATCGCGTCGGACGGTCGGCTCAAATTCACGTCAGCAACCGCCCCGGGAAATCCGCCACAGACGCCGTCGGAAAAAGTGGCGCTCTTTCTCGATCTGTTCGGGACGCGCCGATCGGTCTATCCCAAGCGATGGGAAAACCAGAAAGCCGGAAAGAGCGGCTATGCACCCGTCTGTGACAATGAATGGCGGGCTGGCATCTGTGAGAAACCGAGAGTTAAATGCGCGGAATGCCGTCATCAGCGATTTCCCACTCTTGATGACCGGTCGGTCGAAGGCCATTTGCGGGGCGCTCATACTCTCGGCGTGTATGCCATTGCGGCCGATGACACCTGTCGGTTTCTAGCGGCAGACTTCGATGGTGACGGCTGGTTGGATGATGTGCGCGCCTATCGCGATGCGGCTGAAAAGGTGGGGGTAGCGGTCGCCATCGAGCGGTCTCGATCCGGCAATGGCGCACATGCTTGGATCTTTTTTCACGAACCGGTGCCAGCGGCATTGGCCAGGCGATTGGGGACTATTCTTGTCGCAAAAGCTTCTTCGTTGCGTCCTACGCTGAGTTTGGGCGCGTATGATCGACTGTTCCCCAATCAGGATACTCTCCCGCCCGGTGGCTTTGGAAATCTGATTGCATTGCCGCTGGCCAAGGGGCCGAGACAGCACGGCAACACGCTGTTCCTCGATACGCAAATGCAGCCAATCGAGGATCAATGGAATTTTTTGGCCGGCATGGCACGACTAACTCGTGGCGACTTGGAGAGGATACTGGGCAGGATTGCTCCCATACCATCGCTCGGAGCTTCTATTCAGAACAGCTCCGCCTCTGAAGATTTCGTACTGCAAAACGACACCGACGTATTGGATCTATCGCATCCGAGGGTCCGCAGCGGGATGCTAACGGGTGAAGTCACCGTCCGTTTGGATGCCCAGATTCATCTGCCTCGGTCACTGCCGACACCTCTTTTGGCAGGATTGCGACGGCTGGTGACGTTTCCCAATCCCGTTTATCATGAGAAACTTCGCTTGCGATTTCCTACATACGATACGCCGCGATTTCTCTTCGCCGGTGAGTGGCATCCGGATCGACTGGTATTGCCACGCGGCGTTTTGGATCGGTGTCTTGCGCTCCTTGAGGCTGCTGGAGGCACGGTGGCTTTGCAGGACACTCGTCAGGCGGGAACGCGAGTAAAATGGAAGTTCGAAGGCGAGTTGCGGCAGGAACAGGAAACGGCAATTCGGGAAATGTTGGAGGAGGATACCGGGGTGCTCTGTGCTCCGCCGGGTGCAGGAAAAACAGTGATGGGATGCGCATTGATTGCGCATGCCCGCACCTCGGCCCTCATCTTGGTTCATCGTGCGGTGCTTGTGGACCAGTGGAGGGACACGGCGATGCGTTTTCTCGGTTTAAAGCGCAAAGAAATCGGACTCTGGCGCAGTCGATCTCCGCGCCTTACCCGGCGGCTGGACATCGCGATGCTGCCATCGCTGGCGCGGGCGGAAAACCTGGAAGCCGCCATGCGCGGGTATGGGCTGGTCATTGTCGATGAGTGCCATCATGTGCCGGCAGCATCGTTTGAAGTCGTCCTCAAGGCATGCCCCAGCCGGCGAATTTACGGCCTTACGGCCACACCGGCGCGGAAAGACCGGTTGGAAAAGCTCCTTTTTGCTCAGTGCGGCCCTATTCGGCATACTCTGGTCGCTACCTCCACCGGTGCAGCAAAGACCGTGAAAGTTCGCCATACTACGGTGGCGCTGACGCCAGAAGCCGGGGCACGACCACCAATCCACGCTTTTTGGGAAGCGCTGGTCTTGGACGGCAGCCGCATCGAGGTCATTCTATCAGACTTGGTCGAATGTGTGGCGATGGGGCGGTCACCACTCGTGCTAGCCGACCGGAAGGCCTACTTGGACCGGCTGGAGAGCGCTTTCACCGCCCGTGCTGCGAGCGCGGCGTGCTTCCGGTTTGACGGCCAGCTAGGCAAGAAAGCTCGGAGCGAAGTGCTCCGACGGATTGAGGAATGTTACGAGACCGGGAAGACGTTCGTGCTTTTCGCGACGGCATCGTTGATCGGCGAGGGATTCGACCTTCCTCGTTTGGACACGCTTATCCTGTCAATGCCGCTCTCATTCAAGGGACGGCTCATTCAATATGCTGGGCGTCTAAACCGGGTGCATGAGTCGAAGAACGCCCCCTTGATTTTCGATTACTTGGACGGAAACCATGCACTCACCAACGCGATGTTCCGCCGCCGACTGACAGGATATAAGGAGCTGGGTTACCAAGTCGAAATGCCGCAAGACGTAGTCCCTGCGTGGTTTGAGGACGGAGCCGGTAACGCCAAATAGCTTTATAGTTGCAGGCCCGGCAAATTGCCGGATAGTGATTCCATGGCCACTTTAGCTGCAAAATCTCGTTCTCGTGTCCCCACCACCGCCCGACTTGAGGCGAGAATTCCCCGTGATTTCAAGAAGACCCTGGAGCAGGCCGCCGCCGTGACCGGGCATCCCACGGTCACGAGCTATGTTCTCTTTGCCCTCCAAGCCAGCGCCCGCAGGGTCATCGAGGAGCATCAACAGGCCAAACTTTCTGCGGAGGAATCGACCCATTTCGTTAAGGCATTGCTTGCACCCGCCGCTCCGAATGCGGCGTTGCGGGGTGCTTTTAAGCGCTATCGTGAGGCCAGCGCCTGATGGCCTATCGTTTTGAGCCGCTGACCAAGCAGCACGACCGGGCTGCGTTTCGTTGCGCCAGCGCGCCGCTCAATACCTATCTCCAGCAGATTGCCCGGAAGGACGCCGAGCGCCATGTGGCCGCTGCATTTGTCATGGTGGATGACGCCGCCCCGGCCGCCATCGTGGGCTATTACACGCTTTCGGCCTTCGCCGTGGACGTGACGGAGCTTCCGGAAGCCATGCAAAAGAAGCTGCCCCGGTATCCGCGGCTGCCCGCAACCCTGCTTGGACGGCTGGCGCGCGATGTGCGTTTTCCGGGCACGGGATCACTGCTTTTGATGGATGCGCTCGCCCGGGCGTATCAGAAATCGGCCGAGATTGCTTCGCTCGCCGTGGTCGCAGACGCGAAGGATGAGGCCGCTTTGACGTTCTATCGGAAGTTCGGATTTGCCCAATTGGGTAGCGATCCGAACCGGGTTTTTCTGCCGATGGGCACCATCGCGGAGCTGGTTGGGAAGCAGGGTTAGCGACCTATTGGGGCGCGGCGCAACCTGCGTCGGAAGGGATTTTCCCGTAAACAAAATTGATTGGGTAGCCGCCCAACGCGATGGAGCACAGCGGCGTCTGTGCAAGTGATTGTTTCCGAGGCAGTATGGCTATCGCAGACAACCGGGAAGTGACGGTAGAAAAGTTATGCGCCAAGGTTTATCGCGGCTGCACGATTGTCCCATTGAAGCGCTCTCCCGTCCAAGACAGGGCCGCAAAAACCTGAAATAATCGCCCGCGCTACGAGGCCAGAGTAACGAAGCGCTCGTATGCTGACTACCCAGCACCGATTGCCTGTCTTTCGGTGATTTTTGCATAGAAACAAGAATGCAGTTACCCACATATTATGAAGCTACCCCAAATAACGTCAGTAGTCCTATCCGGTCCGCTATGTGTGCAACGCCCTCCAAGCGCTGCACATTTTTTTTCAGCTTTTGGAGGCAGCTGTGCAACAGAGTCAAAATCTATGACCACCTGTTGCACACTAACAATTTCCAGTCGTTGATCATCGGTGAGTTACACACTGTGCAACGCAGGCATCTCGATTTGTAATACAAATCCCGCTGGCTGCCCGGGTAGGATAGGGTCACGAACTCGCGCGCACCGCTTTGAGGCACCGTCGAGAGGGAAATGGGTCCCGATTCGTTCCAAATGGCCAAGTAACCACGTTGTTTTGGAACGAATCAAAGATCAGTGAAGCCAAAATTGGTCCGGTTGATTCGTTCCATTTGTTCCAACTTCATTAAGCCGGCACTAGCCGGCGTCGGGGCGTTGCGGGGTGTGTCCGCGAGCTCCACCAAGCGCGCTTGGTCTCGCGACCGAGACGCTCCGGAGCGCTTCCACGAAATTTTGCGTTAGTTGTGACCTAACGTTTTTGCGCCATACGGCCAAGAGCCGCACGACCAGATCGTCCCCGTCCTCTTTGATGCGACGGAAGAGGACCGCATCATTATTTCTCGAAAGGTTAAGCGGCAGCAGCATCGATACCCCATGACCGCCGGCCACGAGCGCTACGAGTGCCTCGAAACCATTCACGGGTTTGACGGGGCGATGTCGGATGCCACGAGCGGTGAATATGGCATCCACAAATTTTTGGTGCAAGTTGTAATGTCCGTCGTCGCCGATGCACAAGAAGGATTCATCAGCAAGTTCCGCTAGCGCCACTGATGGCCTCCGCGCGAAGCGATGTTCAGGGCCGATTGCCACAGCCAACCGCGATATCAGAACTTCGACCGAGGCGAAGTTGGAGGGAATGGGAATCCCTTGAGCGATCACAAAGCCCAGTTGGATCGTCCCTGCATTTATCGCGGAGATTTGGTCTGGCATCGACGCTTCATGCAACTCGACCTCCACCTGCGGAAAACGCGCCCGAAACGCCGCAAGCGCGGCGGGAAGAAAACTCGCCGAGATTACGCCCAGGCTGCCGATAGTCAGGCGTCCCCCGCGGCCGGCCTCTGCTTCGCGGACCGCCTTTGCGGTCATTTGCACCCGCTCTAGAATATCTTTGGCTTCTTCCAGCAACACGGTTCCTGCATCGGTTAATGTGACTCCTCCGGTATTTCGGTTCAACAGGCGTGCCCCCAACTGCTCCTCCAAATCCTTGATTTGCTTACTCAATGCAGGCTGGGCGACGTGGAGCTGCTCAGCGGCGCGCCGGTAGTTCAGGGCCTCAGCCACTGCCACGAAATACCTTAGATGTCTTAATTCCACGCCCGTCTGATAACCCAGGAGTATCAGTCTGAAAACAACAAACTTGGGCAGCCCGGCCCGGTCGGCCACGGCGCATCGTTCTGATCGGCGTTCGCTGGGAACGCGTGACGGAGGATTCATGCACTTCGGTTAGGTCGGCCAATTGCATCCGGCTGCTCGCCGCGAATCAGCCGGACACATAGGCGGGCGAGCCCTTGGGCGAATAGCGCGTAGCCGGCCTTCGTGTAGTGCAGATCATTGACGGGCTTCTCACCTTCCATCTTGTCGTTGAGATCGTCGGTATCGACCCAAGCGCCGCGCGGGATTTCACGCGCAATTTTCATCTGGATGGCCCGCACCGCATCCCAGCCTACCTGCATGCCCACGCCCGGGGCGTGATCGCCGAGGCGGCCGATGACGACGTTCATCGCCGGGCAGCGCAGGTCTCGGTGGAGGTTGGCGAACAAAATTGCGTGAGGACCTGTTCTTAAGCAGCGGCGAGCCCGGTCTTGGCGTTGCGTTTGCCCTGCATCCAGCACAGCGTGATCGAGGTGAAGACCGGATGCCGAATTTGCAGCTTTTGGAATTCGGCCAGGATTTGCTCGTAATAGACCGGACCTTGCTCGTTCCGCTGGTCGAGCTGCGCAGCGACGGCAATCCGGTCCCACTCCGGCAGCCAGCGGCGGATGGGCTCGCCCACGACGGCGACTTTCAGGCAGCCCACCTCCGTTCCGGTCAGCATAGATGTTTAGTCCCAGAGAAAGGTGGTGAGGGCGAGGGCAATAATCCAAACCCTGAAGAACTATGGGATAAATACTACACGGTTGCGCCCGAACGACGGCGGCGGTGCGTCGGGCGATCCAACATAGTCAAGAGAGCCTGAGGACACTGGCTCAACGTTATGGGATTAACCCCAAGACGGTTCAGAAGTGGCGGAAGCGCTCCGTTGTGGAGGATGGCCGAATGGGGCCTCGGCCCCATTCGCTTATCTTGAGCGCGGAGCAGGAAGCCATAGTGGTTGCGTTTCGCCAACACACGCTGTTGGCCCTCGATGATTGTCTGTATGCTCTGCAGGCGACGATTCCTCAGCTTACCCGCTCCAGCCTTCACCGCTGCTTTGTGCGTCATGGAATCAATCGGCTGAGCGATCCCGGTGAACGAGGCCCCGGCAGGAGGAAGTTCAAGGCCTATCCCATCGGCTACTTCCATATCGATCTGACCGAAGTGCGAACCGCAGAAGGCAAACTGTGCCTTTTCGTGGCCATCGATCGCACCTCTAAGTTCGCCTTCGCCCGGCTTGTTCAGCAGGCCAACCGCGCCGCGGCCGCCGATTTCCTGCGCGAGCTGATCCGAACCGTCCCCTACAGGATCCCATACCGTCCTCACTGACAACTGCACCCACTTCACCACGCCGAGAAACTCCCGTTCCGCAGCCAAGCACATCCAACTGGCACGACAGCGCGGCGAACTCTTTCGCGCCCATACCTTCGAACTGGCCTGTGCCGATCATCGGATCGATCACCGCCTGACCAAACCCTATCACCCTTGGACCAATGGCCAGGTCGAGCGCATGAAGCGCACCATCAAAGAGGCCACCGTCCGCACCTATCACTACCTCCACCACGACCAGCTCCGCCGGCACCTCGACGCCTTTCTCAATGCCTACAACTTTGCCAAACGCCTCAAAACCATCTCCGGCCTTACATCCTTCCAATTCATTTGCTCCTGCTTCCAAAAGCAACCAGATCGTTTCAAGTCTTCGCCCCACCTCTCTCTGGGACTAAACATCTAGCCTGCGCCTCCGGCAGAAAATCGGCCGCGGGATCCGGGTGCACCATGTTGGACTGCCCGGACAGGATGAACAGGTGGACCGGCTTCTCCGCCGCAGGAAGGAATCCGGCCAGCAGAAGAAAAACGGCGGCGGTCAGGCGGGAAAGGAAGCGGAGAGTTTTCATGACACGAAACTTGGTCATCTCATGGAATGCATGACGGAAGAGGGCAAAGCATCCGTTGAACACCATTCCAACCGGAATCCGAATCCGCCGACTGTTGCATTTCAACAAATGAACGCCACAGGCCTGCTGCATCTGCGTGAACGCGTCATCGAACGGCTCCATCGCCCCCAGCTCCGATGCAAGAAATTTGGCCGGCCAGTCAGAAAGTCGCGCTGCGCGGGCATGCTCGGCATCTAGCAGACATGGGAGGTATCGAAGCGCGCGGATCGCTGCGCCAGCCGCATGAAATTCGGCACCTGCACCCAGCCTCACGCATAGGATGGCAGGCAATGTCGGTTCACTGAGTGGAAGGCGACGACGATGGCTTTCAAGCGAACCGGGGTCGGCCGCAAGGCGGGCGCTATTCGAGCGTCTCCGCTGTGGTGACAGTGCGCTGGCCGGGAGTCGGTCGGACTGGCGAGGGATGGATCCGCGGCAGCGGCTCACCGGCAGCGGCCATGCGGCGCAACAGGCGCTCGCGCAAGACTGCGCAGGTGGCGGCGTGAGAAGCGAATCCGGCTAGGTTGATCAGCTCATACGGATCGCTGGCCAGATCATACAGCGCCTCCTCGGTGTATTCCGGCCAGTCGCGGGCGTGGCAGGCGGCCTTGGCGTCGGCCCCCTGCACGGAGACGCAGTATTTCCAGCGGCGGGTGCGGATGGCGCGTGCGTTCTGGGCCTCGCTGATCTGGACAAAGACATCGTCCGGCCATTCTACGGCGGTCCCGCCGCGGAGGCGGCGAAGGAGCGAGCGGCCCTGCATCTCGGTCGGGACCGGCAGGCCGGCCGCATCGAGAAGGGTCGGCGGGAGGTCAAGTAAGCTGACCAGTTCCGCACGGTCGCCCCCGCCCATGAAACCGGGTCCGTGGAACATAGTGGGCACGCGGATGGAGGCATCGTGGCATGAGCGTTTGTATTCGCCGTTGCGCGTCTTGAAGTGGCAGCCGTGGTCGGAAGTGAATAGCAGGACGGTGTCTTCAAGCTGGCCGGTGCTCTTGAGCGCGTCGTAAACACGGCCGAGCGCCTCATCGAGCCGTTTCACCATGCCGTAGTAGCCCGCCAGATGGCTATGGGTCGTGCCGCCGAGCGCCAGGAGGTCGGGCGGCACCCAGCGGCCTTGGTAGCGTTCCGCGTAGCCGTCGGGCGCGGGGTAGTCGTCCCGATAGTTTTGATGGTGGGGCTCGAGGTAGGAGAGAAAAAGAAAAAAGGGTTGGTCGCGCTGAGTCGCAACGTAGCGGATCGCCGCATCGGTCAGCGCGTCCACCCGATAGCCAGGCAGGTGCTTTTCCTGGCCCTGCTCATCATAGAGATTCGTGGCATAGGCATCGGAGGTGTATTCGAGCTGGTTGGCGGCGAGCCAATCCTGATAGCCGCCGCGCTCCTCGGGTTTGACCGGGCCGGCGGAGTTGACGTCGCCGAGGTGCCATTTACCGATGTAACCCGTGCGGTAGCCGACGCCTGCAAAATGATGAGCGAGAGTGCGCGCATTGGGTGGGAGCGTCACGCCGTTGATATGGGTGTCGAGTTGGGTCGCGTAGCGCCCGGTCTGAAGGCAGGAACGGGCGGGGCCGCAGACAGGCTGGCAGGTAAAGCTGTGGCGCACATGCGTGCCAGCGCGGGCCAGACGGTCGAAGTTCGGCATCAGGTCCAACGGGTTGCCGTGCAAGCCGGCGCAATCCCAACGCTGTTGATCGGTTAAGAAGACGAGGACGTTGGGGCCGGATTTTGAATTCATGGGAGACAAGAGGGCTGCGGTCGAGTGTTGACTGACTGGTTAGCGTGTCGATTGATGATTGCGCGCGCCCAGATGACGGGCGATGGTTAGGGCTGATGGCTGGGCCTTCTCGGCCAGCTATTGGAGCGACTCGGCATCCATTGCGCGCGGGGCAGGGTCATGATCGCTGCTGGCGCCATGCTGTTGCCCAGCAGGGCGGCCATCGTGTTCATCGCGGGTTCGATGTGCAGGAAGAATTTCTTGTAACCCGCGCACAGGTAGTTGAGGCCGGGCTCACCGTCGGGCGTGCTTATGAACCGGTGCTTGGGACACTCGCCGTGACAGGCGAAACGCACCGGGCACTCGCGGCAGTAGCGCGGGAGGGTGGCCGACTTGGCCCGCCCGAACTGCGTCTGGCTCGGTGAATCAACCATCTCGACCAGGCTCGTGTTGAGCAGGTTACCAAGCCGGTAGTGCGGATAGACATAGTGGTCGCAACTGTAGACGTCACCGTTGTGCTCCAAGGCTAGGCCGCGTCCACAATTCTCGTTGAACACACAGATGCCGGAGGGCTGCCCCGTCCAGTTCGCCAGGGCGGCGTCGAACTGCTGCACGAACACCTTGCCCACGTCGTGCTGCACCCACTCGTCGAAGATCTGGATGAGAAAGTTCCCGAAATCCGCCGGGCGCACGCTCCAGGGCGTGACATGGTGATCGAGCGCTTCGGCTTCCTCATGGTCCGGCGGCGGGGCCAGCCATAGACCGGAGGCGGCGGTGGCCGCCGGTGCCGGCCGCTCGACGATCGGGATGAACTGGATGTAGCCCGAGCCGATTTTCTTGAGGAAACGGTAAACCTCGAGTGCCTGGACCGAGTTTTTCCGGTGCACAGTAGTCAGGGTGTTGAACTCGACGCGATGCTTCTTGAGCACGGCCAAGCCCGCCATCACCCGGTCGAAAGTCGGCGCTCCACCGCGGTCCACGCGGTAGGCATCGTGCAAATGCCGCGGACCATCGATGCTGATCCCGACGAGGAAGCGGTTTGCGACGAGAAACTCTCCCCACTCGTCGTCGAGCAGCGTGCCGTTCGTCTGAAAGGCGTTCTCGATGGTCTTGCCGTCAGCGTAGCGTTGCTGGAGGGTCACTGCTTCGCGGAAGAAGGCCACACCGAGCAAGGTCGGCTCCCCTCCCTGCCAGGCAAAGCTGACCGTGGGGCCGGGCTGGGCGGCGATGTAGTCGCGGATGTAGGTTTCCAGCACCTCCGGGCGCATCCGAAAGTTGCGGTCGTTGGGATAGAGATGAGCCTTCTCCAGATAAAAGCAGTAGGAGCACTCAAGATTGCACAACGACCCTATCGGCTTGGTCATCAGGTGAAACGCCGCCTGGGCGGGCTTTGGCCCTGGCGCCGGGAAGGGAGTGTTGCTCTGTGTGGACATCGACGTGCAAAAGTGTGCCCAACTGACGGGGAGGGGAAAGCTTGTTTCTTTGAATTGATCGCCGCGCAAGGCCTAGCGTTGTCTGGCGAGCGCGACTTCGGGGCCGCAGCGGCAAAACCATCCGCGGGTATGGCGAAAGGGGCGACGTTGGAAATGTCTAATTCACGGGCGAGGCATATCGTCGGCGTGGTCCAGATGTGCTGGTAGAGTTCCTTGCGGGAGAGGGTCGTCATGAATAGAGTGGCGGGACCGCGAGCCTGGAGGACGGCGCGGCGATCAAGCGGTGGGCTGCGGAGCGTGGTCGTAGAAGATGCGCAGATCCGGCTTGGTACCGGGCAGGAGTTGCTGTGCGCGTTGGAGGGCGCGTTTGGTGGCGAGGGTGGGATTTTCCTCAGCGGGGAAAATGTTCTCAGGGCCGATTCTCGCGGCGAGGCCGCTCCGTTTGAGCACCGTGGCGACATCGCTACGCACCCCGGAGATGAGCAGGTGCCGACCCTGTGACTGAAGGTATTCGAGCAACTGGCCCAGGGCCATGACGGTCGTTGCGTCGAGGTGCCGGGCATTTTTCATGCGCAATATAAAGACCCGGATGTGGGGATCCTCGGCCAGCCTGCGGACGTCATCCTGGAAAATATCGGTGGCGCCGAAGAACAGGTCGCCTTCGACATGGACGATGGAGATCTGCGAATTGTTGCGCCCGGCGGGTGATGCGATCTGGGCGAGCTGGCCCTGTTCGTTGAAGGCGTGTTCGACGAGACTGGGCGCGCCGGCCTTCTGGAGGAAAAGCACGAGGGATACGCCGACTCCGGTGTAGATGGCGGTGTCGAGATCGAGAAACAGCGCCGCCACCAGCGTGACCCAGAAGACTGCCGCATCGGAGGAGGTAGAAAGCCGCACGACTAGAATTTGCGCGGGTTGGATCAGCCGGATGGCGATGACAATGAGGTAGGCAGCGATGGCCGCGACGGGGAGGTGGGCCAGCAGTGGAGAAAGCATCTGGACGATGAGCAGGAGCATCGTGCTCCCGAGGATGACTGCCCACTGGGTGTGACCTCCGCTTTGCTGATTGGCGGCGCTGCGCAGAAAAGAGGCGGAGCCGGGCATGGCGCCGAAACCCGCCCCGAGGAGATTGCCCAGCCCCATCCCGATCAGCTCCTGGCTGGGGTTGACGCGCTGGCCGGTCTTCACAGCCAGAGTCTTCGCGACGGTGACGGCTTCGAGCATGCCCAGCAGGGCAGCGGCTATCGCCACACTGGTGACCTTGGGCAGCAAGATGAGGCCTGTGGCGTTGAGTGGAAATCCGGTGAAGAATGGTATCCCGCCCGAGATCGCTCCAAGATCGCGGACGACCCCAACACCGTGCTCATTGAGGTCGAGCCAAGCGGACAATGCGCCCGCGAGAATCAATACCGGCAAGCCGTCGGGCCAGCGGGGACGCCAGCGGCGGAGAGCGAGGATGGTTGCTAGGCTGCCCACGCCGATCGCCGCCGTGACGGGATTGAAATGCAAAGTGAGGAAACTGGTTGCGAGGTGACGCAAGGTGCCCGGCAGGCTGACCTCCGTGCCACGGGCTATGCCGAAAAGATTGCCCAACTGTCCGGTCGCAATGAGAATACCAACGGCCGTGGTATAGCCGACAATGACCGAGCGAGAGACGTATTGGGTGATCTTGCCGAAATTGGCGAGGCCGGCGGCGAGTTGGATCGCACCCATGAAAAAACCGATGAGCAGGACTTTTTGCAAGGGGACTTGCGGCTCGGAGGCGAGACTGTAGAGGGCCCCGGCCAGAATGATACTGATGGTGTTGGTCGGCCCAACGACCAAGTGCCGGGACGAGCAATAGAACGAACACAGCACGGTGACAATAAAGGTTCCGGCCAACACCGAGGACAAGGGAATGCCGATCAGGAGCGCGAATGCAATGGACTGTGGGATGGTGATCACCGCCACTGTGACCCCGGCGAGGAGGTCGGCCCGGAAATTTGCGCGATCATAGTCCGGCAACGCGCGGCAGAGCGGCGGAATCAAATTGGCTCGGATTTGCTTGCCGATCCCGGTCGCGGAATCACCGGCCACTTCCTTCAATTCTGTGAATTCCTGCATATGGTCATTCGACCGGTGTTAGGAAACCTCGGCGGGCAGCTTCGAATGGTCTCTCATTGCAGAAGACGTTGCCAAGTTACCTTGGCCGGCCAGGGGGGAAGTGTTCCAGTCGGCAGAGAGAATCGCACCGCCCACGAGGATCGACCCGGTATTCTCGTGGATAGTATTGCGAGATCGCGTGTGATTGACCCAGTTCATGTTAACCGCGTGGACTGAGCCTTGCTCACGTTGGCAGTCGCTCGTTCCGCTGCTTGAGGTAGCGAACATCCGGGATGCGCGTAGAGAGCCATGCCGACACCACGCCGAAGACAAACGCGACAACCCAGATGACCCGGTAGTTGTTCCCGAGCGCTGCGATCAGCAATCCGCCGCCGGCCAAGGCAACGGTGCGACCGAGGGCGAAGCATACGTTGTAGGCCCCGCTGATTTGCCCGACCAGATCGCGCGGCAGATATTCGGAAAAAAACGGTTTTTGGGTGACCTCCACGAGAACCCAACCGATGCCGAACAAGAGAGCGATGACGTAAAACGCATCCACACTGTGCGCGGAAATGCCGACGAGGCAGGCGGCCAGCATGGTGGCATAGCCGGCAGCCAACGCCCACGATTTCGGCACACGCTCGATCAGCATACCGAGCGGAATGGCGGCGAACAACACCGGCACCGCCTGCAGGCTCCACGCCCGTCCGAACTCGTCCCGTCCTATCCCGGCCGTTTGCACCGCGAAGAGCACGACGAATCCCGTGATGACGCTGAAACAAATTGCCTGGGTGAACGCCAGCAGCATGAATCGCCGTAGAATGGGCTCCTGGGTGATATCGGTGACGTAGCGACGCAGTGTGAGGCGCGGCCGTTCCAGCGGAATTACGGGTTTCTCCTTCAAAAACATCGCCGGGAGCGCCACCAAGCCAAGGTGGCCCGCCGCGGCCACAACATAGAAGATGCCCTCGCCATGCCGGACCAAGGCGAAACCCATGCCCACTTGGAGAAACAGAAATGTCACCAACTGGCCCGAACTGGTGGTGAACGCTTTGGCCAGCGGGCGCTTCTCCGGAGGCAGCATGTCGGCCATCAACGGGTGCTCCGACCCCCAAAGCACGTCCTGAAAGAGCTGAAAGACCACGACCAGCACCACCACCTGCCAGAAGGAATCCGCGTGCGGCATCAACCAGAGCGCTCCCGCCACGATCGGGGCGCAGACCACCAAGAAAAAGCGCCGACGACCGAGGGGCGTCCAGATGCGGTCGGACAAAATTCCGACCACAGGCTGAACAATGAACCCGAAGGCCGGGTTGATTGCCAGGATGAGCCCGATGATGCCTGCGTTTTCGGTGAAACGACGCAGCGTGAGTGGCAGAATGTTGTTGGAAAGTTGCTCGGTGAGCACCAACCCGCTCCAAATCGAAGTAAGAACTGCAATGACGGCGCGAGTCGACGACGGTGGGGAGTTCACGAGGGGTGTGATGGCAGTCTGATAGTGGGGAGCGCCGAAAATCAAATGCCTGCCAAGCCCAGTCGCGCGAATTGTTCCTGCGGGGCATGTGCTTGGCGCATGCCCTCAGCCAAAGCCTGTGCCATTTGGGATTCCAAGACAGGGTCATTAATCGGGTTCTGCTGCCCTGAATCTCTTGCCAAATCAAAAAGCAAGTGCCGGGATCCCACCGCGACTGCGGCGGGAACAATACCATCGATCTCCCCTTGCGCCTGCGCGATGCGCAGCACGGACATCCCCTTCGTGAACGGTAGCGGCCCGGCCAGCTCGACCTGACCGGGGGCGAGTTCCGCCGGGGAAAACATCCGCCGCATGCGCGCGGGCATCAGGGTGTATTCATAGAGAGGCACTGAGGGGTCGGTGGTCGCACGCATGTAAACGTGACGGCCTGTGGTGATATTCACATGGGCGCCCCAAGTTCCGAAGAGTCCGTATTGGCGCACCGGCGTGTCGTGAGCGATGGCCTCCCGGAGATTGCGGCCGATCATGTCGGATGTCGGTGGCACCCCGAAGAAATCCAGCAGCGTGGGGGCGAGATCGATCGCCGGTTGGACCAGGGACTGGCGGGCGACGCCTTGGGCGCGGCAGCGCGGATCCCAGACGAAAAAGGGCGTGCGGGCCAGCTCCTCATACCAAGGCACGTGCATCTTGGCCCAGCAATCGTGCTCCCCGAGAAGGAAGCCGTGGTCGGTCCAAACAATCAGCATCGTGTCGTCCCACAGTCCGTATTCGTCCATCGCGTCGAGCACGCGACCGAGTTGCCCGTCGCAATAGCTGACGAGGGCGGCGTATTCCATCCGGCAATGTTCCCGCAGTTCGGCGGGCTCCGTGGCCGGAGCGTAGGCGGGCCAATCGAAGAGCTTTCCCGAGTAATTTTTGAAATGCTCGGCGTAAGGCGCCTTGGCTTCGGGCGGACTGAAGAAGGGCTCGTGCGGATCAAAGGTCTCGATCTGCAGGAACCAGCGATCAGCCTGATGATTGCGCTTCAGGAAATCCAGGCCGCCGTCGAAGGTGCGGGTCTGCGGCCAGTCCGCGGCCGTCCGCATGCCTGGCGGTTGACGAGATCGTGTCGCACAAGCCGGTCGTGTTTGGCGTTGCGGCCGGCGGCGGGCGGCCAGAGCGGATCCTCGACCTGGCCGATCCAGGGGTCGCCCTCCTGGCCGCGGATGAATTCCCAGGACGAATAGCGGGTGTGGTAATTGGCGCCGCCGTCCTCGAAGTAGTGCTGGTGGTCCGTGACCAAGTGCGAATAAACCCCCTGCGCCTGGAGCATCTCCGTGAACGCATCATCGAACGGCTCCATTGGCCCCCAGCTCCGATGCAGGAAATTTGGCCGCCCGGTCAGGAAGTCGCGCCGCGCAGGCATGCACGGCATCGAGCAGACATAGGAGGTGTCGAAACGGACAGAGCGCTCGGCCAGCCGGGTGAAATTCGGCGCCTGCACCCAGTCGCACCCATAGGGCGGCAGGAAGTGTCGGTTCAACGAGTCAAAGGTGACGACGATGGCTTTCATTAGTTTTTGTGGTCAGACACAGGATGGAGCACTCCGTCATGAGGCTGCAGCGTAACCCCAGAGGGAATGGTGGCAGGCGTATGAGCTTCCCGGAGAGCTACGGCTTCAGGTGTTGCACCAACCACGCGGTCGCATCATCGATATAAGTGTGTGGCAGCATGTGACCGCTGTCGAAGAATTTGAGTTGCTTGGAGGAGCCAGGCACGCGGGCGACGAGCCCCTCGGCATCTTCGGGCGTATAATAGATGTCTTCCCGCGCCATCAGAAACAGCACTGGTTTGTCCCCCAGCGCCCGGGCATGGTTGTCCGGGGCAACGGCGGCCAGACGCGCCCGGGCGGCCGGCGGCATGGATGCCGGAGCGCCGCCGGTGCCAAGCATCGGCGGCGCCACACAGACCACCCCAACTTGGAGGCGAGGTTCGACGGCGAGCAGGTTAATGGCAGTCACGCCGCCCATGCTGTAACCGAAGACCGCGCGGCGGACCGGATCAATGTCGGCGCGTGTCGCCAGATAGTCGAGTGCCCGGCGGTAATCGACGGCGGTGCGAACGATAAGATCGCGAAACCGATAGAGCCAGTTGCTCTTGCCCACAAAGTTCTGGGGATTGGCGAAATCCCCAAGATGGCTGCGTTCGCCGAAATAGGCGGCATCGAGCATGAACACGGCATAACCGGCCTCAAGCAGCTGCGGGATCAACGGGCCGGTCGGGTTGTCGGCACGCCACCACGCGTCCTTGTTGGATCCGACGCCGTGCAGCACCAGCACGCACGGCGGTGGGGTGGTCGCGGACTTTGGCAGGGCAAACCAGCCGGCGATGCGTTCGCCGGTGCTGGTGGTGAAGGCGATTTTTTCGCGCTTATAGATCGGCGTCTCGCTCTGGTCCACGACCCGGGCGTCGAGCGGGATTGAGAGGTCGTAGTCGTAGAATTGAGTCACGGCATGGTAGGCTTCGTCGCTGAGTAACGTTGGGTCTCCCGGCGCAGCAATCGTACCCGTCTTGGATTGGGCCGCCAAGTAACCGGCGGAATACAACATCATCGCGCATAAACCGATCATGATATTAGTTTGCATAGGAAACTTCACTACCGATCAAAACCGATAGCGAGGGGTTGTATTGGTTAGAGGCTATCCGAAAACCCCAATGCAGGGATGGTCGGCAGTGACATTGACCGCGCTTCAGAGTGAACGGCGTGCGCAAGCATGCTGGCCTACGTGTGGATTTCATGGTTTTAGGTTAGCCTCTAGTATCATCACGGCCTCGCTGGGTGAATTTCTATGGGACAATGGAGATTTCCGCTTCTTTCCAGTAGAAAGGATCCCGTTTTTCCGCTTCCTTCTGCTCAAGCGTGTATTGCTGCAGGGCGTGGGACTTGCCCAGCCGGACATCAAATTCAAGCCGGCCATCGCTGTCTGCTTTAACTTTTTCCGGCGACACCTTCGCTTCGGCTGCACCTGATACATTCAATGAGTAATCGTGGTGTGGGAGGAAACCCGGCGCGGTCCGAACCCTTATGTCACCGCTGCCACGAATCGTCAGGCCGGATTTCGATACATTGGTGAGGTAAAGGAATTCGACCACATCACGAGTTACAGTGAACTCCCAGTCCCAGACCCGGAAGTTTGGTTCGATCGATCGATAGTTGAACTGCACTGGATTTTGCACAGGCCTCATGAAGTCCGCCGCAATATTTGGCCATGCCTGCAAGAACGACTCCATGAAGTGGTATTGAATGTGGCCACCGCGGGGATATGAGTCGTAGAAATGAGCAATCCGCAGCTCATTGAGCCGTTCGTGGAACCTGTCATTAAGCAGCGCAATTTTCCCTTCCAGGCCGAGCTTGGCCGGATCACCGTCATCGGGAGCTGGGCCGCCGGGAAGTCCGCGGCCGGTGCGAAACCAGACCTGAAGTGGCGCGAGGTTCTCCGCGAGATCAAGTGGATTGTGTCCGTGCCAGCGCACTTCCTGCGTCAGAAAGGGGCCCCAGATGGCATCTGGTCTCATTTGAGTCGGGAAAGCACTCTCCGGCCCGAGAAACGCATTGTCAAGCGCACCCGAAAACGCGTAGGTGCCGGCGAAGAGATCCGGATGGCGGGCAGCATAACTCATCGCACCAAATCCCCCCATGGAAACACCCGCGACGACGCGCCCCCCGCGGTCAGTCCGCACATTATAGTTCGCCTCAATGTATGGAATCAGCTGGGCAAGATGAAAAGTTTCCCACATAGGGGGGCCAAAACTGCCTCCATTATACCAGTCGCTATAAAAACCGAGATCGCCTCCATCGGGCATCACAATCACGACATCCTTGTCGCCAGTGAAATCAAAGAGGGTTTGCGGGGCGAGAATGTTCTGAGTCCAAACATGTGCGCCGCCCCGCCCGCCACCGCGCGGCTGCCCCCCGTGAAGCAAATATAAAACCGGATAATTTGCACCAGCCTTGGGATAATTTTGTGGCAGCAAAATCCGAACCTTGGTATTGGTGCTTGGATTAATGAGCGGGTTGGCGAACTCCAACTCAATAAGCCGAGGACTGGTCATTGGGGCACCTGCAGCGTTAGTCCTTTTGGTGCCATCGCTGTTGTAGAGCGGAGGATTCGTCTGGCTGACGAGCACGAGCGGGAGAGCCGAGGACACCGGCATCGCGTGGAGCGAGACAAAGACGGTGGTGGATAGCAGAGCCGCAACCAATACCGCGTAGGATATGGGCCTTACGGGAAGTCGTTGCGGGGAACGAAAGCAGAAAGAATCACTCGACGCAGATTTTGACATGGTATGCATAAGGGTTGGGCGGGGGGTAGGTTGGTCTCGTGGTTTAGAACCGGATTCGCGCGCTGAGCTTGGCGTTGAAGGGGCGGCCTCGGACCAGAAAGTAGTCAATATAGTCTTCGTCGGTCAGGTTCTCCATGGTGAGCACCCAATCGACATTGGCGCGGCCAATTTCCATACTGTAGCCGAGCGACGCGTCCCAACGCGACCACGAGTCGACTAAAACCCGAAAGGTCACAGGGTTGCGATTGCCGCGCATCCTGTCGGTGAACATGTAGCCCGCGCCGATCCACAACCGATCAAACGGCCCGCCCTTGAAGGTGTATTTGCCCCAGAACCGGTAGGAATTGCGCGGGGCATCGGGCAGTTCGGTGCCCACGCGTGCCGGGCGTTCCAAATCGGATATCACCTCGGTGTCGAGATAGGCATAGGATCCGAGCAATTGGAACTGGTCGGTAGGGAGGAATTGGAACTCCACCTCGGCCCCCTTCGAGCTTTCCTCACCAGAGAGCTCAAAGAAGGTCAGGCCCGTGAGCCCGTCGAAGCGACCTACCTGGATGTTTCTTCTGGTGGTATCAAAATAGGTGACACTGCCGGAAAACCGATCTTGGGCCACCTTAATGCCGAATTCGTAATTTTTCCCCTCCTCGGGTGTGTCCGGAAAACGCGAATTGGCGACGCCAGAATCCGAGGTGTTGGCAAATAGAAAAACATGAGGCACGATGCGGAAAGAGGCACCGAATTGAGGCTTTGATAATTCGAACTCACCACGGCTGATTGGGTTGGCCATCAAGGGTTGATTGAGAAAGGTTTTTGTTTCGCCCCGCCCGGCTCCGGCCAGTAAAGTGAGGCGTTCATCGAAGGCCGTGAGTATCGCCAGGGCGTAGTAGACCCGGTCGGAGCGCTTCTCATTGCTGACGCCGTTGGCGGCGGGAAAATAGTCGGCCAGATTGCCCACGCTGTAATTGCGCGCGGCGATGTTGAAGATCGGGAAGTTCCGCTGGGGGAGGTTGGTGTTGACCAGTGAACTGACGCGCGCCTTGGCCTCGGCATTGCTCGCGCCGACCACGGTCTTCAGCGTGCCAAAGGGCAGCTTGAAACTCCCCGTGAAATCGAGCTGCAAACTATCGATCTGTCGCTTGTCGTCGTTGATATTGCCGGTGACGACCACAGTGGTGGCATTGCTAAGGGGAACCTGGGCGGGAGGGATCTGCGCTCCCACGCGCCGTAGCGCATTGTAGTAGTGTTCGTCTCGGACGGCGGCGGCGCGCAAGGAGAAATGTTCGTTGAAGACATGCGTAGCCTCAAGGTAGGTGGTGATCTGCTTCTGCTTGGCGTAGGTATCGGGGCCGCCCGTGTTGTAGGTCCGCTCGGGCAGGGCCAGCGTGCCGGTGTTGGGCTCGAAGGGCATGAGGATGAACGCCTCGTGCTCGTCCAAGTCCTGAAGGCGGACTTCGGCGCGAACCATAGTGCGCTTCTTGTAGTTGAGTTGGAGCTGGGCGTTGAGGAATTTCTGTTCATAAGCCTCGAAATCGCGGAATCCCCCGGAATCCAGGTAAGCGCCAATCACGCGATACAGAAGTTGCCCTTCGCCGAGCTTCGCCAAGGGACCAGTCGCATCTATAGTGGCGCGAAAGAGGTCGAAGTCGCCGCCCTCGAGTGTCAACACCGTCTGTTGCTTGGCTAGGGGTTTCTTGGTTAGGATGTTGATCACTCCGCCGGGATTGCCGAATCCGAACAGCACGGAAGTCGGGCCTTTTACCACTTCTATTCGTTCAATCTCAGCCATTTCGTTGCGGCCACGTTCTCCCGCAAAAGCGGGCGCATCGGAGAAGTAGTTGCGGCGGGCGGATCCGGCTCGAAAGCCGCGGATGGTAAACTCGTCGGAATTATTGCCATTGCGGCGGATGCCGGGCACTTGGCGGACCACGTCATTGAGGCTGGTCCATCCGCGGTCCTGGATAAAGTCACTGGTGACGACGCTGGCGGTGAGCGGCAGAGACTCCAGCGGCACGGCGATGCGTGTCCCCACGGCGGAGTTGGTTGCGAGGTAGGAGTTGACCTGAGTGGCCTCGACTTCGAATGGCGAGAGTAGGATGACCTCTTCCGGTTCAGCCGGGGCGGGAGATGTCTGGGCGCTACTTTGCAGCTGGAACACCAAGATCACGACCGCCGAGGAGAACTTCCGGCCAAGGGCTAGGAACTTGATTGTATCATTGAGAGGGTTCGCTTTCATGGGGCATGGGGTGGTTTGGTGCAGGGGTGAAGACAACTTTGCCGCTGGCCAAAGGGGTTTGGCCAAGGCGACGTGGAACACTGCTGACATAAGTTGGGCCCAAAGGGAGAATAGGCCATCCTTTCGGAATCTTACACGTTAGATATTGACCCGAACCGGAGGAGTTCCACTATCATTTGGTCGGCACCTCGGACATGCCAAGCCGCCTGAATCTACGCCTTATCGCCCAAAAAGCCGGAGTTTCGGCCACAACGGTCTCCTATGCGTTGCGAAATGATCCGAGGGTTCGCGCTGAGACGCGGAAAATGATTGAGGAAATCGCGCTGAGCCTCGGTTACCGGATGAATCCGCTTGTGGCGGCACTCATGACCAGGATAAAGTCCGGGCGACCGATCAATTATCAGGGCACGATTGCCGTCCTGCACGATCATTTGCTGGAGCAGCGGGACGACGAGCGGCCAACCGCGGAAAGGTTTATGGCCGGGGCGCTTGCGGGAGCGGGCCGCCACGGATTCAAAGCGGATAAATTTGAGCTGAACGAGGTCCAAAAACACCCCGAGACCTTCAAGAGGGTTTTGCGCGCCCGCGGCATTCGCGGACTGGTGGTCTTGCCACCCGTGACTACGAAACTCGAATTGGCCATTGATTTGGAAGACATCGCCCCAGTCTGCATCGGTTATCCGGTCGTGTCGCCAGAGCTGCACCGCGTCGCGCACCATCACCATAAATCTTTCTCCCTGGTCTGGCGGGAACTCGCCGAGCGCAGGCTAAGGCGTATCGCCCTCGTGGTGGATGAATTGGTGGACGACCGGGTCTCCAACCATTGGTTGGCATCCTATTTTTTCCACAGTCATCATCAGTCTGTTCGTGAGCGCATCCCGCCCTTCGAGCATCATTCGGGGCTCGACTCAGATACGATTAGTCGGTTCGCGCAATGGCGGAGCCGTTATCGGCCGGACGTTGTCGTGGTCGCGGGCACTGCCCGCATCGTCTTGGGGTGGCTCCAGTCGCTCGACCTGAAGGTTCCCAATGACCTTGGAGTCGTGGCCCTTCGGGCACAAAGCCCTGACGTGACCGGGATCGATCAACGAGAGGAGGAGGTGGCGGCGGCGGCGGCGGCCGCAGTCATCACCAATCTGCTCAACAATGATTTTGGGATTCCGTCCTATCCCCACCTCACGCTCGTGCCAGGTAGATGGGTCGAAGGCAAGACTCTCAAGCCAGGATGGACGGAGCACATCCGGCGGTGCAAGTTGGCGTGATAGTTAGCTGGAAGAAATAGATGCGCAGCATCCGCCCCAGACCGATGGGCGGGCGACCGCGTTCGCCCTTGCGGTAATGCGGCGCGATAACCGCCAGCATACGCCGTTTCCGTTGTATCACAGGGCGTTATCTCCCGATTCAGGGTTCTGGCGCCTCAGGCTGCTCGAACATTATTCATTAATTTTGGGCGAGCCTGATAACCGAAAGCTATCAGACTGTGAACAACAAAGTCACACCGCGTGAGCCGGAATCCGCTATGGTTGGCTCATGTCCCATTCATTCTGCTGTGGTCCGACCCGCGCCGCCATCCTCGCAGAGGCGGGCGAGCAGTCACCAGAGGCCGAACTGAAGTGTCATGCTTTGCTTGGTCTCGTGCAGGCCTGCCATTCGCTCCAACGTGCGTTGCGCCGCGAGATAGCCCCAAACAGTTTGACCGAATCGGGCTTTTGCATCCTGGCCTGCCTGAATCAGCGTGAATTGTTGCCGGCCAATTCGCGGGCATTGGCGCGTGAGCTTTCGTTATCGCCACCGGTGGTCGTTGCAACGCTCGGCCGGCTGGAAATTTCCGGATTGGTTACGCGAGAACGTTCACAAAAAGATCATCGTGTCCTTGCGTTAAAAATTACCGCCGCCGGCCGGCGGGCTCTTGCGGACACGCTCTCGCACTATCTCAAGTGCATCACGGGAGTGATGTCCGTGCTCGATCCACACGATGTTGCCACCCTCGACCTTGCCTGCGCCCGTCTTCGCGAGGCTTCCGCCCACGACCCCGCTTCAGCTTCATGAACCCGTTTCCCTCCATGTCTCCCTCCCTTCCTCGCCGTTTTTTCCAACGACAGACCTGCCTTGGCGCGTTGGTCGTCCTCCTGGCTTTCATGCTTGCCGGTTGCGGCAAGAAAAATGCGCCCGCGGCCCAGCCTGCGGCCCTCGAAGTCGATGTTGTCACCGTCACCACAGCGCCCGTTGCCTTTACCCGCGAACTCCCCGGACGCACCGCCGCGCGCCGCATCGCCCAAGTGCGGGCGCGGGTCAATGGCATCGTGCTTCGGCGGCTTTTCACCGAGGGTGCCGAGGTCAAGGAAGGGGAGATCCTTTACGAGATCGATCCGGCGCCCTACGAAGCCGCGCTCGCGAGCGCCCGCGCCGCGCAGGCCCGCGCCGAGGCCAACCTCGCGTCCGTCAAGATTCAAGCGGAGCGGTTCCGTCCGCTCGTGGCCAGCAACGCGGTCAGCAAGCAACAATACGATGACGCCTTGGCCGCGGCCGGAATCGCCGAAGCCGAGGTGGCGTCCGCCAATGCGGCGGTTTTGGCGGCCGAGATCAACCTGGGCTACACCAAGGTCGCTTCGCCCATTGACGGTCGCATCGGCTTGGCCGAGGTCACGGAAGGCGCGTATGTGCAGGCGGCCCAAGCGACCCTGCTCGCCACCGTTCAGCAAACCGACCCGATTTACGTCAACCTCGTCCAGCCGAGTTCGGAAGTCGCCCGCCTGCGGCGTGAATTCGAAAGCGGCCGGATGACGCGCAACGAAGAGGGCCAGGCGGCGGTCACCCTCCTCCTAGAGGACGGCACGGAGTATCCCGTCCCGGGGCGCATGGAATTCACGGACATCACGGTCGACCGCGGAACGGGCTCCGTGACGCTGCGTGCCCTGTTTCCCAACCCCAAGGGGGAGCTGCTCCCCGGCACTTTCGTGCGCGCCCGTTATGCAGAGGGCGTCAATCCCCAGGCACTGCTCGCCCCCCAGCAAGGCATCACGCGCAACTACCGCGGAGATCCGACTGCTTACATCGTGGGCGCCGATGGCACAGCGGAATTGCGCGTGCTCAAGACCGGGCGCACCTACCGCGACTCCTGGGTCATCGAGTCCGGGTTGCAAGCCGGCGAGCGAGTCATTGTCACCAATCTTCAGCGTATCCGGCCGGGCGTGCCGGTGAAGCCGGTTCCCTTCCAGCCGAAAGCGGCACCGGCCGTGCCGGCGCAATAACTCAATCACCCAAAGGGCGGCTCGCACACCTGACGCGCGTCCCGTCTCAGCCAATTCCTCCGACACACTTCACATGGCCAGATTTTTCATCGACCGTCCTGTTTTCGCGTGGGTCCTGTCCCTCTTCCTGATGGGGGCGGGCCTGCTTGCCATTCGTTCGCTGCCCGTTTCGCAGTATCCCAATATCGCCCCGCCCCAAGTGGCGATTTCTGCCACTTATCCCGGCGCCTCCGCCGACACGGTGGAGAACACGGTGGCCCAAGTGATCGAGCAGAATCTCACCGGCATCGACAACGTGCTCTACATGCAGACCACGAGCGATTCCGACGGCAACGCCACCATCACGATCACGTTTCGCTCGGGGACGGATGCGGACATCGCCCAAGTCCAGGTGCAAAATAAGCTCCAGCTCGCGATCCCGCTGCTGCCCCAGGAGGTGCAGGATCTGGGTGTGAGGGTGCAGAAATCGGTCCGCAATTTCCTCATTGTCTATTCGTTTTATTCCGAATCGGAGTCGCTGACCCGCGACGATATTTCGGATTTCATCAACGCCAGTCTCAAGGAGCCGATCAGCCGGATTCCGGGCGTCGGCGAAACCGTGGTCTTCGGCAGCCAGTATGCCATGCGCATCTGGCTCAATGCCGACCAGATGACGAACTACGGTATCACGGTCGCGGACATCACGAATGCGCTGGCCGCGCAAAATGCGCAGGTGTCTGCCGGCCAGTTTGGCGGGAGTCCGGCCGTGCCCGGCCAGCGCCTCAATGCGACGATCACCGCACGCAGCCGCCTGCAAAGCCCGGAGGAATTCGCCAATGTGCTCTTGCGGACCAATCCCGACGGCGGCGCGGTGCGCCTGGGTGATGTCGCCCACATCGCGCTCGGAGGAGAGAACTACGCCATCGACGCATTCTTCAACGGACACCACTCGTCGGGTTTGGCCGTCCGCCCCACCGTCGGTGCCAACGCGCTGGAAACGGTCAAGCAGCTCAACGAGTTTCTCGCCTCGCAGGAGAGTTACTTCCCCGTCGGTATGAAATACACGGCGGCGTTCGACACGACGCCGTTCGTTCGCCTCTCGATCGAGGGGGTCGTCAAGACCCTCGTCGAGGCGGTCATCCTGGTGTTTCTGGTGATGTATCTGTTCCTCCAGAACCTTCGGGCCACGCTCATCCCCTCGATCGCCGTGCCAGTCGTGCTGCTGGGCACGTTTGCGATCATGTCAGCCTTTGGTTTCACGATCAACACGCTCACGATGTTCGGCCTCGTGCTGGCGATCGGCCTGCTGGTGGACGACGCCATTGTGGTGGTCGAGAATGTCGAGCGCGTCATGGCCGAGGAGGGTCTTTCCCCCAAGGAAGCCACGCGAAAATCGATGGATCAGATTACCGGTGCGCTCGTGGGAATCGGCCTGGTGCTCTCCGCAGTGTTCATCCCGATGGCGTTCTTCGGCGGTGCGACCGGCATCATCTATCGGCAGTTCTCCATCACCATTGTTTCGGCGATGGCGCTTTCAGTATTTGTCGCCCTTACCCTGACACCCGCACTCTGCGCCACGATGCTGAAGCCCATCCCGAAAGGACATCATGCCGAGAAGCGCGGCTTTTTTGGCTGGTTCAACCGGGTTTTTGGCCGCACCACGGACATCTACGTGGGCGGCGTCAGTCGCTCGGTGCGGCGATGGGGGCGTTCGCTCGTCGTCTTTGCCGTGATCGTGGCGGCCATGGGTTTCGTTTACCTGCGCATCCCGTCGTCCTTTCTCCCGGACGAGGATCAAGGCGTGATGATGATGCAGGTCATGCTTCCGGCGGGAGCGACGCAGGAACAAACCAGCGCCGTGCTGAAAAAGGTGACGGACTATTTTCTGACCCAGGAAAAGGACGCGGTGGAATCCGTTTTTGCCGTCGCCGGCTTCAGCTTCGGCGGTCGCGGACAAAATGCCGGCTTGGGATTTGTTAGGCTAAAGGACTGGGACGAACGACCAGGTGATAACCTGAAGGTCCAGGCTCTCGCCGGTCGCGCCATGGGCTATTTTTCGACTCTTAGAGAAGGCATGGTGTTTGCGTTCCCGCCGCCCGCCATCATCGAACTAGGCACGGCCAACGGGTTCGAATACCAGCTCATCGACCGCTCCGCGCAAGGCCACCAGGCGCTTATGCAGGCCCGCGGGCAGCTTCTTGGGCTGGCCGGTGCTGACCCACGCATCATTGGCGCCCGGCCCACGGGCTTCGATGACGTCGCGCAGTATCAGCTCGATATTGACGAGGGCAAGGCCAGTGCGTTGGGCGTGCCCCTGGCGCTCGTCAATCGGACGCTGGCGGCAACCTGGGGCTCGTCTTATATCGGCGATTTCAGCCACCGCGGCCGCGTGAAACGCATTTACATGCAGGCTGACGCGCCGTTCCGCATGAATCCGGAAGATTTGGAGCGCTGGTATGTGCCCAACCTGGCGGGCGATCCGGTCCCCCTTGGGGCGTTCGTGGGCGGGCATTGGACCTTTGGCTCACCACTGCTCGCGCGCTTCAACGGTCTTCCCTCCATCACCATCCAGGGCCAGGCGTCGCCCGGCCACAGTTCGGGAGAAGCCATGACCGCGATGGAGGAGCTCACGCGCAAGCTCCCGCCGGGATTCGACCTCGCCTGGACTGGACTTTCCTACGAAGAGAAACAGTCGGGAGCCCAAGCTACCGCCCTCTACGCCATTTCATTGCTCGTAGTCTTTCTTTGCCTCGCCGCGCTCTATGAGAGCTGGGCGGTGCCGTTTTCGGTCATGCTCGTGGTCCCGATCGGCATCCTCGGTGCGGTGCTCGCGGTCTTCCTGCGTGGATTAACCAACGATGTCTACTTCCAGGTCGGACTGCTCACGGTTGTCGGTCTCTCCGCCAAGAACGCCATCCTGATCGTCGAGTTCGCCCGCGAGGGATACAACCGGGGCATGAGCCTGTTTGATGCGACTCTGCTCGCCTGTCGGCAGCGTCTGCGTCCGATCATCATGACCTCCCTGGCGTTCGGGTTGGGCGTGTTGCCGCTCGCGATCGCCAGAGGCGCCGGTTCGGGCAGCCAGAATTCGGTCGGCACGGGCGTGCTGGGTGGCATGATCACGGCGACATTCCTGGCCGTGTTCCTCATCCCGGTATTTTATGTCGTGGTCACGCGGCTGTTCCGCGTGAAACCGCTTCAAGCCACCAGCGAACTTCCGGAGGCCAAGCAATGATCTCCTGGCCCACCATGCGACCAATCTTTACGCCCCTCGCCGCCGGCTTCGTATTGCTGAGCGGGTGCTCGCTAGCACCCAAATATCAACGCCCCGATGCGCCCATTGCGCCGTCTTACCTGACGGGTTCGCCAGCGTCCGGGAGCCAGACCGCCATTCCGGCGGCGGAGCTCGCTTGGCGGGAATTCTTCGGTGACGCGCGCCTGCAGCGGCTCATAGGACTTGCGCTCGAGAACAATCGCGATCTGCGCGTCGCCGCGCTCAATGTGGAGCGGGTGCGGGCCATCTATAACATTCAGCGCACGGCTCTCATCCCGAGTCTCGACGCGACGGCGAACGGCAGCCGCCAACGCACGCCGGCCCAATTGAGCCCCTCGGGCCAGGCGGTGACGAGTTCAAGCTACAGCGTCGGGCTCCAAATTCCTTCCTATGAAGTCGATTTCTTCGGCCGGATCGTGAGCCTGCGCGATCAAGTGCTGCACCAATATCTCGCGACCCAGGAGGCCCGCAACAGCGCCCAAATCAGCCTTATCTCCGCTGTCGCGCGGCAGGCACTCGCGCTCATTGCGGCAGAAGAGCAACTCGCTCTGGCGCGCGAGACGTTGGCGGCGGCCGAACAGTCTCTGGCGCTCAATCGTCAGACGTTCGAGGGCGGGGTAACCTCTGAACTCGATCTGCGCACGGCGGAGGCGCAGCGCGAGACCGTTCGCGCGAACGTCTCCCTCCTCGCGCAGCAGGTGGAACAGTTCAGGAACGGGCTCGTGCTGCTGGTTGGCGCGCCCCTGCCGGACGATCTGCCACCGGCCGCCTCCCTCGCCACGCAGAAGCTCATCGAAGATCTTCCGGCCGGATTGCCCGCCGACCTGCTGGCCCGGCGGCCCGATGTGCGGGCGGCAGAGCATGCGCTACAAGCCGCCAACGCCAATATTGGCGTGGCGCGAGCCGCATTCTTTCCGTCCGTGAAACTCACCGCCTTTGGTGGCAGCGCCAGCACGGAGCTTTCGGGGTTGTTCAAAAGCGGTTCAGGAGGCTGGAGCTTTTCTCCGTCGATCACGGTTCCGATCTTCGCTGCCGGACGCAACAAGGCCCAACTCGACGTTGCCTGGATCGAGCAGCGCATCGAAATCGCCACCTATCAGCGGACGATCCAAAATGCTTTCCGCGAAGTGGCCGACGCGCTCGCCGTGCGCAATCTGATCAACGAGGCCGTCGCCGCCCAAGAGGCGCGCGTCGTCGCCGCGCAGCGGCGCTATGAGCTGACGCAGCAGCGCTTCACGGCCGGTATCGACTCTTTCCTTGGTGTGCTCCTGGCCCAGCAGGAACTGTTCGCGGCGCAGCAATCGCTGATCGACGCGCGGCTCGCCCGGCTCGCCAATCTTACCGCGCTCTATGCCGCACTCGGAGGCGGCTGGCAGGATACTTCTTTCCTCAACCCGGCAACAAGATGATCACAGCCTCGACGTCAGAACCGGCCTTTCGCTGCCCTCCCTGACCCGACCAACCGTGGCAAAGGTATCTCCATCTTCGTCTCTCAACTCCTCCTCCGGGGGAGCCGACTGGAGAAAGTTGTTGCCCGTCTGCTTGCGCAAGGCCCACCGCCACCTGCCGTGCGAACCGGCGGCTGGCGAACTATTGCTGCGGTTCACCGCCTCCGCCCGCGCCTTGCACGAGGGGTTCATGCGGGTCTTCGGCCCGGAGGGGTTGACCGATCACAAGTTCATTGTGCTGGTCGTGCTCTCGGCCATTGATCCCCAACCCTCTACCGCGTCCCAACTCGCGGTGCATGCGGGTGTCACCCGCGCGTCCATGACCAAGGTGCTCGACAGTCTCGATCACTCCGGGTGGATCAAACGGGTCCGCAACGCTCAGGACCGACGGACAATCCTGGTGAAGCTGATGCCAAGCGGGCGAAGCGTGATCAGCGAAGCGGCGGCGCGTTATCTCAGAATCGCCGCCGGCTTGGTCCGTCCGCTGGACCCCTCCGACCTTGCCGCCTTCGCCCGGATCTGCGCTCGCCTCCACACGGCGGCGAATGCGCTGCCCGGTGACATCTCGCATTGTCAATCCAACCCCGAATCGTCATGATTTCTCCCGATGTCTTTCATCGCCTTCGAGCTGCGCAGCATCGTGCGGTCCACGAACAACGGCTTTTATCCGGCCGCGACTGGCTGCTTGTCGCCGGCTTTGTCCAGATTCTGACGGCGATCCATCCGCTCTTCGCTTGGATAAATAATGCCGTGCTCGGTGGCGACTTGCACCGGGGCTTGCATCCGGGTGTCCACGTTGCCGCCACGCTCGCTCTGGCTGCGACGCTGGTGGTGCTGTGGCTGTGGGCACGCCACGCGCCCTTTCGGGCTGCGGTCACCGGAGTGATCGTTTTTGTCCTGGTGCATGGCGCACTGGGGTTTGCCGACCCGGGCGCCCTTTTGTCCGGCGCGGTGGTGAAATCGCTCATCCTCCTCGGCTTGTTGCACGCGGCACGCACCGGATACCTCCGCCACCGGCCGCTTTGATCCCTCGTTCACTCGCAATCATGAAACCCCCCGTCGTCATTACACCTGAACCGCCCGATGCTTCTTCTGACCTCGGGCCATATCACCGGGGCGGCCCGTTTGCCCTGTTCATCGCCATTTTCTGCACGTTTTCCTTCGCCGCCACCGTTCTGCTGCTCTGGCGCGAAAATTTCCGCTTTTGGGCCGGTCTTGGGGCGCTGCTTTTCGGGGGGGCCGCGCTTTGGGCGGCGTGGTGCATCATCGAGCGATTCCGCCATCACGCCGCGCTGCCGCGCTCCCACGCCGTGCTCACCGGCGCGCTCGCCTTCGATATCCACACCACTTGCCGCGATGTGGCCGCCACCGTCTTTTTTGATCCGGATGATGTGCGACCGGGCGCGTTGACCCAGCTCTACTGTTTCGTGGAGAACTATGCCTCGCGGTGGCGCCGCGCGCGTTTCCGCATCGGCCCACACCCCGGTCTCGGGCTGAACGAGGAGCATTGCGTTTATCTCGAACTCGCCGCCGGACAGGCCGCCGTGTATGCGCTGCCGCTTGGGGTCGTGGCCACTCTCGGGGTCGGCGAGCACGACCTGCCGGTAACCTTGCAGGTGGATAAACCCAACGGCACGGGCGCGCGTCTGCCTGGCTCTCGCCGGCATCTGTATGATCTCTGGACGGTTCACTTCGCTGTTCCCTTCACGGTCGATGCCTCTCTAGTCGATAAACCGGCTCCGGCTGGCGTCACCGCGGGGATAGGCCGCTGCCTTTCGCTCGCGTCTGTGAGCGAACCGGCGCCGCGGCTCGCCGCGCTGCACGCACTGGTCGAGGGCAATCCCGATCAGACGCCGGCTTCCGCATGACCTTGGATGAACGAACGCCTTGCCCCCACCCACCGCGCGATCCCCTCACCAAGCCGGCCCCCTGATGTGCATGTCTGTGTCCAAGCCGCGTGATCGCCGTTCTTATCATATTGCTCCTGCTGGTGATTGTCGTGTCGCTCGATTCCGACAACGACGATGGGGGTGGTTCGCAATGAAGAGCGGGCCGTTTCCCGCGCATTAACAATCTCACGGTCATGCCCTGATGCAGTCTTTCGGCTACTATGCCACCATTCCCCTCGATGCCCAGGTCATCGAACGGAATGCGATGCTTGGCTACCCACGCGAAAAAATCGCGTTTACAAGTTGCACGGGTGAACGGATTGCCGGCTGGCTTACTCTTCCCCAAAGGACTGGTGCGCCGCATGCGTGCATCCTTGTTCTCCATGGTGCGGGCGTCACCGAAGAGGCGTGGTGGAGTGCAGGGAATCCGGCTGGCCCTTTGGTGCCGCGGTTGCTGGAGACCGGCTACGCAGTCTTCATGTTGGAAACGGCGTCTTTTGCCAAACATCGGCCTCCCCCCGACATTGCCAAGGGCAAAGAGGCTTCGTTAACGCCTGGATGGCGCCGCGGGTTTCGCGCTCATATCTGCCGCGCAACCGCCGATCACCGACGAGCGCTTGATTATTTGGGGACGCGAACCGACCTCAATCCAAGCCACAGCGCCGTTTTTGGCTACAGCATGGGCGGTGTCGCTGCGACCAGGCTGGTTGCCGTCGAGCCCCGCCTCAAGGCCGGGGTTATCTGCGTGGCGCCGCCAATGATAAAACCCGGTTCTGTGTTTTCCGCTACACGCGCCCGCTTGGCTGCGATCGCACCGGAGATCGAAGCCCGCACGCTGGCAGATCGACCACTGCTGTTTCTCATGGCACGCCATGACATCTATTTTTCGGCCGAGGAGGCGGAGGGCCTGATTGCGCTCGTTCCCGGCTCGGCCAAGCGGGTCAAGTTCTTTGAGAGTGGGCATATTCTGCCGCATGCCTACATCAACGATACCGTAAGTTGGTTTAGCCAACATTTGAAACCGTAGTTTCTTGCTTTCCAATTGGATTAGCGGGCAAAGCGGACGAGTTGCTTGGTTCCATTGTCTATCCAGTCGAAATCCAGTTCGACGCCAAGGCCGGGGCCGTCGGGCCCGGTCAGGAATCCCTCGGCGTCGATGGCATACGGGTTGTGCTTGAAGATTGGAAATGACGCAGGAAGACAGTAAGTGTCGAGTTCGCCTTTTGGTCACCTACAATTCAATTCTGTAGGTGCCGATCAGGTTTGTGATGGGCGTGAAGACATCATTGTCGAAACCGGAACCGAGGACGTTGATAGATGCACACGCCGCCGACTCGTTGATTGAGGGCGAACTGGTGGCGGCGACGTTCACCGCGAGCGGTTAAGCATGCCGCCCGGGGTGATGCTTGCACAACATGCCGATGGCATGGCAGAGAGTGTCCTGCTGGTCCGCCATGACTGAGCCAACGCAAAGGCCGCTTACCCCTTCTTTTTCAACGACCGGGTCACGGAGGCGCGGACATCCAGGCCGGTCACTTTCGCAGATCCCGCGAGCGCTTCAGCGGTGGTGGCCGGCGCGATGTTCTTGCACCATGACACTACGCAACTTTCCTATCGACGCGAGAACATCGGGCTCTTGAACTATGGCCAGCGGAGCCGCACCAATCTCACGGGGCACGTTCTGTTGTGCAGACTCTCGGGCCTTCGAGCCTGATGCTTAGGGTGGTCGCGGCGTGGCGGTCATTACCCGATTTGACCGCGCCAGCGCGGTTCGGCTGCCCTTTGTTTCCGGTGCGACTCTGCTGGGCCTGTCACCGGGACAACCGGGATCATACACGCAACTGGCCGATGGCATCCGTCGCTTTGGTCATGATGTAACCGGAGATTTGCGTGAACTGTGGCGACGCATGATTTTCTCGCTTCTGGTCAGTAACCATGACGATCACCTGCGCAATCACGGCTTTCTGATGCGTGAACCGGGGCATTGGTCCTTGTCCCCGGCCTACGATCTCAATCCGGTGCCCGAAGTGGACCGGGTGCACATCAACCAGACAGCAATTACCGAAGGACAAGAGGAGGCATCGATCGATGCTGCGCTGGCCGCGACGATGCGCTTCGGCCTCAAACTGGCTGAGGCTAAATCGATTCTGGCGAAAGTTTTCACGGCAGTCGCCAGCTGGCGCGTGGCTGCACGGCGGATGAAACTCAAGACCGCGACACTTACGGCTTACGAGAGCGCCTTCGAAAGCCCCGTGATGGTCGAGGCCAGGAAATTGCTAGCTCAGTGACCGCCAGGCTCCCCCAAAACTCTGTAGATTGCAGACAGTGAGTGAAGACGATCCAAGTCTCTAAATCTGATTGCGAGTTGCGCTACACGTGGGATCAGCGCAAATATTAATGCGAGATCATCTTCATCATCCGCCGTGCCCGGGCGCGCACCGCCGGTGTCGCTCCCTGTGTGACACAGCGCTCAACCAGCGCATCGACTCTCATTCTTTCCCGCTCGAAGCCTGGGGCACGGCTCAACCGAACGAGGCACTCAAGGGCAAACGCCTGCACGATGCTGCTCCGGTTGTTCAGATAGCCGCGCACCGTGGCCAAAGTACGCCGACGATCGGCAGCCGTGATCGTCGTCAGCCGCGGAAGGATCAAGCAAACATGCTCGCGTACCACCCAGTCGTCGACTGCGGTCAGATGATCCAGAATTTCGCGTTGGTAAGGCTGGATGAGATCGGGCCGCTCCGCCGACACTTTCTCCAGCGCATCGCTCGCGCGACCGCGAATCACTTCGTCGCCGCTGGCGATCCCATCGAACAACTCGGAGACCAACTCGGGCCGGGCGAGAACCCGGTTCGCTACCTCGGCCGAGCGCCCCAACGTCCGCCGGTCACCTCCGGCCAGCATTTCCAACAACGTGCTCATCGCGCTGACCCATGCTGCTCTTCTATTGAAGCGACGCGCTGCCCGAGCCGAAGACAGGCCCCCACGGCAGCAGGCTGGCCATCCACGAGCACACCCGCAAAGCGCACCGGAACACCCGCCGAAGTGAAAAAATCCGCGCCGGCCTGCACGTGAAAATGAAGGTGTGGCTCCGAACTGTGCCCCGAATGGCCGCAGCGCCCGATCACCTGCCCGCGCTCGACGGTGTCGCCGACCCGAACCGACACCTGACCCGCGAGCAAGTGGGCGTAGAATCCGTATTCGGAGGCAGCATGCCGAATGACGACGTGGTTCCCCACGAAGCTCCTCGCGCAAAAGTCAACGATGCCGTAGCCGACGAAAGGTGCCTCGCCAATCCGGTCTTCCACCGCGACGACCACACCCGAAGCCGCCGCGCGAATGGCGCGGCCATGGCAGAAATATTCGGCGCGCCGGGTTCCCCGGCCGTCGTGCCGTTTCAGCTCACGATCCACGACCACAAAATCGTAAGCGTAGCGCTGCGTGAGCACGTCCCACGAATGCGAATCCTCCCGGGTCACGCCACCATTGTAGACAAACCATTCGCCGTCGAAAGGCAGCGCGTAGGTGAGAGCACTTTCTGCGGGTCCCGCGGGTTTGGCACGCAATCGCGCATTGCCCAGAGCTTGACGCACAAACTGAACGACTTGAAACGGATTCAACAAACACAGCAGGCCGGAAACTGTGAAAGCTGCGACCAAGCCCTTCTGGCCCAACCGCCCGATCGGACCCGAGGTCGGCCAATCCGGTACCGCCGCTCCCGGAGTTTGACTGATGGCCGCACGCCGTTTTTCGCGTGTCGCCAGCGAGACGACGAAGTGGATGCCCACGTAAAGCGTGACTGCGCCCAAATACGGGAGTTTGTAATCGAACAGCCCATTCAGGCCGACCAGAAGCGCAAGAAATACAACGATAGAGATCGCGAACTCGCGCTTCACCCCCGAAGCATGCCGGCTTCGTCCCTAAAATGCAAGGCCCCGCATCCATCGCGTTCTGAAGAGAGGTACGCTCGCAGAATTCGGTCGTATCGGCATTCGGCCCGATTCAATCGAAATGGGAACCGGCATTGCGTTCGGGCCCGTTGTTCACGCCAACAATGACTGCACTGGGCCTGCATTGGCCGGTGTCCCGTTGCTGGTCAAGTGGACGGCGTCGCGTGGCACGGATGAATCCGGTGGGCGACGTTTGCTTCAGCCAGCGATACACAAACTCCGTCCGGCGGCAGACACTCGACTCGGCACAGTTGGAGAGTTATGGCTTGGAGGCCGGATTGGAGTAGCCTATGAGTCTGAAATGTCAGCAACCTTCACCTCCAATAGCTATATCGTGGCCGAATTGGAAACGACCGGCACAGGAGTTTACGGGACCGGCAGCCGACTTACTCCCATGCTCCGACTGCACGGCACACTGAAGCTTTCCGCACCGAACGGCGCCAATCGGGCGCTCGTCTTCGCCGATCTCACTGCCAAACTGGCTTTCCAAGGGCAGGAACAAACCAGTATCGCGTCGCTGCCCTGCCGGCTGAATGTGCGGCGCGACCCAGAGCACCCAGGTCCGACGCCCCACAGTTTCTCGCTGGATTTTCCGATCAACATGGCGCTCTTCGGCCAGATCGAAAACATCCGAGCTGGCACCGACCTAGTCCTAAAACTCACGCCGGAGATTTCCGCCTTCCGCTACGCATACGCTCCGGTCGCCAACGCCGGGTTCGATGCCCCGCTTGGTGGCCTCCTTGCCCTCGAAACCCTGCGGACTTCGATGGCGATTGAAGTGAAGGTCTTCAAGAGCCACTGGATCGAGCATGTGCTCCCGGCATTCGGTTTCGGGTCGGTGACCGTCGTTGAATTTCCCGCGGTCCCGGTCGAAGCCTGCGCCGCCTTCGCGGATTCACTGACGGCACTCAAACATGCCCAACGGTTCCACGCCGAGGGACACTATAACCAAGCTGTGGCGCAATGCCGACTCGCTCTGGAACCGATTCTTGAGGCCAACGACGAGGGCAAGGGCAAGCGCCTGAAAAAGTCCTGGGAGATCCGGCTCGGCGCCTCCACCTATGCTTGGCTGAAGACCGCGGTGCACGCGGTCAACGACCGCACGAACAAGCCGCACCACTCGAACCAACGCTTCGATCAACTGGAATCGCAGATGCTGCTCGCAGTCACCACGGCCTTTGTCGCGTACATCGCTCGGTTGGAGCGCGATCCCGGCTACGCGTAAAGCTTCTTCTCCTATGATGCAGAAGCAGGTTGGCCGGGCTCATTTCGAGGACTCCAATTGCAGACAATTCGAGCACGTGGTGTCTAAATACCACCGAATCTGATGCCTTTCGAATTATGGATCGAGCGTTGGAGCACGGTATCAATTTTTGGGACACGGCAAACATATATGGCTCACCTAGGGGCAAGGGGATTACCGAACAGATAATAGGGCGCTATTTCGCGCAAGGTGGCGGTCGTCGCGAAAAGGTCGTGTTGGCAACTAAGGTATATAACAACATGGGAGAATGGCCTAACAGTTCGCGACTATCCGCACTCCATATCCGACAGGCCTGCGAAGACAGTCTGCGCCGCCTCCAAGTAGACTACATTGACCTATACCAGATGCATCACATCTGGCGTGAGGCACCATGGGAAGAAATTTGGCAGGCGATGGAATTGCTCGTCCAACAAGGTAAAGTGATTTACATCGGTTCTTCAAATTTCGCGGGTTGGCATGTTGTTCAAGCGAACGAGGCTGCACGACGGCGCAACTTTCTGGGTCTTGTCTCCGAACAGAGCCTTTACAATTTGAGCGCAAGGGCAGTAGAGCGCGACTTAATCCCAGCATGTGAGTGCTATGGTCTGGGTCTGATACCATGGAGTCCATTGGGTGGCGGATTGCTTGGTGGTGTGCTGGGCAAGCCTTCGGTGGGCCGGCGAGCAGAGCTTCAAAGAATGATCGAGAAACATCGTTCGCAGCTTGAGCCTTGGGAGGCCTTGTGCCGAGCGCTTGATGAAGAACCCGCAAATGTCGCTTTGGCGTGGTTGCTGAACAACCCGATTGTAACGGCGCCCATCATTGGACCACGCACTCTTGAACAACTAGACGGTTCAATGCGTGCGATTGACGTTAAGCTAACCAATGAGACTCTTAAAGCACTCGATGGTATTTTTCCCGGTAACCTGCCTTCCCCGGAAGGTTACGCTTGGTAGTCTGTGTTGCCAGTTGACCCGTGGTGTCTCAAAATTCGAACGAGAAATATCAGCTGAAGAAACTTGCCGGGTAGGGGACAGCGAAGAGGGTGTGAGGATGAGGTTACTTCGCGTGCTCCCACATCTGTTTCTTGGCATACTTGCTGGTTGGCTCAATCGGCATCAGCAAGCCGTCATCGATTATCTGAAAACAGAGAACGATATCCTGAAACGGCATCTAAATGAGTATTTGGCGCATTACCAGGCGGATGGTTATGCCGTCGACCCTCGATGAAAGGTTATATTCCGAGCTTCTTGCGCAATTGATCCTCGGCTACGCGACGCTTGGCCGCATCCATCTTGCGCAGATTGTAGAGTTTCCACTGTGGTCCTGGCAGGCGCTCGACTCCCGGTAACCCGAGCAACTCCCATTTGGGTTCCAGTCGCTTCATCGAGAGCAGGAACTCACGCTCGGCGGCGGTGAGGTCCGCGTTGATCCGTTCGATCAGCCGCTCGCGGGTGTCCTCCAGCACCGCGAGCGGCACCGGATCGAGCGTCATGCCCTCGAATTGATCGGCGAAAACCCGCCTCAAATCCTTCCGATTCGGGTTGAGCAGCTCGCTCATCGGCCGGTCATGGCTCGCCAGGAACACCACGAAGGCGCGCCGGATTTCATCGGTAATTCCTTCGGCCTGAAATAGTCCATGCACGTCGAATAGGTCGCGCGGATGCTGGCGGTCGAGTGCGGCGCAGAGCTTGCCTCCGAACAAATCCGGCAGCGACACGACGCGCATCGTAGCCGAGCGGCCGAACATCTCGACGGCTCGGGGCGACAGGTTGAGGTCCGCGGTCGGATGCAGCGTGCCCCGGAGAACCGTGTTGGGCTCGATCTTCACCTCGGTGCCGTCCGATGCGCGCACGGTCAGCTTGACAAGGAATTTGTCGCTGACGGTGTGATGCTCCCGGACCTGCACGCCCGGCATGGCCCGGCGGATCTTCGCCGTGATGCGGTGGAGGGCGGCGTCGATTCCCCGCAACGTGGTCGGGCGATCCTCAAGCGGCAGGTAGACCAAATCGATGTCCACCGACAGGCGCGGGAAATCGCGCACGAAAAAGTTGATCGCGGTGCCGCCCTTGAGCGCGAAGCAGGCCTCGGCGTTCACGAAGGGCACGACCTGCACAAGCAGGTCGGCCTGCCTGAAGAACGGGGTTGCTCTCATGGGGCGTCGGAAGGGGTTTCGACCGCCGCCGGGACGGTGATCAGGTATTTGGGATCGAGGCGTCCGCCGGGGATGAGCACGCGCTTGCCGCTGCCGAGCGAAACCTTCGTCAGATCCAATTGCTTGAACCATGGGTATGCTTGTTTCTCGGCCAAGTGGAGGAAGAGTCGCTTCACCTTGATCGACGCGCAGGCCTCCAGAAGCGATTTGACCAAACCCGGGCGTAGCGTGCCGAGCCCTTCGAAAACAAGGTTGGCATGTTCGTAGCCGGCATCGTCCAGCGTCAGATGTTGGAGAAACTCGAATGCGGCCCGCTCGGGCGCGGAGACCGTCACGGTGAGTGCTCCTTCGCGGTGTTCGCGCAGCCCGAGTTCCTGGGGCAGGAAGTTCGTGCTGACATGGCGGACGCGACTGAACCAAGGCAGCCCCTTGAACCAGGCGGGAAGCCGGTCACCGGAGCGGCTGAAAAGATAGACGGGATGGGCATCTCCCAAGGGCAGAAAATGGGCGAGGCCGGAGAGTTCCAACGCGGTGCGCCCGCCGGGATGAAACGACTTCGATTTCTGCTGGAGCCCGAATACCGCTCCTAACCAGGCCGGAGCCTCGGGTTGAACGGTGAAGGCTCCGTCTCCGACGCGGTGCAACCAGCCGGAGCTGGCGTAGTAGTCGGCCAGCCGACTGGATATGCCTTGGCCCTTGAGCCAAGCCGAGGTGAGCACCGCACCGGCTGGTGCGGCGTTCAGCCTCTGGTTTAGTTTCTGTCGTTTTGAACCTGTATTCCTAGTCATATCTGCAACGAATCAAACCGAAATGTTCAATCGGTTACAGTTAAAACAAGTAATACTTGTCTTAATTGCAATACAATAAACCGCCCACTGGGACTTCGGAGTGTTACGTTATCCGCTCTATCTTCGACCAGTGGGATGAAAACGTAACTCACTTCCACTGAATGCCGCGCGCTCACTTGGGGTGAAAAATACCGCCCCGGTGGCCTCGGGGCGGCTGGCCCGTGTGGCAAAAACCGTTGGGTGAAATAAGTCGAAGTCAACGCATGGTCCACCTGCGGTATCGCAGGCGTTGACCGCCCAAAGGGCATCACAAGATGCCCGCAGCGCGGAAGGAATAGTGACCGACGCTATCGGGATTGCCACGAATGCTCGATGACGCATCCTCCGGGTCAGGCGCATCCGTAGCTCCCTGCCCGAAGGGCAACGGTTATGGTGACTTCAAGCGCACGCTCGATAATGCGCGTTAAGGTAGTCGTGAAGGGTTAAAATGGCTGCAATTCGGCGCGCATTTTGTGTGAATGTCTGAGCTTCGTCGCTGCTCAGCGGGCGGCCTAGCAAGGCGGACTCGCGGTAACTGAGCCATTTCTTGAGCACTTGGTAGCCGCCGAGTGTGTAATTCCAGACAGGCTCAGGAATATCCTTCCACCGCGTGGTGCCGTTGAGATGAATGTCTAGAAACCCTTCGCCTCTGGTGCCGCTGGTTACCTGGCCTGGTCCTGGCATGACGACCCCACCTTGGCCCGCGTAACCCCAACGCGCAGCGATGGCGAGGTTAGGATCGGCCTTACTCTTGCCAGCGGCGGCCGTGACCGCGAGTTCACCAAGACCTTTCAAGTCGGCTCTCACCTTCAGATCGGTAATGCCTGGGACGGGAAGTTCAGGATCGAGTAAGGCGGCAAGTTGCCGGCCAAGTGCGGCACCAGCGCGGAGAGTCTTTGCGTTTTCCGGCAACGGCACACGTGGCCAATCTTGCCGCAGTGCTCCGATATTTTCCTCACTGTAAAGCGGCGCGTGTAGCACAGCCACTAGATGAAAGAACAGATCCTCAGGTCCGCACTTCAGGTCCGCAAGGTATTGCCTAGAAAGCTCGGTCAGATTAGGCTGCGGACCGCTGGGATTGGTCGAGCTAAAGAGGTCGGGTTGTGCCATATCCGCCGCACTTTCCTGGTGTAGATAGAGCGGAAAATAGTTGGCGCCTCGCTCGATAAGGTGGTGCGACGGGAAAGAGCTGACCACTAGAGGTTCGGTATAGCCTTTACGATTCTGCCTCACAGCTGTGAGTCGTCAGGACGTTGTCCCCCAGGTAGAGGCGGGAGACGGGTGGTTTGCGTTGTAATGAACGGTGAGGTCGGTGCCAGTTATATCGTTGCAGCCAAGTGGTGAGCGCGGCGGTGCGTTCGGCGGAGTGGCGGTAAGGTCGGACGTAGGCCCATTCCCGCAGGGTGGTCTTGATCAGCCGCTCGGCCTTGCCGTTGGTCTTTGGGGTGTAGGGTCGGGTGAAGAGGTGTTTGATCCCCAGCCGGTCACAGGCCTTGCGGAAGGCCGCGGAGCGATAGCAGGCGCCATTGTCGGTCATGATCCGCCGCACGGTGATACCCAAGGCTCGGTAGTGGGCCACGACTTGTTGAAGGAAGTCGGTGGCAGTATGCTTGCGCTCGTCAGGCCGGATCGCGGCGTGACTGAAGCGGGAGTGATCGTCGATGCAGACGTGCAAGAACTCCCAACCGGCTCCGCGGACATGGTCCCGCCGATCACCGGTGATCCGATGCCCCACCGCCTCAATGCGGCCGAGCTTCTTGGTGTCGAAGTGGAGCAGCTCCCCGGGATGCTCCCGCTCGTAGCGCACCACCGGTGCCGGCGGCGGTCCGGGCCGGTAGCCGCGCAGGATCCGGCTGAGGGTGGCTTCCGCGAGCCCCGTGTGCTGGGCGATCTCGGCGTAGGTCAGGCCCTGCTCCCGCCACCGCCACACCTCCTGGCGCTTAGCGGCGGCAGTCCGCTGGGGACTGTGCTTGGGCCGCGAAGAGCGGTTCTGCAGCCCCACCGCACCCTCCGCCCTAAAACGCGCCACCCACTTGCGCACGGTCTTCGGACAGACGCTGAAGGCGGCAGCTGCCGCCTTCAGCGTCTGTCCCTCCTGCAAGACCATCCGCGCGATGTCCTCTCGACTCCAAAGAGTCGTCCGTGCTCTCTTGTGCATGTCCTTCTGGTGCCTCCTGAGTTGGATGTTATTGTTTCCAACCCATCTCTCTCAGCTTCGCACCAGAGGGACAACCTCCTGAAAGTTCACGACAGCTAGCAGTCGATTACCCTCGAATATGTGAGGTCGGAATTCGGCACGCCGTTCCTCCACAAGCTTGGTCTCAGGTTGCCAATACAGCCAGCGCACGTCGAATGGCCGGTAATTCAGCCGCACGATTTCTCCGGACTCAAATCCCTTCGTCAGCAGATAATCACGCGTGGCTTTAGCCTCGAATCGACCGGTATCACGCATCAAGGCCGGAGCCCGCCGAGATATTTCCCGATCAGAAACGGATTTATCGAAGTAAGTCTTCATTCTCTCCGCGAGAGGCTCGCGGTCGATACTAACGAGTGCCTCGTCGCGATTTGTCAGAAAGCCATACGACGAATAGGCAAATAGGTCGGCGACGGCCGACCATTTTCCATAATCGGCACGCACACCAAGCGGCACAAACGGCAGGCCAAAAGTCATGGCCGGTATGATTTTCTGCCACGCCTTTGGTTTTTCCAATGAAGCCTCCAGTTCCACCCGTTTGTTTTTCCCCCACCAATGGCGGAAGTGCAATTCGGCGCGCGGGGTATAGGTAGTTGCATCGGCCGGCTTGAATTTTGTTTTCACCTTCTTCTCCGGTCGCCGCTCCATGAGCGCGATGGCGGTGCCGACTTTGATGCCCTCGCGATTCTTTTCGGTAGAAAAGACGCTGGGGTCCGGCTTTCCATCCGGAGTCTTCTTCCCTGTCTCCCGACTGTCGCCATTGAGGCAATCTATGCTGATCGAATCGAAGACTTCCATGAAGCGCTCACGCATTCCCGGGTGCGAGCTGCCCTCCAGCCATCTGAAATTAGAGATATAGCAGATGATCCCTTTCGCATCATCGCGCGGCGGGCCGGGCTTGATGTCATCGGACTGCGGGACCCCTTCCGCGATTCGACGCTCGGCCATACACGGCCTGTGTTGCGTGGAACCTTCGTCAAGGTCTCGGAGAAATCCGGCTACCTGTGGACCAGCGGATTCAAGGAACGCATTCGCACCTACGATGGCATGGAGGTGCCGGTCCCGATGAAGATCGATGTCCTGCACGGTGAGGCCGATGTGGAAGGAGTCGCGCGGGACGTCCTGAGTCTGACCAAACTGAACTACAATGCCTGCAAGCTGGGCGACAGCCTCCCGGTGACGGTGCACTTCTCCGATGCGGTCGGTGAAATCCTAGTCAACAACCCCAAGACACAAACTCCGCGCCCCAATTTCAAGTATTACATCTGAGGGAGAATCTGGACAGGAATTGCAGCCCGCACCTTGCATCCACCATCAGATTACTCAATCAATCATCCGCTGGCCGCGCTGATGCGTCATCCTCTCCGCGATACTCTGGTTCTGATTCAAATGCCTGCGGGCCTTGGCGTTCTTCAGCAAAGCTTCGGCCGTAGTGAGATCGCCTGACTCCACGAACAACTTTACCTCATGTTTTGTGCGGATGTGGTCGGCCGGCCCCAGGAGCTTCTGCGCCCGGACGGAATCCAGACCGCATTCGGTATCCAGACGTCCGATCTTCCACGACTCGTCCTTGCCCTTCTCGCGGATGATCGCGTTGGCCCGCTTCATCCTTTCCTGCTGACGCTTCGCCGCCGTAATCCGCGCCTCCAGGATATCCACCGCTGCGGCCTGATCCGAACGGATGACCTGCGACGGACCGTGCCGGCGCAGCCGGTGGGCCAATGCGGCCCGCGCATTGTTAAATTCCTCGTAGGCCAGGCCCATCATCCGGTGCGCGCGATCGGGGTTCGCATGTTCGGCATACCGTGCCGGCCCGACCACCGACCATGGGGGAGCAATCTCACGGCTGCGCACAGCGGTCACGAAGACCTGATAACGTGCCCGGCGCAGCCGTTCCAAGGCGCGCGCCACATCATCGGGTATGACCGTCTTCCCGTATGGCTTCAGCGTCTCCTCGGCGCGTGTCCGTTCCTCGTGCGTAAGCGCCGCGAACGCCCGGTTTTCCTTATCCCGGTCCTTGGGGAAATGCGTGAAGCGGTTGAACCGCGCGATATCTTCGGCCGTGTAGGGAGCGTCCGTGTTGTAAGGTGGGAGATTCATGGGGCGAGCCGCGCCATGCGCCGTTGCACGATCCGCCGCTGCGCGGCCACGGACTGATAGGCCGGTTGGCCCGGTTTCAAAACGGGTGATTCAACCGTGAGTTTCTCCTTCACCCAATCCCGCGCCTCTCTCACCCGGGCCAGCGCCGTGCGCACGGATTCGTGCGCCGGCGTGCCAGTCAGGCAGTCGAAGTTCGCCGCGATTTTCAGCGCGAGCTCCGCCTGGCCCAGGTGGTCGTCGAGGTGACGACGGGTGGACGCGGTGACCGCCATCGTCAGGCGGCAACCTTGGTTCCGGCCGCCGGTGCCGTCGTCTGCGCCGGGCTGGCGAATTCCCTGCGGGTCTGGCGGTCCTTCTCGCGGAAGACGGCCTGCACGAACGCCCGGTCTTTGTAGTAGGGGCTGGTGTTCGCGATCTCGCCGTCGATCCGCGCCTTCGCCTCCGGCGACTGCGCGCCGTAGAAGGCCTGCGCCTGCGGGAGCTGCTTGGCGATCAGCTTCATGTCGGCCTCGTGCTTCTGCACGCGGGTGAGGATGAACGTGTCGATCGCCCGGTCCGGGTGTTCCTTGACGAGCCGCGTGTAATACACGTGGTCGTCCGGGTTCGCCTTCTTGTATTCCTCGATCTTCTCCTTCACCTCCGGGTTGTCCCGGAAGACGAGCGGTTTGGGCTTTTCAGCCTTGGGTTCTTTATTGGTTTTTTGGTCGATGGCCATATGCGTGTGGGTATCAGGCAGCCTCTTTGGATTGTGCGGGCTGCGTCGGCACCGGGCGGTGTTCCCGCCCGAAGGTTTCACTGAGCACCGGGTTGAACGGCGGTTCGTCCGGCCCCTGGACCAGCCGCAAGGCGAGGTCGAACTGGGCGCAGAGGTCGGCACATTCGTGTCGCGCGAGCGCGAAGGCCATGAGGCTCTTGGCCTCGATTTTCGGGCTCGCGCCGGTGAACCGCCGGTTCAGCTCCTCGGCCGCGGCAAAGAATTCCGCGGCGACGGGCTCGGGCAGTTGGATGGTGAGGGTGATCATGGGGATGCTTTCGGTTCAGGGTTGTTTTGGCAGTGAAGTCCCGGCCCGGGACCCCGGGGGGTCGGGCCGGAACGAAGCGGAGCCGCACCGGCCGCCGGAGGCTCGGCGAAGGTGGCGGGAAGGCGGAGCGCAGATCCGGAGCCGACCTGCCGGGGCATGGCCGGTCCCAACGCCGCTGCGACGGGGTGCGCGCCGAGGCTGGGGGAGGAGCGCTCGCCGTCACCCATCGTTGCCATCGGCACGAGAAATCGCAGCGTAAGGCCGACGTCGGCCAACTGCCGAAGTGCGCCCGCACCTTCGGCATGCGCCGCAAAGGATTCAACCACCACGCCGGGCCGTTCACCCAGTGCCGTGACCAGAGTGACGTAGTCACGCCAGCGGGAGAGTTGCGGTTCCGCCGCACGCACCCGGACGCGATCGTTCGCCTCCGGATGCCACTGCCAGTCGGCGCCCAGCTCTTGGCGCAGTGAGGAGATCGCCGCAACGGACCACACGCGCTCCTGCACGGCAGAGCTGCGTTGCCGCCAGGAGGCCAGCACCTCGTCGGTATATTCGCGGAGCGCCTCATGTTCGGCGAGCAGGGCGACGTATTCCGGGGTGGGTGCGGGCAACATCGGGCGATGGTATGCGCGGATGAACCACGCGGCTCCGGCCAGCACCGCTCCAATGAGCAGCAGCCGCCAGCCGGCTTGCGAATGTTTCTCGCGCGCCCTCATCGACGAAAAACTCCCGTGGCAGCAAAGGTGCCTTCTGCACCCGCCTTGGCTGTAATCGCCCAGGGCGCGTCGTTCGGTGCGATTCGCGAAGCCCAGGTTTCGATCGTTCCGGCCGCTGCGGTCGGCGCGACCCAGCCGGCAATTGCGATGCGTTGATCACGCCACTGGACGGAGCCCAGCACCAGGTCGGGCGGCAGGGTTGCGGACAGTTGCTCCAGAAAAAGTCCGACCGGCGGCCCGGCGGCTCCACCCTCGACCAGGCTGCGCAGGCCGGCGATTTCCGCGGCATTGGACCGCAGCTGGACAACTTCGCTTTGCAGCGACGCGAGACGTGTTTCGCTCGCTTCATCTGCGGCGCGAGCGGCGAGCCAGTCTCGCCCCTGCTCGAATCCGGCCCAGGCGGCCACGAGCAACAGGGCGAAACCCGCGGCCAGCGCCAACCGCTCCGTCATCACCCAGGGATCGCGCGGCAGTAGCTGCGCGGGGTGATACCGTGGCAGGACGGCCGGTCGCGTGAGCGCCGCTGCGAGCCGGAGCCATTCCAGTCCGGGCCGGTCCTCGCCCAGCCAGGATTCCAATTGGGCTCGGGTATCGTCGTCGGTCGTGACCACCGTCACCGGTTCGTTCGGATCCGTGGCGAGGATGTCGGCGAGCCACCGGCCGATCTCGGCCAGCGCGTTCCCGCTGTTCCAGGTTTGGATCAACCGGCCGGCCCCGGCCGGATGCCGATAGGCGACGCCCCGCCCGGCCTGCACCGCGACGACCGTGCTGCCGCCGGATTCGGTCCACTCGGTCGGCAGCGCGTGCAGGTAGGTGGCGAGCGGCCAGGCGGACTCCACCGTCAATCCCAGATGGGCGAGTCTTGTCGCAAGGGTATAGAGCGCGGGTTCGTTCTCAAAATGCAGCACCGTGGTGCCGCCGTGCTCATCGGGCAGCACCGGCTCGTGGCCCCAGGCCCGATCGGGACTGTCCAGTGCGGGATATTCTGCGGCGAGCGCCGCCGCCAGCACGCGCCGGTTGCCCCGCGGACACGAAACACCGACCGACGTGAAGGCGTCCGGCTGGTAGACGAGCCGGATCCGGACCGGCTTCGGTTCGGCGGACCAGTGGCCTGCCAGTGCGTCCGCCGCCTGTTCAGGCCGGTCGAAGGGCACAGGTTCATCGGTGGCGGGCAGCCACCATCGGTCGCCCCACAGGAGCACGGTGCGCGGGTCAGATGGCCGTGACATAGATGTAAACGTCCGTGACGCCATTGGCCGGGACCGCATACGCGACCACACCGGTGTCGCAGGCGAGACCCTCGGCGGGGGTGAGTTGCGCACCGTTCATCGCGAGCGCCAGTTCATGCGCGTCCTTCGCCGGGCAGGCGGGGATCACGAGATACGCGACGACGGAGTTCACACTGAGGTTGGTGATCCCGTCCAAACGGAAGTTGGCGCCCAGGGCCGCCGAGGGAGCGAGCGCGGGATTCGCCGAACGCGCTTCCAGCCGGGTGACGGCAGACCAGTTGCGCAGCGGGGCCGCATCCGGTGTCATCGTGAATGCCTGCACCGCCTGGTTCCAGAGCATCTCGTTGCCCGTGCCGCTCGGGGCGTAGACCTGCGTGCCCATGCGCAACGATAGCGGTCGTTCCAATTTGCCGGTGGCCAGCAGCACGGCGTCGAGCCGCGCGCCATTGCCCTTGGCGATATCGGTCGCGCCGGTCAGCGCCGCACCGGAACACGGGATGCCGGCGCCCTCGGTCCGCGGGATGCTGCCATTGCCGCCCGGTGTGGCGATAAACGACGTGACCGCAGTCTTGAGAGTTTCCACGGTCTTTTCGACCTGTTGCACGCGGGCCGCGCGGAGGGCGTCAAAGCCCTTGGGCAACAGCAGGCCGACGAGGACGCTCACGATGGCGAGCACGAGCACGAGTTCGAGCAGGGAGTAACCCTGCGAAAGGTTGGTGGGAGTTCGGTATTTTTTCATTTGGATTCGGGGTTGTGGGCACGGGGCCCGGTTGACTGACGGAAAAATTCAGAGGACGCGGGCGACCTGCTCCAAGGTGGTGAGGCCCCGCGCGGCGGCCTGCAGGCCGTGCTGCCAGAGCGTGAGATGGCCCTCGCGGTCGCGGAGCGCGGCGAGATCGGCGAGCGGCGCATCGGCCGCTACGAGTGCGGTCAGTTTCGCGGCCGGGATCACCTCATGGATCGCGAGCCGCCCGCGATAACCACGGCCCTGGCAGGCCGGGCAGCCGACCGCCCGCATGAACCGCCCATCCGGCACCCGGTGGCGCTCGCACAGTTGCGCATTGTCCGGATGCGGCTCCTTGCACTCGGCGCAGAGCCGGCGGACGAGCCGTTGCGCGGCCACGAGCCGCAACGACGCGGCCAGCAAAAAACTCTCGACGCCAAGGTCCCGCAGCCGCGGGATCGCCGCCAGCGCGTCGTTCGTGTGCAGCGTCGAAAGCACGAGATGCCCGGTGAGGGCCGCGCGGATCGCGAGCTGCGCCGTCTCGGCGTCGCGGGTTTCGCCGACCAGGAGAACATCCGGGTTCTGGCGGAGCACCGCCCGCAGCGAAGTGGCGAAGGTGAGGCCGATCTTTTCGCGGATCTCCGTCTGCCGGATGCCGGGAAATTCATATTCGACCGGGTCCTCCAGCGTGTGGATGACCCGCGACTCGTGATCGAGCGCATGCAGCGCGGCATGCAGCGTGGTGGTCTTGCCAGAACCGGTCGGCCCGGTGAGATAGATCAGGCCCGCCGGCCCCGCGAGCGCCTCTCGCAAGGCCGCGGCCTGCGGCGGCACTAGCCCCAATTCCACGAGATCCTGCCCCGGCATCGTCTGGTCCAGCAGCCGGATCACCAGGCTTTCGCCGTGCACGGTTGGCAGGGTGGAGAGCCGCAGGTGATAGCGCCGGTCCTTCAACCGGAGCACGGCGCGTCCGTCCTGCGGCAGACGTTTTTCAGTGATGTCCAAGCCGCCGTAGATCTTGCCGCGCGCGAGCAGGACTTCGCGCTGCGCCACCGGCAGCCGCGCAAACTCGCGCATTTCCCCGTCGAGGCGGAAGCGCACCACCAGGCCGTCCTCCTTGGGTTCAAGATGCACGTCGCTCGCGCCCTCAGCGGTCGCGGCCTGCAGGATGCGGTCGAGTGTCCGCGTCGCATCGACACCGATCTCAGCGGCCGCCCTCGGCGCATGATTTCGCGCCCGAAAACTGGGGATCAATTCGAGCATGGTCAGGGGACGAGCCGCGGGGTGAGGAAAATCACGAGCTCGGTGCGCGCGCGGAGCTTCGCCTTGCTCCGGAAGGCCCCACCCAATCCCGGCACGCTGCCCAGCACCGGCACGGCGCGGACCGTTTCGCCGGATTCCTCGGAGATGAGCCCGCCGATCACCGCGGTCTCGCCGTCGCGCAAACGGACAATGGTCGAAGCCTGCTTCACATCGGTGAGCGGCGCGGTCTGCCGTCCGTCGGGACTCATCACGATGGCCTGGAGCCGCGTGATGGCCGGCAGCACGTCGAGGGTGATGACGCCCTCGCCATCGATCTGCGGGGTCACGGCGAGGATGGTCCCGATCGTGATGGTCGAGACCGAGAACTGTTCCTGGGTCTGGTTGACGGGCACGGTGGTGCCGCCCTGCTGGAAGGTGGTGCTTTGCTGAAGCCGGAAGAACGGCCGGTCCTCGCCGACCTTGATGAAGGCTGTCTGGTTGTTCAGCGCCCGCAGCCGCGGCTGCGCCACGGTGCGCACGTCGCCCTGCTGCTGAAGCGCATGGATGAGCGCGGTCGCGCGCCCGAAGCCGAGCCTGGCTGCAAAGCTGTTCGCCGCGAACACGCTGCCGCCGACGCCCGCCACCTCCAGCGGGGAGCCGGCGCTCTGGACCGCCTCACCGACCGCGCCCGCCGCCAGTTCCCAGTCGATGCCGAGCTTCCGTTCGTCGCGCAAAGTCACCTCGACCAGCCGCGCTTCAATTTCCACCTGCCGCGTGATGCGCCGGTTCACGAGTTGCAGGAAAGCCCGGACGGCCTCGTGGCGCGTCAGCGGCGCAGTCACCTGTGCAACGCCGGAGAAGCGGTTCAGCACGAGGCGGTCGCCGTCCTCCAGCATCGCGCGCAATTCCGTCTCCAAGTTGCTCCAGAAGGTGTTGGGGTTCTCCTGGCTGATCGAGACCTGGGTGGCATCCGGCGCACTTCCGGTCGGCACACCGGGTCCCCCGGAGATCGGCAGCGTTTCGCCGCTGCCGGTGTTCGCCCCGCCCAAGGTGACCGACGCACTGCCCGAGCCGGTGCGGGTGAGCTGCGGGTAGTCGATCGTGTAGAGGACGGTCTTGAGCCGGCGGACCAGGATCCCCGCCGGGGTCAGCTCGTAGTGCAGCGCCAGTGGCGTCGTCAGGGAGGCGAGCGCCTCGTGCAGGGTGCCGCCCCGGAAATCGAGTGTGATCTCACCAGTCACGTCCGGGTCGGCAAGGATGGTCGTATCGCAGGCCCGGCCCAGGGCGCGCAGGGCGGCGGGCAGGGGCGTCTGTTCGAGTCGCAGGCTGGCGACTGGTCGTTCCAGCACGGCGGGTTCGTTGCCAAGCAGGGCAACGGCAATCAATGGCAGACAGAAAAGCGTTTTCATCGGCGGTCAGGGGGTTTCGAGCAGGTGGTGGGTGGTACTGCCCGTGGCATGGTCCTGGAGCAGCGTGCGTCCGGCCCCGTGGTATTGCAGGACGAGCGGGGCGACGGAATTGAACGAGTGGGTGACGGGTGCGGCCGCCAGGTAGAACCCGTCACCGGGATGGCTGGCCTGCACGGTGACTAGGCCGGGACCGGTGATCTGGAGCTGATTACCGACGAGGACCGCAGGCCCATCCAGCACGGCGAAGACGACCGGTAGTCCGGCGGAAGATGTCGCATCCAGGGGAAACGGCGGTGAACCGCTCGGCCGGTCTCCGGGGTGGGGGAAGATAATCGTCTGCGCCGATTTCGGCTCGAACAGGGCGTGGACGCTGCGCGGTCCGACCATCAGGATGGCGGTGACCAGGTCGCTGCCGCCGGCATCGCCGGCCCAGCCGATGAACCGCGACACCGCATCGGGGCTTGCCGTCAGCGTGATCACGGTGCCGTGGGGATAAGTGCCGCCGGGAGTCACGCTGCCGCCGCCGCTGGCACCCGTGACGAGGGCAAACTGCTTCAGCACGAAATTCGCCTGCACCGTCCGGTGGCCGTCCATGAGCACGCCAATGGGATTGGCCAGTCCGGTGGCCCCGCCGCTCCAGCCGGCAAAGTCGTAGGCGGATTCCGGCATGGCCGTGACCATGGTCGTGGTGCCGGCTGCGATCATACCGCCCGGCGACACACTGCCGCCGGTGCCGGCGAGTGTGGTCAGCTGGAAAAACGCCGGCGGCGGCGCGCCGATCGTCACCGTGTGGCTGATGATCGCGGAAGCCGCGCCGACCGCGTCGAAGGCCTGCGCCGTGAAGGTGATGCTCTGCGGGCCGGGGTCGCCGGACCAGTTGCCGGCGTCGCCCTGGGTTCCGTCGCCGCCGCCAGCGGAGGCAAACGGCTGGCCGTTTTTCCAGACCTGCACCTGGGTCAGGTTGCCGTCGGGATCGTGGCCGCGGGCGGCGACGTAGAAACCTTGCCCGTGGTCTGCGCTGGCGGGAGCGGAAATCCACGCGATGCTCGGCGCGGTGTTAGAAATTGCCGTTGGCGCCTCCAGCCAGAGCACCACCGAATAGGCGCTCCCCGGGATGTGCCATGGTCCGACGATGTATTCGAAATCATGGAAGATCGTCATCGTCCCGGACGCCGCGCCGGCCGTGTGCGTGAAGACGCCAAACGTACCGGGCAGGGCGGCGATCCCCGTCAGTTCGTAAACGACCTGGAGGGCGTCATTGCGGTGGACGGCGATCAGGTTGGGGCTGGCGTTTATCTCGGCGATGAGGTCGTTGATCCAACCCGTCGTGAAGTCGCGCTCGCCCGATCCGGCGATCTGGGCGCCGTGCCCGGAGCCCGAAAAATACTCGGTTGCGCCGACGCTGAGCGCGCCGCCCAGCAGCAAAATTGAGAGTAGAAATATTTTCATTGGAGGGTGACGGCGTCGTTGGCCCAGACGTGGAGGCGCAGCGCCTCCACACCCGGCCAGCTTGGGCCGCGGTTGAGGGTGAGGAGCCGGCCGCCGAGAATTTCCGGCGTGACGTTGGCCCCGGAATTGGCCGGCGCGGTGAACGCCTGGGCCGTGTTGTTGAACGACAGCCACGCCGTTTCGGTCGGGTGGTTGTTGTTCACCGTGATCGTGAACTTGGGCAGCGTGATTCGCCGGACCACGAGCCGGTGGAGTTGCGTCGTGCCCCCGCCGCCCTGGGTCCAGGCCGCGGCCTGACCGGCTGTGAGCCGGGCCGTCCAGTAAGCGGGCAGGCCCGCGCTGTGGTTTTCCCAGTCATGGTTCCAGATGGCGTCGAACCACGCGGCATTGGCCTCGTAGGCCGGCAGCACAAACTGGCCCGCCGGTGCGGTGAGGCTCATCATGAGGAATCGCTGCCGTCCCGGCTCGGCAGGTGCGGCGAAGAGCAGTCGCGGCTGGCCGACCGCGTTGAACGCGATCTTTGCCAGCTCCGGCTGCACCGTGGCGCTCGGCGGACTGCCCGGTTGCGGCGTGAGGCCGCGCAAACGTCCGACCTTCGCAAACCAATCATGGGTCGCGGTGGTCGGGTAGGCCGCGCTGGTAGAGTCCGAGAAACGTGTCGGCGTGTCGCCGGCCCCGATGGTGCCCGGCAGGGCTGCAATGTTGATCTGCGTGAGATCGGTCGCCTGAAAGGACGCCGTGATCGTGCGCACGAGTTCGTCGAGCGCCCGGACCTCGGCCTGACGCCGTCCTTGGATAATGACGTCATGGACGGAAGGCGTGAGCGCCGCGGCCAATATGCCGAAAACAAAAAGCACGAGCACGACTTCCAGCAGCGAGAAGGCGGCACCTGGCCGCGCCACGTGTGGCCGCGACCGCGCCATGCATGAAAGTGAACGGAAGGATGGCATGGTCAGCGCGCGTTGACTCCGGCGAGGAGGGAGAAAAGCGGGAGGAAGAAGGAGAGGGCCATGAGGCCCACGATGCCGGTGAGGCCGGCGAGGAGGATGGGCTCCAGCCAGGCGAGGGCCGTGGCCAACTGATCCCGGGCGCGGCTGGCGGCGTATTCCTCGATGTGTTTCAGGGCTGCACCCAGCTGGCCGGTGGTTTCCCCGGACTTGAGGGCGGGCACCAGGAAACCTGGGAAGGCATGCGGCTTCGGCAGGGCCGCATAGAGCGGTTCGCCGAGGACCACGCGCTCGCGTGCCGCGAGCAACTGCCGCTCCAGGACCGCATTCCCCGTCAGTTCCGCGCCGGTGCGCAGGGCGTCCAGCAACGGAATTCCCGCCTCGTGGAGCAGCCGGCAATGGGCGGCAAACCGTGCCGTGGCGAGATGCCGCACGATGTCGCCGAGGAGCGGCATGCGCAGCAACCCCCGGTCGCGCCACCCGTGCAGCCGCCGGGCACGCAGGAGCACGGTCAGCAGGACGCCGCCAATCCCGAGCGCACCGAGCAAGGCCGGCCATTGGGTGCGGATGAGATCACTGGTTGCGATGAGCGCGACCGTGAGCGCCGGCAGGGGGAGGTGGAGGGAACGGAAGATCCCGGCGAACTGCGGCACCACGCCGCCCAACAGGAAGAAGATGAGCGCGACGGTCGCACCCAGCACCGCGACCGGATAGATGAGCGCGCGCCGCGCGGTCCGCCGGAGTTCCGCTCCGCCCGCTGCGTGGGCCGCCAGGGCGCGAATGGATTCCGGCAACTGGGCGGCCGCCTCGCCGGCGGCGATCACCGCCGCCACATGCGGCGGAAACTGTTTTTCAAAGAACCGGCAGGCGACATGGATCGGCGTGCCCCGGGCGACCTCGGCGTGGATGTGCTCCAAGAGAGTGCGCACGGGTCCAGCCGGTGCATCCGTCGCCAGTTGCCCGATGGCGGCGTCCGCATTCACGCCGGCCCGCAGTTGCAGTTCCAACTGGTGCAGCAGCGCGATGAAGTCCGCCGTCGGCAGCGTGAGGCGGCGCAGTTTCCGCGCCGCGACCGGCGTGATCCGTACGGGCCAGAGCGACCGCGCCCGCAAGGTCGCGCGCAATGCGGGCTCGTCCGGCGCTGCAGCCCGGAAGGACTGGCGGTGACCGAGATGGTCAATGGTCGTGACGGCAAAGGCGGGCATGTCAAAGGGGCAGCCGGATGCGCACCGGGTGTTCGGCAACGGGCAGCCGGAGGCGGTGCCCGCCGTGTCGGAGGAGGACGACGTCGGCCTCAACGGCCTCGACGGTCAGCGACCCGATGGTTTCGCCGGCTTGGATGAGCCTATCGTTGATGACGGCGCAGGCCACCGGCCCCGCGACAATGCCGTGCACCCGCAGCGTCACTTCCTTCGCCGCGTCGGCGCTTGCGGTCCGCACGGCGAAGGGGTTCGCGGCTTCGCCGGATTTGGCCGTGAGTGCCGCGGTGACCACATCGATCACGCCGTCGGCATTCGGGACCAGAACGGAAGATTCCGCTGGCCTGGCCGGGACTGATCGATCCGGCTCCGGGCTCACGTAAGCCGGTGGCAATAGCTCGGGTGTCGCGACGCTGGGAACCGGCGCATTCAGCTTCGCCGTCAGCGCCTCGTTCTGGCTGAGGAGGGCCTCGATGAACTGGGCCTGCTGGCGGATCTTTCGATCCAGCACCTGGGTGGCCACGGCATGCGGCGGTGCAAGGTTAACCGGCAGTTCGACCGGTGGCGGGAGCACCGGCGCGGGGTTGACCGCCGGCCGGTTTTGGCAGCCGGCCAAGACACAGAGGATGAGTGGAAGGATCAGTTTCATGGTGCGGTGAGAGCCGGCGCCGGCACACGGGCCTGGGCTCGATCGAGGGTTTGGGTGACGTAAAGGTAGAAGGATTTTCCGGCCGGAACCCGGATGTAGAAACCGTCGCGTGCGATGGCCTCGCGGAGTTCCTGCGCGTGGTCGCGGAGCACCGCACCGGTCCCGGCGAGCACGGCATTGCGCGCGGTCGCCGCCGGCACGGACGCCTCGCCAAGGAGGCCGGTCGTGAGCCGCTGGTCCTGCAACGCGGCCGTGGCGCTGGCGAGAAACGTCGCCGCGAAAAGTTTCAGTTCCCGCGCGCTGGCCGTGCGCACGACCAGGCCCCGCAGTCCGGCGGAGCCGTCGGGTTCGCCCCACGCGCCTGTCGTGGCGTCGTAGTCCCGATCCAGCGCGAGTCCACTGACCGGCAGTTCCATCCCGTTGTCAGCATCGTCGGTCCGCCAGACGATCCGCCAGTGGCCTTGGGCGGCGAGGCGTTCCCGCGCCGGGTCGAGCTGCGCCCGGCCATGCACCTCGGCCCCGGCGGGAATCACCCGCCGTCCGTCGTGCCAGACGTCCTCGGTCACGACGCCGATGATCGGCGTCTCCAGCCGGTTCGATTCGAGTGCGAACACCGTCCGGCACGAAATGAGCCGGCCGTAGGGCGCGAACGGCGCCGGTTCCGCCACCGGCATTTCATCGGGACCCGTGAACAGCATGAGCGGCAAAATAGGCGACTTCGCTTCAGCCTTGGGTGCAGAATCCGTCGGCACCGTCACCGTGGCGGACTCGGGAGTCGCCACCGGCGTTGGCACTGCAAATCGTGCGCCCTCGCGCGTGACCGTCTTCGGCAGCACACGGGTTGGAGCCGCCTTGACGGCCGGCGACTCGCTTTCCGTTGCGGCGGGCTGCTGCCAGCGCATGACCAGGACACCGAGCAGCAGCACGGCGGCCACCAGCACAACCTGGCCCGTGGGGGAGGTGAGGAACTCGCCGGTGAATTTCATGGGTGGGGGATGATGACGTGGTAGTGGCCGCGCACGGGCAGGTTGGCGCGCCCGCCGTCCGGCGAACCGGTGATGACGAGATAAACGAGTCCCGTGCCTTGCGCGGGAATCGCGCCGGAGGCCTCCACCAGTGCCGCCGGGAAAAACTCCCGGTCCAGCCGCACGGCGAGTCCCGCCGGGTCGTAGGGCACGGCCCGGTCCATGGGATTTTCGAGCCGGATCCGGAAGACCAGCGCATCCTCCGCCTCGAACCGCACGATCAGCTCGATGGTCGCGGTGAAATTCCGATACAGCGTGACCGTGTCGGGCTTGGCGCTCTCCAGCGCCGGGCTCATTCCCGCGCGTGCGGCCACCTCCCTGCCCTGCTGCTTCGTGCGCTCCAGCAGGGCTTGGAGCGTACCCGGTTCCGGCACCCGGGTCCGCCCGTCAGCGAGAGGTTCATCCAGGAAGATGACCGCACGGTCGGGCTCGTCCGCCGCGACAAAAGCCAGCGCATACACCTTGCCCCGCAGCATCACGTTGAGGGCACCGTTCGCACCGTCCTTCAAGCGGCGCAGCGAGAAATATTCCGTGCCCGGCGCATGCGAAAGCAGGATGCCGGGATCGTCATCCACGCTCGCCGACACGTTCGCGCCGACAATCGCCTTGAGCGGTGCGGGGAAGGCGCATGTGGTCGGTTCCTCGCGACCCAGACGGATTGTATAAACCGACCGTTCATCGAGCGGATAGACGCGAATGTCCGCGGCGCGGACGCCGAGCATCAGGAGCGCCTGCAAAACGATCATTGCGATTGGACGTAGGACCATACTGCGAGGGGATATCGGCCATTGGCCGCCAGGTTGGGATTGCGCGCGAAACGGAATCGCACGTTGAAAGGGGTGGCCTCGCCGAAGACCTGGCCGCCGACCCGGCCGGTGCGCACGAGCTGGCCCTCGGCCTGCACGAGCACGACGTGCTCGCGGGTTTCGAGGACGGTGAGTTTCAGCACCTCGGGTTTCTGGTGCAGGGCCTTCTGGGCAAATTCCTCCGCGTCCGTCGCCACGGCCTCGCGGGCCTGCCGCGCGGCGTCCGGCAGGAACAGCCGGTCCAGCAGCTCCGGAAAATCGAGGCCCGTCGGGTTGCGCTGGAAGAGCGCGAGGCAGGCCTGCAGGGCGCATTCCTCGTGCAGCCTGGCCGCCTCCTCGAATTCCAGCAGCGGACCGACATGAAAGGTCCCGCTGGGATCGAGCACGATCACCCGTTCGCGCTCACGATAGGCGCGGATCACCAGGAACGGCTGCACGGCGCTGAAGCCGACCGCCACAAGGGCGACCACGCACCATAGCCGCGCGGCCAGCGCATGGTCGGCCAGCAGCAGCAGGGGATTCCACGGTCGGCGCGGCCGGCGGGCCGGATCGGGCCGCACCTGCGGGGCGGGAGTTTCGCGAAGGGTCGTCATGGCGTTTACAGCGACCGCTGCGGTCCGGGCAATTGTGTGAGGGCGAGCGCCTGCGCGGCGCGCGCGTCACCCGAGGGATCAGCCGGCGCCGGTGCGGCCGGCGATGTGGAAGGTGGTGGGGGCATCGGCGGTGGGAGGCCGGATCCGCCGCCGCCTTGGCTGTTACCCTTGGCCAGCGCGGCGGCCAGCACCGGCGCGGCGGCACCGCCCGTCTTCAGCGTCTTCACCAGCCACGCGAGTTGCTGTACCGCGTAGATCTGCTGGAGCGCGGTGGAGCCTCCGCCGGACACGGGCGAGCCCTGGCAGATGAGCGCCTGCATCAGGAACGGCGTCGCCACCGTGCCGAGAATCAACCACAGGGCGCCCAACAAACCTCCCAGCAGGCTGCCGAACGAAGCGGCATCAATGTCGCCGGGCGTCAGCTCATAGGCCGCCGCGAGGTTGTGTGCATAGGCGGTGAGGAGGTGATAGGCGACCAGCTCGGTGAGCGCGAAACCCACCGGCCACGCCAGCACCGCCAGCGTCTGCTGCACATACCGCGTGGCGAGCCGCGCCTGCGACGGCACCATGAAGAATGCCAGCGCCACCGGCAGGAAAAGATAGCACAGCAGCTTCAGGATGAACTGGAGCGCGAGGAAGGGCACCTGCAGGATGCTGGCGACCAAGACCACGAACTTTGTCGTGGCGTGGAGAAACGCCTGATACATCGACTCGCCGATCCGGCGCAGGCTGAACTCGCTCGCACTGCCGCCGACGGTGTCGCGCAACTTGGCCGCCGCGCGCATGGGCTGTTCCGTGTAGCCTTGGTGCAGCGTGTCGGCCACCGAGAGGAACACCCGCTCGGTGAACCTGAACCAGTGCGGCAGCGTGGCGACGAGGCCCACGACGATGATGGCCCGTACAACCGGTCGCGCGAGTCCCTCGATGTCCGTCCGCGCCTGCTGCACCTGCATGATCAGCCCGACGACGCAGACAAAATAAACGACGATCCGGAGACCCTCGGTGAGACCGAGCACGCTTTCGCGGAGACCTGGAGCAAAGTTTTCCATCAGTTCCTTCCCTCCTGCGGGCGTTGCCGCGCCTCGTCCCGCCGGAGCCGGGCCAGCAGCTTCCTTGCGGCGTCCGGCGACCGCGGTCGCGCGGATTTCCGCGCCGGGCGACGGCGCATGCCCGTTCCCTGTGGCCGGACCAGCAGGACGCAACAGGTCATTAGTGCGGCCAGTGCGGCCGCGATGCAGCACGGTGAATTCATCGGCGGGTGTAGTCCGTGGCCCTGATTTTCAGGCGGCCCTGCCAGTCGCCCACGATGGCGAGGCTCTGCGCCTCCTCGACGAGCTGAAGTTCCAAAAAATCCTGCCGCTCCTTCGCGGCCTGATTCTCATTCAGGAGCTGCTGCGTCCAGAGTTTCTCGGCTTCGTCCCGGCGGCGGGCCGCGATATGCGCGAGCTGGCCGTTGAGCGCCGCGATCTTGGCCGAGAGCTTGTCCACCTCGGCCTGCGTTCCTGCTCCCTGCAACTGCGCGAGCGTCGCCGCGAGCTCGGACTGCAACGCTGCCAGCCGCGACTCGGTCTGGTCCTGCACGCCGGCCAGGCTGTCCGCCTGCTGCTCCACCGCCGCAAAGCGCCGGTAGATCGCCTCATTCCGGACAAAGCCCCGGCCCAACACCGTGCGATCATCAAGCTGCCGGTAAATCCCGTCGGAGGTCCGCCGCAATGAATCAATGGCATGCGAGAGCCGCCGGACGGCCGCCAGCGTATCGCCATAGCTGCGGGCGAGATCCTGCATTCCGAGATCCCGCAGCACCAGACCCACCCCCGCCGCCGTCGGATCACCCAGCACGTCGCGAATGCGGCGCTGGACGGCGAGCTGGTCCTCGAGCTGGCGCAGCTGCCGGTTGAGTTTCTCCAACTGTTCGGCCCACTGCCGCATGATCGCAAGGTGATGGGTCGCCTGGCCCACGCGCATCGCGGTGTTGACGGCGGTATTGCCGGGATCGTGGACCAGCCACTGGGCGCACACGGGCGCAGTCAGGAGAATTATGAGAAGCAGGTGTTTCATGGGCTCGGGGTAGAGGACTGGCGCTGCCGCTCCTGCAGCTGCCAGTAGTGTTCTTTCACGGCCTGCCGGATGCCGCGCTCGTGAGCGCGGGCCTCGGTGTCGGTTGCGCGTTGCGCGGGGGTCGCACAACCGGCCAGAACCAGCAGCCAGAGGATGGTCAGGCAGCGCATGGTGCCTCCTGGAAATGCCGCAACGTGCCGCACTGCGGCGGCTGCGCCGTCGGTAAAAAATAGCATAGCGAGGAATGCCGCGTGGTCTCCGGCAACTGCTCGGGCAGGGGATAGCGCTGGATGGCGTCGAGCGCAGTTTCCGGCAGCGGGAGATCCCGCGCCATGTCGGCAAGGTCCGCACGGTCCGCCTGCCGCATGAAGAAAAACTGCTTGGCGTTGCCGATCACCGCGCTGCGCACCCGGGAATCCCGGAACCGCGCATACTGCTGGATGACCGAGGCGCACCAGCAGTTGTGCTTGCGCAGCTGTGCATAGCCCTCGGCGACGATCTGCTCGCCGCCGGGAATGTCCAGGAACCGCGCGAGTTCCTCGAAGAGGATGCGCTTCCGCTCCGTGCGGGGCAGCGACAAAATATGCTGCCGGCCCAGACCGCTGATGAGGAGCCCGGCGGCCGCCTTCATGGCCACGGCCTGCTCCGGGATGAGACCCAGTTCGATGAGGACAAAGCGCCGACGGAATGAAACATTGGTCGGCCCATCGAAGAGCCGGCCGTATTGCCCCGCGGCGGTCCAGGCGCGCAACAGCGTGGCGAGCCGGTCCGTTTCCGCCCGGTCGTGTTCCGGTAGCCGGGCGTAGGCGAGCAGCTCCACGAGCGCGGCATGCGTCGGGAATTCCTCCGGCGCGTAGAAAGCGCAGGCGGTCTGCGCGACGAACCGCTCGGTCGCCGGCTCCTGGGCGAAGCGTGTCACTGCCGCCTCGCCGAGGCCGGCGATGAACGCCAGCGCCCGGTCCTCCTTGGCGGCCAGCCGGTCGCGCAAATCCACGAATGCATCGAGCAGCGTCGCCCCGGCCGGTTGCAGTGCTTTCCAGCCTTGCACTGCACACGCGAAACGCCGGACCTCTTCGGCCCGCTCCGGCTGGCAACGCAGCCAGTCGGTGAACGTGTCCCGGTATAGCAGGTGGAGGTATTCCGTGAGCTGGGCCTGGCGCAGGGCGAGGCGTTCCGCATCATCCGGCGTGCCCACCATGCGCGCGAGCAGCGCGACCGCGGTGGCGAGGTGCAGCTGTGAAAGTGGCAGGCCCTGCGTGTCGAGGTAGTTGAGAGTGAGCCCCGCGTCAGGATGAATGGCGATAGCCTTCTCGCCCAGCGACGCCGCGACCTTCCGGTAGGACTCGCCCTCCTCGACGACCAGCGTGTGCGCAAAGCCGCCCGCGGTCTGGAGTAACAGATCCTCAATGAAGGCCGATTTCCCCGCGCCCGTCATGCCGAACACCACGGCGTGCTGCGGGGAGCCCGCCGCCGCCGTGCTCACGCCGACCAGGTTACCCTGACTGCCGTCGTAAAGTGCCTCGGCCTCGGCCAGCGCGCCCGTGAATGTGGACGAGAAGGGGAGGACATCGGCCAGATAGGTGTCCTCCGCATAAAGCTCGCGGTGATGATAAGCCGAGTGGGTCCAGCCCGGCCACGACGCGAAGAAGAGTTTCTTGGCTGTGGTCGGCAGGGCGCACTCGAAGCACTGCGCCCCGTCCATCGCGTTGACCGCCGCCTGCACGGCCGCGACCTTTTCCCGCAACGCCTCCGGCGTCGCCGCCCACACCCGCACCATGTAGGTGACATGAAACGGCCGCGCGAACCCGCCGGCGAGCGCCTCGACCTTTCGCTCCTTCTTTCGCAGCGCCACGAGCAGCGAGGCCCGCGGCCGGTCGGCGTATTCGCCACGCAAGCGTTCAGCGGCCTTTTCCTCCTGTCGGATCTCCCGCTGCCCGGTGCCGGGCGTGATGTTCACCGTCAGGCAGTAGTCGAGAAACGGCAGTCCCGTCAGGTGGGTGACAATGCCCGGCCGCGTGCGCTGCGGCCAGCGCGACAGCGCGAGCACAGCATGATAGTGGCCGTCGAGCACAAACCCGCCGCCCGCCTGGCCCACGCCCTCGGCGTGCCAGCAGTTTTCCTGGATCGACCGCTCCGGGTCGAAGATCGCCGCTGGATCATCCTCGTTCCGCCGGCCGAGTCCCGGGTTCAGGAACCGGCGGATGAGTGCGAAGTGCTCCACATCGCCCAGGGGGTGCACGGGGGTTTCCGGGCCGAAGACTGCCCGCATCGCCAGCGCGAATTCCTCGAACTGCGCGGCCAGTTCCGCCAGGACGGCGCCATAGTGGTCTGCGAATCCCTGGCGGCTGCGCGCCAATCCGGCCGATGCCGTGATCTCGATCGAGAGAAAGATCACCAGATGTTCGCGACGCAGTCCGCCGGCCTTCATCCGCCGCCAGTAGCGCGTAAAGCGCTCGTTGCGCACCGCGCGAATCGCGGGTTCCGGCACTTCCTGCGTGCGGGCATGGTAATCAAGCAGCGCCTGACGGTAGTCCGCATCAGCCCACCACTGCACCTGGAGCCGGCGACCCGGCGAGACCAGTGCCAGCAGCGCCCGCACCTGATCCTGAAACGCATTGAGCCGCTCATGGGACGCTCCGCGCAAATCCGGTCGTTCCAGCCGGAAACCCTTGGCGACCACGCCGCCGGCTTCCGGGGACCCAAACAGCAGCAGGTTGTGGATGAAACGGCCGTCTGGTGAGGACGTATGGGATTTAACAAATCCACCTCCAGCTCCCTCGGGGGTGAAGTTCGAACGACCCAGCACCGCCTCCAGCTTGTCCCGGTCGTAGCCCGGCGGTTTGCCATGCCGGAACAGGCCGAGCCAAATCACGGTCAACCCCGCGGGCAGGCTGCCGACGGCGGCGGACCATCCCAATCCCATGCCGAGGACGGTCCCACCCGCAATAATCGCGATGGACGCCACCAAGGCCAGCACGACGGGCAGGTATAGATTCCCATCCAACCCGAAAACCCGGCCGGCCGAATCATCGCCCGCATTGGTGTCTGTGAAACGCAAGTCGCTCATAGTCAAAAGCGAGGGGTCAGGATTGCGTCCTGCAACCCGAAGATCATGAAGAGGGCACCCATGATGGCTGCGGCGGCGGCGATGATGATGCCTGCCAGGATGCCGCCCTTGCCCTCTGAATCGCCCTTTGAGATCGCATTGGCCCCGCCCCAGATCTTCAGGATGCCCCAGAAGAAGCCCACCATGAAGACCAGCACGAGGGCCGCGCCGAAGCCGTCACGCAGGGTCTGGAGCTGGGCGATCATCAAACCGGACACGGCGGAAGGGGCGAGGGGAGGAAGCGTCATTTTCTAAAACCCATACGAAAAAGCGCGCTTGTCAAACCATAACGTATGGCTTTTAGTAATTCCATGAACGAACCGGCGCTGATCAAGGTGAGCTTTTCCTTCTATCCGCAGGACATGGCGGTCCTCACGGACCGCGTGGCCAGCCTGAGTGCAGCCGGTCTCAAGGTGCGTGAAGCGACCCTGCTGCGCGCGCTGATCCACGGCATCTCCCCGCCGGAGATGTTCGCGCATGCGGTGCTGCTGGCGGCGGCCAACGCCCGGAAACCCGGACCGCGAGAGGAAACCTATGTGGCAGGTCGGCCCACGGTCGATCTGCCGACCGACCACGTGAAGAAGCTCGACAACGTTGCCGACGAACTGGCGCAGAAGGAGGTCTTCCTCGCCAACCGGGCCTTTGTTGTCCGGGCGATTCTGCGGGCAAGCCCGTCCGGCAAGGAACTGGCGCCGCTAGTGCGGGAGTTTCTAGAAGCATACCCCTACAAACCCCGCGGGGTTTCCAAGCTTCGATTGGAGCGAAAGGCCAGCTCAGGTGGACCAAGCTGACAGCATCGCTCATCTGCGCGGGCTCGAGTCCCACCTCCGCGCCCGAATCCGCGGCCAGGATCACATCCTCCCGCGCTTGGCCGCCGCCTTCTGCCGCGGGGCGCTCAACCTGACCGTGCCGGACCGGCCCTTGGCCTCGCTACTTCTCGTCGGTCCGACCGGCACCGGCAAGTCCGAAGCCTTCGCCTGTGCAACGGAGTATGTTTTCGGTTCGGAGCATCTGCTGATCTTCGATCTGTCCGAATACCAGGACATTTCCGCCGTGAACAAATTGCTCGGCGAAGACCGCCGCGATCCCGGTCTATTGGGCCGCGCACTGGAGCGGTTTCCAGTCGGCGGCCTGCTCTTCGACGAAATCGAAAAGGCCCATCCCCTCGTGATGGATCTCTTCCTCCAGATCCTTTGGCGGGGCTGCATCACCGTGGCCACCGGCCGGACCTTCGCCTTCGGCCGACACATCGTCGGCTTCACTTCAAATCTCGGCGCAGCCGATGCCATTCGCATGGAGCATTCCCGGTTCGCCAGCATCGAGCAGGCGACTTTGCGGCGGGTCGAGCAGCACCTGCGGCCGGAGCTTGTAGGACGCCTCGATGAGAAGTTCGTCTTCGCCCGGCTCGGCCCCGACGTGCAGCGCGAAATCTGCGACTTGGAAGTCCGGCGCGAGACCGAGCGACTGCGCGGACTCGGTTACGACCTGGAAGTCTCCCGCGAGGCACTGGAGTTTTTGATGCGGGAGGGCTTTCATCCGCAGCTCGGTGCGCGGCCCCTGCGCAAGACCGTCGAGCGGCAACTGCAGGATGCTGTGATGCGCGAACTGTTTACGCGGGGTAGCGCCTCGGGGTCTCTTGGTGTGGAGCAGAAAAGCCGAAGGCTCTTCTTTGTCCACCAAAGTCGAGACTTCGTGTCGGCTTGACGGCCGGACGGATGTAAGCATTATCATTTGGAAAGTAATCATAAACATGACAAAAACACTACAAGTCAGGATGGAGGAGGACCTTCGTTCCGAGGCCGACGGCGTTCTCCGCGAGATTGGTTTGGATGTGCCTTCGGCGGTCCGACTATTCCTCACGAAGGTCGTCCAAACCCGTAGCATTCCCTTCGCACTGACGGCCACCTCTCGCATTGCCGAAGTCGGCGTCGATGCGGCCACGCAGCTCAAAATGGACGAAATTGGCGCTCTCTGGAGCAAAAGAAAGTTCCGGAGCGTCTGAACGTGGGTCTCTTCATAGCCGAGCGCATCCGCAAGCGGGAGTTTGGTAAATTGATCCCGGCCGTGGACCGGGAGGCATTGATCGAGGGTGCCCGCCTCTGCCTTACCGATATTATCGCCGGTGACGGACTACCCAAGGGCACCCGGCTTCTCAAGGCCTACGCCACGACGAAGCAGGGCCCGCGTCGCATCCTCTATCTGCTGGTGGTTGCCGAGGGCGACCTGTTCGTTCTCCTTTATCGCAACAAGAAGGACAAGGCGGGCGCAAATATGAGTCCAAAGAACGCGGCGTTCAATGCTGTCCTAGCCAAGCATCTCGACTTGCTGCGCGAGGACATTGCGTCCGACCGTATCGAGGAAATCACGACGGTTCCGGAGCCGGACACAGGCGTGGACTGAAGCCCCAAACAAACCGGAGACGAAATTGATTCCTCCGTATAGCGTAACTCTTCACGCGCGCATAAAACAGTTCGACAACTCCAAAACTTGGCGCACAGGTTGCTCTTGGCCTACCCCAGCCGTGAGCAATTCATCCCTAGATCAAGCTTCCACTACGCCTGCGCCGCCGTGCGTAGGGCCGGTGCCGGCATCCGATCCGAATGAGTGGTTTGCGCAGGAAGTCCACGCGCATGACGGCCAGCTGAAGGCTTACTTGCGCGGGCAGTTTCCTACTGTGCGTGATGTCGAGGATGTGGTGCAGGAGTCCTATCTGAAAATATGGAAGGCGCGGGCGGTGCATCCGATCGAGTGTGCGCGGGCCTTCCTCTTCAAGGTAGCACGCCATCTCGCCCTTGATGTGGTGAGGCGAGAGCGCCGCGCGCCGGTGGATTTCCAGAGTAGTCCGGACGATTCGCTCGTCTTGGATAGTAGGCCCAATGCCGTTGAAACCCTCCTTACCCATGAGACCTTGGAAATCCTCGCTCATTCCATCGCCTGCCTCCCCGCCAAAGAGCGTGCGGTCATCCTGTTGCATAAGGTAAACGGTCGCACTCAGAAGGAAACTGCTGCCGAGCTAGACCTGCCTGTCCGCACCGTTGAAAAATATACGCTCCAAGGCCTCAAACGCTGCCAAGCCTACCTCGTCCGGTATGGCATCGAGCGGTTCTTTGACTGACATGAAGACGCGAACACAATTTCCGGCGGACGCGGTCACCCGTGGCACACTCTTTGACCACGCTCGCACCCAAGGCTTGGCGCAAGATTTAGCAGACAGGGTCGAGCTCGCTGTAAAGCGGAAGGAGGCGAAGAGGCGGACTTTGCACCGCAGTATCGGTGCCTTGATCTTGATCTTGGGCTTTAGTTTGTGGGGAGTGCCGTATTTCCGTTCGACCGGCACGGTCGTCACGCAGGTTGCCAACCGCCAGACGCTGGCCCTCAGCGACGGTTCCTTTGCCGACCTTAACGCGCAGACGCAACTCAGGGCGGATTTCCGCTACGGTCGCCGTGCTGTCAAACTCTCCACCGGTGAGGCCTTCTTCACCGTCGTTGAGGATTCGGAACATCCTTTTATGGTCGAGACACCTTCCGGCATCGTCCGCGTCACTGGCACCCGGTTCAACGTCCGCATATTGGAAAATCAACAGATCGAAGTTACGCTTGTGGATGGCACAGTCGAAGTGAAGGCCGCCTTGCCTAAGGCTGCTCCCGGTGAGCCCGATATCGCGCGCCTTTCCCCGGGCCAGCAGTTCACGTCGAATGATGGCCGTATCCACACCCTGACTGCTTGCCATGTGGAGAATGTCACTGCTTGGCGGGAAGGTAGGTTAGTACTCGATGAAATGACTGTTTCCGATGCGGTGACTCGAATCGCCCGCTACCATGGCAAGCAAATGGAAGTCGCTCCGGAAATTGCCTCCATTCGCCTAGGTGGCAGTTGTTCCCTCGACGACCTGCCTGCCTTTCTGCAATCCCTTCGGGCGACGCAGGCTATCGATATCGTGCTCGCAGGTGACGGTTCCTACCGCATCCGCGCCGTCCGCCCGTGAACCGGAGTTTGGCTACTGGCAGTTAGGCGCCCGCGGCTTGGGTCGTGTAGCGCATTACTAAAAGTTTTCCAAAATGTTCAGCGTAGTTTTCAGGAGATGTTCGTCGCAATAGGCATGACCACCACTCATTCCTGCCGAGTTCACCGTATCCTGGCTTTGATCGTCCTTGTGTTGATGGCAGCGGTCACGCGCGCTGCGGTCCCCGTCGACTTCGATATTCCCGCGCAGCCGGCTCCGGCTGCAATCAAGATATTCACCAAACAGTCTGGCGCTCAGGTCGTCTATCTTCACGAGGATCTCAATGCGGTGACTACGCAACCAGTGAAAGGCGAGTTCATCCCTGCCGATGCACTAGCCATACTTTTTGAGGGCAGCGGGCTGTCCATTGCGGCGACGGGCAACGGTAACTTTGCGCTGTCCCGCCCGTCTGTGCGGGCCGGGACAGTGGAGGGGTTCGTGCGCAGCGCCGAATCCGGCCGGCCCGTGGCTGGGGCGAGCGTGGCCGTTGCGGAGACCGGGCAATCGGTCGTCACGGACCGGCGCGGCCGGTTTACACTGGGCGACGTGCCGCCCGGTGAGCATGAACTGCGAGTAACGGCCGACGGGATGCAAAGCACAAGAGTGGTAGATGTCACTGTGCGCGGTGGGCATCGGCTCACGCTCAGCCCGATCGGTATCCCTCAGCGGAAGGAAGGCGTCACGCAATTGGAAGAGTTTGTCGTCAGCGCAAAAAAAAATGACGGCGTGGTCGAACTCGACCCTTACGATGTCGAAAGTCGGCGGGAGAAACCGTTCGTAGCGAACGTGGACATCCCCCGCACGATCAACGATCCGCAGCCATATTATATTTTCGAAGCCAAAACCATCGACCAGTCGGGGGCGCTCAATGTCGAAGACTTTTTAAAGACGCGGCTGACCATGAACACAGCCGCTCAGAGCAGCGCACAAAATCCTGGGGCGCTAACCAGCCCGAACACGTCAGGGAACACGAGCAACATCAATTTGCGTGGCCTTGGAACGGATAGTACCTTGATTCTGATTAATGGCCGCCGAGTAGCCGGTGTCGGCACGAACGGGTTGTCGTTGCAGCAACCGGATCTTAACGGCATCCCTCTGGGCGCAATTGAGCGAATTGAGGTCTTGCCCTCCTCGGCGTCCGGCATTTACGGCGGCAGCGCAATCGGAGGCGTGGTGAATGTTATTCTTAAAAAGAATTACACCGGTGGAGAAATTCGTGCGAGTTATGACAATACGTGGGATACAGATGCACCGCGCCGCAGCGCCGGCCTGAGCTATGGGGCCGCTCTGGAGGATGGAAAAACATACTTGAACCTTTCGGTGGCGTGGTCGGACAGCAAAGATCTCCTCCTGCAGGATCGCCGGGAGTTAATTGATCGAGGCGTTGCCTCAATTTTCACCAATTCGCCCAGTTTCCTATATTCAAACACAAACCCGTTTCTCGGCGCGCTTCCGAACATCACGGCAGGCACGACAGCGGCAACGACGCTCACCTTAAAGAGTGGTGCGGTCATCGCGTCTCGACGGACTTTTATTCCGGCAGGAACTTCACCGAGCACGTCGTCTTCGGAGCTGGAAGCCGGTCTCATCTCCAATGCGGGCCTCTGGAATTTTGATCTGCCTGCATCAACGCAGCCTAACACCGGCCTGTTGCGTCCGCTTGGCGTAAGTCCCCAGACCAAATCCTTCACTGGCGGAGTACGCCGTCAATTTGGACCGAGAGTCGAACTTTTCGCCGATTACACCTATAACGAGAATCGCTCGGCCTCAGTCTATAATCCAAACAATAGCTTTCTGATTGTGCCTGCTACTTCACCGGTCAATCCGTTTACCTCGGCCGTTCGCGTTCGCATAACAGATCCTGCCCAATTCCCACTGACGACAGAATCGACATCCAAATCTTTAACCATCGGCGCGATTGCCAGATTACCATGGAATTGGAACGCGGAATTCGATTATACCCGGTCGGAAAGCAAATTTAGCAGCATTAATTATTTGACTGATGGAGGAGCACTGAGTGCCGACCTCGCTTCTGGCATCCTGAATCCATTCGTCGATACCTTGATGTTCCCGCTGGCCCTGGAGAAATACACGGTGCCAAACGTCTACACTGGGTCGTCTAAGTTGGATGATTTTGCAATACGAGGTTCAGGCCCGCTGCCGTCGCTGCCCTGGGGCATACCGAATTTGACGCTTGGTCTAGGGCATCGGATCGCCTCAACGCCGGAGAATCACCTGGATCGGCCCTACCCGATCTCGAAGACACTCAGTTATCGCTATGTTTTTTTTGACCGAGAGGATGTCACAAACAGCGCTTATGGAGAGGTAACGTTGCCTTTGGTGAAATCTGGGCACATTCCGATGGTTCACGCCTTGGAGTTGCAAACTGCTGGGCGCACCGAGCACTACACGGCGGACACCGGCAGTTCCTATTCGCTAACTTACTTTGATCGCACTCCGGTGCAGATCATCTACGGAGCGCCGACACTCAATGGACTCCCGTATCGGACCCGAACGCGCTACGTGTCAACCAACGCCACGGTGGGACTGAAGTATCAACCTGTCGCGGATGTAACCATCAGGTCTTCGTATGCGACAGCGTTTCTCCCGCCCTATCCTTCACAGCTGGTGCGGAATCCGTTGCCTGATCTGTTCCCGAGCACGGTTATAGACCCACGGACGGGAGCCATGGTTGACGTCGAAACAATCTCCGGCGGTAACCCGGACCTCAAGCCACAGAATTCGAAAAGCTGGAATGTCGGACTGATTTGGGAGCCTGCCGTTGCGCTCAAAGGCCTGCGCGTCAACGCGGAGTATTATCGGATAGAACAATTTGATGCGGTGGGATACCTGAGCGCACAACAGATTGTGGATCAAGAGGAGGCCTTTCCTGGGCGCGTGACGCGGGATGGCTCAGGCACGATCACTGGCGTGGATATCACCAACGTTAATGTCTATCGGCTCGAAACCGAAGGTTGGGATTTTAGCGTCCATTATCGCAGGCCGACCTCGTGGGGAACATTTACAGCCCAACTGACTGGCTCGGTCCTCCTCCACCTCAAAACCCAATATTCCTTGACGGAGCCAGAATATGATGGCGCCGGTTATCCGGCTGACGGCGGTGCCGCAAAGCTGAAGAGCAATGGAATCCTTTTCTGGGAGCGAGGCAATTGGGCTGCTGGTTGGTCGGTTCAGCATTACGGCAAATATAGGCAATACGGTGCAGCCGGTGGACCGCTTTCGATGCAGTATACCGGCGGCGCAGTCTTTAGCACCGTGGTGGCAGCCCAGGGCAGTGAGACCATTCCTTCACAAACTTATCACGACATTTTTGCCAGTTATGCCTTCGGAAAAAAGGCAACCAACGACGGGCAATGGGCTCGACCGGCGTCAATCCTGGCGGGAATGACCATTCAAGTGGGAGTGAGAAACGTATTCGGCAAACTGCCTCCGTATGATGCTGGATATAGTTTTTACACCAGTCCGTATGGAGATATTCGTCTGCGGAGCTACTCGCTCAGCGTGCGGAAGAGTTTTTGATCAGGGAGGATTCTTGTCATCATGCAGCAATCTACTCTCGTGATTCACTCGCAGCATCCTTCCAGCCCGTGGCGAATTCTTGGCGTATTGCTCGCGATATCCGTCCCGGTCGCGACCATAGCTGAACCAAGCAACTTTGTCGTCCGCACTCGGATGGGCAACATGGCCATACCGATTCCCCGGCTTGCCGACAAAGCCCCTGCCGATTCCGCGTGGGAAGAGGTTGCTGCTCTGATCGCACTAATACCGCAGGTGAATGTTGCCCCTCCATTCCAAGAAAAGGACGCCGACTGGCGCGGCTACATTTATTGGCAGGAATTTTCTAATCGTTTGTTGCGTGAAGTCGGCGCGGATTTCTATGCGCAGTACCCGGATGATCCCCGTTGTTGGACATGGCTTCAGGCCACCCTCAAGCGCGAGCCTCAGTATCTCAATCTTAACCAAGGTTGGCTCGCTCAGCGGGACCCTACCATTCGGCCACCAATAGATGATGATCAGCGGTCGGCTTGGTTGAGAAATTATGCCGAACTTAGCGATGCCTGCATTGCGGCTGATTCCGCACCTGAGAAGTTTCGCGTGGAGCTTTGGACGCGCAAACTTCAGAGGATGATCGAAGTCGAGGCGTGGGCTCGCGCGCAAAACAAACCGTTTGATTTTGCTCGGGTAGATTTCGACCAGGTTGGTGCCGGTTTGGATGAACTTGGGAGGAAGTTTCCCGCAAGTGGTAATGAGCACATCCGGATCGCCACTAAGTATTTCTTCCGGTACGCGCTTGAATACGCTCCTGAGGTCGGCGCCAAGTGGCGCACTATTTTGCTAGGCAATGACAATGGTTTGATTCGTGAAATCGCCGCGAGCATCGACCACGTGGCGCGACTTAAGACGAACCCCATGGTGCTTCGCTTCACTGCGGTCGACGGCCGCGAGGTGGATCTGGAGAAGTTGCGCGGGAAGGTGGTCTTGATCGACTTTTGGGCCGCCACCTGGTGTGGTGCGTGTAAAGTTCAGAAGCCGCTTATGAAGGATGTGTATGGCAAATATCACGCACAAGGGTTCGAGATTATTGGCATCGCGTGCGAGATGAAGGAAAGTGATCGTCAGTACCTTCTCGACTACGTAAACGCGAACGGCATGCCATGGCCGCAGTTTTTTGACGGCAAGAGCATGCGCAATGAATATACCTTGCGCTATGGATTTACCGGCATCCCGCAGTATTTCCTGTTAGATCAGCGAGGCCTGCTTGCAGCACATACGAGCAGCAGCCAAGGTCTGCGGAACCTCGAAGCGGTCGTTCGTCGGCACCTTGGTTTGGCACCGCTACATCCTGGAGACGAGTACAAGCAGCTAGGGATTAAAGCAGATCAGCCGGACTGATGGTCTGTGGGTTCGCACAAATCGGGCATGCAAGATTAGGCCGATCAATTGCGCATACGGGCTTGTATGATCGTAGATGTCCAAATGATTGAGCGAGAGTATCTGGTCGCGCGCTGGCGCGGCCGACCCGAAGCACTGGTGGATGCCATCGACTACTGCCGTCGGGCGCATGGGGTAATCGTAATTCGGGAACCGGGCAGCATTATGATCGAACTCCGGGACACACCCGCGCAACTTGATGCGGCGGCGGCGACGATGCCGCAGGAGGGATTGGTGCATGCGCGCCGGGAGCGTCGGCACCGTGTTCCGCACTTTTTCGGCTTGGAGTGCAAGCGTGGAAGTGCCCGTGCGAGCTCATGCCGATGAAACCCACTTTGGTCGCTGTGTTGTGTTGGTCTGCCGACGCACGGGTGCCGGCGGATGCGCAGTTACCATTCCCACCGCTGCCGGGTATCAGTTCCCGGCAGCGGTCTGATTTTCCGAAGCGGTTTGCAGGAAGCATTCGCTTGATTTGCCCTCGGATGTGCGGAGGAGAAATGATATGAACCGGCGCAAGTCGGCTCGCACATCCGTCCGAAACATCGCTGCATTTATCCAAGTCCGGTAGGCTGACCTTCGCATAGACTCTTCCCGGAAAAGTCCGCGCCCGGGCCAGCGCGGGCTTTTTCGATGATGCCAAACCCCGCACCACCCCACGAAGCTCAACCCGACGGCGTCAGCGGATTCTCCGTGCCACTGGTCAATTCCGGTCTCGCCCGCTCGCTTGTTGTTGGTCGCGGGGTGAGCGTTTACTACGACCAACAGGCACCCTACTTCTGGCATGAGCATCGACATGGTAAGCTACAAATCGTGATCTCGCTCGATCCTGTGGATGGGGTGGCCACGTGGTTGGTTGGCGGCGAGCAGCACCGCCATGGCATTGCCGGTGAATTCGCCTGGCTCGTGCCGGCCAACGCGCCCCATGCCTTTGACTGGCAGGGCACCGCCGGGATGGTGGTGTTGTATGTGGAGTCCGAATTTGTGCGGGATGTATGCGGCCGTGACCTCACCGCCGGGGCGATCGCGGATTTCTCGACGCTAGCGCGTTACGATCTGCTCGCTTGGCGACTCGCGGCCGAATTCCGGAGCCTCTGTCGCCGTCAGATGGTCTTCACGCCAGCGTTGGTGGAGTCGATGGGCACACTGCTCGCCGCGAATGTGCTGAGACATTTCGCCCGGTTGGAGGACGCAAGCGCGCCCAGCCTGCCACTCCCATTGCTGCGCGAAGTGCTCGACCACATTGAGGCCAATCTTAGCGAGACCATATCCCGCACAACACTGGCGCGGCTCGCCCGTTTGGACGTATACAGCTTCGCCCGGCAGTTTAAATTCCGTACAGGCATGACGCCGCGGGACTACATCCGTCGCCGGCGAACAGTCCGGGCGCTGGAGCTGATCGCCGAGGGCAAACTCAAGCTGGCCGCCATCGCCGGGGAGGTCGGATTTTATGACCAGAGCCATCTGAAACGGCAGCTCCAGCGTCTCCGGATGGAGGAGGCCGATACCGCCCGGACGGCCCTGTCGGCCGACGAAGTTTTAGCGCTACCGGCGGATCCTCAATAGCCGGCGCGGCGCAGCAGCTCGCCGCCGGAAAGGCCCAAACCGCGGGCGAGGCGCACCACGGTTTCAATCGACGCTAGTTTTTCCCCGCGCTCAATGTTGCCGACATAGTTGAAATTCAGGTCGGCCTTTTCGGCCAGGGCAATCTGGCTCAGCCCGGCGGCCAGCCGCAGCTGGCGCACAGTCTGGCCAAAGGCGTGAGGCAGTTTGCGGAGGTCGGAGGGCACGCCGATAGACTACCTGCTATAGACCGCAGCCTCTAACTGCTATAGACGGTATTGCCTTGTCCGGTTCCCTACGGCGTGGCGTAATCCCCTGTGCTGCGTTCCATGAAAAATCCCGTCGCCCTTGCCACCCGCCATGTCCGGGTTCCCGGTGCCTCGGCCACGGCTTGGGGACTCGAACTCGTGCTGCAACTACACCGCCCGCAGGGCAGGGGCAGACAGCTTTTTCAGCGCTGTGGATTCGAAGGCACCGACGAATTTTTCCCCCGGTTTATATCGGTCCTCCGTGCACACGGGATCACCACCGAGACAGTGTCCTACGGGTCGGACTTCGCGCGTTTCGAGTCGGACCTCGCTCGCCAATGGCGGGAACCAAACGGGTGCCGTTTCCCGCTGGTCCGCTTGCCCGCCACGGCGGAGACGGCCTGGAGCGATACGGGCCTCCATATCAATTCGTGCACTCTGATCGCGGCCGGAACCCGCGCCCGGCCGGTCTTTCTCCTGAGGCCGGCCGACGACGCCGGATTGGTGACCATCAGCCTCGCCCAGCTGCGCAGCCTGCACACCGCTTGGGCGAGCTGGCCCGTGATGCTGCCGAGCGCTCTCCTGACCGTCCTTTGGCATTGGTCCGACAGAATCCTGCCTGCAACCTCTGAGCCCGGCCGGGGCTGCACAATCGTCCAAAACTGATGCTCGCCGGTCCTAGCCGGTGACGTCGTTCGGCTGATAGGATGGTGCGAAACCAATGCCGCGGACGTGCCGGCACATCCGCGTTTCCCCAACCCCGGGGCCGTGAACTGTCGTTCCGGCCTGACCAACGAAACCCCCATCCCATGCACCATGTCCAGCCGTCCTCCGATCCTCGTAACTGTCACACTGACCCCGTCCGAATACCGCCCTTTCGTTTGCGCGGCCCATAGGCTGCGTCGCATCCTTGGCACCCGGGCGCCGAAGGCCTGCACCCTGATCCAAGCCAACCTGCGCGGCCGCGACGCGCGCGGCCTGGCGGAGGATTACCTCGATGTGATCGGTTTGCCGCCCGCCCAACGGCGCCCAAAGCGGACTTTGCCGCACGGCCATGCCAAGTTTGGGAGAGCGGTTCGTCCACCGGTTGATCCGAGCCGCAACTAGGTTTCGGAAGACGATTTTGCGCCGCGTAGTTGTGTGCGCGACGCAAAGGTGACTCCGGATAATCACCGCCCGGGTCGGGAGCGGCCCCGTTCAGGCCTGCTCCCGGCCCGGGCAATCGCGTTGGCCGCTGGGTTCAAGCGTTGGGCTGGGTGAAGACCGTGTGGGCCAGCTTTCGCAGCAAGGGTCTTCCGGTTCGTCGGGGATGTTTGATCACTGCACGGCCGTCCGGCAATGCGAGGAACGCAGCCGGCTTGAACCATGGTTCGTCGGCCGCCTGCCAGTTCCGCGAGGTGCGTCCCCCGCTCACGCTCCCGGAATATTTCCTCACCTCCCGGGCGCCCATCTTTTCGGCGAGGGTCTTCGCACCCTTTTCATCCGCCGCGCGGAAATGGATCTGCGTGCGCAGGTTGGCCATGAATACATCGGCTTTAGTCGGAGTCTCAAACGACGCATACAGTGACAGCGGCGTCTGGGTGGCGGAGATCAGGCAAACCCCCGCCTCCCGCAGCTCGTCCACCGTCTGGTGATCCGAAAACCCGTCCTCGGAAACGAGCGTCGTCTTCTGCCCCTCGTCGAGCACAAGCACGATGACATTGCGCCGGCGCATCTCCTCCGGCGGCAGGTCGAACCGCCGGAACGCGTGCAGGAAAAACAACTGCTTGAAAAGGAGGTTCAGGTAACGCCGTTCCACCTGGTAGGTCTGCGGGACGGACAGGCAGATCAGTCGCCCGGCATCGACCTCGGCCAGCGTGAAGTTCGGCTCGATGGCGCACACGACCTCACGGATGTCCGGCGGCGTGTAAGGCCGGAGGAAATTGGCGACCGTGAAGACAGTGCCGCTCTTTTGTTCCGGCGGCTGCTCCGCGAAGTCTTTGAAATACTGGCGTTCCGCCGCTGCCGCAGGATGCGCGGATTCGCCAAGCTGCGTGAGCAGGAGAGCTGTCTGGGTGGAGATGCAGATCGCATCGTGCACATTGGCCAAGGTCACCGGCAGGTCCGCCGCCTCCAGCGCGTGCATGGCATGGGTGATGACATCGCGCGCCGTCTCCTTGAAGAACGACTGTCCGCCCCGTTGGCCGGCCGCCGTGGCGGTATCCACGATGATCTTTGCGTAAGTGCTCCACGGCACTGCGGGATCGCCGAGAAGATTCAGGCGCAGGGGAGGGGTCCAAGCCTCGGGCGCAACCCCCGTCGGCCGCACGCGGATCAGCCGCAACGTGTCCGTCTGCCCCAGCGCCCGCGCCATCGCCTCCAGCGGTTTCCACAAGGCACCCTTTGAATCGACCGCCAGGATGCCGGTCTCCGGCAGGGTGGAGCGCAAGCCGTGCACAATCGGCACGACGGCCCGCGCGGTCTTGCCCGTGCCGGTGGCCCCGGTGATGAAAAAATGGCAGCAAGCCTCGTCGCGGGTCCACTCCAGCCCCCACAATTTCAAAACAGCGGCACGACGGCCGGTTCGCGGAGTGACGAGTGCGCGATAGGTAAGCCATACGGCCAGTCCCCCACACAGTAGCGCGAGAGCATAGGCGACCTTCGTTGGCGTCTGATTGCGAAACCATCCGGCGCCCATCAGGCACAAGGCAACCAAGGCCATCGTCGGGATCTTCATGCAACCAACACGCTCACGGCGAGCAACACTCCCAGCGTAACGCCGATGAGCAGGGTGGCGAGCAACTGACGGCGCTGGCTGGTGTGGAAGGCCGGCGCAATTGCCCCGAGGGATTTTTCAACGGCCTGCACCTGCGCGACTACTTTGGCGACCGGGCCGGCCAGTTCGGCTTGGAGGTGGGCGGAGATCTCCGCCGGTTTTTCCTCGATCGCAGCCTGCAAGCCGGCGAGCGCTTCGTTGACACCGACCACCGTTTCGGCGGCCGCCGTCAGCGCTTCGATCCGTCCATCGAGAGCCGCGCGGAGCTCCAGTGCCGCCGTCCGCAGACTGTCCTCCGATTGCTGTAAACGTTGCCAGTGCCAGGCGAGCAGCAAATAAACGGGGTCGCTCGGATTCAGCCGGTAATGCGCCGGAATCCACCGGAGGTCGTCGGGGAACGACTCCGGATCGAGCCATTCCGGCGGCACGTTCTCCCTCTGGCCCGGGCTCATGGATGCAGTAAATCCCGCGCCCGCCCGAATTCCTCGGCCATATTCTCGTGAAAACGGACACAGCGTGAGCGGTCCAGCAGGTGGAGCGCTTCAGCTTGGCGCCCCCGGCCCACGGTGAGATTGGCGGACTGCAACCGGTTGCGGGTGACTTCCGCAAGACACGGCACGGTGATCTCGATGGCGTGCAGTTCGGCCAGCCGCCGGCGGGCCTGGCTCTGGTCGAACATCTCCAGACGATCGCCGTCTCGCAGGTTGCGGACGACCAGCCAGCGCACGCGCCCCCCGTGTGAATCGAGCAGTTCCGCGATCTGGGAATTAGCATCCTTGTCGTCCGTGGCAATGACGACGAAGACGAGGGCGCAGTCGAAGTCCTCCTGCAGGTCCGGCAGCCGGGTCTCGTCCAGGTAGGCCAGTACCTTGCCACCGCCGGAGGCGCGGTTGTCCACCAGCACGACATCGGATTCGGGCAGGACATGCACGAGACGGTCGAGCACGCCTAGCTTGTCCGCGTCCACGTCCGTATTGATAAACTCAGTGCAGGGAACAAGACGGTAAAACGTGGAATTGGCGTGGTCCAGGTCGAAGGCCTTCACCCGCACACCGGCGTCGACCAGGTGGTCATGCATCAGGGTCGCGACAAAGCTTTTGCCGATGCCGCCCTTGTCCTGGGGAAAGAGAATGAGTCGCTTGGCAGGCATGGCTCAGTAGTGATCGCGAGCGACCTTGGGGCCGCGCTGGCCACCGGTGGCGTTTGGAGCCTTGCCGGAAACAGCCCGGACCGGTTCGGCCGGTCGCCGCTCCGCCGGGGCGAGTTCTTTCCGGGTCCGTTCGATTTCCACCTTCGTGAGCGTCCGGCGGCAAAACACGCCCACGCCGGCAGGCGAAACCTTCAACCCGTGCTGTGTCAGTGCCGCCGCGATCTGTTCGTAACTCATGAACTTTGCCCGCCAGAGCAGCAGCACATCTCGGTAGGGTGCGAGCAGGCTGCGGTGGTGCGCGGCCGGATCGTAGCTGCGGGCGTGGGCCAGCAGGCGGGCGTGAAGTTCGGGGGATTCCGGCATCGGGAGCAGTTCTAATTCGTATGGGATTTAAGTAAAACAAAAAGTAAGTCCGGCCCGCGCTTCCATTAGTGGTGGCCTGGTAGTGGTCGAGTAGTGGCGGAGTGGTGGTATCACCACCTTTTCCTAGCGGAAGCTAGGGGTGGCGTGTTCCGACTGGTATGGTGAGAAAGAGCGGCGGCTGCCGATTAATTAGGTTGATTGAACAGCTAGATAGCAGGGGGTATCCGGCGGGATTAGTTGTCGTTGGATTACGGCTTTCTTGGGCATGGCAGGATGCTTTAGTGATCTTAAAACTCGCAAAACGTATGGTTTTAAGGCACGGTGAGATTATGGTAAGATTCGATAAACCCTGTGTCGTAGTGGCCGGAGCCGTGGAGTATTTCCGCGAGCACATGGCCATTGGCGATTACCTGGCCGAGGATGGCGCCGCCGAACTGACGTGGGTGGGCCTGGGCTCGGCAAGGTTGGGACTCACCGGACGGTGTCAGTTGGAGCATTTCGAGCGCGTCTGCCGTGGCCTCCATCCTGCAACCGGGGCAAAACTCATGGTCCGGGACAAGGGTGTCCACCGCCGGGTTTGTTTCTTCGGACAGATCTCTGCGCCCAAGGATGTGTCACTCCTCATGCTCGTCGGAGGAGACCAGCGGATCGCCGGCTGGTGGCAGGAGGCCGTGGCGGAGACCCTCCAAGAGGTCGAAGCCATTACGGCCACGCGAGTCCGGCGGAGCGGGGCGAACGAGGACCGTGCGACCGGCAACATGGTTGCAGCGATGGTCACGCATGACGCCAGTCGTTCGCTCGACCCGCAACTGCACACGCATGTGTGCATCATGAATCTTACCTACGATGGGGCAGAGGAACGGTGGAAGAGCGTCCAGCCGTCGGGTTTTTATCGGCATCAGGGTTACCTGCGGGAGGTGTGCTACAACAAGCTGGCCGGACGCCTGATGGCGGCGGGCTACGTATTGGAGCCTTTGCGCGGATTGGGTTTCAATGTGCGTGGGGTTCCCGCGGAGTTGCGTGAAAAATTCAGCAAGCGTCGCCGCGCCATCCTTGCCCGGGCCAAGGAACTTGGGGTGGCGACCCAGGACGCTTTGCAGGCCATCGCGAGCGACAGCCGGGCCGACAAGACCGTCACCACCGTCGCGGCCCTGCGCAGCCGATGGGAGCAAGAGGCTGGCGCGGCGCTGGTGGCGCTGGAAGAGACCATAGCCCAAGCAGACGCGCGTCCAAAAGAGACGACACCCGTATCACCGCGTGACACGGTCCGGTCGGCAGAGGCGCACGTGTTTGAACGGCGATCCGTCGTGGAAGATCGGGTGTTACTGCGCGAGGCCCTTATTGCTGGTCGTGGCCGGGTGTCGTTGTCGGCGCTGAAGCGAGCAATGGCCGGAAGCGAACGCACCGGCGGCCTGTTGCGGATGGGCGATGAGATCGCCTCGCGCGAGGCGCTGGAATCCGAACGAGAATTTGTCAGTTGGGCCTCAGCCCAGCTGAAGGGGCGGACTGCCTTGGGCAATGCATCCTTCATGGCCAATCTCGGACCAGATCAGAAATCGGCCGCCCGAGGCGTGCTTGGTTCAACGGCCGGGGTAATGATTCTCCAAGGGGATGCCGGCACCGGCAAGACGACCTGTCTGAGTGCCATTGTTGCCGGCATCGAACGGGCCGGCGGGCGTGTGTTCGGCTGTGCCCCGTCGTCGGGTGCGGCAGAAGTCCTGCGCCACGGATTGACGGCGGACGCTGCAACCCTGCAGCGACTGCTGGTGGATGAGGAAATGCAACGCCAGGCGCGCGACCGGGTATTGATCGTGGACGAGGCCGGTCTGGTTTCCACCCGCGAGATGCGCGACCTTTGCCGTCTCGCCGCAAGAAACGGAAACCGCCTCCTGCTCGTGGGTGACATCAAGCAGCATTATTCAGTCGAGGCCGGTGACGCCCTGCGCTGTCTGCAGGAATTCGCGCGGGTGCCGGTCTTTCGTCTCACCGAAATACGGCGACAACTGGATCCGGCCTACCGTCAGGCGGTAGCCTGCCTCGCCCGCGGCGATGCGTACGGTGCCTTCAAACGGTTCGAACGTCTCGGTGCGGTACAAGAGGAGAAATCGCCTGCGGCCCTGTTTGCCGCGGTCGCGGCGGATTACGTTCGCACCGTGCGCGCCGGCAAGTCGTGCCTGGCAATTTCGCCGGTGTGGGCGGAAATCCATCAGTTTACCCACGAAGTCCGACGGCAGTTGCGTGGAGTGAACTTGCTGGGAAGGGTGGAGTGGTCACGCGTCACGGTAGATTCGCTAAAGTGGACGCGCGAGGAGTGCCGTCGAATCGCAAACTACCAACCCGGCGACGTGCTGACCTTCCACCGTGACTATGGTGCTTTCGCGAAACACGATTCAGCAACGGTTGTTTCTCGTGACCGCGATGCCTTGATTGTCCGCCGTCCGAACGGTCGCGAGCACTCGCTCGATCCACGGCGTGCGACCGGATACTCGGTAGGACTGGCTCGGGAGATCCCGGTGGCGGTTGGGGACCGGTTGCTGATCCGCGCCAACTGCAAACCTGCTGACTTGCGCAATGGCGAAATAGTCGAGGTGACCGGCGTTGATCCGCACGGAGCGATCCGACTCAAGGACGGGCGTACTCTGCCCGAATGGTTTCAGGAGTACAGCCACGGTTACGCGGCTACTTCCCATGCAGCCCAGGGTAAGACCGTGGATCGTGGACTCTTGATTATGGCGGATGACGGCATTGCCGCCGGCAACCTCAAACAGGCTTACGTCTCAAACTCCCGCTCCCGCGAGAGCCAGATGATCTACACCACTGACAGGGAGGCGGCACGCGATGCCATGATGCGACCGTCCGACCGGAAGCTGGCGCTTGAAATGTCTTCATCGGAGGCGGAGGCCGCTGGGTCCCGCCGCATCTGGCGCGCTCGCTGGACGGCGCTTGCGACTCAATCTGCTCGTCTTGCGGCCGCCTGAACATGGATGTGCATTCACGGATCAGGCCCCTCCTTGCGAGGCCGGTGCTTTCTTGGGGCGAATTGGCGGAAGACGGCAAGGAGGCGTTCGTTGTCCGGTTTGTCCTCGTGGACCGCGTGGTCACGTATCACACGACTCAGCTCAAGCGGTGGGAGCATGTATTCGGTGTCCCGGAAATGCTGCTGATTCGCGCCGACCGGGATGAAATCGTAATTGAGGGCAGGGACCTCAACGAGATCAGAGCTGCCCTCGACCTCGGACGGTTGTGCGAGCTACGGCTCAATTACCCCGCAAAGGCCGGTGTCCGCCCGGGGCCGCAGGTCCGTCGGATTATCGTGGAAGGGCAATGACCCATGTCGGCGAACTCCCTTTCGAGTGATCAGTCAGGCGTCCTCGCATCGTTATCCGAAGAGCGGGTGCCCGGCGCATGGCACAGCAAATCTCGGTTGGCCAGCGACGAGCGGATCCGACTGATCGGCGAGTTATTGTGCAAAGGCATCCTCTCGTCGCCTGAATTGTGCCGCGAGCCTCACGCGGTTCCGTCTGTGGCAATGGGCCAACCTACACCGGAATCGCGAATTTTGGATTACTTACAGCGCCATGAATGGGCCTCCCCGGCGGAATTGCGAGCGGTGCTGCGGCTTTCGCGCACCGGCACGCACCGCGCGCTGCAACGGCTGGTGCTCGCGAACCGGATCGTCGGTAACGGAGGCAAAACCACAGCGGCAGCCTACCGTCTGAACCGGTTCGATCCGTCTCGTAACTGATGGCTGACGAAAGCGAGGTTCTCGCCCAGGCCGGGTCGGTGGTGCCGGTCGCGATCTACACCCGTGTCTCGACGGACAACCAGGTGGGCGGACGTTTTGATTCCTGCGAAAGCCAGCTTGGTATCTGTCGGGAGTTCATTCGACGGAACGCAAGTGCAGGGTGGGTGGAAGCGGCGCACTATTCCGACCCGGCGGTATCGGGCAGTTCGATGAACCGTCCGGGACTCCGTGAACTCATGCGTCACATCGAACGGGGTGGGGTGAAGGTGATCCTCATCTTCAAGCTGGAGCGCATGTCCCGGAACATCGACGAATTCGGCCCGTTCCGCAGCTTTCTCAGAAAACACGGGTGCCGGATGGAGAGCGCCACCGAGGACATTTCGGAATCCACCCCGTCCGGCCGGCTCAAAAACAACATCATCCTGAGCATCTCGCAGTATGATAAGGAAAACACGGCGGAGAAGACCCGCATCAAGATGCACGAGCAGGCCAAGCGCGGCTACTGGAACGGCGGAGCCGTCCCGTACGGCTATGCGTATGACAAAAACACGCAAAAATTGTTGCCGCATCCAGACGAGGCGCCGGTGGTGCGCCGGGTGTTCGATCAGGCAGCCAAGCTCGTGTCACTGGAGGAAGTTGCCCAAGATTTGAACAGTGAAGGGCTGCGCACGCGGGAACGACTCTTTCGGAGCACCGCCGGGACGGAGCGATTGACGGGAATGAAACGGTTCCGTTCCGACAGCCTGCGCCTGATGATCACCAACCCGATTTATCGCGGAGCGATCCGGTATGCTGGCAAGGAGTATCCGGGCCGGCATGAGCCGCTGGTGCTTCCCGAATTGTGGGATGAGGCAAATGCGGCGGTCGCGAAGCTTCAGCGCCCGGTGGCTAAGCTCAAACTCGAGCAAGACAAACACTTTCACCTGCTCAAGGGTCTGGTGCATTGCGGCTGCTGCCAGAGGGCCTTGGTGCCCCATGCCAGCGGCAACCGGCAACCCTCCGGGGCCTACTATCGCTACTACTATTGCAGTGCCCTCGTGAAGGAGCGCGCCGATACGCGATGCACGGTGCGCCGCATCGCCGCCGGTTCGCTTGAAAATGTCGTTGTCCAATTCCTCGGTGAATTGGGGAAGCATCCCGATGTCGTCGGTGCGGCCGTTGGCAGTTCACAGACCCGCCGTAGGAGCCGCATCGACGAGCTGAAGAAACAACTAGCCAGCCTGGACCGCGAAATGAAAGTCTCGTCCTCCAGAATCCGCAATTGCGTCGAAGCCATCGCGGCGGGCGGCAAACACATTGCCGAGGAACTCGCAGAGCAGGTTGCATCGCTCAAGGACAAGCAGCAGCTGCAGACCGTGGAGCGCCAGCGGATGAGTCAAGAGCTGGCGGCGTGCGAAGGCGAAGTGCTCGATGCTCAGCGTGTCTTGCAAGCGATGGGAAAGTTCGGGCTGATCCTGAACGGATTGTCACGGGACGAACAAAAGACACTGGTCGGGCTGTTTGTGGAACGCATTGAGGTGCGTCCAGGCAAGGGTGATTCGGGCGCAGATGGCAACGTGTCGGTGCGGCGATTGCAACTGCGCCTGAAATTGAATCTGCCACGCCTTGTCGAGGGACTTGACGCTCAAGCGAAGACTCAAACGGTGGGGCGACCGTCATTGGCTACGGGAATTACGATCACCGCAGAAGTTGCGCTCGGTCAGCAGCGCCGGTCGAATGAAGCGCTGGTGCTCTCGCCTTTTCGCTGCGGGAATGAGCAGACACTGGAGCCAGATCCGGCCCGGGAAGGGGAACGCACCAAGGCCACTAAAGTTGTCCAAAATCCGCTTTTGCGGGCCAGACGTTGGCAACAAATGCTCGCAGTCGGCAACGGTCTGAGTCTGAGGCAGCTTGCTGCCAAGGAGGAAGTTTTCGCCCCGACCATTGTGCAGCACCTGAAACTGCTGAAACTTGCGCCCGCGATCCAAGCAGCAGTTGCCGGTGCGAGCCCGCAAGCCCTACGCTTCCTGAGCCTGCGACGCTTGATGAGTCTGGCCGATCTGCCAGTTGTGGAGCAATCGCGCATATTCTCAAATTGGAAATACGAGTCCTTGATGAATCCACCCGATTCAGCCTCCAGGCAAAGAACATCACAAAGTAGCATTCACGCGCGCGCCAGAATACGTCCGTATTGAAGATTCGCGAACGTAACCCGAGACGCTTTTGGTGAAACCAAAGCACCCGCGACGGGATCGAAACTCGAACCCTCAAGTGTTAATCACTTAATGCCGAAATCCGCATGAAAACGGCCGCCGTGCGGTATGGGCTATGTCCAAATCCGAAAGATCGCCGCGAGTGATTAACACTCCGATACTCTAAACAGCTGGTGGTCGGGATCATCCGAAAAGTGTTAATCACTGCCATTTTTGGTTCGGATTTGAAAATAAATGGCTGCCCGGGCTGGGATCGAACCAGCGACCAAGTGATTAACAGTCACCTGCTCTGCCACTGAGCTACCGGGCAACGTGGCTTGCATGGCCATCACCATGCGAAAGGAGTGACGAAAAACAGAGCGCTGCGGGGGGTTGTCAATGCTCGTTTTGCCACGACTGCGCGAAAACGTGGTTCGTGGCAAAGTTTTGGTTGCTTTCATAATGCCGGCTCCTATCAACTGACCCTCTTTTCCATTACGCCTGCCCTCAATTCCGGGGTCACAGGGGGAACGAAACCATGAAGCAACAATTCATTCTTAACGTCGCCACGCGCGCCCAAACCGGCCGCAGTGCCTCACGTCGCCTTCGCAAGGCCAACAGCATTCCCGCCATCCTTTACGGGAAGCACACGAGCCCTGAAAAACTCGCGGTGGATACGCCGGAGTTCGTCCGCCTGCTCAAATCCGTGGCCGGCCGTGCCGTCCTCGTGGAACTGCACCGCACAGACAAGAGCGAGAAGGCGCTTTCCTTTCTGCAAGAAATCCAGCGCGACCCGTTGACCGACAAATACCTGCACATCGATTTGCAGGAGGTCAAAGCCGACGAGAAGATGGAGATTCGCGTGCCTCTGCTCGTGGTGGGCGAATCCTTCGGCGTTAAAAACCAGAGCGGCGTGTTGGAAATCGCTTCCCATGCCCTGCGGATCCGCTGCTTGCCGAAGGATCTGCCTTCGGTGATCGAGGTCGATGTCACCGAACTCAAGGTCGGTGAGACCATCAAAGTGGCTGAAATCAAGCCGATCGCCGGCGTCGAGCTGCTCGATCTGAAGGGCCAGCCAGTCGTCTCCTGCGTGGAGCCCGTGGCCGAAATCGTCCAAGAAACCGTGGCCGCTACGCCTGCCGCCGGTGCCGCTGCGCCTGCCGCCGGTGCTACACCTGCCGCCGGTGCCGCTGCGCCTGCTGCGGCTGGCGACGCCAAGGCCGCGGCCCCGGCCGCCGGGGACAAAAAGGCCGCTGCTGCGCCCGCCGCCAAGAAGTAAGTTTTCATGCGGCGGGTCGCTTGACCGCTACCCGCCGCATCATTGTTCTTTGAGTCATGTCCATTTCGCTCGTTGCCGGTCTCGGCAATCCGGGCCGCGAATACGCATCCACCCGCCACAATGTCGGTTGGATCGTGATCGAGGCCCTGGCCCGTCGGCACGGGTTGGTTTGGAAGCACCAAGCCAAATTCGATGCTGAAACCGCGCGCTGGGACCGACCCGGCATGCCGGTCTGTCACCTCATCAAGCCGCTTACATTCATGAATGAAAGCGGTCGGGCGGTGGCGGCGTTGGCCCGTTACCACAAGCTTCAACCGGAATCCGTGGTGGCGGTTTACGACGACCTCAATATCGATCTCGGTTTGGTGAAGGTCACCACGAGCGGCAGTGCGGGAGGTCACAACGGTGTCGCCAGCCTGCTCTCCGACCTTGGCGATGGCTTTGCCCGCTACCGGGTGGGTATCGGCCCGAAGCAACCGCCCCAGATGGATCTCAAAGACTTTGTGCTCAGCAAATTTTCACCCGACCAGTTCACTCAAATCCAAGACAATCTTCCCAAATACATCGATGGCCTCGAACTCCTGCTGAAAAGCGGGACCGAAAAGGCCATGAACCAGCTTAACCGCAGAACCAAAAATGAACCCTAACAAACGCAATTATCGCGCCACCTTCATCCTCGACAACCGGGGCAAGGAAGAGTCCGTCGAGCAGATCATCGAGGGCGTGAAGCAGGAAATCGCCGCATTGCAGGGCGAAGTCTCGGCTGTCGAGAACCTCGGCAAGCGCGACTTCGTCCGCGTGACTGATGTCAAATTCCCCGGCGCCTCCTATGTGCAGATCTCTTTCAGCGCCCCGGGCGAAGGTCCGGGCCAGCTCAAGGAGCGCCTGCGCCTCAACAACAGCGTCTATCGCACCTTTATCCAGACGGTTTGACCGCGGATAGAAACCTCCAGCCCCTCGCGCACCCATGGCCAACTTCAACAAAGTCTATCTTATTGGCAACTTGACGCGCGATCCGGAACTGCGGGTCACGCCCAAAGGCACGGCCATCTGTCAGTTCGGCCTGGCGGTCAACCGTCAGTTCAAGGACGAGTCGGGCGCGATGCGGGATGAGACGACATTTGTGGACATCGAGGCTTGGGGCAAGCAGGGCGAGACGATCGCCAAATACTGCACGAAAGGACGTCCGCTTTTTGTCGAAGGCCGTCTCAAGTTCGACCAGTGGGAAGACAAGACCAGTGGCCAGAAGCGCAGCAAACTGAAGGTAGTCCTCGAAGGCTTCCAGTTCCTCGGCGGCCGTGGCGAAGGCGGAGCGGCTCCCGGTGGCGGTGGTGACGACCATGAATCATCCAGCCCTGAAAGGCACGCTCCGCCCGCTCGCGGTGGTGCTTCATCCCGTCCGGCGCCCGCGCAGGAAGCCGCCGACGAAGACGTTCCATTCTAATCCCGAATATCCTTAAGCTAATTTAACCAAATCCTCCCATGGCATACAGTGAAGTCCTCCTCGTAAAACCCGTCGACGGCCTCGGCGGCGAAGGCGATCAAGTCAAAGTTCGCGCCGGCTACGCGCGCAATTTCCTCCTGCCGCGCAAAATCGCGGTGCCGCTCACCACGGCCAATCGCAAACAGGTCGAGTCGCTCCAGAAGCGTCGCGCCCTCCGCGAGGCGGAAGAGCTTTCCGGCGCGCAACAGCTAGCCAAGCAGCTTGAGAAGGCCTCGCTGGCCTTTGCGGTGAAGACGGGCGAGGGCGGCAAGATGTTCGGCGCCATCACCTCGGCCGATATCCACGACAAGCTTACGGCTGCCGGCATCACGGTGGACCGCAAGCGCATCCACCTCCACACGCCGGTGAAGACCCTGGGCCAGCACTCCGTCAAGGTGAAGCTGCACGCCGAGGTCACGGTGGAGCTCAATTTCGACGTGGTTTCGGAAAACCCGATCGAGGCCCCGGTGGCTGAGGAAAAGAAGTAAGCCCACTCGCTCTTTTGTTGCCGGAAGCCGCGCCTGCAAAGACGCGGCTTCCGTGTTTTTCACCGGGCGCGGTGCAAAATAGCTTTGCGGCAAGACCCGGCTGTCCCACTTACTAAGTGTCCTTCATGTCTGAGACCACCGACAAGCCTGCCGCCCGCCAGCGTGGTGCCGGTCCTTCCCCGGCCGCGGGCTCCCTTTTCGGTCGCGACCTGCCGCACAGCCTCGATGCGGAGGAGTATCTTCTGTCGTGCTGTTTCATCGATGGCACCGAGACCGTGGGGCGCTGCTTGGAGGAGAAATTGTCGGCGAAAGCATTTTTCGCTCCGTCCAACCAGGTTATCTACGACAAGCTGTTGGATCTGTATCAAAGGAATCTGCCCATCGACGTGGCCGTTGTGGCTGAGGAACTGAAGGCCGCGGGCCAATTGGATGTGGTGGGCGGCTACGCTTACTTGGCGCAGGTCAGTTCACGTATTCCCACCACGGCGCAGGCGACTTACTTCATTGAGCGGGTCCGTGACCTGCATGTGTTGCGCGAGATCATCCGGGCTGCCGGTGGCATCGTGGAGCGTTCCTTCCAACTGGACGGCAGTGTGGATGAATTCGTTGATCAGGTAGAGAAGGACATATTTGCGGTCACACAAGAGCGGGTGTCGGACACGATTCAGCACATGAAGGAGCCGACGCGCGAAGCCTTCAAGGTGATCGACAAGATGCTGCACCATCGCGGCGAACTGACCGGCGTGCCCTCCGGCTTCAAGGACCTGGACCAGCTCACTTTCGGATTCCAGAAACAGGAAATGATTATCTTGGCCGCGCGGCCTTCGATGGGGAAGACCTCCTTCGCCCTGAATATCGCGGAGGCCGCGGCGATGCCCAAAAAAGGGGCAGTGACCCCGGTGCTGATTTTTTCGCTCGAAATGAGTGCGGCCCAGTTGGCGTTGCGCATGCTGTGCTCCCGGGCCCGGGTGAACATGAAGCTCCTGCGCGAAGGCTTTGTGCGGCAAAACGGCGAGGAGATGAAGTCGTTGCTGGCGACGGCCGACGAATTTTCAAAATCGGCCATCTATATCGACGATTCCAGTGCGCTTTCCATCATGCAGTTGCGTGCGAAGGCGCGTCGGATCCACGCGCAACTGAAGGACAAGGGCGGACTGGGTTTTATCGTGGTGGACTATCTCCAGTTGCTCAGCCCGACCGATCCGAGGGTCCCGCGTGAACAACAGGTCGCCGAAGCCTCCCGGGGATTAAAATCGTTGGCGAAGGAACTGAATGTCCCCGTGCTTGTATTAAGTCAGCTCAACCGCTCGTCCGAAAAGGAGAACCGCACCCCGAAACTCGCGGATTTGCGCGAATCCGGATCGATCGAGCAGGATGCCGACGTTGTCCTCATGCTTGCCCGTCCCAAAGAAGCCGATGAAAAATTCCAAGTCGCCGCCGACTCGGCCGAGTTAATCGTTGCCAAGCAACGAAACGGACCGGTAGGAGAATTGAAGCTCACTTTCCTCAGAGATATCACCCGCTTTGAAAACTTTACCCAGTAACCCTCGCCACAGGGTCGCCTGCCTTGTATTCGCCTTTTTTATGATGCTCGCCGCCGGCGGGCCTTGGATGCATGCCCAACAGGGTCTGCCTCCGGCCAGAGTTGGCACTGTCGCGGTCAAGTTTGTGGGCACATCTGTGGTCAGCGAGGACGTGGTGCGGGCCAATATCCAGATCAGGTCAGGAAGCGAATTGGACGATGGCATGATCGACCGTGATATTCGCGCACTTTATCGGACGGGTCTGTTTGAATTCATCGAAGTCAAGCGCGAGACGGTTTCAGAAAGTCTTTTCAATCTGGTATTTGAGATTACGCCCAAGTTCCGGGTGCTCGCCGTGCGTTACGAGGGCAATGCCCGCGTGAAATCCTCGCGTCTAGACAAACAGATCAAAACCAAGCCCAACACCGCGCTTGATGAGCGCCAAGTGAAAGAGGACGGAGAAAAAATCCGGGAGCATTACCAGAAGGCCGGCTACAATCAGGTTTCTGTTAACTACGCCATTGAGCGGGACCGCGGAACGGGATTTGGCACCGTCGTTTTCAGGATTCGTGAAGGTCCCAAGGTTAAAATCGCCCAGATCCGTTTTGAGGGCAATTCGGCCGTCAAAGCCCGCGTCCTGCGCAAGGAAATGGAAACCAAGAAATACTGGTGGCTTTCTTGGCTCACCGGCAAGGGCCGGTTTAAGGATGATGAATTTGACGACGATTTGGAAAAGCTCCGCGATTACTACCGTCAGGAGGGATTCCTCGATGTGCATATCCCGCAGGATCAGATCACTTTTGACTACCCGAAGCCCAATGAATTGGTCCTGACCATACGGGTGACCGAGGGTCGGCGCTATCGCATCGGCGACATCACGGTGACGGGCAGCAAGCTGCATGAACCGGCCCTGCTAAAGCGGGTGGTGCGCGAAAAGAGCGGCATGGTGTTCCGCCCGGCCAAGCTCGACAAGGACGTCGAGCGGTTGGAAGACTTTTATGGCTCCGGCGGCTACCTCGAAACCCGCGTGCGCATGGTGCGCAAACCCAACATTGCTACCGGCAACATCGACATTGAATACCAAATCAACGAGAGTGAGCGATATAACGTCGAATCCATCCTCATTGAAGGCAATACCAAGACCAAAAGCACGGTGATCCTGCGAGAGCTCGTCCTTGGTCCCGGCGATGTGTTCGATTCCGTGCGGATGAAGATCAGCAAGCTTCGCTTGGAAAACACTCGGTTCTTCGAGGATGTCACCGTGGCACCGCAGGAAACGAACATTCCCAACCGCCGCGATCTTCGGGTCGCCGTGCGTGAAGGCCGCACCGGCAACCTGACTTTTGGCGCCGGGTTTAGCTCTTTGGAGCGTGTGACAGTTTTTGCCGAGCTGAGTCAGGCCAATTTCGATCTCTTCAATCACCGGTCCTTTTTCCAAGGCGATGGCCAGAAGTTTCGCCTCCGTCTGCAGCTTGGATCAAGGTCCAGCGAGGCCGTCATTTCGTTCGAGGAACCTTGGCTTTTCCAGCGTGCCCTGGCCTTGGGCTTTTCCATCTACCGGCAATCTTCGGATTTCAACAGCCAGTTCTATACCCAAGTTGCGACCGGTGCAGAGGTTTACCTGCGCAAGCGCCTGTTCGAACTCGTGGAAGGCCGGCTGTCTTACACGTATGAAGTGATTTCCATTGAGGATGTGGATCCAGCCTATGCTGGCGTCATCAGTGCAGGCAAAGACTCCATTTCCCGGATTGGTTTCCAATTGCTGCGCGATACCCGTGACAAGATCATCAGCACGACCACAGGCAATCGAGTTGAGATTAATACCGAGATAGCCGGTGGTTTTTTGGGCGGCGACAACAGCTACTACAAAATGGAGTTCCGGGGCTCGCAATTTTACCCTGTCTTTGAATGGCAAAATCAGGTGGTTTCGGTCATCGCGCGAGCCGGTGTGGTCGAGAATTTTGGCGACAGCACCGATGTGCCGTATTATTATAAATACTACTTGGGCGGACCGTATGACTTGCGCGGTTATGAATACCGCGACATCGCCCCGCGCAGCCCCGAAGGGTTTTTGCTTGGTGGCAAGTCATACTCCATGATCAGTTTGGAGTATTCCATGGATATCGTGAGCCCCATGCGGTTTTTCCTCTTCTATGATGGCGGTTTTGTGAATGCCAAGGCTTACGACTTCAATCCGGCGAACTACCACGACAACGTTGGCTTTGGCATCGGTTTGTTCGTGGCCGGCACGCCTTTGCGATTGGATTATGGTATCCCGTTGACCAGTGAGTCCCGTAACAACAAGGGCAACCAGTTCAACTTTTCCTTTGGCACCCGCTTCTGATTCGTATCCAATCTCGGCTCTCTCACTGCTCACCCTATTATGAATAAACCATTCAAATACCTGCTCGCGCTTGTGGCCTGCAGCGCCCTTGCCCTTGTTGCTCAGGCCCAGCCCGCCCCACGAATTCTCGTGGTTGACATGGCGGCGTTGCTTGATGGCCACCACAAAACCTTGGAGCAAAATGAAAAGCTCCGCGCCGACGGGCAAAAGGCCCAGGAAGAATTCGACCGCCTGAACAAGGAAGGCAATGTTCTGGTCGAGCAATACAAGGAGTTGGTGGAACAAGCCAACAATCCGACGGCCAGCGATGCCAGCAAGGCCAGGGTCCAGGCTGATGCGCAGCGCAAGATGGAAGAGATCCAACGCAAGCAAGGTGAGCTGCAAGCTTTTCAGCAAAATACGCAGCGGGCCTTGCAAGGCCGCATTCGCACCTTCCGTGATCTGATGTTCGAAGAGATCGGCAAGATTGCCACCGACATCGCCCGGCGCAAGGGTGCCACCCTGTTGCTGGACAAGTCCGGCCTCAGTCTGATTGGCATCACCAACATCGTTTATTCCGATCCGGCGCTCGACATCACCGAGGAAGTGATGCGCGAGATCAACAAAGACCGTCCGGCCAACCTGCCGAGCCCCGCGCCTGCGGCCAACCCGGCTGCGGATTCACCCCGCGTCAGTCTCCCGCTGGGTGGCAGGAACTAAGGTTCAGCCTCACTGTATTTCAGCCCCGCCGCAAGGCGGGGCTTTTTTGTGGCATTGCACCGCGGCGCACATGCATCACAAACTGCCAGCATGCAGGTCTCGTTCACGTCCGCAGAAATTCTCGATTTGGTTCGCCCTCAGGAAACCCGCGGAGCGACGGATGCGTTGATTGTCGGGATTGGTGCGTTGGCATCCGCGGGTCCGGGAGAGCTGTCATTTCTGGGCAATCCCAAGTTTCGGGCCGAAGCGGCCGCTTCCCGGGCATCCGTTTTGCTGCTGCCCTTGGATTATGTCGGCGAACCGGCGGCGGGACAGTTGCATCTGCTGGTAGCGGATCCCTCGGCCGCGCTGGACCGGATTTGCCAGCGCATTGAGCAGATGCTCTGGCCGCAGCCATTGGCGGGCAATCATCCGTCGGCGGTGGTTGATGCTTCAGCGAAATTGGGCGAAGGAGTGACGATTGGCCCGCTTTGCATAGTGGAAGCGGGGGCGGAAATCGGTCCGCGCACTCATTTGCAGGCCCAGGTTTTTGTCGGACGCAACGCACGGCTGGGCGAGGGTTGCTGGCTGATGCCCGGCGCGGTGGTGACCGCCGAATGTGTGCTTGGAAACCGGGTGCGGCTCCATCCCGGTGTGGTGGTGGGTTCAGATGGGTTTGGTTACACCTTCGTTCAGGGGCGGCATGAAAAAGTGCCGCAGGTCGGTGACGTGATCATCGAGGATGATGTCGAGGTGGGCGCTAACACCACGATTGACCGCGCTCGTTTTAGCCGGACGCGCATCGGTGCGGGCACGAAAATAGACAATCAGGTGCAAATTGCGCACAACGTTGTCATCGGGAAGCACTGCATTCTCTGCGCCCAAGTGGGCATCTCCGGCAGCACCCAACTGGAAGATTATGTGATCCTCGGCGGGCAGGCTGGTGTCGCCGGACACCTGACGATTGGCAAAGGCGCCAAGTCGGGCGGGGCCGCTGCCATCACTTCCAGCGTGCCGGCGGGAACGTTCGTCAACGGAAGCCCGGCCCGGACCTACATGCTCGAGCGGCGCTTGCAGGTGCTTTTTCAGCGCTTGCCGGAGCTGTTTAAGCGGGTAGGGGAGCTGGAGGAGCAGATAAAATTGTCTTCCGCCTGAGCAGAGCGGGGACAAGGATGCGACGCATGAGTTCGTCGCGGCTGAAGATTCTTTCCGGAAATTCCAATCGCCCTCTGGCCGAGGAGATTTGCAAGGCCATCGGTGAGCCGCTCGGTGAGGCCACCGTGACGAGTTTTCCTGACGGTGAGTCCTTCGTTAAGATCAATGAAAACATCCGCGGACAGGATGTTTTTATCATCCAATCAACCTGTCCGCCCACGAACCATCATCTGATGGAACTGTTGATCATGATTGATGCTGCCCGGCGGGCTTCGGCCCAGCGGATCACGGCAGTGTTGCCTTTCTATGGTTACGCGCGACAGGACCGGAAGGATCAGCCCCGCGTGCCGATCACGGCCAAGCTGGTGGCCAACCTGCTGGTGGCGGCGGGCGCCACCCGGATCCTTACGATGGACCTCCACAGCCAGCAGATTCAGGGATTTTTCGACATCCCGGTGGACCATCTCTATGCGTCGCCTGTGTTTTTTGAGCACTTGGCCCGCAGGAAAAGCACCAATCCCCTGGTCGTCTGTTCCCCGGATGTAGGGGGCATGAAAATGGCGGCGGCCTATGCCGACACCATGGGTGCGGCCCTCGCATTCGTGGCCAAGAAGCGGAAAAACGCCACCACGGTTGAGGCTATGAGCATCGTCGGTGATGTAGCGGGCTGCGATGTCCTGCTGGTGGACGACATCACAGAGACCGCAGGCACCCTGACGGCTGCGGCCAAAATGCTGCGCCAGCATGGAGCGGTGAGCGTGAGCGCCGCGGTTAGCCATTGCATCTTGAACGACGTGGCAGTGGAGCGGCTCAAGAGCGGGCTTATCGACGAACTGATCACGACCAACTCCACGCCGGTGGCGACCCAAGGCCTGCCAATCACCGTGCTCAGCATCGCCAAGCTTTTGGGTGAGGCGATTGTCCGAATTACGAGCAACGAAAGCGTGACCGGATTGTTCAAGATCAAGGGATTCTGAATCTCGTCGGACGGAGTTGCGCAGGGAACATTACCTTGTATGTCTCTGTCCCCTCGCTGCCCATGAAACTCAAATCCATCCTCAGTCTTGCGCTGATGTTTGTTGCTGTAGCCCTCCTGCTGTTCAATTTGCAGGCACGGGACGCGACTACGACCACTAATACGATGCCGGTCGTTCGAGTGGATACCTCGGCCTTGACTGGTAGCTCCAGCGGTCCGGTTGTCAGCTATGCCGACGTGATCGAGCCGGTTCAGCAGGCCGTGGTTTCGGTGTATTCTACCAAGATTGTGGCACAGCGCATCCCTGCCAACCCGCTGTTAAGGCAGTTTTTCGGTGATGTGCCGGACCAAGTCCGTGAGCGCAAGGAGGAGGGCATGGGTTCTGGTGTGATCGTTTCCAGCGACGGTTACATTATCACCAATAACCATGTGATTGACGGGGCTGATGAATTGAGCGTGCAACTGCCCGATGAACGGGAGTTCAAGGCCCGGCTGATCGGCAAGGATCCCAAGACCGATGTCGCCATCATCAAAATTGAGGCCGAAAACCTTCCCACCGTCATCTTGGCCGACAGCGACAACGTGAGGGTGGGGGACGTGGTTTTTGCGGTCGGCAATCCTCTCGGGGTCGGCCAGACCGTGACGATGGGTATTGTGTCCGCGCGCGGACGCAAAAATCTTGGACTGCTCGACAGCGTCCAAGGCTATGAAGATTTCATCCAGACGGACGCGGCGATCAACATGGGCAATTCCGGCGGTGCGTTGGTGGATGCGAAAGGTCGCTTGGTGGGCATCAACAGCGCGATCATTTCCACCACCCGGGGCAATATCGGCATCGGCTTTGCCATTCCCGTGAATCTGGCGGCATCCATCATGCGCAGTCTGATCGAAACCGGATCGGTGACGCGGGGCTTCCTTGGTGTCTCCACGGAAGCCGTGACGCCCGAACTGGCGGAAGCCTTGGGCTTGCCAAAAGGCTCGCGGGGTCTGGTCATTGCCGAGATCACTCCCGACAGCCCGGCGGAAAAGGCCGGCCTGCAGCGCACCGATGTGATTCTTGCCGTCAACGGCCGGGCTACTACCTCGTTGGAGGACCTGCGTTTGGTCATCGCCCAAACTTCACCTGGATCGAAGGTGGGCTTGCGGGTGTTTCGCGACGGCAAAGAGCTTGCCGTGGACGTGGTGCTCGGTGTGCTTGCCGAGCGGCCCAACGAGTTTCTGCCGGGCATCGAAGCGACTCCGTTGACAGATGATATTCGACGCCGGCTTGGCATCGATGCCCGCGCTACCGGACTGATCATCACCAAGGTGGAGGAACGCTCGCCTTACGCCGGCCGGCTCGCGGCGAACATGGTGATTGTTGAAATCAACCGCTCCCCGGCCACCGATGTGGCTGGCGCCAAAGCCTTGTTGCGCGAGGGCCGCAATCTGCTGCTCGTCAATTTTCGCGGAGCGTTTGGCTACGTCGCCATCACCGTGAGGTGATGGCTCGGCTCGTGGATCAACTGCCGGGCTTTTGCACCGGCAGTGCAGAGAGTTCGGGCGGCAGTTTGTCTGCCTCGTAGGTGGGGAAGCTGAGCTCCAGCAGGGCAATGGTGGGGACATCGAACCGCACGCTGCCGGCGCTGCGGTCCACCAGCATGGCCACGGCTACGGGGGTGCCACCGGCTTGGCGGATGATATTCAAGCACTCGATGACCCGGCCGCCCCGCGTGACGACATCCTCGACCACGAGCACCCTTTCCCCGGGGGCGAATTTGAAACCGCGCCGAAGGACGAGAGTGTTGTTCTCCTTCTCTGCAAAAACATACCGCGACTTCGTTTGGCGCGCGACTTCCTGTCCGATGACCAATCCACCCATCGCCGGGGCCAGCACGGTGTCAAATTTATGTTCCCGCAGTTTCGGCAGCAACAAGGTGGTCAGTCGCTCCATGGCGTCCATGTGTTGGCAGACCTGCGCGCACTGGAAATAGTGGCCGCTGTGCAGTCCGGAGCGGAGCACAAAGTGTCCGCGGAGCAGGGCGCCTGTCCGGGTGAAAATATCCAGAACCTCTTGCTGGTTGGTATCCATGCCGCAGGGTGCAACTAGGGGCGCGAAAAAGACAAAAACATTTTGCGGTCTGTGCGAAACAGGATCACACCGGCGAGGTGCAGGCGCACGGCATACTTTTGGAAGACGAGTTGGGCGATGTCCTCGAAAAGGGGATGCGATGCGCGGGCCTGTCGGTGGACGAATTGAGCCGGCTGGCGGAGGTGCCTGCAGGCCGTTTGTGCGACGCACTAGATTACCGAAGCGATCTGGACGCTGCTGAACTGGGTCGTGTGGCCCGGGTTTTGGGATTGAATGAAGTCGGGGTGGGCGCGCTGGCCAGCGCAAGCTACCCCCTGCCGGAGATCGGCCCGCTGCCGTTTTGTGTTAACGTGTTGTCCATGCGGCACGGCATTGGCACGGCCAACGCCTACCTCATTACGGAATGTGGTGCCGATCACGGGATGCTGTTTGATGCGGGCGGAGGGTTGTCCGAGTTGATGGCGGTGTGGCCCCGGTCTGTTACAAAATTGGATGCCATCTTCCTGACCCATGCTGAACCAGAGCATAGCGGAGGCTTCACGGATGTCATGCGGCACTTTGCGCCGCAGCGGGCACATTTCCCTGTCGGGATGGAACTGAGGGGCGGCACCCCTTTGGCTGAACCCGCGGTCGTTGCCGTGGGGGCGTTCGATGTTGGGGTGCTGAGCACGCCGGGACATGCCTTGGCGCACAATTGCTACCTGGTCGGCATGCGGTCTGCTCCGCAGGGCACCGGATTATTGGTGGCGGGTGATCTGGTTTTTGCAGGCTCGGCCGGTGGAGGCTATCACTGCCCGACCCAAACCCAAGGCCATCTCCGCCGGGTGATGCGGTCCTTGCCCGGCACCACCGTGATTGCTCCGGGGCATGGTCCCATGACGACCGTTGCTCATGAGTGCCGCTACAATCCATTCCTACCCTGAAGAGGCCGGGCGGCCCCTGCGGTGAGATCGACTTCGGAGCGGTTTTGGCCCACCTGCTAAATGGAAGTTGACAAGCCCGATGCGATAATGAGCTTTTTTCCCTTCTGTTTGGCTTCCTAGCTCAATGGTAGAGCAGTTGACTCTTAATCAATTGGTTCGGGGTTCGAGTCCCCGGGGAGCCACCAATTTCGTCAGGTTCATTTAGCACTTGGTCAGCGGTTCTTTAACAACATAGTCGGCGGCGCGCACAAAACGCTGCGCCGGCGTAGCTCAACGGTAGAGCACCTGTTTTGTAAACAGGCGGTTGCGGGTTCGAATCCCATCGCCGGCTCCAAATTTATCCCTCGCTCTCCTCAGGTGCAGCCGTCATCTGCCGGCAGATGCCCCGCCGATTTTTTACCACTGCCTGGTGGTGTAATGGTAGCACGAACGACTCTGACTCGTTCTGTCTAGGTTCGAATCCTAGCCGGGCAGCCACTTTCAGCACGCTACCGGTGAAGTTTTCGTGTTATGTGGATTGACAGGGCAGATGCGTTGGCCCTTTTTTCACGGTCTTTTCCGATTTCCCCTTGATTTTGCAACGTCACACCCACCTCGAAACGGCCGGATTCGGGCCGGCAAAAAATGCCGGCCGACCCAAGAAAAATACCCTCTCCAGATTGAACTGGACGGCATTCTGCTAGTCATTCCCTGCTGAGATAGTCGCCAGCTGGAATTTAGCCAGCGCCCAACGACCAACCGAACATTTTACCGTCACCCTTCATCCTCTCCACCCAATCACCCATCATACTATGATTACTCAAATGCCGACGTTCGCTTTCCTCATGAACATGTCTCCGATGGAGCTTTTCATCGCTGGTGAATACATCATGTGGCCGATCTTGCTGACGTCTTTCATCGCCATCACGGTTATTGCCGAGCGCATTATCTTCATCGTTACGGAAAACGCCAACCGTGATGCCGAGCTCGTTGAGTCCCTCCTTCAGAAAGTGGAAAACCGCGATTTCGACGGCGCCATCGCTCTCGGCAAGAACAGCAAGGACTTCGTTGCCCGCGTCTTGGTCTATGCCTTGGAGCACCGCCAGCACTCCTTTGCCAACGCTTTGGTTCGCGCCTCCAATCGCGAGTTGACCCGTTTCCAGCAGGGTCTGCCGACACTCGATGCCGTCATTCCGATCGCCCAGCTTCTCGGTCTGTTGGGCACCGTGACCGGCATGATGCGCGTGTTCGGAGCCCTCGGTGAGGGCGACATCGCTGCCAACGCCGGCCAAATCACGGGTGGTGTGGCTGAGGCGCTTATCGCTGTGGCTGCCGGTCTGGCCATCGCCATCGTGGCGATGCTGCCCTTCAATTTCCTCACGACCCGCGCCGAGTTGGCCAAGCAGGAGCTGGCCGATGCCTCGACCGCGCTTGAGATGATTCTGCACTCCCAAGGCGAGACGGTTGCCAAGTAACCGCCGCGTCCTTAATCCTCTGCACCCAAAACCATGACCGGTGGCAGCCAAGGCGGTGGCCCGAAGAAAGCGCGCATTGAGATCATTCCTCTCATTGACGTCATTTTCTTCCTGCTCGCCACTTTCATTCTCTTCACGCTCTCGCTCAACACCACGGGCGGCCTGCGGGTTTCCCTGCCGCGCACCGAGACGGCCAAGGCGCGTGATCCTTCCGCCTCGGTGACGATCAGTGTCACCGCGGAGGGGACCATTGCTTGGAACAAAGATCCGGTGACTTTGGATGAGTTCTTGCTCCGGCTTCAGACTTACAAGGCCAGCGAGCCCAATCCCAAGGTCCTCATCAACGGGGACGAAAACGCCTACTTCAGCCAAGCCATCTACGTCTTTGACGAAGTTCGCAAATCCGGAATCAGCAAGATATTGATCGAGACGCGCTTGAAGCAGAATTGAGCCGCGACTTCTCCAACCGAAAATTCTCCATGTCAGGAAAAAAACACCAAGATAAAGCGCCCCGCAAGCAGGCGCGTATTGAGATTATTCCTCTCATTGACGTCATCTTCTTCCTGCTGGCGACCTTCATTCTGTTCACGCTTTCGTTGGACAAGATCAATTCGATCGAGGTGCAATTGCCGCAGGCGGTTCCGCCGCAAGGCGGGCCTCCGCCTGATGAAGCTGAGATGGTCACGATTCAAGTTTCCGACCAAGACACAGCCTTTTGGAATCGTGAACTCATCAGTTTGTCCGAAGTGACGCCTCGTTTGCAGAATCACAAAAATCAGTATCCTAATGCCAGGGTCCTGATCGCCACCGATGACCGCGCCCGCTATGCTGCCGGCATCGAGGTTCTCGACAAGGTTCGCAAGGAAGGCATCACCGCGGTTTCGGTTGAAACCCGGGTCAGGCCCACCGGTCGCTAATTTACAACCCATACAGCACCTTTTATAAATGAGCAGGGATCTCATCATCGGTATTATCGTATCGGCCCTCTTGCACGGCGGCTTCTTCGCGAGTTCCTACATCAACCTTAAGAAGGAGGTTGCCGTTGTTATTGAAGAGGAGACAACGATCGAGCTCATGCCGATGCCGGAACTGGATGTGGAAGAGCCGGAAATCATCAATCCTGAGGATCAGGAGCCAGCCGAAGTGATCGAATTTGCCCCGCCCACGCAGGCGGATGTGCCGCAGATTCCCACTCCGGATTCTTTTGTCCAGCCGCTGCAGCCCCCGCCACCCGAGAACCTCAAACCCGTGGCTGGTGTGATCTCAATTCCGCAGAGCCGTGTTCAAGGCTTGGGCCAAGGGATTGAGGTTTTTGATATCAGCACGCTTGATCAGCGGCCGACTCCCCGGGTGCAAATCCAGCCGCAATATCCGTTTGAAATGCGTCGTGCCGGCATCGAGGGCGAAGTCGTTGTGGAGTTCATTGTCGATACCAATGGTGATGTTCGTAATCCATTTGTTGTCCGTTCCTCACAGCGCGAATTTGAGGCCGCTGCCATCCAAGCCGTGAGCAAATGGAAATTCCGCCCCGGTCGTCGTGGAGGCCGCGCGGTCAATACCAGCCGGGTCCAACAGCTCTTCAGCTTCAAAATTAACGAGTAAGAAATGACTCAATTTTCATCAGTTTCCTACCATTTCAGGCCAGTTTTGTTGCGCGTGTTGGGTGTGATTATCGTGGCAGTGCTGCTTTTGGGCACGCCCATTGCCGCCCTTGCCCAACGCGATCGGCCATTCGAACTCTCCGAGCGCGTCAGTGGCGAGTTATCAAAGATCCAGCCATTGCTGGATGCCAAAAATTATGACGGAGCTATCCGCCTCGTTACACCGTTGATCGCTGCGGCTGCGCCCAACAGTTACGACCAAGCAGTCCTGAACGATATCTTGGCCAAAATCCACCTCCAGAAAGGGGACTACGCCAGCGCCATCAACCCGATGGAGACGGCGCTGCGGTTGTCGGACAGCTTCGGTTTCTTCGAGGGCCGGGCCCTTGAGATGATGTTGGATTTCCTTTCCAAACTTTACTACTCGCAAGGAGTCGAAAGCAAATCGCCTGCCCAGCAGCAGCAATATCTCGCCAAGGCTACCCAATACATCAAACGACTGATCGAGCTTAGCCCTACGCCCAGTGCCGATAACGTGCTATTTTACACCACGCTCCTCTACAACCGCGCGGTGCTTAACCCTGAGAAGATTGACCAACAGTTGTTAACCCAAGCACGGCAGGAAGCTGAAAAAGCGCTCCTGATGAGTGTTCGCCCCAGGGAAAACTTTTATCTCATCCTGCTTTCTACACTTCAGCACCAAGCCAACTACAAGGAAGCAAGCGAATACTACGAGTTGTTGGTCCGCCAGTATCCTTCCAATCGCGCCTACTGGCAGCAACTCGCTGCGATGTATAGTTCCCTCGCGCAGGAGACCAAGAATGAGCAAGAGGCCCTGTCCTACAATCTGCGCGGCATCTTGGCGATGGAGCGTGCGCAGGCTCTCGGCCTGCTGAACACCCCGCGGGATAATTTCAATCTGATTGGCATGTATTTCAACATCGGTCAGTTTGGGCGTGCTACGGAATTGCTATATGCCGGGCTGAAAAACGGCGGGGTAGAGTCTACTCAGAAAAACTGGGAGCTGCTTGCCTACTCCTACCAGCAGATCAACCGCGAGAATCAGGCTGTGGAAGTCCTGCTTGAAGCCACCAAACTCTATCCTGAGTCCGGCCAGCTGGAGTTCCAGATTGCACAGATCTACTATTCCTTGGAGCGCTCGAACGATGCCTATCGTCACTTCAAGTTAGCCGTGGCCAAGGGCAATCTTGACCGACCCTTGGCAGTTTATTCCTTCTTGGCCTATCTTTGTTACGAGCTGGGCAAGCTCGAGGAAGCCCTTGGGGTTATCAATGATGCCCTCAAACTTCCCGCTGCCGAAGAGGACAGCCAAATGATGCGTCTCAAGCAGGCGATTCAAGATGCCTTGGGCGAGCGTGAGGCGGCCAAGGCTGCCAACAAGAACAGCTAAACAAACCGAAACACTTACCCTTCTCACTTATGAAGAAAGCCTACGTTATTTTCCCCGCGGTCGCGTTGATAGTCTTTTTCGGCTTCTGGTGGAATTATAATTCTCAATATCAAGCCCGCAAGGCGGAGAAAGCCCAGCAAGCCAAGCTTGAGCTTGAGGCCAAGCGGTTGCAGGAAGCCCGCGATCGCGAGGTCGCCATCAAAGACGCTTTGGAGGCGCAGGAACGCCGCCGCGCCGAGCGTGCCATCAAAGAGGCCAAGGAACTTGCGGACCGTGAGGCTCGTCAAGCTGCCATCGAGAATCAAAACAAGGCCGCGCGTGAAAAGGATCGCTTCGCCAAGCAGGTGGAGCGCCTCAATGCCGACATCAAGGTTGAGCGTGAAGCTATTGCCGCGCTCGAGGAGCAATCGCGCAAGGCGCTGTTGGAACTTGGCATCCTGCGCGAGGCGGTTCGTCTGACCCAAGCCAACGAAAAAAGCCTTTCCGCCGTGCTTGACCGGATTGCCGCCGCCGACACTGCCCGTGCTGCTGCCGAAGCCGCCGCTGCTGCCGGGGCCAAACGAAACTGATCATCCTGAAATTCACCTACTCACATGAAAAAGTGGATCTATTTAATCGCTCCGGCCATTCTGCTGGTCATTTTTCTGTTCTTCTTTTTCGCGCACCGTGAAGAGGCGCGAGAAAAACAAATCGCCTTGAAGGCTGAGCAAGCCATTCGCGAAAAAGAAGAGGCCGACCGCAAGGCAGAGGTTGAGCGCAAGGCGCGTGAAGATGCCGAACGTCGTGCCGCTGAACGCTTGGCCGCCGAACAGCAGAAAGAAGCCGATCGCATTGCCCGTTGGGAAGAGCAAGGCCGCCAGATCAAAGAAGCGACTGACCGCAGCAATGCCGAGGCAGATGTGCTGGCCAAGAAAGCTTCTGAGTTGGAAATTGAGCTCGATGCTCTGCGTCAGGCCAAGGCCAAACTCAATGCCCAGGTTCTCGGCCAACTCAAGGACTTGGAGACTGCTTTGATCGAGCGACGCACCGCTGAGCTGCAGACCCAGCGGATGGTTCAGATGATCGCCAACCGTGCGGCCGAAAGCTCCTTGGTGCGAGCACCTGCACCGGCTCCTGCCGGCCGCTGATTCAACTCGACACCGATAACTTCACAAATCCGGCCATACTTGGCCGGATTTTTTATGGTGCCACGGCTAGGTTATTTATTGGGTCCATGCACATTTTGTTTGCGCAAGGGAAGTCGCCCGCTTTGGCTGCGCGTCCCTTGGTTTCAAGGGCACTTTGCAAAGATATCGGGGCGTAGCTTAGCCTGGTAGAGCGCTACGTTCGGGACGTAGAGGTCGTCAGTTCGAATCTGACCGCCCCGACCATTTTGGAGTGTAAATGCTGCCGGTGCCGCTTGCGGCTCGATTTTGAGCGGAGATGATGGTGTGGCCAACTTTCCCCTTGCCAAGGCAGGACCTAAGCTCTGTTTTCAACGACTCCATCCATGCAAAAGACCAAAAAGTCCGTTGCCAAGCGCTTCAAGCTGACCGCCTCCGGCAAGCTGTTGCACCGTTCGCCCGGGACCCGGCACATCGCCAACACCAAGTCCTCCAAGCAGAAACGGCGCCTCGGCAAGGCCAAGACGCTGTCGGAAACGCATACGCCGCCCCTCAAGCGGTGCCTGCCTTTCGGCCTCTGATCAGCCTCGCGCAAAAATTATAAACTCGTCAGGCGGGTGAAAACCCAAGCCGGCCCGCCGACGATCAACCAAAAGGAATAACACAACATGGCTCGTGCAACCAACTCCCCCGCGTCGCGCAAGCGCCGCAAGAAAGTGCTGAAATACGCCAAAGGCTATTTCGGCAACAAATCCAAGCTCTTCCGCTACGCGAAAGAAGCCGTCCAGCATGCCTGGCAATATGCCTACGCCGCCCGGCGCAAGAAGAAGGGCGACCGTCGCTCGCTTTGGATCATCCGCCTGAATGCCGCCTGCCGTAATGCCGGTATCAGCTACAGCCGCTTCATGGAGGGCCTCAAGGCCGCCAATATCGGGCTCGATCGCAAGATCCTCGCCGATATCGCCGTTCGCGACGAGGTGGCCTTTAATGCGCTGGTCAAACAAGCCCAGGACGCGTTGAAGACCAAGGCCGCCAAGCAGGCCTGACCTCTCCCAAACGCGAGCCGGGTTCAGGCTCGCCTCCCTGTCGGACTCTCCGGAGGACGGGCCTCATACCGAGGTGCCGTCCTTTCGTTTTTCTTCGCTTCATCACCGCCCGCTGCTTCAGGATTTTTCCCCATGCAAGACACCTTGAACGCCATGGTAGCCAAGGCTTCGGCCGAACTTGCGCTCATCGGAGCCCGCCCCGGCTTTGAGGCCGCCAAAGCGCGCTACGTTGGTCCCAATGGTGAACTCACGGCCGTGATGAAGCAGATGGGCTCCGTGCCCAAGGAGCAGCGTCCTGCTGCCGGCCGGCTGATCAATGAGGCCAAGGCGGCTTTGCAGCAGTTGCTCGATGCGGCCCTTGGCCGGATTGAGGCCGCCGAACTGCAGGCCCAGCTCGGCCCGGCCATTGATCCCACGTTGCCATCTCCGGACGCCGGCCCGGGCACTTTCCATCCCCTGACTTTGGTGCGGGAGGAGATGTGCCACATTCTCCGCAAAGTTGGTTTCACGGTGGCCGACGGACCGGAGGTTGAGACAGAGTTCTACTGCTTCGATGCACTGTGCACACCGGCGGATCACCCGGCCCGCGATGCCCAGGATACATTTTATCTGCCGGAATCCGCCCGCTTCGCCAATGTCAGCAAGAAGACCCCCGGCGAGAAATACCTGCTGCGCACACACACGTCCTCCGTGCAGATCCGCACGATGCTCAAGGGGGCACCGCCAATCCGCATTGTCTCGCCCGGCCGTGTCTATCGCCGCGATACTACCGACGCCACGCACTCGGCCAATTTTCACCAGTTGGAATGTCTCTACGTGGACAAGGGTGTAACGGTGCGCGATCTCAAGGCGCTGCTCGATTACATTTTCGAGTCCCTGCTCGGCAAGGACACCAAGACCCGCTTCCGTCCGCATTATTTTGGTTACACGGAGCCCAGCTTCGAGGTGGATCTTAGCGCCCGGCACCTGCCCAAGGTGAACAAGGAGTGGATCGAGATCGGCGGTTGCGGCATGGTGGATCCGGCGGTTTTCAGCGCGGTGGGCTATGATCCCGAGGTCTGGTCGGGCTACGCATTTGGCATGGGGTTGGAGCGGCTCGCCATGCTGCTCTACGGCGTCGATGACATCCGCTATTTTTATCAAAACGATCTGCGTTTCCTGAAGCAGTTCGCCTGAGGACTTAACGATGAAGATTTCGCTGAACTGGCTGAAGGACTATGTGCGGCTCGATGCTCCGGTGGAGGAAATCTGCCGGGCCATCACGTTTCTTGGCTTCGAGGTCGAGCAGGTCATCCGCACGGGTGCGCCGCAATTGGCGCACGTGGTCGTGGGCGAGGTGCTCGTGCGCGACAAACACCCCAATGCCGATAAACTATCCGTTTGTCAGGTGGACATCGGGCCGGCCGGCGGCGTGAAGACCATCGTGTGCGGCGCCCAGAATTACAAAGTGGGCGACCGCGTCCCGGTGGCCTTGCCTGGCGCAGTGTTGCCCGGTGACTTCGTCATCAAGCAATCCAAAATCCGCGGCCAGTTGTCCGACGGCATGCTGTGCTCCGCCAAGGAACTCGGCGTGGCCGAGGATGCCGCCGGCCTGCTGATTCTCCCCGGCCGGCCGGAGTTGGGTCAACCGATCAATGCGGTGCTGCCGCCCGGCGATGTGGTTTTTGACATCGAGATCACGCCGAACCGACCTGATTGCCTGTCGCACTTGGGGATCGCCCGTGAGTTGGCGGCCTGGTTCAGACTGGAGCTGGTTTATCCGCAGGAGAAGTTCAACGGCGACACCGGGACGCAGGTGCGCAAGGATCTGCTGGGCGAGGTCGTGGTCGAGGCACCCGAGGATTGTCCGTTGTATACGGCGCACGTCATTGCCGGTGTGAAGATTGGCCCGAGCCCGGCGTGGATACAGGAGCGTCTGAATGCGGTTGGCCTGCGGCCGATCAACAACATCGTCGATGTGGGCAACTACGTGATGCTGGAATACGGCCAGCCAATGCATGCGTTTGACGCCCGGAAAATCGGCGGGGGCCGCATCGTGGTGCGAAGGGCGGAGGATGGGGAAAAGATCACCACCCTCGATGGCAAGGAGCGGGTGCTCAACAGCAGTATGCTGGTCATCGCCGATGCCGCCAAACCGCTGGTCATCGCGGGCATCATGGGCGGGGCAGATTCCGGCGTTGGCGACGACACCACGGACCTTGTGCTGGAAGTGGCCCATTTCAAGCGTCAGTCGGTCCGTCGGACTTCCAAGCGGCTGGGCCTCGGCTCGGATTCATCCTACCGTTACGAGCGGGGTGTTGATCCGCACACGGCTTTGGAAGCCGCTTATCGCGCCATTGATTTGATTCTTGAGACGGCTGGCGGCCAGGTGGTCGGCCCGGCCTGCAAGGTCGGGGGCGATGTGCCCTGGCAGCGCGAAATCGTGGTTACACACAGCTTCATTTGCGAAAAGCTTGGGTTTGAGATTCCCGAGGCCGTGATGGAGGCATCATTCCGGGCGTTGGAACTGACCATCAGCCGCGAAGAGCCGACCGAGTCCCGTGGCACGGCCTGGACCGTGGCGATACCGAGCTGGCGTGATGATCTCGACCGGCCGATTGACCTGGTGGAGGAAGTCCTGCGCCTGCACGGCACGGAAAAAATACCTGCGGCGACGGTCACCGTGTCTGGTCTGGTGGGCGACGATGACCCGGCGGTGCGTTTCAACCGGCGCGTGACGGATTATCTGGTCGGGCATGACTTCCACGAGTGCGTCAACTACACCCTGAGGCCGGCAAAGGAACTTGCCGGCTGGGTTTCACAGACCGCGGCCGCGGAGCTCGCGCTCGCGAATCCTTTTGTCGAGGACCAGTCCCACCTGCGCCCGACCCTCATCATGGGTCTGCTCGATACGCTTAAGCTCAATCAGTCGCGCGGCGTGGCGGTTTCCCGGCTGTGCGAGACCGGTCGGGTCTTTATCGAATCGAACGGCCAAAATCTTGAATGCGCCGCGGTTGGCTTCGTGGTCGGGGAGGATGCATCCCGGCAGTGGCGCAAGCGTGAGCCGATGGATTTTTACGCCGTGAAACACCATGTTGCCGCCTTGGCGGCGGCGGCGGGGATCGATCTCACGCGCCAGCCCATCGTGCCGGTAACCGGCTCCTACTTTGGATGGCAGGAAGGTCACTCGGCTGCGGCCGGCGAAATGGCTCACGGATGGGGTGCGCGGTTTGGTTTGCTCAATCTGGCGATGGTCAAGGCTCTGGGAATCGTCGGCAAAGTGTATGCCGGCATTTTCTTAATTCTGCCCGAAAAGATTCCTGCCGGGAGCGGCCGGAAGCGCTACACCGACTTCAGCCTGCAGCCGGCGGCTTGGCGCGACTTGGCGCTGGTGGTTGATGCCACTGTGACAGCGGAAGAGGTTCGCAAAAATCTGGCAAAGATTGCCCGTGAGGCTGTCGGCAATGCCTTTGCGGTGGAAGCCGTCGGCATCTTCGATGTTTATCAGGGGCAAGGCCTGCCCGAGGGCAAGAAGAGTCTCGCCTTCAATCTCGTGTTTCGAGCGGGCCAGCGCACGCTGACCGATGAAGAGGTGAACCCGGTCTTTCAGGAAATACAGGACCGGCTGGCCGGCGTCACCGGCTACACGATTCGCAAGTAAGCAACCTGATTTCCCCAATATGCCCGGCGCCGACGAACTCGATATTGATCACGTGGCGGCGCTTGCCCGGCTGGCGTTGACGCCTGAGGAGAAGAGCAATTTTTCCCGGCAATTGGGCGGGGTGCTCCAGCACATCGAGCAGTTGCGAAAAGTGGATGTCACCGGAGTCGAGCCGACCGCGCATGCATTTCCCGTGGTGAATGTCTGGGCGGATGATGTGGCCCGGCCCGGACTCACCACGGCTGCGGCGCTGCGCAACGCGCCGGCACAGCGGCAAAATCTGGTGGTGGTGCCCAAGGTTGTGGAATGAGCGCTGCGATGGCTGCCGAGATCCATTACCAAACGATTGCGACCCTGGCGGCGCGGCTGGCTGCCGGTGAATTGTCAGCGGTCGAATTGATGCAGGCGGTCATTGATCGCACCCGCGCCGTCGATGATCGGGTTCGGGCGTTCAATTCGCGGGATGAAGCCGATGCGCTGGCGCAGGCGGCGGCCTCGGATGCGCGGCGGTCGGCAGGGGAGGCAATGGGGCCGCTCGACGGTATTCCGGTTGCCCTCAAGGATGTGATTGCGGTGGAAGGCCAGCCGCTCACGGCCTCCAGCCGCATGCTGGCGGATTTTGTTTCCCCCTATGATGCCACCGTCGTCAAAAAACTGCGGCAGGCCGGTGCGGTGTTGTGGGGCCGGTTGAACCTGGATGAGTTCGCGATGGGTTCGTCCACGGAAAACTCGGCTTTTGGCGCGACCCATAATCCCTGGGATTTGTCGCGCGTGCCGGGCGGGTCTTCGGGTGGCAGCGCGGCCGCGCTGGCGGCCGGCGAAGCCATCGCCACCCTGGGTTCCGATACCGGCGGCTCCATCCGCCAGCCGGCGGCCTTTTGCGGCGTGGTCGGACTGAAGCCGAGCTACGGTTTGGTTTCGCGTTATGGGTTGATCGCCTTTGCCTCTTCGCTGGATCAGGTCGGGCCTTTCACCCGCACGGTGGAAGATGCGGCCATGCTGCTGCAGGTGCTGGCGGGGCACGATCCGCTGGACTCGACTTCCTTTACCGCGGAGATCCCGGATTATCGGGCAGCGGTTTGTGCCGGCCCGCGATCGCGCCGGCTGGGCATCCCGAAGGAATACTTTGGCGCCGGGCTCGATCCCGAGGTGGCCGCCGCGGTGCGGGCCGCGATCGCATTTTACGCCGCCCAAGGTTGGGAGATCCAAGAGGTCTCGTTGCCTCACACCGAGTTCTGTCTCGACACCTATTACATCATCGCAACGGCCGAGGCCTCTTCAAATTTGGCCCGCTACGACGGCATCCGTTACGGCCATCGCAGCCAGTCGGCCGGGGATGTGACGGAGCTTTATGAAAAATCTCGTGCCGAGGGCTTCGGTGCCGAGGTCAAACGCCGGATCATCCTCGGCACCTACGTGCTGTCTAGCGGCTACTACGATGCGTATTATCGGCGGGCCCAGCAGGTCCGCACCCTGATCCGCAGTGATTTTCTCCGGGCCTACGAACAGGTGGATGCACTGCTCACGCCGACCTCGCCCATGCCGGCGTTTCGGCACGGCGAGAAAGCGGATCCGTTGGCGATGTATCTCTGCGACATTTATACCATTGGCGTGAATCTGGCCGGCCTGCCGGCCATCAGCATCCCGGGCGGTTTCACGCAGGCGGGTTTGCCCATCGGTTTGCAGCTCATCGGCCGGCCTTTCCGGGAGGCTGAGCTGCTGGCCACGGCCCGGAATTATGAGCAGGCCCACGACTGGCACCAACGGCGGCCCAACCTCTGATGAACTACGAAGCCGTCATCGGACTGGAAGTCCACGTCCAGATCAAAACCCGCTCGAAGATGTTCACGCGCGTGGCGTCAGGCTATGGGCATGAGCCCAATACCCTGACCGACCCCGTGGTGCTGGCTTTGCCCGGGGTTCTTCCGGTCATGAACAAGGCCGCGCTGGATGCGGTCATCAAAGCCGGGCTGATGCTGGGTTGTGAAATTGCCCCGGTGTGCAAATGGGACCGCAAGCAGTATTTCTACCCGGATTCGCCGAAAAATTATCAGATCTCGCAATACGACCAGCCGATATGCCTTGGCGGTGCGGTGGAGATCGAGCTGCCGGGATCGGCCCGCAATGTGATGGGCGAGCACAAATCCATTCCGTTGACGCGCATTCACCTCGAGGAAGACGTGGGCAAGCTGAACCACGGCGCCACGGATTCGCTCATTGATTTCAACCGGGCCGGCACACCTTTGATGGAGATTGTGTCCGAGCCGGCGCTGCGTTCGGCCGACGAGGCATTTGCCTATTTGACAGCGCTCCGGGCGATCATGGTGCAGGGTGGCATCTCCGATTGCGACATGGAAAAAGGCCAGCTCCGGTGCGATGCCAATATCTCCATCCGCCCGGTGGGCCAGACTACGCTCGGGACAAAGGTGGAGTTGAAAAACCTCAACTCCATCTCCTTTGTGCGGGACGGGATCGCGCATGAAATCAAGCGCCAGATGGCGGTGTTGGCGCGTGGCGGGACGATTGTGCAGGAGACCCGCGACTACGACGGGCAGACCGGAGCGTCGCAATCGCTGCGTTCAAAGGAGATGGCCCACGATTACCGTTATTTTCCCGATCCCGACCTGATGCCGGTGCAGGTGGATCAGGCTTGGAAGGAGCGTCTCCGCGCGGGGTGTCCCGAGTTGCCGTTCGACCGGCAACGGCGGTATTTCACGGATTTCCAACTGCCCTACACCCTCACCTCCGTCTTGGTGTGGGACCGGGCTCTGGCGGAGTATTTCGAGGCGGCGGCCTGCGCTGCCGGGAACGACAAAGCCCAGGCTGTAGGCAACTGGATCGTGAACGATTTGCTCCGCGAGCTGGGGCAAGCCGGACTGGCGCTGGCCGACAGCAAAGTCAGGCCGGAACAGTTGGCGGAGCTTGTCCGCTTGGTGGACACCGGTGTGTTGCTGACCGGGGCGGCGAAGGAAGTTTTTGTCGAAATGTTTGCGACGGGCGAGGCCCCGGCGGCGGTGGCGCGGCGGCGCGGGTTGGAAGCCGCGCCGACTGATGCCGGCGCGCTTGAACAATGGTGCCGCGAGGCCATCGCGGGCAATGACAAGGCGCGGGCCGAGTTCAAGTCCGGCAAGGACAGCGCGATCAATGCTTTCAAGGGTCCGGTCATGAAGGCGGCGAAAGGCAAAGCCGACCCGAAGGCGGTTGATGCTACTTTGCGTCGCCTCCTCGCTGGCGATTGAACGACTCCGTCGCGAATTACGCGGCGGGAAGTTGTCCCGTGACTTGCGGGGGTGAATTTTGCTTTTACGCTCTGGCCATGCAATCATCGCAACCAATCTCACGCCGTTCTCTTCTCAAAACCTTGGGTGCCGGCGCGTTTATGCTTGGGTTGGGGTTGAGAGCGGGGCCGGGCGGCGGTGAGAGCAGGAGGTCCGGCACGTCCCAGCCGTTTGTGCTGCCGGACATGGACTATGCCTACGATGCCTTGGAGCCGCGTTTCGATGCGTTGACGATGGAGATCCATCACACCCGGCATCACCGCGCCTACATCGACAATGCCAACCGGGCCTTGGCAGCCCACCCGGAATTACGACAGCTCACGGCCGAGGAAATCGTGCGCGACCTTGCGGCCATGCCTGCGGCTATCAGGGAGACGTTGCGTAACAATGTCGGCGGCCACCTTAACCATGCGTTGTTTTGGCAGGTAATTGCACCCCGTGCGGGTGGCGAGCCGGATGGCGAACTCGGCGCGGCCATCACCGATGCCTTCGGCTCTTTTGGCGAATTCAAAACCCGGTTTACCCAGGCGGCGATGCAGCGCTTTGGCAGCGGTTGGGCTTGGCTGAGTCTGCATGACGGCGCCCTGCGCGTGCATTCCACCGCCAATCAGGACTCACCGCTGATGGAGGGCGCGGTGCCGCTGCTCGGTTTGGATGTCTGGGAGCATGCCTATTATTTGGGCTACCAGAACCGCCGGGCGGACTATGTCGGCGCATTTTGGTCGATCGTGAACTGGCCGCAGGTCGCGGTGATTTTTGCCGCAGCCAAGAGGGCGTAAAAAAAAGCGCGGACCCGAAGGTCCGCGCCGCAAATTCGAAAAACCAAACTTCAGCGTTTGATCGCAGGGAGGTTTACGGCGCTGCGGGCAGCGGCCGGCGCCACGCCGAAGAATTCGACGACGTGGCTCACGTTTTCATAGCCGCGGGCTCGGAGGGTTTCCTCGACCTTTCCCATCACTTGCTGCAGTTCGGCGGCCGTTTCCGCATCAACCTCATCCACGCGGTTGGTGGCTTTGCAGACGATGTGGTAGCGTTTGGCCTCGCCCAAGCTCAGCTCATAAAGGCTGGTGCCGTTGTGAAAGAAGGAGCGCCGGACCAGGCCGATTTCCTCGAAGGCGGCAAGGCACCGGTAAACCGTCACCAAATCGCAGGAGCCGGATGCGAGCTCGGCATGGATCTGCTCGATGCTCGTGGGGTGCGCGCGCTCAAGCATGGCCGTGAGAATGGCGATGCGTGGTTGCGTGATGCGCAATCCGGCAGATTTCAGCTTGGCGCATGCCAGTTCGAGCAAGTTCACACCGTTGGTGGAATCGGCCAAAGGATGATTCGTTTGAGTGGAAGCTATCATGATTTTGTCACGATGGTGTAAACGCCCCATTTCTTTGCGAGGGAATAGTCGCGATTTGGTGGCAATTTGCAGGTAGGTATGAATCTACCTAGCAGCTCGTAAGACGCGAAAATTTGAGAAGTTGCGGACGGGAAAATGCTGTGCTACCGAGAGCGTCTTACCCATGGAAGATCCCGATTTTGACGCAGTTGTCACCCTCATCATCAAAGAAGATCCCCGTTTCGACAAGCGGGCCTATAACTTCCTGAGGCTGGCGCTCGACCAAACGGTCAAAGAACTAAGAAAGAAGGACGCCGGCCGGGCCGGTAAATCGTTCCATGTCACTGGGCCGGAGCTGCTTGAAGGGCTTCGCGTCTATGCCTTGGAGCAATACGGCCCACTGGCAAAAACGGTGCTTAACGAGTGGGGGCTGAAGCGTTGCCGGGATTTTGGAGACATGGTCTTCAACCTGATCGACCACGGCATTTTCAGCAAATCCAGCAGTGACCAGCGGGAGGATTTTTCGGATATCTATACATTCGAAGAGGCGTTTGTTCGGCCCTTCCAGCCCAAGCGTCGACAGCAGCAGGGGCCGGCGGCCGCCGGCTCGCTGAGTCCGGCCTGAGTCACGTTCACCAAACCGCCTCTTCATTCATGGCCAATCGCAGCTCGTCCCGGGCCGATCTGAAACTGCTCGAAAACTTCTGGCGCGAACCGGTCCTGCGCTCGGTTCTGCCCAACGGATTGACCGTGCTGCTCAAGCCCGATGCCGGTGCGCCGGTCGCCTCGGTGCAGGTGTGGGTCAAGACCGGCAGCATCCATGAAGGCGAGCATCTGGGTGCAGGGCTTTCGCATTACCTTGAGCATCTCCTGTTCAAGGGCACGACCACGCGGGCGGGGCGCGAGATAGCCGCCACCGTGCAGGCGCACGGCGGCGACATCAACGCCTACACGACCTTTGACCGCACGGTGTATTATATCGACCTGCCCGCCAAGGCCGTGGATGTCGCCATCGAGTTGCTCGCCGACATGGTGTTGCGCTCGACCCTGCCGGGCGAGGAGGTAATCCGGGAGAAGGATGTGATCCTACGCGAGATCGCGATGGGGCAGGACGACCCGGACCAGCGGTTGGGCGAAGCCCTGTTCGAGACGGCTTTTCGCAACCATCCCTATCGTTATCCGATCATTGGTCACCGCGAAGTGTTTGCCGCGACCACCCGGGAGGAGTTGCTGGCGTATTACCGGCAACGCTACGCTCCGAACAATCTGGTGGTCGTGGTTGCGGGGGACATTAATCCCGCGGCGACGGATGCTGTCATCCGGCGGCATTTTGGCGAAGAGCCCCGGCGGCGCTTGGCTCCGGTGCTGGTGCCGGCCGAATCGAGCCAATTGGCCGCGCGTGCCTTGCACCGTCACGAGGAGGTCGAGGTTTCCCGGGTCGGACTGGCTTGGCCGATTCCGGGGCTGACGCATGCCGATGCCCCCGCTCTGGACGTATTGGCCACCGTGCTGGGGGCGGGGGACAGTTCGCTCTTGTGGCAGGAGATTCGCGAACGCTGCGGCTTGGTGCATTCGATTGATGCCACCAGCTGGAATCCCGGTGACCTGGGGTTGTTCTACATTTCGTTAACGTGCGAACCGGCCAAGCGCGAAGCAGCCACGGAGGCGGTGCTTGCCGCGCTCCAGCGCTGGTCCCGTCGCGGGCTGACCCCGGCAATGCTGCGCAAGGCGATGCGTCAGCTTATGGTGGGCGAAATCAATTCGCGCCGCACGATGTCAGGCCAAGCCTCACGGCTGGGTTTGGCCGAGGTGGTGGTGGGTGACCTGGATTATGGCCGGGCCTATTTCCGTCAGTTGACCGATTTGACGACCGCGGACCTGCGTCGCGCCATCACCGCATATTTGGTTCCGGATCGGCTCACCACGGTATCGCTCAATCCCAAACAAACCACTGCCGCAGGCCCGGTGCGCGCGGAAACAACCGGCAAGCTGGCGGATTTCGAGGAGATCCTCCTACCCAACGGTGCGCGTATCCTGCTCCAGCCCCATCGCCGGCTGCCCAACCTTCACCTGCGCATCTCCTGCCTCGGTGGGGCGTTGCATGAATCGCCCGGCCGGCGCGGTGCCACGGCTCTGCTGGCCACGATGCTGACGAAGGATACCCGGCGGCGCTCCGCCGCGGCCGTTGCCCGGTTCATCGAGGAAGTGGGCGGCACGTTTTCCGCCTTCGCCGGCAACAACAGCTTTGGCCTCGCCACCGAGGTGTTGTCGTCGGAAGCAGACCGCGCCCTGACGGTGTTGGCCGATGCCGTGCTCGAACCGGCTTTCCGCGCCGGCACTTTCAAAATCGAGCGTGAGGCCCAGCTTGCCGCCCTGCGGCTCGACAATGACGAAGTGGTCACGCGCGGCCGGAGGCTTTTGCGCCAAAAATTTTTCGGCCGGCATCCGCTGGCCGTCGAACCCCAAGGCGATGAAGCCGGGGTCGCCGCGCTGACCATTGCGGACCTCAAGGCGATGCACGCCCGCCTGCTGGTGCCGGGCAACATTGTGCTCAGCGTGGCCGGAGATTTCGACCGGGCGAAACTGTTGCCCCGGTTGCGCGCTTTCCTTGGGCGGCTGCCGCGCGGAGGTGAGGTCGGCTCCACGGTTCGGTTCGAGCCGCCCCCGGCGGAAGATTTTCTTGAGATTCAGCCGAAGCAGCAGGCGGTGGTTTACGAAGCTTATCCGGCCCCGGCCCTGCGGGCGCCTGATTTTTATGTCGGCGAGGTGGCCGACGAACTGTTCAGCGGCATGTCCTCGCGGCTGTTCGAGCGGGTGCGGGAAGAGAAGGGGCTCGCCTATTTTGTGCGTTCGGCGCGCGTCATCGGCACCGATGCCGGGATGTTCTATTTTCTCGCGGGCACGGCGCCAGGCAGCGAAGGGGCGGTGCAGGCGGAGATCACCGCGGAGATTGCGCGGTTGGCGGCCGGTCAGGTGGAGCCGGCCGAATTGCAGCGTTGTCAGGTGCGCCTGAAGGCGGGGCGCTTGATGAGCCTGCAGACCAACGCCGCCCGGGCTGCGCAAGCCGGCTTGAATGCGATCTACGGTCTTCCCCGGGACGAGTGGCAGAACTACGGCGCGCGCGTTGATGCGGTTACCGTGGCCGACTTGGCGCGATTTGCGCGTGAATACCTCCGGCCCGACCGGCGGGTGCGTTTGGTGGTCAGGCCGTGAACACGCTCGACGCACTGTTCCCGGCGGAAGATTTCCGTTTTCAACTCGGGTTGCAGCGCGGGGATCCGGCGGAGTTTTTCAGGCCCAAGGACGATTCGGGCCGGCTGCTTGGTGAGCGCCGCCGCTGGTTGGCCGAAGCGCCGGAGCGCTACGCCGCGCTGCGACCGGGGCATGCGCGACTGCTTGATGCTACCGGGGACTTGCTGACCGCCAGGGGTCTATCCGGGCCAAAGCCGCCGCGGACGCTTTCGGGATTGGGTGCCGCCATCGAACCGGATTTGTTGTGGCTGGCCGCAGACGAGAGCGGAGTCTTCCGGCTGGTTGGCGGCGTGCTTTGTTTTCCCACGGGCTGGGCGCTGGAGGAGAAGATCGGCCAACCGATGGAGTTTATCCATGGGCCGGTGCCGGGCCTCAATGCGGGGCTGGGCTCGCAGATCGGGCAGTTTCTCGCCCGGATGAAACCTGACGCTGCCTATTTGCGACACAACTGGGGTTTGGCGGCCACGGCCGAGTTGAATCTTCATCCTTCCCTCTGCCGACCGCGGCCATCGCTGCCGCTGGACCCGGCCTGCCTGTGGTTGCGGGTGGAGCATCAGCTCCTTTTGGCCCTGCCGGGCGGTGGGGTGCTGTTTGCCATTCGCATCGAGCTAATGGAAATCGCTGCGGTTCATAATCATGCCACGGCAGCCCACGGGCTGAGCCGGGCTTTGCGCAGTATGCCGGAGGCGGTGGCGGCTTACAAAGGCATTGCCGAAATCCGGTTGGAACTGGCCGATTGGCTGGTGGCGTGACGGCCGGTTGCTCTTGCCCGGCCCGCGGGCAGCGGTCAGAATCGTCACGTTATGAAAAAGTTAACCCTAAAACTGATAGGCATGCTGGCGGCCCTCTCGCTGGCATTTGTTGTCACCGGTTACAGTGGTGAATCCAGCGACTCCAAGGCTCCTTCCAAGGAGGCGCTGAAGAAGTATGACAAAGATGGCGACGGCAAGTTGAGCGAAGAAGAGCAGGCAGCGCGGAAGGCCGACATTGCGGCCAAAGCGGCTGCAACCCGCAAAGCCAACGTGGACAAGTATGATACGGATGGCGACGGCAAGCTCAGCAAGGAGGAGCGCGAGGCCAAGAAAGCGGCTGAAGCCGCCGAAAAGGCCGAGAAGAAAGCCGAACGGGAAGCCAAGAAGGCGGAAAAGAAGTCCAAGTAGACTAGCCGCCGGTCTTGTTACAAATGAACCCCGGTCAACCACCACCGGGGTTTTTTCATGCCCGGTTTTTGGGCGACTCGACGGCGGCTCCGCTCCACTTGAGCTTGGTGCGCACCACGGCGAAGTGCGAGTAGTCCGGTCGCTGCACCAGGGGCAGCGTGCGCTTGGAGATGGAGATTTCGATGGGCGAGCCCACGCCGACCTTGAGGTTGCGCTGTCCGTCCATGGCGACGAGCAGTTGCGAGCCTTCCGAGCGGTTGCAGACCCGCAGCCGGGTGCCTTGGCGGAAGATGATGGATCGGTTGCTCAGCGTGTGCGGGCAGATGGGGGTCATCGCGATGACCTCCGCGCCGGGATGGATCAGCGGGCCCCCGGCGGAAAGATTATAGGCGGTGGAGCCCGTGGGGGTGGAGAAAATCAAGCCGTCGCAATAGTATTCCGTGACCAGTTCGTCGTCGGCGAAAACCTCCAAACGGACGAGACGGGAATTCACCGCATCCTTGATCAGCACGTCGTTGAGGGCGAGGTCGTGGGAGCCGGGGCCCGTCGAGCAATCGAGCATGGAGCGGTGGGCAATCCGATATTCGCCCTGCAGCAATTCCGCGAAATGGGCCCGGGCTTCTTCCGCCGAAAAGGTGGTGAGGAAGCCGAGGCTGCCCCGGTTGATACCGATGATCGGCACCTGGGAGCGGACGGATTCGCGCGCGACGCCGAGCAGCGTGCCATCGCCGCCGATGACGCAGCAGGCATCGCAGCCCCGCAGGTAGCCGGCGGGGAGCGGGAAGCGGCTGGTGGATTTCACGCCGAGGCCGCCGCGGCGGGCGGTGGCCATGAGTTCGCGGGCCAGCGCGGCGGCGCCGGCCTTCTCTTCGTTGATGACGAAGGCGAGTTTGCGGAGTGGCTTCATGCGGTGGGGAAGGTCGCCCGAAACGCCGGTTTCCGCCAGTTCATTCTGCCTTGGCCAAGACCAGCAGGAACTCGCGGTTGCCATCCGCGCCGGTGATGGGCGAATCCATGTGCCCGACCAGCCGGGCGCCGCGCAGCCCGGTGAGGGCGAAATCACGCACACCGGCGAGCGTTGCCTCCTGCACGGCGGCATCACGGATGACGCCGCGTCCTTTGTCCGCCTCGGTCTTGCCGGCTTCGAATTGCGGCTTCACCAGCGCGATGAGCCTGCCGCCGGTGCGCAACAGCGGCCAGACGGCCGGCAGCACGGACTTCAGGGAGATGAAGGAAAGATCCATGACGATCACATCGAAATCGGGCCGGGGCAGCGCGGCGGCGTTGAGGTGGCGGGCGTTGATCTTTTCCAGATTGGTCACGCGGGGATCGGCCCGGAGCTTCGCGTGAAGCTGGGCGCGACCGACATCCACGCAAACCACGTCCGCGGCACCGGCCTGCAGGGCGCAGTCGGTGAAGCCACCGGTCGAGGCGCCGACGTCGAGCACGTGTGCGCCGCGCAGGTCGAGGGCGAAGCGTTCCAGCGCGGCGGTCAGTTTTTCACCGCCGCGGCTGACGAAACGCGGCGGTTGCTCAACGGTGAGCTCGAGGTCGGAGGGGAACTCGCGGCCGGGCTTGTCGAGCCGGGCGGTGCCGTGCAGGACGCGGCCGGACATGATGAGCGCCTTGGCCTGGGCGCGGCTGTCCGCGAGTCCGCGGGCCACCAGCAGCTCGTCGAGGCGGAGTTTGGCGACCGACATGGGCGGGTCAGATCTGCGCCCCGACGGCCTGCATGAAGGCCCGGGCGATGACGGCGTGGCCGATGATGTTGGGGTGCACGCGGTCCCAAGCGATGGCGTTGGCGTGCAGATGTTGCAGCACGGGCTCGAAAGCGGCCTGGGTGTCGATGAACAGTGCGTCGTGGCGGGCGGCGACTTTTTTGACGAGGGCGCCGTATTCATCCATCCGGGCGCGCATCGCATCGGCGCGGTTGGGCTCGATGTAGAACGGTGCCATCATGATCAATCCCTTGAGCTTGGGGCGGGTTTTGCGCGCGAGTTCGTTGAGCGTCTTTTCATAGACCGCCGGTGAAACGTGAATCTCGGTCTGCCGCGGGAGATCGAACTGCCGCCACACGTCGTTGACGCCGATCATGATCGCGAGCCAGTCGGGCTTGAGGTCGAGCACATCGGTTTGCCAGCGGGCCTTGAGGTCGAGCACGGTGTTGCCCGAGGTGCCCATGTTGACGAGCCGCAGGCCGTGCCCGGGATAAGCGGCCGTGAAAAATCCCTCAAGGAGCGACACGTAGCTTTTGCCGACCGCGCCAAACAGGCCTTCGCCGACGGGGCGGGCGCGTTCGCAATCGGTGATCGAGTCGCCGATGAAGACGAGTTTGCTGTGCGGGGCGATTTTCATACGCCCGGCAGCGTAGGGATGGGCGCCGGCTTGGCCAGCCGATCGTTGCCGGATCAGTTTGCGACCAGCGGAAACAGCTCACCGTCGAGTTTTTGCCCGGGCGAGAGTTTGAGCGGGTCGGTGACGGGGTGCGGCGCCGGCGCGTAGGTCGTGCCGTCGGGCATGTAGATGATGGCGATGGCCTCGCGCATGCCGTCGGAGCGGTTGGGGCCGGCGTAGTGGAAGGTCATGCCGTTGTGGACGGTGCAGGAGCCGGCCTTGAGTTCACAGGTGACGGGCTTGATGCCCTTGGTCTGCGGGGCCACGGCGTAAAGATCCTGCGGGTCGGCGAGGTTAACCGGCGCGATGTCCAGATGCTTCTGCGTGCCGGGTAGGAAGGACATGCAGCCGTTGTGGATGGTGGCATCACGCAGCGCGATCCAGATGGTGAGCTGGTGCATCTTCTGTTGGTGCGGCCAGTATGGCGTGTCCTGATGCCACGGGGTCTTGGCCCCGGTGTGCGGCTCTTTGAAGAGGGCATGGTCGTGCCACAACCGCACGCTGAGACCGCTCAGGCGGGCGGCGATGCGGCCCAGGCGCGGGTCGAGCACAAAGGGTTTCACGGCCGGGTGACGGGGCCAGAGGTTTACACACTGGATGAAAATCTGCTCGTAGCTGCTCTTTTGCCGGTTGGGGTCCTGCGTGGCGGTGTCCTGTTTCACGGCGTCATTCACGGCGTTGCGAAAGGCCTCGAGTTGGTCGCCGGTGATGACGTCGTTGAGCTGTATGTAACCGTCGCGTTGGTAGGCGGCGATCTGCTGCGGGGTGAGGGGGTAATCGTCCTGCATGAAAGTTTGGGTGGAGCTGAACAAGTGAACTTAAGCGGGAAGACGTCAAAGTTTTTGCCGTCCGGGCGACCAGCAGGTGGTGCGTCCGCCGATCTCCTCGCGTATGAGCGGGGCACGCGTGCGCGGGCAGCGTCCACCGTCCTCCCAGCGATGGTTGAAGAGCCAGGAATCTGGAATGTGGACATTCAGGTCGGGCGGCAGCTTGCCGCCGACACCCGCGATGGTGCGGAGCGCGAGCCGGCAGACCTGGCGGCATTCGCGCCAGAGGGTGCGTGTTTCCGGCGGCGAGAGCGAACCGGCGGCGCGGCGGGGATGGATGGCCGCGCGCCACAGGATTTCATCGGCCATCCAGTTGCCGATGCCGGGGAAGCGCTCCTGCATCAGCAACACGGCCTTGATGGGGGCGCGGGCGCGGCGCTGCAGGAAGACGGCGACGGCCCCGGTGGTGAACTCCAGCGAAAGGACGGCCGGGGCGATCTGCGTCCACCAGTCCGGTGCGGTTTTGCCGAGGTGAAACTGGATGCGGCCAAACATGCGTGGATCGGTGAAGACCAGGGTGTGCCGGCGGGTGTGCAGCGCGAGGTGGTCGTGTTTTTGCGGCAGATAGTCGGCCGGTTGCACCGACAACTCGCCGCTCATGCCGAGATGGATGCCGAGCCAGACATCGCCGCTGAAGCGGAAAAGCATTTGCTTGGCGGCGGCTTCTGAGCTGAGGAATTTGGCGCCGGTCAGGGCGCGTTTGAATACCGGCGCCGGGATGCCGCGGAAGAGTTTTTTGCCGTCGTGGGCGTGGGTTGCCGTGATGGTCTGTCCCTTGGCGGCAAGGTGCCAGCGTTTGCGGTAGAATTCAGCCTCGGCGAGTTCGGGCATTGGTCAGAGGGTCGCAACAAAGGCCGAGAAATCGGCAAACACCGGCACGCGGTTGGCAGCCACCTCGGGCAGGGTGAAGGGATCGATTTTGCCAGTGCGGACGGCCGCGACGTTGATGTTGGCGGCGAGCCCGGCGCCGATGTCGGCCGCAGAGTCACCGACCATCCAGCATTGTGCGGGATCGAGGCCGTGGCGGGCACGCATTTCGAGGATGAAGCGAGGGGAGGGTTTCCGATAGACGGCGGGTTGGTCGGGCGCTTCGGGGGCAATGCACACGGCTTCGAACAGCGGCGAGCCCAAACCGATGAGCTCCTCCATGCGGGCGTTGACGCGTTGGGTGTCCTCCAGCGAGTGGTAGCCCCGGCCGATGCCGGATTGGTTGGTGAAGAGGAAAAGTTTGTAGCCGAGTGCGCGCGCACGACGCAGGGCGGCGGTCGTGCTGGGAATGAGTTCCACTCCGGCCGGGTCGGCGAGGTAGACCTTGTCCACGATCAACGTGCCGTCGCGGTCGAGAAAGAGGGCGCGGCTCATGACTCGTGCGCAACGTAGGCGAGCAGCTCTTCCGGCGTGACGGTGGCGGTGCCGAGCTTGCCGACGACGACACCGGAGGCGGCATTGGAAAAATGGGCCGCCTGCTCCAGGCTGGCGCCGGCGGCGAGGGCGAGCACCAGCCCGGCGAGCGCAGTGTCGCCCGCGCCGGAGACATCAAAGACCTCGCGGGCGGCGGTGGGGATGGTCTTCACGACTTTGCCCCGTGAGCTGAGCAGCATGCCCTCCTCGCCGAGGGTGATGACGAGGTTGCGGGTGCGGTAGCGCCGGTGCAGCCGCGCGCAGACCTCCGCCGCGGGGAAGGGCAGGTGGGGGGCGGGCTCCATGCCGGCCAGTTGCAGGGCCTCGCGCTTGTTCGGCGTGATGAGATCAAGGTCGCGGAAGGCGAGCGGATGCTTGGGCTTGGGGTCGAGGGCGATGAGTTTGCCGGCGGCGCGTGCGATCCGGGTGACGCCGGCGACCAAAGCGTCGGACAAAATGCCCTTGGCGTAATCGGAGAGAATCACGGCGTCGGCGGCGCGAATGGCGGCGGTAAACAGGCTCCTGGCCTGGGCGGCGGTGACGGCGTAGTGGGGTTGCGGTGACTCACGGTCGAGCCGGCAGAGCTGCTGGTTTTGCACGAGCACCCGGGTTTTGACGATGGTGGCGCCGGTGCCGGGCGTGGTGACGGTGACGATGCCTTTTTCGTGCAGGAGTCGCTTGAGCCGAATGCCGGCCTCGTCGTCACCGATGAAGCCGGCGACGGTGCACTGCGCCCCGAGCGAGGCGAGGTTGAGCGCGACATTGGCGGCGCCGCCGGCGGTCCAGGTGTCGCGGGCGATCTCGACGACGGGCACGGGGGCCTCGGGCGAGATGCGGGTGGCGTCGCCCCAGATGTAATGGTCGAGCATCACATCGCCGATGACGAGGATGCGCAGCTTGGCGATTTTGCGGAGCAGGGCGGGCAGTTGCTTCATCGGATTTCCCAGTCGTAGGGATGCCGGGAGAGCATTTTGACGCCGGAGGCGGTGACCTGCACGACGTCCTCGACGCGGCAGCCGCCCAGACCGGGATAATAGAGCCCGGGCTCGATGGTGACGACCGCGCCTTTTTTGAGTGGCATCGAGACGCGGGCCGACAGGCTGGGTGCTTCGTGAACCGCCAGCCCCAGCCCGTGGCCGGTGCCATGGAAGAAACCGGTGGAGCCGTTTTTGCCGTGCGTGGTTTTGTAGCCGGCGGCGTCGAAAGTGGCGACGACTTCCTGGTGCACGGCTCGGCCATCCACGCCGGCGCGCACGGCATTGATCGCGCGACCGTGGGCCGCCTTGACTGTGGCGCAGAGCTGGCGCTGTGCCTCCGAGGCCCGGCCCTTGAGATAGGTGCGGGTCATGTCGCCGAAATAGCCCGTGGCCACCACGCGCGGGAAAATGTCGATGATGATGAGCTGGTGCGGCCGCAGCGGACCGAAGCCGCGTTCGTGCGGGTCGCAGGCCTGGTCGCCGCCGGCCACGATCGTGTCGTCGGGGCGGCCCCCTTCGGCGAGAATGGCTGACTCGATGGCAAAGCGCAGGCGCTCGGAGGTGAGCGGTTTGCCCTGATAGACGAGAGAGCGGCCCTTGATGCGCGCGGTGCGGAGAATTTTTTCCGCGACGGTGAAGCCCACGGCGCTCAAGCGGTTGCCTTCGCGGATGGCGGCGGCTTCGGTGGCGGTTTTGATCTCCCGCTCGGGAAACATCGGCCCGTCGGCCACCTCGACCCGCAGGCCGAGCGCGCGCAGCTTGAGCAGCAAGCCGGCGGGAAACTCATCCGGCACACGGAAGCCCCGCAGCCGGTGGGCGCGGGCGAGCTCGGCGATGATCTCGGCCACGCCGACCTTGGTGGCGGGGTGGCGGCGCTGGGCGCGCTCGCGCCACTCCTCCAGCGGCAGCACGGCGTCGAAAGTGCGGGCCTTTTTCACGCGGCCGAACTCGAGCGCGCTCTGGACGGTCAACCGCTTCCGGCCGGCGCCGAAGGCGATGAAGGGGTCGTGCACGCCGACGCGGCTGAAATAGATCTGATCGGCACTGCGGCCGGTGTCGGCGTAGAGGAGCGGGGCGAGGGAGGAGCGGGCCACGGGATGGAAGAGAGGTTGAATTATCCGGCGCGATGATTAGCCACGGAGTCCGTGAAAAACGCAAATCCGGTTTCGTGGGCATGGCGCGGCTGGCTGGTGCTGATCATCGCGCTGGGCCTGGCAGGCTGCGCCCGCAGCGAGGCGAACAAGCCGGCGCCCTCCAAGACGGTCGCGGACTGGTTTGTGATCAAGGTGGACGGTCATCCTGTGCGCATGCAACTGGCGGTGCTGGAGGCCGAGATGCAGCGCGGGTTGATGGGCCGGCGGGAACTGGGCCGGGACGACGGCATGCTCTTTGTTTACCTGCGGCCCACGCGGCTGAGTTTTTGGATGCGCAACACGCCGCTGCCGCTCGACATCGGCTACTTCACGCCGGCGGGAGTGCTGGCGGAGATCTACGCGTTGCATCCCTTTGACGAGACCCCGGTGGCTGCCCGCAGCGCGGGCCTGCAGTTTGCCTTGGAAATGAACCAAGGCTGGTTTCACGCCAACGAGGTGCGGCCCGGCGCCCGGCTCGACCTGGCTGCGCTGGCCGCCGCGCTCAAGGAGCGCGGTTTCAACCCGAAGGATTTCGGGCTACCATAACATTTGCTCCAAGCGGCCGCCGCTGGCGGCTTCACTCCTCGTCGTCGAGACGGCCGCCTTTGACGACCTTGAGGTTGTCCTTGGGAATTTCGTTGTCGGTGCGGACTACGAGGACGGGGGTCTTGGTTTTCACCCAACACTCGGCTTCCTTGAAGAACTTTGCCGGCACGTTTTCCAGCGTGTCGCCCACGGTCTTGGCGGGGAGCATCCGGCCTTTCTTGCTGGCGTTGAATTCGTAGGCGGCGCGGTGCACGCGCTCCAGCGTGCTGGCCACGCTCTTGTCCTCGGGGATCTGCAGCACCCAGGCGACAAAGTCCTCCTCGGGCAGGATGCCCTTGGGGTCCGACGCGAGGACGACGAACTGCTTTTTCACCGCCGGTGGTTTCTCCTCTTCGCCGGGGTCGGGTTGCGCGGCGAGGTTCATCTCCTCGATCACGCGCCGCAGCAAGGCCGGGTCCAATTGGTTCTTTTTCAAAATCTCGGCGACCTTGTTGACGTCAATTTTCGGCATGGTGTTTGGCGGTGAAAAGCCATGAATGGACACGAATGGATGCGAATGTAAAGGCCGGGGCGGGCGAAGAATGGTTTGATGTGGTGGATGCGCGGGATGAGGTCGTCGGCCGCGAGCGCCGGGCGGTGGTGCATGCCCGCGGGCTCTGGCACCGGGCCGTGCATGTGCTGGTCTTCAATCCCGCCGGGGAGGTGTTTCTGCAAAAGCGCTCGCTGACCAAGGATATGTCGCCGGGTTTGTGGGATTCGTCGTGCTCGGGCCATCTGGATGCGGGCGAGAATTACGATGCCGCGGCGCAGCGCGAACTGGGCGAAGAGCTGGGTCTGCGGCTGCCCGCGCCGCCGGGGCGCTGGTTCCGCGTGGAGGCGTGCCATGAGACCGGCTGGGAGTTTTGCTGGGTTTACCGGTTGGAGCATGCGGGGCCGTTTGTGCTGCATCCGGAGGAAATCGAGCGCGGGGAATGGCGCTCCCCGGCCGCAGTGACGGCGGCTTTGGCACGGCGCCCGGAGGATTATTGCTCGGCGTTTCGGCTCATCTGGAGCCGGGGCGGCCATGGTCCGCTCGGAGGGCGGACCCTGCCGGCGCTACCGCGCCGCAGTGCAACGACTACATAATAATTAGACTCGTCTAACGCGTGGGACCGGGGCGGCGGGTGCGGCCGCTGATCGCGCCGGGGCCGGACTGGGCGCTGAGGCGTTTGATCTCATCGAACTGCTTTTGGGTGATGAGGCGGCGGGGCAGGCGTTTTCCCGCTTCGTAAATGAGGCGCATGCGGTCGTCGTCATCGGGCGCATGCGGCTCCCATGGGGTGTGGTGCCCTTGGTGGCGTGTCCACTGGATGTTGCCGCCGTGCACGACGGCGCTGACCTCGTATTTACGGCCGTCGGCGTCCTTGTTCCACCAGCCGAATTCGATGCTCATGAAATCCGTATGACGCGAACCTCAGGCGGTGGCCAAGGCAAATTCCGTCAAGGTGCCGGCGGGGCGAAGCCAGCAATCATGAATTGCCGGGGGGCTTGTCGCCACCGCGCGCTTCTGTCCAAGTCCGGCCCGTGCGAATGTTTATCATTATTTTTGCGCTGGCGCTGGCCGGGCCGGGATTGCGGGCGGACCGGGCCGATATGATCGCGCGCATCCATGTCGAGGCGATCGGCGGGCCCATGCGGATCAATCTGCTGAACACACTGGAGGCCACCGGCCGCGTGGACCTCGACGGCCGGGAGATGCGTTTCCGGTTGTTGGCCGAGCGGCCGAACCGTCTGCGCATGGAAACCACGCTGGCCGGCCGCCGGCTGGTGCAGGGCACGGATGGGGTGGAGGTGCCTTGGCAGTATGCGGCGGGCGAAACCGGCGGCGTCAGCCGGCTCAGCGGGCAGACGGCACGGGATTTTGCCGCGGATGCGGAGTTTGACGACCCGCTGGTGGATTACGCGGCGCGCGGCTACGTGCTCGATTACGCCGGGGAGATGACGATAGACGGCCGCAAGCAGTTCAAGCTGCTGGTGACGCGCCGGCTGGTGGATTCGTATTTTCTGCTGGTGGACGCGGAGACCTATTTTATCACGCGGCGGGTATCGACCCAGGTGCGCGGGGGCCTGGAGACGGTGCGGGAGACGGTCTATGAGGATTTTCGACCCGTCGGGGGCGTCATCATGCCGCACCGGATAACCGTGAATATCGACGGGCGCCGGCTGCACGAGACCGTGATGGAGACGGTGACGCCGAACGTCCGCGTGCCGCCGGGCAGCTTTACGCCGCCGCAGGAATAAAAAACGGCGCCCGCCATGGGCGCCGTGAAAGGGCGAGGAACCGGTGACGGGATCAGCGGTTCATCCCGGGCAGGCCTTGGAGGCCCTGCATAAGGCCGCCCATGTCGAATTTTTTGTAGCCTGCGGGCGGGGCGAAGAACGAGTCGGCGAGAGCTTTGCGCTCCACGGCTGTGGCCTCCATGCGGAAGGTCTGTTTGTTCTTGGTCGTGGTGGTGACACGCAGCGGGAAGAAGTTTTGGCCGGCAATGGCGCGTTCCCAGCCGGGGGTGGGCGCGGTTTTGCCCATGCCGCCACCCATGCCGCCGCCGAGCCCGCGGAAGGAGCCCAGCTCCTCGGTGGCCCAGATTTCGGTGACGCCGTCCTTCGAGGTGGCGAGATACTTGGTGCAGGCATAGCCGATGATGGTCTCGGTGACGCCGGTCTTCTCCAGTTTGACGTCGTCGGGCTTGTGGCCGGAGGCAGCCTCGGCGGCCTGCTCCAGCGGCATGACCATATACATCGGCTGGCCGGGCATGAGCATGATCATCTCCATTTTCTTGAAATCAAGGATGGCGGTGGCGTTCATGCCGCCGGTCTGGATGTCGGTGCGGATCTGATGGCCCTTGATGCTGTAGGCGAGCGGCATGGCCTTGTTGCGGCCGTCCGTCATGGTCATTTGGATGGTGCCTTCGAAGTCCTTGGCGTGCAGGCCGGCGGGAGCCGTGCAGGCGAGGAGCAATAGAACGGGGACGAGGAGTTTTTTCATGCGGTGTCAGCACAGACCGGCCGCAAGCGCGGCGCAAGCCAGAGGTTTTACGCTCTTGCCAGCCGTCCGGCGGCGGCGTGGATTGCGGCATGGCCATCTTTGGAACCCTCGCCACCGTCCGCGCGCAATGCGCCGGGCTGCGACAATTTGAGCCCGCCTTCGCCTACATTGCCGACGTGATGCGGCCCGGCGCGGCCGCGACCCGCCTCGGGGCGCTGGCGGCGGGCGAGAGCCACCGGGTGGAACTCGCGGACGGCATGTTTGCCATCGAGCAGGTTTATCTCACCAAGCCGCGGGACGGCGCGCTGTTTGAGTCGCACCGGCGCTTCATCGACATTCAGGTCGTGATCGCGGGAACGGAGATGATGGCGGTGACGGATATCGCGCAGCTCACGGTCACGATGCCCTACAACGGGGAGAAAGACGCGGCCCTTTATGCGGACCTGGCCGGGGCCTCGAAGCTGTTTTTCCAAGCCGGCGAGGCGGCGGTGTTTTTCCCCGCGGACGGCCACATGCCCTCGCTGAGCACGGGAAGCGCGCCGGTGCTGGTGCGCAAGACGGTGGTGAAGGTGCCGGTCTGAGATGAACTACCGGCACCAGTTTCACGCCGGCAACTTTGCCGACGTGATGAAACACCTGCTGCTGGTGCAACTGGTGCGGGCGATGCAGCGGAAGGACAAGGGCTTTCTCTATCTCGACACGCACGCCGGCCGGGGCAGCTACGATCTGGCCGTGGCGGCGCAGGGTGACACCCGCCAGCGCGAACCGGAGTGGCCCGCGGGCATCGGCCGGCTGTGGGCGGCGACGGAGCTGCCTAGGCCGCTGGGTGATTATCTGGCGCTGGTGCGTGAGTTCGACCGGCAGCGTGGCAACCGGGACAGTGCTCCCCGGCATTACCCGGGCTCGCCGGCCTTGGTCGCGGCCCTCGCCCGGGAGCAGGACCGGCTCGTCCTTTGTGAACGGCATCCCGAGGAGGCCGCGGTCCTGTTGAATGAGCTGAGCTATGCGCGCCGGACTTCCGTCCAGGCGATGGACGGCTACATCGCGCCGCGCGCCCTGCTGCCGCCGCCGGAAAAGCGCGCCTTGGTGCTCATCGACCCGCCTTTTGAAGCGCAGGATGAATTCGCGCGTATCGTGCATGCGGTGGAGGAAGGGCTGGGACGTCTGCCGGGCGGGGTCTTTGCCATCTGGTATCCGTTGACCGAGCGGGCGCGCGTGGACCGGTTTGCGACGGAACTGGGCGCACTGAAGCTGCCGCCGACGGCGGTCTTTGAGCTGACGATCGCGGGCGAAGCCACGGCGCTGAAACTCCGTGGCTGCGGGCTCGTGGTCATCAATCCGCCCTGGAAGTTTGAAGCGGAGGTGATGCCGACGCTCGCACGGCTGGCCGGATATTTGCAGCAGGAGCCGGGCGGAGCCGCCCGCTGCCACTGGCTGGTGCCGGAGAGCTGAACGGATCAGCTTTCGTCGGCCGGCCTCGCGGGCTGCGTGATGCGGACGGCGGTGAAGGGCAGCGGATCGAAGATGATGCGCGGGTTCGGCAGCTCGGGCGCCTTGAACACGGGCCGACCCCAGAGGATGTCGCGCTGCAGGCGCCGTGAAGGCTTCACGGCGGCGGAGCGATCGGCGGGGCGATCGGCGGGGCGGGAGGGAAAATGGATGGGAGCAGACATTTGGGTGCGGGGGTATTCACGGTTACGGTGGTCAACGGGTGGAGTGCTGGCCGGCAGAAATTGTTCCTCAAATCGAAAAAATTTCCGCCGGATCCGGATCAGGATCAGGCGACATGGCGCCAGCGCGCCGCGGTCGCCTCACGCTTGGGCAGCAGCAGCGTGAGGACGCCTTCGTGCAGCTCGGCGGTGAGGGCGGCGTAGTCGAGGCCGGCGCCCAGCCGCAGCCGCAATTGATAGTCGCGCTGCGAGGCCTCCAGATGGAGCGCCTGCCAGTTGACGCGCACGACCTGCTGCTTGCGCGCGGTCACGATGAGGTCGGGCCCGCGCGCCTCGATGGCGACGCTGCTGGCGTCAACGCCCGGGACATACACCACGAGTTTGACGGCATCCGGCAGTTCGCGGCAGTCGTAGCTCGGCTGGCGGAAATGCGCGGATGCGGGCGTTTCCACGGAGCGGTGGCGTTGGCTGGTCGGCTGGGGATGGATGATCGTGTGCATGGGTAAAAAATGAGGAGGTCCCTCGGGGCTTGGGGCCTCGGGCTTCAGGTTTTCTAAACGTGTTTCCGTTAAACGGAGGTTTAGGCCTGCAAGCCCGGGCCGCGCTGATGTTTGTTCCAGTAAATGGCGACCGGAGACATCTGGGCGCGGCAAAGGCGGACGGCCTTCGTAAACGAAGTGCCGGCGCAGCCGCGGAGATGTTTTTGGGAAACGGTCATTGGAACGTGGGACACCATGCACAAAGCAGGGAGCGCGCCAAGTGCATTTTGAATTTTGCGCGTCAAGATTGCGTTACGGCGACCGTGTCATGCGGTGCTTTTGCCCTCGTGCCGCGCCGCGAAACCGGCTGGGGTGGCACCTGCCCCAACCCCATGGCCTGCTCCGAAAATTTCGTTCGAGTCCGCGGCCAGTGCCGGTCCGCCTTGCGCGCATGAACCGGCTGCTGGCGCTTCTGACCAATGCGTTTCCCGTCTGGGTGCTCGGGGGCGGCGTGCTCGCGCTGTTCCAGCCGGCATGGTTCACCTGGTTCAGCGGGCCTTGGATCGTCTGGGGTTTGGCGGTCATCATGCTGGGCATGGGCATGACCCTCACGCTCGACGATTTTCGGCGCGTGTTGACCATGCCGAAGCCGGTGGCGCTCGGGTTTGTGGCGCAGTTCAGCGTCATGCCGCTGCTGGGCTGGGGTATCGGTCTCTTGCTGGGACTCGACACACCATTTGCGGTGGGGCTGATCCTCGTCGCCTGCTGCCCCGGCGGCACGGCTTCCAACATCGTGACTTTTCTGGCGCGGGCGGATGTCGCGCTTTCGGTCGTGATGACCGCCGTCTCGACACTGGCGGCCGTGATCATGACGCCGTTTCTCACGCAGCTTCTCGCCGGTTCGCGGGTTCCGGTGGATGCGCTCGGGCTGCTGTGGAGCACGCTGCAGGTGGTGATTCTGCCGGTGCTGGCGGGCGTGGCCATTAACCGCTTTTTCCCGCGGGTGGTGCGGCCGGTGCTGCCCGTGGCACCGCTGGTGTCGGCGCTGACGGTCGCCCTGATCTGCGCGAGCATCATCGGGCAGAGCGCCACAGCCATCCGCGCCAGCGCCGGGGTGTTGCTGCTCGCGGTGTTTATGCTGCACGCGGGCGGCTTTGGCCTCGGCTACGGGTTGGCGCGGCTGCTGGGCTTCGGTTGTAGCGTGGCCCGGACGGTTTCGATCGAGGTGGGAATGCAGAACTCGGGACTCGGGGTCGTGCTCGCGCGCCGGCATTTTGCGGATCCGTTGACGGCCGTGCCCTGCGCGATTTCCAGCGTGTTTCACTCGGTCATCGGCAGCGTGCTGGCCGGCTGGTGGCGCTTGCGCGACCGGAAGTGATTGTCGCCGGCGGGCCGCGCGGCCATGGTCGGCGGCATGAATCCGATGAGCGACGGTGTTACCACGACCGGTGAACTCAAGGCCCGCGTCTTGGCCTTTGTGCGCGAGCGCGACTGGGAGCAGTTTCACGCGCCGAAGAACCTCAGCATGGCGCTGGCCGCCGAGGCGGGCGAGCTGATGGAGCATTTCCTCTGGAGCACGCCGGAGCAATCACGGACGGTGACGGCGGACCCCCTCAAGCGGACCAAGATCGAGGAAGAGTTGGCGGATGTGGTGATTTACGCGCTGGAGTTTGCCAACATCACCGGCATTGACGTGGCCGCCGCGATTGAGCGGAAACTGGCCCTCAACGCGCAGAAATACCCGGTGGAGAAGTCCCGGGGGCGTTCGGACAAATACACCGACCTGTAGAACTTTCGCTTTGGGCCGGCGACCGGGTGGTATTCGAAAATCGAGAATCCAAAATCGAAAATTCAGAACACGTCGCCCTTCCAGCCCCACATGCCGCGGTTGACATCGATGAACTTCACGTAAACGCGCTCGGGCACGATGCCGAGGTGCTCCTCGATCAGCGCGCAGAGGGCTTGGCTCAATTTCTTGGTCTTCTTGCCGGGCAGGCCGACGCTCTTCAGTTCGAGGAAGGCGACCGGGTCGTCGCTGCCGGCGAAGAGCATGGCGGTGTCGGGCTGGAGCGCGACCATCACGAAGGATTCGGGCTTGTCGAGTTCGCCGGCCACGAGCGCGGAGGCCTCCTTGAGGATGGTGCGCTCGGCTTTCCGGGTGAGAGGCAGATTGGTCTGGATTTTGAGGTAGGGCATGACGGGGTGGGGTTGATGTCAGTCAGCTTGCATGCCTTTTCGCCGGGTGCAATCCGGCGTGAAGCAGTCTGGCTTCATTGTGGCGAAGTTTCGTCGATAACGAAACTCATGGTGATTCTGACGCGGGCGTTGGCGGGTTTTCCCTGATGGGTGCCGGGAGTGAACTTCCATTGCTGGACGGCGTGGAGCGCGGCGGCTTGGAGCTGCGGATGGGCAAGCATTTCAACCGCATAGGGACTGCGAACATCGCCGCCGCGATCCACGACAAAGTCCACCAACACCTCGCCGGAGATGCCCAGTTTCCGCAAATTCTCGGGATACACCGGCTGGACCTGATGCAACGGCCGAGGTTGGGTGTCCAAGACGGGAAAACTGTAGGCGGCCCGTTCACGGGCAATGGCGGTCGGCACGTCGAGGGGAGAAGTGATGGTATCGGTGTGCGCAGGCACAGGCAAAGGCGCAGACGGCGGGACGATTCGCCGCGGGGCTTGGCGGGGCAAAACCGGGTGGTCTCCATTGGGATCAATCAGCCGGACGCGCTCATCCGTGCCCGGATGGGTGCTCAAATAGCTGATGTTATGCCCGTGGGCGGGGGAGGTGGACTCGAGCTTGCGCAGGACGGACGCAAGATGGCGCGGGGGAATACCGTGCTCGGCCAGCAGGACTCCAGCGAAGACATCGGCTTCGCGCTCAAATTCGCGCGAATAGCCGTTTTGCAGGATCAGGAAGGGCAGGGTGCCGGCGAAAGTCGTGAGCGTCGACAAATCGCCCGTCAGTGTGCTCACGACGAGCAGTGCGAACGAACTGCGCAGCAGGGATTGCAGGCCGTGACGAAGCTCGACGTGGGCAATTTCGTGGGCGAGGACCGCGGTGATTTCTTCATCGATGTCCGTCAGCCGCACCAGTTCGTCGGAAACGATAATGATGCCGCCAGGGAGGGCGAAGGCGTTGGCCTGGCCTCCGCTCATCGCGCGAAACTCCAGACGCATCGGCAGGCGCAGCCTGTCGCCATGCGTCAGGAGCAGCAGCTGGCGGGTGACGCGCTGGCGTTCAGTCCGGGACAAGGTGGACGGCCCAAGCAAACCGCCGATCGAGGCGAGGGCGGCGTCCCCGGCTTTTATTTCCAGTTCAACGGGCACCTGGGCGGCGGTCCGCCGGGCCAACAGCGGCAGGCCGAAATGAAACCCGGCCGCGACGATGGCGACCAGCACGAGCGTGGATACGAGCGCGACGGCGCTGTGCTTCTCCAGCCAGTGAATCCATGAGGTGGAAGGCCGTTTGCGGGAGGCGATGAGAGCGGCATCAATCCCGTCATTGTCGTGGGATTCGACCGTGATGCCTCCGGGCAGATAGATGAAGCGTGGGAGCGAGCCCAATCGGTCGCTGAACCGGATATCCCGGAGCAGATGACCGGCCGGCTGTGCCATGCCTTGCAGGGTGACTTGCCCGTCGGAAGAAAACTCCAGCACCACATGATGGGGGCGGAGAAAATTTCCGTCAAAACCGGTGCCGTGAACCGTGGTCATAGGCCGAAATCAAGTCCGATGAATTCCGCGGCGGATTCACCCACCGCACTACCGGCGCGGCCGCCGAGCCGCTCGATGTTTTCGATGGGGCTGGCGGGGCAGAAGGTGAGGCTTTCCGCGGTGCGCCGCGCGGTCCGGATGACCGCCCAAGGGTAGAGCAATCCGCAGGAAAGCACCACGGCGGCGATATTGACATACTGCATGCCGACCCAACGGGTGATATTCATGTTGGCCGCGAACCGGTGCCGGCCTAGCGTCGTGTGGTTCCAGACGTGGTTAAACAGCGTGGCGTGGATGTAGTGCTTGGCCGTGAACAGGGCCAGGCCGTAGAGCAGGAAAAATGGAATCAGTTGGGCCGGGGAAAGCTGGGCTCCTTCCCGGCCGGTGAACACGACGGTAAGAGCCATACCGCCGGCGGCCGCGGATATAATCAGCATGCTCGAGAGAATGTAGGCGAGATACAGCGGGCCGCTGCCGCCGGTGAAGTTGAAGTAAGCATCGCCCAGCCGGTGAAAGCTGATGACGTAGTGCCGCCGCGCCCGCACCCAAGCGGGATAATAGCAGCCGAGGGTGAGCGGGATCAGCAACGGCTTGATGAGATAGACCATGATAGCCGGGCTGAGCGGCTGGTGAAACCGAAAGCGCATCCCGCGATAGACGGTGTTGTTGGCGTTGAATGCCAGCGAGCGGACGATGATCCACGGAAGCAAAAGCAGGGCGATGACGATGGTGCCGATACGCACTGTCGGGTAAACAGCCCCAAAAAGGGAATAGGCCAAGAACAGGATAACCACGAGGACGTTGCCAATCAGGATCCGTCGCGGGTCGGCCAGGTAATCAAAGCGATGCCCCATCAGCTCGATGCAGCCGCGCAGGTAGCGTCGTCTGCGCACCTTGGCCCACGCCGCGAATACGCCCAAGCTCAGCAACGTCAAAAGCAGGTTTGTGATCCAGATGCGGAAAAACTCCCGCGCGTTGCCATGGAAACGGAATGGTTGGGGCTCCCGTTCGGGCAGTAGCGGCGGTGCCGGTGGCGAAACCGGTGTCACGGCGGGTTCTGCGCCGAGTTCCTCGCCGGCCGGCACCACCGCCGGCGAGGCGGGCGGTGGCTCGGGCATGGAAGAAGAAGGGTGGGGTAAATCGCCGGAGCGCTGCATGCCTCTGGAACTGATGTAAACTGGCCGCGCGCTGCATGGGAATCACGAATTACACGGCGGCCTGCGGCCGCATGCGCGGTTCAAGCCGGCAGGTGGGCAGCGAAATCAGTGGCAAACTCCGCGAAGATGTCTGCGGGGCGGCGACCTTGTTCGCGCAGGGAGCGCAGGCTCAGGGCGTCGTGGCGCTTGGCCAGGCGTTGGCCGGTGTGGTCGTGCAGGAGCGGGCAATGGAAATAGCCCGGCGCGGGATGGCCCAGGACGCGGAGCAGCAGCAGTTGGCGAAAGGTGGACCGTATGAGATCGTCGCCGCGCACGACTTCGGTGATGCCCATGAGCGCGTCATCCACGGCGCAGGCCAGTTGGTAGCTGGGCACGTCGTCCTTCCGCCAGACCAGAAAATCGCCGAAGTCGCGGCCCGCGACGGCGCTTTGCGGGCCGGCGCAGCCATCGGTGAAGCGAATGGTTTCGCCGTCGGGCACGCGGAAACGCCAGTTGACCGTGATGACATCGCCCAAGGGCGGAAGCACGTCGCCGGGCGCCGGGCGGAAATGCGGCGGGTAGACCGGCTCATCGTTTTCGCCGCCTTCGTGTGGCGCGGCGGCGGCTTCCTCCACGTCGCGCCGGGAGCGGGTGCAGGGAAAAATGAGGCCCGCGGCGTGAAGTTTTTCCAAGGCGGCGCGATACAGGTGGCGGCGATTGTTTTGAGAAATCACCGGCTCTTCCCATTGAAAACCGAGCCAGCGCAGATCCTCGATCATCGCCGCCACGAAATCGAGCCGGAAGCGGACGGCGTCTAGATCATCGTTGCGGAGGAGGAGTTTTCCGCCCGTGCGCCGGGCGCGTTCGGCGGCCACCCAAAAGGTGCGGGCATGGCCGAGATGCAGGAGCCCGGTGGGGGAGGGAGCCAGTCGGCCGCGATAGGATGAAGGTTTTTCAACCACAGGTGGACACAAATAGACACGGATGAAGGAAACTGACCAAGGGGATTTTGAGGTTTAATCTGTGCCCGTCCCGGTTCATCTGTGGTTTCCCATGAAGCTTCTCTGCGTCTATTGCGCCTCCAGCGACCGGCTCGATCCGAAGTATTACGCCGTGGCGGAGGAACTGGGGCGGCAGCTAGTGGCCCGGGGGTGGGGGCTGGTCTATGGCGGCGGCAAGACCGGCCTGATGGGGGCGGTGGCGCGCGGCACGAAGTCGGCCGGCGGCCGGGTGGTCGGCGTCATCCCCGAGTTCATGAAAGCCCGCGAACTCGCCTTCGACGAAGCCGACGAACTGGTGACGGTCGTGACGATGCGCGAGCGCAAGCTCCTGATGGAGACGCGGGCCGATGCCTTTGTCGCGTTGCCCGGCGGCTTCGGCACGCTGGAGGAGATCATGGAGATCCTCACTCTCCGGCAGATCAACGTGGTGCACAAACCCTGCGTCTTTCTCAACCAAGACGGATTTTACGACGATCTCCTGCGATTCTTCGACCGGATGCTGGCGGAAAAATTTTTCAAGCCATCAAACCTGGGGCTCTTCCGGGTGGCGAGGGATGTGCCGGACATTTTCGCGCAGATTGACGCGGCGGCCACGGCACCGGCGGAAACGAAGTGGTTTGACACCCGCTGAGCCGATGAACCTCGCCCCGGTTCTGAGCCTGCTGCGCGCCCACGCGGAGCGAAAACGGGAAGCGCACGAGGCGGAGATGACGGTCGAGACGATTCGCTTCGTGGAAACACATGCCGACTGCCTGCTGCGCTCGCAGTTGAGCGGGCATCTGACCGGCTCGGCGTGGGTGGTGGATGCCGCGAGAACGCGCACGTTGCTGACGCATCACCGCAAGCTCGACAAGTGGCTGCAACTCGGTGGGCACGCCGACGGCGATCCCGATCTGCTGGCGGTGGCGTTGCGGGAAGCGCAGGAGGAGAGCGGCCTCACCCGGTTGCGGCCGGTGGGCCGGGCGCTCTTCGATCTCGACCGCCACTGGATCCCGGAGCATCGGGGCGTGCCCGCGCACTGGCATTTCGACCTGCGCTTCATGATCGAGGCCGATCCGGCCGAGCCGCTGGTGGTGACCAGCGAGTCGAAGGATCTCGCGTGGGTGGAACTCGGCGCGGTGGCGGGATTGAACCCCGAGGAGTCAATGGCCCGGATGGTGCGGAAGACGGTGGGCCAAGGAGCCTCTGCTTGACCGCGGCAAGCTGTCATATATTGTCTTACAGCATGAGAGCGACCATGACCATCAGCCTGCCGCGCAGGCTTCGCCTGCAACTGGCCAAGGCCTCAAAGCGCGACAACCTTACTCAGAGTGAATTCGTGCGCAAAGCCGTGCAGGACAAACTCTGGGAAGATGCGATTGATGAATCTCGTCGCCGGCTTGCGCCCAAGGCACGAGCGCTGGGCGTCTACACCGACGAGGATGTGTTCAAGCTGGTTTCATGAGGCTGGTGCTCGACACCAATGTCCTGCTGGCGGCGGTCTTTGCCGACGGATTATGCCGGGACTTGGTGCGCAAACGCGTAACCAGCCATGAGCTTTGTGCTTCGCCGGAGCTGCTGGCGGAATTGGCGGCGAAGTTGAGGGACAAATTCGGCGTCGATCCGGCTGAAGTGCCGCTTTACGGCGCCTACCGGGAACGGGTGAAGCTGGTGCACTCTCCGCGTTTGGCCAAGCCGGTATGCCGCGATCCGGACGATGATCAGGTGCTCGCGGCGGCGATGGCAGCGGAGGCCGAAATTATCGTCACCGGCGATCAGGATTTGTTGGTGCTCAAGCAGCACGCAGGGATACGGATTCTCTCGCCCCGGCAATTTTTGGAGCTCTTGGATAAACTGTAGAAAGCGCCAGGGAGAAATTCACTGCCACAGCGGCACGAGGGCTTCCTGGCGGACCCAGCCGGTCTGGCCGTTGGGGAAGGCGAGTCGTTTCCAGCCGAGGAAGGCGTGGTCGGCGATGGCGATGGAGCCGGCGGGCAGGGCGGTGGTTTGCTGGGCCGTCTCGGCTTCGGTGGGGATGGAGTGAAGCGTGGTGTTGCGCCAGACGATCACGGCCTGCGGGTGCGCGGTGAGGCCGTAGGTGCTGCGGCTCAACAGCGCGGCGGCACCGGCCACCGTGGCCAGTGCGAAGGCGGTGCAGGCAGCAAAACGGGTCCAACGCGTCTGGCCGTGGTAGGCGGCAAAGAGCAGCCAGCCCAGCGCCAAAGCGCCGACGGCCGAAGCAAGGATCAACCGGCGTTCCCAAGCGGCGGGCGAGGCTTGCTGGGCGAGGATTTCGCGCGGTCCGGGATGAAGAAACGGGGCGAGCGGGGCGGGGGTGTAGCCGGCCCGCTCGTAAGCGAGGGCGAGGTTCCAGCGGTTGGCCTCGATGCCGGGTTGCTGCACAAAGGCGGCGGTGGCGTGCGCGGCGGCTTCGGGCCAGCGGCTTTGTTGCGCGAGCGCAAGGGCGAGGTTGTGGCGGGCGGCCCAGTCGGTGGGTTCCTTGGCCACGGCTTCGCGCCAGCCTTTTTCCGCGGCGGCGTAGTTGCCGGCGCGATAATCTTCAGCGGGTCCGGCGGGGAGCGGGGTGACGAGCAGGCAGAGCAGGAAGAGAAACGGGAGGAGGTTGCGGGGTTGCAGTGTGCGCCAGGCCGCGAAGCCCGGAGCTTTTTTTCGTGCGAGGGCGTCGGTTGCACGGGCGTGCCAGTCGGCCGGCAGATTTTCGGCGGGGCCATAGAGCGCGGCTTCGGCTTCCTGCCAGAGTTGGCGCCAAGCGGCATCGGGCAGGCTGGCGGCGGGGGGGGCGGCGTGCGGGATATCCCAGAGCACGGCGGTGTCGTGTTGCCAGGCGAGCAGCAGGGCGCGGCGGACGGTGGCGGCGGGCAGGCTGCGCAGCGTGGCGGCAAGGCGGGCGCGGGCTTCGCGGCGGGCGCGACCGGGATCGGTCAACTGCGCCCGGCGGAGGGCGAGCCCGAGCCAAAACATGAGCAATGCGCCGGCCGGAGCCAGGGTGGCCGCGGTCAAGGTGAAAACGGAAGCGAAGGGCTTGGGCGCGCCGTCGCCGCCTTTCAGCGGATCGAGCGGGATGGCCGCAGGCATGGCCGGGGGCGCGGGCGGCTCCGGCAGGCGAGCGGCGGAAGTGGCGGGGGCGGGCTCGGCGGCCGGGGTCACGTTGAAGGGTGACACGGCCGGGGCTTTCACGGTGACGGTGGCGCGCGGCGTGGTGAGGGTTTTGTATTCGCCGACCTTGGGATCGAAATACGTGAAGGTGACCGGTGCGAGCGGGTAGGTGCCCGGCCGGGTGGGCACGAGGACGACATCCTCGGCCAGCGTGGCCTCGAAGAGTTTGCCCGCCGCCGGGGTGCGTTTGGCCTGCGGCTGGATGACTTGAAAATCCTTGGAGACTTCACGCGCCGGCAGGCCGGTGATGTCGGGCCAATTGCCCGTGCCGGTGAGCTCCAGCGTCCAGGTGACCGGTTCGCCCACGGTGGCGTCGGCGGGCACGACCTTGGATTCGAGCCGGAACTGGCCCACGGCGCCGGTGAAACCGGCGGGCGCGGGCGGCAACGGGCGCACGGTGAGTTTGGGCTGGTTGGAAGTGACGGCGACCTGGTCGAGGCGCGGCTGCTGGAAGAGGCCGAAGCCAACGGTGCCGGTGGTGATGTTCACCAACTGCTGGGCGGCGCCCAGCGTGACGGTGCCGGGCGTCTTGGCGTAGGCGCGGGTCTTGTAGATGATGTTGAGCCGGGCTTCGCCGTTGGCGGTAAATTCGGCGGGCTCGGGTTTGGACCAATCCTCGATGATGAGCGGCGCGGGATCCCACTCCGGCGCGCTGCCGAGCGCGTTGAACGTGCGGCGGCCGACGTCGAGCGTGTAGCTCAGCGGAAAGATCTCGCCGGCCCAGACGGTGGAATTGCCGGGCAGCAGGCGGGCATGAATGTTGACATCCGCGGCCTGGCGCACGGCTCCGGTGGTGTAGGCCGGCACGCGCAATTCACCCTGGTCGGTCTTCACCGTGAAGGCGGGAATCTGCACGCTGCCGCCGGTCCGGGACCGCAGGCGGTAGTTCAGAATGACGGAGCGGGTGACCTTGAAATTGATGATGGAGGTCTGCTCCGAGCGACCGGTCGGGGAGAAGGTGGCGTCGGCCAGCGTGGGGAGCACGGGGCTGCCCTCGGGCACGCAGTTGTCAAACACGAGCTGGAGGTCGGCGGGATCCCCTGAATCGGCGGTCAGCCATTGCACGGACTGCGCAAGGCCGGCCGCGGCGAGGGCGAGAAAACAGAGGAGGATTCGGAACAGGCGCATGAAAATCACCAATTTCTGCCCCCTTTGGCGGGAGCGGGTTTCTGTTCACCCTGCAGCAACTGGAACAGGCGGCCGGGTGAATCCTGATTGCGAAGCTGGTCGAGTTTTTGGAGCGGCACGGCGAGTGCGGGATCGGTCTCGGCGGGGTCGCCCGGCTTTGGCTCGGGGGCGCCGCCGACCTTTTGGGTTTCGGATGAGGGCGGGGGCGGAGGGGAATCCTGCTGCATGTCGCCGAAAGCAGACTCGCGCGGCTGTGAGTCGCCCGACCCGGACTTGCTGTCCTGCCCGTCCTGCGGATCGGAGGAGGTATCCTGGGGTTGCGACGACTTGTCTTGGTTTTGCTGGTCCTGATTTTGCTCCTGCTGCTGTCGGTCCTGATTCTGCTGATCCTGCTTGGGTTGGTTTTGATTTTCGGGCGGCTGTTCCGGCGGTTCCTCGGAGGATCGCAGCAGGGCCTCAAGTTCCTCGCGGAGCTTGGGCCAGTCGGCGGCCCGGGCATCCAAGGCGGCACCGAGGTTGACGGCGGCGAGGGCATCGTTGACGGGGCCGGCCGGCACGGGCTTTTGCCCGGACTGTAGCCGCTGGCCCCAGAACACGGTTTCGCGCGCAAACTCGGCCCAGTCGCGGCCGGTGGAGGAGGACTGGCCGGCGAGGCGGCCGACGATTTTGCCGAGCGTCGAAAGCTCGGGCTCCTCGGCCCGGGCGGTGGGCTGGAGGGTGACGGTCGCGAGCGTGGCGAACAGCGCGGCCAGCGCGACGGGCACGGCCGGCGGCTTTGCGGAAAGCTTGAGATCGCGCGGCGTGGGACGGACAGGGAATTCGCGCCAGAAGCTCAGCAGCAGCAGGACGAAGGCGGGGCCGAGCGCCCATTGGAAGCGATCCACCAGACGCAGGGTTTTCGTCTCTTCAAACTCACCCTTGCGGCCGGCCTCGACGGTTTCGCGCAGCAGGCCGGCCAGATCGAGCCAGCTGCTGGCGTCGCGATACACGCCGTCGGTTTCGCGGGCGAGTTCGCGCAGGGTGGCGCTTTCCAGGCGGGAGAGCACGACGGCGCCGCGTTCATCCTTGATGAAACCGCCCGCGCCGTCGGGCAGCATTGCGCCGGCCTCGGTGCCGAGCCCGAGGCCGATGGCGCGGATGGATTTTTTGCGCAATTCCGGAAGGAGCGGTTTCCAGTCTTCGCCGGTGGCTTCGCCGTCGCTGAGCACGATGAGAAACCGGTCGGCGGCCGAGCCGGCGACAAAGGCTTCGAGACTGGTCTCAAGCAGCGCGCGGTAATCGGTGCCGCCCTCGGGCAGGTAGTCCGGGCCGAGCAGAGGTAGGAATTCGCGGAGAATTTCGTAATCGGCGCTCAACGGGCTTTGCAGGAATGCGGTGCCGGAGAAAACGACCAGGCCGACGCGTTCGCCCGCGAGCCTTTCGAGCAAGGACTGGATGAGGAGCTTGGCGCGCTCCAGCCGCGAGGGACGGATATCGGCGGCGAGCATCGAGCGTGAGAGATCCACGGCGATGATGATCTCGCGCGACTGGTCGAACACCCGTTCCTCGATGCGGCCCCACTGCGGCCGGGCGAGCGCGAGACAGGCAAACGCGAGGCCGAGGGCGAGCAGCCAGCGCGGCCGATGGGAGACGGAACGGGGCTCGGTCGTCAGCGCGAGATGGCGCGAGCCGGCGACGGCGCGCAGGATTTTCGGGCGGTCACCGGTGGCCAGCCGGCGGCCGCGCAAGAGATCGAAGGCCAGCAGGACCGCGGGCACGAGCAGCAGCCAAAGGAGGTGGGGCCAGGCGAAGTTCATGGGGAAGCCTCCCGCCGCCAGGGAGGGCGGATGAGAATGGCGCCCAGCGCGAGGGCGAACAGACCGGGCGCGGCGGGCCAGTGAAACAGCTCCGTCGTGACGAGGTAGCTCTTGGCCTGAAACTCGATTTTCTTGGCCGAATCAATCGCGCGAAAAGCCCCCGCCACGGTGTTGGCATCGTCGGCCCGGAAATACTGGCCGCCGGTTGTGGCGGCGATTTCGCGGAGTGTGCCTTCGTCAAGGTCGGAGAGCACGCGGCGGTAACCGAGCACCCGGCCGGTCTGCTGGTCTTTGACGGGAAAGGGCACGAAGCCGTCGCGCCCGGCGCCAATGGTATAAACGGGCACGCCGCGGGACTGGGCGATGGCGGCGGCCTGCGCAGGCTGGAGCGAGCCACGGTTGTTGGAGCCGTCGGTGAGCAAGACGACGAAAGCGCCCTGGCGCCGGCCTTCATGGTCGTGGCGGGATTGTTCGAGCCGCGTGAGGGCGACGCCGAGGCCGTCGCCGATGGCGGTGCCGTCCTCAATCAGCCCTATCTCGAGCCGCTCGGTCTGGCGCGCGAGCCAGGCGTGGTCGAAGGTGAGAGGAGCGAGCGTGTAGGCCTTGCCGGCGAAGACGACGATGCCGATGCGGTCGGTCGGCCGGTTGGTGATGAAGGCCTGGATGACGGGCTTGATGGCCTGGAGCCGGTTGATGCGTTCGCTGCCGCGCTCGTAGTCCTCGGCCAGCATCGAGCCGGAAAGGTCGATCGCGAGCATGATGTCGTAGCCCTCGGTGCGGACCTCGCGTTTGTCCTCCACGCGTTGCGGCCGGGCCAGCGCGACGGTGACAAGGATCAAGCCGACCGTGACCAACCAGGCGGGCCAGCGCGCAGCCGAGGCAAGGGAAGGCCGGTGCCACGCCGCCGCGAAAGGCACGAGCATCACCGGCACCCGGCGGCGGCCACGCAGGATCAGAATCGCGGGCACCAGGAGCAGCGCGAACAACCAGAGCGGACTTGCCAGCTGGAAATCCCCAAAGCCGAAGTTCCAAGCACCGAAGAAAACGGGCGGAAAAGAAGCGAAATCCAAAAAAGACGGCGTCATTTTTATTTTTGGGATTTGGCGGTTTGGCGTTTGGGATTTGCCACGCGTCACCGCGCGGCGCCGGCGCGCATGCGGGCGTGGAAAAAGCGCACGAGCGCTTCCAGGCGGTTTTCGGTGGTGTCCACGACGAGGCGGCTCAGCGGGTCGGGAAACATCCGCCGCCAGGATTCTTCGCGGGCGGCACGCCAATCCGCGTGCGCGGCGCGTTCGGCGGCGGAACCTTCCAAGGTGACAAGCCGGCCGGCCGCGGGATCGTAGGCCGCGAACATGTCCTGCGGCGGGAGTTCACGCTCCCAGGGATCATCCACGCGGAAGCCCATCGTCTGGTAACGGCGTTGCAGCACGGGCCAGCCTTCGGGCTCGGCCCGCGGGGGAAAATCGCCGAGCCAGAGGAGAATGCTGTGACGGGGCGCGGCGTGGGCAAGCAAGCGCCACGGCAGCACGGGGGCGTGAGCGGTGACGGCGGGCGCGGGCCGGGAGAGCAGGCTGGCGGCAAGATGCAGGATGCGGCCGCGCCCGCGCACGGGTTCGCGGAACAGGTTGCCGTCGGGCCCGGCGTAAACAAAGCCGACGCGGTCGCGGTTGACCGCGCCGAGCAGCATCACGAGGCCGGCGAGCTCCAGCAGGGCCTCGCGCTTGGACTGTGCGGCGGAGCCGAAATTCAGGCTCGGGGAATCCTCGAAGACGAGCAGCAGGGTGACCTCGCGCTCCTCGACGAATTTTTTGCGGTAGGGTTCGCCGAGCCGGGCGGTGACATTCCAGTCGATGTCGCGCACATCGTCGCCGAACTCGTATTTCACCACCTGGTCGAACTCCATGCCGCGGCCGCGGAAGGCGGAGCGGTATTCGCCGCTCAGAACGTTTTCGACCGCATGACGCACGCGCCACTCCAGCCGGCGCAGCAACGCCAGTGGATTTTCGATTTTCGATTTTTGATTTTCGATTGGCATCGACAGGAATCGCTCTCGTTCCACGTTCTTTTGATCGTTCTCGATTCGCAGCGAAGAGGAGAACGGGAATGATAACGATCAGTTCTAGGCCGGCACGGGTGTCTGCGCGACGACCTGGGCGACGATCTTGTCGGGTGTGATTTCCTCGGCTTCGGCCTCGTAGGTCAGGCCGATGCGGTGCCGCAGGACGTCGGGTGCGAGCTCTTGGATCAGGGCGGGGGTGACAAATTCCTGGCCGCGCAGCCAGGCGAGCGCGCGACCGGCCTGGAAGAGCGCGAGCGAGGCGCGGGGCGAGGCGCCGAAGCTGAGGTAGCGCGTGGTGGTGCCGCCCGGCTCGGCGAGGGCCCGCGTGCCGCGGACGAGGGCGAGGATGTAGCCCTGCACGGCCGGGGCGACATGGACGCGGTCCACTTCGGTGCGAAGCGCGAGGAGTTCCTCGCCGCTGGAGGCGGCCCGCAGCGCGGGCTGCTGGGTGACCTGGCCCCAGCGTTGCATCATCGAGGCCTCTTCCGCGGCGGTGGGATAATCCACGATGAGCTTGAAGAGGAAGCGGTCCGTCTGGGCCTCGGGCAGCGGGTAGGTGCCTTCCTGTTCGACCGGGTTCTGCGTGGCCATCACGAAGAACGGCTTGGGCAGCGGGTGGGTTTGCCCGCCAATGGTCACCTGGCGTTCCTGCATGGCCTCCAGCAGGGCGGACTGCACCTTGGCGGGCGCGCGGTTGATTTCGTCGGCGAGGACGAGGTTGGCGAAGATGGGACCGCGATGGGCGCTGAAGGCGCCGTCCTTCGGGGAAAACACCATCGTGCCGACGACATCGCTGGGCAGCAGGTCGGGCGTGAACTGGATGCGCTCGAACTGCACGCCGAGGGCGGTGCCGAGGGATTTGACGAGCAGCGTCTTGGCGAGACCGGGCATGCCCTCGAGGAGCACATGGCCGTTGGCGAGGAGGGCGACGAGCAGGCGCTCGATGGCCGCATCCTGGCCGATGACGGCCTGGCCGATTTCTTCGCGCAGTTTCTGGGACCAGACGGGACCGGTGATCATGGTTAAAAGGCAGGGTTGGAGTTGGAGCCGGGTTTGACTCCCGGCGAATGAAATGGTTTCATCCAGAAAAGAGTCACCGCCATGCCTTTACCACCCCAAATCGACCGACGGCTGGCAGCCCTTGGCCTGCGGGCGGAGGACGTGGAAGAACGGTTCATCCGCGGGGCCGGCCCGGGCGGGCAGAAAATCAACAAAACCTCGTCCACCGTCGTGCTGCGGCACCGGCCGAGCGGGACCGAGGTGCGCTGCCAGGCGGAGCGCACCCAGGCTGCCAACCGCGAGGCAGCCTGGGTGCTGCTTTGCGAGAAACTGGAGCGCACGCAGGCGGCGGACCGGCTCGCGCGCGAACAGGTGCGGGAGGCAGAACGCCGGCGCACGCGGCAAAAGTCGCGCGGCCAGAAGGTGCGGATGATCGAGGCCAAGAAGCACCGGGCGAAACACAAGGCCCGGCGCGGCCGGGTGAGCGACGCGGGTTGGTGACGTTGAGACGCCGGCTCAACCGGCCACAATGCCATCACCCACGCGCAGCGTGCCTTGAGGGGCTTCGGCAATCAGATTGAGCCCGAAATACACCTGCGATGGCTCCTGCGGGTTGCGGCGGTAGGTGGCGAGGGTGCGGAGCGGTTCCTTGCTTGGGCGTTCGCCGGTGCGCTGGTCCGTGGTGGTCATGATGCAGCGTTCGCTCCGGCCGGCGGGGCGGAAGGAGAGGCCGCCGATGCGGAGGCGCGTCCAATTGTCCTCGGCGTAGGGCGGCGCGCCGGCAATGACGAGATTGGGCCGGAAGCGGTCCATCGGGATGGGCTCTTCGCCATGGGCGTTGATGCGGTCGTTGAGATCGGCCAGCGAAGCTTCGCCGGCGAGCAGGAGCGGAGCGCCGTCCGCAAAGTTGAACTCGTCGCCGGGGCGGGCCGCCGGCTTGTGAACGGGCCGGTGAGAACGCGCGCCCATGCGCACGAGCCGGCAGGGTTGGCGGAGGAAATCGGACAGCCAGACCGCGAGCTCGACGCCGCAGTCCACGGCTTCGACGGTGTCGCGCCAGATCTGCACCGTGACGGACGCGCCGGGTTCATCGAGGCCGATGGCGGCCGAGCCGTGGTGGGGATTGCGGAGGATGAGGCAGCCGCCAGTCAATTCCGTGTCGATCTGCGCCATGCGGGGCGTGGTGCGTTGGGTGAGGAACCGGCCCTGCTCGTCCACGACCAGAAAGCGCCGGTCGCCGACGAGGCCGAAGGCATCCAGGGCGGCGGAACTGACCGCGAAGCCGCGGAGCGATTTGACGGGGTAGAGATAAAGGCCCGAGAGATGCATGAGATTCAGGGGCGCGGCCGCCGTTTGATGAGCGTGACCGCGATCACAACGAGGCCGGCGGCGCCGAGGCCGATGATCGGACCGGGCTGGGTTTCAAAACGCGAGAGCTCGCGGAAGAACAGTTTGAGGGTGGCATTGGCGGCGCCGTAGAAAAACAGGAAGGAGATGAATCCGAGGGCACAGACCAGCTTCCAGCTCATCGCATCGGCCAGATGGCAGATCAGTTTCCAGAGCGAACTCGGATCGTCGGGCGGCTCGGACATGGTCAGGGTTTGCGGCGGTAGGTGACGAGGTAGTGCGGCGTGCCGGCCTGCGTGCTGAATGCTTCCGGCAGGTTGGCATCGAAGCCGTAGCAGATGCGGAGCCGGTCGCCGGCGAGCTGGTAGATGCACGGAATCTTGCGGCCGGCATTCGGGCCGGTGGCGCCCACGAGCAGCAGCCCGGGATGGCCGGGGGAGTCAACCGACGTGTAGCTGCCCGCATCTGAAACCTCGCCGCCGAAGCGGACGGTGTAGCGGCCGGCGCGGAAGGTGAGTTCGGTGCGTTCCAACACCATGGCCGGCGCGGCTTCGCCGGCCATTTCGGCCTTGAGCGGCACCCAGAGGCCTTCGAGGGCGGCGGGAGCGATCATGGTCAGGTGCGCTTGATCACGTCGCGCGGGGTCGCCTCGATGGCGGCGGGCGGCGCAAGATCCTTCGCGCCCTTGGCGCCGAGTTCGTTGAATTTGCGCGCGCCGGGGAGAAGCGTCTGCTCAAAAGAACCGACGGCGGCGTTGTAGGCCTTGTTGGCCGTCTCCAGTCCCCGGCCGACCTTGTCGAGGTTGTCGGCGAAATTCGCGATGCGGTCGTAAACGGTGCGGCCGAGGTCGGCGATGACCTGGGCGTTTTTGGAGACATCTTCCTGCCGCCAGCCGTAAGCGGCGGCCTTGAGTAGGGCGATGAGCGTGGCGGGAGTCGCGAGCAGGACTTTTTTGGCGATGGCGCGGTCGATGAGCGACGGGTCGCCCTGCAGCGCGCCGGAGAGGAACTGGTCGCCCGGCAGAAACAGCACGACGAACTCGGGCGAAGGCTGGAACTGTTCCCAGTAATTCTTGGCGCCGAGGGCATCGATGTGACCGCGCACCTTGGCGGCGTGCTCGGCGAGCCGGGCGGTGCGCACCTGTTCGTCCGACGCGTTGGCGGCCTCGCGGTAGGCGTCGTTGGGGGCCTTGGCGTCGATGACGATCTGCTGGCCGCCGGGCAGGCGGACAATGAGATCGGGACGGAAACCGCCGGCCGCCTGTTGTTCAACGAAGTCGCAATAGGAGCTCATGCCCGACATCTCGACGACGCGGCGCAACTGCAGCTCCCCCCAGGTGCCGGCGGTGGTGGTGGAGCGCAGCGCGGTGGTGAGCTTGGAGGCCTCGGCCTGCAGGGAGACCTGGGCGGTGCCGAGCGACTTCAACTGTTCGGAAAGCTGGCCGTAGGCGTTGGCGCGGACTTTTTCCATCTCGCCGATCTTGGCGTCCACTTTCTCCAGCGATTCCTTGAGCGGCTTCACCAGGGAATCGATGGCCTGCTGGCGTTTGCCGAGTTCGTCGGCCGACTGCTGGTGGAGTTTGCCGAAGGATTCGCGCGCGAGCTTGAGGAACTCATCGCTGTTCCTGCTCAGCGCCTCGGCGGAGAGGGCCTTGAACTCGTTCTTCAAACGCTCGTGGGCGGCGGTCAACGCGGTGATTTTTTCGGCCGAGGCGGCACGTTCCGCGGCGAGATCGTTCTCGATTTTCGATTTGAGGCCCTCGGTTTCGGCCAGGCGGGTGCGGGCGGCGGCGAGGTCGGCCTCGAGCAGACGCGCGCGCTCAGCGGTTGCCGCATGGCGGCTTTGCAGGAAAAACCAGACGAGGGCGGCGGCCGTGAGCGCGGCGAGGCCAATGACGGTGAGGTTGGTAATGGTAAAAATCACGTAAAGGGAGACCGGGAGGGTTTAGTGCAAATCGTTTCCGGATGCGTTCCTTGACAGAAGGTTGCGTAAACTGCAAACACGCGCATGCCCTGTGCGACGATTTTGCAGGCCGTTTTCGCCCCATCATGGTAACCGACCAGCCTGAGACCAAAGCCGCAGTTAACGAGAAACCCCGCGTGCTGGTGGTGGATGATGAGTATGGCCCGCGGGAGTCCATCGCCTTTACCTTGGCCACGGAGTTTCAGGTCGAGACGGCCGACCGCGCGGCCGAGGCCTTGGCCCGGCTGAAAACACAATCATATGCGGTGGTGGTGATGGATATCCGTATGCCCGAGATGGACGGCATCCGCGCGCTGGAGGAGCTGCGCAAAATCGATCCGCATGTGTCGGTCATCATGCTGACGGGTTACGGCACGCTGCACACGGCCCAGCAGGCGATGGTCGGCGGGGCCAACCAATATCTGCGGAAGCCGCCCGACGTGGCGGAACTCGTGGCCGCCGTGCGCAAGCAGGCCGATGCCTCGCGGCTGCGCCGGCAGCAGGCCGAGATGGTCCGACGCACCGAGGAGATGAACCGGGCGCTGAAAAGCGAGATCGAGCAAAACGAACCGCACATCTGGCAAGGGCGGGCCTCGGTGGAGCTGGTGCACGATCTGAACAATCCTCTTACCGTGGTCATCGGTTACGCGGCCTTGTTGGCGGAAGAAGCGCGGGCCGTGGCAGCGCAAGATCCCGGTCGCGGCCGGAAGATGCAGGAATATGCCGCATTGGTGGAGAAGGCGGCGGAATACTGCCACCACCTCTCCGAAAACTGGCGGCAGGGCGCCCGCAAGCCGGCCGAGTATCAGCAACTCGACTTGGTCCGGGTGATCCAGGACGTGAAGCAGGTCATCTTCTTCAACAATCTCGCGATCCGCGTGAGCGGCAGTCCCGAGGCGCAGATCCGCGGCTCGGCGTTTGAACTGATGCGGATTTTTCAGAACCTGTTCAAAAACGCCCTCGAGGCCGGCGCGCAGCGGCTCGACCTCACGGTCAGCCGCGACGGCGGGACGCACCTCGTGACGTTGAAGGATGACGGCGCGGGCATGACGGCGGATGCCCTGAAGCGTGCGCTGCGCGGCGGATTCACGAGCAAGGCGACCGGCACCGGGCTTGGTCTCAACATCTGCCGCCACTTGCTGGGGGCGCATGGCGCGAGCCTGGAAATCGAGTCGGCGCCGGGGCAGGGCACCACGATCCGCATGGTCTTCCCCGCGGTCCGGGAATAAACCCGGACCACGCAATGAAACGGCGGCGCGTCAAAATCACCGGCCTCGGCCCGGTCACGCCCGCCGGCATCGGCCGTGCGGCCTTTGCGGCCGGGATCAACGAGCCGGTGAGCCGGGTGCACGAATACAAGGGCTTCGCCCGGCAGGGCGCGGGCGCCTTTGTGGCGGCCGAGGTCGAGTCGCTGGACCTGGAAGCATTGGGCCTGGGTAGTGCGAAGCGGCTGCCGCGGCACACGCAGTTTGCGCTGGCGGGCGCGGCCTTGGCCGTGGCCGATGCCGGGCTGAGGCTGGAGGAGCTGCGCGACGTTTCGCCGCTCATCACCGTGGGCGCCTCGCTGATGGATTTCGGGGTCATGAACCGGATCATGGAAACGATCCTGCGCAAGGGGCCGGCATTTGGCCTGCCGAGCGCGGTTTTCAGCTCGTCCGTGAGCGCCATCTCGGGCGCGGTGGCCGAGGTGGTGGGCGGCGGCACGCGCACGCTGGCGTTGCAAAGCGCGTGTTGCTCCGGACTCGATGCCATCGGCCATGCGGCCAACGCCATCGCCACCGGCGAAGCGGAGCTGGCGGTCTGCGGCGGCACCGAGGCGCCGCTGTATTTTCACCCGATGATCGAGCTGAAGATGGCGGGATTGACGCCGGACACGGCGGAGATGCCGGAGCGCATCTGCCGGCCCTTTGACTGCTGGCGCACGACGGGCGTGATCAGCGAGGGGGCGTGTCTGCTGGTGCTGGAGCCGGAGGAGAGCCCGCGGCCGGCTTATGCATTGGTGGACGGCTATGCGTATGCCACCGATCCGGCTGAACAGCCGGTGGCGGGGCTCGCGGAGGCGATCCGGCTGACGCTGGGCAATGCCGGCCGTCGCCAGCACGAGGTGGACTGCATCAACGCCTGGGGCCCGGGACACAAGCTGGTGGACCGCGCCGAGGCGCAGGTGTTGAAGGCAATCTTCGGCGCGCGGCTGGCGGAAATTCCCACGGTATCGATCAAGGGGGCGATCGGCAATCCGCTCGGCGCCGGCGGGGCGATCCAGGTGGCGTCGGCGGCGCTGGCGTTGCGCTCGGGCGTGATTCCGCCCACGGTCAATTGGCAGTATCCCGATCCGGATTGTCCGTTGAACCTCTCCGCCGCAGCCCGCCATGTCGCCCACGGCGTCACCCTGATCAATTCGCACGGCCTCTCCGGCACAAACGCATGCCTGCTCTTGAGCAACTGATCTTCAACCCGGCCGTCCTCGCCGCGCTCGCGGCGGTCGCGATGGGCAGCTTTGCGCTCTGGGCCAACCCCGGGCGGATGATCAACCGCGTTTTCTTCTCGGGCTCGCTGCATGTGGCCGCGTGGCTGATGTGCCTCGAGATGGCGTTGTTCGGGGACGACGGGCTCTACTGGGTGCGCATGGCGTCGGCGGTTGGGGCCTTCTTGCCGGCGCACCTTTGGGTCGTGAAGGAAATGGTGCGCCGGAGCCCGGATTCCTGGCATCCCCGCCGCTGGTGGCCGTGGGCGGTGGTCGGCGGGTTGCTGGCCTGGCTGGCCTTCACCTACTGGTTCGTGCCCGCGCACTCGACCCCGGAGGTCCGCGTGTATGGCTGGGGATACTTCGCCTACATGGGCGGGGTCATCACGCTCTACGTGATCCTGTTGCTGCAGACGCTGCTGCAGGCGCGCCACACCGCCGGGGTGGAGCGGTTGGAGCTGCAGGTGCTCCTGTTGGGTGGCACCACGGCCTGTGTGACGGTCATCGGTCTGATGGTGGCCAATGCGATCACGCACAATTCCGCCTACATCTTCATGCAGCCCGTGATCGTGCTCATTTTCTACGGCGGCACGGCGTGGGTGATGCTGACGGCGCGGGTGTTCGATGCCCGGCACATGCTCTTCCTCGGGCTGCAGAAATTGTTTCTGGCGCTCGCGGCTGCGTTGTTCATCTGGTCGGCCAACGAGTTGATCGTGATGCTGGTGCCGCAGCCGCTGGCCTTCCTGATCGCGGTCGGCCTCGGGCTGTGGTTTGCGGCGGAAGCGGGGCCGTGGTTCCAACAGGTCTTTGATCTCAACCTGCAGGGCGAGGATGCGCGGCGGGCGGCCTTTGAGGCGGCGCGCCGCGAATCCAAACCCGAGCGGCTGGAGCAGTCCTTTGTGCTGCTGCTGCGGAGCTGGGCGAAGGCGGAGCGCGCCTACGTCCTCACCGGGGCGGAAGGCCAGTTGCGGGGCGGTGGCCTGACGTTGCCGGCCGATGGCTCCGTGGTGCAGGCGCTGGGCCGGCTGCGCTGGGTGACGCCGGAACGGCTGGCGCGGCAGCGGCAGGAATCGCACGAACGCGAGCTGCAGTTGTTCATGGAGCGGGAGCAACTGGGCGTGATGGTGGCCTGCGGCGGGCAGAGCCTCAGCGTGGTGCTGGCCGTCGGTGTGCCGCTGACCCGGCGGCCGTTCACCTATCCGCAGGTCGCGCAACTGGTGGAGCTGGCCTCCATCATCGAAAGCGCGCTGGAGCGCTCGCACTACTCGGTGAAGGCGCAGCGCGCGGAGCAACTGGCGACGGTCGGCCTGCTGGGGGCCAGCCTTGCGCACGAGATCCGCAACCCGCTCGTCACGATCAAGACCTTCGTGCAACTGCTGCCGCAGCACTACCAAGACCCGGTCTTCCGGGAAAAATTTTTCCGGCTCATCGGCGAGGAAGTGGCGCGCATTGACCGGCTGACGGAGCAGCTCCTCGATCTCGCGACCCCGCGGGCCTACCTGGCGGACAATCTCGAGCTGCACCCGGTGCTGCGCGCCAGTCTGGAGTTGGTCGAGGCCAAGGCCGAGGACCGGCAGATCCGGGTGCTCACCGATTTCCGGGCGGCGCCCGACCGGGTGCAGACCGATGCGACCGCGGTGAAGCAGGTCATCCTCAATCTGTGCTTCAACGCGCTGCAGGCGGTCGAGGCCCTCCCGGGTTCGCATTGGGTCAGGGTATCCACGCGCAATCTGCCCGGCGGAGTGGAAGTGGCGATTGAGGACAGCGGCCACGGCATCGCTCCGGACATGGTGCCGCGGCTTTTCCAGCCGTTCCAATCCACCAAGTCCACGGGGTTTGGACTTGGATTGGCGATATGCAGCGACATTCTGACCGGGCTCAAGGCGACCATCACCGTGGATCCTCCCGTGGCCGGTCGCGGAGCCACCTTTCGCGTCACCTTTCCATGCCCAGCCTGATAATCCTCGCCACCGCCGATGATGAGCTGGCCGCCGCCTGGGAGCGGCAATTGCCGGTGGGCCGGGCGGCGGTGCGCCTGACGCCGCAGAGTTTCCCGGGCGGCACGCAGCCGGGATTTGCGGCGGTGGTGGTATTGGATGCCGCGATGGAGCCGGCCTTGCCGGCCTCGCTGGCGAAGAGCCCGACGATCTTTGTCGGCGAGCCGCGCAGCCTGCCCTTTGAACAGGCCAAGCTCGCGGGCCGGGGCCGCGCCTATCTTTCGTATGCCGACAGCGCGACCCGCCTGCGCGACATCCTGCCGCTGGTGGAAGAGGTGGCGGAGAAGCAGTCGATGGTCGAACTCATGCTGGAGAAGGGACGCCGGACCGAGCCGGCGCGGCCGCTGCCGCGGATGCCGGCGGGCAGCGACAGCGTGGAGCTGTGGGATTTCATTGAGGGTGCAGTCGAGAACCTCGACACGCGCGACCGACTCATCGCGGAATTTCGCCGGGCCTCGCGCTTCCTGCTGCGCGCCTCGCATGCGGTGTTTTTCCTGCGCGAGGGCGATGGGTTTCGGGCGGACCGCGGCACTTCGTTCTTCGGGGCGGATGACGCGCTGGTCGGCCTGCTCGAGCGGCATCCGGCGGTGATTGACGGCACGACTTGGGACAGTCCCTCGGACCCTGTGGCGGAGCTGGCCGTGCGCAACCGGCTGGCGATGTGGGGCGCGCGGCTGCTCGTGCCCGTGCACGACAACGGCCGGCTCCTCGGCTTGATCGCGCTCGGGGTGAGGGATGACGGCCAGCCCTACGATGAATCAGACCGGACGCGCGCGGTGTTCTTTGCCCGGCTCCTGCGGCATTTTCTGGCCAAGTCCGCGCAGCTTGGCCGGTTGCAGCAATTTTCCGAGCAAGCCGGGCTGGGCGCGAGGTATCTCCCGAGCACCCTGGTGCTGGCGGCGGGCGAGCCCGTGCCGCGGCAGGTGCCGCTGGTGGTGCGCGATCTCATGGGCCGGGCGCGCCGGACCCGGGAGGTTTGCCGGGTTGCGCCGGCGGCCGGTCAGCCTTTTCGCGCCAGCGCGGGTCTGGTGGCCGAGACCGGCGGGGTGTGGGCTTTCTGGGAAGAGGCCAGCGCGGAGGTGCATGATGCCGCGGGCCGGGCCCGGCAGGAGCGGAAGAACCTGCTGCGCGAGCTGGCGCTCACGCTCAGCCATGAACTGGGCAACGCCCTCGTCTCGCTCGCGACTTTCCGGCAGGCCCCGCCCGGCAAATCCGCCGCCGCTCTGATGGACACCTTGAAGGCGGACATTGCCCGGCTGGAGGCGTTGAACCGCCGGCTCGGCTTGATGCAGACGCTGGACGAAGCGGAGCCCAAGCCGGTGGATTTACGGGAACTCGTCAAGACGCTCGGCGCGGCCTCGAACCTGGAGGTTGAGGTCGGGCCGGATCCCGTCCGCCTGCATGCCGCCGCGCCGTTGATCGAATTCGCGCTGTGTTCGCTGGTGGAGACGCTCGCCGAGAACCGGCCGGGGCAGGGGATGCAGGAGCTGACGCTGCAATTGCGCGCGACGGGCGAGGCTCACGAACTCACGGCCCTGATTTCCATCAAGGGCCGGCACTTGGAGCTGGAAGGCATCCTGCCGGAGCCGGTGGACGGGGCGGTGCCGAACCAAGGGCGGCTGGCGGTTTTTCTGGCGAAGGAAATCATCCGGCTGCACCACGGGGAAATCCACGCCGGCCCCGGAATGCAGGGCACGGAGATCCTAGTCTCGCTCCGCAGCCTGTGAGCCATGGGTGATCCCGCGCAAAGTCTGGCGGCTTGGGCGGCGCAGTCCGCCGCGATCAAGGCGGCGGTGCTCATCGGTTCGCGCGCGCGGTCGGGAGACGATCGGTTGTGGCAGCCGGACGCGGCTTCGGACTGGGATTTTCACGTCATCACCTCACGGCCGGAAATTTTTGCGCAGGCGGGATGGACCGCGGCGGCCGGTTTGGGCGCACCGCTGGCCTATGTGGACCGGCTTGGCGTGCTGGGCAGAGCGCGCAAAGTATCGGCGGTCTTTCCGACGATGGAGATGGACTTGGTGGTCCTGCCGGCCGCGCGGTTGCAACTTGCGCAGGTGGCTATGTCGCTCGGGCTGCATCGGCAGTCGGCGGTGCTGCGCCGGGCCTTGGGGGACCTGGCGATTGTGATTCGGCCGGGCTGGCGTTTTCTGCACGGTGCGGCGGGTTGGGAGCCGTTCTATAGAAAAGTCGTGGCTGAGGTGCCCGACCCACGGCTCGGCGACGAGGAAATCGTGCGCTTGGCGAACGGCTTCGTGTGCGACTACGTGTGGTTGCGGCGCAAGGCGGAGCGGGGTGAACTCGTCGCCGCCCGGCGGATGCTGCACCGTGGTCTGGCGGAGGTGAACCTGAGGCTGGCGCATGAACTCCGGCTGCGCCGCGGCGAGCGCAGTTTTCCGGATGGCCGGAGATTGGAGCAGATTTTGCCGCCGGCCGAGGCCGCGCGGTTCAACGTGTCATCGGCCGACACGGCCGGGGCGATCATCGCGGCGGCGGAGCAGGGGGCCGGATTGCTCAGGGAGCTGGTGCCCGGCTTGATCGGCCCGAGCTGGCGCTGGCCGCTCTGAGCCGGACCCAGACTGCCATACGGTTAAACCAAATGATACCGGGTGGGCGGCCCGCTTGCGGAGCTTTCCCGGAGCGCGCGCAAGCACGCTGGCCTACCTTCGATGCATGAGTCCGGCCGAGCCGAACCTGGAGCGGATCAGGCCTGGGCGTTGAACAGTTCCGCAATCACGTCCTCGAGTGGGACTTCCTCAATGGTGATGTCGGCCACGGGGCCGGCGGTGAGGATTTCCTGCGACACGGCGACGACTTTCTCTCCGGGCACACGGACGGTGAATTTTCCGTCGTCGGTGCGATGGGTTTCGCCGTGGGCGGAGACCCAGGCGGCGGGAAAGGCATCGGCGTTGCCGGGCAGGAAGGTGATGATGCGCTTGCGGGCGCCGCCGGCATGTTCCAGGCGGTCCAGCGCACCGTCGTAGATTTTCTCGCCCTTGTGGATGACGATGACGCGTTCGCAGAGTTCCTGGATGTCAGCCATGTAGTGGCTGGTGAGCAGGATGGTCACGCGGTGTTTGCGGTTGTAGTCGCGGAGGAACTGGCGGACGGATTTTTGCGAGATGACGTCGAGCCCGATGGTGGGTTCGTCGAGAAACAGCACCCGCGGGCGGTGCAGGAGGGCGGCGATGAGTTCCATCTTCATGCGCTCGCCGAGCGAGAGTTCGCGCACCATGACGTTGAGTTTCTCCCGGACCGTGAGCAGGTCCACGAGCTCATCAAGGGTGGCCTGCCACTCGTCTTTCGGCCGGCCGTAGATGGCGCGCAGGAGGTTGAAGGACTCGATGGCGGGGAGGTCCCACCACAACTGGTTCTTCTGGCCGAGCACGAGGGCGAAGATGCGCCGGTAGGCGTTTTCGCGGCGCGTGGGGTCGAAACCCGCGACCCGTGCCGTGCCGCCCGTGGGGTAGATCAGGCCCGAGAGCATCTTGAGCGTGGTGGTCTTGCCGGCGCCGTTGGGGCCGAGGAAGCCGACAAACTCACCCTCTGCTATGTCGAAGGAGATGTCCTTGGCGGCGGCGGTTTCCTCGAAGTCGCGTCGGAAGAGCCCTTTCACTCCGCCCCAAAAACCGGGCTGCTTCTTGTAGGTGCGGAAGACGCGGGTGAGGTTGCGGACTTCGATCATAAGGAGGCGCGAAAGAAAGCACAAAGGCCGGGCAAGGCAAAGGCAGATGTGTGCGCGGGAAATTTGACCTGCGAGCGGACTTGCGCTGCGGGGGACAGTTCGCCATGCCTTGCCCGTCCCGGGATCACCCCGCCAGCTCCCGCTCCGACCACCATGCCCCGACTTGCCGAAGCCTTTCTTCTCTTTGACCAGAAAACCGCCCCGGAACTGGCCGACCATCATTTTGAGCCCGAGTGGTGGAACCGGCAGGCGGCGATCGTGGATGTGGCCCAAGGCCGGGGCACGGTGTTTTTTGCACAGATGGGCGCGCGGGTCTGGGCGCTGCGGCGCTACCTGCGGGGCGGCTGGATGGGGCGGATCAACCGGGAGCGGTATTTCTGGCCGGGGCTGCACAACAGCAGGCCGTGGCGCGAGTGGCATCTGCTCACCGAACTGCGGGAGCGCGGACTGCCGGTGCCGCGGCCGATTGCCGCCCGGGTCAAGCGCACCGGGTTGATCTACCGCGGTGATCTCATCACGGAGCGCATCGAAGCGACCACTCCGCTTTGCCAGCTCATCCGTGCAGGGGAAGTGACGGCTGACGACTGGAGTCGCATTGGTGCGCTGCTGGCGCGTTTTCACGGCCACGGGGTGCGGCATGATGATATCAACGTCAGCAATGTGCTGCGCGATGCACACGGGACCTTTCACCTGATTGATTTCGACAAGGCATGCATCGTGCCCGCCGGAGGCTGGCTGGCAGCCAACCTCGCGCGGTTCCGCCGGTCCATCGACAAACTGTTGCAAGCTTCCGGCACCAGCCTCGATCCGAAGCACTGGGCCAACTTCCTGGATGGCTATGGAGCTGAGGATGCCATGCGCGAGGAGATCGAGCAGCGGTTGCTCCGGCGGCGGCGATCTTGGTGGCAGCCGGCCCTGGCCTGCGTGGGTTGTGATGTGATGCTGGGCCTGACGATTGATCTCGGGTTGTTTGCCACGATGGTGGATCTGGTGCCATGATGCGTGCCCCCGTGGGCGGCATCCGGCATGAATTTCGCTACCTTGGTGCCATGAGGTTAATTTTTAGAACTTTCTGCTTCCTGCTCCTGTTGGGTGTGGGCACGGTCCGCGGAGTCATCGTGAACCTCGCCGGGCCGATTGAGGCGGTGGGAGTCGGCGCCGAGGTGGGTGTCGAGTTGGTCTTGCTGAATCCGGCGGCGGAGACCGTTGCGCTCACCTTGCCGGGCAGCCTGTCCGGCCGGCTTTCCGCGGATCACTACCGGCAATGGCCGGTGCAGTTGCAGGCGGTGCTGCGCGAAACCGAGCCGGTGACGGTGGCGGCGCGTGGTTTTGCCGTGCGCGACTACGTGCTGCGATTGCCGGCGGAGGCCCGCGGCCGGCTGGTGCTGGAGCTGCCGCCGCCCTTTGCCGGAAAACTGGCCTTGGAGGTGCATGCTGCGATGAGTGAAGCCAAGCCGGTGCGCGCCCCTCTTAGTAATCTGGTGCCGCCGCGCACGGTGGAGGCGGCGGTGCAGCGGACCTTCGCCCGGCGCTTTAGCGCGCATGAGCCGATCTATTTCATCTACGGTAACGAAGCGCAGGCGGCGAAGTTCCAGTTCAGCTTTCGTTACCGGATTGCCGGGGCCGAACCGGCGCCCGGCGAAGAGGTGGCGGCGGTGCATCGCTGGTTCTTTGGCTTCACGCAGCGGTCGCTGTGGGATATCACGGCCTACTCCAGCCCGTTTTACGACACCAGTTACATGCCGGAGCTGTTTTTCGAGTCCCAGGCGGTAATGAATGAGAGCGGCGGTTTCAAGTGGCTTGGCTATCAGGCCGGCGCCCGGCATGAGTCCAATGGGCGGACCGGCTTCGGTTCGCGCAGCCTTAATACCGTCTATTTCCGTCCCGGCATGGCCTTCGGCCGGCTCGATGGCTGGAATCTCATCGTGGCGCCGCGGATCCATGCCTACGTGTCCGATTTGTCCGACAACGACAACATCCGCGACTACCGCGGCAACGTTGACCTGTTGCTGGCGTTTGGGAAAAACGACCGGTTGGCCGTGACCGTGGCCGGCCGGCTGGGGCGCGGCGGCCATAGGGGCAGCGTGGAGAGCAGCCTGACGATCCCCGTGAAATTTGCGGCGCCGTTCGATTTCGCGACCTACTTCATGCTGCAATATTGGAGCGGCTACGGCGAGAGCCTGTTGGACTACAACGTGCGGTCCACGGCCCTGCGGGCGGGCTTTTCGCTGGTAAGATGAACCGGCGGCAGCGGCTCAGTCGTGACCGAGCCGGCGGTAGTCGAGCACGGTGTGGCTGATGGCACCTTGTTCGAGGCATTTTATGTCGGTGAGCGGCTCGGCAGGGGAGACGTCGTGGATCTTGCCCCAGAGCAACCGGTGCGAGCCGTCGTCGGCCGCCGGGCTGAAAAGCCCCGGCACCTGCACCTGTGCAGGCACGGTGCGTCGGACCGGTGAATCGGGCGCGCACGGGCAGGGGCTGTTGATATTATGAACGGTAAAACTGTTGGCCGGGGTGGCGGGAAATATCTCCGCGACGAGCCGGGCGGCGTGGGCGGCGGTATTTTTTAGGGTCGTGAGCAGTTCGCCCTCCGGGGCGCCGCCGCGCTCCTTGAGGTGGTTGTAAACCTCCTCGGAAACATCCTGCGAGACGGCGAGGGCGGGCAGGCCGTGCAGCGCGCCTTCCCAGGCCCCGGCCACGGTGCCGCTGGCGAGGACAAAGCCGAGCGAGCAATTGAAGCCGACGTTGATACCGCTCACCACGCCGTCGAGCCGGAGTGGCGCGCCGGCCAAGGTGGGCAGCAGGTGGGCGATGGCGATGTTGACACAGTCAGACGGCGTGCCGTCCACGATCCAGGTGGGGCAGCCGAAGCCGCGGTCCACGGCGGCGGATTTGACGGGGCGGTGGCGGGTCTTGGATGCACCGGTCCAGCTTTGCTCGGTCACGGGAGCGATGACGTAGAGTTCGTGGCCGGCGGCCTTGAGCGCGAAGATGAGCTCGTGCAGGAAAAGGGAGCCGATGCCGTCGTCGTTGGTGACCAAAAGTCGCATGGCAAAAGCTGATAGCAATATGCGCTAAGCGGTAAGCCCAAACTTGGGGAATCTTAACGCCGCGTTGCCTAGTGCCGTTGATATTTGTCTGGGTAGCGGCGAAAGGTAGGGTCTGACCTCCGGGCAGGCCGGTAAACGATACGCTGCCTGCCGGTCCGCTCGGAGAGCGGACCCTACCGGCGCTGCCGCGCCTGGGTGCGACGCTCAGGGCTTATATTAACCCGGTCCAGATCACCATGGTCAGGCCGGCGGATGCGAAGAGGCGCAAAAAAGCCGCGACCCGGAGGTCGCGGCTTGAAGGGTTAGCTGTCCCGCCCTGCCTTACGATTGCGCGGGGGCTTCGGCGGCGGGGGCGGCTGCGCCACCCTGCTGCTTCTGCGCCTCAAGATCCTTCAACGCGGCCTTGCGGCTGAGGCGGACCTTGCCGGAGCGTTCGTCGATGCCGATGCACTTCACCGTGATGGAGTCGCCTTCCTTGACGACGTCCTCGGTGCGGCGCACGCGGAAGTCGGCGAGCTCGCTGATGTGGCAGAGGCCTTCCTTGCCGGGCGTGCACTCGACGAAGCAGCCGAACTCCTTCACGCCGGTCACGCGGCCGGTGTAGATCTTGCCGATCTCGATGGGTTCGCCACCGCCACCGCCACCAGCACCGCCGCCACAGAGGCCGTCGATTTCCTTGATGGCGCGGGCCATGGCCTCGCCGTTGTTGGAGTAGATGAAGACCTTGCCGGAATCATCCTCGGCGATGTCGATCTGCGCGCCCGTGGTCTCGGTAATACGGCGGATGGTCTTGCCGCCGGGGCCGATGAGGAGGCCGATCTTCTCGGGGTTGATCTGGATGGTCTGGATGCGCGGGGCATACTGGCTGAGGTCGGCGCGGGGCGCGGGCAGCGAGGCGAGCATGACCTTGAGGATCTCGATGCGGGCCTCGCGGCACTGATGCACGGCGGCTTTGACGATTTCGAAGGGCAGGCCGTTGATCTTCAGGTCGAGCTGGAAGCCCGTGATGCCCTTGGTCGTGCCGGCGATCTTGAAGTCCATGTCGCCGAAGTGGTCTTCCTCACCGAGGATGTCGGTGATCGTGACCCACTTCTTGATGGCGCCGGAGGCGTCCATCTCGGTCATGAGGCCGCAGGAGATGCCGGCGACCGGCGCGGTGATGGGCACGCCGGCGTCCATGAGGGCGAGGCAGCCGCCGCAGATCGAGGCCATCGAGGTCGAGCCGTTGGAGGCCATGATCTCGGAGACGACGCGAATGGAGTAGGGGAACACGTCCTCGGGCGGGAGCACCGGCACGAGCGAGCGCTCGGCGAGGGCGCCGTGGCCGATTTCGCGGCGGCCGGGGCCGATGAAGCGGCCGGCTTCGCCGACGGAGAACGGCGGGAAGTTGTAGTGGAGGATGAACGACTTGGAGGTCGCACCGCCGGTGAGGCCGTCCATGTCCTGCGCTTCCTTCGTCGGCCCGAGGGTGACGAGGGCGATGTTCTGGGTGTCGCCGCGTTGGAACGTGGCGGAACCGTGGACGCGCGGGAGGACGCCGACCTCGGCGTGGAGCGGGCGGAGGGACTTGGCATCGCGCTTGTCGGAGCGCACGCCCTGGGCGAGCACGGTGGCGCGGTAGGCCTTGTATTGGAGGTCCTCGAACACGACGTTGAGATCAACATCGGTGAACTTGTCGGCACCGAGCTCGGCGGTGAGGGCGGCCTTGGCCTCTTCCTTGAGCGCCTTCACGTTGGCGGAGCGGACGTTCTTCTCGTAGCCAAAGATGGCGGCGGAGACGCGCTCGGCGGGGACGACGCGCTCGATGATGGCGCGGGCTTCGGGCGTGGCGCCGACGAGCTTGAAGACGGCCTTCGGTTTGCCGGCGAGCTGCTGGAGCTCACGGATCGCGGCGATGATCGGCTGGATGGACTTGTGGCCGAATTCCAGTGCCTCGATGAATTTCTCCTCGGGGATCTGGTCGGCGGAGCCCTCGATCATCAGCATGTCCTTTTCGTTGCCGACGTAGATGAGGTCGAGCGACGAGGAATACATCTGCTCGATGGTCGGGTTGGCGACGAACTGGTCCTCGATCAAGGCGACGCGCACGCAGCCGATCGGCCCGTTCCACGGAATGTCGGAGATGGCGAGGGCGGCGCTGGCGCCGTTGACCATCGCGATGTCGGAGTCGTTGACGAGGTCGGCCGAGAAGAGCTGGCCGATGATCTGCACCTCGTTGAGGAAGCCCTCGGGGAAGAGCGGGCGGCAGGGACGGTCGCAGAGACGGGAGATGAGGATCTCGCGCTCGGAGGGGCGGCCCTCGCGCTTGAAGTAGCCGCCGGGGAAGCGGCCGGCCGCGGCGTATTTGTCGCGGTAATCGACGGTGAGCGGGAAGAAGTCCTGCCCGGGGCGCATGGTCTGCGCGGCGCAGGCGGTGACGAAGACGTTGGTCTCGCCGACGTTGACGTTGACGGCCCCGCCCGCGAGCTGGGCGTAGGTGCCGGTGGAGAACGTGAGCCCGAGGCCGGGCACGGTGACGCTATGTTTCTGTTTCATTTTCGGTTTTCGGATAAAGTGTCTCGGATAAGGCGAATGCGGTCAGCGACACGGGACTGAACGGACTCGTTGGCCTCCTGAGCGGAGGCGGCGAACGCCGGAGGGCGGTCGCGTGGTTGGGGTTGCACGAACCCGCTTGGTCTCCTCGGGCTTGACCCGAGAGATTTCCATCAGGCGCCGGTCTGGGGCGGCGCCTGATGGAAATGTCCCGGTCGGGGCGACGAGTGTCGGAAAGACAACGGGCGACCCGCGGATCGGGTCGCCCGTGTGACAAAGTTGGTTAGCGGCGAAGGCTCAGCTTTTGCAGGAGCTCGGTATACTTGGGAAGATCGTGCTTCTTGAGGTAATCGAGCAGCTTGCGGCGGCGGGAAGCCATCTGGAGGAGGCCGCGGCGCGAGTGGAAGTCCTTGCGATGCGTGCGGAGGTGCTCGGTCAGGTGATTGATCCGGGCGGACAACAGCGCGATCTGGACTTCGGACGAACCGGTATCCTTCTCGTGGGTTTTGTAGGCGGCGATGATTTCGGGTTTAACGACTGGAGTTGACATGGTTTAGTTGTTGATTTGCACGACTGTAGGGAACCCGGGAGGGTTCCGTGCCGCCCGCCGCGGCCCTTGTAATCGGGCTCTGGCCGGCGTCACCGTTCCAACCCCGGCGAACCGGGGCCAGTCATGGTGGTCCCCCGCAACCGGCGGGTTTCCACTGACGCAAGGGCGGAGAATCCGAAACCGCCAAGGCCGGCGCAAGCGAAAACTTGCTGGTGCTGGCGGCACCCGCCGCATGGCCGGCAAGGCGGTCATAACAGCCAACAAACCACGCCTGGCCCCGGGTTGATCGTCCACGGGTAATTGCCATCGCAGCTTGCGGGTCATGCCATCGATTCGGCCAGTCGCGAGTTATGCGTAAATCTTAATACTTAAAACCTGACCCCCTTTGGCTCCTTTGGCTCTTTTTGGCTCCCCGGCATGTTGGCTTTCGGGTTCGGGTTATCGGTTAACCCGCCCTCTGCCAACCCTCTCCAAATGTGCGAAACATGCCGGACGTTACCTTTGATTGGCCTGTGGGGTTCACTTTTTTAAGGCCCGGTATATACCACGCGTAAGCAAAATCGAAAATGTTTCCTGTGTGGCAGGACTGTTAGACATTGATTCATACCATCGGATATTAGCATGCTCGCTAAGTTCTCCTGAAGAAAGAACTCTACTGCCTTTCGGGCTTAACATAATCTCTACTCTGACAACAAATATTTCAAACCCCGTGTTTGGCAAGGTATCGTATCGTATCTCGACAGAATCGATTACATCCCAGTCACTATGAATTTTAGAATCATCAATTCTAACAAGGCCAAATTCTTCTAAAATACTCTCTACATCAGCTACCAGCTTTACACGATTAGACTGCGCGGCTTGAAATGCCACATAGTTCACCGATAAAGGGCTTTTATAATAATATCTATTAAGCTCTCCATCTGCCTGTTCGATTTTAGCCGTTTTAATATCTAATCCTGCATTGACAACTAAAGGAGTATTAGCGCACCCAGAGATAAGAAACACTGCGAGCATGCTTATTATAATATAACGTTCTCTATTCTTCATATAGGAAAGGGGGCAGAAAGGGAGAAAGGGGGTCAGGTTTTAATGTTTTCATTCAGTGCATGCTGGAACTGGGTCGAGGGGCTGGGTTGTCGTAGGGGGCTGACTCAGAGGCTTTTTATTTTGGGCATTGGTATCAGCGGCGCAGGGGGCCTCAGCCGGCGCGGATGTTCAGGTGGCGGACTTCCTGGCAGCCGGGGAGCTGGCGGATTTTTTCCGCCAGCTGGTCGCGGTGCATGAAGAGCTCGTTGCGCACCACGGAATGGGAGGCGTGGACGGTGAGCCGGCCGCGTTCGAGGGTGACGACGTGGGAATAGGCGGCGTTGGCGGCACCGACCAGTTGCGTCCAGTGGTCGCGGATGGTGTGCTCGGGGGCGTCGCGGCCAATACGGTGTTTTTGCAGCAGGTCCTCGACGAGCGCGGCGAGGGGCTTGGTCGCGCGCTTGACCTGCCGGCGCGGCTCCTCGGTCGGCACTTGCCGCAGGTCGCTGATAAGTTCCTCGGCCAGCTTGCTGAACTGGTGGGGCTGGTCAGGCATCGGGAGGGCGTTGGTGCTCCTGTTCGTAGAGCCGGCTGTAGCGGACGAAGGCGCCGAAGGCGGTGGCCCAGGCGATGTAGAAACCGGGGTAACCGTCGAGGAAGCCCAGCTTGATGAAATAGGCGCGGAAGAAACGCCAGCCGGGGCGGAAGACAGCGGCGAAGACGGAAAACTTTCCGCTCTTGGCCTGCTGCTGTTGCAGGAAGAGATCGGCGAAGGGGTTGATCTTGGCCACGTGGCTGGAAAGCGTGGGGAAGGAGTAGTGGTGCAGGTCGCCGGTGAGCGTGGCGACCGGGCCGTCGCAGACCATTTTCTCATGCACGAAAGCATCGCCGCCCCAGCGGGCGGCGGCGCGACGGATCAGGCGCAGACTCAGATCGGGATACCAATCGCCGTGCCTGATCCAACGGTCGATGAACCAGACCTTGCGCGGAAACCTTGCGCCGGCGAACGCGTCCCGGTCCGCTCGGTCGAGGAACGCCGTGATGGCGGCGCGGAGGGCCGGCGAGACTTCCTCGTCCGCATCGAGGCAGAGCGCCCATGGGTGGGTGGCGCGGGCGTTGGCCCAGTTCTTCGTGTCACGGTAGCCGCGCCACTCCGTGTGGTGCACGGTGGCGCCGAAACCCCGCGCGATCTTTTCGCTTTCGTCGGTGGTGGCGTTGAGCACGACGACGATCTCCGCCACCCAGCCGGACACGCTGGCGAGACAGCGCGGCAGGTTGGACGCCTCGTTGCGGGCGACGATCACGACGGAAATGGGCAGCGGAACGGTATGGGACATCGGGTGGGAGCGAGCTTGCTCGCGATCGGCAGGCCTAGCCAGACCAACGGAGTTTGGAATCGCCTGCAAGCAGGCTCCTACACCTTGCCAAACAGCGAGCGCGGGATTTGCCAAAGGTAGCCGCAGGACCGCCAGGCGCGGACGAGGGCTTTTTTCGCGGAGTCCGGACGGACTACGATAAAGTTGAGCAGCGCGAGCACGGTGAAGCCGAGGGCCTTGAGGAGGTTGACGAAAAAGCGCGACAGCAGGTAGCGCGCGGCCCCGGGCCGGCTGGCGCGATCGGCGACACGGGAGCGGGCGGAGTCGAAAGCGTGCCGTGCCGCGTAGCGGAAGGTCGTGCGGCTGGCGGGCATCTGGTGGAGCACCTTGGCGGCGGGCGCGAACCACACTTCGTAGCCGGCGGCACGCACCCGGCGGACGATCTCGCCATCGCCGCCGCCAAAGAGGCTGGCACCCTTGCGATCCAAGCCGGCGGCGAAGGGGCCGATTTTATCGAAGACCCGCCGCGGGAAGGCAAAATTTGCTCCCATCGGGCTGTCGCGGGGCGGGACCGGTCCGGCATCCGGTCGGAAGGCGAGCGGCGCATGCCATTCGCGAATCCAGTCCGGCAGCCCGTCGGGGAAGACCGGCACCACTTCGCCGCCGACACAACCGATGCGGCCGGCGGAATCCGCGATGAACGGCGCGGCCATCTGGCGCACCCAATCCGATTCCACCACGATGTCGTCGTCGGCGAAAAGCAGGATGTCGCCGCGCGCCTCGGCGAGGCCGCGGTTGCGGGCGTGGTCGAGTCCCTGCGCGGTCTCCAGCACATGGCGCGGGGCATGGGGGGCGCCGGCAAACTCCGCCACGATGGACGGCGTGGCGTCGCGCGAGTTGTTGTCGATCACCAGCACTTCCAGCGCATCGGCCGGATAGTCCTGTTGCGCCGCCCCGGCCAAGGTCTGGCGCAGCAGGTCTGCCCGGTTATAGGTGCAGATGATGACGGTGACCCGGGGCGTTGACATGAGCTGGCAGACGACAGCAGCCCCGGCGCACGGTCGCAAAGAAAAAGCTTTGCCGGTCCCAGCGGCCGGCCATCTTGACCGCATGGCTTTCAAACACTGGCCGGGGGTGCGGGATGCGCGGTTTGCGCTGAAGATCAGCCGCTATCTGCGCGGAGCGCGGAAGCGCCGGCCCGACCTCGACTGGGACGAGTTCCTGCGCGTGGCGCGGCAGTTCAAGTCGGACGACATGGGCAGTTTCCCGGAGCGCGGATTTTTGTATCAACTCGCCGCCGAGGCGCCGGTGGACGCGCAGGTGGTCGAGATCGGCTCATGGATGGGGGCCTCGACCTGTTTTCTCGCGGCGGGGCTCAAGGGGCCGGCTGCGAAGGTTTACGCCGTGGACAATTTCCAGGGGCTCTCGATGTGCGGCGAGGACGTGACCTGGTATCAACGTCATTTCCGCAAGCTGGGCACGAATAGCACGCTGGAGATATTCCAGACCAACTTTGCCGCGCTGGGCTTGACCCCGCGCGCCGAGCCGGTGGTGAGTGATTCCGCGGCGGCGGCCCAGGCGTTGGCTGCGAAGCGCGGGACCATCGACCTGATTTTCATCGACGGCGACCATTCCTACGAAGGCTGCAAGGCCGACATCACGGCATGGCTGCCGTTTGTGCGGCCAGGCGGGGTGATGGCCTTCCATGATTTCGGCAGCCGGGCGAGCGGCGTCACCCAGGCGATTTTCGAAACCATCAAGGCGGGCCGCTTTGCTGAGATCGTGGGCGTGGCCAACACCATCATTGCCTTCCGGCTTTGAGCCGGGCGGCCACGGCGTCGAACACCTGCTCCACCGTGAGCTGCCGCACGCAGTAGCTGCGATAGGAGTCGGTCTTCACGCAAGGGGCGGGCGTGTCCGGCAGGCAGGGGCAGGGCAGGGCGGTTTGCAGGACGGTGTGGTTGTCGCCCACGGGCCGCCAGATGACGGCGTTCTGCGAACCGTAGAGCGCGACCACGGGCGTGCCCACGCCGGCAGCGATGTGCATGGGGCCGCTGTCGTGGCAGAGGAACAGATCGAACCGGGAGACGAGCGCGGCGAAGCGGCCGACGGTGAACCGGGGCTCCAGTGCGACGACATGACTGCGGGCGGCAGCGCGGATTTTTTCCAGCTCGGCCCGGTCGCCGGGCCCGCCCGTCAGGAAAACCTGCACGCCGAGTTCGTCCTGCAGGCGGTCGCACACGGCGGCAAAACGCTCCGCCGGCCACACGCGCATGGGGCTGCGGCTGCCCGGATGCACGAGGATCCGGCGGCCCGGACCGGCAGAGAGCGGCGCGACGGCAGCGAGATCGGCGGCGGACGGCACGAGCCGGATTTCACGCGTGGCCAGCGGCACGCCGAGCGGCGCGAGCAGGGCGAGATAGGTCTCGGTGATGTGGTGGGAGTCGTAAAAGGCGTTGGTGACGGGCACCGCGTGGGTGTAGCAGCGCGGGTGCCGGTGCTTCACCAGCTCGCGCCGGTAGGTGAGTCGGAGCAGGGCGCCCGTCCAGCGGGTGAGCAGGGCGGTCTTGTCGGTGTTGTCAAAATCGAGGACGTGGGTGAAACGCTCCCGCCGCAGGCGGCGCAGGAAGCCGGGCCAGGCGAGCAGGGAGCGCGGGAGAACCAGCGTGGCATCGACATCGGGGTGCAGCGGCGTGAGGGCGGCGCAGCCGGGCTCGACCAGGAGGGCGAGGTGGGCGGCGGGCCAGTGGAGGCGGAGGTTGCGAAACACGCTGCCGAGCAGGACGATGTCGCCGAGGTAGCGGCGGCGGATGACGAGGATGCGCGGGGCCGGGGACATGCGCTCAGGCGGCGGAGTTCTGGCGGTCGTAGAGCGAGCGGTAGAGTGGGTTGCCGGCGTAGAGTTCGGCGTGGTTGCCCTGCGCCACGATGCGGCCGCGGTCGAAGACAAGGATCAGCGTGGCGTCGCGGATGGTGCTGAAGCGGTGCGCGATCACGAGCACGGTCTTGCCGACGACGAGCTTGCGCAGCGCGTCCTGCACGGCGGCCTCGCTGTCGCTGTCGAGGGCGCTGGTGGCTTCGTCGAGGATGAGGATGGGGGCGTTGCGCAGGAAGGCCCGGGCAAGGGCGACCCGTTGTTTCTGGCCGCCGGAGAGCAGGGCGCCGCGTTCTCCCACCACGGTGTCGTAGCCCTGCGGCAGTGTGCGGATGAATTCGTCGGCGTGCGCATCCACGGCGGCGGCCATGACCTCGTCGCGCCCGGCCTCGGGCCGGCCGAGGAGGAGATTGTTATAGATGGTGTCGTTGAAGAGCACGGGCTCCTGGGAGACGAGCGCGATGTTGCGGCGCAGGTCGGCGAGCCGCATGGTGCGGACGTCGGTGTCATCGAGACGCACGCTGCCGGCGGCGGCTTCGTAGAAACGCGGCACGAGATTGGCGAAGGTGGTTTTGCCTGCGCCGCTGGGACCGACGAGGGCGCAGACCGTCCCGGCAGGAATGCGCGCCGTCACTCCGCTCAGCGCGGGCTGGTCACCGTAGGCAAACGAGACGTCCTCGAAACCGAGGTCGCCGCGCAGCCGGGCGACGGACACCGGCGCGGCGGGGTCGGCGATGGTGACCGGGGCCTGCAGCACCTGCTCCAGCCGCGCGAGCGAGGCTTCGCCCCGCTTGAGCTCGTTGTTGAGCGCACCGATTTTCTTGATAGGTTCGTAGCAAAGGTAGAGCGCGGTGACGACCGCGAGAAAGGCATCGCGGTCGATGCCGGCGTGGTAGGCGTAGAGGAAGGTGCCAGCAATGCCGAGGGAGGAAACGACCTCGATGGTGGGGCTGAGGGCCTGCGCGTATTTTGCGATCTTGAGCTGCAGGGTGAGCAGCGTGCGGCTGTTCCCGGCGAAGCGGCCGGTCTCCCGCGTCTCGAGCCCGAAGGCGCGGACCTCACGGGCGGCCGCCAGGTTTTCGCTGAACTGGCCGGTGAGCGAGCCGAGCTGTGCCTGCAACTGCTCGGCGCGGCGCAGGACTTTGCGGCCGACATAACGGATGGGAAACACCGTCAGAGGCACAATGCCCAGGCAAAGGAGAAGCATGCCGACGCCCTCGGCCCGGACCGAGGCCAGTGCCAGCCAGCCCAGGGCGAAGAGCAGGGTGCCGGGCTGTTTCATGCCGTCGTTGGCCAGCAGGGTGAGGCTTTGTTGGAGCTGCGCGGTGTCGGCCAGCCCGCGGGAGAGGAGGTCGCCGGTTTGCCGTTGTTGCACGAAGGACAACGGCAGCACCTGCAGCTTGGCGAAATAATCCACCCGTAGGGCCTCCAGGATGCGGGTGCCGGCCACCTGGATGTAATAGCCGTTGAGGTAGGCAAAGATGCCGCGCACGACGAAAATCAGCGGGATGTAGGCGGCGATGAGCGCCACGGTGGACAGCGGCAGATTGCGCTCCCCGCCGTCGAAGATGGCCGGGAAGACGTAGTTGATCATGCTCGGCAGGCCCGCGCCGGTGGCCGCGCCGTAGAGCAGGCCGGCCGTGATGGCCACGATCAACGGGCCACGCACCGGCCGCAGGTAGGCGAGATAGGGACGGAAGCGGCGCAGGGTCATGGAGCAGGGACAGAAGACAGGGGTCGGAGTTCTGTGGCCAGACGGAAAAACGGCGCTTGCGGCCGGGATGGTGCGCCCGCGACCCGGCGAGGCGGCTCAGTCCTTGGCCGCCCGCACGTCCAGGGCGTCGCGGAGGCCGTCGCCGAGGAAGTTGAGCGAGAAGAGCGTGAGCGAGAAAATCGTGCCGGGGAAGAGCAGGAGCCAGGGATACTCCTCCATCTTTTCCGCGCCGTCCTTGATCAACGTGCCCCACGAACTCATCGGCGGTTGCACGCCGAGGCCGAGGAAGCTCAGGAAAGCCTCCAGCAGCATGATGGCGGGGATGGTGAGGGTGGTGTAAACGATGATGGGCCCGAGGATGTTGGGGATCATGTGCCGGAAGATGATGCGGCGCCGGCCGAGGCCGAGGGAGCGCGCGGCCTCGATGAACTCCATTTTCTTGATCGACATGATCTGCCCGCGGACGATGCGGGCCATCGTGAGCCACTCCACGGCGCCGATGGCGAAGAAAAGCAGCCAGATGTGCCGCCCGAAGAAAACCATCAGCAGGATCACGAAAATCGTGAAAGGCAGCGCATACATGATGTCCACGATGCGCATCATGATCGAGTCGGTCTTGCCGCCGAAAAAGCCCGCGACCGCGCCGTAGATCACGCCGATGGTGAGGGCGACCGAGGTGGCGATGAGGCCGACCATGATCGAGATGCGGCCGCCGACCATGAGGCGCACAAGGAGGTCGCGGCCGAGCTGATCGGTGCCGAGCCAGTGCTCGGCGCCGGGCGGGGCGAAGGTGTTGTTGAGGTTCTGCTCCTCATAGCCGTAGGCGCTGAACCACGGGCCGACGATGCAGATGGCGGCGAGCACGAGGAGCGTGACGCCGCCGAAGACGGCGAGCTTGTTCTTGGCGAGCCGGTGCCAGGCGTCGCGCCAGAGGGAGGAGCCGGATTCGAGGTCGGCCGGGTTGACGGCGGCCGAGGGCAACTGCGCGGGCGAAAGGTTGGCGGCCATCGGTTACTCGAACTTCAGCTTCGGGTTGAGCCACACCTGCACCACGTCCACGACGAGGTTGAGGAAGATGATGAGGGTGGCGTAGAGGATGACCGTGCCGAGGACGAGGGTGTAGTCGCGGTTGAAGGCGGACTGCACGAACTCGCGGCCGAGGCCGGGGATCTGGAAAATGGTCTCGATGACGAACGAGCCGGTGAGGATGCCGGCGATGGCCGGGCCGAGGAAGGAGACGACCGGCAGCAGGCCGCCGCGCAGGGCGTGCTTGAAGATGACGCGCAGCTCGGAGGCGCCCTTGGAACGGGCGGTGCGGATGTAGTCCTGATTGAGCACCTCCAGCATGCCGCCGCGGGTGAGCCGGGCGACATAGGCCGCGTAAACAAAGCCGAGCGTGAGCGCGGGTAGGATGCGGTCGGCCGGGCCATACCAGCCGGAGACATTGACCCATTGCAGGTGGATGCCGAAGAGCAGGGCGAGCAGCGGACCCATCACGAAGGTGGGGATGCAAATGCCGACCATGCCGAAGCCGCTGCACAGGTAATCGAGGAAGGAGTTGCGCTTGATGGCGGCGATGGTGCCGAGCGGCAGGCCGAGGCAGAGGGCGACGAGGAGCGACCACGCGCCGAGCTCCAAGGAAACGGGCAGCTTGTCGAAGATGATCTCGTTGACCGTGCGGTTGGCGTATTTGAACGACGGGCCGAGGTCGCCGCGCAGGAGGTCGCCGAGATAGTTGAAGTATTGCCGGTGGAGCGGTTGATCGAGGCCGTAGTGGGCCTCGAGGTTGCGCAGGATCTCGGGCGTGACGGCTTTCTCCGCGGTGAACGGTCCGCCCGGCACGAAGCGGATCATGAAGAACGTCGCCGTGATGATCACGAGGAGGACCGGGATGGTCTCCAGCAGGCGGCGGGCGATGAAGCGAAACATGACAGATTAGTCCCTCACCGGTGAAGCGCGGGCGGCTTTGCGGCGATATTTTTCGGTGAGGGAAATCCCAAACGCCAAAGGGCGGATACGCCTGCGGCACGCTGTTCTTTGTGATTTGGCATTTTGGACTTTTGAGATTTCCGGCTCCACCGGGCCGGACCTAGGCGATGCCGAAGCCAGGCGGGGTTGCCAAACCTTTTTGCGCAACCCGCCGGGCCGGCGCGGCTCAGTCCGCGAGGTCGATGTATTTCCAGGAGCGGTTGTCGAGGGGGTTTTGCACCCAGTTCAGCACCTTGGGGCTGATGGCATAAACGCGCGTGTAGAAGTAGATCGGGATGACGGGCAGTTCTTCCATCAGGAGTTTTTCCATCTGCTGGTAGATGGCGAAGCGTTCCTCGTCGCTGTTGGTTTCCATCGAGACGCGCACGAGGCGGTCGTATTCGGCGCTCGACCAGCCGGTGTCGTTGTTGCCGCCGCCGGTCACCCACATGTCCTTGAAGGTGTTGGGGTCGGTGTAGTCGGCGATCCAGCCGGCGCGGCAGATGTCGTAGTTCAGCTCGTCCTGCGAATCGAGATACACTTTCCACTCCTCGTTGCGCAGGCCGATGTCCACGCCGAGGTTGCGGCGCCACATCTGCTGGATGGCCTCGGCGATCACGCGGTGGTTTTCGGAGGTGTTGTAGAGCAGTTCGATCTTCGGGAAACCGCGGCCTTCGGGGAAACCGGCTTCGGCGAGGAGGCGGCGGGCCTCGGCGACGTCCATGGTAATGCGGGCCGCGGGCGTGTATTCCGGCGAAGGCGGCGTGAAGTGGTAGGCGGGCTGCTGGCCGCCGCGGGTGACCTGGGCGACGAGCTGTTCGCGGTCGATGCTGAGGGCGAGGGCCCGGCGGACGCGCACGTCGTTGAGCGGCGGGCGCGTGACGTTGAGGCGGTAGAAATAGCTGCCGTAGTAAAGGTCCTGCCGGTAGTTTTCCGGGTAATCGCGCTTGTAGGCGTCGATCTTCGAGATGGGCAGTTCGTTGGTCTTGTGGAGCTGGCCGGTGCGGAACATGCGTTCCTCGGTATCCATGCTCTCGATCGGGTAGAAGTGGATCTGGTCGAGCTTCACGTTGTCGCGGTCCCAGTAGGTGGGGGAGCGGGTGACGACGATTTTCTGGTTGGGGCGCCAGTCGCGGAGGACGAAGGCGCCGTTGCCGACCATGTTTTCGGCGCGGGTCCAGCGGGAGCCTTTGCGGTCGAGCCCGCCGTGTTTCTCAATCGTGGGAATGTGCACGGGGAACCACGAGTAGTGCTTCATCGCCTCGAGCAGGAACGGCGCGCGGTGCTTGAGCGTGATCTGCAGGGTGCGGTCGTCGGGAGCTTTGAAGCCGACCTGGGAGAAATCGGTGAGCTCGCCCTTGTTGTAGGCCTCGGCACCGACGACATGGTGGAGTTTGTAGGCGTATTCGGCGGCGAGGCTGGGCGTGAGGATGCGCCGGTAGGAGCGCACGAAATCGTGGGCCGTGAGCGGGTCGCCGTTGGACCAGCGGGCGTCGGCGCGCAGGTGGAAGGTCCACACGAGGCCGTCGGCCGAGGTCTCCCAGCGCTCGGCCACGCCGGGGGCGGTGTCGATGCCGTTGGGTCCCTCGATGACGAGGCCCTCGAAGATGGCGTTGATGACCTTGTTCTCGGGCACGCCGGTGACGACCTGCGGATCGAGGTCCTGCACCTCGGTGCCGTTGCCGATGTGGAGGATCTTGGCGCCGGCGTCTGCGGTGGCGGCCTTTTTGCCGCAGCCGGCGACGAGGACCGTGGCGAGGATCAGGGGGAAGAGACGAAGGAACGTTTGAAGCATGGCGACCAGCGTAGGCCACGGCCGGAAGCCCGCAAGCCCGGCCGGGCACAAAAAACCTGCTTCACGGCCGCCGGCCTAGGGCCGCGCGAGCATGGCGTCGCGCCGGGCCTTGAATTCGTTGCCCGGTTTCCACTCCGGCCAGGTGTCGCCGTCGGCGATGGTGCGGCCGAGTTCGAAGTAGAGCTGCGCGTCGAGGGCGGCACCGGTGAAGTCCCAGTCGTCGCCGATCTCGTCGCTCACCTTGTGGTAGTGGCGCGAGGTGTATTCGTCGTTGATCGCCCGGCCGTAGCCCTCCGGGCGGCCGATGATCTCGACGCCGCGCTTGGCGTAAAAAGCGGGCACGCCCTGCTTGGCGAATTCGAAATGGTCCGAGCGGTAATAGGAACCGACCTCGGGGCGGGTGTCGGGCGTGAGCACGCGGCCGTCACGTTCCAGGAGCGTGCGAGCGAGGTCCTCGATGGTCGAGGCGCCGTAGCCGACGACCTCGAGGTCGCGCGACGGACCGAAGACCTGGGCGCAATCCATGTTGAGGTTGGCGAGCGTTTGGGTGAGCGGGTAAAGCGGGTTCTCGGCGTAGTGCCGCGCGCCGAGCAGGCCGCGCTCCTCGGCGGTCACGGCGAGGAAGAGCACGCTGCGCCGGGGCCGGACTTCCGCGGGGAGCGCGGCGTAGGCCCGGGCCAGCTCGATGAGCACCGCGGTGCCCGAGGCGTTGTCGAGTGCGCCGTTATAGATCTGGTCGCCCTCCAGCCGTTCGTCGCGGCCGAGGTGATCCCAGTGCGCGGTGTGGATGATGTGCTCGGCGGCGACGGCGGAGTCGCGCCCCGGCAGGCGGGCGATGACGTTGCGCGACGCGACGTCACGGAAAGTGTTGGTCGCGGCAAAGTCCGCGCGGAGGTCGAGGCTCACCGGCCGGAAATCGCGGCGGGCCGCCGCCTGCTTCAGCGTTGCAAAGTCGTGGCCGCCGGCGGCGATCAACCCGGAACCGACGTCGCGCGTGATCCAGCCCTCGAAGGGCACGCGGCCGGCGTTGCCGTCGGGCGTGCGCAGGTCGAAGGCCTCGCGGCCGGCAGTGGAGCCGACCACGGCAAACGGATACCCGGCCGGGCCGGTTTCGTGGATGATGAGGCAGGCGGCGGCGCCTTTCTCGGAGGCGATTTCGTATTTGTAGGTCCAGCGGCCGTAGTAGGTCATGGCGCGCCCGCCGAAGATCTTGTCGTCGAGCCGGGTGGGATCGTCGGCGAGCGTGACGGGCGGGTCGTTGATGAGCATGAGCACCGTCTTGCCGCGCACATCCACGTCCTTGTAGTCGTCCCAGCCATACTCCGGCGCGACGACGCCGTAGCCGACGAAGACGACCTCGGTGTCTGCGACGGCGATCTCCGGCACGTTGCGGCGCGACAACGCGGAAACCTCGGTCACCGGCGTGAGTTCGCGCGGGCCGGCGGCGGAGGTGAAGCGCACGGTGGTCTGCGAGGTGATGCCGACCAGCGGCACGTCCTGCACGTAGGTGCCGTCGGGGTTGCCCGGGGCGAGGCCGCCTTTTTGAAATTCTTCCACGAGGTAGGCCACGGTCTTGTCCTCGCCCGGCGTGCCGGGGGATCGGCCCTCGAACTCATCCGAGGAAAGGATGGCGGTGTGGGTCTTGATGCGCTCGGCCGAAAACTCGGTCGCGGCGGCGGGGAGGTTGACGAGGGCGGCGTAGAAAACACCGCAAACGCACAGGGGTTTAAGGTTCATGGAGGGAGACGTTTTTGTAGAAGCGTGTCCAAAGGGCGTCCGCCTGCCAACCGCGAACCCGCGGGGCCACGAGGAAGGTCTGGCGGTTGAAATAGAGCGGGGCGACCGGGGCCTCGTGCAACAGCCGGGCTTCGGCGGCGACGAGTGCCCGCGTTCGGTCCTCGGCTTTTGCGGCCCGGTCCGCCGCAGCGAGCAGCGCGTCGAAGTCCGCGTCGCTCCATTGCGGGTAGTTGGCAGGGGCGCCGGTGCGGAAATCCTTCAGCAGGTCGGCGGCGTCGGCGACATCCGGGATTGCGGTCATGAAACCGATGTCGAAGCCGCCGGTAGTGAGCGCGGTCTGGTGGACCTTGGCCTCGCGCAGTTGGATGCGGGTGTCGATGCCCAGGTGGGTTTTCCACATCGCCTGGATCGCCTCGAGCACGGGCGTCTGCGTCCACCCGTCGAGTTCGAGCACGGGAAAACCGCGGCCCCCGGGATAACCGGCCGCGGCCAGCAGCGCACGGGCGGCCTCCGCATCGAAGACGTCCGGCGTCGCGAGATCGGGATAACCGCCCAGCCCCGGCGGCACATGGCGGGCGGTGGCGGTCTGGCTGCCTTGGAGCACTTGGGTGACGAGGGCGCGGCGGTCCACGGCGAGCGAGAGGGCCCGGCGCACGCGCGCGTCGGCCAGCGGGCCGCGCTGCGTGTTGAAGGCGAGATAACGCGTTTCGTGCAGCGGCACCTGCCGCAGCCGGGTGGGGCGTTCGGCCGCGTAGGCGGCGAGTTTGCTCTGCGGCACGGCCATCGTCACATCGAGCTGACCGGCCCGGAAGGCCCGCTCCTCGGCGTCGCCGTGGTCGAAGGCGATGAAGTGGATCGCGTTCACTTTGACGGCGGCGGCGTCCCAGTAATCGGCGCGGCGCGTGACGACGATGCGCTGGCTGGGCCGCCATTCGGTGAGGGTGAAAGGACCGTTGCCCACATGCTGGCCCGGTTGCGTCCAGCGCCGGTCGTGACGCTCCACCGTGGCCGAGTGGACGGGAATCCACGGACCGCTGGCGGCGAGCGCGAGGAAATGCGGGGCGGGGCGGGCGAGGGTGACGACCAGCGTGCGGTCATCCGCGGCGCGGAAACCCACGTCCGCGAAATCCGCTGTGCGGCCGTGATTAAAGTCCTCCGCGCCGCGCACGGCGAAAAACAGCGCGGCCTTCGGGGCGGCGGTCGCGGGGCGCAGCAACCGGCGGTAGGACGCAACGAAATCGCGCGCGGTGACCGGGTCGCCGTTCGACCACGTGGCGCCGGTCCGCAGGTGGAAGGTCCACGTGAGACCGTCGTGGGAAGTTTCCCAGCGTTCGGCCGCGGCGGGCAACGGTGCGCCGTCGGTGGGGTTGGGCGTGACCAGTCCCTCGCCCAGCGCGCGGATGACAAAAAACTCGTCCGGCAACGTGGCCCGCGCCGGATCGAGGTCGGCCGGCTCATTGCGCTGGGCGATGCGGAGCGTGGAGTCGGTGGGTGCCGCCGACCGCGGGGTGCATCCGATGAGCAACCACCCGCCCAGCCAGCAACCGACGGCCAGAGCCGCCCGCCCGAAAACACGGCGGAACGAGACGGAGCGGGAGGTGGAGCGGCTCATGGGCACGCCCAACATGCCGATAGCCGCCGCCGATTCAACCGCTGTCTGTGTGCGGGGAAGAGACGGAAGACAGGCGCGCGGGATTTAGTTGCGCCGATTAACTGTTACCCGGGATGGGGTCTTGGGCTCAGAGCTTGGGGGGCTCGGAGGAGACGGGGGTGGCGACGACGTCGATCACGTCGGTCCGGCCGGCGGGAGATCGCGGTGAGGAACGCGGCGAGGCGGCGGTTGCCGTCGAAGATGGCCGGCGGAAAAACTGGGCGACCAAACCAACCAGCCCCGTGAAGACCACCAGCAGGGCGGCAAAGAGGGTGGCGAAGACGGCGGCGAGGGCAACCAAGCCGGCCAGGATGAGACGCAGGATGCTCACAGCCGGAAATACACCGCCAGTATCCGGAAGTTGCAACTCTCCGGGCGACTATGGGGCGGAGAGCATGGCACTGAGGTGCGGCAGCGCCGGTAACCAAATAGTGCTAGGGTCTGGCTCCCTGTGGTTCGCGAATACGATGGATCGCGTGCTCGTGGCTGGGCGGTTGCCCAATCACCTCTTTCGTTTCGGACATAGGCCGAGACCGTTGAGGGCAACGGCCCCTGCCGCAAGTTTGGTGGCTGTTGCGACGATTCGTGATCGCGAGCGAAATGGCGGTGCTGGGAAATTCCGAGCCTGCGGTTGGAGTTCACGGCTGGCGGGCGGGGAAATTCGGGGAAATTTCTCCGGCGCGGGCGGCGTTCAGTCCTGCTCGGGAGGTGGCACGGCCTTGAAGGCGATGGTTTGGAAGACGAGCACCGGCACGCGTTCGTTGCCGACGAGCGCCGGTTGGAATTCCCAATGGATGTAGGCGAGGGCGGCGTTGACCGCAAATTCCCGGCGCGTGGCACCGGCGACGTGGACGGCCTCCACGTTGCCCTCGGCCCCGATGAGCCCGATGAGGTAGGCCTCGCCCGGGATGTTCTGGCTGCGCAGTTCCTCGGGATAATCGGGGGGCAGGAGGTTGAGCGGCCGGGCGGGGCTTTGGTCGTCGGGAAACGCGAACAGCTCGACGGTGCCGAGCCGCCGCAGCCGGGCGAGGGCCCGGTTGTATTCCGGCCGGGCGACTTCCTCGGGGCTGGCGTTGATCAGCACGATCTTCGGCAGAGCGGCGGCGAAGCGCGGCAGGTCGTGGATCAGTGCGGCAAACTGCCGGAGTTCCTCGGCGGCCTCGGCGTCTTGGTCGGCCCGCAGCGCGGGCGCAGCGAGGGTCAACAGCGCCAGCAGGGCCGGCAGGAGGCGCGAAAATTTTTTCATGTGCGGAGCCAAGCGTTCCGGCCGGGCGGGCGCAAGCGCGCAGGGGCGGCGGGTGTTTCCGGCGTTGCGGCGCGGGGAGCGGGACTCATGCTGGCCCGACCTTGAAGCCAGCGTCCCCGGTCATCGCCTATTTTTTCACGACGTTTCCGAAATCCACGGAGACCTTCCTGCAGCGCGAGGTCATTGCCATGAAAGCGCACGGCGTGCGGCTGCGGCTGTATTCGCTGTGGGGCGGCGGCGGGACCTTTCGCGGCCTGCCGGTGGCACGGTTTCCGAAATGGAAGCTCCTCACGCTGTTTTGGATGATCCCGTATGAATCGTGGCGGCGGCCGGAGGTGCTGAAGCAGGTGCTGCACGGACTCTTCACCCGCAAGCCGCCCTCGTGGCTGAATTTCTGGGAAAACATGCTCGGGGCGGGTTTTGCCTGTTTGTATGCGGGGGCTTTTCGCCGGAATCCGCCGACGCACATCCACGCGGCGTGGGGTGGCGCGCCGGCGACGGCGGCTTGGCTGCTTTGGCGGCTCGACGGCCACCGCTACAGCGCGGCCGCCCACGCCTACGACCTCTACGAACATGGCGGCGACTGGTGGTTGCGGGACAAGCTCGAGCATGCGGGCTTCATCCACACCTCGACCGAGATGGGCCGGCTGGCGCTGATCGAGCGCGGCCTGCCGGCCGAAAACATCCACTGCATCCGTCGCGGGCTGGACCAGTTTCCCGCGCTGAAGCCCCTGCGGCCGCTGCGGGAGCCGCTGCGGCTGGTCTGCGTGGCGCGGCTGGTGGAGAAGAAAGGCCTGCAACAGCAGTTGCAGATCTACGCGGCCCTGCAGGCGGCGGGCGTGGCCTTTGAGGCGCGCATCGTGGGCGAGGGGCCGCTGCGCCCCGAGCTGGAGCGGCTGGCGGGGACGCTCGGTATCGCGGGGCAGGTGGTGTTCACCGGCCACGCGGCGCACACCGAGGTGTGGAACCAACTGGCCTGGGCCGATGTGCTCCTGCACACGGGCATCATCGCAGTGAGCGGCGACCGGGATGGGCTGCCCAACGTGATTCCGGAGGCGATGGCGATCGGCACACTCGTCGTCACTTCCCCGACCGCGGCGACGACGGAGGCGGTGACCGACATGCTGTCGGGCCTCGTGGCGCCGGTGACCTCGCCGCAGGCGTGGGTCGAAGGTCTGCGCCGGCTGGCGCGCGACGACGCGCTGGCAGAGCAACTGCGCGCGGCCGCGCGGCGCTGGGTGGAGGAGAATTTCAACGCGCACACCAACGCCGAGCGGTTGTTGGCGGAGTTCGACCGGGTGATCACGCCATGATTTATTTCGATGTCACCAAGGCCGGCGACAGCGGGCATCACTCGGGCCTGATGCGGGTTAGCCGGCGACTGCGCGCGGAGCTGGGCGCGGTGACGCCCGTCGTGTGGGCGGACGGCGGTTGGCGCGGGGCGACGGGCGGGGCGGGCATCGAGCCCGGGGCAAACGACTGGCTGCTGACGGCGGAGTTGTTTGCGGAGACGGAGCGACCGGGGTTGACGGCGTGGGCCGAGCGGCGGACCTGCCGGTGGGCGGCGATCTTTCACGACGCGATCCCGCTGCGCTGGCCGCAGATCACCTGGCCGCAGAGCGTGGCGCGGCATCCGGGCTACCTGAAGCTGCTCGCGCAGTGCGACCGGGTGTGGGCGGTGTCGGCCGCCAGCCGGGAGGAACTCACGGGTTATTGGCAATGGCTCGGGCTCGAGCGCACGCCGACGGTGGACGTGCTGGCCTTGGGCGCGGATTTCGACGGTGGCCCGCGGCGGCCGGCCAACCCGGCGCCCGCGCCGGTGCTGCTCTGCGTGGGCATCCTCGAGCCGCGCAAGAACCAGGATTTCCTGCTCGATGTGGTGGAAGCGCTCTGGCGCGAGGGCCGGCAATTTGAGCTGCACCTGGTCGGCCGGGTGAACCCGCATTTCGGCGGGCCGGTGGCGGCGCGCGTGGGCCGGCTGCGGCGGGAGTTTCCCGGCCTGCACCATCACGGCGCGGCGGACGACGCGACACTGGCGGGATGGTTTGCGCGGGCACGGGCTACGGTTTTTCCGACGAAGGCGGAGGGCTGCGGGCTGCCGCTCATCGAATCGCTGTGGCGCGGCGTGCCGTGCGTGGCGAGCGACCTGCCGGTGCTGCGGGAGAATGCCGGCGGCGGCTGCGTGCTGGTGACGCCGGAGGACCGGGAGGCGTGGCAGGCGGCGCTCGCCAAAATCCTGACGGACGACGCGCACCGGCGGGAACTCGCGGAGCAAGCTGCGACGCGGGAGCTGCCGACGTGGGCCGGGGCGGCGGCGGCGTTGCGCGCCGGGCTGGGGTGAACGGCTTCAGCCGGTCTTCTTGACGGCGTAGGCCATCGCGTCGGCGATCTTTTCCAACTGCTCGTCGGTGTGGAGGGCGGAGACGGCGGTGCGGATGAGATCCTTGCCGGCGGGCACTGCGGGCGCGATGGACATGACGGTGAAGACGCCTTTCTCGAGCAGGGCGCGCCAGAACGGATAAACGCGCTCCTTTGAGCCGAGGACGATGGGCACCGCCGGCGTCTCGCTTTCCCAGGTATCGAGGCCGAGGCGTTTCAGGATGGCGCGGTATTTCTTGGTGTTGGCCCACAGCCGCTCGTGGTGCTCGGGCTCGGTCTGCATGATCTCGAGCGCGGTGCGGGCGACGGCGGTTTGGCTGGGGCTGAGCGCGGCGCTGAAGATCGTCTGCTTCGAATGGGTGCGCAGATAATCGATGACTTCCTGCGAGGCGGCGACGAAACCACCGGTGCTGGCGAGCGACTTGGAAAGGCTGCCGCAGACGACGTCCACCTTGTCGTTGAGCCCGAAGTGATCCACGGTGCCGCGGCCCTGGCGGCCCAGCACGCCGAAGCCGTGCGCGTCGTCGAGCACGGTGAAACAGTTGTATTCCTCGCCGATGGCGGTGAGCTCGGGCAGGCGGCAAATGTGGCCTTCCATCGAGTAAACGCCCTCGACCACGAGGTGCTTGGGGGCGTCGGGGTTGGCGCTGGCCGCGATTTCGCGAAGATCGGCGGGGCTGTTGTGGGAGAAGCGCTCGACGGTCGCCATGGAGAGGCGGATGCCGTCCCAGAGGCAGGAGTGGAGGTTCTTGTCGGCGAAGATGACGTCGCCCTTCGTGGCGAAGGAGGCGATGCTCGACATGCACGAGAGGTAACCGGCGGCGTGCACGTGACAGGCCTCACGGCCGAGGAACTCGGCGAGTTTTTCCTCCAGCTCGACGTGGTAGGCACGGGAGCCGTTGGAAGTGCGGGCGCCGGTGGAGCTGGTGCCCCACTTCAGCAGCGCGTTGCGGCCGGCCTCGATGACCTTGGGGTGGAAAGAGAGCCCAAGGTAGTCGTTGCTCGACAGCATGATGAGGTCGCGTCCATCGAGCCGGATATTGGTCCCATGCTGGGACTCCATGGCGTGGTAGTAGGGCGCGTATTTCAACCGCATCTTGGTCGCATAGTCGTCGCGACAACGGTTGAGGACAGCCTTCCGGTTCTTGGAAAAAAGAGTGAGCGCCATGGAAGCGGGGAAAGTGGGCCGGAGTAACGGGGCTGGCAAACCGAAAGCCGCTAGGTCCGGCGCAGGGTTTGCAGCCAGCCGGTAAGGTCGGCCGCGTAGTCGGTCCAGGTGCGAAAGCGGCGGGCGCGGGCGGCGGCGGCAAGTTGCGCGGTCTCGGCCGGCGTGGTGAGCAGGCGGCGCAGAGCGGCGGTGAGGGCGGCGGCATCCACGTTGTCGAGGGCGAGGCAGCCACCGTTGCGGGTGGTTTCGCCGAGTGCGCCGCGGCCCGAGCAGATGCAGGGCCGGCCGCGGGCGAGACTTTCAAGCACCGGCAGGCCGAAGCCTTCCATGAGCGAGGGATAAACCGTGAAGGAGCAGCGGCGGTAGGCGGCCTCGAGCGCGGTTTGGTCCACCGGTCCGTCGTAGCGCAACGGATGACCCTCGGCCTGCAGCGTGCGGATACGCGTGAGGGCGGCGCGGCCGGTCTCGGCCTGCGCGAGGCCGACGAGGTGCAGTTCGAAGCGCAGGCCTTCCTGCCAGAGCGAGGCGGCGGCGGCGAGCAGCGCGAGATGGTTTTTCCGGCCTTCAATCGTGCCCACGCAAAGCACGACCGGGAGACCGGCCGGTGGCTGCTCGGGGGCCGCCGGGGCCGGGGCGAGCCCCAAGGGGATGGCGATGACCGGCGGCGGGTTTTTCACGCCGATCCATCGCCAGTAGTCGAGCAGGGTGTCGCGCGAATCGGCGGAGACGGCGGCGATGCCGTCGAAGGCGAGCAGTTCCTGCAGGTAGGCGGGGAAGCGCGCGACGGTCCGCGCCGGCGAGTGTTCGGGCAGCCGCAGCGCGATGGCGTCGTGAAAGAGGGCGACCTTCGGGCCGCGCACGGCGCGGAAGAGGGCGGGGAAGGCGGCGGCGGTGGCGGGGGAGAAGAGCTCGGGCACCACGAGTGCGTCGGCCGGCGGCAGCACCGGGGTGGCGCCGGTTATTTTTCGCCAGGCACCGTGCAGACGGGCGGACCACGGCCAATATGCGCCCCGGCGTCCGCCGGCTTCCCTCGCGGCGAGATTGGCGTGCTCCCAAGGATCGAGCGGGCGCCATTGTCCGGCGTGGAGATCCCAAGTGATGCCGGCGGGTTCCGGCAGGGCAACGTGCAGCGCGCGCGCCACCTGCTGGATGCCGGTTTGCGCCCGGGTGTGGCTGGTGTGGGTGAGATCGAGCAGGAGCATGCGCTACGGACCGGCGCGGAGGTTCGGACTAGTCGAGCGCGGTGTCGAGCGCTTCGAAGAAGCCCCAGGCCTGCTGCTCGAGCGCGATCTCGGTGAGCACCACCACGACGGCGTCGAACTCGGCCAGATAACTTTCCCACTCGATATCCGTGATGGCTCCATCCTGCCGGTGCAGGCCGGGCAGGCTGTAGATGTTTTGGAAATAGTAGAGCGAGTGGGTCGGCTGCATCGCGTTGGCGCGGTAGAGCGTGTCGATCAGCCCGAGGCCGAAGCTGTCGTTGACCCACAGGAGCCGCGGCAAATCCTCCGCGGGCACCTCATCCTGCGCCTGGATGACGGGGAAGGGCTGGATCGGCTCGTGGAAAGGCGGCAGCAGGAGGTTGAGCACGCGGTGCAGGTCGGTGTCCGTGCGCTGGGGCTGCTCGTAGTCGAGGCTGGTGAGCCCGAGCCCGGGCAAGGGCCGGCGGAGGTGCGGGTTCAGTTTTTCCCGGAGTTCTTCCAGCACATGGTAGATCGCGTAGTAGCTCCAGTGCGTGCCGGTGCGCGCGAAGAGGCTGCCGTGACCGGCGGCTTTCCAGGCGGCGAAACGCTCCGGCCCGTCATAAAACTCCACGCCGGCCTCATGCAGCAGCGGGCGGAGCCGTTCGTAGCTGGTGAGGATGGCGGCGGGGTCACGGCCGGCAAAATGGGCGGGCGGCACGTGTTCGGGGTAGAGCTCGACCTTGCTCGGGGCGACGACGAGCAGCAGGCGGGTTCCGCGTCGTTCGAGCTTGGTCTGCACCCGCTGGATGCGCGCGGCCATGTCCGCCAGTTCATCGGCGGACAGCTTGCTCGGGGTGATGGCGGCGGTGATGTAAACGTGCTCGAAGAGCCAGTCGCCGGGGCTCACGACGACGCGCGTGCCGGTTTCGCGGACGGGTGACTCGCGGAGGAGGGTGTAGGAGACCTGGTTGTCGAGCCGCACCCAAAGATTGTGCAGGCCCACGTGGGAGGAGAACCAGTTTTCCGCGGCGCGGAAGGAGGAGCCGTCCAGCACGCCCTGCAGCGACCATGCCGGCGCGGCGGGTTTTTCGATCACCCCGCGGAGCGCGCCGCCGATCTGCAGTCCCGGCAGGAAGGTCAGGATGCCGATCAGCCAGAGCCAGCCGAAGAACCCGCAGGTGAGCAGAACTGGAAGGCGGCGGGACATGTCAGAAGCGGAAATAGATGAAAGGATTGTAGCTCTGGCCGGCGAGCGAGGCACAGGCGAGCAGCAGGCAGAGTGCGGCGAAACCGACCCGCAGGGCGGCCTGCCCCCGGGTGACGGGCAATGCTTCATCCCAGCCGTGCCGCCTCCACCAGGGCTCGGTGATGAAACTGAAGCCCGCGGCGAGCGCGAGCACGGCGAGCGTGCGCCGGCTGATCACATCGGGCCAGAGCAGGGCGGGATTGGTCCATGCCGCGGACCAAGAATCCCAGGCGGTCAGCCGGCTGAGATAGACCAGCGCATCCGGCAGGGTTTCCGTGCGGAAAATGAGCCAGCCGAGCGTGACGAGGGAGAAGGTTAACGCGACGCCAATGAAGGCGGGCAGCCGCTCCAGCCGCGCGACGCCGATGAGCCGCTCGAGGGTAAGCAGGGTGCCGTGATAGGCGCCCCAGAAAACAAAGCTCCAACTGGCGCCATGCCAAAACCCGGAGACGAGAAACACGAACCAGAGGTTGAAGCCGGTGCGGGCGGGACCGGCCCGGTTCCCCCCGAGCGGGATGTAGAGATAGTCCCGCATGAAGCTGGAGAGCGACATGTGCCAGCGGCGCCAGAACTCGGTGACGGTGCGCGCGGTGTAGGGCCGGTTGAAATTCTCCGCAAACTCGAAGCCCATCATGCGGCCGAGGCCGATGGCCATGTCCGAATAGCCGGCGAAGTCGTGGTAGATTTGGAAGGCGTAGCAGAGGAGCCCGATCCAGGCATAGGGCACGGGCAGGGTGGAAAGGTCCTGCGCAAAGATGCGGTCGGCGGCCGCGCCGAGCGGGTTGGCGAGGAGCACCTTGCGGCCGAGGCCGAGGCTGAAACGCCACACGCCGGAGAGGAAACGGTCGTGGTTGTGCTCGCGGGCGGCGATCTGCGCGGCGACATCGTGGTAGCGGATGATCGGCCCGGCGATGAGCTGGGGAAAGAGGGCGACGTAAAGCAGGTAGTCAAAAACGCTGCGCGCGGGCGGGGAAGTGCCGCGATAGACGTCCACCAGGTAGCTGATTTTTTGAAAGGTGAAGAACGAGATGCCGAGGGGCAGCGCCACCGCCGTCCAGACCACGCTGCCCTGCGCGAGCCAGGCGAGGGCGCCGTTGAGCTGGTCCACGAAAAAATTGCTGTATTTGAAGTATGCGAGCACCGCGAGGTGCCCGGTGACGCCGAGCCCGAGCAGAGTCCGCCGGGCCGCCTGACCCCGGGCGCGAACGAGCAGGCGGCTCAGGCCGTAGCCAAACAGCCCCGAAAGCACCAGAATGCCGGCGAAGCGCGGTTCGCCCCAAGTGTAGAAGACGAGACTGCCGAGCAGCGCCACGCCGTTGCGGGCCTTCGGTGGCGCCCAGTAGTAGAGCGTCAGGAAAACCGGCAGGAATGCGTAGATAAAGATGAGGGAGCTGAATACCATGAACTACGGGCCAACCGGCCCGGACCGGTCCACCAAACGAAGCGGCGAGCGTCCTGCAATTTTGCCGGGAGGTGCGAGAAAAAACCTTGGCCGGCCGGCGGCGGGTTTGCGTTTGACTTGACCGGGGTGGGTTTTGTCATCCGCCAGCGCCGATGTCCCACACCCCGCCCAATCCACAAGACCGCGTCGCCGCGCCATGCTGAGCCAGCCGACACCCGCCGGCGGCCCTTGGCGGCGGAGCCCGTGGTTTTGGGCGGCCCTGCTGGTGATGGCCCTTTTTGCCGGACTGATCGTCCGCTACCACCATCCCGGCACCGGTTGGACGAGCCTGATCTCCATCGGGTCGAAAATGGAAAAGCACCGGGTGGACGCGCTCGTGCAGACCGGGCCGCACATCGTGGAGGGTTCGCACGGCTACGACGGACAGTTTTACGTCCAGCTCGCCCTGCATCCCCTGCTGCGGTCCGCGGAGCTGGAGTTGGCGATTGATGATCCGGCCTACCGGGCGCGCCGCATAATGATGCCCTGGGCCGCGTGGCTGCTGGGCGCGGGGCAGCCGGCGTGGATTGTGCAGGCCTACGCCTTGTTGAACCCGTTGTGCTGGCTGCTGATGGGCGTCCTGTTGTGGCGCTGGCTGCCGCCGGTGAATGCGGATAATTTCCTGCGCTGGGCCGGCGTGCTCGGCTCCCACGGCGTCTGCATGAGCGTGCGGCACTCGCTGACCGATGCGCCGAGCCTGCTGTTGCTGGCGGTTGCGATATACTGGTGGGAAAAGCAACGGAGCAAATCGGCGGTGGCGGCGTTGGCGGCGGCGGCCCTGACGAAAGAGACGGCGGTGCTGGCCGGCGTGTTGTGGGCGGAGCCGCCGTTGCGCGGGTGGCGGCAGTGGGGCCGGCTGGCCCTGATCGGTGGGCTCATCATCGCGCCGCTGGCGTTGTGGCTGGGTTACGTGCGCTGGCGCTTCGGCGCGAATCCCGGCGAAGAAGGATTGAACAACTTCACGCTGCCGCTGGCCGGGCTGGCCGGGAAATGGGCCGAAACCCTCGGCGAGATCCGCAGCGAAGGCTGGTCGCGCTATAATTTTCCGACGTTGCTCACCGTGGCGGCGCTGTCGGTGCAACTGGCGTTTTTCCTGTGCCGGTGGCGCTGGCGCGAGGCATGGTGGCGGGTGGGCGGCATTTTTGCGGTGCTGGGGCTGTTGGTCTCGCAGCCGGTGTGGGAAGGTCATCCCGGCGCGGCCACGCGGGTGCTGCTGCCAATGATGCTAGCCTTCAACCTGCTGGTGCCACGCGGCCGCCGCTGGCTGCCGGTGCTGCTCGCGGGCAACCTGTCGCTGGTCGCCGGGGTGCTGGAGTTTCACCCGCCGCGGGCCAATCTCGTTTATTTCCACGGAGAGCCTGCGCTGGCCGGCCGGCAGACTTTCGCGGTGGGGGAAGGCTGGTATCTGCCGGAGCTGAAAGGCTGGCAGACGCGCCGGTGGGCGCGCCAATCGGCCGGGCTCGAACTGCACAACCACGCGGACGCGCCGGTAACGGTGCAGCTCAAGGCGCGTCTCTCCGCCCTGAGCGCAAGGCAACTGAAGCTGCAGTTGAACGGCGCGCCGGTGTGGGCCGCCGGGCTCACCGAGAAAGCGGAGTGGTTGGAGTCGCCGCCGCTGGTGCTGCAGCCCGGGGTGAACCGGCTGGAGTTTGTGACCGACAGCCCGGCGGAAAAGCCGGCGCAGGGCGATGAACGCGAACTCAGCTTCTGCGTGTGGGAACTGGCGGTGCACGTGCGGCCGGCGGCCGCGGATTTACCAGCTCGCGACTGATTCCAGCCGCCGCCGGTAGCGGGCGCCGATGACGGCCGGGGCGAAGCGTTGGGCAATCGTGGCGCGGGCGGCGGCGCCGAGCCGGTCGCCCAACCCACGGTCGGCGCAGAGCCGGCGCATCCAATCGGCGGCGTGATCGACGTCCGCCTCGGCCCAGAACTGGCCCTTGCCGTAGGGGCCGAAGTTTTGCTCCAAGGGCTTCACCGTGCAGCGCACCGGGCAGCCGTTTTCAGCCGTCACAAATTCCGCGGTCGCGGACCAATCGGTTGAGATGACCGGTTTGCCGAGATGCATGCATTCGGCCACCGCGAGGCCAAAGCCTTCCGAGCGGTGCAGCGAGACGTAGCAATCGCACGCGGCCTGCAGGCCGTAGATGTCCGCACGCGAAAGGGTCTCGGTGATGAGCACGGTGCCGGGCAGGTCGGCGGTGGCGGCCTGCAGGCGGGCGAGATCCTCCTCGTTGCCGCGCACGCTGTGGACCTTGAGGACGAGCACGGCATCCCGGCCGGCGAGCCCGGAGCGGCGGAAGGCCTCGATGGCGGCCTGCGGGTTTTTGCGCGCGGAGTAGGAGTTGAGATCGTAAAGGACGAGGAAGAGGAATTTGTCCGCGGGCAGCTTGAATCGCGCCCGCTGGTCGCCGGCGGGCGGCGTGAAGCCGATCGCATGCGGCATGGTGAAGACCGGCAGCGGCACCTTCGGCGTGATGGCCTCGCGCACGAAATCGCTCGGGCACCAGACCTCGTCAAAGCAGGCGCAGGCGGGCACCCACGAGTCGGGAAACTCCGGCAGCTCCCAGGCCCAGTAGGCGATGTTGTATTTGCCGGCGCGGAAACCCGGGTGGTGGTGATCGAGGTCGAACGACGCCGGCGGGTCGAGGTGCACGACATTGACGGCGTAGGGATTGGTCGCCTGCACGCGGCTGGCATAGGTGCGGTCCTGCTGCCGGTTTTTGCAGTGGAGCTTCAACTGGATGAGCGCGGCGCCGAGGCCGGCTTCATCGGCGGCGCGGACCATGCAGCGGGCGGATTCGCCCACGCCGAGCTCGGCGTCGAGGAAGCCGGCAATGTTCAGGCCGAGGCGGGCGTGGCGGCGGGCAAAAGCGGCGGAGTAGGGGCCGTTGCGGAGGGAGAAATCAAAGATGACCTCGCCAGCCGCGGTCTCGATTGTGGCGATGCGCATCTGCCGGTTTTTGTGCTGGGTGCGGAAGCGTTGCAAGGGCGGCAGGTCGGTGATGCGGCCGAGCCAGGCCAAAAAATTGGTGAAGCCCACGCCGCCGAGGATGAACGTGAGCAGCGGGCCGCGATCGGTCTGTGCCGCCGGCAGGGAGAAACGGAGGGAGAAGGGGCCGGGTGCGGGCTGGTCGAGCCGGGCTACTGTCCGGCCGTCGAGCCGGCATTCCAGCGTGGGCAAGCCGGTTTCCACGCCGCGGCCAGCGGGGTGGGGCCGGCATTCACCGCGGATGACCAGTTCAACCGCTTCCGGCAGGGCCGGCAGGCGAACCCAGCCGGAATCACGCAACCAGGCCGAGTCGGTGGCAAAGCCGTCGAAGAACAATCCCGCCGTGCGGGCGGTGAAGCGGTTGCGGGCCGCCGGCGGATGTTCAGGGGGTGCGGATGACATGCAGGAGCGGATGCAGCGTTAGCGTCCGCGCGTAACGGGCCAAGCCTTAACCCGGATTTTTAACATCCGGCCGGTGTGAGGCATCACGCTGACGGGCCGCTTGGTCTGGGCTACAGGTAGCAGGCTTGCCAAGGCCGGGCGGATGGGCATCAAAGGCGTCCTCTTGGAATCAACCCCCGTCCAAGCAAGCCGCGGATCGTCAGCCTGGCGGCGGCATTGCGTGCTCTGGCTTTTGCCGGTGGCGGTGACGTTGCTGTTTTGTTGGGTGCATGAACGTTGGACTCTGGAGCAGTGGCGGATTCCCGTGCACTATGACGGTGACTCGTTGGAGGTGCTCGCGCGCCTCAAGGCGGCAGGCGAAGGGGATTTGGCGCCACTCCGTTCGCAGACCGTTTCGCGGCTGGGTGCGCCGGGAGCGGCGGACTGGAACGAATATCCCGGTTCCGATGCCTGGGCCAATTATGCACTGGGGTGGGTGGCAAAAACTTGCGGTCTTGGCTTTGCGGCCAACTTTGCGCTCTGGTTGGCCCACCTCAGCGCGGCGCTGGCTTTTTACGGCTGGGTGCGGCTGCTGGGGTATCGGCGCGAATGGGCGTTGGCCGGCGCGCTGCTGTTCGCTTTTTCCTATTTCAGCCTCAACCGGGGGCTGCCGCATCTCTGGTTGGTGTTCACCTGGCAGGTGCCGTTGATCCTGCTGAGCGCGTGGCTGGTGGGCGGCGGCGGGCGGGTGCTGCAACGCCCATGGGTGCGCCGGCTTTGCGTGGGGGGTGCGATCGCCCTCGGGGCGAGCAATCCCTACAATCTCTTTCTCTACCTGCAACTGATGGTGTGGGCCTTGCTTGCGGCCTGGCGGCGGCCGGAGGGCGGGTTGAACCGCCGGGTGGGTTTCCTCTGCGTGGGCGCGGCGCTGGGGGTGTTTGCGCTCAGCCATCTGCCGGTCTGGTTGCACGCGCAGGATGAAGGCGGCCAGCCGCTGCTGACGCGGAACTACGCTGGCACCGAGATTTACGGGTTGAAGCCAATCGAGCTGGTGCTGCCGCCGGGTGACCACCGCGCAGGGATGCTGGCTTCGTTTGGGTCGCGTTACCTGCGGTGGACGGATTGGCGGGGGGAAACGTTTTCGCCCTACCTTGGTTTGATCGGGGCGGCAGGCCTGTGCTGGTTGTTCGCGGAAATGGCGTTGCGGCTCACGCACCGGCGCGGTCCGCGGCCCGGCGCACCGGGCTTGCAGGCGCTCTGGGTGTTGTTGTTTTCCTCGATCGGCGGCCTCAACAGCATCCTGGCGTTTTATTTCGGGCTGCAGGTTTTCCGGGCCACCAACCGTTACAGCATTTTTCTGCTGGCCCTGGCGCTGTATTTTGTGGTCACGCGGCTCTCCCGGTTGACGCGCCCCTGGCCGGTCGCGGTGCGCTGGGTCGCGGCGGGTGCGGTTCTGGCGGTGGGTTTGTGGGACCAAATACCGGTCCGGCCGTCGGCAGAAACGCGGAGCGCGTGGGCGCAGGACTATGCGGCGGACCAACGCATGGGGGCCGTGGTTGAGGAGCAGTTCGGTGCAGGGGCCGCGATCTTCCAGTTGCCGGTCGTGGATTTTCCCGAGGGCAATCCGCGGCACCGGCTCAAAGCCTACGATCACTTCCGGCCCTATCTGGGTTCGGAGACCGCCCGCTTCAGTTTTGGCACATTAAAAGGCCGGGCCAGCGGGCGCTGGCAGAAGGACTATGAGCGGATGCAGCCGGCCGACTTGCTGACCGCTCTGGAGGCGAGCGGCTTTGACGGGCTGCTGATCGATCAAGCGGGCTACGCCAAGCCAAGCGAATGGGCGAAGATGATCGCGGTCCTGACCGAACGGACGACGGAGATGGCGATGGGCGGGGAAGACACGCGGCGGCTCTTTCGTTTGCAGCCGTCGGCCGCACCCCGCTTCCCGCTGGCCCGCGACCCCACCTTCGGGCAGGGCTGGCACCCGCGCATGGCGCCGAGGGAAGGCGGCGCGCCGCCCCGCTTCTGGCGGCCGCCGCCACGGAGCCCGCTGCGGGAAGGCTGGGGCGACCGGTTGGCGCGCACGCGCTGGGCGCACGGCGATGCGGTGTTGATGTATCACAATCCGCTGGACCGGCCGCTGCCGGTCCGGGTCGAACTGTGGCTGAGTGCACCCGACCAGCGGGCCTTGGTGCTGCGGCACAACGGCGTGCCGGTGGCGAACGTGGGATTGGACGAAGATCCGGTGTTGCTGGAGACCGAGCTGCTGCTGCGGCCCGGACCCAACCGGCTGGATTTTGTCACTGACCGTCCGGCGAAGCGCGTGAGTGAGCAACGGTGGAGCCTGCGCGCCTTCGCCCTGCACGAGCTGGTATGGATAGTCGGCGAGATCGAGCCCATGGAGCTGGACGACGAAGAGGACTAGAAGAGCGGCAGATTGACCCTTGGCTATGCGCCAAGGAGTCGAAACTCACTGCGGTCCGCTCGGCCTGTCCGTCATAGCCTAGGCGACGGTGGAAGAGCGGAGCCTACCGGCGCTGTCGCACCTTGGTGTTGCGGTCGCAGTATTACTAGGACCGCCCTGGTTTGCTTCAGCGGACGAATTCGAGCGCGAGGTCGGTGGCTTGGAAGCCCAATTCGCGCGGGTCGCCGCGGGCGCGGGTCAGCCGGCCGTCGAAGCGCAACTCCAGCAAGGAGGGACCGGCGGGCAGCGGCAGTTCCCGGTCGCCCAGTTCGACGGACTCGCCACGGGGCAGATCGTAACGGCGAATTTCTCGGCCGTTGAGCCGGAGCATGAGTTGGCCGGCGGAGACAGCGTGGACGCGTCCTGAAAGGACAACCGTGCAGGGTGCGTCGGTTTCGTTGGCGATGCCCAGGGTTGCGTGGCTCCCGGCCCAGCGCCACCGGTGCCCGTTGCCGACCTCCGGGGTGAACCAACCGGCGAGTGCATGAAGGGAAACGGCGCCGGGAGTCCCCGCAGGATCCCAGAGGGGCCGGATCGCCATGCGGGTGAGATCGGGCAGTGCGGGTTGAGCCGAGGGGTGGAGCCGGATGAGACAGAGCTCCGGACGGCCGGGGAGGGCAGCGGCCGGATAGCCGGCGGACTGCAATCCGCGGATGAGGTCGGCGGCGTCCTGCGGGTAGGCGCGGCGGTCGATGAGCAGCGCGGCAAAACCGGCCCCTTCGAGTTCCTCGATCAGGGCTGGGCTTGGAAGCGTTGCTGCATGAGCGGTCCAAAACTGGGCGGTGGACCCGGCCAAGGCACCGTGGGCGAAACGCAGCGTGGAGGTGCCCAGGAACAGGCGCAGGTGTTCGTAGTCGCTCATGCCGCCGCGCGGGCCGGCTTCCGGGAAAACGGTGGCCGGGAGTTGGAAAATTTGCGCGCCCGGCGGCAATTGGGCTTCCAAGTAATTGCCCGCGGTCCGGTCGGCGATCGCCGCCGCGTGCAGGGCGGCGCGCGTGACGGCGGAGGGGCGCTTGGGCATTTGGTCCCAGAGACCGAGCAGCACGAGCGGCAGCACCAACGCGCAGACGCGGGCGGTCGGCCAAGGGCGGGTGATGCGACTGGCCCAGCCGCCGGCGAAAAACAGGGCGAGGGCGAGCAGATGGATGCTGTAGCGGTTGCCGGCGCGGAAGTGGTCGAGTCCACCAAAAGCGAACAGGCTGTTGAGTCCGCCGACCATCGCAAAGCCGATGATCCAGAGGCCGAGCGGTGCGTGGGCAGTACGCAGGCCGGCTTGCCCGCGCAACAGGCGGCCGGCAAAGGCGCCGAACATAAGGATCAGCGCACCGATGCCAATGATGCCTTGGTAGGGAGCGGAAATTTCTCCCGGGAGCTGGGTGAAGCTGCCGTAGGTGCGGCCCAAGTCGGCGGCGACGCCCCAGCGGTGGGTGTCGGGCGGGAGGAGCAGCTCGATCGGCTTCAGGCCGTAAACCTCGGTGCCGGCGTAGTTGCGGGCGAGCGCCGCCGGTTGGGTGGAGGTGAGGGCGGCGTGCAGCGAAGCGGCGTTGAAGAGCGCAAAGACGGCGAGGCAGATGACGAAGGCGGTCGCGCCGGCGAGGAGGTTGTTCCGCCGCCTCGCCGTGAACCATTGATAAGCGAGGGCGAGCGCCAGCAGTTGGAAAAAGAAGAAGACAAAATACGGGCTGGCGGCGCCAATCACGGCGGCGATGCCCCCGGTCGCGATCCAATAGCTGCGCTTGGTCCAGAGCTGGCGACCGCCGCCGATCCACCAGGCCACCAGCAGGGCCGGCGGCACGCTGAAGGCCAGGGCGAAGGAATGATGGGAAAGGCCGCGGTGGAAGATTGAGTGGCAGAATCCGAAGATCAGGGCCGCGCCAATGGCGATGACCGGCCGGTGCCGCAAGGCGCGGGCGCAGAGATAGAAGGCCAGCACGGCGCACACATGCGCGAGGAGGAGCATCACATTGCTCGCCGGGATCAGGCCGAGCAGGTTCACGAGCCGGCCGGCCAGCCAATACCACGGGGCATCCGGCAGCGGATAGGCCGACCAGTCGGCCGCCCACGGGGCGCCGAGCCGCCCGATCTCAGGCGACCAGATCAACCCGGCGCCCTGCTCGGCGGAGACTTGGAAGCGCGCCAGTGTTTCCAAGGCATCCACGTTGTAGGCCGCCGGCGTGGCCCAATCCGTGGCGGTCCAGCGATTGGCCGCGGTCATCCAGATCAGGGCCGCGGCGGCGGCGAGCAGGATAACGCGCAAACCTTCACGACGAAAAATGGCCGGAGACATGACGGGCAACAGCTAGGCGCGGCGGAGCGAAGCTGCCGAATCAATTCCGCTGACGGCGGGCACGGCAAAGATCGCCAGGCCGCCGAGCAAGCTCCAGCCGGTGGTCACGGCCCAGAAGGCGAGCGCCAGCAGCAGGACCAAACCGGGCGCCCCGGCACCGACTCCCAGCCAGCCCAACACGATGACCAGCGAACCCTCCCGCACCCCGTGGCCGCCGATGCTGATCGGCAGGCTGGCGACCACATAGGCGGCGGCGGCGGCCACGGTCATCTCCAACGGGCCGACGGCCAGACCCACGCCTTTCGCCAACAGCCAGAGGGCGACAAAATCCAGCAGCCAGACCGCCACGCTCAAGCTGATCACCGCCAGCAAGGTGGTGCGTTGGGCGCCGACGGCCGCAAAGGCTGCGCCCAGCGCGGCGGTGCGATCGGCACCCAGCCAGCGGCCGACCCACGCCTGCCAAAGGGCCGGTCGCGTCATGACCAGAGCCAGCACCAGCAAAAGCATCAGGCCGAGCAGGCTGACGTAAAACAAAGAGCGCAGTTCGCTGCCGCCATCGTTGAGACCCAGATGAAGGCCGAGTGCCGCGGCGGCCAGCACGAGCAACGCGGCGAAGCCGAGCAGGCGGTCGGCGACAATACTGGCGGCGGCCCCGGCTTTCCGGTCGGGGGCCATGCGCCAGGTGTGATGGAGGCGCACGCCGTCGCCGGCGATGCCGCCCGGGAGAAACGAGTTGTAGAAATTGCCGATCCAGAAAACGGCCTGCACCCAGCGGCCGGTCGGCCGGATGTCCTGGGCGGCAAGGAGTTTTTGCCAGCGGCAGGCCTGCAGCGGATAGGCGAGCCCCGCGAGGAGGACTGCCGGCAGGGCGAAGCGCCAATCGAGCCCGCGGAGGTTGCCGAAGTCGCGCCACTCGACCTGCCAGGCGATCCAGCCGAGCACCGCCAGGGAAACGGCATAACGCAGGCCGGTGCGGATGCGGCGGGGGGTGGTGGCGGACACGCCTGCTGTGATGGCAGACGCGCCGGCGGTGGCAAGCGCGGCGCTTTTTTGTCGCCAGCCTGCCGGCGCCGCGGGCATCCACATTCCGGATGCAACTGGACGAATACCGCAAGCTGGCCGAGGTGGAGGACCGGATGTGGTATTTCCGCGCGCTCAACCGCCGGGTGAGCCGCTGGCTGGCGCGGGGGTTGCCGGCCGGCCCGGTGCGGATCCTCGATGCCGGCTGCGGGACCGGCGGGTTGATCAAGCATCTGCGGCAGGCCCGGCCGGACTGGCGGTTGACGGGATTGGATTTCTCGGCGCGCGCTTGCGAGCTCGCCCGACTGCGAACCGAGGCCGAGATCGTGCAGGGCTCGATCACGGCGTTGCCATTCGCCGATGAAAGCTTCGATGCGGTGGTGTCGGCCGACGTGGTTTGCCAGGTCGAGGACGGGGCGCGGGCGCTGCAGGAATTTGCCCGAGTGTTGCGTCCGGGCGGGCTGGCGTTGGTCAACGTGCCGGCCTTCCGCTGGCTCTGGTCGTATCACGACGACACCTGCGAGACGAAGCACCGCTATACGCGGCCGGAGCTGACGGCGCTCATGCAGGGCGCGGGGTTGCGAGTGACGTTTGCCAGTTACGCGAACGGCTTGTCGCTGCCCTTGGTGGTGCTGCGGCGGAAGCTTTTCCGGCCGGCGAATCCGACGAGCGATGTCCGCTTGTATCCTGCGCCGGTGGAGGCCATTTTCGGCGGCATGGCGTGGTTGGAATACAAGTGGATGAACCTTGGCGGACGTGTGCCGGCAGGCAGCTCGGTCTTTGCTGTCGCCTCAAAACCACACCGCGCGTGATGAGCCCGACGTCTCAATTCAAACGACATTTCTTAAACCGGCAGGTGCTCATCACGGGCGGCCTGGGATTTATTGGTTCGAATCTGGCCCGGCGGCTGGTGGCGCTTGGGGCCAAGGTCACCATCCTCGACAGCCTCATCCCCGAATACGGCGGCAACCGGCGCAACCTGGCCGGGATCGGGCGCAAGGTGGCCGTGCATCTCTCCGATGTGCGCGACCGGCACAGCCTGCCGGCCTTCGTGCGGGGGCAGGATTTTCTCTTCAACCTCGCGGGGCAGACGAGCCACATGGACTCGATGACCGATCCCGAGACCGACTTGGAGATCAACTGCCGTGCGCAGCTTTCGATTTTGGAAACCTGCCGCCAGCACAACCCCGGCATCCGGGTGGTCTTTGCGAGCACGCGGCAAATCTACGGCCGGCCGGACTATCTGCCGGTGGACGAAAAACACCCGCTGCGTCCGGTGGACGTGAACGGCATCAACAAGCTGGCGGGCGAGGAATACCACCTGCTCTACAGCGAGGTGCACGGCATCCGCAGCACGGTGCTGCGGCTCACCAACACCATCGGGCCGCGCATGCGCATCAAGGATGCCCGGCAGACCTTTGTCGGCGTGTGGGTGCGCCGCATTTTGGAGGGGCGTCCGTTCGAGGTATGGGGCGGTGCACAGCTGCGCGATTTCACCTACGTGGACGATGCGGTGGAGGCTTTGCTGCTGGCCGCCACGCGGCCGGAGGCGGAGGGCCAGGTTTTCAACCTGGGCGGGCCGCCACCGGTGACGTTGCAGCAACTGGCGGACCTGCTCGTGGAGGTGAACGGCGGCGGGCGGTTTGTGGTGAAACGGTTTCCCGTGACGCGGAAGAAAATCGATATCGGCGACTTTTATGCGGATCACGGCCTGATTACGGCGAAGCTGGGCTGGCGGCCGCGGACTTCGTTGCGCACGGCGCTCGGCCGCACCGTGGGCTATTACCGGAAGGAACTGCGGCACTATGTCTGAAAAACTCCTGCTCACCGCGGATCCGAAGGCCGGCTACCTCGCGCACAAGGCGGAGATTGACGAGGCCATCGCGCGCGTGTTGGCGAGCGGGCACTACATTCTCGGGCCCGAGGTCGAGGCGTTCGAGCGGGAGTTCGCCGCTTACCACGGCGGCGGCTCGGTCGTGGGCGTGGCCAATGGCACCGAGGCACTGGAGCTGGCGCTCCGGGCGGTCGGCGTGCAGGCGGGGGACCGGGTGGCCACCGTCGCGAATACCGTTTCGGCCACGGCCACGGCCATCCAGCAGATCGGGGCGCAGCCGGTGTTCGTGGAGATTGATGCGGCGACCCTGGTGATGTCGGCGGTGGCGCTTGAGGCGGCACTTGGGCAGGCGAAGGGAGCGATCAAGGCGGTCGTGCCGGTGCATCTTTACGGGCATCCGGCGGACATGCCGGCGATCATGGCGGCGGCGCGCCGGCACGGTGCCAAGGTGGTCGAGGATTGCGCCCAATCCCACGGCGCGATGATCGGCGGACGCAAGGCCGGCACTTGGGGCGAGGCGGCGGCCTACAGTTTTTATCCGACGAAAAATCTCGGCGCTCTGGGAGACGGCGGTGCGGTTTATAGCGGCGACGAGGCGCTGGCCGGGCAGGTGCGGTTGCTGCGTCAGTATGGCTGGCGCCGGCGATATCTCAGCGAGGTGGCCGGGCGAAACAGCCGGTTGGACGAAATTCAAGCTGCGGTGCTGCGGGTGATGCTGCGGCAGTTGGATGCCGGCAATGCCCGGCGCCGGGCGCTGGCCGACCGTTACCAAACGGCCTTGGCGACGGCGGGCGTGCGACGGCCGGCGGTGGCCGACGGAGTCGTTCCGGTGTGGCACCAGTATGCGATCCGCACACCGCGGCGGGACAGTTTGCTGGCCCACCTGGAAGCGCAGGCCATCCGGGCGGGGGTGCTCTATCCGGTCCCGCTGCACGAGCAGCCGGCCTATGCGCAACCGGGATGCCGGCTGCCACACACCGAGCAGGCCTGTGCGGAGGTCCTTTGCCTGCCGGTCCACCCGGGGCTGGACCTCGCGGACGTTGACAGGGTTGCCCGGGAAGTCATTCGCTGGGGAGCCACATGAGCCACCCCCCGGCCTGCGCCCTGAGCTTTGTCATTCCGCTCTACAACAGCGCCCAGACCATTCGTCCGTTGGTGCAAGCCATCGAGACGCTGGCGATCGAGGGCGGCCACGAGGTCATCCTCGTAAACGACGGCAGCCGCGATGAAACGGCGGCGCTGTGCCACGAAATCGTGCGCACGGCGAAGGTGCCGGTGACATTCGTCAACCACGCGCGCAATTACGGGGAGCACAACGCGGTGTTGAGCGGCTACCGGCACGCGCGTGGGGCGCATGTGGTGAACCTGGACGATGACGGGCAGAATCCGCCGGCGGAGGCGGTGCGCCTGTGGCGGCATGCGCTGACCACGGGCCTCGATGTGATTTTCGGACATTATCGGGTGAAGCAGCACTCACTTTGGCGGAACTTCGGCAGTTGGTTTACCAACCGGGTGACCGACCTCGCCCTCGAAAAACCGCCGGGCTTCTACCTTTCGAGCTTCCGCTGCGTCTCGGCGATGGTGGCCCGGGAAGTGGCGGCCAACCAAGGGCCTTTTCCCTACGTGGACGGGCTCATCCTGCAGGTGACGCAAAATGTCGGTTCGCTCGAAGTGGAGCACGCGGCCCGGCAGGCCGGTCGGAGCGGCTACACCCTGCGCCGGCTGATGCGGCTTTGGGTGAGCGCGTGGGTTAATTTTTCCGTGCTGCCGCTGCGCATCGCGACGCTGCTGGGGCTGCTCACCGCGGCGGCCGGTTTGGTCGGCGTCGGCGTGGTGGTGTGGTTGAAGTTCAGCAACGCAGGGCCGGCCTTCGGCTGGGGTTCCCTGATGGCGGGCCTGCTGGTTTTTTCCGGCGTGCAACTCGTGATGCTGGGCCTGCTCGGAGAATATCTCGGCCGGATGTTTCTGACCATCAACCGGCGGCCACAGTCGGTGGTGCGGGAAGTGGTGCGGAACGGTTAGGGTGCCGCGACACCCTGTCCGGCCAAGATGCTTTGGGCCGCGGCAGGTTTCAGCCGAACAGACGTTCCCAGCGGGCAATTTCCTGCGCCAAGGCGTGATCCACGCCTTCGCGGACCAAGGCCGGCGGGGTCTTGCTCCATCCCGCCCAGTAAGCGAGCACGCCGAGTGAACCAACATGACCGGGAGCGGTTTCCAAGTGATGCTGGCTCCAGGCCCGGGCCGAGAGGGCGGCGATTTCCCGGCGCCAGCGAAGAGTGAGGCGGCGGCTGTTGGCTTCGTCATGCTGACGGCGGCCGGGCGATGCACTCACATGGTGCAGCACCGTGCTGCGGAGAGCGACGGCGTTGCTCCGGCCGGCCGCGCGGGCGCGCAGGCAAAGGTCGATGTCTTCACCGCCGTTGCGGTAGCCCTCGTCGAATCCGCCCAGTTCGCGCCAGAGGGCGGTGGAAAGCAGGGCGCAGGCGCCGGTGACGGCGGCCGCCGGACGATGGCCCGGGTGGATCGCGAGGTGCAGCGGCAGGCTGGTGTCGTGCGCCGGCTTGCCTTTGCGATCGAAGACGATGCCGGTGTGATCCAAGAGACCGGAGGCGGCGTTGCGCTGAACGTTGCCGATCACGCCCGGATGCGGCAGCCGGTGGTGAACCGCCAGCATCGGCTCGAGCCAGCCGGGGGCGAAAAGCAGATCATTGTTGAGCAGGACGAGGAGCTCGCCGCGGGCGAGGGCGGCGCCGCGGTTGTTGGCGGCAGCGTAGCCGAGGTTGCGGTCGTTCAACACCACGCGATGGGATGGCGACAGGGTTTGCAGCCATTCCCGCGTGCCATCGGTGCTGCCGTCGTCCACGAGGATGATTTCGTGCGCCAGCGCGGCCGGCAGCGAACTGGCGAGCGTGCGCAGCGCCTCCCGCGTGTGGGCGAGGCAGTTGTAGAGAGGGATGATGAAGGAAACGGTCATGGACGGTCTGGCGACGTGATGCGCAGCCGAAGAAAGATGGCGGCCAAGGCACGTGGGTCCCTGGCGGTCACGAGGCTCTGGCTGTAGTGCAGGCTGAGCAGGTTGCGCCCCGGGTGGAGTGTCAGCGGCAGTGAAACGCGCTCGCGCTGGTTGGTGCGGGAAAAGTCCAACCGGTGCAGATGGGTGGCGTTCAGTTCAAAAGCGACGGTTTGGTTTTCGCAATAAGTCAGCAAGTCGGCGTCGAGCCGGGCGGCTCCGCCGTCTGGGGCGTCAAAAGTCAGCACGGTGGCCGGGGCGTAACCCCAGTGGAAAGGAGGCAGGAACGCTTCGGGGACAGGACCTTCAAGCGCACCCCAGCCTGATACGGCGGTAAAGCCAGCGAAGTTTTCACCGTGCTGCCGGACTGACAGTCCGCTTGGGGCGACGGCGGAAATTTCCTTGATCGGGTGATCGGCCGGCGGCGGAGGGAGGGTGACGCTTGCAGCATCGACCAAGCGGCCGTGACTGCCGGCCAGTTGCTCAAGATACGGCAACAGGGCGCGGGCAACCCGGGCCCATTCCTGCCGGGGGGTGTATTGCAGCGCGCCGCCATCGTAGCGGATCGGCTGGAGTCGCAGCGATGAGGCCGGCGGGGTCAGGGTGGCGAAAAACAACTCCGGGTCGTCGGCCAGCAACTGGTAGCCGAAACGGTAGTGAACATCGAGGCCGGCAGCGGCTTGCCCCCGGCTCAGCTTTTGCAGTTCGGCCAGCACGACGCGCAGCACTTGGTGTTGGGGTGAGCGCAAAGCAAGGTGCGAGAGAACCCAGCCGGGAGGCAGGGGTGAGTCAGGCAGGGCTTCGTTGCCGTGATAGAGCGCATGACTGCCTTTCCCCACGGACAAAGCAGGGTCAAGTGCGAGGGTGCGAGGCACAAAAATCTTGCGGGTGACGGATGGAGACGGCCGGCTGTAACGCAGGCGCAGCGCGGGATTGATCTCGGCGGGGTCGTCATCCCGGGTGGCGCAGTAATCGAGCAAAGGAAGACTGACTGCCTGGCTATGGCCCGCCTGCTGCAGGGCATTTTCCAGCTCCGCCCGGTCGTGGCCGGTGATAAATTCGTCGGCATCCAAGGGCAGGATCCAGTCGGCCCCATGATTTTGAATGGCCAAACGGACCAGGTGATTGCTGCGGGCTTGTTGCAGATTGGCCAGCCGGCCGTCGGCGTAGAGCGTTACGGGCAGTCCTTCTGCCTGCAGTGCTTGCAGGATTTCCCGCGTGCCGTCGGTGCTGTCGTGGTCGAAAATGAGGTGGTGGTCGGCCCAAGCGCGGGTGTGGCGGACAAAAGCCTCAATGATATCGGCCTCGTTTTTGACAACAGAAACTGCGACCAGACGCATGATCCCAGTGTGTGTATCCCGAAGCGAAAGCGGAGCAAAAACTATCCGCAGGATGCGCCGCTTGCTCAGGCCAGCAGGCGCTTGAGGTATTCGCCGTAGGAGGACTTGCCGAGCTGCTTGATGTTGGCTTCGAGGCCGGCGCGGTCGATCCAGCCGGCCTTGTAGGCGATCTCCTCGAGGCAGGCGATCTTCAGGCCGGTGCGGTTCTCCAGCACGTGGACAAAGGTGGCGGCTTCGACGAGCGAGTCGTGCGTGCCGGTGTCGAGCCAGGCGGTGCCGCGGCCGAAGAGTTCGACGTGCAGGTTGCCCTTCTCGAGGTAGAGACGGTTCAGGTCGGTGATCTCCAGTTCGCCGCGCTTGGAGGGCTTCAAGCTTTTTGCCATCGGCACGACGTCCTTGTCGTAGAAGTAGAGGCCGGGGACGGCGTAGTTGGACTTGGGCTGGGCGGGCTTCTCCTCGAGGGAGAGCACCTTGCCGTCCGGGGCGAACTCCACGACGCCGTAGGCCGTGGGGTTGGCGACATGGTAGCCGAAGATCGTGGCGCCGGTGGTGCGTTTGCCCGCGTCGGTGACTGACTTCACGAACTCGGAGCCGTAGAACAGATTGTCGCCGAGCACGAGGGCCGAGGGTTCGTTGCCGGTGAGGAAACCCGTGTCGCCGGAGATGTGAAAGGCTTGGGCGAGGCCGTCGGGGCTCGGTTGTTCGGCGTAGCTGAACTTCACGCCGAGGTTGGCGCCGTCGCCGAGGAGCTTGCGGAAAAGCGGCAGGTCGGTCGGCGTGGAGATGATCAGGATCTCGCGAATGCCGGCGAGCATCAGCACCGACAGCGGGTAGTAGATCATCGGCTTGTCGTAAACCGGCATGAGCTGCTTGGAGACCGCGATGGTAAGCGGATAAAGACGCGTGCCGGAGCCGCCGGCGAGGATGATGCCTTTGCGATTCATGGGAGATCAGGCCTTGGTGCCGAGGCGTTCGAGTTTGTAGGAGCCGTCGAGGATGCCTTTCCACCAGACTTCGTTGTCGAGATACCACTGGACGGTCTTGCGGAAGCCGGAGGTGTGATCCTGTTTGGGCGTCCAGCCGAGCTCGCGCTTGATTTTCGAGGCGTCGATGGCGTAACGCAGGTCGTGGCCGGGGCGGTCGGTGACAAAGGTGATCTGGTCGGCGTATTTCTTACCGTCGGTGCGCGGGCGCAGTTCGTCGAGCAGGCCGCAGAGCAGACGCACGAGGTCGATGTTCTGGCGCTCGTTGTTGCCGCCGATGTTGTAGGTCTGGCCCAAGCGGCCCTTGGCGATGACGGTGTGCAGGGCCTCGGCGTGGTCCACGACATAGAGCCAGTCGCGGATGTTCTCACCTTTGCCGTAAACAGGGATCGGGTCGCCGCGCAGGGCCTTGAGGATGACGACGGGGATGAGTTTTTCGGGGAACTGGTAGGGACCGTAGTTGTTCGAGCAGTTCGTCACGAGGACGGGCAGCTTGAATGTGTCGGCCCAGGCGCGGGCGAGGTGGTCGGACGAGGCCTTGCTGGCGGAGTAGGGCGAGTGCGGGTCGTAGGGCGTCTCCTCGGTGAAGAGGCCGGTGGCGCCGAGCGAGCCGTAAACCTCGTCGGTCGAGACGTGCAGGAAGCGGAAGCGGTCCTTCGCGGCGCCGGTGAGTTTCTCGAAGTGGCCGCGGGCGGCCTGCAGCAGGTTGAAGGTGCCGACGACGTTGGTCTGGATGAACGCGCCGGGGCCGTCGATCGAGCGGTCCACATGGCTTTCGGCGGCGAGGTGCATGACCCAGTCGGGCTGGAACTCGGCGAAGAGTTTGCCCATCGCCGTGGCGTCGCAGATGTCGGCCTGCGCGAAACGGTAGCGCGGGTTCTGCTCCAGGTCGTCGAGCGAGTGCCGGTTGCCGGCGTAGGTGAGGGCGTCCACGTTGAGCACGCTGTGCTCGGTCGTGGTGACGAGGAGGCGGACGAGGTTGCTGCCGATGAAGCCGGCACCGCCGGTGACAAGGATGTTCATGGTGCGGGAATCAGGCGGTGGCTTTCACCCAGCGGCGGAGATCGCGTTCGATGGCCTCGTGGACCTCGGTCATCTTGATGCCGGCGGCGGCGAGCTTGTTGGAATCCATGGTGCAGTTGGAGCGCGGGGTCTTGGCCGCAGTCCGCATGAACTCGGCCTCGTCGGTGAAGAACTTGAAGTCTTTGTTGGAGACGCCGGTCTTTTTGATGAGGTCCACGACCTGCCGGGTGGTGACCTCGCCGGGGTTGGTGACGTTGTAGATGCCGAAGGGCACGCGTTTTTCCCAGCAGGCGAAGGTGGCGGCGACAAACTCCTCCAGTTGCGAGATGGAGTTGGTGGCCTCGAGGAGGCTGTTGTAGCGCATCAGTTTGGTGAGGTAGTTGCGCGGGTTGTCCACCTCGTTGAACGGAATGCGCAGGCGCCAGATGTAAACGTCCTTGCGGTCGGCGAGCACCTCTTCGCCGAGGGCCTTGGTGCCGGAGTAGAAGCTGCAGTTGTTGGTGCGGAAGGTGAAGTTGGGTGTGTCGGTCTCGGTGAAGCCGCGGCCGTCCGCGCGCGAGCCGGTGTAGATGCAGCCGGAAGAGACGTGGCCCCAAGGCACGCCGGCGTCGGTGCAGGCCTGCGCGATGATGCCGGGCAGCACGCCGTTGCCAAAGAGGCAGTCGGCCTTGTGCAGCTCGCAGGCATCGACGTTGGGTTTGCCGGTGTAGCCGGCGGCGTTGATGAGGAACTCCGGCTTTTCGCGGCGGAGCAGGTCGGTCAGCGCCGCCCGGTTGGTGTAGTCGAAGTCCGCCCGGCGCAGATTGCGGAAGGGCAGGCCTTTGCGTTGCAGGAGAGCCTGATAAGCCGAGCCGACATAACCGGAGCCACCGAGCAGATAAATCATAGGAACAGCCAGTCAGTTGATGCCATGCCGGGGGTCAATGCGTCTTGTCGTGCCGGTTTCATTTCTTCCGGTAATCCCCGCGGCTGAAGTATTTCTCCAGCCACACGTAGGCGCAGATGAAAAAGTAGCGGCTGCCCATTTCCTTGATCTTGAGCTTGGCCACGCCGTATTTGCGGTTCTGCCACGAAATCGGCATCACGGTCCACGAGTAGCCGCGCACAATGGCCTTGAGGGGGATCTCGACGGTGAGGTTGAAGTGCGGCGAGAGAAACGGCCGGCAGCCCTCGATCACGGTGCGGCGGTAGGCCTTGAAGGCGTTGGTGGTGTCGTTGAGCGGGATGTTGAAACCCACGCGAACAAAGAAATTGGCCAGCCGGTTCACGAACAGTTTGACCCGAGGGTAGTCGATGACCTTGCCGCCCTTGACGAAACGGCTGCCGAAGACGCACTCCCAGCCTTCGTTGAGCAGGCGCCAGTATTTCACCGCGTCCTCGGGCGAATCGGAAGCGTCGGCCATCATGATGGTGCAGGCGTCGCCCTGCATGTGGTTGAGTCCGTAAATCACGGCCCGGCCGAAGCCGTGCAGGCCGGTGTTCTGCACCGGCGCGAGCGTGGGGATCTCGCGCTTGAGTTCCTGCAACACGGCCCAGGTGCGATCCTTGCTGCCGTCATCCACGACCACGATCTCGTGTGGGACATTCTCCCGGAGCATCGTGGAGTAGATGTCACGCACCGTGGGAGGAAGCGATTCCTCCTCATTGTGGGCGGGGATGACGATGCTGTAGAGATGGAGCGGGGCGGTGGGTGCCGCGGACATCCGTTTAATGAGGGCGATTGCGAATGCTGCGGCAAGCCTTGCTTAGCGGGGAGCCGAGAGTTCCAGCCAGCCGGGGTTCTGCTCGGCGTGGCGGGCGATCTCCTCAAGGACGGTTGGGGTGGCCGTGGCCGGGTGCCAGTTCCACAAGCGCGTGGCCTTGGCGTGGTCGAGCACCATCCAGCCGATGTCGAAGGGCCGCGGGGTGCCGTCCTGCACGACCGTGTGCGGACCGAAACGCTGGGCGCACCACTCGCTGAGTTGCTTGAGCGACATGGCTGAGGCGGCGCCACCGGAGAAATTCGCCAGCCGGTCGGCGGCGGCGAGTGTGGGTGCGGCGAACTGTTTCTCCAGCACCGGCAGCAGATCGCGCGGATGCAGGCAGTCGCGCACCTGGTGGCCGTGGCCGCCGAAACCGAGATACTTGAGCGGCCGTTTCCGCAGCCACGCATTGATCCAGTAGGCGAAGATGCCCTGGTCGGCGCGGCCGAATTGTCCGGCGCCCGCCATCACGCCGCAGCGGTTGACGAACACCGGGAAGCCGAAGGTCTCGCCGTATTCCAGCGCCATGGCTTCGGAGGCGAGCTTCGTCGCCCCGTAGAGCGAAACCGGCGCCTGCGTGGCAAAGGATTCGTCGAGCCCTGCGGCAGTCAGGCCGGCCGGCAGCGGTTTCGTGGCGTCGGGCGCCAGCGCGTCGTCGCGCACGACGGTCGGCAACGTGGCGAGCGGAGGAATGGAATAGACGCGGCTGGTGGAGAGCAGGATGAAGCCGGCCTTGTGCGCCTTGCAGTATTCGAGGACGTTGATCGTGCCGGTGAGATTGTGGTCCACGAGCTCGCGCGAGCTGGTCTTGCCGTCCACGCCGGCCAGCACGCTGGGGTTGGCCGCGGCGTCCACCACGAAGTCGGCGGCGGGCAGGGCGTCCATCGCGCGGGCATCGCGCAAATCGGCGGTGATGATTTTTGCACCGAGTTTTTCCAGCGGAGCCCGGTTGGTCTCGCTGCCGGAGCGGATGAAATTGTCGAAGCCCGTGACCTGATGGCCCGCGGCAATCAGCTCGCGGGCGAGCGTGCTGCCGACGAAACCGCAGATGCCGGTGATGAGGATGCGCATGACCCGGACGGAAACAGAGCGCGCGGGGCAGGGAAAGCGGGAAATCGGCCGTGTGCCAGCGGATCGGACGCCAATCTCAAAAGGCGGCGCTCACCGACAGCGAGTAGGTGCGGCGGCGCCAGTCGCCATAAGGCTGGACTCCGGCACCGGACGGGTCGTTGGCATAGCGGGGAAAGGCCGCATCGAACACGTTGTTGATGCGCAGCTGGGCGCGGAGGTCGCGCCGGTTCAGCAGCCCGGGCAGCCAGCGGGCGAGGTTGATGTGGGCATGGATGTCTTGCTGCCAATAGGGTTTGATATCGCGTCCGGCCTGCGAGGGCCACTCCGCGACCGGCAGTCGGCGGGAATGGAAATACTGGCCGTCGAGACCGAAGCCCCAGTCGCGGTTGGACCATGCCGCACCGAAGTTTGCCCGGTAACGCAGAAGCCCCGGGGTTGAGCCATCCGGCCGGTCGAGCTGGTTGACCCTCGGGCCGTCGGAGAACAACCGGGTCGTGTAATTCTGAAACCAGAGCAGCCGGCCGCGCAGGGCGAGGGTGCCGCCGAAGCACCGGGACCAAAGGTAATCAGCCGACCCGGTCCAATTTTGTGAACGTCGTTCCGAGGCATTCACGGGTCCGGTCTGCACGCGGGAGACCAATCCCGGAACGCCGCCGATTTCCGGGGCGCGCTGCACCCGCTCCGGAAACACGGACTCAAGGTTGAGCACGGCCTGCGGATCGAGCCCGAGGATTTCGTTGGCCTTGGTGGTGGCGACAAAATCAAGGGCGAGCCTGAACCGGTGGACGCTTCCCCGTTGCAGCACGATGCCGGCTGTTTGGGTGACGGCTTGCTCGTTGTTGAGCAGGATATCTAGCGCCTCATCCGCCTGCACGTCGTAGCTTTCATTGCGGCGGGGATCAAAGATGCGGGCAAGGTTGAGGCCGGAGCCGGGAGCGGCCGGCAGATCCAGCCGCCGGCTCATCTGGGGGGTGGGCATGCGGTTGGCGGTGGTCACGCTGCCCCGCAGCATGAGCCCGCCGGCGAATTCCGCCCGGAGGCCCAAGGTCGGCGCGGTGTTGGTCTCGTTGCCCAGATCGGAAGCCAGGTAGCGGACGGCGAGGCTGGCCTCAAGGCCGCGCAGCGGGGAAGGGAGCTTTGATCGCGGCAGCAGCGGGGCCTGCATTTCGCCAAAAAAACTGTAACGCTCAAGCGTGCGTCCGGCCCACACTTCCGGGGGTTGGGCGAGACTGCCGTCGGCGTAGCACTTTTCATCGGTGAAACCCGCGAGCCGGTTTTGCCGGTAGTCGGCGCCGAGGTTCAGGACAGCTGCACCGGTGGGCAGCGGCAAAGCCGGCTGCGTGAGGCGGACGGCGGCGTCGAGAGTCCGGTAGTCGCCCACTTTGACGAAGCGGTCCGGCCCGCCCTGATAGAGCAGGACCTCCTCGTAGAAGGCGGCCGGCGGGGCATGGAGCTGCGTGTCCCGCAGGGGGTTGTAGCGGCCTTGATCCACCAGTTGCTGCCAACGGTTGTGGTCGACGCCCGCGAGACCGCGGTAACGCGAGACATTGCGGGCGGCCTGGATGTCGGCCGAGAGCTGCCAGTCGGCCGGAAGCCGGAGCAGGGCGCCGGCGAGGAGCGAGGTGTAGTCGATGTGGGCCTCGTTGTAATTTTCACCGAGCCGCGGGGTGCTCTCGTTGAGGGTGATCGCGACCGTCTGCCCGAAAGGGTTGAAGACCGAGGCCGGGTCCAGCGTCAGGTCGCCGGTGAGCACATCATGGCCGCGATTTATGACGGTGCGCACATGGGCCCCATCGAGCCCCAGCTGCAGCCAGGGGAACACATCGTAGGCGATGGAACCAAACCAAGTGGTGCGCTGCTGCCGGCGGGCATAAGGGGAATCGAGGCTGTTGAGCGACACGGCCAGGCCTCCGGGCGGATCGAAGAAATCCAGGCTGCGCACTCCTTCGCGTCCGTTGAAGGCCGCCAAGCCGCCGCGGCCATCGGCACCGGGGGCGACGGAGGTGTAGGAGGCGGAGTCCGGACCAAACAGCGGCGTGCCGGCGGCACTGCGGACATTGGGCGTGGCGCGATAGAGCCGGTCCGGCAACAGGGTGGCTTGCTGCGCCGCCTGCTGGCGGTAGCCCAGCTCGGCTTCCGTGGCCGGATGTATCCGCGTATGGCTGGTGCTGAGGCGCAGCCGGAGCGCGCCGTCCAGCAGGGACTGGCCGTGTTGAAACGAGAGCGTGGACTGCGCGGCGTCATAGCCGCCGAGCGCATTCGTGTAGGTCGCGGTGAACTCGGTGGCGTCGGTATCGGGGCGAAGCAGGATGTTGATGACGCCGCCGACGGGGTTGCCGCTGTAGAGCGCCGAGGCCGAGACGGGCAGCACCTCGATCCGCTCGACCAAACCCAGCGGGATGAAATTTACATCGGGCGGGGCGGAGCCCGAGAGATTGGTGAGCACCTCCGGCAGGCGCCGGCCGTTGATGAGCACCACGGTTTCGTCGGAGCTGTAGCCCCGCAGCTTCAGGTTGGTGCTGCCGACGGAAAAGCTGCTCAGATTCACATCCTGCTCGGGCGGCCGCACGGAGGCGTCGCTTTCCAGCACCGCCCGCTGCAGAAATTCGTTCAGGTCAACCACCCCGCTGCGCATCACTTCGTCGCGGCCGTAAACCACGAAGGGCAGGGCGTCGTTCTCGGTGCGGGCGAGATCGAGATTGCCGGTCACCCGGCGCGGTCCGCCCGGCGTGATCCGGTCGCCGGGCCGCGCGCCGGCCTCGACGACAAAAGGCTCCAGCTGGGTGAGTTCGCCCGCTGTTTCGACGGTATGGGGATTGAGTGTGACCGTGCGGTTTGGCCTGACGACGACGCCGGTGATTTCCAGCGGCCGAAAACCGGCTCCCGAAGCGAGCAGGCGGTGTTCACCGGGCTGCACACCACCGAGACGAAACCGGCCGCGAGCATCGGTCGCCGTCCAAGCTTCCGCCCCGGCGACGCTGATGCGCAGACCGGCGGCGCCGGCCCCATCCGGCGTGAGCAGCCGGCCCCGGATTTCCCCGCCGGCAGCCGGTCCGACGGCGATGATGAATTTCCCCGATTCCGAACGACGCGCCAGCATCGGGTTGCCGCGCAGCAGCTGGGTGAGCGCCCGCTCCGGCTCGTAACGGCCGTGCACGCCCGGGGTGGAAAGTCCCCGGACTTCGTCCGTCGCAAAAAGCACCTCAACCCCGGCCTGCCGGGCGAACAGCAACAGGGCCGAAGCAAGGTCCTGCGGGGCGATGTCGAATTCGGCCGTTGGTGCGGCGGATATCACGCCGCACAGCATGAAACTCGCGATGACCATGAGGCGGCGCACCGCGGGCTGAAGATTGACGGGAACGTCCGGCATGCGGCTTGTAAGGGCAACCGGGCCGTCTCAGTCCGCGTCCACCGGATGAACCTGGATGGTGCCGTTCAGGCTGCGCGTGACCCGAACCGGCAGGACGCTTTCCAGCGCGGTGAGAAATCCGTCCAGATCATCTAGGCTGAACCGTCCGCCGAGCCGCAGTTCGCCCGCGCCGGGCGCGGCCGTAATGCCGCGACCGTGGTAGCGGGCGAAACGGGCCAGCGCCTCTTCCAGAGGATCATCCGCGAACACGGCCTGTCCATGGCGCCAGGCCAAAGCAGCTTCGAGCTGGGTGCTGGACAATGTCTGGGTCCGGATTTCCCCGTTGCCGGCCGAGAGCCGGTCGCCGGCCGTCAGCGACCGCGGCGAGAAGTGGCGCCCTTCCGGAGAGACGGCCGGGCGCACCTGCACCGAACCTTTGGCCACCAGCACATCCAGCGATCGGGAATTTTCACTGCGCACTTCAAAGACCGTGCCGGTGACCTGCACCGAGCCGGCGGGGGTCTCCACAATGAACGGGCGCGCCGCATCTTCCGCCACGGTGAAGAGGACCTGGCCGGCGGCGAGACGCACCCGCCGCTCTTGCGCGTTGATTTCCACCTGCACGCTGGTCTGCGCATTGAGTTCGGCGCGGCTGCCGTCGGCCAGCCGGACGGTCTGGCGCTCCGCTGCCGTAGTGGCGAAGCGGTCGGACTGATGCGGTGGGGTGGCGGGCCAGAAGACGATGAGAAGCGCGGCGGCCGCGGCGATCGGGACGGCCGCCAGCCAGAAACGATTCCGCCGCATCGGGGGTGTCTGGCCGACAGTGGCCGGCGGCAGGTCGGCCGGCTTGGGCAGGGCGGGCAGCAGCAATTCCAGATCCGTCGAGAACTGGCAGTAAGCCGAGAGCAGCGCGCGATGCGAGGGATGGGCTTCAAGCCATTCGTCGAGCGCGATCCGGTCGGCGGCGGAGAGCGTGCCGCCATCCAGCCGGGCGGCCCAGAGGGACGCCTGCTCCTCGGCGGCCGGGGCGGAACGTGGTGAGGTTGGTTTCATGAATTTGCTTCCTGACGTTGTGCCGAGAGCGCGACGGCTTCCTCGGCGAGCATGGCGCGCAGCAAACGCAAGGCCCGGGCGTGCTGCTTTTCCACCGTGCTGACGGCGATGCCGAGCCGTTCGGCGATGTCGCGGTGGGAAAGGAGTTCAATCTTGCGGAGCAGGAGAACCTGACGGCAGCCGGCGGGCAGCCGGTCGATCGCCTGTTGCACCCGGGCGAGTTCCTGCCGGGCCATCACTTCGTCGGTTACTCCCGGCTGCGCGGCGGAGACCGACTCGGGGGCCAGCGGCTCGGTGCCGATGGGGGCGATCTTGCGGCGACGCAGTTCGTTGATGGCCAGCCGGCGGGCGGTCACATACAGCAAGGCTTCGGGATTCTGAGTAGGGTTTTTCTCGGCGTAGCGGTAGACGCGCAGGTAGGCGTCGTGCGCCACATCATCGGCCTCGCTGTGATTGCCCAGAATGCGCGCGAGATAGCGCCGCAGGGGTGCCACGGTGGTCTGGTAGAGCCCGGCAAAGTCGGTGAGGCCTTTTCCTTTGTTCATCGGGTGGTCATTTTAAAGGATATGACGCTTCAACCAGCATTACCCTCCATCCAAGGTGCATATATCAGAATATTTTTAAAACAGCTGATAAGAGTATTTTACGTGATATGTGTATGCCGCTATCTCTGGCGTTCTTCAGGCCTGGGGTCAATTACCTACATAGTTGACTAGGTAAGCTTGGAGTCAGATACTGTCGGGGAGCAGTGAACACGCCTCTCCAACCAAGCCTAAACCGAAGCGCTCTATGGCTGTTCACGATTGGCTTGGCGTTCTTGTGTATGCCGGGCAAAGCCCAAGTGACCGTCACCGAAAGTTTCACCGGCACCGCTGCTTCAGGGTGGGTATATGGCGGGTCGCCGGGCTCGACGATACCTTATCTCACGGCCAACTCCGTGGACACGCCGGGGGACGGCTGGCTGCGACTGACGGAAAGTCTCAACAACCAGGCTACTTTCGCTTTGTTTGATTCTGCCGTTTTCGCGGTCAATGCGCAGGTGCAAATCGAGATCGAATATGCCTTTTGGGACGGCACCGACATCGGTGGGGCGCAAAACGGCCGGGCGGGCGACGGCATGACCTTTTTCTTGGTGGATGGGAATGTCACCAGCGATACCTTCTCACCTGGAGCGTATGGCGGTTCGTTGGGTTATGCCCAAAGCTTGAACGGCCATCATACTTTCAACCCCGAGGCCGGGTCTACCGCCGGAATGCCCGGAGGGTATCTGGGATTTGGTTTCGACAACTGGGGTAATTATTCCGCCGCCAATGAAGGCAAGGTTGGCGGCTATGCCATTCCCAACAACGAGGCCAACAACTGGGGTTGGGCCGATGGCGACACGCACGGGTTTCCCAACCGGATTGCCGTGCGCGGACCCGAAAGCAGCGACTATGAATTCATCGCTGCGAGCTCTCCGTTGAACACCCTGCCCGGCGGCGGCCAGATGGATTTCCCCACCAGCACCACCCGGCCCGACCAGACCGGGGTCGACTACCGGGCCTTTCGCCTCACGCTGGATGCTAACAACCAGCTTACCGTGGAGATGAAGTTTGGGGCGGATGCAGAATATATCAGCGCCTTCACTGCGGATCTCTCCGCCTACGACCGGCCGGACACCTTCAAAATCGGCTTTACCGCCAGCACCGGCGGCGCCACCTCGATCCACGAGGTGCGCAACGTCTCCGTGGTGATGACGCCCTGGCAGCCCGATGCGTTTGAATGGGACGATGGCGGCAGCGGCAGCAATTGGGTCACGGCCGGAAATTGGGTGAATGACGAAGTGCCCGAGATAAACGCCGATATCCTCTTCGGCAACGCGCCCACAACCGGTCAGAACCAGACCGTGACCCTCGACGCTGCGAATACCAAGGTCAACTCACTGACCTTTGATTCCGCCCTGAACTACAGTGTCGGCGGGGCCGGCTCACTGCTGCTGGGTGACACGCTTGTGGCCGGCCTGCCGTCGATCAACGTGAATGACTACAACAACGCGCAAGGGCAGCATAAGATCAACCTGCCGCTGACGCTGGCGGAGGAGCTGCGGATCAACAACTATTCGTTCAGCACCTTGTGCCTGAACGGCGCGATCACGACCGGGGGCAACGACATCAAGGTGAACGGGACGGGGGCGACGAACTTCAACGCGGACATCAACGGGTCGGGCAACGTGATCAAGAACGGCACGGGGATCCTGACGATCAACAGCAACAACTCGGACGGCGGCACGCCGTGGACGGGGAACCTGACGATCAACCAAGGCATGGTGGTGGCGACGATCAACGGTGCGCTGGGCACGACGGGCGGCACGACGACGGTGAACACCGGCGGGGTGCTGGCGTTGCGCGACACGACCGGTTCGGGCCTGAACTACAGCACGGCGGAGACGGTGACGCTGAACGGCCGGGGCATCTGGCGGGGCGGGGAAGGTCAGACGGGCGCCCTCTACAACGACGGCGGGAACAACACCTTTGCGGGCAACATCACGCTGGCGTCGGCCAGCGCGATCGGGTCCCGCGAGGGTGTGCTGACGCTATCCGGCGTGATTTCCGGGGCGAACAGCCTGACGAAGCTGGGCGAAGGTGTGGTGAGCTTGACGGGCACCAATACCTACAGCGGTGCGACGATCATCGAGGGCGGCGCATTGCGGGTGACAAACGAGAATTCTCTGCCGGGTGGATTTGCCACCGGCGGGCCCTCGGGCGGCAACTTGCAGCTGGCCGGCGGCGTGCTGGAAATCGGCACCGGCACGACCTTTACCCGGGCCCTCGGCACCGGCGCCGACCAAGTGCAGTGGACCGGCGACGGCGGTTTCTCTGCTTTCGGTGCCAATCGCACGGTGACACTGGCCGGCGGCACGCTGACGTGGAACGCGGGCAGTTTTGTGCCGACGGGCAACGCGCTGCTGCTGTCCTCGGATTATGCGAATGCCACGGTGACGCTGACCAACGCGATCGCGCTGGGTGGGGCGGTGCGGGAGATCCGGGTGGCCAACGGCAGCGCGGCGGTGGACGGCATTTTGTCGGGCATCATCAGCGGGACGGGCGGCATCAACAAGACCGGCGAGGGCACGCTCTCGCTGACGGCGAACAACACCTACACGGGGCCGACACGGATCTCCGGCGGCGCGCTGCGGGCGTCGAATACCAACCAGATCGACGGGACCAACCTGCAACTCAACGGCGGCGTGCTGGAACTGGCGGGCTTCAACATGACGCGCAATCTGGGCACGGGCGCCGACCAACTACAGTGGACGGGCAGCGGCGGCTTCGCGGCCGTTGGTGCGAACCGCACGGTGCAGATCAACAACAGCACGGCGGCGGTGACCTGGGGCACGACGGCCAATTTTGTGGGCGCGAACAATCAGTTGATCTTCGGCTCGCGCAGTTCGGATTTCACGCTTCAGTTCGACTCGGGTCTCAATTTGGGCGGTGGGACACGCACGATCCGGGTAGTGGACAGCTTGGCTGCGTCCACCCGCGCGGAGGCGCGTTTCACGCAGGCGATTTCCAACGGCAATATGCACATCGTGGGCGATGGTCGCCTAGACAGCAATGTGGCCAATGGCTCCTTGGCCGGCACTGTTACCATTGATGGCGCCGAATTCAGGTTGAATGTTAACGGCACCATGACGGCGGTCACCGGCTTTACCGTCAGAGGCGGCGGCGAACTCACCCTCGACAACGCCGGCACTAGTCTCGCTGCTACCGGCGGCACCAACAACAACAACCGCATCGGCAACAGCACGGCGATTACCCTGGCCGGCGGCACTTTCAATTATCTCGGTCGCAACGGCACCAATGGCACCGAAACTGTGGGCAATCTGGTGCTGGCCGAAGGCACCGGCAACGTCGTCAACGTGGCCCGCGGCGGGACGAACACCGCCATCCTTACCTCGACCGGACTCACCCGGAATGCCGGCGCTACGCTCGACGTGCTACGGCCCAATACCAGCTCCAACCTACGCTTCAGCACGGCACCCACGCTTGATGACGGCATCTTGGCCCACGTGACGGTCAACGGCGCGGACTTCGCCACCCACACCGGTGCCAACACCAACGTCACCGCCTACGCGGCCTACAATACCGCTAACCAAGGCGGCACCTGGACGGCGACCAGCAATGTGGCGCCCACCGCCGACCAGACCCTCACTGCCAACCGCACGGTCAACTCCCTCAAGCTGGGCAGCGGCATCGATATCAATCACGGCGGCTTCACACTGACCCTCGATTCCGGCGGCTTGCTCGCGACCGGTGCGACTAAAAGCATTCTCTCCAACGGCACGCTCAGCGCCGGCACGACCGCCGATGAACTCATCGCCCACGTTTACGGGGCCGGCGGCTTGGAGATCAGCGCGGTGATTGCCAACAACGGTGACCCGGTCGGGCTGACCAAGACCGGCGACGGCGTGCTGACGCTGCTCGGCACCGCGGCGAACACCTTTACG